>WNGG01000015.1_pt1 | contig 187460 bp, 182 predicted proteins | sample 5400661 | NCBI WGS metagenome assembly WNGG01 (sample SAMN13153372, study PRJNA577476) | soil metagenome | isolation source: 100 cm soil or saprolite under Garry oak tree replicate 1 | place: USA:California | collected 2016-06-15
TTATGATTCCGCTGCTCTAACCAGCTGAGCTACGCCGCCGAGATTACTGCGCTTCAACTTACCGAACCCGGCTCCGGGGCGGGAGCCCCGATGTTTGCTGCCATTGAATCTCTTGCCCACCGCAGCCGCAAGGGGGTCCCTACGGCACGGAGTGACGAATCTCGTCGCCGGATTACAACCTGCGTTCAAGAAACCTTCGCTGGTCCTCTTGAACGGACTCCTTGGGCGGGTCGAATCCGAAACGCTCATAAAGCTTGAGTGTTTGCTCAAGCGCGATTTCTGGCGCGCGTGACGAAATCCTTTCCGCCTTTTCCGTGACGGTCCTCTCAAACGAAGGCGTGTTGGCTGGGCCGTGCCCGAGGAGGAAAAGGGAATCGCGCTCCGGATTGAATGTCTCCAATTTGCGGCTGGCCAAGCCGTGGAGGGCGTACTCCACCACAATCTCGGGGCCCAGGGCCATGCGCTGCGCCAACCGCGCGGCGAACAGAAAGATTTCTGTGATGGTGTAGAGTGTGGATTCCAAACTCAGAAGCTCGCCGGGCTTCACATTGCCGAGCCCGGGCAGTGGTGTACCCTCAACCCAATCCTCGCGCATACTGAACAAATGGATGAACTGGCCGGACTGATAGAGGCGCCATACTTCGAGGTGCGAGATGAAGGCGGCCTCGGTGGCTCCCTCAATGAAATCGTTCCCCCGTGTCACTCCTTCGCGAGGAAAATGGGGATAGTCCCAACCGCGAAGTTGAACGATTGAGTCCCGGGTAATCGCTTCTAGCTCGCGCAGGGCGACGCGCTCGGGGATGAACACAGTCGGGCGCACGTTGACCCGCCAATATCCACGGGAGCGGATTTCGTTGCCCAGGTCAGTGGCATCCATCTAGAGACCCTCAAGCTGCTGACGAAACCGTTCCGCATCGTCGACGACCTTCCCCACCCTGTCCTCGATGGCGCGCTGCCTGAAGTACCGATTCAAACCTTTGTCGACTGCGATTTCTAGGATATCCCGAAGGTCCTCCACGGTTCTCACTTCGGTCGTTTCAATCGTACGCCGACTGCGGCAATACATCCGACCCTTAACGACAACGACCGTCCCACCGACGACCAGGTCGTTCGAGCAAATCACCGGGTAGTCCGCAAATTCCCGAATCTCGATGGCGACGCACTCCTTTCCGTCGACAACAACGTGGTGCACGGTGAGGTCAATGCTCGGTGATGCGTGGGCGTTCACCTTGCTCATCACGTCGTCCTGGTTGAAGCTCTCGTAGTCTGGCCTCGTCATGCCGTCCAGGGTGTGGGGTCCGGCGTTCACGGGAGATGTCATGCCGAACACGAGCAATCCACCGTCGCGCTTGTTAGCGATGGCGAGCGCAGCCTTCACGACCTTGGCCTTGGTGGCGTCGTCGGCCCAGGTCATGCTCCGTTTGAACTCGACCCCCAGGCTTTCTCGGCCCTCTCGCAGTAACTGCTCTAGCTCGCGAATGTCCATGGTGTCCGCAAGGATGAACGTTGCGGGGCCCAGTGACTAGGGGGGTTTTGCGGCGCCGAGGGGTGGAATTGCAGCAGGTCCTGCGAGGGCGTTAGGGATTCCGTTCGAGTCGCTTGTTGAATCCACTTGCGACGTCCGCTTGGCCCACCAGTGTCCGCACCTCCTCGCCCGACAGGCCCTTTTTGCGCAGCAACGTCGCCGTTGCGCGGTCCCAGGCCGCGCCACCATCGGCGTGGAGCAGCGCATCGGCGTCATTCAGGCGAGCGGTGAGCCATTGGGTCACGGCCGGCGGCGGGTCAGCAGGGTTGAAGGCAACGAGCAGGGTTGCCGCTTGCTGCATCAGTTGCACGAGGTCGTTGCGATTGCCCTCATCGTCCAGCCCGGCACCCATCTTGATCTCCGCCACGATGCCGGCTGCCGTCTCGACTGACACCTTTTCGAGGTTCGCGCGGGCCTCCTGTTCGGGAAGCGCCGCTTCCCACTGCGCGAGGATGTTGCGCTCTAGTGTTGTGTGGCCAGCCGACACGAACTTGCGGCCGGGCCGTGTGGTGCGCTGGGCATCGGCGCTGATTGCATCGTCACCTGCGCCCCCGCCTCGGATAGACGTGTACACGAGCGGCAGACCAAGTCGCACCGCGACGACGGCGTGGGCGGCCTCATGCAGCGCGATGGAGTGGTCGGTCGGGGGTGTCAGCGGTCGAGGTCGTTGGGGTCTAGGCTTCAAGGGGTCGAGCGCAGGACAATCTGGAGAACGTGCCAGGAGACGAACAGTACGGCACCGGTGACCAGGTAGCGAAACTGCCAGTTATAGTGCTTTCCCGCCGTTGTGATGCCTCGTTCGAGAACCTCCTTCAGTGCTTCTCCCGCGACTTCGCGCTTCCACGGCTCGCGTCCGACCACGGGGTGCTCGCCTCGTGCCACCTTTAGCTGCTCCGCGTTGGTGCGCGTGATTTCTTGCACGTACTGAAGCTGGCGGCATCCGTGAAAGAAGCTTAGGCCCCAACACACGACAGCGGCGCCTAGCGGGGCGAGCGACCAGTGCAAGGTCGCGTCAGAGGTCACCCGCACAGCAAGTGCGATTCCCCCGGCCGCCGCCGCGAGGATGAAATACACGTACTTGCTCTGCTCGGCCCGGTGCAGGCGGAAAAGTTCGAGGTCCTCACTTCCCCCCACGTTCCGTCACCTAATCGATGGGATAGGGATGCCAGAAGCTGCCGTGACCACCAGCCCCGCTTTCGACAAGGCGAACCCACTCCGCGTCGCACGTCTTGCACCTGTACCGGGTGTGGATTTCGAGAGCTTTGCCGCCCATGAAATCGTGGCGCTGGGGTTTTCCAACCTGCTCTAGCGCGTCGGATTCTTCACGACGGCAGGTCGCACATCCATGGGTTCGAGGGTCGGGAGCCATCGCCGGCGGTGGCTAGTTCTGGCTGAACAGGTGGGCGTGAATCGCGGGGCGCACCTGGCGGTATCGCTCGAACCGCCCCGGCTCGCCCTGGCGGTCAAGCGCCGGCCGTACCCGCAGCACGTGGGTCGCGCCGTAGTCCTTCGCGGGCTCGTCCAGGGCCTCAAGCGCGTGCGCGAACGGCTGGCCGTGCACCTTCACAGTTCCAGACAGCGTGTCGCGGGTGTTGGCCATGGTGGGAACCTCCACTAGAAAATCTACCACGGGCTCCAAGTACTCGGTGGTTCAGGGCCGCCGATGTTTGCCATTTGTTTGACGTTCGTGAATTGCCCTGCGTGCCAGACGGGGTCTTGGATGCCTGCCCTGACGCGCAAAACGGGGGCCAGCACAGCGCTCCCCGCCTTATGATTCCGCTGCTCTAACCAGCTGAGCTACGCCGCCGAGATTGCAGCAAGGGAACTTAGCGGAGCACCGTCCGGCGCGGCAGGGTCTACTGCGGCGGTGCGAGCCGCTCCCCGTCGCGCCGCTTCGCCAGCAGGCGCTCGGTGAAGGCCACTCGTTCCTCGAGTTCCGTGAGCCGCTGCGCAGCTCGTCGACCTCGAGGCGGAGCTCCGTAGCCCGTGCATCGTCGGGTGACGCCGCCCGACCGGAGCGGTGCGCCGCTGCCTGGCCCAGCGCCCGGAGTGCCCTCCCCGCCGACACGGCCAAGATGATGATCGCAACGCCGATGGCCCAGCCGTACTCACCCATGCCCTACATCCTATCCGGCAGGCGCGCGCCGTCAGTAGGGGTCATCCCACGCGACCTCGAAGACGCCGTTGCACCTCGGACACTGCAGCTCGGTCGGTTGGCCCTGCAGCGATCTGCGATGACAACAGTTCGGACAGACCGCGTACGTCGAACCCCAGCTCAGCGGCATATTCACCGCGTCTCGCGGGCGGGGGCACGACGGACCAGCGGTCCGGTCGCGCCGGAACGATCTGGAGGAACGACCGGTCGACCCCCAGCGACCGGTCGCCGACACAGAGCACCGCTTCCTCCGACGTGAGGCGCACCACTTCGTACCACGCTCCCCGCCGCACCCGGCAATTGGCGTCGCCGCGCACGCGGGCCCATTGCGGGGGCGCTGCGGTCATCGCTCACCTCGCGGTCGCGCTCGATCCCGCCTCCACCCGCGGGACGATGCGATAGAGAATCTCCCCCCTGCGGATCATGCCGAACTGCTCGCGCGCCGCCCGCTCCTGCGCGGCCGGGTCGGTCTCGAGCGCGTGCGCCAGCCGCTCCAGCGAGTCGAGCTCCGCTTCGAGGTCGCGCACCGTTTGGCGCTCCTCGGCGAGCTGGCGCCGCAGCTTGAGCCAGTCCAGCGTGCTGTACTCCCCCGCCTGGAAGACGAGCGCGGCGAGCACTACCGCCGCCACGATGCCGCCGAGGCGCGCGCGCGTCATAACCCGTACAGGTGACGGCCGGGATAGGAGGCCACGTCGCCCAGCTCCTCGGCGATCCGCAGCAGCTGGTTGTACTTCCCGACGCGGTCGGTGCGCGAGGCGCTCCCGGTCTTGATCTGCCCCACGCCCGTCGCCACGGCGAGGTCGGCGATGAACGTATCTTCGGTCTCGCCCGAGCGGTGCGAGATCACCGCGCCGTACCCGTTGGAGCGCGCGTGCTCAATGCACTGCAGCGTCTCCGTGAGCGTCCCGATCTGGTTCAGCTTGATGAGGATCGCGTTGGCGACCCCCTCCTCGATGCCCCGATCGAGCAGCTCGACGTTGGTGCAGAAGATGTCGTCGCCCACGAGCTGCACCCGCGCCGACAGCGCCTCGGTTAGCTTCGCCCAGCCCGCCCAGTCGTCTTCGGCGAGGCCGTCCTCAATCGAGACGATGGGGTAGCGATCGATCCACGTCTTGTAAAGGGCGACCATGTCCTCCGCGCTCTTCGTTCCCGCCCCGCTCTTCTTGAAGACGTAGTTGCCCCCCTGATAGAACTCCGACGCCGCCGGATCGAGCGCGATCGCCACGTCCTTCCCGGGGTCGTAGCCCGCGCCCTCGATCGCCGCGATCACCGCCTCGAGGGCCGCCTCGTCGCTCGGCAGGTTGGGCGCGAACCCGCCCTCGTCGCCCACGGCGGTCGAGAGGCTCCGCTTCGCAAGCACCTTCTTGAGGGCGTGGAACACTTCGACGCCGATGCGCAGCCCCTCGGGAAAGCTCTCCGCCCCGATCGGCACGACCATGAATTCCTGGAAGTCGACGGTGTTCGCCGCGTGCGCGCCGCCGTTCAGGATGTTCATCATCGGCACGGGGAGCACGCTCGCGACGGGGCCGCCGAGGTAGCGGTACAGGGGAAGCCCCGCGTCCTGCGCCGCGGCCCGAGCCACGGCCATCGACACCGACAGGATCGCGTTCGCGCCGAGGTGGCTCTTGTTGGGCGTGCCGTCGAGGTCGAGCATCGCGTAGTCTACGGCGATCTGCTCCTCGGCCGACATCCCCTCGAGCCGCGGACCGATCACCTCGTTCACGTTCTTGACGGCCTCGAGCACCCCTTTGCCCACGAACCGCTTCTGGTCGCCGTCGCGCAGCTCCACCGCCTCGTGCTCGCCCGTGGAGGCGCCGCTCGGGACGGCGGCCCGGCCGGCCGCGCCGCTCGCCAGCGTGACGTCGGCCTCGATGGTGGGATTGCCCCGGCTGTCGAGGATCTCGCGCGCGTGTACCGAGATGATCGTGCTCATCGTGGCCACTACCCTAGCGGACGACCCGCCCCGCGTCAACGCGCGCCTGCAACGCGATGATCGCCGCCCGGACGCGGTCGCGCAGCGCCTGACGCTGGTCGACGCGCAGCCCTGCTGTCGGGATCGGCTCGCCGATCAGGATCCGGATCGGACGGGGATGGAGGCGGATCGCGCCCTTCGGCAGGATCTCGAAGGTGTGATGCACGTACACGGGAATGATCGGCACCTGCGCGGCGATCGCCAACCCGAACGGTGCGTTCTTGAACGGGAGCAGCTCCCCCGTGCGGCTACGCGTCCCCTCCGGGAAGACCACGGCCGAGACGCCGCTGCGGATGACCGCCCCGGCGCGGGCGTACGCCTCGAGCGCGCGCCGCGGGTTCGGCCGGTCGATCATGATGTGCCCCGCCCGAATCATCGCCCGACCGAGGAGGGGAATGCGCGCGAGCTCCTGCTTCGCCACGAAGCGCACCGAGCCGGGGAGCGTCGCGGCGAGCGCCCAGATGTCGAACATCGAGGAATGGTTCGACGCATACACGACCGGCCGGCCGACTGGGATTCGCTCGAGGCCTTCGGCGCGCACCGGCGTGCCCGCCGCCTCGAGCAGGTCGCGCGACCAGTCGTTGGTGCTCCAATCGTAGATCCCGCCGGGGCGCCGCTTCACACCCACCAGGCCGGCCACGAGCGCGGTCGTGGCGTGGATAAAGCTCGAGACGAGCAGGACGACGTAGAAGCGGACGGTCCGGATCATCGCGCGGAGAAGTGATCGAAGCCACGCGGGGGAGTTATCAGTCGTCCGTTATCAGTCATCCGTAGGCCCCGGCCCGCGGTGCACGCGCCGATGCGCGTGAGGGGCAGCCCCGTGGCGCGGCGGAACGCGCGGGCGTCGCGCTCCCCGAAGCGCGGCGGCAGGGCGGCGAGCAGCTCGTACTCCTCGCCACTGCGCGCGGCCGCGAACGGCACGATGCCCGGCCAGCACGGGACGCGCTCGAGCTCGATCGTGACCCTGACACCGGACGCCGCCGCGACGTGTCCTGCGTCTCCCGCCAGGCCGTCGGAGATATCGATCATGGCGCGCGCCCCGCGCCGCGCGAGCCAGCGTCCCGCGGCGATGCGCGGCTCAGGATGCGCGAAGCGACGGAACAACGGCCGCGGCACGCGGCGGCCGGCCCGCAGCGCCGCGAGCGCGAGTCCGGCGCCGCCCAGTCGGCCCGTCACCCACAGCCCGTCGCCCGGGCGGGCGCCGCGGCGCCGCACCGGCCGCTCCGCCGTGCCGAGCACGCACACGTCCACGAGATAGCGGGATGACCGCACCAGATCGCCGCCCAGCACGCGGGCGCCCACGCTCCGCGCAGCGGCGCCCACGCCCGCCATGATGCGTACGGCGGGAGAGGCGTTACCCGTTGCCCGTTCCCCGTTGCCCGGAATGCCGAGCGAAACGAGGACCCCTACCGGCTTCGCTGCCTCGGCGGCAAGATCCGACAGCGCCGCGGCGGTCGCGCGCCAGCCGATGTCGCGAAACGACAGCCAGTCGGTGCGGAAGTGCACGCCCTCGAGGGCGAGATCAACCGAGAGGGCGAGGGTCGTTCCGCCCAGCCGGACGAGCGCGGCGTCGTCGCCGAGGCCGCGGGCTGCGGCGCCGAGGGCCGCGAAGATCGCGCGCAGCCGGTCGAACTCGCCGCCCCCAGCCCCGCTCCCGCCCCCGCCGCCGAGCCGGAGGTGGCGGCTCACGCCGTCTCAGGTAGCTCGAGCACGGTGAGCACGGGCGGCCCACAGGGCTTCGTGTTGGCCCACGCGCGCCAGATGTCGGGCAGCGCCGCCAGCACGTCGGCGGGGCGGAGGCTGCGCGCCGTCCACTGGCGGGCGCCGTGCTCCGCGGCGCGGCCGAGCGCGTGGGCGCCCAGCGCGGCCGCCTCGGGACCCGCGCTGCCGCGCGCCAGGAACGCGCCGATGAAGCCGGCGAGCAGGTCGCCGCTGCCGCCGGTCGCGAGCCCCGGGTTGCCGCTCGCCATCACGTGGATCGGGCCGCGCAGATCGGCGACCACCGTGGGCACGCCCTTCAAGAGCACGGTTGCCTTGATCTTTTGCGCGGCTTTCGCCGCGGCGGCCCAGCGGTCATTCGCCGCCTCGTCGGCGAGCTGATCGCCGAACTGGGCGCGGAACTCGCCCAGGTGCGGCGTGAGCACCAGGGGCCGCTCGGCGGGACCCTGAAACAGCGTGAGCGCGTCGGCGTCGAGGACGCTCGGGATGGGGCGGCGCGCCAGCACCGCCTGTAAGAACGGCGCGCGTGGCGGCTCACGGCCGAGGCCGGGCCCGACCACGAGCGCGTCGGCCCACTCGAGCGCCTCCGCGGCCGCGGGCTCGAGCTCGGGGCCGAGCGCCGACTCGACGGTCAGCACGTCGGGGAGGCTGGCGCGCGCGGCCGCGATGGTCTCTTTGCCCGCGACGAGCTTCACGAGCCCCGCGCCCGCGGCGAGCGCGGCGCGCGCCGCGTGCAGCGCCGCCCCGGTCATCCCGTTCGAGCCCCCCACCACAGTCACGCGGCCGCGGTCGCCCTTGTGCATCGTGGGGGTGAGCTTGGGGAGCCGCGCGCCGGCCCAGGCGTCGGTCACGAGCACCGGCCAGGCCGGATCGGGCGGCGGGAAGCCGACGTCGACGACCACCACTTTGCCGCACCAGTCGCGCGCGAGCAGGTGCCCGCGCCGAGGACCCCCGAACGTCACCGACACGGCGGCGCGCAGCGGGCCGTGCGCCTCGCCGGTCGACAGATCGAGGCCGGTGGGTCCGTCGATGGCGACGATGGGCGCGCCGTACGCGACCAATCGCTGTGCGAGCGCGAGCACGTCGCCGCGCGCGGGGCCGCTGGCGCCGGTGCCGAGCAGCGCGTCCACGGCGACGGCGGCGGCGGGCCAGGGCTCCTCCCGGCCGATCTCGCGCACGCCGTCGACGCGGGCGAGCGCGCGGTTGTCGATCGCGTCGTCGGTCTTCGGGTCCACGCACGAGACCCACACGCGGACGCCCCCGGCGTGGAGCGCGCGGGCCAACACCCAGCCGTCGCCGCCGTTGTTCCCCGCCCCCGCGGCGACGAGCACGCCGCGGGTCAGCACGTCCGGAAAGTCGCGCAGGATGATCTGCGCGACCGCGCGGCCCGCGGCTTCCATCAACACACGCGGGGGGATCCGGTACTGGGTGCGGGCGACCGAGTCCCACGCGGCCGCCTCGGTCGCGGAGAGGACGGGAACGGGATTCACGCGATCACCACCCCTCCGTAGCCCACCACGGCGTCGTCATCCCCCGTCACCATCCCCGAGTGGCTGTAGTGGACGACGTCGGCGCGCGTCGCCCCGAGTGCCCGCATCGCCGCGAGCACGGTGGCGGCGGGGGCGCGACCGCACATGGAGATGTGCTCGCGCCGGCAGCGCGCCAGCAGCTCCGCCCCGTCGAGCGCCGCGACCGCTTCGAGGGCGCGGTGGTCCTTGCGCTCCGAGACGACCGCCGGCTCGTAGTGGTTCAGGTCGCTCGACGCGAGCAGCAGCACGCGCTGCGGCCAGCGGGTCACGAGCCCGGCGAGCGCGCGCCCCAGCGCCTCGCAGCCGTCCCAGGCGTCCCAGGCGAGCACCAGCGGCACGATGCGCACGTCGGCGCGCCGCACCTGGAGGAACGGCAGCTCCACCTCCACAGCGTGCTCGTGCGCGTGCGCCGCGTGGTCCGGGGCGACGAGCGGCGACGCCTCGAGCAGCGCACCGGCCAACGCTTCGTCCACGGCGACGTCGCCTAGCGGCGTGCGGAACGCGCCCTCCTCCCATAACGAGGCCCCGCCCCGCGCGCGGCACACCCCGGTGTGGTTCGGGGCCAGAATCACGACCACCGGCGGGATGTCGAGGCGGGCGAAGACGTGGGCGGCCGTGAGCCCCGAATAAACGTAGCCCGCGTGCGGGGCGACGGCCGCGCGGGCCGCGCCGGGCCGTACGTCGGGCACGGCGTCGAGCAGCTCCCGCACGGCCCGCTCCAGCTCGCGCCCCGTGCCCGGGTAGAAGCGCCCGCTCACGGCGGGCGCGCGCACCGCGTCCAAGCTTACTTGAGGCTCTGGCCGATCGCGCGACCGAAGGAGATCTCCCCGTTATCGATGCGGATGTTGAACCCGCAGTCCGGGTTGCTGCAGACCCAGGCCTTGTAGGTGATCGGCGCCCCGTCGCGGCCGTAGTCCGATAACGGGATGAGGAGACCTTGCTGGCACTTTCTGCAGGCGGGCCAGTCTCTCACGTCGTCCATGCGGCACCCCCCTTCACCCGATGCGGCGCCCCCCCACGCCCTCGCTACCCCCCGCTACCCCCGCTCCACCCCGGGCCAGCGGTAGCCGGTCCGGAACACCTCCGCGAAGTCGTACACGCGATCGAAGTCCTCGGGTTTGTCGCTCGGCTGGCGGGCGAGCAGTCCGACGTCGATCAGCGCGAACACGATGCGCCCGAGGTCCTCGGTGCTCGCGATGCCCCAGTGGGCGAGCACGGTCGGCGCCAGCAGCCCGAACTGCTCGAGCGCGAAGTCGCGGCACGCCCAGGCGAGCTCGGCGCCGCTCAAGTGGCGGCGCGCCGGCAGCCGCCCCTGGGCGTACTCGAGCGCCGCGAGCACGAACAGGTAGCCCCGCTCGTGGTAGCGGCCGTCTTGCCGCCCGATCCGGGCGAACGCCTCCTCGAGCGTCGCGAAGTCGTTCACGGCCGTGCCTCCGCCGGTCCGGACGGCTGCGGCCGCACCGCGAGCGGCTTGGAGTACCGCGGCTCGAGCAGCGCCAGCTCGAGCACCTCGTCGATCGTCTCCACCGGCTTGATCTCGAGCAGCTTCTTCACTTCGTCGGGCACCTCAAGGATGTCGTTCTGGTTGCGCGCCGGCACGACCACGATGTGGACGCCCGCGCGCGCCGCGGCCGTCAGTTTCTCCTTCAGCCCGCCGATGGGGAGCACGCGCCCGCGCAGCGTCAGCTCACCGGTCATGGCGACGTCGTGGCGCGCCGGGCGCCGGCACAACAGCGACGCCAGCGCCGTCGCCATCGTGATGCCGGCCGACGGGCCGTCCTTGGGGACCGCGCCGGCCGGCACGTGCAGGTGCACGTCCGTCTGCGTGAACGCCTCGAGCGGAATGCCGAGCGCCCCGGCGCGCGCGCGCAGCAGGCTCCACGCCGCCTGGGCCGACTCCTTCATCACGTCGCCCAACTGCCCGGTCAGGGTGATCTGCCCCTTGCCCGGCATCTGGATCGCCTCGATGAACATGATGTCGCCGCCCACCGGCGTCCACGCGAGCCCGGTCGCCACCCCTACCTCCGGGCTCCGCCCCGCCACCTCGCTCTGTACCTTGGGGTGGCCGGCGTACTTCTCGAGGTTCTTGGCGGAGATCTTGACCGCCTGCGCCCGTCCCTCGACCACCTCCAGCGCCGCCTTCCGCAGCACGCCCTGGATCTCGCGCTCGAGCTGGCGGACGCCCGCTTCCCGCGTGTACTCGGCGATGAGCCGCTCGAGCGCCCCGTCGGCCACGCTCGCCCGCTCGGCCGCGAGCCCCGTCTCTTTGAGCTGTCGTGGCAGCAGGTAGCGCTTCGCGATCGCGAGCTTTTCGCCCGGGGTGTACCCGGGTAAGGTGAGAATTTCCATCCGGTCGAGCAAGGGGTCGGGGATGGGCGCAAGGCTGTTCGCCGTGGCGATGAACATCACCCCGGACAGATCGAACGGCACCTCGAGGTAGTGGTCCACGAAGGCGCCGTTCTGGGCCGGATCGAGCACTTCGAGCAGCGCGGCGGTGGGGTCGCCGCGCACGTCGGACCCCATCTTGTCCACCTCGTCGAGCATCAGCAGGGGGTTGCGCGTCTCGCAGCGCTGCAGCGCGTGGATGATGCGCCCCGGGAGCGCGCCGACGTAGGTGCGGCGGTGGCCGCGGACCTCGGCTTCGTCGCGCACCCCCCCGAGCGACACGCGCGTGAAGCGGCGTCCCAACGCCTCCGCGATGCTCTGACCGAGCGACGTCTTCCCCACCCCGGGCGGGCCCACGAAGCAGAGGATGCTGCCGCGCGCCTCGCGGTTGAGCGTGCGCACCGCGAGGTACTCGAGGATGCGCTCCTTCACGGTCTTCAGGTCGTAGTGGTCGCGGTCGAGGATGTCGCGCGCGCCCTTGAGATCCAGCCGGTCTTCCGAGGTGCGGCCCCAGGGGAGGGTGGCGAACACCTCGAGATAGGTGCGGGCCACATGGTACTCGGCCGACTGCGGCGACATCTGGCGCAGCCGCTTGAGCTCGCGCTCGGCGACCTTGTTCGCTTCGGCGGAGAGGTGCGCTTCTTCCAGCCGGCGGCCCAGCTCGTCCAGCTCGTCGTCGCCCTCGTCTTCGCCCAGCTCCTGGCGGATCACGCGCAGCTGCTCGCGCAGCACGTACTCCCGCTGGTTCTGGTCGAGCCGGGTCCGGACCTTCTCCTGGATCTGGCTCCCGACCTCGAGCACCTGCAGCTCCTGGCCCAGCAGCTCGGCGAGGCGCTCCAGCCGGCGGTTCACGTCGTCGAGCGCGAGCAGCTCCGCCTTGGCTGGGAGGGCCAGGTCCAGGTTCGCGGCGGCGAAGTCGGCGAGCTTGCCGGCGTCGGTGATCCCCGCGAGCACCTCGTGCAGCTCCTCGCCCAGATAGGGGGCGATGTCGATCACCCGGGAGAACTGCGCGTGCACGGCGCGCTTCAGCGCCTCGGTGCGCGCATCCTCGGCCACGGTGGACGGGAACGTCTCGTAGCTCGCGACGAGCCAGTGCTCGGCGGGCGTCACCTCGACCAGCCGCGCCCGCTCGAGCCCCTGCACCATCACCCGCACCGAGCCGTCGCCCAGCTTGAGCATCCGGACGACCGTGCTGAGCGTCCCGACTTCGTACAGCTCGTCGGAGCGCGCTTGCATCACGGCGCCCTCGGGGGGCTCGGTGCCGCCGAGCGGCTTCACGACGCCGAGCAACAGGCGCTTGTTGCCCTGCACGACCTCGTCGATGAGCTGCACGGCGTGCGGGTCGGTGAGCGCCATGGGCAGGACGACGTGCGGGTACACGACCAGCTGGCCGAGCGGCAGGACCGGCAGGCGGTCCATCTACTCCACCTTCACCGACTGGGTGCTGGAGGGGCGCATGGGGATCTTGGTGAGCCGGACCTCGAGGAAGCCGGCCTCGTAGCTCGCGCGAATGCTCTCGGGATCGACGCGCACGGGCAGCCGGAAGCGGCGCTCGAACGGCCCGACCTGCACCTCCATCGCGTGGTAATGCGGCTTCCCTTCCTGGCGTCGGACCTTGCGCTCGCCGGCGATGGTCAGCACGCCGTCGGCCAGCTGGACGGTGAAGTCCTCCGAGCGCATGCCGGCGATGTCCATGCAGATGACGAGCACGTCGTCCGTCTCGTAGATGTCGGTGGGCGGCTTCCACTTGGCCGACGCGACGAAGCCCACGGGGCGGCCGTGAGCGACCTCGTTGAAGTAGACCTCGAGCTCGTCGGGGGCGTGGACCGTGAAGGAGCCCGAGCCCCGGGAGGGACGGCCCGCGGAGCCGGCGCCGCTGCTATCGGCCATGGGTCGCGACGGCCAGCCGGAGCGGCGCCGCGTACAGCGGGAACTGGTCGGTCAACTCGCGCACCTCCGCCTTCACGCGCGCGATCGTGGCGTCGTCCTTTCGCGTGAGCACCGTATCGATGAAGTCGGCGATCTTGACCATCTCGGCCTCGGCGAGGCCGCGCGTCGTGACCGCGGGCGTGCCGATCCGCACGCCGCTCGTCACGAACGCCGACTGCGGGTCGCCGGGAATCGTGTTCTTGTTGACCGTGATGCCGGCGCGGTCGAGCAGCGCCTGCGCCTCCTTGCCGGTCAGGTGCTTGGGGCGCAAGTCCACGAGCATCAGGTGTGTGTCGGTCCCGCCGGAGACGATCGCGTAGCCGCGCTCGACGAGCGCCGCTGCCAGGGCCTGGGCGTTCTTCACCACCTGAATGGCGTACTGCTTGAACGCGGGGGTGAGCGCTTCCCCCAGCGCCACGGCCTTGGCCGCGATCACGTGCTCGAGGGGCCCGCCCTGGATCCCGGGGAACACCTGCTTGTCCACGTCCTTGCCGAAGGCCTCCTGGCAGAGGATGAGGCCGCCGCGCGGGCCGCGCAGCGTCTTGTGGGTCGTGGTCGTGACGATCTGCGCGTGCGGCACGGGTGACGGGTGGATGCCCGCCGCCACCAGCCCGGCGAAGTGCGCCATGTCCACGACGAAGATCGCGCCCACTTCGTCCGCGACGCTCTTGAGCACCGCGAAGTCGATGATGCGGGCGTAGGCGCTGCCGCCGCCCACGAGGATGCGCGGCCGCTCGCGCCGCGCGATCTCGCGCACCTGGTCGTAGTCGATGCGACCCGTGTCCTCGCGCACGCCGTAGTGGGAGGCGCGGAACAGCGTGCCCGAGAAGTTCACCGGCGCGCCGTGGGTGAGATGCCCCCCGTGCGACAGCGCGAGCCCCAGCAGCGGGTCGCCCGGCTTCGCCACGGCCAGATACGCGGCCATGTTGGCCTGCGCGCCGGAATGGGGCTGGACGTTCACGTGCTCGGCCTTGAACAGGACCTTCGCCCGGTCGATGGCGAGCTGCTCCACCTCGTCCACCACCTCGCAGCCGCCGTAGTAGCGCTTCTTCGGCAGCCCCTCGGCGTACTTGTTCGTCAGGGCGGTGCCCATCGCCTCCATGACGGCCATGGTGGCGAAGTTCTCGCTCGCGATCAGCTCGAGCCCGTGCTCCTGCCGCTCCACCTCACGCTGGATGAGCGCGTAGATGGCCGGGTCCGCTGTCGCAAGCGGCGCGCGGCGGTCGATCATGCGTCGATCTTGGCCACGCGACGCTCGTGGCGCCCGCCCTCGAACGCCGTGTCGAGCCACGTGTGCAGGATCTCCATCCCCTCCTCCTCGCTCACGAACCGCGCCGGCAGCACCAGCACGTTCGCGTCGTTGTGTTTGCGCGCCAGCTCCGCGACCTCGGGGCTCCAGACGACCGCCGCGCGCACGTGGGGAAACCGGTTGGCCACGTACGACATCCCGAGCCCCGTCCCGCACGTGAGGATCCCACGCCGCGCCTTCCCCTCGCTCACCGCCTCGGCGACGGGCCGCCCGTAATCCGGGAAGTCGTCCGCCGGATCGAGGGTCTTCGGACCCACGTCCACCGGCTCGTAGCCCAGCCGGCCCAGCTCCTCCACCAGCAGCTGCTTCAGCCGGAAGCCCGCGTGGTCCGCGCCGACATAAATCCGCTCAGACACAGTTGCGCCGCACGCTCGTGACCGCGGCGATGCGCTGCTCCGCCAGCCGGTCCGCGGCCCGGTAGCTGGGGATGCCCTCCTCGCGCGCGATCTCGAACACGCGCCGGATGGTGTCGTAGATCTCGCCCGCCTTGCCGCGCGCGCGCTCCGGCGCCCAGCCGTGCAGCTCGGCGTTCACGTTGATCAGCCCGCCGCCGTTGATCACGTAGTCCGGGGCGTAGGTGATGTGCCGCGCTTCCAGCAGGTCGCCGTGACGGTCCTCGGCGAGCTGGTTGTTCGCGGCGCCCGCCACGATCTCCACCTGGAGCCGCGGGATCGTGGCGTCGTTGAGGACGGCTCCGAGCGCGCAGGGCGTGAATACGTCGGCGCGCACGTCGTAGATCTCGTCCGTGCCCACCGCCTGCGCGCCGACGTCCTCCACCACCCGCTTCACCCGCTGCGGGTCGATGTCGGTGCAGATGATGCGCGCCCCCTCGGCATGCAACAGCCTCGCCAGATGATAGCCTACCGAGCCGCATCCCTGCAAAGCCACGGCCTTGCCGGCCAGGCTGTCGGAGCCGTAGCGGTACGCGGCGCACGCCTTGATGCCGCGATACACCCCGTACGCGGTCACGGGCGACGGGTCGCCGGACGTCCCGATCAAGCCGGTGACGTGGTTCGTCTCGGCCTTGATGAATTCCATGTCGCTGGTGCTGGTCCCGACGTCCTCGGCGGTGATGTAGCGCCCCTTGAGGGATTCGATGTGGCGCCCGTGCGCGCGGAACAGCGCCTCGCGCCGCGTGGTGCGGTTGTCGCCGATGATGACGCTCTTGCCGCCTCCCAGGTTGAGGCCCGCGACGGCGGCCTTGTAGGTCATGCCGCGCGCCAGCCGTAGCGCGTCGATCAGCGCCTCCTCGTCGCTCGAGTAGCTCCAGAACCGCGTCCCGCCGAGGGCGGGGCCCAACACCGTCGAATGGATCGCGATGATGCCGCGGTAGCCGGTGGACGGATCGTAGTAGAGGCTCACCTGCTCGTGCGCGTGCTCGGCGAGCAGGTCGAAGAGGTCGAGCCTCCCGGAAGCCCCGACCGCACGGTCGGGGCCACGCCCCGCCTCAGCCGCGAGGATAGAGGCCGCGGGCGATGACGATCCGCTGGATTTCACTGGTGCCCTCATAGATCTCCGTGACCTTCGCGTCACGAAACAGCTTCTCGACGGGGAAGTCCCGCATGTAGCCGTACCCACCGAACAATTGCACCGCTTGCGTGGTGACCCACATCGCGGTCTCGGACGCAAACAGCTTTGCCATGCTCGCCTGCGTCGTGATATCGTCGCCCGCGTCCAAGCGCGCCGCCGCCGCGTGCGCCAACGCCCGCGCTGCCGCCACCCGCGTGGCCATGTCGGCCAGCTTGAACTGAACCGCCTCGAACTCCCGCAGCGCCGCGCCGAACTGCTTCCGCTCGGCGCAGTACGCCACCGCATGCTCCAGCGCCCGGCGCGCGATCCCGACCGCCTGCACCGCGATCCCCAGGCGACCCGCGTCGAGTCCTTCCATCGCGTACCCGAACCCCTGCCCCTCCTCACCGAGCAGGTAGTCCGCCGGCAGGCGCAGGTCCTCGAGCGCGATCGCGACCGTGTTGGAAGCGCGGAGGCCCATCTTATCCTCCGGCTTGCCCGCACGATAACCGGCCGTATCAGTAGGGACAATAAAGGCCGAAATCCCCCGGTCGGTGCGCGCCATCACCATCATCACGTCCGCCGTGCCGCCGTTCGTGGCCCATGCCTTGGTGCCCGTGAGCACCCAGCCGTCGCCGCTCCGCACCGCCCGCGCCGAGAGCGACGCCGCGTCCGACCCCGACTCGGGCTCCGACAGCGCGAACCCCGCGAGCACCTCTCCCCGGGCCATGGCCTTGAGGAACCGCGCCTGCTGCGCCGGCGTGCCGTGACGCACGAGCATGGTCGTCGGGATCGCGTTGTGGATCGCGACCGACGCGGCGATGCTCGCGTCCGCCGCCGCGATCTCCTCGAGCGCGAGCAAGTACGTGAGCGTGTCGAGCCCCATGCCGTCGTATGTCTCGGGCACGCACATCCCGAGGAAGCCGAGCTTGCCGAGCGCGTCGATCACGTCGCGGGCGAAGTGCCGCGTGCGGTCCCACTCGGCCGCGTAGGGCTCGATGCGGGTGCGCGCGAACTCGCGCGCCAGATCGACGATCTGGCGCTGCGTTCCGGAGAGACCCGCCGGCTCAATCGCGATAGACATGGAACCCGCAGCCGCTCTTCCGGCCCAACCGGCCGGCGGCGACCAGCTTCCGGAGCAGCGGCGCCGGCCGGTACTTGTCGTCGCCCAGATCGCGGTGCAGCACCTCGAGGATCGCGAGGCACACGTCGAGCCCGATCAGGTCGGCGAGCGCCAGCGGCCCGAGCGGGTGGTTCATACCCAGCTTCATCACGGTGTCGACCGCGTCCGGGGTCGCCACCCCCTCCATCACGCAGAAGATCGCTTCGTTGATCATCGGCAGCAGCACGCGGTTCGAGACGAACCCGGGCGCGTCATTCACCTCGACGGGCGTCTTGCCGAGGGACCGCGCGATCTCGAGCGTCCGCTGCATGGTCTGGTCCGACGTGTCGAGCCCCCGGATCACCTCGACGAGCTGCATCACGGGCGCCGGGTTCATGAAGTGCATCCCGATCACCTGCGGGGCGCGCCCGGTCTGCGCGGCGATCGCGGTGATGGAGATCGACGAGGTGTTGCTCGCGAGCAGCGCCGTCGGGGGCGCAAGGCGATCGAGCTCCCGGAACAGCGAAAACTTGACGTCGCGGTTTTCGGTCGCCGCCTCGACGATCACGTCCGCCTTCGCCGCAGGCTCGAGCGACGTGTCGATCTCGATGCGCTCGAGCGTCTCCGCGCCCTCCTCTCTGCTCACCGCTCCCTTCTTCAGCTGACGCTCGAGGTTGCGCTTGATTGTCTCGAGCCCTCGGTCGAGCGCCGCGCGGGACACGTCGAGCAGCGCCGTGTCCCATCCGTGCTGGGCGAACAGGTGGGCGATGCCGTTGCCCATCGTGCCGGCGCCCACCACCGCGACCCGACTCACAGAGCCGGAAGCGAAACGCGCGCCGTCATAGGCGCGCGCGCACGGGACTGATGGTGGGCTTCAGGATCAGGACGGCGAGCGCGAGCTTCAGCAGATCGCCGAGCGCGAAGGGCAGCGTACCGAGTCGCGCGGCCTGCGCCGCGTCGCCCGTCAGAATCACGAGCTGTGCCAGCCCGCCGAGGTGAATGAGGGCGAGGCCTGCGAGCACCGCCAGCGCCAGCCGCCGGAGGCGGCGACCGTCGCCCGCGAGCCGCCCGGCCGCGAACGCCGCGATCGGATACGCCAGGAGGTACCCTCCCGTGGGGCCGACCAGACGGGCGAGCCCGGGCAGCCCGTAGGGGGTGAACACGGGGAGGCCGACGGCGCCGAGGGCGAGGTACAGCACCATCGAGCCGGCCCCGAGCCCCGCACCCAGCCAGCCGCCCACGAGCAGCACGGCGAGCGGCTGCAGCGTCATCGGCACCGGGGTGCCGGGAAGCGGAATCGCGATCTGGGCGGCGCCGGCGACCAGCGCCGCGCCCAGGATCACGGCAGCGGTGCGTCGCGCAGCGAGACTCGAGGAGGACAGGGGGGCGACGGCAAGCGACGACTCGGGCATCAGAGCATCTCCACGCTGAGGGCCACTGCGTTGCCGCCACCGAGACAGAGGGTGGCGAGTCCGGTGCGCTGCGTTCGGTCCTTGAGGGCATAGAGCAGCGTGGTGAGCACGCGCGCGCCCGAAGCGCCGATCGGGTGGCCAAGGGCGATCGCCCCGCCGTTCACGTTCACGCGGTCCCAGTCCCAGCCGAGGGCGCGGCCGTCGGCGAGCGCCTGCACGGCGAACGCCTCGTTCGCTTCGATCAGATCGTAGTCGTCGATCGTCGTCTTCGCTTTGGCCATCAGATTCTTCACCGCAACGATGGGCGCGAAGAACAGGTCCCGCGGCTCCCCGCCGCCGGTGGCGTACGCCGTGATGCGGGCCAACGGCTTCAGGCCGTGCGCCTGGGCGAACGCGAGCGAGGTGACGACCAGCGCGCTCGCACCGTCGTTCAGCCCCGGCGCGTTCCCCGCCGTCACGCTGCCGTCGTTTTCAAACGAGGGCTTGAGCGCGGCGAGCGCCGCCAGCGAGGTATCCGGGCGGGGGCCCTCGTCCTTGTCGATCACCACCGGCCCCTTCTTCCCCGGGATCTCGACCGGCACCGTTTCCGCCTTGAAGCGACATGCCGCCATCGCGGCCACGGCCTTCTGGTGGCTCGCGAGCGCGAACCGGTCCTGATCCTCGCGCGACACGCCCGCCTGCTTCGCGGTGTACTCGGCGAGATTCCCCATGTGGGTATTGGAAAACGAATCCCACAGCCCGTCGCGGATCATCCCGTCCACGAGCTCGCTGCCCCCCAGCTTGATCCCGCCGCGCAGCCCATACAGGTAGTGCGGGGCGTTGGACATCGATTCCATGCCGCCCGCCACCACGCACTGCTCGTCGCCCGCCTTGATCGCCTGGGCCGCGAGCATCACGGCCTTGAGGCCGGACCCGCAGACCTTGTTGATGGTGACCGACGGAATCACCCCCGGGAGGCCGGCGTGGATCGCCGCCTGGCGCGCGGGGGCCTGCCCCACGCCGCCTTGCAGCACGTTGCCCAGGATCACTTCCTCCACGGCGGCCGCGTCGATCCCCGCGCGGCGCACCGCCTCGCGCACGACGAGGGCACCGAGCTGCGGCGCGGCGAGGGGCGCCAAGCCGCCCAGGTATTTCCCGATGGGCGTGCGGCAAGCGCTGAGAATGACGGGCGTCGTGTGATCAGCTGGCATTTGTGGCTCTCCACTGCAACACGTCTACACTCAAACTAACGGAGTGAGTGACCGCGTGCGAACCTCGTCCTGCAGCTTCCCCACAAACTCGGTGACGGGCAGCACCGCCTGCTTCTTCCCCTCCCCTCGCGCCCGCACGGCCACCGTGCCAGCGTCGGCCTCACGCTGCCCCACGACCGCCATGTAGGGCACCTTCTGCGTCTCGCCGTCGCGGATCTTGTAGTTCAGCGTCTCGTTGCGCTCGTCCAGGTGCGAGCGGATGCCGGCGGTCCGGAGGCGCTCGTGCAGGGCGCGCGCCGCGGCGAGCTGCGCGTCCGAGATCGGCAACACCCGGACCTGCTCGGGAGCGAGCCACAGCGGGAACGCGCCGGCGAAGTGCTCGATCAGGAACCCCACGAACCGCTCCAGCGTGCCGTAGATCGCCCGGTGGATCATGACCGGCTGGTGCGGCCGGTTGTCCTCGCCCGTGTACTCGAGTCGGAACCGCGCCGGGAGCTCGTAGTCGAGCTGGATGGTCGCCCCCTGCCACTCACGTCCGATGGCGTCGTTGAACTTCACGTCGATCTTCGGGCCGTAAAACGCCCCCCCGCCCTGATCGACGCGGTAGGTGAGGCCGCGGCGTTTCAGCGCCTGCTCCAGCGCCCGCTCGGCCTGGTCCCACACGGCATCCGTACCGAGCTTCTTGGCGGGTCGCGTGGCGAGGTCGAGGCGGTAGGTGAGCCCGAAGGTCTTGCCGAGCACGAGCTCGACGATATCGAGCAGCTCGAAAATCTCCTGCTCGATCTGATCCTCGCGCAGGAAGATGTGGGCGTCGTCCATCGTGAGGCCGCGCACGCGCAGCATCCCGTGCAGCGTTCCCGAGCGCTCGTTGCGGTACACGTTCGCGATCTCCGCCAGGCGGATCGGCAGGTCGCGGTAGCTACGCTGCTGCGCGGCGTACACGAGAATGTGCATCGGGCAGTTCATCGGCTTGACGCGGTAACGCACGTCCTCCGCTTCGCCCTCGCCCGCCGCCATGGCCGGGAACTGATTGTCGGCGTACAGGGGCAGGTGCCCCGAGCGCAGGAACAGCTGCTCGCGCGTCACGTGCGGCGTGTACACCAGCTGGTAGCCGCGCTCGAGGATCGTGTCCTCGATGAAGCGCCGCAGCTGGAACTGCACCATCGCGCCCTTGGGGTGCCAGAAGATCAGCCCCGGGCCCGTGTCCTCCTGAATGGAGAACAGGTCCAGCTGCTTCCCCAACATGCGATGGTCGCGCTTCTTGGCCTCCTCGAGCCGCCGCAGGTAGGCATCGAGCTCCTCCTTCGTGAACCACGCCGTCCCGTAGATGCGCTGCAGCATCTGGCGGCGCTCGTCGCCGCGCCAGTAGGCGCCGGCGGCGTGCAGCAGCTTGAAGTGCTTGATGCGCCCGGTGCTCGGCACATGGGGCCCGCGGCACAGGTCCACGAACGGGCCGTCGGTGTACACCGAGATCACCTCGTTCGGGCCCAGGTCGGCGATGCGCTCGAGCTTGAGCGGGTCGTCGGCGAAGCGGCGCTGCGCCTCCGCGCGATCCACTTCTTCGCGCACGAACGGGAAATCGGCCGCGGTGACGTCGCGCATCTTGGCTTCGATCTGCGCCAGGTTCTCGGGGGTGAACGGGGTGGGGACCTCGAAGTCGTAGTAGAATCCGTGCTCGATGGGCGGCCCGAACCCGATCTTGGCGCGGGGGAAGAGCTGGCGCACGGCGGTGGCGAGCACGTGGGCCGACGAGTGCCGCAGCACCTCGAGGGCCTGGGGGTCCTTGTCGGTCAGGATCGCGACCTTGGCTCCGTCGGGGAGCGGACGCGCCAGATCCCACACCTGGCCGTCCACCCGGGCGGCCACGGCGGCCTTGGCGAGCCCCGGCCCGATCGCCCTGGCCAGGTCGGCGCTCGTGGCGCCCGCAGGCATACGCCGCTCGCTCCCGTCCGGGAGCGTGACGCGGATCTCGTGCGCCGTCATCCGCTCAGGGAGTCGGCTCGCCCGGCGCCGGCGGGGTTGGGCCGGTGGAGGCCGGGGGGACCGGGGGGGCTGGGGGGGTCGCCGTGAGCGGCGCCACGCGGCGCCCCTCGCGGAAATACAGCGCCACGGCGAGGAGAATGAACGCGCCGAACGTGAGCCAGCGCGCGATGCGGCTGGTGGGAAGAACGGGGGATTCGTCGGACATGTCAGCATATTCTAGCAGGAGCGGGGACGGGGGACGAGGGACGGGGGATGGGTAGTTCACCACGAGCACCCCTCCCCCGTCCCCCGTCCCCCGTCCCGCGTCCCTGACTAGTATAAAGGAATGATGACCAAGCGCTTCGCGCTTCCGCCGCAATACGACCCGCACGCCGTCGAGCGCCCGCTCTATCAGCGCTGGCTCGACCGCGGCGCCTTCAGCGCCCACGCCCAGTCGCCCCGCCAGCCGTACGTGATCGTGATCCCGCCCCCCAACGTGACGGCCGTGCTCCACATGGGGCAGGGGCTCAACAACGTGACGCAGGACGTGCTGATCCGGTTCGAACGCATGCGCGGGCGGGAGGCGCTGTGGCTCCCGGGAACGGACCACGCGGGAATCGCGACCCAGAACGTGGTCGAGCGCCTCATCGCCAAGGAGGGCAAAACCCGCTTCGACGTCGGCCGCGACACGTTCGTCGAGCGCGTGTGGGCATTCGTGCGCGAGACGGGGAACACGATTCTCGAGCAGCTCAAGGTGATCGGCTGCTCGTGCGACTGGAGCCGCACGCGCTTCACGCTCGACCCCGCCTACTCGCGCTCGGTGCGCGAAGTATTCGTGCGGCTGTGGGAGGAAGGCCTGATCTATCGCGGCCACCGCGTGATCCACTGGTGCCCACGCTGTCGCACGTCCCTGTCGGACGAGGAAGCCGAGTTCACCGAAGAGACCGGCAACCTGTACTACATCGGCTACCCGGTGGAGGGCGGCCCCAAGCCGTACGTCACGGTCGCGACCACGCGCCCGGAGACGCTGCTCGGCGACACCGCCGTGGCCGTGAACCCCAACGACGCGCGGCATGCCGCGTTCATCGGCAAAACGGCCCGGCTGCCGATCACCGACCTACCGATTCCCATCATCGCGGACGAGGCGGTCGACCCGGCGTTCGGCACAGGATTCGTGAAGGTGACCCCGGCGCACGACGCCAACGACTTCGAGATCGGACGGCGGCACGGGCTCGACGCGCCGCTGGTGATGACGGAGGACGGCCGGATGGAAGACCAGGGACGGGGGACGGGGGAGGGGGGACGGGTGCCGCCCGAGGTCCGCGGCCTCGATCGCTTCGAGGCCCGCGAGATCATCGTGCAGCTGCTGCGCGAGCGGAAGCTGCTCGAGAAGGTCGAGCCGCACCGCCACGCCGTCCGGCACTGCTATCGCTGCGACACCGTGGTCGAGCCGCGGCTCTCGGACCAGTGGTTCGTGAAGATGCAGCCGCTCGCCGAGCGGGCGCTCGCGGCGTACCGCGCGGGTGAGATCCGCCTCGTCCCCGAGCGCTGGGGCGCGACGTACGAGCACTGGATGCAGAACATCCGCGACTGGAACATCTCGCGCCAGCTGTGGTGGGGGCACCGCATTCCGGTGTTCACGTGCACGCCGTGCGGCCACCAGTGGGCGGACCGCGCCGACCCCAGGACGTGTCCCAAGTGCGGCGGCCCGGTGGAGCAGGATCCCGACGTGCTCGACACCTGGTTCTCGTCCTGGCTGTGGCCGTTCGCCACGCTCGGCTGGCCCGACGACACACCGGACCTGAAACGCTTCTATCCCGGGCACACCCTGGTCACGGGTTCCGAGATCCTGTTCTTCTGGGTCGCCCGAATGATCATGGCCGGGTACCACTTCCTGGGGAAGCGCCCGTTCGGCACGGTCTACCTGCACGGCACCGTGCGGGACACGCAACACCGCAAGATGTCGAAATCGCTCGGGAACGGCATCGATCCGCTCGACGTCGTGCGGTTGTACGGCGCCGACGCGTTGCGCTGGACGACGATCGCGGGCGTGTCCCTCGGGTCGGATCTGATCCTGGACCCGAACAACCTCGAGACCACGTTCGCTCCCGGTCGCAACTTCGCGAACAAGCTCTGGAACATCGGGCGCTTCATCCTGGCGCAGCTGCCGGAGCGGGTCGAGTCGCTCGATGCGCTCGACGCGCCGCGTCTCCCCCTCGCGGACCGGTGGATCCTGTCACGGGCGCAGGCGACGATCCGCGATGCCACCGCTTCGCTCGAGCAGTTCCGGCTGGACGAGGCGGCCAAGCGGTGCTTCGACTTCGTCTGGAAAGAGCTGGCCGACTGGTACGTGGAAGCGGCGAAACCGCGTCTTGCGGATGGCGCGGGGTCGGCGGGGTCCCCCTCCGCAGCAGCCCAGCGGGCGCCCGCTGCTCCGGGGGACCCCGCCGCCTCCCGCGCGTCCGCCCAGGCCGTGCTCGCGTACTGCTTCGACGTCGCGCTCCGAATGCTGCACCCGGTGGTGCCATTCATCACGGAGCAGCTGTGGCAGAAGCTGCCCGGCCGTACGGCGGACGAGGCGCTCGTGGTGGCGGCGTGGCCGGCGCCGCGCGCCGCGCTCGCCGACCCCGAGGCGGATCAGCAGTTCCCCCTGGTGCAAGAGGCCATCTCATCCATTCGCATGCTGCGGGCCGAGTACCGCGTGCCCCCAAAGGCGCAGCTCCAGGCGTCGGTGCAGCCCAAGAGCGAGGGGGCGCGGCGGGCGCTGGCGGGCGAGCGAGACACGATTCAGCGGCTCGCGCAGCTCTCCAAGCTGGCCTTCGATGGCACGCGCGCCGGCCGGGGCGCGCACGCGGTGCTGGCCGACGGCAGCGACGTATTCGTGGCGCTCGAGGGCGAGATCGACGTGCAGCAGGAGTGCCGCCGCCTCTCGAGCGAGCTCGCCCGACTCGACCAGCAGCTCGCCGGGCTCGCGGCGAAGCTCACCAACCAGAATTTCGTCGCGCGGGCGCCCGCCGCCGTGGTCGCCCAAGAGCGCGAGAAGGAGCGGGCGTGGCGCGACCAGCGGCAGGCCCTGGCCGACAAGCTCAAATCGCTGGGCTGCTCGTAACCGCCCTGGTGGGAGGAGGCGCGTGCGCCAGCCAGGGGGCACCGCCCGGCGGCCCCCCGCGGACGACGCCGCCGCAGATCGTGCGCGTGGTCCCGGAGTCCGGGGCGGTCGTGCCCGACCTCAAGGGCGACGCCGTGGTCGAATTCGACGAGGTGATCGACGAGATGCCGGGTGGCCAGGGCGGGGGGGGTGGGGGGGGTGGGGGGGGCGCCGGCGCGATCGGCGGGCTGGCGCGCCTGGTGGTCCTGTCACCGGTGGCGGGCGCCGTGGAGGTCTCCTGGCACCGTAGCGCGATCCACGTGAAGCCCGTGGAAGGGTGGAAACCCAATCGCGTGTACCACCTCGAGCTGCTGCCAGGCATCGTGGACCTGCGGCGCAACGTGAACAAGAAGGGGGCGATGGTGGCGTTCTCGACCGGCCCCGCCCTGCCCCACGCCACGCTCACGGGGACTGCATTGCTCTGGGTGGAGCAGCGGGCGCTCCCCCAAGCGGTGGTCCGCGCGGCGCCGCTCCCCGACACCGTCGCCTACGTCACTGTGACCGACTCGGTCGGCGATTTCCGGCTCGCGGGGATCCCGCCAGGGCGTTATCTCGTGTGGGCGATCCAGGACCAGAACAACAACCGGCGCCTGGACCGGCGCGAGGCATTCGACACGATGACGGTGGCGGTGGACTCGAGCGGCAGCGCGCTGCTGTGGGCGTTCGTGCACGACACGGTGGGGCCGCGGGTGAAGAGCGTCGATCCGGTGGACTCCGCGGCGTTGCGCGTGGTGTTCACCGCGCCGCTCGACCCGCGGCGACCCGTGGATACGGCGCAGGTGCGCGTGTTCGCGTTGCCGGACACGACGCCGTTCCCGGTGCGCGCGCTCTATCGGGCGGCGCTGTACGACTCGATTCAGGCGCGCGCGCGTGCGCTCGCGGACTCGTTGCGGCGCGCCAAAGACACCACGGCGCGCCACGATACGACGGCGCATCCAGGGGCACCGCCTCCGGCAGGCCAGCGGGCGCCCGCCGCCGCCGGGGTGGGGCCCGGAGCGCCGTCGCGCCGGGATACCACAGCCGCTCGTGTCGATACCGGTCGGGTCCGCAGGCTCCTGAAGCAGCGCCCGGTCCCGTCGGACCAGTTCGTCGTGCAGACCGCGCAGCCGCTCGTGCCGGGCGCCAAGTATCTCGTGCGCGTGCGCGGAGCGACCAACCTGAGCGGCGCCGCGGCGGACGGGCAGGGGGTGCTGGTGGTCCCCGTCCCCAAGCCCATGGGCCGCGACACGACCAAATCTCCTGCCCCCCCCCCGTCGCCCCGTCGCCCGCCGCCACCGTGACCGATCCCCGACGCGGCCTCCCGGCGGTCGACGCGTTGCTCGCCGCGGCCGACATCGCGGCGCTCGTCACCGCGCATCCCCGCAGCCTGGTGGTCCGCGCCGTCCGGGAGACGATCGACGGCGCGCGCGCGAACGGCGGCGCGACCCCGCCCGAGGGCTGGGGGGCCGCGGTGCTCGCCCGCGTCCACCGGCTCGCGGCGCCGTCGCTCGGGCCGGTGATCAACGCGGCCGGCGTGGTGCTGCACACCAACCTCGGCCGCGCGCCGCTGGCGCGCCCCGCCATCGAGGCGATGGCGCGCCTCGCGGGATCGTACTCGAACCTCGAATACGACCTCGCCCGCGGCGCCCGTGGCTCACGCCACGGGCTATGCCGGGACCTGCTCGTGGAGTTGACCGGGGCGGAGGACGCGCTCGTCGTCAACAACGCCGCCGGCGCGCTGCTCGTGGCGCTCTCGGCGCTGGCGCGCGACGGCGACGCGATCGTCTCGCGCGGCGAGCTGGTGGAGATCGGCGGGGCGTTCCGGATTCCCGACATCATGGCCCGCTCGGGGGCAAGGCTCGTCGAGGTCGGGACGACCAACCGCACGCACCGCGCCGACTACGAGGCCGCGCTCACCCCCGGCACGCGGCTGCTGCTCAAAGTCCACCGGTCGAACTTCCAGGTGACCGGCTTCACCGCCGAGGTGCCCGCGAGTGAGATCGCGGCGCTCGCCCGCGCCCACGGCGGCTCGAGCTTGTACGACCTGGGAAGTGGGCTGCTGCTCGATCTCTCGCCATGGGGCCTGAGCGGTGAGCCCACCGTGCGCGACGGCCTCGCGAGCGGAGTCGATGCGGTCGTCTTCTCGGGCGACAAGCTGCTGGGCGGCCCGCAGGCCGGGATCCTGCTCGGCAGCCGCGCCGCGATGGACGCGTGCCGCCGCGATCCGCTCGCGCGGGCCGTGCGCTCCGACAAGTTCACCCTCGCGGCCCTCGAGGCGACGTTGGCGCTGTACCGGGACCCGGACACGGCGCGGCGGGAGATCCCCGTGCTCCGGATGCTGACCGAAGACGTGGAGGAGATACGGCGTAGAGGAGAAGCGTTGAGGGACGGCGTGGAGGGACGGCGTGGAGGGACGGCGACCGCAGCACTGGTCGAGGGCGAGTCCGAGGTCGGCGGCGGGTCCTTCCCTGGAGCCAGACTCAAGACCTGGCTGGTCCAGCTCACCCCCCAACACCTCGCACCAGACACCTTGGCCGAGCGGTTGCGGGGCGCCCATCCTCCAGTCATCGCTCGCATCGCGCAGGACCGCGTCGTGCTCGATCCCCGCACCATCTTCCCCGAGCAGATCGAGATCGTGGCCCGCGCCGCGCGCGCCGCGCTGGATGCCTGACGGAGGGCACCGCGCCGTCTTCCTCGACCGGGACGGCACCATCGTGGACGACCCCGCCCCCGGGTTCCTGCACGACGCCGGGAAGGTGCGGCTGCTCGCCGGCGCAGCGGCAGCGATCTTGCGCCTCAACCAGGCGGGGTGGCTGGTGGTGACTGTGTCGAACCAGTCGGGAATCGCACGTCGAGTCCACACCGTAGCGGACTATGCGGCCGTGCAGCGGCGCCTGACCGAGCTGCTCGCCGCGCACGGCGCCCGGCTGGACGGTGCGTACTTCTGCCCCCACCACCCGCAGGTCACCGGGCCGTGCGAATGCCGCAAGCCGGGAGTGAAGCTGTTCCGGGACGCGCAGGCCGCGCTCGGGATCGACTTCGGGACATCCTGGTGGGTGGGCGACCGGTTGAGCGACGTCGAGCCCGCGCGCACCCTGGGCGGGCGGGCGATCCTCGTCTCCACGGGACACGGCGCCGCGCACCGCGGCCAGGCCCGTGCGCTCGGCGTGCCCGTCGTCGCCGATCTCGCGGCCGCCGTGGACGCGATTGTGCGCGGCGGCTAGCACCCGCAGATTCGTCCGCGCCATGGAGCCCGCGAGACTGGCCGCGTTGCTTGCCCTGCTCGGCCCTGCGCTGGCGGCGCAGGGGAAGCCGCGACAGCCCTCCCCCGCACGCGCGGCGCACTCGGCGCTCAGGGGCACGATCGCGGTCGGTGAGACGGTGCGCGACTCGCTCAGCCGCCACGACCGCCTGCTCGCCGCCGAGGGCACATACGCCCAGGAGTGGCGCCTCGCGGGTCGCACGGGGCAGACGGTCACCATCGATCTCTCGTCCGACGCGTTCGACGCCTACGCCTTCCTGCTCGGACCCGGCCTGGAGCGCGACCAGCCCCAGGACGACGACTCGGGCGGAGCGTGCAACGCGCGGCTCACCGTGCGCTTGCCGGAGACCGGCGACTACTACGTGGTGGTGACGAGCAGCGACAAGCTCGCGACCGGCGCGTTCGTGCTCACCGTCACGGCGGGCGCGAAGTCGAAATCGCTCGTCCCTTGTAACCGGTGACGCGTCCCCCCCACGCCTCCTCTCCCCTGCCCGTGGCCATCCTCGTCTCGGGCGGCGGCACGAACCTCCAGGCGCTGCTCGAGGCGCTACACGACTCGAGCGTCGCGCGGGTGGCGCGCGTCGTGTCGAGCCGTGCCGACGCCGCGGCGCTCGAGCGCGCGCACCGGGCCGGCGTGCCCACCACGGTGCTCGCCGAGCCCGCGAGCGCCGACGAAGTCAGCGCGGCCTTGGGCGACGCGTGGCTCGTGGTGCTGGCGGGCTACGTGAAGCGCATCCCCCCGCCGGTGGTCGGGCGCTTCCGCTGGCGCGTGATTAATATCCATCCGGCGTTGCTCCCCGCCTTCGGCGGCCCCGGCATGTACGGGCGCCGCGTGCACGCGGCGGTGCTCGCGAGCGGCGCCGCCGTCTCGGGTGCGACCGTCCACTACGTGGACGAGGAGTACGACCGCGGACCGATCATCGCCCAGTGGCCCGTGCCGGTCCGCTCGGATGACACGCCGGAGTCTCTGGCGGCGCGGGTGCTCGAGGCGGAGCATCGGTTGCTGCCGCAGGTGGTCCTGGAGCTCGCTCGCAGAGGCGTGCCCGGGAAGCCGGTGCGGCTCTTCGCAGCGGGTTCGACATTCGTCACGGGAGACAAGCTTGCGGTGGCTCTGGAAGAAGCGTCGGACGGTCGGACGGTCGGACCGTCCAACCGGTAACACGGCGGCGGCCGGAGCGCTCGCGGCGCTCGTCTGTCTGTCCGTCAGTCCGACCGCCCGACTGTCCGCCCAAAGCGACGTCGCCGGCCTCGCGACTCGCTTCGCGAGCATGACCGCCGTCACCGGCCTCGAGCAGGCGATGACGGACTCGCTGCTCGCACTCCTCCCCGGCGCGGCCCGCGATCGCGTCGGGAACGTGACGATCACGCTCGGCGGAGGCGCGCCGAAGCGGCTCGTGGCCTGCCCGCTCGACGAAGTGGCCTACGTGGTGGGCAACGTCACCGCCGACGGCTACCTGCTGCTGCGGCGCGTGGGCGGGGGGGCCGGGGGGGGCGGGGCCCGCGTCGCGTATCCGCTGTTCGATCAGCAGCTCGAGGGCCACCGTGTGACGGTGTTCGGGGCGCGCGGGCCCGTCGCGGGCGTCGTCGCCGTGAAGTCCACCCACTTGACCCGCGGGCGCGTCGCCCCGGGGACTGCCGAGCCCGTCTTCACGGTGGACAACGCGTACGTCGACGTGGGCGCGACGTCCGCCGCCGAAGCACGCGCGCTCGGGATCGAGGTGCTGGCCCCGGTGTCGCTCACCAAGCAACCCCAGCGGTACGGCGACCGGCTGCTCGCGGCGCCGGTCGCCGGCCGGCGGGCCGCGTGCGCCGCCCTCGCGGCGGCGGCGCTCGCCCAGCCGCGCGTGCGCGGCACCGCCGTGGTCGCGTTCACGGTGCAGAGCCTGTACGCCGCGGACGCAGGGTTGGCGAGCGTGAAGGCGTTGCTCGGACCGTTCCAAGAGACCAAGACCCTGAGCCTGCCGACCCGCTACACCGACACGGCCGTGGAGACGGTGGCGCTGGCGGCCGCGGATTCGTTGCGGCGCGCGGTGGTGGCCTGGATGGAGGGGAGATGACGCCGGACGGAATCGTAGCGCTGGTGGCGCTGTTACTGTCCGTCAGTCCGACCGTCCGACTGTCCGCCCAAGACGACTCCCGCATCTCCGAAGCGCAAACGGTTCTCTCCCCGCTCGTCGAGACCTACGGCGTCTCCGGGGCCGAGGGACCGGTGCGAGACCTGGTCAAGCGGCTGCTCCCTCCGTGGGCGAAGACGGAGACCGATACCGCGGGCAACCTGTGGGTGCGCGTCGGCCAGGGCGAACCGGTCGTCGTGTTCGTCGCGCACCTGGACGAGATCGGGTTCACCGTCACGACCGTCCGGGACGACGGATCGCTCGAGCTGCAGACCCGCGGCGGCTTCATCGCCTCGCTGTTCGAAGCGCAGCCCGCGCTGGTGCACACCGAGAAGGGCGACGTCCCCGGCGTATTCATGCCGCGCGACTCGGGCTTTACCCGCCACGCGCCGCCGCCGCTGCGCGTGGACGTGGGCGCGACCTCCCGTGCGGCGACCTTGGCCCTGGGCGTGAGCCGCGGGAGCACGATCACGATGCCGAAGCGCTACGTCCGGCTCGCGGGCACGCGCGCGACGGGCCGCTCGTTCGACGACCGCGTGGGCGCGGCGGCGCAGCTGCTCGCGCTGCGCCATCTCGACCGCGCCGCCCTCAAGCACCAGGTGATCTTCATCTGGAGCGTGCGCGAGGAGATCGGACTCGAGGGGGCGGCAGTCGCTGCGGCCGCGCTCCGCACCACGCCCCGGCGCGTGCACGCGATCGATACCTTCGTCTCCGCGGACTCGCCGCTCGAGCTGCCGAACTTCGCGCTCGCCCCGCTCGGCCAGGGCGCGGTCGCGCGCGCGCTCGACAACTCGTCGGTCACGCCGCGGGCGTACGTCGATTCGCTCGTGGGGCTCGCCCGCGTGCGCGGCATCAAGCTCCAGGTCGGCACGACCAACGGCGGCAACGACGGCTCCATGTTCGCACCCTATGGCGTCGTGGACGTGGCGATCGGCTGGCCGCTGCGCTACTCGCACTCCCCCGCCGAGGTCGTGGACCTGAGAGACGTGGTGAGCCTCGCCGACATCGTTCAGGCCGCCGCCGAAGTCTGGTGAGAGCGCTGCTGTCGGTCTCGGACAAGCGCGGCCTCGTGGACTTCGCCCGCGAGCTCGCCGCGCTCGGGTGGGAGATCGTCTCGACCGGCGGCACCGCCGAAGCGCTGCGCCAGGCCGGCGTCGCGGCGATACCCATCGAGCAGGTCACGGGGTTCCCCGAGATCATGGACGGCCGGGTGAAGACGCTGCACCCCAAGGTGCACGGCGGCTTGCTCGCGCGCCGCGACCACCCCGGGGACCGCGCCGCCCTCGAGCGGCACGGCATCACGCCGATCGACCTGGTCGCGGTGAACCTGTACCCGTTCCGCGAGACCGTGGCCCAGCCGGGCGTCACCTTCGCGCAGGCGATCGAGCAGATCGACATCGGCGGCCCGTCGATGCTCCGCTCCGCGGCGAAGAATCACCGCGACGTGATCGTCGTGGTCGATCCGGATGATTATCCCGTGGTCATCGCCGCGCTCAAGGCAGGCGACCTGACCCCGGGGTTGCGCCGGCAGCTCGCCGCCAAAGTCTTCGCCCATACCGCCGCCTACGACGCCGCGATCCACGGCTACCTGACGCAGGACGCGCCGGGATGGCCCGAGCGGATCACGCTCGCGCTCGAGCGCCGCCAGGAGTTACGCTACGGCGAGAACCCGCATCAGGCGGCCGCGCTGTACGCGACGCCGGAGCCCGGGATCCGCGACCTGCAGCAGCTCCACGGCAAGGAGCTGTCGTTCAACAACCTGCTCGACATGGACGCCGCATTGCTCGCGGTCGCGCCCTGGAGCTGGACCGGCTCGGACCGCGCCGTGTGCGCCATCATCAAGCACACCACGCCGTGCGGCATCGCGCTGGGCCGCTCCCCGGCGGAGGCGTATGGGCGCGCGCTCGCGACCGACCGCACCTCGGCGTTCGGCTCGGTGATCGCGTTCAACGTCGCGGTGGACCGTGCGGCCGCCGACGCGATGCGCGACCTGTTCGTGGAAGTGGTGATCGCTCCCGCGTTCCGCGATGACGCGCTGCCGGTGTTGCGCGAGAAGCAGAACCTGCGCGTGGTGCGGCTCCCCCTGAGCGACGACGCTGCCGGTTGGGACTTCAAGCGGATCCGGGGCGGCTTCCTGGTGCAGCAGCGCGCCCGCCCCGAGCAGGCGCTCGACGACTCCGGCTGGCGGGTCGTGACCAGGCGGCGGCCCACCGACGCCGAGTGGCGCGACCTGCGGTTCGCCTGGGCCGCCGTGGGCGCGGTCAAGTCGAACGCCATCCTCCTGGTGCGCGAGGAGGCAGCGATCGGGATCGGCGCGGGACAGACGTCGCGCGTCGACGCCGCGTTTCTCGCGGTGCACAAGGCCCGCCAGCAGGGGCACGACCCGGCCGGCGCCGTGTTAGCTTCCGACGCGTTCTTCCCGTTCGCCGACGGGGTAGAAGAGGCGGCCCGCGCGGGCGTGCGGGCGATCGTGCAGCCGGGGGGATCCGTGAAGGACGCCGAAGTCGTCGCGGCGGCCGACCAGGCGGGCCTGGCGATGGTGTTCACCGGCATCCGACAGTTCCGTCACTGACCGACAGGACGACCATGAACCCCGAGACGACCGCGTCCCCCCCGTCCCCCTTCTCCGACGAGCGTCCCCCCTATCTCATGGCCGCCGGCGTCGCGCTGGGCGCGCTGCTCCTGTACGTCGCGACGCTCGCGCCGACGACGCAGTTCTGGGACGCCTCCGAATACATCACGGCCGCTCATGCCCTCGGCATTCCCCATCCCCCTGGGAATCCCCTGTTCACGATCGTCGCGCATGCATGGGGACTGCTGCCGCTCGGCGCCGCCTACGCGGCGCGGATCAACCTGTTCGCCGCCGTGACGAGCGCGGCGGCGGCCGGCTTCTGGTTCCTGATCGGCGAGCGCTGGCTCCGGTCAATCATGCCGGCGACGTGGCCCCGGCGGCTCGCGGCTCTGGCGGGCGCCGTCGTCGGGGCGACGAGCTTCACGGTCTGGAACCAGTCGGTGGCGAACGAGAAGGTCTACACGGTGAGCGTGCTTTCCATCGCGCTCGTGCTGTGGCTCGTCGTGCGGTGGAGCGACCAACCGGCCTCCGCGCGCCGCGACAACTCCCTCGTGCTCATCGTCTACCTGCTCGCCCTCACCGCGACGAATCACCTGATGGGTGTGCTCGTCGCGCCCGCCGTGCTGGCGTACGTGTTGTCCGTGGACCCACGCGCGTTGCTCCGGCCCCGGTTCCTCGTCGCGGCGGCGCTCGTGGCGGCTGTGGGGACGAGCGTGTACTTGTACCTGCCGATCCGGGCGCATTTCGATCCGTACTTGAACGAGGGCGAGCCGGCGACGTGGCAGGCGCTCAAGGCCGTCCTGACGCGGGAGCAGTTCGGCAAGCCGTCCGTGCTCGAAAACCCGATGTACCCGTCCGGCCCGGATAACCCGGGGCACACCCTCGTCCTCTACGGGCAGCAGCTCGTGAACTATGTGCAGTACTTCACCTGGCAGTTCGGCCGGGACTGGTTCGCCGGAGCGCAGCGGGCCCTGGCCGTCCTGTTCGCGGCGCTCGGGCTGCTTGGCGCCCGGCGGCACTGGCGCGCGGACCGCCGCTCCGCGCTCGCCATGACGGCGCTGGTCGTCACCCTCACGGCGGCGCTCGTGTTCTACTTGAACTTCCGGTGGGGCTACTCGCAGCCCTACCGCGGGCCGGGACTGGAGCACGAGGTGCGCGAGCGCGACTACTTCTTCATCGCGTCGTTCGCGCTGTGGGGCATCTGGGTGAGCATGGGACTCGCGGTCCTGATGGAGTGGAGCCAGGAAGGCTTCGCCCGACGCGAGCCGGTCGCCGCGCGACGCTGGGTCTGGTCCGCGCCGCTGCTCCTCGTCGCGCTCGTCCCCGTCGTCGGCAACCGCCTCACCGCGTCCCGCGCGGGCGAGACCATGGCCCGCGACTACGCGCGCGACGTGCTCCAGTCCGTGGACCCGTACGCGCTCGTCGTCACGGCCGGGGACAACGACACGTTCCCACTATGGTACGCGCAGGAGGTGGAGGGCGTCCGCCGGGACGTGAGCGTGCTCGTGGTCACGCTCGCCAACACCGACTGGTACCTCCGGCAGCTCCAGCGCCGGCCGCACCCAACGTTCGATTCCACGGCCGCGCCCGAGCTGTATCGCGGCCGGCGCTGGACGCCGCCCCCCCCCACGCCGTGGATGAGCCGGTACTATCTCGGCAGCCCCGCCGAGACGCTGCCCCCGTACATACCGCTGGAGCGACCGGCGACCGGGTATCTCGGTCCGATCACGGTGACACTCGATCCGCGCGCGCTGGGGCGTCCGTACCTCGAGCGGGCTGATCTGGCAGTCTTGCGAATCATCAAGGACGAGCTCGGGAAGCGGCCCATCTATTTCTCCGCGTCCACCGGGAGCTACGCAGACCAGCTGGGGCTCACGCCGTATCTCGTGGGTGAAGGCCTGGTGCGCCGCGTGGTGCCGCAGGCAGTCACGCCGAGCGACAGCGTGCGGCTGGTGGAAGGCCGCGGGTTCGTGAACGTGCCCCGCGCGCGCGCGCTGGCGTTCGGCGTGTACCACGGGGGCGAAACGGCGGCCCGCCCGCGGCCGCGCGGCTGGGTCGACGTGCCGTCGCAGAACAGCCTGCTGGGGTACGCCCTCGTGTATGACACGATCGCCGCGGCGCTCGCGGACCGCGAGCCGCCACTCGCGCAGCGGGCGGTCGCGCTGCGCGACGCGATCCTCGCGAACACCACCTACGCGCCGCCCGCCGAGCGGCGCGCCATCGGCCACTGACCTCGAGCGAGCATGAGCGACCCGCAGACGCCGTCTCCCAGCGACGAACGTCCCCCCTACCTGCTCGCGGGCTGCGTCGCGCTGGGCGCCCTGATCCTGTACGTCGCGACGCTCGCCCCGACCACGCAGTTCTGGGACACCTCGGAGTACATCGCGGCGGCGTACGTGCTCGGCATCCCGCACCCGCCGGGCAACCCGCTGTTCGTCATCATCGCCCACGCCTGGGGGCTGCTGCCGCTCGCCGCCGGGTACGCCGAGCGGATCAACCTGCTCGCGGCGGTGACGAGCGCGGTCGCGGCCGGGTGCTGGTTCCTGATCGGCGAACGCTGGATCCGGGGGTGGGTGCCGGCGCGGCTGCCGCGGCTGCTCGCCGCGGTCGCCGGCGCGCTCGTCACCGCCACGGCGTTCACCGTGTGGAACCAGTCGGTGGTGAACGAGAAGGTGTACACGCTGTCGCTGCTCTCGATCGCGCTGGTGTTGTGGCTGATCGTGCGCTGGGACGACCAGCCGCCGGGGGAGGGACACGACCACCACCTCCTCATGATCGTGTATCTGCTGGCGCTCACGGCGACCAACCACATGATGGGCGTGCTGGTGGGCCCGGTGGTCGCGATCCTGCTGTTCCCGCCGCTCAAGCCGCAGCGTCCCGCGGATCTCCAGGCCCGCCGGGTCGAGTGGTCGCAGTGGTACGTGTTCTGCGCCGTGTTGGCGTTGATCGTGGCGTTGGGGCTCGAGAGCATGGCGCCACTGGTGCTCGCCGGCGTGTTGTTCGCGGCGGCGCTGTTCTACGCGCTGGTGTACGCCCGCAACTGGGACTTCGCGCTCGCCGTGCTCGCCGTGGCGCTGGTCGGCCTCTCGGTCTATCTGTTCCTGCCGCTGCGCGCTGCGCACTTCCCGCCCATCAACGAGGGCGAGCCGACCACCACCAAGGCGCTGTGGGACGTGCTCACCCGCCAGCAGTACGGCAAGCCTCCCGTCACGGAGCGCATTCCGCCGTTCACGGCGCAGATCGGGATGTGGCTCGAGTACTTCACGTGGCAGTGGGGCCATGACTTCTCCGGCGCGTTGCAGCACGGTCTGGCGGTCATCTTCGGCGCGCTCGGCCTGCTGGGCGCCTGGCGGCACTGGAGGGCGGACCGCCGCACCGCGCTCGCCATGACGACGCTGGTCGCGACGCTCACGCTGCTCCTGATCTTCTACCTGAACTTCAAGTACGGGTACTCCCAGTATCCCGATCGGCCGCAGCTGCAGCGGGAGGTGCGCGAGCGCGACTACTTCTTCATCGGTTCGTTCGCGCTGTGGGGCGTCTGGGTGGGGATGGGCCTCGCGACGCTGATGGAATGGGCGGCGGAGTGGCTCGAGGAGCGCGAGCCCGACGGCGCGCGCCGCTGGCTGTTCGCCACGCCGGTGCTGCTGGTCGCGCTGATTCCGCTCGTCGGCAACCACCTCACGGCGTCGCGCAAGGGCGAGACCATGGCCCGCGATTTCGCGTACGACATCCTGCAGTCGGTGGAGCCGTACGGCATCTTGGTCACCGCGGGCGACAACGACACGTTCCCGCTGTGGTACGCCCAGGAAGTCGAGCACATCCGTCAGGACGTCACGGTGGTCAACCTGTCGCTCGCGAACACCGACTGGTACCTGCGGCAGCTGCAGCGGCGGCCGCTCGCGACGTTCGACCCGTCGGGGGCCCCCGCGCTGTACCGCACGCGGGCGTGGCCCAAGCCCACGGGACCGTTGCTCGATTACACCCAGGCGCAGATGGACAGCCTGCAACCCGTCTACTGGCTCGAGAAGAAGACCGCCTACAACCTGGGCGGCGTGACCGTGACGCTCGATCCCCAGACACTCGGCCGCCAGTACTTGGAGCGCGCCGACGTGATCGTGCTGGAGGGCATCAAGGACCAGATGGGCAGGCGCCCCTTCTACTTTTCACGGACCGTCGGGATGTACGCCGACCAGTTCGGCCTGGGCGGTTTTCTCGAGGGCCAGGGCTTCGTCCGCAAGCTGCATCAGCAGCCGGCCACCCAGTCCGACAGCATCAAGCTGCTGCGCGAGCTCGGCTACGTGAACCTGCCGCGCACCACGGCGCTGGCGTTCGACGTGTATCACGGCGACGCCGCGGCGCGCCGCCGACCCCGCGGCTGGCTGGACCGTCCGTCCGAGGGGATCCTCGCGACGTACGGTATCGTGTACCAGTCGCTGGCGCAGGCGCTGCAGCCCACCAACCCGCAGCTCGCGCGCAAAGCGCAGCTGCTCGCCGACGCGATTTTCCAGAACACGAGCTATGGCTTGGTGCCGGCCGCCGAGCGTTGACCGCCGCTCGGCGGGTCCGCTAGGTTAGCGCTCGGGAGGGCTAGACCTAACTGGTAAGGCGGCGGTCTTGAAAACCGCTGGGGGCAACCCCGTGCAGGTTCGAGTCCTGCGCCCTCCGCTCAGCGTGGACAACGACTCAGGGCTCCCGTCGTCGGGAGCCCTTTGCGTCTGGGGCAGAAACCGGTCTGCCCGAACACGGACGCCCTCGCAGACGGTCGTGCGACGAACTGTGTGCGTGGCGATCAGGTTACACCCATCCCCTTACTCACCAGCGAGTGGCGGTTACGGCACTCGAAGCTGCCACTTCGGGAACGCCACGCCGATGAGGGCGCCGAATGCACTGCCGATCACCGCGCCGACGACCCCGCCCCGGACAAGAGCGGCGCCGGACGAGATGTCGCATTCGCCGGGACAGATCATGGCACCGAACGCGCCGAGACTGAGGCCGCCCACCACGCCGCCGATCAGAGCGCCGGTCCCCGCGTGTGTACCGCCGCGCACCCAGAGCGAGTCCACGCCGGGGGCGGGGACCTCGATGCTCGATCCATCCGTGTGGAGCGTGACGAGAGCCGACGAGCTGCTCACGACCCACCCTTCGACGCGTCCGACTCCGCTGCCGTGGACACGCACACGTTGGCCGACTCCCAGGCGTGCGAGGGCCCAACCCGCTCGCTGCGCGGCGCTGAGCGTATCGAGCTGTTGAGCCCGCGCCGAGGGGCTTGCGACGATGACCAACCCCGCGACCGAAGCCGAGAGGGTGAAGCAGAGCCTGCGCATGGGGCGTCCTCCGTTCCCGTGTGGACCGCAAGCTCGCGCCGGCGTGTCAAGCAAGGTTCAAGAACCTTCACGCCGTGGCTGCTGCTCCACCCGGCACAGTCGCTCGACTTCCGGCTGCGCGACCTGGTCTGTGTAGCCCATCAAGGCGTCGAACGACGCACACCCGCGTGCCACGACGGCACTGTCCCGGCGCGCCACCGCCACACGCACCAGGTCGAGGCGCAGCGGCCAGAGCGATGCAACGAGCTCGAGCGGGACGCTGAGCACTGCGTAGCGGCGCGTGGCGCCGTCCCAGAGCCGTAGCGCGGCGCTCGAATCGCCGCGTGCCAGCGCCGCGTGCGCCTGCAGGTCGGCGGCGAGGCTGGCAGGGAGTGGGGCCCCGCCCGCGGCGAGCCGTGCCAGCGCCGCCGCGTGGCGCGAGCGGTCGATGCCCGCCCGCGCCAGCGCCCAGTGGGCCGTCACGTCGGTGTCCTGGACGGCGCGCGGCCGGCTGGAGAGCCGCTGGGCGGCGCGCTTCCAATCCCCGAGGGCCGGCAACCCCACGTCGCGCCCCACGAGCAGCCACACGTCCCGCTCCCGTTCCGCCCAGCGGCCTGTGACGCGGTCGAGCCGATGGCGGGCGCTGTCGACCCAGCCGGCGGCGAGGTCCGCCGTGAGCCCCATGCGCAGCGCCCGCACCCGCTCCTGGTCTGTGGCGCCGCGCCGCTCGAGACACCGAAGCACCGCGCGTGCCGGTCCCTCGCGCTGCGCCTTGGTCCCGAACGCCGCAGCCTGAAACACCAGGTATTGCAGCGCCAGGAAGCTGTGCCCGCACGCGTGGTTCAGGAGCGCGAGCTGGTCGGCGGCGGAGCCCAAGATGAGTGTGTCCGCGATCCCGACGGCTTCGGCCACCACCGACGTCGAATCGATCCGGAGGTATTGCCGGATCAGGCGCTCCGTCTCGGCGCGATCGCCGGCCTGGTGGGCGAGTGCGACGAGATGGCCGATCGCCGGGGAGAACCGAGGGTCGAGATCGAGCACGCGTTCGAACGCCACGCGAGCCTCACCCACGCTCTGGTCGAACAGGCCGCCGAAGTGATAGTAAAACTCGCCCAGCACGTACCAGGCCGGCGGATAGCCGGGGGCGATTTCAGTGGCAGCCTTGAACCGCTCGAGCGCCGCGAGCCCGTCGCCCCGGGAGAGCAGCAGTGAGAACCCATCGAGCAGCAGGCTGTCGGCGGAGGAGAGGCCGCGCTGGTGCACCTGCGCGCCGCGCAGCGCCGCCCCGAAGCCCTGCTCCGTGGGGTCCACCTGGGCCGCGACGAGGGCGAGCCGCAGGCGCCCGATGGCGAACTCCGTGTCGGCGCGGATCACCCGCGTGTACTCGTCGCGGGCCGTGCGGTAATCGCCGCGCCGGAAGGCCGCTTCGGCGTTGAGGTAGGCGGCGAGCGCTTCGGGACCGCCGTTCGGGAGCGTCACGTCGGGGCTGGGCGTGAACTCCGGATAGAGCTGGGCCCACACGCGGTCCATCACGTCCGACTCGTCCGCCCCGACGCGGCCGGTAGCCTTGCCGCTGCGCCGCGCGCGATTGCCCTCGTACAGCGTCGCGGTCAGCGTCACCGTCGGGCCGACGTACGACATGCTGCCCTGGACGAAGAAGCGCGCGCCGAGGCGACGGGCGAGATCGCGCGCCTCTTCGTTCGAGGGCGGCGCGGTGCCGGTCTGCGCGACCACCCGCCCGAAGGACACGACCTCGATCACCCGCTCCACCGGCCGGAACCGGGACACGAAGTATTCCGGCAGCTGGGTGGCCGGGTACGGCGGCGTGCCGAGCACCGCGAACGGCATCACCGCGAGCCGGGTCGGCATGTCGGACGGCGCCACGGGTTCCCACAGCATCCGCGCGGCGCCCGCGGCGGCCACGACGACCAGCGCCGCGATGGCCCACCGCCAACGCCGGGGTCGCGTGCGGTCGAGCGCGGTGAGCCACGCGTCGGTGGAGCTCGGGCGCTCATCGGGCCGCTCCGCGAGGGGCGCGACCAGCGCGGCGGCCTCGCGGGCGGAGAGCTCCGGGCGGGCGGCACGGAGGGCGCGCGCCAGCGTGGCACGGTCGGCCCTGAAGTCGGCCGGCCCGGCCGTGAGCGACTCGAACGCGACCGCGGCCAGCGAATACAGGTCGGCGCGGCCGTCCACGCGCCCCCCACCAACCTGCTCGGGGGCCATGTAACCGGGCGTGCCGATCGTACTCCCCGGCTGGGTCAGCGAGGTGTCGGCCGTGCCCTCCACGCGGGCGACCCCGAAATCGGCGAGCAGGGCACGCCCGCTGTCCTCGTCGAGCAGGATGTTCGACGGTTTCACGTCGCGGTGCACGATGCCGCGGCGGTGGACGTAGCCCAGCGCATCCGCGATCTCGCGTACGCTGCGGAGGATCGCGTCGGTAGCCGGGCGCGAGGCGTTGCGGAGGCGCTCCTCCAGGGTCACGCCGCGCACGAACGTCATGATGAGAAAGGTGATCCCGTCCTTGGTATCGAAGTCGTACACGCGCACGATGTTGGGGTGCTCGAGCCCAGCGCCGAGCGTGGCCTCGCGCCGGAACCGCTCGCGCCGCATCGCGCTGGCGGTGACTTCAGGGGGCAGGACCTTGACGGCGACGATGTGGCCGAGCGTGCGATGGCGGGCGCGGAACACGGCGCCCATGCCGCCAACGCCGGCGAGGCTCAGCACTTCGTACCGGTCGCCGACCGCGCGCTGGACGTCTTCGACAGCGGGGGGCTGCATGCGCGGGGGAATGTAGCCGCGCTTGCTCGGAGCCGCACCGGGCTCGATAATCGGGGCGCGATGTCCGACTCTCCAGAGCTGTCCGTCCGAGTCCTCGGCCCCGTGCGCGTGACGGTGGGCAGCGCCGCCGCGCCCCCCCCTCCCGAGCTGCTGTGGCGCAAGCACCTGGCGCTGCTCGTCTACCTCGCGCGCAGCCCGCGCAAGAGCCGTACGCGCGAGCATCTCGTCGGGCTGCTGTGGAGCGACCGCGACGAGAAGCAGGCCCGGCACTCGCTGAGCGAGGCGCTACGGGTGTTGCGGCGCGTGCTGGGCGACGCCGGCGTGCAGGCCGATGTGGATCAGGTGCGCCTCGCGGCGGACGGCGTCACGCTCGACTGCGACCGATTCGCGGCGCTCGCGGCGCGGGGTGAATGGGACTCCGCAGCGGCGCTGGTGGAGGGGGAGTTTCTCGAGGGGCTCGCGCTCCCGGGGGCGAACGAGTTCGAGAACTGGCTCGGGGCCGAGCGGGCGCTGTGGCGGGCGCAGGCGCTCGAGGCGTTCGTGCGGTCCGCCGATGCGCGGCTCGCCGGCGGCGATCCGGCGGCTGCGGCGCGCGCCGCGCTCAAGGCCGTGGGCTTCGATCCGACGTCCGAGCTCGCGGCGCGCACCGCCATGCGCGCCCTCGCGCTCGCCGGCGACCGCGCCGCGGCCCTGCGCGTGGCCGAGGCGCTCGCGCGCGCGCTGCGCGACGCCCTCGACGTGGCCCCGAGCCCGGAGACGGCGCGACTGGTCGAGCGGATCCGCGAGGCGCGGGTAGGGCGGCGCGTCCTGGCGGCGCCGCAGGCGGCCCGCCCGCGCCCACCGCTCCTCGGTCGCGCGGCCGAGCTCGCGGCCCTCGCGGCGGCATGGGAGCGTGCGAAAGCCGGCCAGGGTCAGGTGGTGCTCCTTGAAGGAGAGCCGGGGGAGGGGAAGACCCGCATGATCGAGGAGCTCGCCGGACGCGCCCGCTTGGACGACGCGACCGTCGCCGCCGCGCGCACCGTGCCGGCGGATCGGGAGTGGGAGTGGAGCGCCGTCGCGGGGCTGCTCGCGGCGGGACTGACGGACGCCCCAGGGCTCGCGAGCGCGCCGTCCGCCGCCCTCGCGAGCTTGGGGGCGCTCGATCCTGATCTGGGCGCGCGCTTCCGGGCAGCGGAGCCTCCCATGCCGCTGGGCGACGCGCTCGTCGCCGCCGCGCTGGCGGCGGCGGAGGAACGTCCCCTGTTGCTCGCGCTCGACGACGCCCAGTGGCTGGACGGCGCGACGCTCTTGGCGCTCCCGGCCCTCGCGCGTGACACCGCGCGACGGCGGGTGCTCTTGCTCTTGGGCGTGGCACGGGGAGCCCCGGAGGCGGAGCGATTCGACGCGCTGCGGAGTCGGCTGGGGCGCGATCTCGAAGGCTCGGTCGTCCGGCTCGGGCGCCTGGACGCGGCCGCGCTGCAGCGGCTCGCGGCGTGGGCGGTACCGGCGTACGGCGCGGAGGAGCTGGATCGCCTCGTGCGGCGCGTAGAGCGCGACACTGCCGGCATTCCCCTGCTTGCCGTCGCCCTGCTCGAGGCCCTGGCCGCGGGGTACCGGCTCTCCCCCGATGCGGCGGCCTGGCCGTCCGCGGCCCGCACGCTGATCGATTCGCTCCCCGGAAACCTTCCCCCTGCCGTGGTCGGCGCGGTGTGCCTGCGGTTCCGCAATCTGCCCGCCATCGCGCAGCAGGTGCTCGGCGCCGCAGCCGCCCTGGGCGGGCGCGGGGACGCGGGGCGACTGGTGCGTGCCACCGGGCTCGACCACGGCGCCGTCGCTCAGGCCCTCGACGTGCTCGAGTGGGAGCGCTGGCTTGCGGCCGATGCCCGGGGCTACGTGTTCGCGGCTCCGATCGAGCGCGACATCGTGCTCCAGGAGATGATCACGCCCGGCCAGGCGCGCCGCTACCGGGACGAGTCCGTGGCTTGAAATCGGCTTGACGTGGCGCGCGCATCGTGTCCCCGACTCTTCAATCGGAAGACACGATGCAGTTCGGCCACCTCGGTATCGCCCTCGCGATCGCGTCGCTCGATCCGCGACCCGAGACCTTCGCGGTCGTCACGGCGGCGCAGTTCCTTCCCAATGCGGACTCGCTCGTGGTCCGTACCGGCTGGGCGCGGCCTGACTTCCACGGGACGTGGAGCCACAGCCTGGCGTTCTGCGTCGCCGTGGGCGCGGTCGCCGTCCTGCTGCTCGGACCCTGGCTCGGCGGGCTCGCGTTCGCGAGCATCGTCGCGCACGTCGCGGCCGACCTTCCCACCGACACGGGCATCCCGCTGCTCCTGCCTTTCAGCCGCCGCCGCTTCACGCTCAATCTCTGGAAGAATACGGGCTACTGGGGCCGGGCCATGTACACCGGCTACTACCGCCAGCCCTGGGCGTGGATTCTCGAAGGCGCGGTGTTCGCGGTGGTGGCGTGGCGCTACGCGGGCTACCTCGCGTGAAACTGCTCGCGTTCTTCGCGCTCGCCGTGTTCGTGCACGGGCCCCTGTCTCCGTTCCTGCCGACGGCGTTCGAGGCGACGCTGCTCTACTACGCCCGCTTCTATCCGGCTTGGCTGCTCGCGCTCGTCGGCACGGCGGGCGCCTCGCTCGCCGAAGCGGTGAACTACTGGCTGGTGGACTGGGCAGCGGAGCTGCCCAAGCTTGCGGCGCTCCGGACCGGGAGGGTCGTGCGCTGGAGCATCGCGGCATTCCTGCGCGCGCCCTTCTGGACCACCGTGCTCGTCATCTTCTCGCCGATCCCCGACTCCGCCGTCCGCATCCTGGCGCCGCTCGGCAAGTATCCGCTGCCGCGCTATCTCGGCGCCGTCGCCTTGGGACGCTACCCGCGGCTGCTGCTGTTCGCCTGCTCTGGCGCACTGCTGCGGATTCCGCTGCCGCTGCTGGTGATCGCGAGCGTCGTGATCGTGCTCGCGGGCCTCGGCTGGCGGCGTCTGCAGCACGGGAGAGGGGGATGCCGCCGACACACCATCAAACACAAACAAACACTACTAATGTTGACATAACAGTAGTACGATGGTACGTTGGCCTCACACGCGAAAACGGGCTCTGAACTATGGCCGCACCGCCGGACCCCGCCGCCCCGAGAGGCGCGATGGCCACCTACTACGATTTCCTGAGATCGCTGCTCAGCGACCGGGAGCGGTTCTTCGAGGAGGTGGTCGAAGGCGTCGGCCTCGGTCGGAAGCTGCGGTACGCCCTACTCACGATCGTCGCGCTCTCCGGGTTCTTCGGACTGGTCGCCGGTGCCTACTCCGGCCCTGCGCAGGCCGTGTCCGCCGCCGTCAAGCTGCCCTTTCTGTTCTTCGCAACGTTCGCCGTTTGTTTCCCCGCGTTCTTCGTGGTGCAGGTGCTCGTCGGCTCTCGCTTGCGTTTCCTGCAGGTCGTCGTGCTGGTGTTCGGCGCGCTCGCGCTCACGTCCGTACTGCTGGCGGCGCTCGTGCCGATCACCGCGTTCTTTCTCGTCACCGGCGCGAACTACTACTTCCAACACCTGCTCAACATCGCGATCGCGGGCGTCGCCGGACTGTTCGGGATGTACGCCTTGCACGACGGGCTGAGTCTCGTGTGCGAGAAGCGCGGCGTGTACCCCAAGAAGGCGTTGACCATCATGCGGGCGTGGGCTCTGCTGTTCGCCTTCGTAGGAGTCCAGCTGGCTTGGAATCTTCGACCCTTCCTCGGCGACCGGAACGAGCCGTTTCGCGTGTTCGGAAAGTACCAGGGCAACTTCTACGCGGCGGTCATCTACGCCGTGAACCAGCTCCTCCAGGGGGAGGAGAAGCCGAATGCCGCACCACAGAAACAGGACCCCTTGCCGCGGTTCCGCGGGCTCACCCCGCCTCCGTTTGACACTCTCGCCGACACGACAACCCGACGCCAGCGCCCATGACACGGGATGGAGATAAACAGCGCGAGCCTCGTCTCGACAACGACATTCTGACCATCGAGGAGGTCGCGACCTACCTCCGGCTCACGCCGCAGACCATCTACAAGTGGGCGCAAGACAAGCGGATTCCGGCGGCGAAGCTCGGGAAGGAGTGGCGCTTCCGGAAGAGTATCATCGATCGCTGGCTGGACGAGCAGATCCTGAGCGCCGAATCAGGCTTCGAGCACCTGAAGCAGTAGCGGTGGTGACGGCCTGGGCCCAACGAGGCGGCGTACCAGTGCGTAGCGCACTAGACCTCACGCCTTTAGCTTGGAGATTTCATGCGCCCGCGTTCCTGGTTCGCCCTCGTCGCGCTGCTCCTCCCGGCGGCCGCCCACGCGCAGGCTCCCTCTCCCCCGCCCCCACCGCCTCCACTGCCGCTACAGCACACGCCGCAGCACACGGTGCCCGCGATCACCGCTCGTGACCTGATGACCCGCCTCTACATCTTCGCGGACGATTCGATGCAGGGCCGGGAGGCGGGGACGATCGGGAACGTCAAGGGGACGGACTACATCGCCGCCGAGATCGGGCGGTTGGGACTCGTGCCGGCCGGCGACGCGGGGACCTACTTCCAGACGATCCCCCTCAAGACGCGCACGTTCGACACGACCTCGACCTTCGCGGTGGGCGGCGCGTCCCTCAAGGCGTTCACCGACTACGTGGCCCTCGGCCCGCAGGCCGTCGCGGCCCCGTCGCTCGCGATCGTGTACGGCGGCGAGCTAGGCGACTCGACCCATTGGATCACCCGCGAGCAGGCGGACGGCAAGCTGGTCGTGTTGGGAGTGAAGGGCCGGCTCGCGAGCGTCCGGTCGCTGCGCGCGCCCCCCGCCCTGTCGGGCGCGGCGGCCATCCTGTTCATAGCGCTGGACAGCCTGCCCCCGCAGCTGGTCGCGTTCGTGGCGCGCCCCCGTGGGTTCCTGGACGACTCTCCGGGCGGTTCGCCGGCGATGCCGCCGCTGTTCCTGATCGGCCGCGCCGCCGCGGCGCGCATGTTCAGCACGCCGCTCGAGCAGCTCGCGGCCGGCGCCGGCGGTGCGAGCGCCGCGCTCGACGTGCGGTTCCAGGTCGAGCCCGTGCCGCAGCCGGCGCGCAACGTGGTGGGCGTCATCCCCGGCAGCGACCCGAAGCTCAGGGGCGAGTACGTCGCGATCGGCGCGCACAACGACCACATCGGATTCACGCATGCGCCGGTGGACCACGACTCGATCCGCATCTGGAACCACGTCGTGCGCCCCGAAGGCGCGGACGACGCCAGGAAACAGGCGACGGCCGAGCAGCAGGCGCAGGTCAACGCGGCGGTCGCAGCGTTCCGCGCCCAACACGCCGGCGCCGACCGTCTCGACTCGATCTCCAACGGCGCGGACGACGACGGCTCGGGCTCGGTGGCGGCGCTCGAGATCGCCGAGCGCCTGGCGTCGCTCAAGCCCAAGCCGAAGCGCTCGATCCTCTTCGTCTGGCACACCGGTGAAGAGAAGGGGCTCCTCGGCTCGCGCTACTTCACCGACCACCCCACCGTGCCGCGCGACTCGATCGTCGGGCAGCTCAACATGGATATGGTCGGCCGCGGCGCCGCCGACGATGAGACCGGACGCACCAGGGACTCCGTGCCGCTGCACGGCGGCCCGCGTTACGTGCAGCTCGTCGGCTCCCGCCGCCTCTCGACCGAGCTGGGCGACCTGATCGAGCGGGTGAACACGGAAGGCCGCCACAACCTCACGTTCGATTACGCGCTGGACGCGAACGGCCACCCGTCCAACATCTACTGTCGCAGCGACCACTACGAGTACACGCGGTACGGCATCCCGATCACGTTTTTCACCACCGGCCTGCACTCGGACTACCACCAGGTGACCGACGAGCCCCAGTACATCGACTACGAGCACCTGGCGCGGGTCGCGGCCCTCGTGGCGGACGCCGCCGTACGCGTTGCAGACTTGGACCACCGCGTGGTGGTGGACCACCCGAAGCCCGATCCCAGCGTCCCCTGCCGGCAGTAGAGGTCCCGGTCCCCCGCTCGCCAGACGCCCGCTACCCGGTGAGCGTGGAGGTCACGGGACCGATCCGGGCGCGGTCGTGAGCAGCCTGCGGGCCCGTCTGAACACCGCGTGCCACATCGCCCGCGTGAGCTTGCGGGTGTTCGTGTTCTGGCGGCTCGGGTGATAGGACGAGATGACGAGCGTGCCGTCCGGCAGCCTCGCCACGGCGCCGTGCGCGAAGGGCGGTCGCTCCCGCGGCGCGAGCCGCTCCCACCACCCGGCGGCCTTGAGCCAGCCGTCGTGCGCGATGCGGCCGAGCGTCACCACGACGCGGACGCGACGGAGCAGCCGCACGTCGGCCGCCAGGTACGGCCGGCAGCGCTCGAGCTCCGCGCGGCTCGGCTTGTTCGCGGGCGGCGCGCAGCGCGCCGCCGCCGTGACGTAGCAATCCGTGAGCCTGAGGCCGTCTTCCGGTGAAACAGACTCGGGCCGGCTGGCGAACCCGTGGCGGTACAACGCCTGGTACAGCCAGCTGCCGCTCGAGTCGCCGGTGAACATGCGGCCGGTGCGGTTGGCCCCGTGGGCCGCGGGCGCGAGCCCCACGATCAACAGGCGCGCATTCGGGTCGCCGAACCCCGGCACCGGCTTGCCCCAGTAGGTCCAGTCGCGAAATTCGGGTTTCTTGTCGCGCGCCACGCGCCGGCAGTAGGCCCGCAGCCGCGGGCAGCGCTCGCAAGCGACGATGGCGCGGTTGACGGCCGCTAGCGACGGGAACACGCTTGCCTCCAACACTCCGTCGACCTTACTGTCCGAGGGCCCACCATGCCACCGAAGCACAACGCGCTGCGCGAGGGTGCGCAGCTCGGCTTCATCGTCGCCGCCGCCATCTGGCTGTGGCTCGTGATCGTCGACGCCATCGCGGGCCAGCCGTTTCGCACCTTCGCGGTACTCGGCGGCCTGGCGCTGTTCACCGTGCTGCATTGCCTCCTCAACGTCGTGTACGCCGTCGTCATCGTTTCCACCATTCACCGCGCGATGCGGGAGCCGAGCCTCCTGATCGCGTTGGCGTTCGGGTTCTTCATCGTCGAGTTCGCGTTCGTGATGCTGACGATGCTGCTCGCCCACGTCGGGCTCGGGCAGCTGGCCTGGGTGCGCATCCTCGGCGGGAACCTGATCAGGGCCGCGATCGGGTTCGTCATCCTGTATCGCACCCATCCGTTGCAGGAGGAGCTGCGCAGGGCCGAGGACGAGGAACGGGAGTAAAGAAGGAATTCCTCAGCAGCGCGGGAAGCAAGAGGCCGGCTGGCCGAGGACATCCGGGGGGAGCAGATTACAGGATGGTCATCTCACCGCGTGAAAGGCGAAGCGGCGAGGCGCGCCGACACTTCCCCAACCGCCGTGGTGGGGTCGACCGGCGGGTCGCCGAGCGTCGCAAGGATCCGCAGGCGGCCGCGGAGGAGCGGCGCGCGGGATCAGATCGCCGCCAGGGTCGGGACCCGCGCAGCGGGTGGGACCGGCGCCGCTGGGTGGAGCGTCGAGCGGCCCGGCGGTAGCGAGCGTCTTACTTCCGGCGCGTCGCCGTGGTCTTCCCCCGGAGCACATCCCCCGACGCGTAGCGGGCCTCGACCGTGCCGGTCATCGCGTCGCCCTTGTAGTGCCCGACGCTGTGGGTCGTCACCATCTGACCGGGCCGCACGATGCTCTCATACGGCCCCGCCTCCGTGACGACGCTGTCGCCGCCGACGGCGACAACCCGCACCGGAATCGGGTCGCGGTTGGCGAGCTTGAGCGTCCACCCTTTGCCGTCTGCCGTCGCGGTCAGCACGGATGTTACCACCACGCTATCTTTCGGTCCCAGCATCGTCTTGCTGTCCCATGTGCCGGCGACGTCGGAGAGCTGGATGCCGCTCTTCTTCGCAGGGGCAGGCTTCTGGGCGCTGGCGAGCGTGACGTGACCAGCGAGCACGGCGGCGGAAAGCAGCAGGACGGGGCGCATAGCGAAGCTCCTCAGGGAAGAAGTGACGCGACGGTGAACGTGCAGGTCATGCGGGTCGCTGGCTCGAGACGCGCGGATACCCCATGACGCCGAGATCAGTGGTGATCTCATCGAGGATCGCCGGATCGTCGATCGTAGGTGGAATGCGGTATTGCACTCCTTCGGCGATCTTCTTCATGGTCCCACGCAGAATCTTGCCGGAACGGGTTTTCGGCAACCGCTTGACCACGGTCGCGGCCTTGAAAGAGGCTACCGGGCCGATCCGCTCGCGGACCAGCTGCACGACTTCGCCCACGATCTCGTCGTGAGGACGCCGCACCCCTGCCTTGAGTACGATGAAACCGAGCGGAGTCTCGCCTTTGACGTCGTCGGCGACTCCCACGACGGCGCATTCGGCCACGTCGGCGTGGGACGCCAGCACCTCCTCCATGGCGCCCGTGGACAACCGATGCCCCGCCACGTTGATGATGTCGTCCGTGCGGCTCATGATCCAGAGGTAGCCATCTTCATCCTTGTAGCCCGCATCTGCGGTCTGGTAGTAACCGGGATAGGTATTGAGATATGACTGCTGATAGCCCGCATCATTGTTCCACAGCGTGGGCAGACACCCGGGCGGTAGGGGCAGCCTGATAACGATGTTGCCGATTTGTCCGCTGGGCACCTCCTGACCATCGTCGCTCAGCACGCGCACATCATAGCCCGGCACGGGCTTCGCGCACGAGCCCGGCTTTACGGGAAGCATCCCCAGGCCGACACAATTCGCTCCAACCGGCCAGCCCGTTTCGGTCTGCCACCAGTGATCAATGACGGGCACGCGAAGCTGCTGCTCGGCCCAGAGCAACGTGGGGGGGTCGCACCGCTCGCCGGCCAGGAACAGCGTGCGGAAGGAGCTCAGATCATACTTGCGGATGTAATCGCCGTTCGGGTCCTCGCGTTTGATGGCTCGGAACGCCGTCGGCGCCGTGAACATGACTCGCACCTGGTGCTGGGAGATGACGCGCCAGAACGCGCCGGGGTCAGGCGTGCCCACGGGTTTCCCCTCGTAGAGAACCGTGGTGCTCCCATTGAACAGGGGACCGTAGACGATGTAGGAGTGGCCGACTGCCCAGCCCATATCAGAGGCCGCCCAGAAGCACTCCCCGGGCTCCGCACCGTAGATGTTCTGCATGCTCCACGTGAGCGCCACCAGATGCCCGCCGTTGTCGCGCACCACGCCTTTCGGGACACCGGTGGTGCCCGATGTGTAGAGGATGTAGAGGGGATCGGTCGCGGCAACAGGAGCACAGTCCACTGGTTTGGCGGCGGCCATCAGCTCCGACCAGTCGAGATCCCGCCCGGCGATCATGGAGGCCCGCTCCTGAGGGCGCTCGAGCACGACGCAGTGCTCCGGCTTTGCCGGCGACATCTCAATCGCCTGATCGAGCAGCGGCTTGTAGGGCACGACGCGGCCCACCTCCAGGCCACAGGAGGCCGACACGATCACCTTGGGGCGCGCATCCCCGATGCGGCTTGCTAGCTCAGGAGCCGCAAACCCTCCAAACACGACCGAGTGGATCGCCCCGACGCGGGCGCACGCCAACATGGCAATCGCCGTCTCCGGCACCATCGGCATGTAGATGATGACCCGGTCTCCCTTCCGAACCCCTTGGTCAACCAGGGCTCCGGCAAAGCGCGCCACGGCGTCGAGCAGCTCCCGATAGCTGAAAACCTGGATGGTGTTGGTAACAGGACTGTCGTAGATGAGCGCCGGCTGGTCAGCGCGGCCATGCTCGACGTGCCGGTCGAGGGCGTTGTAGCACGTGTTGACGACACCGCCCGGGAACCAGCGATAGAAGGGAGGTCGCGATGCATCGAGCACGCGGTCCCACTTCCTGTACCAGGACACAGCTTCCGCCGCTTCCGCCCAGAAGCCTTCCGGATCGGCGAGCCACCGCGTATAGACCGCATCGTACGTCCGGCGCATGCTCGGCTTAAGCTGCGGGCCGGCGCCCGCGGACGCAACGTCCGAGTCCCGTAGATCGGTCCCTTCCGGCTCCATCTCCCACCAATTCCGCCACCAGTGGCCGGGTGACTCGGGGGTTGCACATGCTCTAGTGAATTGCGACCTTCCGCACCTCTGGAGAGGTGGCCGAGTGGCTGAAGGCGGCGGTTTGCTAAACCGTTATAGGGCCTAAAAGCTCTATCGGGGGTTCGAATCCCCCCCTCTCCGTCACGTTGTCCCCTAACACCTAGCCCCCAATACCTGCGGCATGACCGCCCGCGTCCGCTTCGCCCCGTCGCCCACCGGCTACCTCCACGTCGGCGGCGCCCGCACCGCCCTCTTCAACTGGCTGTACGCCCGCCACACGGGCGGCAAGTTCCTGCTGCGCATCGAAGACACCGACAGGGAGCGCTCCTCCGAGGAGCACACCAAAGTGATCCTCGACGGCCTCACTTGGCTCGGCCTCGATTGGGACGAGGCGCTCGTGTTTCAGGGAGGGCGCGTCCAGCGGCACCAGGAGGTGGCGGACAAACTGCTCGCGGAGGGGAAGGCCTACCTGGACGCCGACGCGATCCGGTTCCGGGTCCCGGCCGGCGAGATCGCCTGGGATGACGCGGTGCACGGGCGCATCTCGTTCCAGGGCGAGGACGTGAAGGACTTCATCATCCTGCGCTCCGACCGCACGCCGATCTACAATCTCGCCGTCGTCGTGGACGACCTCGACATGCGGATCACCCACGTGCTGCGCGGCGACGACCACATCTCGAACACGCCGAAGCAGATCGCGCTGTACGGCGCGTTGGGCGCGCCCTTACCCGTATTCGGCCACGTGCCGATGATCAACGGTCCCGACGGGAAGAAGCTCTCCAAGCGCCATGGCGCAACCGCGATCGGCGACTACCAGCACCTCGGGATCCTCCCCGCCGCGATGCGCAACTTCTTGGCGCTACTCGGCTGGAGTCCCGGCGGCGACCGCGAGATCATGACGCTCGACGAGATGGTCCGGCTCTTCTCGTTCGAGGGCATCCAGCAGAAAAGCGCGATCTTCGACATGACGAAGCTCGAGTGGATGAACGGGCAGTATCTGTCGGCCGCTGCGGCCGACGAGCTCTACCCGTTCGTCGCCCCGCAGCTCGAGCGGCTGGGCCTGAACGGCAACAAGGACGCCGTGCTGAAGGCGATCGCCGCGGTGAAAACGCGCTCCCGCACCACGATCGATGTGGCCCGCCAGGTGGCGGTGCGTCTCGACCCCCAGTACGTGGAGCTCGACGACAAAGCCAAGAAAGAGATTGCCAAAGACCCGGCGGCGTACAGGCAAGCGCTGATCGATAGCGGCATTGCGCTGCGGAGCGCGGAGTGGACCCCGCCGGTGATCGAAGTGACACTGCGGTCCCTCGCCGAGAGCAAGGGAGTTCCCGCAGGGAAGGTCTTTCAGCCCATCCGTATCGCGCTCACCGGCGGCACGGTGTCCGAGCCGGTGAACGAGCTGCTGTACGTGGTGGGAAAGGATGCAGCCTTGAAGCGGCTGGAGGCCGCAGCGCGGGGCACATGACTGCGTTACACGACGGCACGTTGCCCGAACATCAGGGCACGTGCCGTCGTGCCGTCGTGAAGCGCCTCAAGGCACCGCCTTCACGGTGTCCACCTTTGCGCCCGAAGTATCCCCCCGCGCCCGCCGCTCGGCATCGCGCTCCGCTTGCTTCCGAGCTCGCAGCTCCCGCACGTACTGCTTGAAGAGCTGTAGCGTCTCGGTGCGCCGCGCGGCCTGCATTAGGTCCTGCCGCATCTCGTCGAGCTGCCGCGCCCGCATCTGCTCGTCGTAGTTTCCCTGCGGCAGGGTGATCGGCAGCAGCGCGAGCGCCGCCGTCGGAATCTTGATTCCCGCCACGTGGATGTACTGCGAGTCGATGCCGAACATCTTGCCCGCTACCTCCGTGGTCCACACGGGCTGCCGTCGCGCGCGCTGCTCCTGGTCGATGAACACGTTGAGCGAATCGACCATGGCGTGCAGTCGGCGCACCGCCACGGTATCGCGCCTCACCTGCTCGCCGTACAGCGCGTCCGCGACGGTCGCCGGCAGGGCGGGACGGGGCAGCACCCACAGCCGTCCGTCGCCGACCGCGGGGAGGGTCACCATGTGCGGACCCTCCGCCGCCGGGCTCGCGGCGAGCGTCGTGTCGGGCCTGCCGATGGGGGCGGGGACCGGCGTCGTGTCGGGGATGGCGGCGCGGGGGAGCGGCTTGCCCATGCCGCCGCTCGGACCCTTGCCGGCCCGCGTCCCGCCGTACGGCGGCAGCTCCGGCGGCTGCGGCGTCTCGGGCGGGATGATGGTGATCAGGGCTTGCGGTCGGTCGATGCGCCACGACGTCGTCACCGCCACCGCGATGACGGTGGCGTGCGCGACGACGCTCGCGACCCACGTGAGTCGCCGCCCGCGGCGCGGCATCCCCCGGACCTCAAACAGTGGCGAGCGCCTTTCCCAGCCGCTCCGCCGCCTCGACCAGGCGCGGCGTGCCGACCGTGAGGGCGATGCGGAAGAACCCTTCCCCGCCCCCGCCCGCCCCGAACCCGCTGCCGGCGAGCGTCACCACGCCGGCCTCCTCGAGAGCGCGTCGCTGGAACGCCGCCGACGCCACCCCCTCCGGAAGCGGCACCCAGAGGTACATCGTGGCCTGCGGCGTCTGGGGATCGAACCCCTGCGCCCGCAGCACCGGCAGCATCGCGTCGCGGCGTTCCTTGAACTGGGCCACGTAGCCGCGCGCCAGCGCCTCCGCCTGCGGCAGTACGGCGGCGCCCGCCGCCTGGACGGCGAGGAACGCCCCGGTGTCCACGTAGTTCTTCACGCGCGCGAGCGCGGCGATCAGCTCGGGCCGCCCCACCGCCCAGCCGAGCCGCCACCCCGTCATACAGAACGTCTTGGAGAGCGAGTGGAACTCGACGGCGATCTCGCGCGCGCCCGGAATCTCGAAGATGCTGGGCGCCACGTAATCGTCAAACGTGATCTCGCAATACGGGTTGTCGTAGGCGATCACGATGCCGTGTTGCCTGCAGAAGGCGACCGCGCGCTCGAGGTAGTCGCGGGTCGCGACGGCGGCCGTGGGATTGTTCGGGTAGTTCAGATACACGAGCTTGGCACGCCGCACGACCTCCGACGGGATCTCCTCGAACGCGAGCAGGAACCCGGTCCGCGGCGTGAGCGCGCAACGAAACGGCTCGCCGCCCGCGAGCACCGTGCCGCCTTCGTACACGGCGTAGCCCGGCTCGGGGACGATCGCGACGTCGCGCGGGTCGAGCAACGCCATCGCGAGGTGCGCGATCCCCTCCTTCGATCCGATCAGCGGGTGCAGCTCGCTGAAGGGATCGACCCGCACGCCGAAGCGGCGTTTCATGTAGGCCGCGGCGGCCTCCCGGAACGCGGGCAGTCCCAGTTGGAACGGATAGCGACTCATCGCCGGATCGCGGATGGCCCGCGCCAGCGCGTCCACCGCCACGGCGGGCGGCGCGAAATCCGCGTCGCCCGCCCCCACGTCGATCACGTCCACACCTTGCTGGACGAGCCGCCGCTTGATGGCGGGGATCTCCGCCATGGGATAGCTGGGCAACGCGGACAGGCGCGTGCTGAAACGGGTCACCGGGTCACCTGGATGGATGTGCGCACCACTATGTGTTTACGCATTACGGGCCGAGTTTGTAAGACCCGTGTGCGTAACCCCGGGGCATGCCCCGGGGTTGGTCTACCCGGTGTGTAACCCCGGGGCATGGCCCCGGGGTTGGTCCACCCGGAATGATATCCTCTACCGTCCCTTACCGTCCTCTACCGTCCTCTACCGCCTCAACGCCGATGCCGTGCCGGGCGAAGAACTCCTCGCACGCGCTACGGACGTCCGCCCAGGGTCCCACCGCCCGGCTCGCCCGCGGCAGGCCTTCCAGGATCATGGCGCCGTAGCGTTTCGTGACGACGCGGCGGTCGAGCAGCACCACCGCCCCGAGGTCGCTCCGGCTGCGGATCAGCCGGCCGAACCCCTGCTTGAGCTTGAGCGCCGCGTTGGGGACGAGGTAGTGCACGAAGCCGTTCAACCCGCGAGCCTCGAGCCGCTCCAGCCGGGCCGCGGTGAGCGGCTCGCTCGGCACCTTGAACGGAAGCTTCGCCAGGATCAGCACCCGCAGCGCGCGCCCCGGCACGTCCACGCCCTCCCAGAACGAGTCCGTGCCCAGGAGGATCCCCGAGCCCGCCTCGCGGAAGCGGCGCAACAGGTGGTCGCGCTGGCCCTCGCCCTGCACGAACAGCGGCCAGCGGCCGCCGATCGACTCGCGCACCGCCCCCGCGGCGCGTTGCAGCGCCCCATGGCTCGTGAACAACACGAACATGCCCCCGTCCGAGGCGTGCGCCAGCTCGACCAGCACGCGCGCCACGGCCGCATCGTGGCCGGGCTCGTCGTCGCGCGGCTCCGGGACATCGGTCGGGATGCCGAACACGCACTGCGACGGAAAGTCGAACGGCGACGCGTGGACCTCGCGCACCTTGACGCGCGACGGCGGCAGGTCGAGTCCGAGTCGCTCCTCCAGGTAGGTGAAGTCGCCGCCCGCGGCGAGGGTGGCGCTCGTCAGGACGACGGTCTCGATACGGTCGAACACTGCCTCCTTCAGAATGGGCGCCAAGTCGAGCGGCACGGCCGCGAGCGACACGTTCGGAGTTTTGCGGCCGCGGCGCTCGAGCCAGCGCACCGTCGGCGCCCCGCCGGGCGGCGGCCGCAGGGCCGCCGTGAGCGCTGCAGCCGCCGTGTCGAGCCGCCGCACGACGCCGCGCAGCTCGCCGAGCAGCTGGGCGCGCCGCTCCGACGGGTCGTCGAGCGCCAGGCGGTCGGCGATCGTCTCCACGCCGTCGCGCAGCCGCGCAAACGCGAGCAGGAGGTTCTCGAGCGCGACGCCCAGTCCTCCCGCCCACACCGCGTCCTCCGCGAACTCGTCCCGCAGCCGTAGGACGGGCGCGGTCCCCCCCCTCCCCCCCGTCCCCCCCACGCCCTCGGAACCCGGCTCGGCATCGAGCCGGCGCGCCAGCTGGGTGAACAGCGCCTCCGCCGACCGGCGCGCGGCGGCGAGGGCATCGACCAGGCTCTGCTGCACGAGGTCGCGACTCGCGGCGGAGAGCAGGTCGTCCCGGCCGAACAGCACCGACCGCAGCGTGGGGAGCAGCCCGCGGCCGTTCTTCTCGAGCCGCGCCAGCAGCCGCTGCACGCCGAGCATGCTGACCTGGGACCCGAGGTGCATCGCGGCGACGTCCTCGAGGTGGTGGGCCTCGTCGAGCACCAGGCGCCGGTACGGCGGCAGGACGGCGGCCTCCTGCCAGTTGTCGGACGCCATGCGGACGGCGAGGTCGGAGGCGAGCAGATGGTGGTTCACGACCACGATGTCCGCCTCGGCAGCGCGACGCCGCGCCTGAAACAGGAAGCAGCGCTCGAAGTGCGGGCACTTGAGTCGGGTGCAGAGATCGGATTCCGCCGCCACCGCGTCCCACACCTCGCCGCTCGGCTCGTCCGCGAGGTCGGCGAGGGAGCCGTCGCTCGTCTTCGCCGCCCAGGCGGCGAGCCCCTCGAGCTCCACGCGCAGCTCGTCCGCGAACAGCGAGCCCTCCGCGTCCCGCGCCTGCTCCAGGCGCGACAGGCAGAGGTAGTTCCGCCATCCCTTGAGCAGCGCGAAGCTGGGCGAGTGGTCGCCGCTGCCCAGCGCCCGGGCGAGGATCGGCAGGTCCTTCCCGACGAGCTGCTCCTGCAGGTTGATGGTATTGGTGGAGACGACCGTGCGCTCCCCATTCTCGCGCGCCCACACGAGGGCCGGCACGAGGTAGGCGAACGACTTCCCCACCCCGGTCCCCGCCTCGAGCAACCCCACGCCGCCGTCGTTGTAGAGGTCGGCGATGTAGGCGGCCATGTCGCGCTGGCTGGGCCGGTCCTCGAAGCTGCCTCCCCCCAGGGCACGGGCGATCGGCCCGCTGGGGGAGAGCAGCGCCGCGACGTCGATGGGATCGATCCGCGTGGTGGCGCGCGGGCGCGGGCACTCGACCACGACGTAGCAGTCGGTGACCGCGTTGTCCACGATGGCGAACCCGACCCCGCCGTCGTGCAGGCGGGCGGCCACGGTGAGATCGGCCCCCGACGGCTCGAGCACGCCGCTCGGATGGTTGTGGAGCAGCAGCTCGCCGCGCACGGCGATCCCCGGGAGCGCGAGCACGGCGTCCACCGTGCCGCGGGCCACCGCCCGCGCCTCGACGATCAGCCCGTTCGGGTCGGGGCGCGCGACGAACGACACCTCGCGCCCCTGGGCCGCGGCGATCTCCGCGCGCACGAGATCGCGCACCGCGGGCGAGAGGCGCTCGACGCTCACGTCTTCAACTCGCGCTTTTTCGCCGCGGGGAACAGGACGTTGTTGAGGATCAGCCGGTAGCCCGGCGAGTGCGGATGCAGCGAGAGGTCGGTCGGCGGGTCGCCGATCTGGTGCTGCTGGTCTTCCGGGTCGTGCCCGCCGAAGAACGTCCAGGTCCCCTTGCCGTGGTCCCCGTGAATGTACTTGACCCAGGGCGCGCCCTCCTCGTCCGCGAGCACGAGGTCGCTGGGCTTGAGGCGGGTGCGCAGGAAGGACGTGGTGAGCCCGTAGAAATCGGGGATCACCTGTCGGTGGCCCTGCACCAGCATCGTCGGGACCGGATCGATCTTGGCGCTGAAGTTGAACAGCTTGAAGGCCCCCAGCGGCTGGCGGCGCGGCGCGGCGTTCACCTGGTGGCCGTCGATGTCGGAGAAGCTGGCAATCTGCGGGTTCGGCTCGACGTGCGCTCCACTGAACGCCAGCGCCTTCGACCAGTCCAGCTTCTGATCGGCCTGCGGATCCATCGGCGTGCCGTCGGCGAACGCGGCCGCGATGTCCACGCGCTCGGCCGCGAGCGCCAGATCGATGGTCTCGGTCGCGGTGCACATCGCGAACAGGAAGCCGCCGTTCCCCACGTAGTCCCGGACCTTCCGTGCCACCGCCTTCTTCAAGTCCGGCACCGTGCCGAACCCGAGCCGCTTGGCCGCGTCGGCGTTGAAGCGCACCATCTCGGCCAGCCAAGGAGCGCCCGCGTACAGCAGATAGAACTTCGAGTACTGGCCCGTGAAGTCCTCGTGGTGGAGGTGCAGCCAGTCGTAGATCGGGAGCTTGCCCGCCACGACCTCGAAGTCCCACACCGTGTCGAACGGAATCCCGGCGTACTGCAACGCCATGGTAACGGCGTCGTCCCACGGCGGAGCGTTGGGCGGCACGTACACGGCGACCTTCGGCGCCTTCTCGAGGGGCACCGCGTCCATGTTGCTCGCTTCGATCTCCCCCCGGATGGCGCTCACCTGGCCGTCGTCCACCGGCTCGAACCTCACGCCGGCGAGGCTCGCATCGCGCCGGATCGCGGGCCCGTCCGGCAAGAGGAACGATCCGCCGCGGTAGTTCAGCAGCCACTCGGCCTTGATCCCCGCCTGCACGACCCGGTACGTGACGCCGTAGGCCTTCAGATGGTCGGACTGCGACTCGTCCATGGGAATCAGAAGCGACGGTACGACGCCACGACGGTAAGACGGCCAGTGAGCCGCGACAGCGGCACTGGCCGTCGTCGCGACGTAGCGTCCCAGCGTCTGCACGAATTCCCGCCGCTTCATGACTTCGGAATCGCCCCCTTCGCCCGCTCCAGCTCGCGCCGCGCCTCGGGCACCACCGCGCTCCCGGGATAGGTGAGAATCAAGTGCTCGAGATGCGCGATCGCCTCGGCGGCCTGCGCCCGGCGCTCGAGCAGCCGGGCCCACTCGAGCTCGGCGGCTGGCGCCGCCGCACCCTGCCCCGCGGTCCGGATGATTTCGTCGAACAGGGCGAGCGCGATCCGTTGTTGCATCGTGTCGAGCCGGACCGCGACACGGCCGGCCAGGAGCAGGAGGTCCGGCCGCCCTCTCCCACCCGGCCCCGGTGCCAGACGCGAAGCCGCAAGGCGCAGGGCTTCCACCGCGCGCAGCGAGTCGCCATGGGCGAGGGTTAGCAGGCTACGCCCCAGCTCCGGGAACGAGTCGAGCGGGATCTGCTGCAGCAGCGCCAGCATCGCGCTGCGGTCGGTGGCGTCGCGCCGGTCTCCGGCGTACGGCCCGGCGGCGCGGAACAACTCCCCCGCGTCCTTCAGCCGCCCGCGGTACAGGGCGACCCAGCCTCTGAGAGCGAGCGCGTCGACGCTCGAGTCCCGGGCCAGTGCCGCATCCGCCAGGTCGAGCTCGCCCTTCGTGATCCGGGCGCGCGCGAGCTTCAACCGCAGCGCCGCGCGATCCTCCGCCGCGAGCCGGCCTTCGGTCTCCAGGCGTTTCGCCGCGTCGTCGAGCTGTCCGCCGGCGATCAACGCCTCGATGATCGCGGTTTGGGCGAGCGCCTGCGCGTCGGGGGGCGCGGCGGTGTCTCCGGCGACGCGCTCGAGCACGTCCCGCGCCCCCGCGCGGTCTCCCGCCTCGATGAAGGCCCGCGCCGCCTCCGCTCGGGCCCGCGCCGCGAGCGGGTCCGGCATCATGTCCGCCCAGCGAGCCAGTGCGAGCGCCCTGACCCGGCGGGCGTCGGGCGCGGCCCGCGCCCCCGCGAGGTCGGCGAACCGCCGCAGCGCGCGTGCCGCGTCGGGCGACGGCGTCGCCACGCTCGGCTGGAACGCCGCCCAGGCACGCTCGGACTGGCCCCAGCCGAGCAGTAGCTCGCCCGCCAGGCGACGGGTGAGCGAGGACGGAGCGCCCGCAGTGAGGAGGCGCGCGATGCGCTCCCGCGCCGCCTCCGGCGCTTCGGCCAGCTCGCTCGCCGCGTTCGGCAGCTGCGCCGGCGCCTCCGCCAGCGCGGCGGCCCACTCGCGCGCCGCACTCTCCCAGTCGCCGGCGCGCTGCGCCAGCTCGGCGAGCTCGACGCCGAAGGCCGTGGGCCGGCCGACTGCGTGCCGACCGAGCAGCAGCACGTCGCGCGCGGCATCGGGGCGGTGCGCGCTCTCCAGCGCCATCGCCCATTCGCGGTACGGCGCTTCGTCGTGCGGCGCGTCGACCGCCCACCGCAGCGCTACGGCCCGCGCGCTGTCCGGCTCGTTGAGCGTCACATAGGTGCGGAGCAGCACCGCGCGCAGGCCCGCGTTGTTCGGGCTGCTTGCCGCGGCCCGCTGCGCCGCGGGCAGGAGCTCCGCCAGCCGGTTGAGCGGCCGCAACACCCGCTCGAGCCCGAGCAGCGCCGAGAGATTCGTCGGGTCGGCGCGCAGCGTCGCGAAGTAGATGCTCGCGGCCTGCCCGTATTGGCCGACGCGCTCCAGCTCGAAGCCCTGGCCGATGGCTTGCGTCCGCGCCGACCGCGCCGGAACAAGCAGCATGGTGAGCACGGCGAACCAGGGGACCCTGCGGCGCACGAGGCGCGGCTGAAGCCGCGGCTCGGCGTCTCCCGCTGAAGCGGGGAAAAGCCGGTTTACCGGCCGATGCCGAGCCGCGGGTTCACCCGCGGACTCATCGCGGCTCGGATGCATTCTGGGGCGCATTCAATCTCCGGAAATACTCGAGCACGAGCCGGCGCTGCTCGGGACTCAGCCCCATCAGCTCCTGCCACGTGGGATAGCGGAGCTTGGGACCGGCACCGGTGGCGCCGGGCTTGAGCACGTCGGGCAGGTGGATGCTGTCACCCGTCGCCGCGCGGCTGACACGCTCCTTCTGCTCGTCGGGCTCCTCGCCGGAGAGCGTCCGCCCCGCGTCGAGCAGGCGGCGGTACAGCCGCTGCTGACGCTGGACGGTCTGCTGATCGAGGCGTCCGGCTTCGAGCTGGCGCGCCAGCTCGCGCGCCTCCTGCGCCAGCGCACCGGCCCCCGGGCTCGTCCCCTCGGCCTTGAGCCGTTCGAGCTGCTCGGCGAGGGCGCGCTGGCGGGCCGCGAGCGCACGCAGCTGCTCGAGCACCGCCTGGCCGCCCGCGCCCATCATCGGGAGCAGACCCTGCGCCTGCCCGTTCAGCCCTTGCTGGTCGCGCGCCAGCCGGGCGAGCTGCTCCACGGCCTCGGCGAAGCCGCTCCCCGACCGCGCCCCGCTCACCTGACTGCGGCTACGCGCTAGGGCGAGCGCCGTGGCGTTGAGCGCATCCACCGCCTCGTCGGCGAGCGCCGCGGCGTCCGACGTATTCGGACCCGCCTCCTCGAGCTGCTCGCGCGCCGCGCTCATCTGCCGCTTGGCGAAGCCGAGCGCAGCCTCGAGCTGGGGCGAGACGAGTGCGTGCTTTCCTGCCGCCTCGCGAATCTGCTGGGACACCGCGTCGGTCCCTTCCTCCACCGACGCCTGCTGCGACCGAGTCCTGGCGCTCGCGTCGCCGCGCCGCAGCGCCTCGGCCACCTGTTCCTGGCGCTCGGCGAGCCCCGCGGTCTCCGACAGCGCGCGGTCGAGGGTGGCGAGCGTCTCCTCACGCCATTCCCGCGCCAGCGAATCCCGCCGGCCCCGCAGCTGCTCGGGCACGCGGTCGAGCTGTTGCTCGGCCTCCCGCCCCGCTTGCTCGGCTCCCGGTGCCTGTCCCTGCTGCGCGGCTGCCGCCGCGCGCTGCATCGCCTGGCGCGCGGCGGTCGCCCCCTGCTGCGGCGCCGCGAGCGCGGTCTCCGCGGCGCGCGTGCCCAGATCCTTCGCCACCTGGGCGATCCCCCGCGCCAGCGAGTCCGCCCGATTCGCCAGGGAGCGCTGGCGCGCCGCGGCGCCGCTGTCTGGTCGCGGCGCGTCATCCCGGTTCCACTCACCCTGGCGCCGCTGCAAGTCCTCGGCATCGGCGGCGAGCGAGCTGAGCGCCCCTTCGACGGCGGCGCGCCGGAACAGCTCCTGGCTGCGCTCCAGCTCGGCCTTGAGGCGCTGTTGGGCCTCGGCCAGCCGCTGCAACGCCTGGCGCGTGGCGTCGGGGTCGAGCTTCGCCAGCGCCTCTTGCAGCTCGCGGAGCCGCTGCTCCAGCTCCGGCGTCACGGCCCGCTGCAGCAGCTCGCGAACCTCGCGCAGCCGCGCCTGGAACGCGGTGTCGTTGAGCCCCGCCGCCTGCGCGGCCTGGGCGATCTCCGCGACCGCCTGCGACAGCTCCCGCACGCGCTGCTGCAGCGCCGCTTGCTCGTGCGCCACGGCCTGCGCGCGCTGGGTCGCCTGGAACGGCAGCGCGCCTTCACGCCCGCTCTCGCCCGGACGGCGCGTGCCCGACGCATCGCGCGAACGCTGCTGGGCGAGGTCGCTGGTGCGCGCCCCCAGCTCGCGCTGCGACTGGGCGAGCGACTCGGCGGCGGCCGCGACCTCCGCGGTCGCCTGCCGGCTCGCCGCGCGCAGCTCCTCGAGGCTCGGCAGCCGCAGCGCGAGCTCGGCGCTCCGGCCCACGTGCGGCGTCGGCGCGTTGTCCCACGCCTCGACCCGAAACCGCAGCGTGTCGCCCGGCAGCAGGCCGCGACGCTCCGCATCGAGCTCGCCCTGCACGATCGCGCGCTCGCCCATCCCACTCACGTCCAGCGATTCCCGCACCGCCTGCCCCACCTTGCCCGTCTGGCTGGCGCGCCAGCTCACCAGCTGCAGGCGGGTGAGCCCGTGGTCGTCCCGCGCGTCGATCACGAGCGGCTGCCGGAGTGACAACGGCAGGGTTGTGTCCTTCCCCGGCACCGGTACGGTGACGACCGGCGCCGAGTCGGGCACCACCCGCAGGCGCAGCTCGCGGGCGGTCACGTCGCCCTCGAGCGGGCCGCCGTCGGCGGCGGCCAGGTCGAGCAGCCATGTTCCGGACGACGCGGGCGCGAGCCGCCCCGAGAACGCCGCCCCGCGCACGGCGAGTCCCGCGCCCCCCCCGCCCCCCCGCCCCCCCGCCCCCTCGGCGCGTTGCCAACCGGCTCGGGCCAGCGGCACGCTGGCGGTGCCGCTGGTGAGGATGACGGTGCCTTCGGGAATCGGGATCGTGTCCGACCCGGCGAGGAGCGCCTCGTCGGGGCGCGCCAGGTAGGCCGGATAGCGGGCCATCAGCTCGAGGCCCGCGAGAAACGGGGGCAGTGCGACGCTCACCTTGCGGTCGGCGCTCCTGCGGCCGCCGCTCGTCGCGCGCAGATACAGATCGGCCTCGAGCGGTCCCAGCCGCCGCGTCGCCCCGCCGAGCGAGTCGAGCGCGACGAGCACCGACCGCCACGGCTCGCCCGGTCCGCGCGTCCACAGCAGCGCCTGCGTGCCCGCCGGCACGGCGATGCTGACCGTGACGCTGTCGCCGCGGCGCACCGTGGCCCGGTCGACGGAGAGACGAACCGGCGCCCGCGCGTCGACGAGGGTGCGAAGCGGATGCCAGAACGCGGCCGCGCGCCCCGCGGCGGGCGACGCCGCGACGAACAGCGCCGCCCCGATCACGGCCGCGCACACCCCCACGACGAGCGACGCCCGCGTGTCGCGCGCCAGCAGCCGATCCACGGTCGTCGCCGCGCGGTCGACCACCTCGGCCGCGCGCCGGTCGGCGAGCGCGAACAGGGCGGCGCTCGTTCCGCCCCCACCCGGCCCCGTGGGGGCGAGCAACCCCACGACGCTTCCCGCGCGGGTCGCTGCCGCCGCCTCGACCAGCCGGCCGACGGCCGCCGGCGTCGCCGCGCCCCGGCGCCCGACCCGCTGCGTCAGCCACAGCGCCGCGCCGGCGACCGCGGCGATCAGGAGCCAGGCGCCGAGCACCGCCGCCGCGTGCGGCGCCAGTGCGAGCCCTGCCGCCGCAATTCCCAACGCGACGCCCGCGCTCGCGAGCAGCATCGCTCCGGCGCGGGCGCGCGCGTGCGGCAGGCCGAGCCGTCGCAGCCGGGCCGCGGTCGCGGTCACCGGGTCGAGCTCACGGCGTAGGTGAAGAGGTTCACGCCCATGCGCAGCGCCGCCTCGTGCAGTTCCGGAGGATCGTGGTGGACCTCGGGATCTTCCCACCCGTCGCCGAGGTCCGTCTGGTAGGAATAGTATACGACCAGGCGGTCGCCCAAAAAGATGCCGAACCCCTGCGCCGGCAGCCCGTCGTGCTCGTGGATCTTGGGGATTCCCTTCGGGAAGTCGTACACTAGATGATAGATAGGGTGGCTCAACGGCACCTCAACCAAGGGGTGATCCGGAAACACCCGCGCGATCTCCCGTCGGAACGACTTGTCCATGCCGTAGTCGTCGTCGGCGTGGAGGAAGCCGCCCTGCTCGAGCCAGCGGCGCAGCAGCTTCACCTCCTCGTCTGAGAAGTGCACGTTCCCGTGCCCCCGCATGAAGAGGTACGGGACGTCCCACAGCTCGGGGCCGGTGAGCGTGACCACGCGCTCGCGCTCAGCGACGGGGAGCGCGGTGCGCTGGCGGAGGGCCGCGAGGAGGTTCGGGAGGGCGGAAGGGCCGGCGTACCAATCTCCCCCACCGTCATAGTGCAAGCGGCCGATGGTGAGCGACGCCAAATGCGGAATGTGGAATGCGGAATGCGGAATCGCGCGAGCCGACGTCGGCCCGTCCATTCCGCATTCCGCATTCCGAATTCCGCATTCGGATCGGCCGGCGAGCGGCAGCCAGACCGTGCACAGCACGATCGTCAAGGGCTTCATAGGTCGTTGACGAGTCGATACGCCGTATTTCTCGTGATCCCCGTTTCCGCCGCGAGCTGTTCGGCCACGTCGCGGCGGGTCATTCCCTGGGCGAGCAGGACGCGGGCGCGCTCCTCCGGGTCGGGCGGCCGGTCTTCGCGGGCGGGCTTGCCGGTCCCCGCGACCACGACCGTCACCTCACCGCGGGGCGGCGCTGCGGCGTAATAACCCGCCAGCTCGGCCAGGGTCCCGGCGCGCGTCTCCTCGAAGATCTTGGTCAGCTCGCGCGCCACCGCCGCCGGCCGGTCGCCGCCGCACGCCGCCGCGAGGTCCTGGAGCAGCTCCGCGACCCGTGGCGGCGCCTCGAACAGCACGACCGTCCACTCGCTGCTCGCCACGCTGTCGAGCAGGCGCCGGCGCTCGCCGCCCTTGCGGGGCAGGAAGCCGAGGAACAGATAGCGGTCGGCGGCGAGCCCCGAGACGGAGAGGGCCGCGGCCACGGCCGTCGGGCCCGGGACCGTCACGACGGCGACGTCGCGCGCGCGCGCCGCGGCGACCAACACCGCGCCGGGGTCGCTCACGGCGGGCGTGCCCGCGTCGGTGACGAGCGCCACGTCCTTCCCGCCGCCCAGGAGACGGAGGATGCGGCGCAGCGCCGCGTCGGTCGAGTGGGCGTGGAAGCTCACCAGCTCGGCGTGCGAGCCGGCGTGCGCGAGCAGCGGCTTGGTGTGGCGCGTGTCTTCGGCCGCGACGGCGGCGACCTGCCTCAGCGTGGCGGCCGCGCGCGGCGACAAGTCCTCCAGATTGCCCAGCGGCGTCGCGACGACGTATAGGGTGCCGGCCATCTCACCACGTCACCTGCCACGGCAGGCGCCCGTAGAAGCCCGAGGACTGGAGCACGTAGCGGTGCTCGCGCGTCGCCTCGCGCAGGATCTTGGGCGCGGTTCCGGGCATCATCACCTCGACGCCCTCGAGCAGCTGCAGCGACCAGTCGGTGAGCGCGTTCGACAGCTCTTCAGGCTGCACCACGGCGTCCGGCGTGTCCGCCCCGCGCGGCACCGACAGGATCGCGATCGCCTTGTGCGCGTCCATGATTCCGACGCTCACCTTTTGCGCGCGACGCTTCGCCTCCCCGGGAAACTCCTTGTCCACCTCGTCCACGATGCGCCAGTACAGCTCGCGGTACGTATTGATGAGCGCGTTCGGCGCCTGGGCGGGGAGCTCGCCCACGGCCGGAAACACGACGGCGGAGAGCGCCGGCGCCTGACCGTCCGCGCCCGGCTGGAACTGGGACTCGATGAACTTGGGGATGGCCATCGCCTCCGGCTTGTCGCACAAGTAGCCGCCCGCGAACTTCCCGCCGTCGAACCGCAGATAAGAGACGCGGCCGTTCGAGATCAGCTCGAGCACGCCGGTCACCTTCTCTTGCTGGACCACGGGAAACAGCGCGCCGGGGTTGGCGGCGTCCACCGAGCGGGGCTCCAGGGGCACGGAGCACGACTGGTACATCCACGCCAGCTGCTCCATCGGCGCGGCCGCGTAGGCGAGCTCGCCGCGCTCCACCTCGGCGCGCATGCGCTTCAGCGCCTCCGTGATGGTGACGACCTGGCGTCCGGCGGGGTGGAGCGACGCGGCGTTCACCGCCTCGCCCTTGCGGAACAGCAGTAGCAAACATTCGTCGGGGAGGTACGCCGTGATGTAGCCGTCGACGCGCCCGTCGCGATCCCGCTTGGCGAACGCCAGCAGGTTGTCGAGGTGCACGAACCCCAGGCGGGTCCGATGAATCAGCCGGGTCACCTGCGGGAACGTCAAGTCCGCGAGGCGAACCGGCGAGTTCATCAAGCGAGCGGTGCTCGCGCGCATGGTCCTCCGGGGAGGATGCTACGACAGGTGCTGCTGGATCTTTTGCTCGAAGACCGGCTTTGGATAGGCACCGACCAGGGTGTCCACGTGCCGGCCGTCCTTAAAGAAAAGAATACTCGGAATCGAGCGCACGTTGAAGCGCATCGCCGTCCGCTGGTTCGCGTCCACGTCGACCTTGGCCACCTTCAGCTTCCCGTGGTATTCCCCGGCGAGCTGGTCCAGGATCGGCGCCACCATGTGACAGGGACCGCACCACGTCGCCCAGAAGTCCACGATCGCCAGTCCCTTGTGCTGCTCCACTTCCTGCCCGAACGTGGCGTCGGTGACCGCCACGAGTTGATTGCCTGCCATGACCTCTCCACTCCCTCTGGTGCACTCGTTATGTTCACGGGCGATATGGCGGATCCCCGCACCCGCGTCGCCCACATCGGCATCGCCGTCCCCTCGATCGCCGCCGCGGTGGCGTTCTACCGCGACGTCCTCGGTCTCGAGCCGGAGCGCCCCGCAACCGCAGACGGGGCGACGATCGTCGGGCTGACGCTCGGCGACGTCCAGGTCGAGCTGCTCGAGCCCCGCGACGCCGCCGGCCCGGTCGCGAAGTTTCTCGCCGCGCGCGGGCCGGGGATCCATCACATCTGCTACCGCGTCCCGGACCTCGATCGAGCGCTCGAGCGGTGCCGGGCGGCCGGCTATCGTCTGGTCGACGAGGTCCCGCGCCGGGGCGTCGACGGCCGGCGCATCGCCTTCGTGCATCCCAAGGCGACCGCCGGCATCCTGTTGGAGCTGACCGAGTAGCTAACGTCCCGCGGGGGGCGAACGTTCCCCTGCGTCACGACTTGCACGAACGCGCCGGATTGGGGAGGCTCGCGAGATCGACCGCGTTGACGAGCCACGCGCCGCTCCGCGCGCGCACCAAATCGATCGGGAACACCACGGTGCACGAGTTCGAACGCTGCAGCTCGACCCGGAACCGCTGGAGCTTCTCTTGCCCGGGAACGGGCGTTGGACCCTCGAGCACGCGGTAGCCGACGTGATTCATGTATATCTGGAAGACGGTGAGCCGCGACCTCAGGTTCTCGGCCTTCATCCAGCTGGAGGCTGGGCCGCGCTCGCTGCCCCAGAGGTTGCCCATGCGGTCCAGGTCGTTCGCTTTCACGGCGGCCATGAACTGGGCGAGCGTCTCCTGGAGCGACTGCGGCGTCGGCGCCTGCGATCCGCCGCCACACGCGAGGGAGCCCAGCGCGACGAGCACGGCCAGTCGTGGTCTCACGGACGCTGCCTCGAGTGTGGGCGGAGTGACCCGAAGGTAAGACGGCATGCGGCTCTACGTCAACATTGATCACGTCGCGACGCTGCGCCAGGCGCGCCAGACCGACGAGCCCGACCCGGTGCGCGCCGCCGCGGCGGCCGAGCGGGGCGGCGCGGACGGCATCACGGTCCACCTGCGCGAGGACCGCCGCCATATCCAGGACGCCGACGTGCGCGCGCTCCGGGCGTCGACGCGCACCGTGCTGAATCTCGAGCTCGGCGCGGCGCCAGAGATCGTGGCGATCGCGCGCCGCGTAAAGCCGTTCCAGGCGACGATCGTCCCCGAACGCCGCCAGGAGATCACGACGGAAGGCGGCCTCGCGCTCCATAGCGGCAACCGTAAGGTTGGGGCTGCGATCCGCGAGCTCACGGCGGCCGGCATCCGCGTCAGTCTGTTCATCGACCCCGATCTGCGGACGATCGACCGCGCCGCCGCGCTGGGCGTGCCGGCGATCGAGCTTCACACCGGTCGCTACTCGCACTCTTGGGAGCGGAGCGACGTCGCGCTGCGCGCGCTGCGCCGGGCCGCGACGCACGCCGCGGCGCACGGCCTCGCCGTGCACGCGGGCCACGGCCTCACCTACCAGAACGTCCAGCCCGTCGCCGCCATTCCGGAGATCGAGGAGCTGAACATCGGACACTCGATCGTGAGCAACGCGGTGTTCTGGGGGCTGGAAGAGGCGGTGCGTCGGATGAAACAGCTGATACAAGACGCGACGACGCTACGTCGTAAGTCCTAGCGTCTTGGCGTCGTAGCGTCTGAGCGTCTATCTTGTGGCGCCATGACCGACCCTACCAAGCCACTGGGGATGTCCGACTTCTTCGCCCTCGAGGCGGGGGAGTATCTCGAGCGGTTGGACGGCGCGCTCGCGCAAACTGACGTAGCGAGCGCCGACGAGCTGGTGCGCCTGGCGCGCGCGCTGCGCGGCAGCGCGTTGATGGCGAACCAGCCGGCGATCGCCCGCGCGGCGGCGGGGCTCGAGACGCTCGCGCGGGCGGTGCGCGAAGGTCGCCGCGCGTGGGATCCGGCCACCACCCAGCTCGCCGTGCGCAGCGTGGACGACCTCAAGATCTTCGTGCGACGCGCGGGCGCCTGGACCGACGCGGACACCGCCAAGGCCGAATCGCTCGCCCAGGAACTGGAGCACCTGGCCGGCCGCCCCTCGGCGCCGGTGCGCGCAGCCGAGGCGCTCGGCCTCGACGCCGGCACGCGCGCGTTCATGGCGCGCGAGGGCGCCGCGATCGCCAGCGCGCTGGACCGCGCCGCGCAAGCGCTGCGCGCCAATCCCTTGGCGCACGACCAACTGCAGCAGGTGTTGCGCGCGCTGCAACCGCTGCGCGGCCTGGCGGCGGTCAACGACCTGCCCCCCCTCCCCGACCTGCTCGAAGGCATCGAGCGCGCGATCGGCGAGCTGTCGCGCTCGGGGATCGAGCCGCCGGCGAACGTGGCGGACCTGTTTCAGGCGGCCGCGACGGCGATCGCGCGCTCGGCGCGCGACGTCGCCGAGCGCGGCCGCCCCGACCCGGACGGCGTCGAGTTCCGCAAGTTCGCCGACCTGATCGTCAAGTTCATGGAGAGCGAGCCCGACGTCGTGTCGGTCGGCTCGCTCTACTACAGCGACTCCGGGCCGCACATCGTGACGCGCGGCGTGCCCGTGGCGCGCTCCGCCACGCTCGGCCGCCTCGAGCTCGTGAGCCACGGGGAGCACCTGCGCCAGGCCGCGGACTCGCTCGAGCGCGCGCCCTCTGCCACGCAGCGAGAGCTGCGCGCGCATACCCTCGGCACGACCTTCCGCGCGCTCGCCAATGCGGGCGGCGGCGCGCTCGCCGACCGCGTCGCCCAGTTCGCCCTCGCAGCGCGCGAGGCCGTGGCCTCCGGCATCGCGACGAGCGACCCGACGGGGTTCGCCGCCGAGTTGCGGCGGGTCGGGGACCTGCTGGTCCGCTCCACCGCGGGCGACGAGGCGGCAGTCGCCGCCGAACTCGATGCGCTCACCGCCGCGATCCGCGCGCTCCGCGGCGGCGCTCCGGGGGTTCCACTCCCCGTGGTCCCGATCGAATCGCTCGCGCCAGCCGCGGTCCGCGCGGCCACACCCCCCTCGCCTCCACCTTCCCCGCCCCGCGCTCAGCGTCCCGCGACGGACCAGGCCGCGCCCGAGACGGCCGACCTCGTGGGGTCGTGGGCGATGTACCAGCGCATGACCGGGGCGGGAATCGGGCCGGCCTCGCTCGACGAGCTGACGGCCGGCGCAAGCCAGACGCCGCCCCGCTCCCACCCCCGCTCGCCCGCGCTGTCGCTCGACACCACGCGCCCCGTCTCTGAGCCCGCGACGCCAGGGGCTGCCGAGCCGCCGCTGATCGACATCCGTCTGCTGCTGTATCGCGGCGAGCGCGCGCTCAAGCGGGCGCAGGAGCTGCGCGCGGCGGCGCGGCAGGCCTCCGGAGACGCGCTCCGGGTCCTTGTCGAAGAAGTCTGCGACCTCGTTGCCCTCGCCCTCGAGCCCAGCCCCTCCCCCACTCCCACCCCCACGCCCTAGCCGCGCCGCTGGCTCCCGCTGGGGGGAGAGGGGAGCGTGGGTCTTGGGGCTCGTGGTGACGCTCGGGCTGCTGGCCTGGGCGTTGCACGGCGTGGTCCTCCGCGAGCTGCTCGGTCACATCCGCCGAGCGAACCCGTGGCTCATGCTCGCGACCATCGCCCTCGCGACGCTCACGTTCCCGCTCCGCACGATTCGCTGGCGCTTGATCCTGCGCGCCACCGGCGGCGGCCGATTCCCGCTGCTCCCGTTATGGCACGCGACGGCGATCGGGTTCATGGCCAACAACCTGCTGCCGGTGCGCGCCGGCGAATTCGCCCGCGCCTACGTCGCGAAGCAGGCGCTGCCGGTGCGGTTCACTACCGCCCTCGCCTCGGTGGGTGTGGAGCGCGTGCTCGACGGACTCGCGCTCGTCGGGCTGCTCACCGTGACCCTCGCGGCGCCCTCGTTCCCGCGCCATGCCACCATCGGCGGCACGTCGTTCTCCACCATCGCGCGCGGGGCCGCCGTGCTGTTCGGGGCGATGCTCGTCGTCGCCCTGCTCGTCGTCCATCGTCCCGGGCCGTGGCTCGCCCTGTTGCAGCGCGTCGCGCGGGCCGTGCTGCCGGCCCGCTTCGCCACCCGGATCGGCCACGTCGCCGAGGGACTCGTCGCCGGACTCGACGTGTTGAAGAGCCCGGGGCGATTGTTCGGCGTGGTCGCCTGGTCGCTCGTGCTGTGGCTCGTGAACGCCGCGTCGTTCGCGGTCTGCTTCGTGGCGTTCGGGCTTCCCGTTCCGGCTGAAGGCGCCCTCCTGCTGCAGGGGATCATCGGCTTCGGGATCGCGCTGCCCTCGTCCCCGGGATTCGTCGGCGTGTTCGAGGCGGCGACGCGCGCGACCCTCGCGATCTACGGGGTCGACGCGACCCGCGCCGTGAGCTACGCGGTCGCCTACCATGCCGGGACGTTCCTCCCGATCACGCTGCTCGGGCTCGCATCGCTCTCGCGGATGCGACTGCATTTCGCCGAGCTGCGGGCCGCAGCCGCCGCGGAGGACTGACCGGTGGCGGCGGACCGCGTCCGCATCGCGGCGCACGCGAAGCTCAACCTGTTCCTCCGCATCCTCGCCCGGGAAGCGCCGTCCGGGTACCACCAGATCGAGACGGCGTTCGCGCTGCTCGAGCTGGCGGACGACCTGGTGCTGACCCGCACGCCCGCCGGGGTGTCGCTGACGGTGGACGGTCCCGACCTGGGACCGTCGCAGGAGAATCTCGCCGTGCGCGCCGCGCACGCGGTGCTGGACGCGACCGGTCGGAAGTTCGGGGTCACGATCGCGTTGACGAAGCGCATCCCCGTGCGCGCCGGGCTGGGGGGTGGCTCGAGCGACGCGGCGGCGGCGCTGCACGCCGTCAACGCACTCGCGGGCAACGCCGTTCCCCGCCCCGAGCTGCTCCACCTGGCCGCCCGATTGGGCGCGGACGTCACGTTCTTCGCGAGCGGCGCGCCGGCGGCGGTGGGCTGGGGCCGGGGCGAGCGGTTGTTCCGGCTGGCGCCGCCGCCGGCCGCGCCCGCACTGGTCGCGGTACCGCCGCCGTCCCTCGCCGTCGCCACCCCCGACGCCTACCGCTGGTGGGACGAGATGCACCTCGAGCCCACTCCCTCCTCCCTGCCCCGCGGTCCCGTGGTGCTCGATGCGGACGCCTTTGCGGCGTGGGGCAGCATCGGCCGCCTGGGCGGCAACGACTTCGAGCTTCCCGTGTTCGGCCGGCACGCGTCGCTGCGGGCGCTGTTCGAGCGACTCGCCGCGACGCACCCCTATTGGGTGCGGCTGTGCGGCTCGGGGAGCGCGGTGGCGGCCGTGTACGCGAGCGAGCGGCTACGTGAGGACGCGGCGATGATCCTCGGGGAGAAGCAGCAGCAGCTCATCCGGACCGCGACCCGCCCGGCACCAGCGCCCGGCCCCGAAGCGGCGTAGCGCCAAGTGGCGGCCTGGCAGACCGGGCCGTATAGTGATACGCGGAACGCCGCGAGGAGAACGCGATGCCCGAGCAGCTCGTGGGGACGGTGGTGCACTACTTCAAGGGACCGAGCGTCGCGGTCGTCCGCGTGACCGCGGGTGAGCTGGCGGTGGGCGACCAGGTGCGATTCCACGGCCACACCACCGACTTCACCGAACAGGTCACCTCGATCGAGGTAAACCACCAGAAGGTTCAGCGTGCGGGGGTGGGCGACGAGGTAGCGATCCAGGTGACCGACCGCACGCGCCAGCACGACCAGGTCTTCAAGGTGACCCCATGAACGAGGAAGCCTTCAATCTGTCCGTCCGCAAGTTCCTCAAGCACTTCGGCGTCGACGCGCAGCGCGAGATCGAGAAGCGCGTGTACGCGGCGGTGAGCGCCGGGAAGCTCAAGGGGACGGAGACGCTCAAGGCCCGAGCGCGACTCGAGATCCAGGGGCTGCCGACCGATCTCGTGATCGAGCAGGACATCACGCTCGCGTAAGCGCATGCGGCCGGCCGTGCGATCCGCGGCGCTCGCGGCAGCGATCGCCGCCTCTCGCTGCGCCTCCGCGCCGGTTCGTCCCGCCCCCCCTCCCGCTCCCGTTCCCGCCGTCGCCCCCGGGGCACGCGCCGTCGCGGCGTTGTCGATCGAGAGCCGTGACCGGTACTACGACATCACGGGGTCCAGCGCGGCGCAGCTGCGCGAGGCGATGCGGCAGCTCGGGCCCCATGAGTCGGGCACGCCGCGCGACGCTCTGACCGCGTGGCACCTGGAGTGGACGTACCGGCAGGGGCGACGGGCCGACGACTGCGCCCTGCGGGACGTGCGGGTCACCCTGGACGTGACGGTCACGCTGCCGCGCTGGGAGCCCGCCACCGGCGCGCCCGCTCGGCTCGTCGAATCGTGGAACAGCTTCCTCGAGCACGTGAAGGCTCACGAAGCGGGCCACCGCGCGATCGCCGAGCGGTACGCCCGCGACCTCGTGGCTGCGCTGACGGCGCTTCGGGGGGCGACCTGCGCGGACGTGTGGGACGAGGCATCGCGGACGGCCTCGCGCATCGTCGAGGAGGGCCGGGCGAAGAACCGCGCCTACGACGTGGCGACGAAGCACGGCCAGACGCAGGGGGTGGTGCTCGCTCCGTGAGCCGGCCGGCGTTCTTGACAACGCTGCTCGCTGGTGCACATTGGAACGTAGCTCAGATGCCATGAACCCCGGGGCGCGACGTCGTGCGGCTCGCCCATGCCCCGAGGGGAGCGAATCGCGAAACCGGCTGAGCGGGAAGGGACCCGCTCGGCCGGTTCTTTCATTTCCCGGAGGAGGCTCTATGACAGGCCCACCGACACGCAGTCTCATTGCGCTCGCTCCGCTTGCCGTGCTCGTCGCGTGCGGAAGCGAGCCCAACAGGAGCATCACAGCAACCCTGACCGCGAGCCACACATCCAACTTCTCCGCCTGGTCCGACCCGGTCAGCCTGGGCCCGACGATCAATGCGTCCCCTTACAACGACCAGCAGGCAGCACTTTCTAAGGACGGTGTGAGCCTGTATTTCGCCTCGACCCGTCCGGAAGCGCCTGGCGACGTGAATTTTGACCTCAACATCTGGGTCTCCCAACGCGCCTGTGCCGACGACAGCTGTCCGTGGGGGACGCCCGTGAGTCTGGGGTCCACCGTCAATAGTTCAGTCGCTGACTTTGCCCCGGCGCTTTCGCGGGACGGCCACCGGCTATTCTTCGCCTCGAATCGTTCCACAGGAGTTACCGGGGAGGGTGACATCTGGGTTTCCCGGCGAGAAAACGTGCATGATGACTTCGGCTGGCAACCGCCAGTGAAGCTCGGGGCCGGAGTGAATACGTCGGGGTTCGAAGGAGGTCCCGGCTTCTTTGAAAACGGCGAGCTGGGCGTCCCGCAGCTCTTCTTCAACAGGAACCCCCTGCCATCTAGTGCCGGCGGCGACATCTACGTGAGCGAGCAGGCCGCGGATGGGTCCTTCGGCACCGCAGTTCCAGTTCCACAGCTCAACAGTGACTCGAGCGACCAGCGACCCTCCGTGGCGCCGAGCGGGTTGGTGATCTACTTCTACTCCAACCGGCTTGGCTCGACGCCGAACCCGCTTGGCACGACGACGTCCAACGACATTTGGGTCTCGACCCGAGAGAGCGTTCTGGAGCCGTGGTCGGCCCCGGTGAATCTCGGTCTCCCGATCAGCACCGCGGCCGGGGAACTCCATCCTTTCATTTTCTCCCACGGCGAGACTGAGCGCCTGTACTTCTCGCGCAACGTCGCGACGCTGCCAACCATTGACCTCGACCTCTTCGTGAGCACGCGGACGCGAGGGGGTGGTCGGGAGTAGGAGCCTGACGGCTTCGACACCTGGATGTCGACCTGCACGGTGAGCGGGCAGTGAAGGAGGACGGCCACCGTCGGCGCACGCCCGCTGGTGGCCGCTCTGTCGCGCACGCAAATGCGCCCCGCGGCGCGGATTTGATTGCCACGGCCTGCCGAGCGTACCTTATGCTGTCGCCGGAGCGGACCCGGAGAACCTTCCATGCCCGTTACGGCGAAGCTGTCCCGCGCGTTCTACGAGAGGTTCGGCGACGAACTGGCCAATGAGCTCGTGGAGTGGTTCAATCAGGTGGACACGACCTATCGCCTCGAGTTCCGCGATCTCTTCGACACCAACTTCACGCGATTCGACGCGAAGCTGGAACAACGGATCGCCGAGGTCAGAGCAGAGCTGCGCGAAGAGATGGCCGAGCTGCGAAGCGAGCTGCGAACCGAGCTGCGGAGCGGCCTGGCAGGTGTAGAGGGTCGGCTGCTCGCCCGCATCGGCGTGCTCGAAGGCCGGTTTGGCACGCTCGAGGGCAATCTTGTCCGGTGGATGTTCCTGTTCTGGGCGGTGAGCCTGGGAACGTCTATCGCGTTGATCCAGCTGACGCGCTGAACAACCTGTTACTGCTGCCCGTCCCCTGCTGCGGATCTGTGCGTCTATATTCTGTGCACTGAATCCCAGCCTTTCAGACTGGCCCCTCGTCCAACGGCAGGACACCAGACTTTGGATCTGGGTATGGTGGTTCGAATCCACCGGGGCCAACTTCCCGCCTCGCCACCCCAACCCGCCCCTTGCCGCCCTCGAAAACGCGGGTCACGTTTAGCCCCCCCGGTTCGGCGCCCTCACTCCGAGCTCGTGACGGTGGATAGGCACGGCGAAGCACACATCCTCAGGACGCACGCCGCGCAAGTGTGCGTTGCCCTCGCGGCGCTCGCGGCGCAGGCCCCGCGGGCCACCGCCCAGGGCCTGCCCGCGGGCCATGGCTCGTGGAGCGCGTCGTCAATTCAGCTCGCGGGTGCCTTCGCCGTCGCCCTCTGGATCGATGCCGTCCAGACTCGTGAGGCGGCGCGGCGCGGGTACGAAGAGCTGAACCCCATCCTCGGCCCGCATCCGTCCATCGGCCGGGTGAACACCTACACGGCGCTCGCGGGTCTCACCGTGCTGGGCGCCGCGGCTGCCGTGCCCGCGCGGGTGCGGCCCTGGGTGCTCGGTGCCGCGCTGGCGGTCGAGACGTTCGCCATCGCCGGGAACGCGCGGGCGGGCCTCGCCGTGAGGTTCCCCTGAGCGAGGGCGGCCCCGTCTCCGCCTGCAACACGCCCGCCCTTGAACAATCCGCCGCAGGCTGATAAACCATCCCGCGCTCCGTTTCGCCGGTCAGCTCCTTCTCGATAGAGGTACAACACATGCGCTTGACCGCACGCCCGCTCACGACGACCGCCTTCGGCCTGTTGTTCGTGGCGCTCGCCCCGCTGCCCACCGCTTTCTCCGACGATCTCCGCGGATTCACCGCCGAGTCCGCCAAGGTCGAACGGGAGTGGGAGGCGAAGTTCCGCGCCATCCCGTCCACCGACTCGCTACGCGCCTACATGCGCCGCCTCTCGGCGCGCCCCCATCACGTCGGCTCGCCGTACGACAAGGACAACGCCGAATGGATCCTCGCCAAGTTCAAGAGCTTCGGACTGGACGCGCATATCGAGACGTTCGACGTGCTGTTCCCCACCCCGAAGGAGCGCGTGGTGGAGCTCGTCGCCCCCCCCTCCGCGCCGTTCCGAGCCAAGCTCCAGGAGCCGCCGTTGGCCGGCGACCCGACCTCGAGCCAGCAGGCGGAGCAGTTGCCGGTCTACAACGCGTACTCGGTGGACGGCGACGTCACGGCGCCACTCGTGTACGTGAACTTCGGCGTTCCCGCGGACTATGAGCGGCTCGAGCGGCTGGGCGTGTCGGTGAAGGGCGCGATCGTGATCGCGCGCTATTTCGGGTCGTGGCGCGGGATCAAGCCGAAGGTCGCGGCCGAGCACGGCGCCGTGGGATGCATCATCTACTCGGACCCGAAGGAAGACGGCTACACGCAGGGCGACACCTATCCGCTGGGCGCGTGGCGTCCGAAGGACGGGGCGCAGCGCGGCAGCGTGATGGACATGCCGCTCTATCCCGGCGACCCCCTGACGCCCGGCGTGGGCGCTACCAAGGACGCCAAGCGGCTGTCGCCGGCCGAGGCGCAGACGATCACCAAGATCCCCGTGCTGCCCATTTCGTACGGCGACGCGCAGCCCTTGCTGGCCGCGCTGCGCGGCCCCGTGGCTCCGGAGGCGTGGCGCGGCGGGCTCGGCATCACCTATCACGTCGGCCCCGGACCGGCGAAGGTGCACCTGCGCATCAAGTCCGACTGGAGCCTCAAGCCGCTGTACGACGTGATCGCGCGCATCCCGGGATCGGGGGCCGCCGAGGAGTGGGTAGTCCGCGGGAACCATCACGACGCCTGGGTGAACGGCGCGGAGGACCCGATCTCCGGCCAGGTGGCGCTGCTCGAGGAGGCGCGGGCGTACGGCCAGCTGCTGAAGCAGGGCTGGCACCCGCGCCGCACCATCATCTACGCCGCCTGGGACGGCGAGGAGCCGGCGCTGCTCGGCTCGACCGAATGGGTCGAGGCGCACGCCGACGAGCTGGCGCAGCACGCCGTCGCCTACCTGAACACCGACAGCAACGGCCGCGGCTTCCTGGAGCTCGGAGGCTCGCACTCGCTCGAGAAGTTCATCAACGACGTGGCGCGCGACGTCGAGGACCCGGAGACGAAGCTCAGCGTGTGGAAGCGGGACCAGCTCAAGGCGATCGCCGACGCCAGCTCCGCCGACGACCGCCAGGCGGTACGCCAGCGCGCCGATCTGCGTATCGACGCGCTCGGCTCGGGCTCGGACTGGACGCCGTTCCTGCAGCACGTGGGCGTCGCGTCGCTCAGCCTCGGCTTCGGCGGCGAGACCCGCGGCGGCATCTACCACTCGATCTACGACGACTTCAAGTGGTACACGACGTTCGGAGACACCTCGTTCGTGTACGGCCGCGCGCTCGCGCAGACCGTCGGGACCTCGGTGATGCGGCTCGCCGACGCCGACGTCGTGCCCTTCGAGTTCACCGGATTCGCGGAGACGGTGGGGCGGTACGTGAAGGAAGTCGAGAAGGTCCTCAAGGACAAGCAGGACGAGGTGCGTGAGCGCAACCGCCAGATCGACGACGGCGTCTTCACCGCCACGGCCGACCCGTGGGAGCCGTCGGTCCCGCCGGCGAAGGAGGAGGTGCCCCCGTTCCTCGCCTTCCCACAGCTCGACAACGCGCAGGACGCCCTCACCCGCGCCGCCGAGCGCTACGAGAAGGCGTTCGCGCGGGCGCAGGCGAACGGCGGCGCGGCGCTCGCTCGCCCCGAGGCCGCCGCGCTCAACGCCACCCTGCTCCGCAGCGAGCGCGCGCTCACGAGCCCGCAGGGCCTGCCGCGCCGGCCGTGGTACCGCCACGAGATCTACGCGCCCGGCTTTTACACGGGCTACGGGGTAAAGACACTACCCGGCGTACGCGAGGCGATCGAGCAGAAAAACTGGAAGGAGGCGGACGAGCAGATCGCCCTGGTCGCCAAAACGCTCAACGCGGCGGCCGACGTGATCGACCACGCCGCGGAGCAGCTCGACAAGCTGGCCCCGTAGCTGTTGAGGGCGCGCGACATTGACTCGCCGGAGTCGCGCGGCCACTATCGGTTGGGGGGGACAAGGTGATGAACGCATGAGGGAGGGGGAGGCGCCCATGATGCATCTGCCGCGGGCGGCTGCGCTCGCCGCCATCCTGCTCACGCCGTTGCTCGCGTCCGCGCCGGCGCAGCCGTCCACGTACACCTACCGGGGTACGATCCACGCCGTCCAGCCGCGTGCCAGCTCGCTCGAGCTCATCACCGGCGTCGGATTCGCGTTGCGTCTCGTCCAGATGCGCGCCGTGGCCGCGACGCGGATCGAGAAGGCCGGCGTCGCGATCTCGCTCGCCGATTTGAAGCCCGGAGACGTCGTGCGCGCCGACTGCCGGCGCACCGGCACGGGGCTCGTCGCCGATCGCATCGAAGCGCTCGACGGGGCCGCCGCCCCCGCCCCACCCACTCCCCGGTGACCCGGGGCGCGGTCGTGGCCGCCGGCCTGCTCGCGCTGGTCGCGGCCGGCTGCGAGAAACCGCTCAAGCCCGGTGACCCGGTGCGCGGACTGACGCGGGAGCAACGCGACCGGTTCGCGCGTGGCAAGGTCGTGTTCGACAGCACGTTCACGCCCCATACGGGGCTCGGACCGCTCTTCAACTCTACCGGCTGCGGTGAGTGCCACGAGGACCCGGCGCCGGGCGGGCGCGGCGACGAGGTGGAGGTGCACGCCGCCACGTTCCGCAGCGGTGTGTGCGATCCGCTCGTGCAGGAGGGCGGGTTCGTGATCCAGCAGCACACCATCCCCGCCTTGAAGCAGGCGCTCGGTATCGACGCGGAGCCGTTCCCGCCGTCCGCCACCGGGCGCGCGAAGCGCACGACGCCCGCGCTGTTCGGGCGCGGGTTGCTCGATCTCGTCCCGGACTCGGTCATCCTCTCCTACGCCGACCCCGACGACCGGAACCACGACGGCATCCACGGTCGCCCCAACCGCGCGGTGGACGGCCGGATCGGCCGGTTCGGCCGCAAGGCGTTCGTCGCCACGCTCGACGAGTTCAACGCCGGCGCGTTCGTCGCGGAGATGGGCGTCACCGATCCACCCCAGCCCACCGAGGAGAACATCGGCGGGAAGCCGATCCCCCCGGGCGTCGACTCCGTCCCCGACCCCGAGATCAACCAGGAGCAGCTAGACCTCACGAACGACTTCGTGCGGTTCCTCGCTCCGCCGACCCAGGCGAAGCTCGACGCGGCGGGACGCCGCGGGCGCGAGCTGTTTTCGCAAATCGGATGCGCCGCCTGCCACCTGCCGACGCTCCCCACGGGCGACAGCCCCATCCCGGCCCTGCGGCGCCGGACGTTCGCGGCCTACACCGACCTGCTGCTGCACGACATGGGCCCGGACCTGGCGGACATCTGCCTCGGCCTCGCGACCCCGTCCGAGTTCCGCACGGAGCCGCTGATCGACGTGCGAGATGCCAAGCAATTCCTGCACGACGGCCGGGCCACGACGCTCGAGCAGGCCGTCGAGCTGCACGGCGGCGAGGGGTCGGCCGCCCGCGACCGGTTCAAGGGGCTCCCGGCCGCCGACCGGGCGGCACTGGTCGCGTTTCTCAAGTCGCTGTAGGAAACGCCGCCAGGGGGCTTGAAGAACCCGGCGGAGGCAGATTACCATCTCCACCGTCTATGTCCTTCCTTTCCTTAGACGGTGTCTCCAAGCGATTCGACGGCGTGACGGCGGTCGACCACGTGTCGTTCCGGGTCGACCGCGGTCAGGTAGTGGGCTTCCTGGGCCCGAACGGCGCCGGCAAGTCCACCACGATGCGTATGATCACGCAGTTCTACGAGCCGGACGCGGGCGAGATCACGCTCGACGGTGTGCCCCTCGCCGACGCCGCGCGCGAGGCGAAGCGCCGCATCGGCTATCTCGCCGAGAACAACCCGCTATACGGCGACATGCTGGTGAGCGACTACCTGGCGTTCATCGCCGACTTGCGCGAGCTCGCGGGAGGCACGCGCGACCGTGCGATCGACGAGACGGTGGCCTCGACCGGCATCGAGAGCGTGTACTACCGACCGATCGGCGAGCTGTCCAAGGGGTTCCGCCAGCGGGTCGGCCTGGCGCAGGCGATCCTGCACCACCCCGACCTGCTCGTGCTCGACGAGCCGACCGAGGGCCTCGATCCGAACCAGCGCGTCGAGATCCGGCGGCTGATCGGCGCGCTCGGCAAGGACCGCACCGTGATCCTCTCCACGCACGTGCTCCCCGAGGTGCAGCACACGTGCTCGCGGCTGCTGATCATCAACCGCGGCAAGATCGTCGCCGACGGGCCCGTGGACACGCTCATCCGGCAAGCCGAGGGAGCGGTCGAGATCGCCGTGGAAGCGGCGGGCACCGGCGTGACGGACGCGCTCGCGCAGCTGCCCGGCGTGCGCCAGGTGACTCCGGGGCCCGTCGCGCCCGACGGGCGGGTCGCGCTGACGATCACCGCCGACCGCGCGACCGACCTGCGGCCCGAGATCTTCGCGCTCGCCAAGTCGCGCGGCTGGACGCTGTACGAGCTGCACCAGGCGGCGGGCAGTCTGGAAGATCTGTTCCAGCAGCTGACGCAAGGCGCGGGGGACTGAGTGCACGCGATCCGCACCATCGCCCGGCGCGAGCTGAAGGCGCTGTTCGACCAGCCCACCGCGTACATCCTGCTGGTCGTGTTCACGGCGGTGAACGGCTTCCTGTTTTTCCGCCAGGCGGAGCTGTACGGGGTCGCCTCGCTGCGGCCGATGCTCGACTACCTGCCCTGGGAGATGCTCATTCTCATCCCAGCGGTGACGATGCGCGCCCTCGCCGAGGACGCACGCGCCGGCACGCTCGAGGTGGTGCTGGCGCAACCCGTCACCGAGCGCGAGCTGCTGCTCGGCAAGTATTGCGGGCAGGTCCTGTTCCTCCTGATCGCGCTCGCGATCACCCTCACCATCCCCCTCGGCCTGGCGCTGGGGACCGCGCCCGAGCTCGGGATCGTGCTGGCCCAGTACGTGGGCGCTGCCCTGCTCGTCGCCGGGCTCGCGGGGGTGGGCGTGTGGGCGTCGAGCGTCACCCGCAATCAGATCACGGCGTTCATTCTCGCGGTGGCGGCCACGTTCCTGCTCATCCTCGTCGGGCTCGATCCGCTGCTCGTGGGCCTCGGCGCCCGGCTCGGCGCCGTCGCCGCGTCGCTCGGCGTGCTGTCGCACTTCACGGGCATCGACCGCGGCGTGATCGATCTGCGGGACGCGATCTACTTCGTGACCCTGGCGGCGATCTTCCTGCTGTTCGCGTATTTCGCGCTGATGCAGCGCAAGCTCACGGCGCGCGGCGAGCCACTCAAGCGCCTGCGACTCGGCACGCTGCTGCTCGCGGCGGGGATGATCGTGCTCAACCTGTTCGGCCGCCACATCGCCGGCAGGCTCGACCTGACCCCGGGGCGGTCGTACACGCTGTCCCGGGCGACGCGGCAGATGCTCCGCCAGCTGCCCGACCTGGTGACCCTCAAGCTGTTCGCCTCGAGCGCCCTCCCTCCCGAGGTCGCGTTCCTGAAGCGCGACGTGGACGACCTGCTGCGCGACTATCGGGCGGACGCCCGTGGCAAGGTGAAGCTCGTGATTCAGGATCCCTCCGCCGACAGCGCGGCCCAGCGGGAGGCGCGGAGCCTCGGCATCCCGCCCGTGCAGTTCAATGTCCTCGGGCGGGGCGAGCTGCAGGTGAAAGAGGGGTACCTCGGGATCGCCGTCCGCTACGCCGACGGGGTGAGGACGATCCCGTTCGTGCAGCAGCCCAACGACCTCGAATACCGGCTGACGGCGGACATCCGCGCGCTGACGCATCCCGCCAAGCCCGTCATCGCCTTCGGCGAGATCACGGACCAGGCGTCCCTCCGCAGCCAGCGCAGCTTCGAGACGCTGCGCGAGCAGCTCGGTCGCAGCTACACCGTGCGGTCGTTCACGCTCGCGGACTCGGTCGTCGCGCCCGACGTGCGCGTGATCGCGATCGCGGGCACGGCGGACTCGCTCACGAGCCCGCAGTTGGCGCGGCTGCGGGCGTTTCTCGCCCGCGGCGGCAGCCTGCTCCTGATGGCGGGCGGGATGCAGCTCTCCCCGCAGGGGCCGTTCGCGTTCTCGCGCCTCGTCGGCTGGAACGAGCTGCTCAAGCCGTACGGCGTCGCGATCGCGTCCAACATGGTGTACGACCTCGCATCCAACGAGCGCGTCGCGATCCCGGCGCAGTTCGGCCAGGTGCTCGTCTCCTACCCGCTCTGGATCCGGGCGATCAGCACCAAGGCGTCCCCGGTCAACGCGGACCTGGGCGGGGTGCTGCTGCCCTGGGCCAGCGGCCTCGACACGTCCCGCGCGATGCCGGGGGTCCTGACGCCGCTGCTCGTCACCAGCCGCGCGGGGGGCGTGCAGGAGACGACGGCGATGCTCGATCCCACGCGCGAATTCCGTCGCGACAGCCTGCGCAGCCGGCTGGTGGCGCTGCTCGCCAACCCCCCAGCGCGCGACACCGCCCGGGGCGTGCCGCACGGCCGGCTCGTCGTGGTCGGCAGCTCCGATTTCGCGAGCGACCGCTACGCGCGGAATTCGCCCGACAACCTCGTGTTCGTGCAGAACGCGATCGATTGGCTGGCGCAGGACGAAGCGCTGATCGGGATTCGCTCGAAGAACCGCGCGCCGCCGCCGCTCGTGTTCACGAGCGCCCTGACGCGCGACACGGTGAAGTACGGCAACATCGTCGGCGTGCCGCTGCTGCTCATCGTGGCCGGGGGACTCCGGCTCTGGCGCAGACGCCTGATCACGCAGCAGGTGTATCGACCGCTGGCGGCCTGAGATGAGTCCGACACAGCTCAAAGCGATCGCCGTCTCGCTCGCCGTTCTGCTGCTCCTGTGGGGCGGCAGCGAGCTCCTGTCCCGGGGCTCCGATACGACCACCGGATCGCTCGCGCTGCCGGCGCTCGCGCAGGCAGACGCGGATACGATCTCGATCGTGAGCGGCCCGGACTCGGTCCTGCTGGCCAAGCAGTCGTCGTCCGCGTGGACGGTCAACGGGCACCGCGCCGCGCCGGACGAGGTGCACGCGCTATTCCAAGCGCTCCGGGACACGGTCCGTCCCGAGCTCGTCGCGCAGGACTCCTCGTCCTTCGCGCGGCTCGGCGTGGACAGCGCCGCCGCCCGCTGGCTGCGCATCCGCGGCGGCGGGAAACTGTTGCTCCAGCTCGCCCTCGGGACGCGGCGCGCCGAGGTCCAGGGCGCCTACGTGCGACGGCCGGGCGACACTCACGTCTACCTGTGGCGCGGCCGGCTCGGCGGCCTGGCGGACCGCCGCGCCGACGAGTGGCGCGACAAGCGCATCGCGGCGCTCGAGCCCGACAGCATCGGGGAGGTGGATGTGGAGCGCGGCAAGGAGCGCTACGCGCTGCGGCGCCGCGCCGGGCGGTGGAGCGTGGACGGCGCCGCCGCCGACTCGGCCGCGGTCGCCCGACTGCTCGAGAAGTATCGCGCGATCACGGCCATGGGCTTCGCGACCCGGGGCGCGGGGGACTCGACCAAGGCGCGCCGGCCCGTCCGCCGCCTCGCCATCCGCGACGCCCGGGGCGGCATGCTGCTCTCGCTCGCGTTCGACTCCACCACCGGGAGCTTCCTCGTGCGTCACGTCGCGGGCGCGGGCGGCGAGGGGCCGACCGTGTACCGCATGAGCGTGTGGGAGGTGGACGGCGTGACCCCGGTGAGCCGCTCGCTCTTGCCGGCCAAGAAGTAAGCCCTTGGCTTCGTGCAGTTTGCCGTCTATTTTGCAGGGCTCACATGGCGGACCTGACGCTGTCGCGGAGTCAGCTCCTGCTCCTTGCCGGAACGGCCAACCGGCCGCTCGCCGAGGAGATGGCTCAGCACTTGGGGCAGCCGCTGTGCGCGGTGACGCTCCGCCGGTTCGCCGACGGGGAAATCTTCGTCAAGATCGACGAGAACGTGCGCGGCCGGGACGTCTTCATCATCCAGCCGACGAATCCGCCGGCGGAGAACCTGATGGAGCTCCTGCTGCTGATCGACGCCGCGCGCCGCGCCAGCGCGGCCCGGACCACGGCCGTGCTGCCGTACTTCGGCTACGCGCGCCAGGACCGCAAGGACCAGCCGCGCGTCGCGATCAGCGCCAAGCTCATGGCGAACCTGATCACCCACGCCGGGGCGGACCGCGTGCTGGGAATGGACTTCCATTCCCACCAGCTGCAGGGGTTCTTCGACATCCCCGTGGACCACCTGTACGCGGCCCCCGCGTTCGTGAGCCACTTCCGCCAGAAGGAGCTGTACGATCCGGTCGTGGTCGCGCCGGACGTCGGCTCGGCGAAGATGGCGCGCGGGTTCGCGAAGCGACTGAACGCGTCGCTCGCGATCATCGACAAGCGGCGCCCCTCGGCCAACGTGGCCGAGGTCGTCAACGTGGTGGGCGAGGTCGAGAACAAAGACTGCCTCATCCCCGACGACATGATCGACACGGCGGGGACCATCACCGAGGCGGCGGCGGCGCTGCAGCGGCTGGGGGCGCGCAAGATCTACGCGTTCGCGACGCACCCCCTGCTCTCAGGCCCGGCGGTCGAGCGGTTGCGGGCGTCGGCGATCGACGAGGTCGCCGTCACCAACACGATCCGCATCCCCGAGGATCGGCACTTCGACAAGCTGAAGGTCCTGTCGATCGCGGGGCTGATGGCGAAGGCGATCGGGTACGAGCACAGCAATCAGTCGGTAAGCTCGCTCTTCGACTGACGACTGACGACTGAGAACTGAGGACTGAGGACTGACGATGGCACAAATCGTATCGCTCGCGGCCACCCCCCGACAGGCCACCGGCAAGGGCGGCGCGCGCCAAGCGCGCTTCCACGGCAAGGTCCCCGCGGTGATCTACGGGCACGGGCGCGAAACCCAGCCGCTCGAGGTCGAGGCGAAAGCGCTCGAGAAGGCGCTCGTCGGCGTCGAGCCGGAGAGCACCATCATCGAGCTGGCGGTGGACGGCAAGAAGGTGAAGACCCTGATCCGCGAGATCCAGCGCCATCCCCTGCGGCCCGACATCATCCACGTGGACTTCTACGAGATCCACGCCGCGGAGAAGGTCAAGCTGAAGATCCCGGTGCACCTGGCGGGCAATCCGGACGGCGTGCGCAACGCCGGCGGCGTGCTCGACCAGGTGACGCGCGAGGTCGAGATCGAGGTGCTGCCGGAGAACATTCCCGATCGCGTGGAGCTCGACGTCACCGCCCTCAAGATCGGCGACTCGCTGCACGTACGCGACCTGAACATCCCGCACGCGACGATCCTCACCCTGGCGGAGCTCACGATCGCCACGGTCGTGCCCCCGCGGGCCGAAGAGGTGGCCGCCCCCGCGCCCGAGGCCGCCACCGAGGTCGCCGAACCCGAGCTGATCCGCAAGGTCCGCGAAGGCGAGGAGGAGGAGGGCGAGGCCGCCGAGGGCGGCGCGCCGGCCAAACCCGAGGCGAAGGGCGGGGGGAGCGGGGGGGGCGGGGGCGGCGCCGCGGCGCCAGCCAAGGCCGAAAAGCCCGACAAGACCGAGAAGCCCAAGGGCGGCAAAGAGAGCTGAGCAGCTGCGCGCCGTCGTCGGCCTCGGCAACCCCGGTCCGGAGTACGCGGCGACGCGCCACAACGCAGGCTTCTGGCTCGCCGACGCGTGCGTCGCGCGCTGGGGGCTGCCCCCGTTCCGCCGCGGCGAGCGCGCGCGCGTCACCGAGGGCGCGGTGGACAGCGTACCGGTCCGCGTGCTCAAGCCGACCACCTACATGAACTCGAGCGGCGCGGCGCTCGCCTCGCTCCGCGCCGATCCGGCCTTCAACCCCGCCGCCGATCTCCTCATCCTGGTGGACGACTTCCAGATCCCCGTTGGCACCTTCCGGCTGCGCCCCGAGGGCTCCGCCGGCGGGCACAACGGCCTGAAGAGCATCGAGGGCGCGCTGCAGTCGCAGCAGTACGCCCGGCTGCGGGTCGGCGTCGGGCCGCTCCCCGAGGGCGTGGCTGACTGGTCCGACTACGTGCTGGAGCCGTTCACTCCCGAACAACGCGAGCAAATCGAGGCGCTGCTGCCCCAGATGGTCGACGCGGTGACCAAGTGGGTGCGCGAGGGTGTGACGTAGTGCTGCGACTTGGCATCGTCGGGCTTCCCAACGTCGGCAAGTCGACTCTGTTCAACGCCCTCACCTCCTCGAAGGCCGCGGCGGCGGAGAACTACCCCTTCTGCACCGTCGAGCCCAACGTCGGCGTCGTCGAGGTGCCCGATCCGCGGCTGGACCGGCTCTTCGCCATCGTGAAGCCGAAGAAGAAGGTGCCGGCCGTCGTCGAGTTCGTCGACATCGCCGGGCTGGTGCGCGGCGCCTCGCAGGGCGAAGGGCTCGGCAACCAGTTCCTGTCGCACATCCGCGAGGTGGATGCCGTGGTCCACGTGATCCGCTGCTTCGACGATCCCGACGTGGTGCACGTGATGGGGCCGGTGGATCCCGTGCGCGATCACGACGTGGTCACGAGCGAGCTGGCGCTCGCGGATCTCGCGGTGGTGGAGCGGCGGCTCGAGAAGACCCGCAAGACCGCCCGCGCCGGCGACAAGGAGGCGCAGGCGGAGCTCGCGTTGCTGGAGCGCGTGCTGGCGGAGCTGAACGCGGGCCGCGGCGCGCGCGAGGCGGGCGAGGGCGACGCGGCGGTGCGCTTTCTGCGCCAGCTCGGCCTGCTCACCGCGAAGCCGATCCTGTACGCGGCGAACGTCAACGAGGACGACCTCGCGGCGGGGGGTGGGAAGTGGCTCGCCGCCCTCCGCGCGGCGGTGCAGGCGCACCACGAGGAGGCCGAGATCGTCCTCTTCTCCGCCAAGTTGGAGGCGGAGCTGGCCGAGCTGTCAGGCGAGGAGCGGCGCGAGTTCCTTGGCCAGGCCGGGGTGACGGAGCCCGGGCTCGATCGCCTGATCCACGCCGGCTATCACCTGCTCGGACTGCAGACCTTTTTCACGGTGGGCGACAACGAGGTGCGGGCCTGGACGATGCACGCGGGCGGCACCGCCTTCGACGCCGCGGGCGAGATTCACTCGGATTTCCAGCGCGGCTTCATCCGCGCCGAGACCGTGGCGTACGCCGACTTCGTGCGGGTGGGGTCGTACAAGGCGGCGCGGGAACAGGGGCTGGTGCGGAGCGAGGGGCGGGAATATCTGGTGCAGGACGGGGACATCTTACTGTTCCGGTTCAACGTCTAGGAGGGCACTGAACAATGGGTTCCGGCGTCGGAAACCGGGACTAATTGTCGAGCCCCGTCCGGCTCGCTGCCCCCGCGTGCACCCGGTTGCCGCGGTTGTTGCCCGACGGCGCCGGCTCGCGGCGCTCCACGAGCGGAACCTGCTGCTGCACCAGGTCACGGCTGATCCACACGACCCGGTCGCCGCACATGATCGCGTCCACCGGGTACGGCTGGCGCGCGAACGACTGCGCGTCCGAGCTCGCCACCTCGGTGCCCGGGAAAAAGTACCAGCACCGCTCACCGGTGGGGTGGCTGTGGATCATCCCCACGGTCCCCACCCACCCCGCATCCTCGCAGCTCTGCTTCGGTACCACGTGCGTCGGGGTAGACTGCGGGGGGTCCACGTCGGCCGGCGCGATGCGCCGCACGAACACCGCGTTGCCGCGGATGTCGCCGATCATGCAGCCCATAAACTCCGTGGGATACGAGCGGTACTGCAACGCGAGGTAGCGGCGCGCCTGGTCCGACAGAACGAGTGCGCGGGCGTGCGCGCCGGCGCGCGCCGTCACGGCGCCGATCGGCCGCGCGGGCTCCGGTTGCAACGCCAGCAACGCCATCAGCCCCGCCGCCGCTACGGCGGCGCGGGTGGCGCGCCTGACCAACCAGAGACCGGCAACCTGCATAGGACCTTCCTTGGCTACGACCGTGTTTCCCCTGCCAGAGGGGCAAGACCGATGCCAGCCCACGCCGTTCGGACGCTGCGGCGAGCAAGTCGTTATCCAAAGGATGATTGACCCCCCCTTCCGGTAGCGTGACGCCAATCACGTTCTTTCAAGCGGGCATCAAACACGTCGCGTTTCGCGGCAGCGGAGTGTGAGCGGCATCACGCGACCTCCTTCCGCGTCCTTCCCGGCCTCGGTATGTTTCGTCGCACTTGACGTCCCTACTCGGCGCCGCCCCAGCGCCGGGTCGCCCATGACCAAAGGGAGGTGGCATGGCTCGTCGCTACGAGACGGTCTACATCTTTGATCCCGCGTTGGAAGAGTCCGCGATCAACGAGAAGCTCGAGAAGTTCCACGCCCAGCTGACCAAAGACGGGAAGGGCACGATTACCAACGTGGCCCAGTGGGGCAAGCGGACGCTCGCCTACCCCATCAAGAAGAAGGACTCGGGCAGCTACGTGGTCGCGCAGTTCGAGGCGGCCGCGAGCCTGCTCCCCGAATATGAGCGCGCGGTGAAACTCGACGAGGGCGTCCTGCGGTTTCTGGTCGTCGCGTCCGAGGGCCTGCCTGCCAAGCCCGAAGCGGCTCCGGCCGCGGCGGTGATCGCCACCGAGGACGAGGAGCTCGAGGAGGACGAAGCGTGAGACGGCCGGCGAAGACGTGCCCCGTGTGCGAGTCCGGAGTGCGCGTGCTCGACTACAAAGACGACCGCACGTTAGGACGCTTTCTGACGGAGCGCGGCAAGATCCTGCCCAGCCGGCTGTCCGGGATGTGCGCCCGACACCAGCGGCAGCTCGCGACCGCGATCAAGCGCGCGCGCCAGCTCGCGCTGCTCCCCTACATCAAGGGCTACGCCGGCTGAGGATGTCTTCCCCCCCGACGAGCGGCGGGCGCTGGCGCCTCGCGCTCGGCGTGCTCGCTTTCGCGGTGCTGGCCCCCATCAGTCTGGTGGGGTTGCCGTTCGCGGGGCTGCTGGTCGCGGCGCGCCCCCGCACCAAGGGAGAATGGCTCGCCGCGCTGCTGGCGGGCGGCGGGAGCGGGGCTCTGCTTCTCACGCCGGCGAGCGGTTTGCTGGACGCGTTCACGCGCGCGTGGACCGTCCTGGTCACCGTGGCGTTCGCGGCGAGCGCGGTCCTGCGGCCAGCCAGGTTCTGGTCGCTGGCGCTGCGGGCGTGCCTGTACGCCGCTGCGGGCGTGACGGTCGTCGGTCGTCTGGTCGCCGGGCCGGGAATGTGGAATGCCGTGCAGTGGGACGCGACGCGGGGCGCGAGCAGCCTGGTGCGGCAGCTTGTGGAGCTTGCGCCACCCATCTATCCGCTGTTCGAGCCGGCCGTCCGGGTGCTGGCGCGCGGCTGGCCCGTGTGGCTGCTGCTCGAGACGCTGGCGGGTCTCGCGCTCGCCTGGCAGGGTCACGCGGTCATCGCGCGGACGCCCCTGGGCGTCGTTGTGAACCATTAGAGGATATCGGACCATGGAGCTCATTCTGCGAGAAGACGTGCAACACCTCGGCAAAGCGGGCGAGGTCGTCAAGGTGAAGGACGGCTACGCGCGCAACTATCTCTTGCCGAAGGGGCTCGCCTACCCGGCCACCGAGGCCAACAAGAAGAAGATCGCCTTCGAAGCCACGCGCATCGCCCAGCGGCGCGCGGCCGAAAAGGGCGCCGCCGAGACCGAGGCCGCGCGCATCGCCGCGGTGCAGCTGAGCTTCGAAGTCAAGGTCGGCGAGGAGGAAAAGCTGTACGGCTCGGTCACCGCCAGCGACATCCAGCGCAAGCTCGCCGAGCTGGGCATTCAGGTGGACAAGCGCAAGGTGGACCTCCCCGAGCCGATCCGCGAGCTGGGCGACTTCCGGGTCGGGATCAAGCTGCACCCGGACGTGCGCCCGGAAATCCGGGTGACGGTTGTCAAGGAGTAGTGGGTGGGAAGACGGAACAAACGCATGACCGGGGCGCTATGACTAGCAGGCGGAGCGGGCGGCCGGCGGGCCGACCGGGTGCGGATGCGCTCGCCGCCCTGCACCTCGTGGCGGCGACGCTCGCCGACCGCAAAGCGGTCGACCCCATCGTACTGGATCTTCGCGGCCTGACCGCGGCCGCGGATTACTTCGTGATCGTGTCGGGGACGTCAAACGCACACGTGCGTGGGATGGCGGAGCACTTGATGGCGGCGCTCGCGCCGAGCGGGATCGCCCCGCATCACGTCGAAGGCCTGGGGCAGGGCCGATGGGTGCTGCTGGACTACGTGGACTTCGTGGTACACGTCTTTCATCCCGAATTGCGCGAATTCTACCAGTTGGAGCGCCTCTGGGGCGACGCGCCGGTGCTCGCCGCGGTCACCCCCGGGAGCGGGGGCGGATCGAAAGGATGATGCTCATGCGACGCATCGGTGGTGTGGTGGCGGCCCTCGCGGTGCTCGGCGCGGCGCCGCTCGTGGCGCAGTACTTCGGTCAGAACAAAGTCCAGTACCGCGACTTCAACTTCAGCGTCATCCAAACCGAGCACTTCGAGGTCTACTATTATCCCGCCGAGCGGACGGCGGCGCTCGATGCGGCGCGCATGGCCGAGCGCTGGTACGCGCGGTTGTCCCGCATCCTGCACCACGAATTCCAGGGCCGGAAGCCCATCATCCTGTACGCGTCGCAATCGGACTTCCAGCAGACGAACGTGGTCGACGCCACCGGTGAGGGCTTGGGGGGTGTCACCGAATTCTTCAAGCACCGCATGGTGCTGCCCTTCACCGGTGCCTACCAGGAGCTGGAGCACGTGATCGGGCACGAGATGGTGCACCAGTTCCAGTACGACGTGTTCAGTCGCGGCCGCATCGGCGCCGGCGTGCAGACGCTCATCAACGTGAACCCGCCCCTCTGGTTCATGGAGGGGATGGCGGAGTACCTCTCCGTCGGCCCGATCGATCCGCACACGGCGATGTGGCTGCGGGACGCGGCGCTCGAGGGGCACCTGCCGACCACGCGGCAGCTGACCTACGACGAGGTCTTCCCGTACTACTTCGGACACGCGATCTGGGCGTACATCGGGGAGAAGTGGGGCGACGAGGCCATCGGGGAGATCCTGCAGGCGGCGGTCTCGAGCGGCATCGAGGGTGCCGTCAAGCGGGCGCTCGGCGTTTCGCTCGACGACCTCTTCAACGAGTGGCGCGACGCGGTGCAGACGACCTACCTGCCGCAGCTCGCCGACCACTACAAGGCCCGCCGGATCGCGCAGCCCGTGCTCACGAAGAAGCGCTCGGAAGGCACATGGCATCTCGCGCCCGCGCTCAGTCCCGACGGACGCGACATCGCCTACTTCAGCGAGCGCAACTCCTTCTTCGTGGACTTGTACCTCGCCGACGCCGAGACTGGCCGCGTGAAGCGGCGGCTCGTCAAGTCCACCCTCAATAGCAACTTCGAGAGCCTGCGGTTCATCAACTCCGCCGGCTCGTTCTCGCCGGACGGCCGCTACTTCGCCATCGCCGCGAAGCACAAGGACCGCGACGACCTCGTGATCCTCGACGTGAAAAAGGACGAGGAGGTGCGCCGCATCCCCATCCCGTTGAACGGGCTCACCACGCCCTCCTGGTCGCCGAACGGGAAGCAGCTCGTCTTCACCGGCTACGACGGCGGGCTGTCCGACCTGTTCATCGTGAACGCCGACGGGTCCGACCTGCGCCGTCTGACGAACGACAAGTACGCGGACCTCGAGCCCGCATGGTCGCCCGACGGGAAGACGATCGCATTCACCACCGACCGCGGCGGCGCGACGGACTTCAGCACGCTCAAGTTCGGCAACATGCGGATCGGGCTGTACCACCTGGACGACGGTCGGATCGAGCTGCTCAAGCACATGGACCAGGGCAAGAACGTCAATCCGGCCTGGGCACCGGACGGCCGGTCGCTCGCGTTCGTGTCCGACCGCGGCGACGGGATCAGCAACATCTTCCTCTACGAGTTCGCGGACGGCAACGTCTACCAGCTCACCGACGTGTACACTGGTGTCACGGGCATCACCCCGCTGTCTCCCTGCTTGTCCTGGGCGCACGAGGCCGACCGCCTCGCCTTCGCGTACTACGAAGAGGGCGAGTACAACGTGTACGGGCTGGACAACCCGCGATCGCTGAAGCGCCAGCCCTATCAGGGGCCGGCGACGCCGCCCGTGGCCTCGCTCCTCGCGGCGCAGCGCCGGGCGTTAAACCCCGCCTCGGCCTCAGCCCCCGGCCCGGTCCCAGGCGCGCCGGCTATCGGCCCCGGCGCATCCGCGGCGCCCGCGAGCCCCCCGACGGTGGCGGCGCAGCCCGCCGGCGGATCGGTGTACCGCACGCCGACCGGCTTCCGGGCGTCGGGTACGCTGACGCCCGGGGGCGTCGACTCGAGCTCGGCTGGGGCGCCGGTCTCGGTGAAGGCGCTGATCGATTCGTCACCCGCGCTCCCGGACACGAACGAGTTCACCTTGAAGCCATACCACACGCGCTTCACGCCCGACTACGTGGCGCGGCCCAGCATCGGGTATGAGCGTGACAACTTCGGGCACGGGTTCTTCGGCGGGACGGCGATCTCGCTTTCCGACATGCTCGGCAACCACACGCTGGCGTTCGCGGCCGCGTTGAACGGACGCCTGGCCGAGGCCCAGGTGCTGGCGGCGTACCTCAACCAGACGCACCGGGTCAACTGGCTCGTGGGTGGGACGCAGGAGCCGTTCTACTTCTACTTGCCCACCCAGGTGCAACCGAGCGGCTCCGACTACATCGTCACGCCGCAGATCGTCCGGTTCGTCGTCCGGGACGCCTTCGCCGGGGCCTACTACCCGTTCAACCGTTTTACGCGGCTGGAGTTCGGCGGTCACGTCGCGAACATCACCCAGGATACGCTCAGGCAGGACTACCTCGTGGACGCGGGCGGCAACGTGCTCAATGTGTTCAGCCCCGTCACGGCCAGCGGTCCCTCGGTCAGCTACTACGGCCCGCAGCTCGCCCTGGTGCACGACAACACGCTGTTCGGCTTCGTGGGTCCGTTCGCCGGCGCGCGCTCCCGGTTCGAGATCGCGCCTACCCTGGGCGCGTGGCAGTTCACGTCGGGCCTCGCCGACGTGCGGCGGTACTTCTTCGCGCGGCCGTTCACGTTCGCCTTCCGTGGGCTGGTCTTCGGCCGCCGCGGCCGCGACGCCGATCTGTTCCCCCAGTTCCTCGGAAACACCGAGCTGATCCGCGGCTACACCGCAGGCTCGCTGCTCAACAACGAGTGCCTCACGTCCGGCTCGACCAGCGCGGGCCCGACGGGCTGCGCTCAGCTCGACCAGCTCATCGGGTCGAGTATCGGCGTGTTCAATGCGGAGCTGCGCTTCCCGCTCACCCGCAGCCTGATGCTCGGCTTCCTGCCGGTGGGGCTGCCCCCGATCGAGGGCGCGCTGTTCTATGACATGGGGCTCGCCTGGTACAACTCATCGCGGATCGTGTGGAACCGGAGCGCGACCCAGGATCCCGAGATCTATCGGCAGCCGGTCCGCAGCTGGGGCGGCTCGATCCGGCTGAACGTCCTGGGCCTCGTGATCCTGCGGTTCGACTACACCAAGCCGCTCAATCGGCCCCACAACGACAGCTACTGGACGGTGAGCCTCGGGCCGACGTTCTAACTCCGCATCGCTAAAACACTTGTCCTGGCCTCGCCGGTTGCCTATCTTGTCCGGCGAGGCCATTTGCGTATCCGCGGATCGTACCTCCTGCTCGCCAGCCTGGCGCTCTGGGGCTGCCGGTCCCGGGCGCGCGCCGCGGCGTCCGCGCAATCTTCACAACCGCAAGCTTCACAGGTAGTTAGCCGCCCGGCGACGGCCGCGCGCAGCCCCGGCGTCGCGCTCCGCATTCCGGCCAGGGGCGGCACACCCCGGTTGTATCGCCTCCCCACCCTCGCCGAGATCCCAGATGCGATCCGAGGGAAGCTTCCCCCGGTCGAGCGGGTAGTCGGGCTCGATCCTGAGGCGGAGTTCCTGTACGTCATGACGGCCAAGAACGAGGTGCTCGCCCTCGATCTGGGGAGCGCCCGCGTGGACACGGTGGCGACCGCGATCGCCCAGGCGGCCCTCGGGCCCGACGGCACGCTGTACGCCGTGGATGCCAAGCGCCGGGTGGTATCGCTCGCGCGGCGCGTGCGGGTCGCGTGGCCGCAGCCACTGCCGGGGCTGCCCCGCCAGTTGTTCGGCGCGTCCGACCAGCGGCTCGTCGCCGTCGATCCGCCCAAGCTCGTCACCGCGACGGCCGATCAGCCCGCCACGAGCCGGCCGATCCCGAGCGACGGAGACGTCGCCGCTACGCGCTGGGGCGACCTGATCGCCGTGTCGAGCGACTCGGGCGTGGTCCTCATGGACCCGCTGGGCCGACGCGAGCCCGCGTTCGTGCCGCTCGCCGATCACCCGCGGGCCCTGGCGTTCTCGCCTTCTGGCCATCGCGTCTATGTCACGCGCCGTACCGAGCCCGGGCTCGCGGCGATCGATCGCTACGAGCACGAGGAGATCGACGGCATCGCCCTGCCCATGCCCGCGGGGGCGATCCGGCTCGATCCTCTGGGTCGGTGGCTCGTCGCGCGCCCCACCGTGGGGGACTCGGTGTGGATCGTGGACTTGCCGGTCAAGCGGCTGACGGGCTCCGTCGCGGGCGGCTGGCGTGTGGACCTGCCCGCGATCGGGCCGGACGGCTCCTTGCTGGTGCGCCAGGGCGACGACGTGGTCGCGTACCGTCCGGACTCGCTCAAGGAGACCGGTCGCGTCAAGGCGGCGGCGCCCGATCTCTGGACCCTCACCGCGTGGCGTCCACGCGGCGGATACCGCGGCGCGTTCGCGGACGCGCAGGCGCCGGCCGCGCAGCCCGCGGGAGCGGGCGCCGCCAGCGACACGACGGGACCCGAGGGGCCGATGTACGTCCAGGTGTCCACGTCGCAGAACGAGGCCTGGTCGTCCGAGATGGCCCAGCAACTCACCCGCGCGGGGTTGGGGGCGCGGGTGCTGTCGCCCAGGGGCCCCGACGACGGCTACCGGGTGGTGCTGGGGCCGTACCCCACCCGGGCCCAGGCCGAGGCCATCGGGCGCAAGCTGGGGCGCCCCTTCTGGATCTACCAGCCGGCCACGCCATGAGGTCGCGGTCGCTGCCGCGCTCGCGGCTCGACGCTCTCGTGCCGTCGCTCGTCGCCGAGCAGGCCCTCGTGGCGCTCGTGCCCGCGACGGGCGATTTGAAGTGGGCGGGCGCGGCGGCGTGGGACGTGGCGCGTGCCGCCGCGCAGAGCGACCGCCGCGTCGCGCTCGTGGACCTGTGGCTCGAGGACCCGAGGCTCCACGAGGTCGTCGGTCTCTCCCCCACCGAGGGGATCGTAGATGCCTTCGAATACGACGTGTCGCTCACCAAGACGGCGCACGAGATCGACCACGTGTTTTTTATAGCCGGCGGAAGCGCGACCGCGCACCCCGGCGATCTGTTCGCGAATCCGCGCTGGCAGAAGCTGCACGGCGGCTTCCGCGTGGAGGGGGCGCTGTTCCTACTCTACCTTTCCGCCGGTGCGCTGGTGCGTCTCTCGGCGATCCCCGACGGGCTCCTGGTGCTCGCGCCGGAAGGGTTCGAGCCCGAGTCCTCGATCGGGCAGGGAATCACGGCGGCCATGGAGCGCGGCATCCCGCTGCTCGGCGTGGTGCGCGAGCGCTGGACGGCGCCAACCGCCGCCCTCCCTGCCCCGTCGCCGCCCGAGCGGCGGCGGGTGCGCAGCGCAGTGGCGATCGGGGCGGGGACGCCACCGCGGCGTCGAACGCGGCCCGCCGTCATCGTTGTCACGCTCGCGGCCGGCGCCGCGGGGGGTTGGGCGCTGCTCGCGCGCGGGGCCGAGCACCGACCGATCGCGCCGGCCGCAACCCCGCAGCCCTCCCCCTCCCCCTCCCCCTCTCCCTCGCCTGCCCTCGCCACTGCTCCGACCCCGCCCGCACGCCGCGCTGACTCGCTGCCGTGGACGATGCAGCTCGCGGCGTACGCCCGGCTGGACAAGGCCCTGGCGCTCGGCGACCGCTTGGCGGCGGGGGGTATCACACCCTTCGTGACGCCGATCGCACTCGAAGGCGGCCGCGGACGGGACGGCGGGGCGGGCGGGGGGCGCGGGGGGGGCGGGGGGGGCGGGGGCAGCGCCACCGTGTGGTACCGCGTCCTCGCCGGCGCCTATCCCACGCGCGACTCGGCGCTCGCAGCGCGCAGGACCGTGTGGCGGCGCGGGCTGGCGGCCCGCGGCCAGGGGGACGCGCTGCACGCGCCCTACACGCTCGCGCTCGGCCGTGAGGCGGCCGCGGACAGCCTGCGGGCCCGGGGCATTCCGGCCGTTCCCTGGGGTCCGCCCCCCGGCCGCTTGCTGGTGGGCGCCTTCGAGACGCCCGAGCAGGCCAGTCTCACGGAGGCGCGGCTCCAGCGCGCCGGCCTCCGCGCCACGCTCATCATCCGGATGGGGACCAGACCATGAGACTGACCCGCCTGGAGTTGTCGGGCTTCAAGTCCTTCGCCGGCGCCGTGGAGCTGCCGTTCGACGCGGGAGTCACCGCGATCGTCGGACCGAACGGGTGCGGCAAATCCAACATCTCGGACGCGGTGCGCTGGGTGCTCGGCGAGCAGTCGCCGCGGCTGCTGCGCGGCGGCAAGATGGAGGACGTCATCTTCCAGGGCTCGACCGGCCGACGGCCGGTGAACGTCGCCGAGGTGTCCCTCGTGTTCGACAACGCGGATGGCACTCTGCCGCTCGCCTACCGGGAAGTGGTCGTCACGCGCCGGCTGTCACGCTCGGGCCAGAGCGAGTACCTCCTTAACCGGTCGGCCGTCCGGTTGCGTGACATCCAGGACCTGCTGCGGGGCACGGGGTTGGGTGCCGACGCGGCGGTGGTTATGGAAGCGAAGATGATCGAGGCGCTGCTCTCCGAGAAAGCGGAAGAGCGCCGGGCGCTGTTCGAAGAGGCGGCGGGGATCGGTCTGTACCGCGACCGCAAGAAGAGCACGGAGCGACGGCTCGAGGAGACGGCGGCCGATCTGGCGCGGCTCGAAGACCTCATCAGTGAAGTGCAGACGCAGGTCCGCAGCCTCGCGCGGCAGCGCGGCCGGGCGGAGCGTTACGGCAAGATGATCGACGAGCGGTTCGGGATCGCGCTGACGCTGGTGCGGCGCGAGCTCGAGGACCTCGACCTCGCGCTGGGCGCGCTGGGGAAGCGCGCCGCCGAGCTGGCCGGCGCGGTTCCCGCCGAGCGCGCGCGCCTCGAGGCGGCCGAGCGCGAGCGCGAGGTGCGCGTGCAGGCGCGCCACACCGCCGAGGCACGGCGCACCGAAGTGGAGCGCCGGGTCACGGACGCCAAGCTGGAGGTCGGGCGCCTCGAGGGTGACCTCGCCCTCGCGGCGGAGCGGCTGCGCAACGCCGGCCAGCGGCGCGTGACGGCGGGCCAGCGCCGCGAGCACGAGGAGTCGCGCGCGGTGCAGGCGGAGCGGGAGCGGGCCGCGGCGGCGGCGGAGTGCGAGGCGGCCGAGCGGGACTTGGCCTCGGTCGAGCAAGAGCTCGCGCACCGCACGACGCACGAGCAGGAGGTCCGGGACCGCGTGCTGGCCCAGCGGGCCGCGGTGCGGAAGTTGGAGGAGGAGCTGCAGCGGCGAGCCGAGGCGTTCCGGGCGCTCGAGGGCGAACGGGCGGCGCTGGAGCGGGAGCGGGCGGAGTTGGGCCAGCAGCTCGGCCAGGCGTCGCAGGAGCGATTGACCCGCGATGCCGCCGAGCGGGCGGCGGTGGCCGACGTGGGCGCCCTCGCGCAACGGGCGCAGGCGCAGACGCGCGCGGCGGCGCAGGCGGGCGAGGCGCTGGAGCGCGCCCGGCGGCGCGCCGCCGAGCTGAAAGAGCAGGAGACCCATAGCCGCGCCGCGCGGCGACAGGCCGAGGAGGCGCTGGCGCAGCTGACGGCGCGGCGCGAGGCGCTCGCCGAGCTCGAGCGCGAGCGCGTCGGCCTGGCCCCGGGCGCGCAGGCGCTGCTCAAGGCGAAGGCCCAGTTCCGCGACGCCGTGATCGGCCCGCTCGCAGATTTCGTCCGCACCAGCCGGCGTGATGCGGAGCTCGCGGAGCGATTGCTCGGCGAGTGGCTGCACGCCGTGCTGGTGCGGGACGAGTCGGCGGTGGAGGCAATCCGCCGCTGGCACGAGTCGGCGCGGCCAGGCCCGCTGGTGCTGCTCCCGAGCGTGCCGGGGCCCCGGCTCGCCGCGGACGGCCATCCGCTGATGGACGGGTTGCGCGCGGAGGGCCCAGCGGCGGCTTGGGTGCGCGCCCTGCTCGCGGGCCACGAGGTGCTCGATGGCGGGGAGGGAGGGGGCCGCGCGCTGCGCCGGGCGAACGGCGCGGTGTTCCTGCCGGGCGACTCCACGGCGGGAGGAGGAGGGGGCGGCCCGCTTCAGCGCCGCGCCGAGCTCGAGGGACTCGAGCAGGAGATGCGGGAAGGGGAAGCGGTGCGGGCCAAGGCGGCCGGGGCGCTCGAGCACACCCTGTCCGCGCTGGTCGCCGCCGAGGCGGAGTTCGCACGGGCAGGCGAGAGCGCGGAGCAAGCGCGCCAGCAGGAGCTCGAGACGGCCGCGGCGAAGGGCGGCGCGGAGCGCGCGGCGGCGCACGCCCATCGCGACGCGGCGGACGCCGCCGGTCAGGTGGATCGACTGTCGCGCCGACTGGCCGAAGTGGAGGCGCGGCTCGCCACGCTGCACGGCGAGCTCGAGCGGCACGAAGTCGAGCGGGTGCGGCTGGACCAACGGCTCGGCACCGAGCGCGCGCGGCTCACGGACCTCGAGGCGCAGCAGGAGGCGGCCCGGGAGCAGCGGGTCCAATGGCAGGTGGACGCGGCGCAGGTGGAAGCGCGGCGCGCCGCCGCCCGGGACCGCGCCGCGCGCGCCGCCGCGGACGCCGCACAGGCGCATGGTCAGGGCGTGGCCCTCGCCGACGAGATCGCCGCGATCGACCACGACTCGACGACCCTCACCGCGCAACAAGCGCAGTGGCGCGACGCGCTCCGGGAGCGGCAAGTCGCCCTCGGCGCCCTCGAGTCCGCGGCGAGCGAGGCCGAAGCCCAGGTCGAGCAGGCTGACACCCGCTTGGCGGAGGCAGAGGCGGCGCTCGAGCAGGCGCGCCGGGCCCTGGATGCGCTCGGCGGCGAGGAACACAAGCTCGAGCTCGAGCGGACCGAGATCCTCGGCCGCAAGCGCGGGCTGATCGAGCGGGTGGAGGCGGAGTGGCGCAAGCCCCTGCCGCAGCTGCTGGCGGGCGCGCCGGAAGTCTCGGGTGACATCGAATGGCTGCGCCAGGAGAACGAGCGGCTCAAGAGTGCGATCGAGGCCGTCGGGCCCGTGAACGCCCTCGCCGTCGACGAGCACGCCGAGGAAGTGAAGCGGCTGGAATTCCTCATGACGCAGCGGGACGACCTCGTGGCCGCCCGGCAATCGCTGCAGCAGGCGGCGCGCGAGATCGATCAGACCGCGAAGACCATGTTCCTCGAGTCGTTCGGCAAGGTGCGGGAGCACTTCCGCACCGTGTTCCAGACGCTGTTCGGCGGCGGCGAGTGCGACGCGCGGCTCGCCAACGAGGACGAGCCCCTCGACAGCGAGATCGAGATCCACGCCGCGCCGCGTGGCAAGCGGACGCAGCGCATCCACTTGCTGTCCTCCGGCGAGCGAACCCTCGTCGCGGTATCGCTGTTGTTCGCGATCTTTCTCACCAAGCCCAGCCCGTTCTGCCTGCTGGACGAGGTGGACGCGCCGCTCGACGACGCCAATGTCGGCCGGTACGTGCGCCTGCTCGCCGAGTTCAAGGACCAGACGCAGTTCATCGTCATCACGCACAACCCGCGCACGATGCAGGCGGCCGACGCCGTGTACGGCGTGACGATGCAGGAGCCGGGCGTGTCCACCATCGTGGGTGTGCGGCTCGGCCAGATGGCTCCAGCCTAAGCCGCGTGCGTCGGGCCCTGCCCTCCCGCCCGTATCTGTACAAGTCGAAGGCGGCGGGAGTAATTCAGTCCAGGCGAATCGTCTTCCGCGGAAGGACTCGGTAACGCAATGGAACTGGTCACCGTCGGAACGGGGACCGTTGCCCCGTCGGCGAGCCGGACCTCGGCGTGCCACTGGGTGGGCAGGGGCGACCTCAAGATCCTGCTGGACTGCGGCGCGGGGGCGCTCCATCGCCTGGCGCAGTTCGGCCTCCCGTGGCACGCCGTCACGCACGTGATCCTCTCGCACTTCCACCCCGATCATTGGGGCGAGCTGCCGATGCTCGTGTACGCCCTCAAGTACACGACCGAGCCGCCGCGGCGGGATCCGCTCGTGATCCTCGGACCCCCGGGCGTGGTGCGCCTGGTGAAGAGCCTCGCGGAGGGGTACGGCCCGTGGCTGCTCGACCCGGGCTTCCCGATCGGCATCCTCGACGTGCGCGACCGCGAGCCGTTTCCGCTCAACGCGGAGGTGAACCTCGAGACGTTCCCGGTGCCCCACACGCCCGAAAGCGTGGCGCTGTCGCTGACGGTGCCGGAGGGGCGGTTGGTCTACACCGGCGACACGGGGCCGTCGGCCGAGCTGGCGCGCTGGGCGTCGGGCGCGGACCTGCTACTCGCGGAGTGCTCCCTCCCCGCAGCCAATGCGATGGACATCCATCTGACGCCCGAGCAAGCGGGCGAGCTGGCGCGCGACGCGGGCGCGCGCCGGCTCGTCTTGACGCACTTCTATCCGCCGGTAGAAACTTCGGACCCGGCGCGCGCGGCCGGGGCGCGGTTCGCCGGTCCGATCACGGCGGCGCGAGACGGAGACCGGTTCACCATCGGAGGGGAGTAGCGTGCTGATCGTCATGCGACACGGGGCCACGGACGCCGAGGTCCGCCGCGTCGTCGCGGTCATCGAGGAGATGGGGTACAAGGCTCAGCCGATGCCGGGGGCGCAACGCACCGCCGTCGGCCTGGTGGGGAACGACGGCCGGGTGGACGCCTCCCGGCTCGAGGGCCTCCCGGGTGTGCAGGAGGTGATCCACGTTTCCAAGCCGTACAAGCAGGTGAGCCGCGAATGGAAGGCGGAAAACACCGTCGTGCGCCTCCCGGGCGGGGTCGCCGTCGGCGGCAGCGACGTGGTCGCGATCGCGGGTCCCTGCTCCGTGGAGAGCGAGCGGCAGATCATCGACGCCGCCCGCCTGGTGAAGGAGGCGGGCGCCGTGATCCTGCGCGGCGGCGCCTGGAAGCCGCGCACGTCGCCCTATTCGTTCCAGGGACTCGGGCGGCCGGGGCTCAAGCTCCTCGCGAAGGCGCGCGACGAGACGGGGCTGCTCGTCTGCACCGAAGCGATGGACCCCGAGGGCGTGGGCTACGTGGCCGAGATGGCGGACATCATCCAGCTCGGCGCCCGCAACATGCAGAACTTCTCCCTCCTCAAGGCGGCCGGGCGGGCGAAGAAGCCGGTGCTACTGAAGCGCGGGATCTCGGCGACGATCGAGGAGCTGCTGCTCTCCGCCGAGTACCTGCTCGCCGAAGGCAATCATGACGTGATCCTGTGCGAGCGCGGCATCCGCGGGTTCGACACGGCCACCCGCAACGTCTTCGACCTCACCGCCATCCCCGTGGTGCATAAGCTGTCGCACCTGCCGATCATCGCGGATCCGTCGCATGGCACGGGCCTACGCGACAAGGTAATCCCGATGGCGCGCGCGGCCGTCGCGGCGGGCGCGGACGGGATCATGGTCGAGGTACACCCCAATCCGGAGGGAGCGCTCTCGGACGGCGCGCAGACCCTCTTTCCGGAGCAGTTCGCGCAGCTCATGCGCGAGGTGCGCGTGATCGCGGACGTGATCGGACGGCGGGTGGCAGAGCCGGCGTCCGTCGGCGCCTAGTGGTCGGACCGTCGGACGGTCGGACAGTCGGACCGATGACGGCGCTGGCTGCGTTGCTGCTGTCCGTCAGTCCGACCGTCCGACAGTCCGTCGACCCCTGGCCCATCCTCGACCACGCGAGCCAGACGTATCAGACGATCGCCAGCCTCTCGGCCGATTTCGTGCAGATCGTCGCCAATCCGATGATCGGGAGCCCCGACACGACGCACGGTCGCATGTACCAGCTGCGCCCGAGCCGCTTCGCCATGCGATTCACCCAACCCAAGGGCGACCGGATCGTCGCCGACGGACGGTATCTCTGGCTGTACACGCCGAGCACGGCTCCCGGCCAGGTGATCCGCTCGCGCATCCCAGAGTACGGCGCCACCGGGCCGAACCTGATCGGGCAGTTCGTCGAGCATCCGCGCGAGCGCTACACGGCGCGTTACCTCCGGGCCGATTCGCTGGCCGGCGGCATGGCGGACGTGGTGGCCCTCAAGCCGCGGAAAGCGGACCGGCCCTACACGGAGGCGGTGATCTGGGTGGGACGGGAGGACGGGCTGGTGCGCCGATTGGAGATCACGGAGACCTCGGGACAGCAGCGCACCGTGATCCTGGCCAATCTCAAGGTGAACACCGGCGTGCCGGGGCGCGAGGTCACGTTTTCGCCTCCGGCCGGAGTACGGGTGGTAGATCAGTAGCGAGCGCCGCGGCGATCTGCGCCGCGGTCGCCTCGTCCATCCCCCCCTTTTGCGCCAGCTCGAGCGCCGCCCGCCCCAACGCGCGGTACAGCAGCGCGTCGTCGTGCGTGAGGGACTCGAGGTGCCGCCGGATGGTCGCCTCGTCGCCGCGCGCCACGGGACCCGTCAGCGCTGCCATGGGCTCCTGGCGACTCAGGTTCTCGAATGTCCCCCGCACCAGCGGGCGCAGCGCCTGCCACGCCTCGGCGTCCGACAGTCCCGCATGCCGCAGCAGCCGCTGGGCGACCGCTTCCACGACGACGAAGTAGTTCGACGCGAACACCGCCGCCGCGTGGTACACCGGCTTCGCCTTGGAGGCGATCCGGAACGGGCGCATCCCGAGCGCCTGCGCGATCCCTTCCGCGGCCTGGACCGCTCGGGGCATCCCTTCCACGGCCGCCCACGCGCCCTGCAATCGCTCCGGCGCCTGCGCGGGATCCGCGATCGTCTGGAGCGGATGCAGCGACCCCAGCGCCGCCCGCGACGAGACGAGCGGACCCAGCGCCTCCTGCCCCTGCACGCCCGACAGGTGGAGCACGACGTGCTCGGCGCGGATGGTGCCGGCGCGGGCGAGGGCGTCGGCGAGCGGGCGAATCGCGTCGTCTCGAACGGCGAGAATGACAACGCCCGCCTGGGCGAGCCAGGCGGGCGGCTGATCGGCGGGGCCGACGGTGAGGGTGAGCGGCTTCGGCACCGGCTTCTTGGTGCGCCCGTGCAGCCGCACATCGTAGCCGACCCGCGAGAGCGCGAGCGCCAGACCGACCCCGGCCCGGCCGGGGCCGATGACCGCGACGACCGGCTCGTCGATGAGGCCGGACCGACCGCTCACCTAATTGCGCGGCGTCGCGGGCGCCTGGGCCGCGGCGATCGCCAGCAGATCCTGGGGCGACTTGGCGCGGCGCGCGAGTCCCAAGGCTGCCTGCACCTGGCGGTCTTGCCCCATGCGGCGCCGCACCTCGGCCGACCGGCCGTACACGTAGCGTGCCGTTTCGTAGCCGAGCTCCTGGGCGACCAGCGTCCGCGCGCCGGCCACCACGCTGTCCGCCACCGCGGCCCCCGCGCCCCGCGCCCGGAGGCGCCGCAGCACTTCGTTCACCATGTCGTCGGTCACGGAGAAGCTGGGGCTGCCGACCCGGCTCGCTCCCTTGAGCTCGAGCGCATAGCTCGATAGCACGTCGCGGAACACCGGGATCTTGTTGCCGAGCGCCTTCATGAAGGCGCGCTCAGCCGTGGTGAACGTGTCCGGCGTGACGAAGAGATCCGGCCGAATCCCGCCGCCGCCCAGCACCGCGCGCCCGCGGTCGGTGTGGAACACCAGCGACGAATCCGCCTTCGTCGTGTCGCGGCCGAGCTCCGCAGCCTCCGCCTGCGCCACCTGGTCCTCCTCGTTCTTGCTCTTGCGCTGGATGGTGCGCCCGCTCGGCGTGTACCAGCGCGCCGTGGTGAGCTTGAGCGCCGTCTCGGGCGTCAGCTGCCACAGCGACTGCACGAGGCCCTTGCCGAACGTCGGCGTCCCCACGACCACGGCCCGGTCGTGGTCCTGAAGCGCGCCGGTGATGATCTCCGCGGCGCTCGCCGTGCCGCCGTTTACGAGCACCACCACGGGCAGGCCGGGCCAGGGCTGCGGCTTCACGTCGCGAAACGTGCGCGTGGCGTTCGGCGCTCGACCGCGCGTGGCCACCACATCCTGCCCCGGATCGAGGAACAGCTCGCTCACGCCCACGCCCTGGTCGAGCAGCCCGCCCGGATTGCCACGCAGATCGAGGATCAGCGATTTCATCCCCTTCTTGACCAGATCCCCGACCGCCTGCGTCAACTCGTCGGCCGACGTCTCGCTCACCGGATTGAGCACGACGTAGCCGACCTTGTCGTCGAGCATCATCGCCACCTGCACCGAGCGGATGTGAATCGTGGCGCGGGTCACCTTGAAGCTGAGCGCCTGGTCCACGCCGACCCGCCGCACCTTCAGCTCCACGGCGCTTCCGGGCTGGCCACGCAGCTCCTTCACCGCCTGATCGTTTTTCCACCCTTCAGTCGAGCGACCGTCGAGCGCGATGATCTGGTCGCCGGACTGGATACCGGCGCGCTCGGCGGGCGTGTCCGGCAGCGGCGCGACGACCGTGATCCAGCCGTCCCGCACGTCGATCTGGATGCCCAGCCCGCCGTAGTTGCCGGTGGTAGCCTCGGTGAGGCTCCGGAAGTCGTCGCGCTTGAGGAACACCGAGTAGGGATCGTGCAGCTCGTCCAGCATGCCGTCGATCGCCATCTGGTAGAGCTGGCGCTCGTCGATCGAGTCCACGTAGAAGTCGGCGACGTGGGCGAGCACGTCTTCGAACAGGCGCGCCTGCTGGTACACCGAGCCGACGGGCGCGGCCTCCCGCTGCAACAGCCACCCGCCCGTCGCGAGGGCCACGACCGCGACGCCGGCTACGACGAGGATTTTCCGGAGCTTCATGAGACGCCTCGGGTTGAGAGTGCGGTCACCGCCAGGACTTCGCGCCAGGCGGCGTCCAGGACGGCCTGTTTCGGCTGTGTCGCATCAATGTGCACGACGCCGCGGCCCCGGACGCTGCGGTACGCCTCGAGCACGCGCCGATGAAACGCGTCGTCCTGCCGCTCGAACCGGTCCTGCACTTTGCGGGCGGCGCGCTGCCGCGCCCGGCCGACGTCGACCGGCACGTCCAACACCAACATAACGTCGGGCGCCAAGCCGCCCGTCGCGAGGCGAATGGCCTGGGCCACCTGATCAGCCGGTAACCCGCCGCCCGCCACCTGGTAGGCCACGGTCGACAGGTCGAACCGGTCCGCGATCACGACCTGTCCGGCCTCGAGCGCCGGCCGGATCACCTGATGCACCAGGTCCGCCCGCGCCGCGAGAAACAGGAACAACTCCGCCGCGGGCGCCATCGCGTGCGGGAACTTCAGCGCCACCTTGCGGGCCGCCTCGGCCACCGGCGTACCCCCGGGCTCGCGCACCGTCACCACGTCCCGGCCCTCCGCGCCCAGGCGCGCCGCCAGCGCGCGCACCAGCGTCGATTTCCCCGCCCCCTCGGGGCCTTCCACCACCACGAACAGGCCCGTCACCGTCAGCCCAGAGTGATGATGGGGCTCGCGGCCCCCTGCTTCATACCGTCGTAGATCCGCGCGTTCACCTTCGCCATCATCTTCTCGAAGTTGGCCTGCGCGGCCACCACCTGCTGATACACCGGATTCGACTGGACGCGTTGCAGCGCCCGGTCGTACTGCTCGACCTGCTCCTTAGCGGGCTCGCGCCCGTCCTGGGCCGCCCGCTCAATGTCCTGCGCGATGCGCTCGACATCGGCGAGGAGCTGCCGGCAGGTGGGGTCCTCCTTCATGCGGTCGCTCGCACGGACCAGCACTTTGTACTCCTCGCTCTGGCCCAGCAGCCGGCCCAGTTCCTGCGCCTTCTGGTCGATCACGCGTCCTCCTCAGGAGTTGGCCAGCAAGAACCGCGGCCGCCCGAACAGATCCTCGTGCACCACCACGCTCGACCAGCCCTGCTCCCGCGCCAGCGCGCGGGTCTCGTCCGCGCGCCGCTCGTCGATCTCGAGCGCGATCAGCCCCTCGCCGGGCGCGAGCAACCCACGCCCTCCCCCTAACAGCGCGCGCGTCGCGGCGAGACCGTCCGCGCCGCTCACCAGCGCCTCGCGCGGCTCGTACAGTCGCACCGCGGGATCGAGCGCCTCGTACTCGGCTTCGGTGAGGTACGGTGGGTTCGCGACGATCGCGCGTAGCCGCTCGCCGGCGAGCGGTGCGAGCAGATCGCCCTCACGCACTTCCACCCGCACGGACGGACGCACCAGCTCCACGTTCTGCCGCGCGAGCGCGGCGGCGACGGCGGAGCGCTCGACGGCGATCACCCGGTCGAACGCGCCCTCGACGGCCAGGGACAGCGCGAGGCATCCGCACCCCGTTCCAATGTCTGCCACGACCCCGCCTCCCCCATCCCCCCGTTGCACGTTGCCCCTGGCACGCCGCACCCGGCGCGTCCGGTCGAGGACCAGCTCGACGAGGCCTTCTGTTTCGGGCCGCGGGATGAGCGCGCGTGGGTCGATCTGCAACTCGAGCGTGCGAAAGCCGACGCGACCGACCGCGTAGGCGAACGGGATGCCGCTCGAGCGGCGCTCCACGGCTTCCCAAAACCGCCCGGTCACGTCCGGAGCCACCTCCTGGTCGCGCCTGAGCCAGACGTCGCCGGGCTTGATGCCACCGCCGGCGACGGCGGCCCAGAGATGCATGGCCTCGCGCCGGGGATGGGTCACGCCCGAGCGCCCGAGGCGCGCGACGGCCTCGTCCAGGGCGGCGCCGAGCGAGGAGGGGCGGGCACGCACCGCGCGCTCAGGCACTGAGCCGTTCCTTCTCGCCGGCGAGGCGCAGCGCGTCGATCAGGTCGTCGAGGTTGCCCTCCAGGACGTCGGACAGATTGTGGACGGTATAGTGGATGCGGTGATCGGTGACCCGGTTCTGGGGGAAGTTGTACGTCCGAATCTTGGCCGAGCGGTCGCCGGTGCCGACCTGAGCGCGACGCTCGCGGGCGCGGGCCGCTTCCTGCTCGGCGAGCATCTTGTCGAGTAGCCGCGAGCGCAGTACCTCGAGCGCCTTGATCTTGTTCTGGAGCTGGCTCTTCTGGTCCTGGCATTGGACCACCAGGCCTGTGGGGAGATGGGTGATGCGCACGGCGCTGTCGGTGGTGTTCACGCTCTGGCCCCCCGGCCCCTGCGAGCGGAACACGTCGATCCGCAGGTCCTTGTCCTCGATCTTGACGTCGACGTCCTCCGCCTCGGGGAGCACGGCGACGGTGGCCGCGGAGGTGTGGATGCGGCCCTGTGATTCGGTTATCGGCACGCGTTGCACGCGATGCACGCCCGATTCGTAGCGCAGCGTGCCGTAGACACCCGGCCCCCGCGCGGCAAAAATCGCCTCCTTCAAGCCTCCGAGACTGCCTTCCGAGAGCGAGACGACCTCGACCTTCCAGCCTCTCCGCTCGGCGAACCGCGTGTACATACGGAACAGCTCCGCAGCGAACAGCGCGGCCTCGTCGCCGCCGGTGCCGGCACGGACCTCCACGATCGCGTCGCGGTCGTCCAGGGGATCATGCGGGCTGAGCAGCTCGGCGAGCTGGTCCTCGAGCCGCGCGAGCTCGGGACGCAACCGCTCCACGTCGGCGCGCGCGAGCTGCGCCAGCTCCGGGTCGCGGTCTTGCAACACCTCGCGCGCTTGCGCGAGCTCCTCCTCGAGGCGAGTGACTCGCTCGTGGGCTTGGCGGATCTGGTCCAGCCGCGCGTGCTCGCGGCCCAGCTGCTTCAGCTTGGCCGGATTCCGCGCGGTCTCGGGGTCGGCCAACTCTCGGGCGACCTCCTCCGCCCGCGCGAGCGCCTGGCGGAGTCGGGTGTCCAAGCCTCAGCCGGCAGCCTTGTCGGGGCCCTCGGCCCCCCCCGCCGCCCCCGCCGCCCCCGCCGCTGCCCCGGCGGCCCCCGCGCCCCCCCCGTACTTCTGGCGGAACCGCTCCACGCGTCCAGCCGTGTCCATGAGCTTCTGCCGGCCGGTGAAGTAGGGGTGGCACTTGGCGCAGACCTCGACATGAATCACGGGCACAGTCGAGCGCGTGACGAAGCTGTTGCCGCACGCGCATTGCACCGTGGCCCGCTGATACGTAGGGTGAATCCCGGGTTTCAAGCTCCACATCCTTGACTAGAAGTCGCACAGCACGAAGCGCGGAAATATAACTGGCATCGCAAGTTGGCGGCAAGCGTCCGGTCTTGCGCCGAACTGACAGGGGACGTAAGCTTGCCCGTCCCCCACCCGCAATCCTCAGAGGAAGCCTATCGTGTCGGTCACGGCCATCCTGCAGAAGGTCCCGCTGTTCAGCCAGGTGTCGCCCGCCGAGCTCGACCGCGTGGCCGAGATCACCCGGGAACGCAGTTACCCCCGCAACTCCGTCATCCTGTTCGAGGACGACCCGGGTGACGCCCTCTACGTCGTGGCCAAGGGGCAGGTGAAGGTCGTCCTGATCGGGGAGGACGGCCGCGAGGTGATCCTCTCGGTGCTGGGCGAGGGGGATTTTTTTGGCGAGATGTCGCTCATCGACGAGGAGCCGCGCTCGGCGCACGTGATCGCGATGGAGGATTCGAACCTTCTCGTGATCCGTCGGGAAGACTTCCAGACCATCCTCCAACAATCTCCGGGGATCGCTCTGGCCCTGTTGCGGGAACTGTCGCGGCGGCTGCGGCGCGTGGACGAGAAGGTCGGCAGCCTGGTGCTGCTCGACGTGAATGGGCGCGTGGCGCAACTCCTGCTCGACCTCGCTGATGAAGCGGGGTCGAACCGCATCACGCGCCGCCTCACGCACCACACCATTGCCCAGATGATCGGCTCGTCGCGCGAAACGGTGAGCCGCACCATGCGCGAGCTAGTCGAGAAGGGTCACATCGAGATCAATCGCCGGGAGATCCTGATCCGCGATCGTGCCGCCCTGGAAGCCTCCGCCGGCCGGTCGTGAGGTGGGTCACGCCCCGCGGGTGAGCGGGCGGCTTGTTCTACGTCACGAATTATCAGTAACTTAGCCCAAGGGTACGGCGTTGCCGCAACGCATGGCCTACACGGTGACCTTTTGGGGAACGCGAGGCTCGATCCCCACCCCCGGGGCCCACACCGCGCGCTACGGCGGGAACACGCCGTGCGTGGCCGTGGAGACCTCCGGGGGCCAGCTAGTCATTCTCGACGCCGGGACCGGCATTCGCGCCCTGGGGCTGGAACTGGTGGAGCGGCAGAACGGCGCCGTGAAGGCGGAGATCCTGCTGTCGCACGCCCATTGGGACCACATCCAGGGGTTGCCGCACTTCAAGCCGTTCTTCGCGCCCGGTAATGCCGTGCGGATCTGGGGATCGCGCCAGGGCACGACGTCGCTCGAGGCCATCCTGCGGCAGCAGATGGATCCCGCCGTCTTCCCGGTGCCGCTGGACGCGTTGTCGGCGAGCTTGACGGTCCAGCAGGTCGAGGCCGGGGAGTTCACCGTGGGCGCGTTCCGCGTGCAGGCCATGCGGCTGCGCCACCCCGGGACGACCCTCGGGTACCGCCTCACGCCGGCGGCTGGCGGCCCGAGCATGGCGTATGTCACGGACAACGAGCTGGGCGCCGGTGGGCACTACGACACCCCGGCCTCGTGGCGCGGGGACTTCATGGCTTTCCTCGCCGATACGGATCTGCTGATCCACGACGCGATGTACACGCCCGCGGAGCTGGAGGAGCATCGGGGCTGGGGCCACTCGACGTTCGAGGAGGCGGTCGCCCTCGCGGCTGACGCGGGTGTCCACCGGCTCGTGCTGTTCCATCACGAGCCGGAGCACGGCGACGCGGCCATCGACGAGCTGCTCGCCGCGGCGCGGCGCCACGCGAAGGCGAAGAGGGGGGGGAAGCCCAGGGAAGTGTTGGCCGCGCAGGAAGGGATGAACCTGACCCTCTGATCGAGGAGCACCATATGGGTTCGCGTTCGCTGGTCGCCCTGCTGTCCCTGGTCCTCGTCGCCCCGGCGTTCGGAGGGCTGGGGGCACAGGCACGGGGCCAGGACACCCGGCCCGGGATCGCGGTGATGCCGTTCGCTAACGGCGGGTCCTATGGGCAGGACAAGGAGAACTTCGACGCGCTGCAGAAGGGCATCGCGGGGATGCTCATCTCGGAGCTGGCCGCGAACCCGGCGGCCCGCGTCGTCGACCGCGAGGAGATCCAGAAGCTGATCGAGGAGCAGAACCTCGGTGCCTCGGGACGCGTGGACCCCCAGACGGCGGCAAAACTCGGGAAACTGGTGGGCGCGCGCTACGTCGTGCTCGGCACGTTCATCGACTTCTACGGCGACTTCCGCGTGGACGCGCGCATCGTGAACGTCGAGACGAGCGAGATCGTGAAGGTCGAGAAGGACCAGGCGCAGCGCGATCACCTGTTCCAGATCATCCAGAACGTGGCGGGGCGCCTCATGAAGGACGCGAACCTGCCGCCGCTGCCCAGGCAGGCGTCCGACCAGCGGATGAGCCGGCAGGTCCCGACCGAGGCGTTGACGTACTACTCCAAGGCGCTGCTCTACCAGGACCGCGGGCAGAAGGACAAGGCGGTCGAGATGTACCAGAAGGCGCTGACGGTCTTCCCCGACTACGCGGAGGCGCAGCAAGGCCTCCAGCGCGTGAAGAACTCGTGATCGCGCGGTGACCGTCGCGCGCCAGTCGCCGCAGGAGGTCACCGCAGTGCTGCCTCAGTCGCACCGCCCGCTCCAGCGCGTGCCGCCGTGAGATACGTCCTGTTGCACACGCCCGCCTGGGATCCCGCCGTCGTGCGACCCGCCCTGGATGCAGCGCAAATCGAGACGCGCGAGGCGCGCCTGCCGCGCGACCTCGGCGTGGACGACCGGCCGACGGTGTTCGTCCTCGACGCGGAGAGTCGCTCGCAGTTCCCGCTTGACGTGCTCCGCGCGTTCGTGGACGCGGGCGGGGCCATCGTGGCCCTGGGGCGCGAGGGGGAAGCCGACCTACCGTCCGAGATGCCGACCGAGCTGCTGTCGGGATTCACGCGCCACCCCACGGGCCCGCGGCAGCTGCTGGTGGCCATCCGCGCGGGCTACCGCGAAGCGGCGGCGCGCGCCGAGACGGCCCGCGCCCGCGCCGAGGCCGTGAGCCGCAGCCGCGAGATCGGCGAGTTGACGCGCATCGGCGTCGCGCTCGGCACCGAGCGCGATCTCAGGAGCCTGCTCGACCTGATCCTCACCCAGGCGCGCCGCATCACCTCGTCCGACGCCGGCAGCCTGTATCTGGTCGAAACCAGCGACGAGGGTCAGAAGCGACTGCGCTTCCGGCTCGCCCACACGTATTCCAAGCCGGAGGCGCCGTTCGTCGAGTTCACGATCCTGGTCGACCGCACCAGCCTCGCGGGCTACGCGGCAGTGACCGGCGACCCGCTCGTGATCGACGACGCCTACTTCTTGCCGCCCGACGTCGAATACAGCATCAACCGCTCGTTCGACGAGCGCTACGGCTACCGCACCAAGTCGATGCTCGTGATCCCCATGAAGGATCACCGCGAGGAGGTCATCGGCGTCCTGCAGCTCATCAACCGGAAGCGCCAGTTCGAGGTGGTGCTCGCCAGCCCGGCGGACGTGGAGCAACAGGTGGTGCCTTACTCGAAGCGTACCGTGGAGCTGGTGACGGCGCTCGCGGGCCAGGCGGCGGTCGCCATCGAGAACAGTCAGCTGTACGAGCGGATCGAGCAGATGTTCGAGGGCTTCGTGAAGGCGGCGGTGCACGCGATCGAGCAGCGCGACCCGACCACGTTCGGGCACTCGGGCCGGGTCGCGAACATGACCATCGGGCTCGCCGAGGTGGTGGACCGCGCCGACGACGGCGCCTACCGCCAGGTGAGGTTCAGCCGCGAGCAGCTGCGCGAGATCCGGTACGCCGGTCTGCTGCACGACTTCGGCAAGGTCGGCGTGCGGGAGCAGGTGCTAGTGAAGGCCAAGAAGCTCTATCCGCTCCAGCTCGAGCTGATCCAGCAACGGCACGACTTCGTGCGACGGTCGGCCGAGCGCGAGTTCTGGCGCCGGCGGGCCGAGTTCCTCGAGACGCACGGACGCGACGGATACGACGAGTTCCTGCGGGCGCTCGAAGAGGAGCACGGCCGCGAGCTCCAGCACCTCGACCGCTTCCTCGACGCCGTGCTCCGGGCAAACGAGCCGACCGTCCTGCCCGCGCGACAGTTCGAGCAGCTGACCGGGCTCGCGCGCCGGACCTACGACGACATCGCGGGGAAGCGACGGCCCTATCTCACGGACGACGAGGTGCGGTACCTCTCAATCCCGAAGGGGAGCCTCGACGAGACAGAACGGCTCGAGATCGAGAGTCACGTCACCCATACATACCGCTTCCTGCAGCAGATCCCCTGGACCCGCGAGCTGCAGCAGATTCCGATCATTGCCTACGGGCATCACGAGAAGCTCGACGGCGCGGGCTATCCACGCCACGTCACCGGCGAGGCGATTCCGATCCAGACGCGAATGATGACGATCAGCGACATCTACGACGCGCTCACGGCGGCGGACCGCCCGTACAAGCCGGCCGTCGCCCCGCCGCGCGCGCTCGACATCATGGCGGAGGAGGTGAAGGTCGGGCAGCTCGACCGCGAGCTGTTCCGGCTGTTCGTGGACGCAAAGGTGTTCCAGGCCAAGGCCTAGCCGACGAGCAGCTTCCCCGCCACGAGCAGCAGGAACACCCCGAACAGGCGCCGCAGCGTCGCCTCCGGCACGGTCCCGGCGAGCCTCGCGCCCAGCAGTGCGCCGAAGAACAACCCCAGCGCGATGACGGCGGCGTACGGGACGTTCACCTGACCGCGCCGGTAGTACTCCAGGGCCCCGAGCAGCCCCACCGGCAGCAACAGGGCGGCGAGCGACGTGCCGTTCGCCGCGTGCTGCGACAGCCCCGCGACCAGCACCAGGCCGGGGATGATCACCACCGCTCCCCCAACGCCGAACAACCCCGACACTACCCCCGCCAGCAACCCGATTACCGCGACCAGTACCCAGGTCATTGTACGTCTCCTTACGCAGGTCGTCCCCAACCGCCGCCGCCCGGCGTCTCGACGCGCAAGACGTCGCCCGGCTGAAGCAGCGTGCTCACTTTAGGCGCTAGCGCCGTGCCGTTCAAGATCGTGCGGCCCACCGCACCGTCGCCCGCGCCGGCGGCGCCCCGCGGCGCGTGCCGCCGCCGCTCGGCGAGCATACTCAGCGCCATTGGGGCGAGGGCTTCGAACTCGCGAATCACGCCGTCGCCACCCGCCCACCGCCCCGCACCGCCACTGCCCCGGCGCAAGCCGTAAGTCTTAAGCCGCAGGGGATACTCCATCTCCAGGACCTCGATTGGGGTGTTCCGCGTGTTCGACATCCCGACGTGCACACCGGAGGGACCGGGCCCCGTGGGGCTCGCGCCCTGCCCGCCCCCCAACGTCTCGTAGTAGGTCCAGCCACCCACCATCCCACCGCCCCGTTGCCCGTTGCCCGTGGCAAGCTGCCCACCGAACGTGACGTTGTTCATCGTGCCCTGCCCCTGCGCTGGGACCGGGATCCCGCCGCCCGCGAGCGCGAGGAACACCACGTCCGCGATCCGCTGCGAGGTCTCGACGTTACCCCCCGCGACGGCGCTCGGGTAGCGCGCGTTGACGACACAGCCCTCCGGAGCGGTGACCCGTACTGCGCGCTGCACGCCCCCGTTCGTCGGCACGTCCTGCGGGAGCAACGTCCGCACGACGAACAACACGGCCGACCGCGCAACGGCGAGCGGGCAGTTCACATTGCCGCGCGCCGCGGGAGCGGTGCCGCTGAAATCGGCATGGAAGACGCCGTCGCGAACGTCCACCCGGACGGCGATCGGGAGGTCCATGTCGTCCACGCCGTCGCCCTCGAGCCAGTCGGTGGCGGTCAAGCCCGCCGCGTCGAGCCGGCGCAGCGCCTCGCGCGTACGTCGCTCGGCGTAGTCCAGCAGGTCCCGCGCGGCCGCGCGCGTGCTCCCCCAGCCATAGCGGGCGGCGAGCGCCCGCACGCCCTGCGCCCCGCGCTCCACCGCCGCGCGCTGGGCGGCGAGATCGGCGCTCCGCACGTCCGGGGTCCGCACGTTGGCGAGCAGGAAGCGCTCCACGTCCGCGGTCAGCCGGAGCGGCGGCACGATCACGCCCTCCGCGAAGATCTCGCGCGCTCCCGCCGGCATGCTCCCCGCTTGGACGCCGCCCACGTCCGAGTGATGGGCCCGCACGACGCTGTAACCGGCTACGCCGCCGTCGACCTCGATCGCGCCAATCAGGGTGATATCGGGGAGATGCGAGCCGCCGGTGTACGGATCGTTCAGGACGAAGCACTCACCCGGCCGGGGATCGAGCGCCCGCACGGCGGCGACCGATTCCGCCATGGCGCCGAGGTGCACCGGGATGTGGGCCGCCTGGGCGATCATCTCGCCGTCGCGGTCGAACAGGGCCGCCGAGCAGTCACGCCGCTCGCGGATGTTGGGAGAGACAGCGGAGTGGATCAAGACCAGCCCCATCTCTTCGGCGATGGAGGCGAAGGCATGCCCCATCACCTCGAGGCCGACGGCGTCGAGACTCATGTGCGCTCCAGCAGCACGGCACCCGACGGGTGCACGGTGCCCCGCCACCCGGGCTCGACCAACGCGGTCGCGTCGCGCCCCGCGAGCACCGCCGGGCCGTCGATCGTGACTCCAGCCGCGAGCTCGTCGAGCGGCCAGACCGCCGCCCTGACGCGCGTTCCCTCGAGCGTGATGGCGCGCGCGGGCCCCCCGCCCCGCGCGCCGGAAGCGCGCGCGACGCGCTTCCTGCCCCCGAAGCTCGGCGCCGGCCCCTCCCGCAGCGCCACCACGCGCACGTTGACGATCTCGACCGGCTGTCCGCCCCCGCCCCCGCCCCCGCCCCCGTGCCCGTAGCGCGCACGATGCGCTTCCAGGAACGCCTCGTGGATCCTGCGCGGGTCGTTCGTCGTGATGGGCACCGTCACCTCGTATCCTTGTCCCGCGAATCTGCAGTCGACGAACCGCAAGAGGGCGGAGCCCGGCAGCTGCCTGGCTCCCTCATCGAGGATCGGGCTGAACGCGCGTCCGACGTCCGTGCCCTGGAGCTCGTCGAGGGGGCGATGCAGCGGCGCCAGGAGATCCATCCGCTCCGCGGCGGCGGCGAGCCCCAGCGCGGAAAGCGCGCCGGGATGCGGCGGGATCACGACGGTGCGCATCCCCAGGGCGTCGGCGAGCTGGCAGCCGAACAGCGGCCCGGCGCCCCCGAAAGGGAGCAGCGCCATGCGTCGGGGATCGAGCCCGCGCGCCACGCTCACCCGCTTCAGCGCCCGCGCCATAACCGCGGTCGCCACGGCCACGATGCCCGCGGCGATGTCGGCCGGCGCGCGCCCCGCCGCCGGTCCCAGCGAGCCGACGGCCCGCTCGGCCGCGGCGGGGTCGAGCCGCACTTCGTCGGCGAGCGGGTTGGCGGCGTCCAGCCAGCCGAGCACGAGGCAGGCATCCGTCACGGTGGGGCGCTCGCCGCCCCGCCCGTAGCAGGCCGGGCCCGGCACCGCACCCGCGCTCTCCGGACCGACCTTGAGCGCCCCACCCTCGTCCACGCGCGCGATGCTGCCCCCGCCCGCGCTCACCGTCTCGATCAGCACCGAGGGCAGAGCCAGCGGCACGCCGGCCACGGCTCCCCCGCCCGCCCCGCCATCGGCGACCGGGGCGCCGTGCGTCACGAGGCTCGCGTCCGCGCTGGTGCCGCCCATGTCGAGCGTGAGGAGCTCCGAGAGCCCCACGGTGGCGCCGACGAGCCGCGCGCCCACCACGCCGCCGGCGGGACCAGACAACGCAAGCGAGGCGGCCCGCCCGGCGGCCGACGGCGGCGGGAGCGTTCCTCCGCTCGACGTCATGACGCACAGCGCGGGAATGCGGCGCGCCCGCACGTCGCGCTCCAGGCGCTCGAGATACGTCGCGACTCGTGGCCGGAGATACGCCTCGACGGTGGTCGTGCTGGTGCGCTCGAACTCGCGGAACAGGGGGAGCACTTCACGGCTCGCGGCTACGGGCACGCCCGGAAGCGCCTCGCGCAGCGCGGCCGCGACGCGCCGTTCGTGCTCGGGGTGGCGGAAGGCGAAGAGGAACGAGACCGCGACCGCTTCAGGAGCGAGCACGCGCACGGCGTGGACTACCCGGTTGACCTCCCCGTCGGACAGCGACTCGAGCACGCCCGCCGGTCCCATCCGCTCCGCGACCCCCACGACGTCGCCGCGCGCCACCAGCGGCGGAGCGTGATCGCGCCCGAGGTCGTACAGGGCGGCCCGGTCCTGGCGCCGCAGCCACAGCAGGTCCTCGAAGCCGCGGGTCGTCACGAGCACGACACGCGCCCCCGTGCGCTCGAGCAGAGCGTTGGTTGCGATCGTGGTGCCGTGCACCAGGAGATCGATCGGGAGCCGGGGACTCCCATCCAGCTCGTCCAGCGCCCGGAACATGCCGGTCGCCGGATCCTCGGGCGTCGTCACCACCTTGCGCACGGTGACCGTGCCGTCCTCGCCGAGGGCGACGAGATCGGTGAAGGTCCCGCCGACATCCACCCCCACCCTCACTGCCCACCACCCCAGTTGCCGATTGTGGATTGCGGGTTGCGGATTCCAGGCGGGAGAGTTGCTCGCGAGTCAATCCGCAATCCGCAATCCGCAATCGGCAATCTCACAGCGGGCGCCCCGACCGCCACTTGTCGGCCAAGAGCATGCCGGCGAACCCGACCATGGCAATCACCACCAGCGTCCCCACCCAATCCCCCAACCGCACGTACGGAGGGATCGCGTCGCTGGTGCGCAGCCGATCGGCCACGCTCGCTTCGGTCTCGAGCTGTGTGGCGGCGTACGTCCGGCCCAGGGGATCGACGAACTCCGAGATGCCGTCGTTCGCCGCGCGGGCGATGCCCATACGGGTCTCGATCGCGCGCAGCACGAGATGGCTGGCGTGCTGATACGGCCCCGCAGTGCGGCCGTACCACGCGTCATTCGTGATGTTCATGAGGAAGTCCGCGCCCTCGCGCCGGTAGGCACGGCCGAGATCCTCGAACGCCGATTCATAGCAGATCAGCACGCCGAACCGCCCCAGCGGGCTGGCGTACAGCGGCGTGCCGCGCCCGATCCCGAATCCGCCGAACCACTTGAGCTTGAACCACCGCGGCGGCACGAACGGCACGCGCTCGACGATCGGCACGAGGTAGTGCTTCTCGTAGACCGGGTGGGAGCGCCACCGGCCGCTCGAATCGAAGTAGAACGCCGCGTTGAAATAGTCGTACGCGCCGTTGGCGCGGACCTCGGCGTGGAGCCCGCCGCTGACGATCGGCGTGCCGCCCTGGCGCGCGAGTCCGGCGATCGTCGAATCCCACGCGGGCTGCTGAAGTAGGTATCCCGGGATCGCCGCCTCGGGCCAAACCAGCAGATCCGTCCGCGCGCGGGATTGGAGCACGCGCGACATCGCGATTAGCCTCCCCACCACGCTGTCCGCGTGACGGGGGTCCCACTTCTCGCGGAAGCCCTCGTTCGGCTGGATCAAGCCGACGGTGCCGACGTCGCGCAGCGGCAACGTCCGCATGCGCCACGCGCCGTAGCCCCATGCCGCGAAGATCGTGGCGAACACAACAGCCAAGCGGGCGGCTACGCCTTTCCGTCCGACCGTCCGACGGTCCGACGCCTCTACCAGCATCACATTGCACCACGCCGCCCACAGCGTCACCCCCCGCGCGCCCGCGAGGTCGGCCCACTGCACGAGCGCGGGCGCGTCGGCGAGCGACGTCCCGAGGCCCAGCCAGGGGAAGCGGATGTCCCCCTGATGACCCACGGCCCATTCGACGGCGGTCCAGGCGACCGGGAACACGACCCACAGCGGAACCGCCGGCAGCCGCCCCCGCACGCGCACGACGAACCAGAACATCAGCGCGTACCACAAACCGTAGATCGCGATGGTGGCGAGGTAGCCGAGTCCCGAGAGCGGGGTGAAGTGCCACAGCGCGACGACCAGCCAGTACAGCACCGCCCCCTGGGTCGCGAACCCGTACCAGAAGCCCCAGAGCACCGCGCGGCGGGCGTCCTGCTCGCGCTCGAGCTGCCGCAGCAGCACGACCGCAGGGGCGAGCGCGACGAAGCTGAGGACGGGAAGTCGAAACGGGGGATAGCTCGCGACGAGCAGCATGGCGCCCGCCGCGATCAGGACGCCCGCGCGCCGGGCGGGGGTCATCACAGCAGGACGTCGCGTCCTTCGTCGGCGGAGCGGTAGACGGCTTCCAGTGCGCGGTGCAGGGCGATCTGGTCGCGGGGCGGCGGGGCGTTCACGTCCCCTCGCATGACGGCGAGGAAATACGTCCACTCGGCGCGGTAGGACTGGGCGAACGGGGTTTCGCGCCCGCTCGCTCCGGTAGGCGTGACGTCGGTGATGGTGCCGTGCAGCTCCTTGAACACGCGCAGCGGCTGCACGCTAGCCGAGCCCTTGGTGCCGACTAGGTCGAACCAGAACCGCTCGGCCTCGCCCATGTGGCGCCAGCTCACGTCGATCGAGAGCGACACGCCGTTCTCGCACACCACCAGCGCCGTCGCCATGTCTTCCACGCCGTCCTTCCCCTGCCGCAACGCGTGCGCCGAGACGCGCTTCGGCGCCGGCCAACCCGCGAGCCACAGCCCCAGGTCGAGGAGCTGGAGTCCGAGGTCGAGGAACGCGCCGCCTCCCGCCTCCGCCCGCCGCAGCCGCCACCCGACGATCTGGCGGCTCGGCTGGAAGGTGTGCCAGCCGCTCCGGATCGCCTGCAGCACCCCGAGGTCGCCGCTGGCCAGGAACCCCCGCACCGCCTGCACGTCCGAGCGAAACCGGTGGTTCATACCGACCATCACGCGCTTCCCGTACTTCTCGCTGGCCTGGAGCACGCGCTCCACACCGCTCAGCGTCAGCGCCAGCGGACGCTCACACAGCACGTGCGCGCCGGCCGCGAGGGCGGACACGACGTGGATCTCGTGAAGGTGGTTCGGCGTGCAGATCGCGACGGCGTGGGGTCGGGCGTACTTCAGCACCTCTTCGATGTCGTCGAACGTCTCGTGGACGTCGAACCGCGCGGCGAGGGCCTGCGCCTTGCCCAGATCGTTGTCGCAGATCGCCGCCACCTCGACTCCGGGAAGCCGCCGCAAGACGGGGAGGTGCGCCACTTGTGCGATCGCGCCCGCCCCGACCACGGCGACGCGGACCGGGTCGCTCACTTCCCGAAGCCCGCCCAGCGATACATCACGCCCGTCCGCAGGCTCACGGTGGAAAGCCCGCTCGACAGCACCCCGCGCGCGTCCAAGGTGAAGCGCCAGCGCTTGGCGCCGACTTCGGTGCCGATCGTGCCGTTCAGCCCTGCCGTGATCTCGTTGAGCGCGTCCTGCACGAACGTGCCGTCGATGGCCGGGCCGCTGCCGTGGCGGATGTGCGCGCTGAGCCCGATCCCCATGTACGCCGTCACGGCGCGCCCCTGCGGCAGCACGTACTGGAGGTCGATGTCGCCCGTGACGTCGCTCCACGAGATGGGGCCGAGGTTGATCGTGTCCTTCGTGGCGGGGTTCACGATGCTGTCGAGCCGCTGCGCGAAGCGCGCCTCGGCCGTCGAGCTGAAGTCGGCCTTGAAGTAGGACACCCCGAGCAGCAGCCGGATGTGCGGCGCGATGAGCCCGTAATCCATGCGCACGCCGCCGGTGAGCGTCCCCCGGATGTTGGTGCCCCCGAGAGGGCCGATGTCGAACTGGAGCGCGCTGGGTTTGAGGTTCTGGTAGGAGAACTGGCTGAGCACGCCCTGGGCGGACAGGCGGACGGTGGGACTGACGGATAGCAGCATGGTCGCCAGCGGGATCCACGGTCCGACCGTCCGACCGTCCGACCGTCCGCCGGGTCTAGTAGAGGCGCTCAACGTTGGCTCCCGGGAAGTAGATCGTGGCGATGTTCCGATAGTCCTGGCCGGCGCGGGCCCGGCCCACGGCGCCCCACTGGCAGAACCCCACCCCGTGCCCCCACCCCGAGCCCGCCGCCACGAGTCGCGTCACCTGGCCGCCGTCCTTCGTGACCTGCAGCTGAAACGCCGAGCTGCCGAGCAGCTGATCCGGCTGGGGGCGCAGCACGGCCCGCACGTCGGCTCCCCCCACCCGCACGTCGCCGTGCTGGAACACGATGCGGAGCTCGCCCACGCGGCCCGATGCCGTCGTGCGGGTGACCTCGATGTCCGCGATGCGCTGCAGTCCGCCGCCGCCTGCGTTCATCACCGCCGGGAGCGTCCGCGACAATATAGCGCGCAGCTTCGCCCCGTCCCATTCCTCGCGCCAGCGGAAGCGCGGGGAGATCTCGCAGTAGTAGTGCCCACTCCTCGACGCGTCCGAGACCGGCCGCAGATAGGGCTGCGGCTGCGCGGTGTTGAACGCCTCCTCCACCGCGGCGGTGCGGTAGCCGCAGGTCGAATGGAAGTAGGCGTCGATGACCTCCCCGTGGTAGCGGAGCACCTCGCCCCGCGTCTGGCGTACGGCGTCCCACACCTCGGGGGTCTCGCCGGCGACGCCGCCGTAGACCTGGTCGCGCACGTCGGCCCACACGTCGAATCCCTGAGCCTCCCAGCGGCCGCGATTCTTGACCGCGAAGCTGCGCGACACGACGGCCTGCGCCAACATCGCCTGGCGCTCGTCCGGCCGCCGCGCACCCATCTCCCCCCCGATCACGCCGGCGAGGTAGCTCTCCAGCGGCACGCGGTTCATGAGGGTGAGCCCGGACGGATCGCGGATCACGTTCACGCGACCCCGGTAGCGCCGCCCGTCCGCCATCGCGAACCGGCTCTCGGTGACGTTGACCGCGGAGATCCCGAAGTGGCGCTCGCTGCGGGTCCCGTCGGGCTTGGCGAGGCGAAGGCCTGGCGTGTCGGCCACGACGGTCCAGGTGACGCCGGCGGGAATCGAGCCGAGCGGCTCGCCGTTGCCGTCGTCGGTGACGAACAGCTCGCCGTCCCCGCCGAGCGTCACGCTCGCCGCGCCGACCGTGATCCCGACGCGCAGCTCGGGCTCGGTCCCGGGCGTGATGAGTGCGGGCTGCGGCCGGGCGCAGGCGGCGAAGGCGAGGAGGCTAGCGAGCCCGCGCTTCGCCCAGTGCCGCGTCGAGTTGTGCGATGGTGAAGTCGATGTCGGCATCGGTGTGTGCGCTCGAGACGAAGCCCGCCTCGAACGCCGAGGGGGCGAGGAACACGCCGCGCGCCAGCGCGGCCCGGTGCCAGCGCGCGAACAGCTCCGTGTCCGAGGCCCTCGCCTGGGCGAAGGTCCGCACGGGCCCGGGCGCGAAGTACATCCCCCACATCGAGCCCGCGTACCCCGTGGTGACCGGGACACCGTGCCGGCGCGCGGCGTCCCCTATACCCGCGACGAGCCGCGCGGTTCGCCGCTCGAGCGCGTCGTAGAAGCCGGGACGCTCCGTCTCGCGCAGCGTGGCGAGCCCGGCCGCCATCGCCACCGGGTTGCCGGACAGCGTCCCCGCCTGGTAGACCGGACCCTCGGGCGCGACGAGCCGCATCAGCGCCGGCCGCCCGCCGTAGGCGCCGACCGGCATGCCGCCCCCGACGATCTTCCCCAGCGTCGTCAAGTCGGGGCGCACGCGTAACCGTTCCTGGGCTCCGCCCGGCGCCACGCGGAACCCGGTCATCACCTCGTCGAAGATCAGGAGCGCCCCGTGCCGGTCGCACAGGGCGCGCAGCGCGGTGTGGAACCCCGGCTCCGGCGGGATGAATCCGCAGTTGCCGACGTACGGCTCCACGATGACCGCCGCGATCTCGCCGCCCCGGCGCTCGAAGACATCGCTCACGGCGGCCGGATCGTTGAACGGGACGGTGAGGGTCAGCGCGGCGAGCGCCGACGGAACCCCCGGGCTGTCAGGCAACCCGAGCGTCGCGACGCCGCTGCCCGCCTTGACCAGGAAGCTGTCGGCGTGGCCGTGGTAGCACCCGTCGAACTTGAGGATGACGCTCCGCTTGGTCGCGGCGCGGGCCAGCCGCACCGCCGCCATCGTGGCCTCGGTTCCGGAGCTCACGAAGCGGATCATTTCCACCGCCGGCATCCGCCGCCGCACCAGCTCGGCGAGCTCGACCTCAGCCTCGCACGGCGTGCCGTAGCTCCAGCCCCGCTCCACCGCCTCCCGGATCGCCGCTAGGACGGCCGGATGCGCGTGGCCGAGGATCAGCGGGCCCCACGAGCACACGTAGTCCAGGTAGCTCGTGCCGTCCACGTCGGTGAGCCGCGCACCCTCGGCGCGCGCGACGAAAAAGGGCGTCCCACCGACCGCCCGGAACGCCCGTACCGGCGAATTCACTCCGCCGGGGAGCACCGCCTGCGCCCGGTCGAAGAGCTCGCCCGAGCGGCTCACGTCAGCGCGACCGCCCGGAAGTCGTAGTCCTCGCTGTCCTCGATCCGCACCCGCAGGAAGGTCCCAGGCTCGGCCCAGCCACCCCGCGCGACGTATGTGACCCCGTCCACGTCGTCCGCCTGCCAGGCGACCCGCCCCACGTGGGTCGCTCCACCCTCGTCGGGGTCCGCCACGCGGTCCACGAGCACCGGCACGTCGCGGCCGACGAACCGCGCGAGTCGCTCACCGGAGATGGCGCGCTGCACCTCGAGCAGCTCCTCCAGCCGCTCCCGCTTCACCTCCTCCGGCACGTCGTCCGGGTACTGCACCGCGCGCGTCCCCGCCTGGGGAGAATAGGCGAACGCGCCGAGCCGGTCGAACTGCGCTTCCTCGAGGAAGGCGAGGAGCTCGCGGAAGTCCTCGTCGGACTCGCCGGGAAACCCCACGAGGCACGTGGTGCGCACCGCGAGATCGGTGATCGCGCCACGCAGCCAACCGAGCTTCTCGCGCAGCGACCGCTGCCGCTCGGGCCGCCGCATGCGCTCGAGCATCCGGTCCGACGCGTGCTGGATCGGCATGTCGACGTAGGGCACGATCCGCGGCTCCCGCGCGACGAGCTCGACCACGCGCTCGGAGAGTCCTGCGGAGTAGATGTACAACAGCCGGTACCAGGGGATCGCGGTCTCCCGGAGCAGCGCCTCGAGCAGGTCGGCAAGCTTGGGTCCCCCGGGTCCGAGATCGCGACCGTAATGGCCGAGGTCCTGGGCCACGAGGTTGACCTCTTTCGCGCCCTGCGCCTCGAGCACCTGCGCCTCGCGCACCAGCCGCGCGAGCGGCTCGGAGCGGTGCTTGCCGCGCATCAGCGGGATGGCGCAGAAGGCGCAGGTGTGGTCGCAGCCCTCGGAGATCTTGAGGTAGCGCACGTGGGGCGAATCCCCCAGGAACTGGCGCACACCCGGATGGCTCGCGAGGGGATCGTCAATCAACCCGCGCTCGGCGAGCGCCGGCACCAAGTGGTGGAGATCTGAGAATCCGAGAAACAGATCGACCTCAGGGATCTCGCGCTCGAGCTCCTGCTTGTAGCGCTGCACCAAGCAACCGACTGCCACGACCGCCTTGACCGCCGCCGTTTGCTTCAGTTTCGCGGCCGACAAGATGGCGTCGATCGATTCCTGCTTGGCGGCGTCGATGAAGCCGCAAGTATTGATGAGGATGACGTCGGCGTGCGGGAGATCCGGGGTCACCACCGCGCCGTGCCCCACGAGTTCGCCCACCAACCGCTCGGAGTCGACGGTCGCCTTGTCGCAGCCGAGCGAGATGACGCCCAGCTTCATCCGCGGTAGTTCCCGAACCGGAGCTCGATGCCCCAATCCTGGGAACGGAGGAACGTCATCACTTCCTGCAGCTCGTCTTTGGAGGGCGACTGCACGCGGATCTCGTCGCCCTGGATCGAGGCCTGCGCCTTCTTGAACTTCTTGTCCTTGATCGCCTTGACGATGGCCTTCGCCTTGTCCTGCGAAATGCCCTGCGTGAGCTTGATGTCGCGCCGCACGGTGTCGCCCGCGGCGGGCGTGACCGGGCCCAGCTCCAGGTTCCTCACCGGCACCCCGCGCTTGACGAGCTTGGCCTGCAGCACGTCGAGCAGCGCTTTCATCTTGAAGTCATCGTCCGCGACGAGGGTGAGCGTCGCCTGGGCGCGATCGAACGCGATGGCGGCCTTGGACCCCTTGAAGTCGTAGCGCTGGGCCACCTCTTTGGTGGCCTGGTTCACGGCGTTATCGACTTCTTGAAGGTCGGCGCCGGTGGAGACGTCGAACGAAGCGTTGCCGGCCATAGGGCGGTAAATCTACCCGCCCGGGACCTAGAACAGGAAGCTTTCCAGCGCGCGGGCTCTCGACACGTGACGGAGGCGGGCCAGCGCTTTTTCTTTGATCTGGCGCACCCGCTCTCGCGTGATCCCGAGCAGCGAGCCGATCTCCTCGAGCGTCATCGGCTCCTGGCCCTCCAGCCCGAAGTACAGCCGCAGGATCTTCGCTTCACGCTCCTTGAGCGTCGCGAGCACCCCCTCGATCGACTCGGTGAGGGCGTGCTCGAAGATCTCGTCGTCGGGACCCGGGTTCTGCGTGTCGGGGAGGTAATCCAGCAGCTTGTTGTCCTCGCCCGGAGTGAGCGGAGCGTCGAGCGAGAGGTGCGCCTGGGAGATGGAGAGGGTCTTGGCGACTTCTTCTTCGGAGATGTCCATCCCCTCGGCGATCTCTTCGACGGTGGGCTCGCGTCCCAACTCCTGCAGGAGCGAGGCGGAGCGCTTGCCAATGCGGTGCAGCGTGCCCGCGCGGTTCAGCGGCACCCGCACGATGCGGGATTGCTCGGCGAGCGCCTGGAGGATCGCCTGGCGGATCCACCACACCGCATAGGAGATGAACTTGATCCCCTTGGTCTCGTCGAATTTGTGGGCGGCCCGGATCAGCCCGAGGTTGCCCTCGTTGATCAGGTCGGAGAGCGACACGCCCTGGTTCTGGTACTTCTTCGCCACCGACACCACGAAGCGGAGATTCGAGCGCACCAGCTTGTCGAGCGCCTCCGCGTCCGCCTGCTTGATGCGCTGGGCGAGGGTGACCTCCTCTTCGCGCGTGATCAGCGGGTACTGGCTGATCTCCCGCAAGTACTGGTCGAGCGACCCCTCGTCGAACGACGCACGTTTCGCCGTGTTCAGTTGCATGGCCTAGTCACCCCTCAGGCGCCCACGACGCCGCGCGAGACCTCGACCCGCCGAGCCGCCGGCGTGAGGTCGGACCGGGGACTCCACCGCACGGTCGGCTACCGGATGACCGAGCCGAGCCGGTGCCAGCGAATATCGGTCAGCCAGGGAAGGGCGTCGTGCGCCTCCTGGTCATAGCTGAAATACACGACGAGCGGTCGGCCCTTGACGGCCTTCTCATCCACGAAGCCCCAGTAGCGCGAGTCCAACGAGTTGTCGCGGTTGTCGCCCAGCACGAAGTACTTGCTCCGCGGCACGACGAGCGGCCCCCACGTGTCGCGCGTGGGACGGTAGCTCCGCGCGGCGGCGGGACCGCCGACCAGGTAGGCGCGCTGCCAGTTGAACTCCGGGTCGTAGACGTCGCGCGTGGGATCGACGCGCTGCACGTAGGGCTCCCGGAGCGGCCGGCGGTTCACGCGCACCTCGCCGCCGCTCATCTCCACGGTGTCGCCGGGGGCGCCGATCACGCGCTTCACGAAATTCTGTTCGGGGTTCTTCGGATATGCGAACACGATCACGTCGCCCCGCCGCGGCAGCTCGAAGCCGGGGAGGCGCGCGTGGGTGCCGGGGATCTGGGCACCGTAGACCGCCTTATTGACGAACAGAAAGTCCCCAACGAGCAGGGTCCGTTCCATGCTGCCGCTGGGGATTTGAAATGCTTCGACGAGGAACGTCTTGATGATGACGAAGAGGATGAATGCCATCCCCACGGAGCGCAGCCAGTTATCGAACCAACGCGCCAACCGGGAGCGGCGTTTTTCCGAGGGGGCGAAGGGCACCGGCCCGGCGCGCGCGCGCGTACCTGCGCTTGAGTCCCCCAAGTAATGCATGCCTCGTACGTTACCCAAGGCGTCGGCCGGGCGCAACGGTCACCGTCCACCCCCGGGCCGCGCTCAATGCCCGAACCCGCGCTCGGAAATCGTCCGGCGGGTCGGCGTGCCGCACGCGCGCCGCGAGACACGCGGCGTCGCCCTCGCGCTCCACGCGCAACCACGTCACGCTCGTGTCGGCGAGAGCGTCGAGCGCCGCGTGGTCGAGCGGCGAGCCGCCGGCCGAGAGGAGGATCACCAACGATTCGTGCTCCACCGGATACACGCTAATGCATCCGGTGTGAGCTGCGTCACCATCTTGTTGCAGGCCGGCGCAAATCTACCCGCGCCGGTCAACCCTCGGTATCGATCTGCGCCCGCTGCAGCTTCCCCGAGAAGTCCACGTAGACCACCTTCGTCTCGGCATAGAAGTCGTAGACCTCCCACCCGCCCTCGCGGTGCCCGTTGCCGGTGTGCTTCACGCCGCCGAACGGCAGGTGCGCCTCCGCGCCGATGGTGGGCGCGTTGACGTACGTGATGCCGTTGTCCAGCTCGTTCATGGCCCGGAACGCGGCGTTCACGTCCCGGGTGTACAAGGAGCTCGAGAGCCCGTACGGCACGTCGTTGTTCACGCGGATCGCCTCATCGAGCGAACCCACCCGGATCGTCGCGAGCACCGGGCCGAAGATCTCCTCCTGCTCCACCCGCATCCCGGGTTTGACCCCGGCGAGCACGGTGGGCTGGTAGAACCAGCCGCGCTCGAGCCCCTTCCCTGTCGCCCGCTGGCCGCCGATCAGGACCCGCGCGCCCTGCTCCTGACCGACCCCGACGTAGTAGTCGACTTTCTTCCGAGCGTCCTCGTTGATGAGCGGCCCGACGTCGGTCTGGTCCGCCAACCCGGGGCCGAGTCGCAGCCGCGCCGCGCGGTCGCATACCAGAGCGACGAAGCGGTCGTGCACCTGCTCGTGCACGATCAGGCGGCTGGTTGCGGTGCAGCGCTGACCCGTGGTGCCGAAGGCGCCCCACAGCACCCCCTCGAGCGCCAGGTCCAGGTCGGCGTCGTCCATCACAAGCATCGCGTTCTTGCCGCCCATCTCGAGGGACAGGCGCTTGTGCATCCGGCCGCACGTTGCGCCGATGATCGCGCCGGTCTCCGTCGACCCCGTGAACGACACGACCGGGACGTCGGGATGCTCGACGAGCGCCTTGCCCACCGAGCCCTCGCCGTGCACCAGCTGCACCACGTCGGGAGGCAGGCCGGCTTCGAGCAGGATCTCCACCAGGAGGTGTGCGGTGTGGGGGACGTCCTCCGCGGGCTTGAAGATCACGGCGTTTCCGCACAACAGCGCGGGAAACATTTTCCACGTGGGAATCGCGAGCGGGAAGTTGAACGGCGTGATCAGCCCGGCCACGCCGATAGGGCGGCGGAAGCTCATCGCCCACTTGTCGCGCAGCTCCGAGGGCACGGTGCGGCCGAATAGCCGGCGGCCTTCGGTGTGGGCGTAATGGGCGGTGTCGATCCCCTCCTGGACGTCGCCGCGCGTCTCGGCCAGGACCTTTCCCATCTCGCGCGTCATGGCGCGCGCGATCTCTTCCTTGCGCCGGACCAGCAAGTCGCCGACGCGGTGCAGCACGTCGCCGCGCACCGGCGCGGGCGTTTTCGACCATTGCGCGAAGCCCCGCTTGGCCGAGTCGACGGCGCGGGCCACATCCTCCGGGCCCGAGCGCGGGAAGCACCCGATCACGTCGTCCCAGTCGGCGGGGTTGCGATTCTCGAAGTACGCGCCGGTCGCGGGGGCGACCCACTGGCCGGCGATGAAATTCTTGAAGTTCTCCGTCATCCGTTATCTGTGTGGCTGCACGTCGGGACAGAGCCACAGGGTCGCCGCGTTGGCGGAGCCGACGCGCGGCAGCACTTCGCGCGTCACGAGGACGATCCCCCAGACGATGAGCACTTGCGACACGACATGAGCGAACCCGAGGCGCCCCCGCCACGACGAAACGCTCGCCCACAACCCCGCGGCGACGACCGTCGCCACGCCGACGAGGTAGAAGATCAGCCGCACGCCGCAACCGTGGGAATACGGCCACACCCCAGGAGCGACGCCGATGCCGACGAGCACACCGAGGGCCACCCGCGCCCACGTGCCCAGCCACTCGCGGCCCGACGCGCGCGCGTCGGCGGTCCCGCCCGGCGCGCCGGGCACCACCGCCGGCTTCTTCACGGTCGGCGCGGAGCCGGGGTCGCGTCCGACGGTCGCGTCGGCCTCCGGCAGCTTCTTGAGCAGCCGGTCGACCTCGGCCATCTCCTTATCCCAGTCGTGCTCTCGCTCGCTTGCCGCCACTACGCCTCCCGGGCCAGCCCGTAGCGCTCGATCTTTTTGTACAGGTTCGAACGCGGCATGTCCAATGTGCGCGCCGTCTCCGACACATTCCAGTCGTGCTCTTTGAGCTTGGCGAGGATGTAGATCCGCTCGGCGGTCTGCTTGAACTCCTCGAACGTCCCCGCCCGCATCCACGGCGCTCCCGCGAGATCGGCGGGCCCGGCCCCCCCGGCCCCCCCGGCCCCCCCACCCCCTCCCCGTCCGCCGTCCACGGCCCCGAGCCCGGCGATTCGCTCCACGTCCTCGACCGTGACCGCCCCGCCCTGCGCGAGGATGAGCAGGCGCTCGACCGCGTTGCGCAGCTCCCGGATGTTGCCGGGCCAGTCGTGCGCCGCGAGCCGCTTCACCGCCTCGCCGTCGAACGGCTTCGCCGGCAAGCCGCCGCGCTGGGTCAGCTGTGCCGCGAAGTACTCGACCAGCTGCGGCACGTCCCCGCGCCGGGCCCGCAGCGGCGGGACCTCGATCGGAACCACGTTGAGCCGATAGAGCAGGTCCTCGCGAAACCGCCCGGCGGCGATCTCCGCCTTCAGGTCCTTGTTCGTCGCCGCCACCACCCGCACGTCCACCGCCAGCGCCCTCCCCGATCCGATGCGCGAGATCACCCCCTCCTCGAGCGCGCGCAGCACCTTGGCCTGCGCCGACGGGCTCATGTCCCCGATCTCGTCGAGGAACAGCGTGCCGCCGTCGGCGAGCTCGAACTTCCCGGCGCGGTCCGCGAAGGCGCCCGTGAAGCTCCCCTTCACGTGTCCGAACAGCTCGCTCTCGATGAGCTCGGTGGGGATCGCGGCGCAGTTCACCTCGACGAACGGCTCGCGGGCCCGCGGGGAGAGCGCGTGGATCGCCCGCGCCACGAGCTCCTTGCCGGTGCCGTTCTCGCCGGTGACGAGGACTCGAGCGGCGGTCGGCGCGACCTTCTCGATCCGCTCGATCACCTGCTTGATCGCTTTGCTCGAGCCCACGATCTCGTAGCGCGCATGCACGTCCGCCTTGAGCCGCACGTTCTCGCTCGCGAGATCGACGTGCTCCAACGCGTTCCGCAGCGTGAGCAGGACCCGGTCGGTGTCGAGCGGCTTCTCGAGAAAATCGTAGGCGCCGAGCTGGGTGGCCTCGACCGCGGTCTGGATGGTGCCGTGGCCGGAGATCATGACGACCTGCGCGTGCGGGTCGAGCTCGCGCAGCCGTCGCAGCGTCTCGAGCCCGTCGATCCCCTGCATCTTCACGTCCAGGAACACGAGGTGCGGCCGGAACTCGGGATACACGCGCAGCGCCTCGGAGCCCGACGCGCAGGCCTGGACCTCGATCTCCTCGTACTCGAGGAGCTGTTTGAGGGCCTCCCGGATGCCCTTTTCGTCGTCCACGACCAGGACCCGCCGCCTCACGGCTTCCTCCGCTTGACGCGGTAGAGGACGATTCCCGTGGGATGGATCGCGACGTCGGTGAACCCGGGCGCGACCCGCAGCGGCACGGCTCCCGTGGAATCCGCTCCCGCCACCCGCCGCGCCAGCTGGGTCACCATGGGACCCGGAAACGGGAACCCCCGGAGCGAGAGCTCGGCGACGCGGAAGCGCGCGACGCCCGGCCGCTCGATCGTGAGCGGCCCGGCGAAGCGCAGCGGCTCCATGGGATTGAGCATGCCCGCGAGCGGGCCCAGCGCGTCCGGCGGGATCACACGCGTATCGAGACGGCAGTAGACGGCGAGCGAGCCTTCGAGCAATTCCACGCGCAGCGAATCGAAGCTCTTCCGCACCGACCAGTCGATGCCGCTCCCGATCATCGAGGCCACCTCGTTGGCGGAGAGGACGACCGAATCCGGACCACTCGAGGTCTTGAGCTTCTCGATCTTCGTTTGCGTGCTCGACAGCGCCTTCGGGGTGGGCGCGCCGACGGCCGTGTCGGTCACCGGCGGCAACTTGGTGGAGTGGGGGCCGAAGAAGTGCGCCGCCGTGCGCAAGATCGGCTCGCGGAACCACCAGGCCGCGAGCGCCGCGACGAGCGCGACGCCGAGGAAGGCGAGCCGGAGCAATCCCTTAAGGCAGCCGTTCACTGTGCCTGACGTTGTACACCGCCCCGCCGGATTGGAGCGTGCTCTGCATCAGATCGAGCGCGTCGACCACCACCGAAGCGTCGTAGCGCAAGCGCTCGAGCGCGGCCTCCAGGCCCGTGAAGTCCCGCGGCCGCGCCTCCCGCGCCGTCCGGCCCAGGGTCACGTGCGGGCAGAACGCCCGCGCCTCCGTTGGAAACCCGAGGGCCGCGAACTCCCGCTCTACCTGGTGCTGCAGAATCTCCAGCGCGGGCTCGGCGCGGATCCCCACCCACAGCACCCGCGGCCGCTGGACCTCGGGAAACACGCCGAATCCCCCCAGCTCGACGGTGAGCGCGCGCGCTCCCGCCGCCGCGCGCCCCAGCGCGGCGCGCAGCTCGCCGTCCCGCCCCTCGGGGACGTCGCCCAGGAACTTGAGCGTCAGATGAATCCCCTCCGCCCGCACCCACTTCACCGGCAACCCGCGGTCGCGCAGCGGCGCCGTCGCCTGCCAGAGATCCTGCCGGACCTGGAGAGGAAAATTGAGGGCGACGAACAGCCTCAAGCGCGCTGCCGGCGTTCGAGCAGGAGGCTGCCGCGGCGATAGCCGCGCGGGTCCACTTCGACCGCCGTGAATCCCAGACCGGTGAGCCGCTCGGCGACCGCGGCGAGGCGCGCGGTCAGCCAGGGAATCCATCGCGGGTCGACCTCGATGCGCGCGCCCCCTCCCTCCCGGTCCCCATAGTGGCGGACCCGGAGGTCGCCCCGGACGCCGAGCTCACGCAGGTACGCCTCCGCCTGCTCCACCTGCTCGAGGCGGCGCGGCGTGATCTCCACGCCGTACGCCACGCGGCTCGACAGGCAGGGCGCGGCGGGCGCGTCCCAGATCGGGATCCCGAGCGCTCGCGCCGCGGCGCGGACGTCGGCCTTAGTCATCCCGGTCTCGGCGAGGGGCGACCGGATCCCGGCCGTGCGGCCCGCCGCATACCCCGGCCGATGCTCGCCCAGATCGTCGGCGTTGGTGCCGTCGCACACCACGGCTAGCCCGCGCGCGCGGGCTTCGGGCACGAGCTGGCTCCACAGCTCCGTTTTGCAGAAGAAGCACCGGTTGGTGGGATTCGCAAGGTACGCCGGATCCTCCAGCTCGCGCGTTTCGATTTCGACGAGCGGGAGGTCGAAGCCCTCGGCCAGGTCGCAGGCCGTTTCCCACTGGGCACGCGGATAGGACGCGCTGCGGCCGATCGCGGCCACCATGCGGTCGCGCCCGAGCTGCTGGCGCAGCACGACAGCGAGCAGCGCCGAATCGACGCCTCCCGAATAACCCACCAAGGCAGAGGGGAAGCTGCGGACCAGCTCGCGCAGCGCCGCGACGGACGTGGACATGGCCAAATAGTAATGACTTACGCTGTCTCAATCAAAGGACATTTCGCCGCAAGAAACGGATAGTTCGTAGGCTGGAAACCCTATTACCCTGTTGATACGTTCAAAAAACGTTCGAGAAGGCTACGTCTAGTAGGGAACACGTCAGGCCGGGGCTGCGAAATGACCAACAAGACCGAGCTGGACGCCATCGATCGCAAGATTTTGCGGTTGCTCGCCACCGACGGCCGGGCGAGCTACCAGGCGATCGCGGACGATGTCGGGCTGTCCCGGCCCGCCATCATGGAGCGGGTGAAGCGGCTGGAGGAAGCCGGGTACATCACCGGGTACGTCGCGCGGCTCGACCGCCTGAAGGCGGGATTTCCCGTGACCGCGTTCGTCGCGGTCCGCTACGCCAACTCCGACTACGGGGGCGAAGAGCCGCAGATGCGTGCCATGGAGAAACACCCCGGCGTGCTGGAGTGCCACCATGTGGCGGGGGAGGACTGCTACATCCTCAAGGTGGCGGCGCCCGATCTCGAGAGTCTGCAGGGCGTGCTGCGGGATCTCCGCGGCGCGTCCAAGACGCAGATGAGCACGCGCACCACGATCGTGCTGGGCACCGTGTTCGAGAAGCCGGGGTTCGTCCCGGTGGAGCCGGACTGATGCCGGGCCTGCGGGGCAAGGCGCTCGTCGCCTATCTCGTGGTGTGCGTGTTCTGGGGCTCGACCTACCTCGCGATCCGCGTGGGCGTGGGCGTGCTGCCGCCCTTCTTGTTCGCCGGCTTGCGCTTCCTGCTCGCGGGCGCGCTGCTGCTCGCGATCGCGCTGGCGCTGGGCGACACGCTGCCGCGCCGCGCCGCCGATTGGCGCACCCAGGCGATCGTCGGCGTGCTCCTCCTCACCGGCGGCAACGCGTTCGTCGTGTGGGCCGAGCAATACACGCCGTCCGGCATCGCCAGCATCTTCGTCGTGACCGTTGCCCTGTGGATGGCGTTCTTCGACGCGATCATCCCCGGCGGCTCGGGCGATCTGAACTGGCGGGTGGTGGCGGGGCTGCTGCTCGGCTTGCTCGGCACCGCGCTGCTCGTAGGCGCGAGCCCGGCCGAGATCGTTCACGCCGATCTGCGCGGCCCGATGGCGCTCACCGCGGCCAGCGCCTCGTGGTCCCTCGGCTCGGTGTACGGCAAGCGCCATCGCACCGACACGAGCCCCTACGTGGGCGCGGCGTTGCAGATGCTCGCCGGCGGGGCTCTCGTCGCGCTGCTCGGGACGGCCCTCGGGGAATGGAGCCGCTGGCACCTCACCGCCAAGGGCGCCAGCGCGATCGCCTACCTCGTCCTCTTCGGCTCGATCCTCGGTTACAGCGCCTACACCTACGCGCTGCGCCACGCCTCGCCTACAATCGTGGGCACGTACGCCTATGTGAACCCCGTGATCGCGGTGCTGCTCGGCTGGCTGATTCTCCACGAACCGGTGACCGCGCGCACCTTCGGCGCGATGGCGCTGATCCTCGGCGCGGTGGTCTGGATCCAGCTGTCGCACAAACTCGGTCGGACAGTCGGACCGTCGGACCGTCGGACAGGTGCCGCCGTCTCAGTCCGACCGTCCGACGGTCCGACTGCCCGGCAGGAGGCCTCTTAGCATGCGCAGCGTGAACCTGGCCGCGAAGCTCCGCCTGTTCGACGACTACTGGAGTCCGAAGATCGTCGGCGAGCTGAACGACTCGTACGTCAAGCTCGTCAAGGTGAAAGGCGAGTTCGTGTGGCACCACCACGACGCCGAAGACGAGCTGTTCCTCGTCGTGAAGGGCCGGCTGTTGCTCCGGTTCCGCGAGCGCGACGTGTGGGTGGAGGAAGGGGAGTTCGTCATCGTCCCGCGGGGCGTCGAACACCTGCCGATCGCCCCGGAGGAGGCACACGTGCTGCTGCTCGAGCCGAAATCCACCCTCAACACCGGCAACGTCCGCAATGAGCGCACGCTCGAGGAGCTCGAGCGGCTCTAGGGGAGGGCTGGAAGGGTAGCTACTCGTTCGTCTCGTGCACCTCGGTCGGCCGGCGCCGGCGCGTCGGACGCGCGTCCTTGCCTTCTTCCGTCAGCTTGAACGATCGCACCGTGTGATACGCGAGGTCGACGTCCGGCTGCCGGTCGAACTCGGTCAGAATCTCCTCCCACATCGCGTGCTCGGTGCCGCGCCGCTTGCGGGGCTCGATAAGATAGCGCATGGTCAGCTGCACGCCGCTGTCCACCACGCGCGTGTAAACGATCGGGGTCAGCTTGGTGTAGTTGATGAGGTATTGCCGCGACGCCGCGAGCAAATCCTGCTCCGCCTGGGCCGTGAGGTGCTCGGCGTGCTTTAAGGCGATCCGCGTGAGGATCTCCTTCGCCGTCCGCCAGTCGCTCTCGAACGTCACGAGCACCGGGACTTCGTTCCAGATGTACTTGAAGCCCTTGTCGTAATTCGCGACCGGCTCCGTGAAGACCTTGCCGTTCGGGATGTGGATGATCCTTCCACTCGACTGGTCCGCATCCACCCAGTTGCCGATCTCGTTGAGCGTGAACTGCTGCAGCCGGATGTCGATCACGTCCCCCTTGTGCCCGCCGATCTCGACCCGGTCGCTCACCTCGAAGGGGCGCCGCCACACGATGAAGATCCAACCCGCCAGGTTGGTGACGGGGTCCTTGAGGGCGATGGCCAGGCCCGCCGAGAGCAAGCCGAGGAACGTCGCGAGCGCCTGAATGCCGACGAACCACGTCCGCCCCACGAGGATGATGCCCAGCCCGAGGGCGACGTATGTGATCGCCTTGCGCCAGCGGTAGCGGCTCCAGGCGTTCGTCACGCGCCGGTACACGACCGTGAGGACGATCCAGTGCAGCAGCCACAGTCCGAAGACGATCAGCAGCGTGCTGAGCAGCTTCACTTGGAGCTCGGGGCTGAGCCCGAGTCGCGTTTGGAGCCAGTCGATCATGCGGCGCGGAGGTGAGTGGCGGGCACCAAGGTAGGGAACGGCAGGGCGACGCGCCAGCTACGGCGCTATACTTGCCACATGATGCGCACCGCATCCCGGGCCGCCCCCGTCCTGGTTCTCGCCGCCGTCGCGTGGGGCTGCCACCGACCGGCCGCTGCGCCCCTCAACCCGCAGGCGGAAGTTGCGGTCACCGTCGACAACCAGAACTACCTCGACATGGACGTGTTCCTCATCCGAGGAGGGCAGCGCATCCGCATCGGGATGGTGCCGGGCATCTCGTCGCGCATGCTGATGCTGCGGTCCGAGCTGATCGGTTACGGGACGGAAGTGCAATTCGAGCTGCACCCGATCGGCGGCCGGGGAAACACGATCAGCGAAACCGTGACCGTGCGCCCCGGCGACGTGATCCAGCTGACGATCCCGCCCAACTGAGCGCCGGTCCGCCGCGTCTCCCAAAGATGCGCTCGGGCAGCTGTGTGCGGCTGCCGCCTCACGCGATACGGAGCGCGATTTATGCATATCGTGCAAGCCTGCCGGATCCTCCTCACCGAGCGACTGCGCGCCTCACCCCAACCCCCGCCGATCCAAGCTGCGATACTGAATCGCCTCGCTCACGTGTTTCGGGTCGAGCGCAGCCGCGCCCTCCAGGTCGGCGATCGTGCGGGCGATCTTGAGGATGCGGTGATACGCCCGCGCCGAGAGCGCCAGCCGAGTGATCGCGGTGCGGAGCAGCGCGTCCGCACCCTCCGACACCCGGCAGAACGTCCGGATGTCACGCGCCGTCATGTGGGCGTTCGCGTAGATCCCAGGGCGGTGCGCGAAGCGCTCCCGCTGCACCGCCCGCGCCCGGTCTACCCGCTCCCGCGCGGCCTCGCTCGGCTCGCCCGCGCCTTGGTCGGCGAGGGCCCGGTACTTCACGGCCGGCACCTCGAGGTGGATGTCGATCCGGTCGAGCAGCGGTCCCGACACCCGCGCGAGGTAGCGCTCCACGCCCAGCGGCCCGCAGACGCAATTGTGCTGGGGATCGCCGAAGTAGCCGCAGGGGCACGGGTTCATCGCGGCGGCGAGCATGAAGCGCGCGGGATAGGTGAGGCTCATCGCCGCCCGCGCGATGGTCACCACACCGTCCTCCATCGGCTGACGCAGCACCTCGAGCACGTTCTTCCGGAACTCCGGGAGCTCATCCAGAAACAGCACGCCGCCGTGCGCCAGGCTCACCTCGCCGGGCCGCGGGTACGAGCCGCCGCCGATCAGCCCGGCGTCCGAGATCGTGTGGTGCGGCGCCCGGAACGGCCGCCGGGCGACCAGCGACTCACCCAGCGGCAGCGCGCCCGCCACCGAGTGGATCTTCGTCGTCTCGAGCGCCTCGTCGAGGCTCATCTTCGGGAGGATGGTCGGGAGGCGACGGGCCAGCATGGTCTTGCCGGATCCGGGCGGGCCGATCATCAGGATGTTGTGCCCGCCAGCTGCAGCCACCTCGAGGGCGCGCTTCGCGTGCGCCTGGCCTTTCACCTCGGCGAAGTCCACGTCGTCCTGCGCCCGCTCGGCGAGCAGCATGGCGAGGTCGACCTGGGGTTCGGGCAACTCGGCCCGCCCGTCCAGGAAGTCAGCGAGCTCCGCGAGGCTCCCCGCCCCGAGGACGCGGACGCCCGAGACGACGCCCGCTTCCGCCAGGTTTTCCCGCGGCAGCACGAGCGCGGCGAGCCCCGCGGCGCGCGCCGCCAACGCCACAGGCAGCGCCCCGCGCACCGGCCGGATCGCTCCTTCGAGCCCCAACTCGCCCAGCACCGCCACGCCCGCCAGCCGCTCGGCCGAGATCTGCTCCGTGGCGGCGAGGATCCCCACCGCGATCGGCAGGTCAAAGGCGGAGCCGTCCTTGCGAATGTCCGCCGGGGCGAGGTTCACCGTGATGCGCTTCAGGGGGAAGGTGTAGCCGGTGTTCGCGAGCGCGGCGTACACCCGCTCGCGCCCCTCCTTCACCGCCCCCTGCGGCAACCCCACGGTGGCGAAGGTCGGCAAGCCGTTCGCGATGTCGGTCTCGACGTCCACGAGATAGGCATCGATGCCGAGGACGGCGGCGGAACGGACGCGGGCGAGCACACCGGACGCTAGGGCGGACGGGCGGACGCGCGGTAGGAAAAAACGCGCAGGAGGGGGCGAAGTGTTGCGGAAACGGGGTGAGGCACCTTGCGAAACCGATCCGGCCTTCGTTCTTTTTGCTCCGGCCGGCTCGAGGGCATCCCGGTGAGAGCCAAGGAGTTCATCTACCTGCTCGGCCTCAAACCGAAGCCGAAAACGTTCGGATTCGTGGTCGAAGGGCACGACCTTCCGCGGGAGGGGCGCCTCGAGGTCGCCCGGTGGCTGCACCCGGGCGCCCGCAGCGGCGCGCCATCTCAGGCGGCCGTGGATCAGTGGCGCCGCTTCCTGCGCGCCGGCGACGTCGCGATCGACATCGGCGCCCACACCGGCGACACCGCGATCCCTGTCGCGCTGGCGGTCGGCCCGTCGGGTCTCGTGCTCGCGCTCGAGCCCAACCCGTACGTGTTCCCGGTGCTCGAACGCAACGCCAGCCTCAACCCCGGGAAGACCCGCATTATGCCGCTGATGTTCGCCGCGATGCGGGCCGACGGGGTGTACGAGTTCCAGTACGGCGAACCCGGCTTCTCGAACGGCGGGTTTCACGAGGGCATGAGCAAGTGGCAGCACGGCAGCGCCTTCAAGGTCCGGGTCGACGGGAAGAACCTGCGGGACTTCCTGCGTCGGGTGCATCCCGACCTCATCGCCCGCCTCCGCTTCATCAAGGTGGACGCCGAAGGATTCGACCTGGCCATCCTGCAGACCCTCGAGGATCTGATTCGCAGCCAGCGTCCCTACCTCCAGGTGGAGATGTTCAGCCTCCGGAAGTCCGCGCCTGCCTACCGGCGCCAGTTGTACGACTTCCTCGCGGGCCACGGCTACGAGGTGCACCGCATGGAAGGCGACGAGAACTTCCTCGGGGACGTGATCACCCTGGAGAACCTCATGCGCTGGAACGTCTACGACGTGTTTTGCGTCCCGAAGCACTAGGAGGACGGCGGTCATGAAGAAGGCGCTCATGGTTCTCGGTGGCGCGCTGATCGCGCTCACCGTCGTACTGATCGCGAGAACGGCGACGTACCATTCCCGCCAAGTCCCGGTCGAGCCCGCGCCCGCGCTCGCGCTCGACTCGGGCGCCGCGGCGGAGCGATTGGCGGGCGCATTGCGTTTCGCGACCGTGTCCTTCGGCGGTTCGGTGGGTGTGGATACCATGCCGTTCCACGGCCTCCAGAGCTATCTCGAGCACGCGTTCCCGCGCGCACACGCGTCGTTAACGCGCGAGCGCGTCGGCGGTCTCGCCCTGCTGTATCGCTGGGCGGGCAGCGACACCACGCTGCAGCCGATACTGCTCCTGGCCCACCAGGACGTGGTACCGGTCGAGCCGGGGACGGAGTCGCGCTGGACCGAGCCCCCGTTCGCCGGGCGCATCGCCGGCGGCTACGTATGGGGTCGGGGCGCGCTCGACGACAAGGGCAACCTGGTGGCGGTCCTGGAAGCGGTCGAAACGCTGCTCGAGCAGGGGTATCGGCCGCGCCGCACCGTGTATCTCGGATTCGGCGCCGACGAGGAAGTCGGTGGCCGCCGCGGCGCGGCCCAGATCGCGGCGCTCCTCGCCACGCGCGGCGTCCGGCCCGCGTTCGCCGTGGACGAGGGGGGGGCGATCGTGCGCGGGCTGGTGCCGGATGCCGGGAGGGCGGTCGCGCTCGTCGGGATCGGCGAGAAGGGGTACCTGAGCGTAGAGCTCACGGTGCACGTGGCAGGCGGGCACTCGTCGATGCCGCCCGCCGAGACGGCGGTGGGGATGCTGAGCGCGGCCATCGATCGGCTCGAGCACCGTCCCATGCCCGCCGCGATCCGTGGACCGACGGCCAAGATGCTCGACTACCTCGGCCCCGAGATGCCGTTCGGGACGCGCCTGGTGCTCGCGAACCGCTGGCTGTTCGGCGGCCCGATCGCGGCCCGGCTCGGTGCCACGCCCGCGGGGAACGCCATGCTGCGCACCACCACCGCGCCGACCATCTTCCAGGCGGGGGTCAAGGACAACGTCCTGCCCTCCGCGGCCCGCGCCGTGGTGAACTTCCGGCTGCTCCCCGGTGACAGCTCGGGTCTGGTGCTGGCGCACGTGCGCGAGACCGTCCACGATCCGCGGGTCGAAGCTCGTGCGCTGGGAGAGACCGTGAGCGAGGCGTCGCCGGTATCGGACGTGGCGTCCCCCAACTTCGCGCTGCTCGAGCGCACCATCCGTCAGGCCGCGCCCGACGCGATCGTCGTTCCCTGGCTCGTCGTGGGCGCCACCGACTCGCGCTACTACGCCAGGCTCACGGGCGACGTCTACCGATTCAGCGCCGCGCGGCTCGGCCCGGGTGACTTGGCGCGCGTGCACGGCACCGATGAGCGCATCGGAGTCGGGGATTACGCGGCGAACGTCAAGTTCTACGTGCTGCTGATCAAGAACGCCGCGACCTGACTAGCGCAGCCCGATCGACACGCCCAGCTGCAGCACCACGAGATCCGCGGCGCTCTGCACCGGGCTCAGCGTCAACGAGCCGTCAGGGTTCTCGACGATGCTGCCCTCGCGCAAGTAGCTCACCTGGCCGTTCCGGACGTAGCTTGCGCCGAGGTCGAGCGACACGGGGTGCCGCCCGCGGGAGAGATCGATCAACAATCCGCCGCCGCCCGCGAGCGATAGCGCACCGTCGTCGTAGTTCGTGGTGCTGGCGAGATCGTAGCAGCCGCACCCCCCATCCGTGAGTGCGGTCCGGGTCGCGAAGTACGACGCGCCCATCGTCCCGAAGCCGTAGGCTCGCACCCGTCCCTGGCCGAGCGTGAGCTGCGGCCCGGCGCGCAGCGAAGCGATGAAGAAGTCGGTGCCCATGTTCAGGCTCACCAGCCCACCCGTGCCTGAGAGGAAGACCGGCCGGTTCTCGTGGCCGTAGGTGAGGTACGCCGCATCCACCCGCAAGCTGACCGCGCCGGCGCGGTCGAGGTTGACGGCAAACGAGCCACCCACCCCGCCGGCGAGGCTCACGTAATTCCGGAACTCCCCGACGGGGACGCCGAGGATCCCACCAATCCCCCCCGCGCCCCAACTCCGCACCTCGCGCAGCCCCGGGGCCTGGCCGGCTCCCGCGACCGGCCCGACGAGCGCGAAGCCGAGCGCGCAGCCGGCCGCACGCCGCATGATGAGTCGCTTGGTCGACCGCATGGCTCCCCCTCCGTCTGTAGTCCCGTTGCAATCGGCGCCAGCCAAGGGCAACGCTCGTGCCGAGCGCCACGCATGCATCAAGTGACCATCAACCGGCACCCGGCCTTACACTTCAATGGGTTCGCGGCAACGATTCGCGCGCCGCGGACTCCGAGCGCTGGCCACAAACGAGGACAGCCTTTCAGGGTGAGACACGGGAGCGAGGGAGGAAACCGAATCCGCCATGCCGACGATCACGTGGGACGATTTCGCCAAGGTGGACATCCGCGTGGGGCAGGTCGTGCAGGTCGAGGACTTCCCCCAGGCTCGGAAGCCCGCCTACCAGCTGCGCATCGACTTCGGCGACCTCGGGGTGAAAACCTCGAGCGCGCAGATCACCAAGTACTACGGCAAGGCCGATCTCATGGGGAAGCTGGTGCTCGCCGTTGTGAACTTCCCGCCGCGCCAGATCGCGCACTTCTTCTCGGAAGTGCTGACGCTCGGCGTCGTGGTGGGTGAGGGGGACATCGTGCTGGTGCAACCCGAGCGGGAGGTGCCGCTGGGCAGCCGGATTGCCTAGCGGGCTGCCGCTCCCACCCCGGCCCCGTACCGGCTCTCGACGTACTCCTCGAGGATCTTCAGGAAATCCGCGACGATCGTGTCGCCCTTGAGCGTCACCTTGAGCCGCCCGTCGACGTACACCGGCGCCTTGGGCTCTTCGAAGGTGCCTGGGAGCGAGATCCCGATGTCCGCGTGTTTGGACTCTCCGGGGCCGTTCACGACGCAGCCCATCACCGCCACGCGCAGCTCCGCCACCCCGGGGTAGCGCTCGCGCCACGCGGCCATCTGCTCCCGCAAGTGCGCCTGGATCTGTTCGGCCATCTCCTGGAAGAAGCTCGACGTGGTGCGCCCGCAGCCGGGACACGCGGACACCTGCGGGGTGAAGCTGCGGAGGCCGAGCGACTGCAGCACCTGCTGCGCGACCCGCACCTCTTCGGTGCGGTCGCCGCCCGGGCGGGGGGTGAGCGATACGCGGATCGTGTCGCCGATCCCCTCCGAGAGCAGGATCGAGAGGCCGGCGGCGCTCGCGATGATTCCCTTGGCCCCCATGCCGGCCTCCGTGAGCCCGAGGTGCAAGGGGTAGTCGGAGAGCCGCGCGAGCCGGCGATATGCGTCCACCAGGTCCTGCACGCCCGAGAGCTTCGCCGACAGGATGATGCGGTCGTGCGGTAAGCCGCACTGCTCGGCCAGCTCGGCCGACCGCATGGCGCTCGCGACCATCGCTTCGAGCATCACGTCGCGGGCGTCGAGCGGGTCGGCCCGGCCCGCGTTCTCGTCCATCATCTCCGTGAGGAGCTGCTGGTCGAGGCTTCCCCAGTTGACACCGATCCGCACGGGCTTGCCGTTGGTCAGCGCCACTTCGACGATGGTGCGGAAGTTGTCGTCGCGCCGCTTGGCGCCGACGTTCCCCGGGTTGACGCGGTACTTGGCGAGGGCGGCTGCACAGCGCGGGTACTTCGTCAGCAGCAGGTGGCCGTTGTAATGGAAGTCGCCGATGACGGGGACCTGGACCTGTGCCACAATCTCGGGCACCGCGGCGGCAGCGGCCTCGTTGTTGACGGTGACCCGAACCAGCTCGCTCCCCGCCTCGTGCAGGGCGCGCACTTGCGTCGCCGTCGCTGCCACATCGGCGGTGTCGGTGTTGGTCATCGATTGGACGACGATGGGATGGGCGCCACCCACCTTCACGCCGCCGACATTCACGACGACGGTCTTACGGCGCTGATGCTCTGGCACGCCTCAATATAAACGGCGTGGAGGAACACCGTGGAGGGAGAACGTGGAGGAGAACCGTTGAGGAACTACGTAGTCCCTCTACGCCTGTCCTCCACGGTTTTCCTCCACGTTTCCCCTCAACGTCGTCAATGTCGTCAACGTCGTCAGAAGATTTTGTCTTGTATGACGACCCTCGCCCGCAGCGCCGTGAGCTTCGCCGTCCCCTTCACCGGACCGGACGGCGATGACGCCCCGCCGGGCGTGGCCGAAGCCCGGAGGCCGACGTACACCTTGGAGGCGAGGAACAGCGGCTTGAGGGCGTCGGGGAGGTTCACGCTGAACGAGCTGTCCGTCGTGGAGGCGGGAAACACGTCGGCCGTCACACCGAACGCCGACGGGCTCGTGTAGACGGTGTTCGGAAGGGAGTCGAAGTACACCTGGAACACGACGGTTCCCGTGTCGGTCTCGTTGACGAACGACACCGTACCGGTCACGAGGACGGTATCCACGATGGACGAGGTGACGCCGAGGGAGTTGATCGTCTGCACCGGGATGGTGTCCGGCACGCCGGGGGGGAGCGGCCCGACGTACGGCAGCGTGTCCGCCTTGGCGGAGCTGAGGAAGCTGTAGACGTCGATGTCGAAGATGGCGCGGCCTTGACCGCACCCCGCGGCCACGACCGCGGCCAGCGCCACCCCGAGCCACTTCGCGTTCATCGTGCCTCCCTAATAAATCGAAAGCGACGTCGCCATCGTGATGGCGCGCTCGTTCGAGAGCGAGTTGGTGTGGGTCCAGAATCCGACGTCGAGGCCGAGACCCCCGAACCGCAGCCCCCCGCCCCAGCCGAACACGATCCGCTTGCGCTGATCGCGCGCGATCCCGCCGCGCACCGCCCAGACGCTGATCCGCTGCTCGGCGCCTACGTGGACGACGGCGCCGCGGCCGGTGTTCAGCACATCCGCGCCGAGCGTCGTCTTGCCGACCGTGTACGCGAGATTGGCGATGTAGGAGACCGGCAGCTTGGTCTTGGTCTCCACGTGGCCCGGCAGGACAGGCGTCGAATAGCTCGAGTCGTGATAGAACGCGCTATCCCGGCGCGTGTCGGGCCACGTGATGGTCGCGCCGATGTCATTCACGCCCACGCCCAACTCGATCGGCCCCGAGATCCAGGCGACGCCCACGTCGCCGCCGACGCCGTGCCCCAGCGTGTTCCCGGGCTTCGAGTACTGGGTGAGGGTCTGGGCGCGCGGCGTCACGGGAGTCGGCCCGCCGAAGATGGTGTCACCAGTGAGGAATCCCGCGTCGCCGTCGGTGCGCATGTAGCCCACGCCGAAATAGTAGTGAAGCGCCCCGCCGACGTAGAACCCGCTCGCGCTGTCCCCGGCGATGCGGCCGGCGTAGCTGACGGTGGGCGCGAACCCGCCCTCGACCAGGCCGTGGACCAGGACCTTGTACGTGGTGCTGTCCCGCGCGGGCACGGAGTCGCGCAGGAACCCGAGCAGTGTGTCGCCGAGCTGGAACTCCGCCTGAGTGTGCAGCCATCCCATCACACCCAGCCGGACACCCTTGATGTCGATGCCGGGGTCGAGCGGGCGGCTCGAGCTGCTGATCCCGAACTGGTCCTCCGGCACGAGCTGCGCCGCCGCGCCGAGATTCACCACCAGCTGGTTCTTTCCGATCGTGAACGCCACGTCGTTCGTCGGCGTGGGCGCCTTCTTGACCTCGAGGAAGAGTGGCAGGTTCAGGATCGTATTCACAAAGAGCACCGGGTTGAATCCGGTCGAGCCGGGCTTGAACTCGGGATCGTTCGTGATGTGGGGGTGGTCGTGCAGAAACTGAAGTGCAGAAACTGAATGATCCCGAGCGGGATCGGGATCGTCACCTTGGGCTGGCCGCGCCGATCCGCCTGGGGGGACACGGCCCGGTACGCAGGATTGTATCGGACCACGTCGCCCGAGCGACCGAGGGTCAGGCCGCCCATCCCGATGCGGCGCGCGTCGGTGACCAGCCATTGGGCGGACGCGGGTGCCGCGTAGCTGAGACCCAATGCCGCCAGTGCGAACCCTACGATGGACGTGCGCACGGTCTCCCCGAGAAGGTGGCGGGTAACAAGGTTAATAAGGATCGTGAAACGCGCCACACCCGGGCGTGAGCCCCGTCACGAATTGCGCTCCCGGGCGCCTTGGAGCGTGAGGGTCACGGTCGTCCCCCGCCCCCGCTCGCTCGTCAGGGCGATGGTGCCGCCCCAGCTCTCGACCAGTCGGCGGGCGATCGCAAGACCCAGCCCCGAGCCGCTGGAGGTGGTGGAAAAGGTGGGGTCGAACACGCGCGGCAGCGCTTCGGGCGGGATGCCCCGCCCGTCGTCCTCAACAGCGAGCCGCCGCCCGCCGTCGTCGACGCGCATCGTGACCCGCCGCGCCCCCGCGTTGCGCGCGTTCTCGAGCAGGTTGACCAGCACTTCCTTCACTTCGTCCGCGCGCGCCAGCACCGGCGCGCCCGGCTGCCCCACGATCTCGAATCGCGTGGCCGCTTCGGCGCCGCCGAGCGCATACAGGTGCACCACGTCGCGCGCCGCCGCGAGCAGGTCGAGCGGCTCGAGCGGGAGCGCCTCGGCGGCGGGGGACGAGAAGCGCGAGAACGCGCGCGCGATCGCGTCCAGCCGGTCGATTTCGGCGAGGATGCGCTGCGCCGTCTCGCGCAGCGTAGCGTCGAAGTGGTGGGAGCCCGGCTTCGCCCGGGCGCGCTGCAGGTGCTGAATGCCGAGGCGGATCGGCGTGAGCGGATTCTTGATCTCGTGGGCCACCTGGCGCGCCATCTCACCCCACGCCAGCACGCGCGTCGCGCGCGTCAGCGCGGTCGCGTCGTCGAGGGCGACGACGCAGCCATCGGGGCTGGGCCCGAGCCGCGCCAGCTGGACGCGGATCTGCCGTCCCCCGACTTCGAATTCGCGCTCGGCGATCCGGTCGGCCCCGGCCGGGGGGGGGAGCGGAGCGGGAGCCGCCAGGAACTCGGCCACCGCGTTCCAAACCGGCAGCCAATCTCCGGTGGCCGTCTGAGGCAGCACGTCCCCCGGACCGAGGGGTGCGCCCAGCAGCTCGCCCGCCCGCGGGTTCGCCATCGTGACGCGGAGCTCCTCGTCCACGGCGATCACCCCGGTCGCCACGTTGGCGAGTACCTGCGCGGTGCGCCGCCGCGCCTCTTCGAGCGCCACCTGGCTCCGACGCACGTCGGCAGCCATCCGCTCGAACGCCGACATCACCGGCTCGAACTCGCGCGGGGCGCCCGCCGGGAACGCCGGCGGCGGCGCGCCGCGGCCCACCGCCACCGCCGCGTCGCGCAGGGCCGCCACGGGCCGCGCCAGTCCGCGCGCCGTGAGACCCGCCAGGTACACGGCCGCGACGAGCCCCACGAGGGTCGCCAGAATCAGCGCCAGCGCGAGGTCTTCCTGCTGCTGCCGGACCCGCTGGTCGTCGAGCAATTGCGGCGCCGCGAGGATCGCCTGCACCGGCGGCGGCCCCGCCAGCACCACGCGGTAGCCGATGCGGATCGGCCGGCCGGCCGTGCGCCCGTCGGCCGTGAGCTCGAGCTCATCCAGGAGCGCGAGCCGCACGAACGCCTGGGGCGCAAGAAACGGATCCACCAGCCCCAGCTCGCCCAGCACGGGGGCGCTCGCGCCCGCGAGGATGCCGTCCCGGTACAGCCACAGATCCGCATCGAGCTGACTGCCCAACTCGACCATCGACCGTCCCACTGCGGCGGGGCGCTCCGACGCCAGCGCACCCGCCGTCGCCGCCGCGTCGCGCAACGTTTGACTGATGAGGAGATCGCCGGCGCGCCTGGCCTCGTCGCCGAGGCGCGCGAAGCTCCACACGGCGAACAGCAGCACGGGCAGCACGACGAACCCGGAGAGCGCGGCGGCGAGCCGCACCCGATAGCTGGCGCGCAGGGCGGTCATCACGGGCGGGAGTCGGGGGCGCCATCCCTCGACCAGCATCAGGCTCAGCAGCCAGCACCCCGCGAGCAGCGCCGCGTCCACCAGGACGACCAGCGCCCCGCGCACCAGCAGCGCCCACGGGCTCCGCAGCTCCACGCGCAGGTGCACGTGCCGCACGCCGCCCGGAAGCTCGATGCGCTGTTCGCCCAGGACCGACCACCCCGCCCGGGTCCACACCAAACGCGCGCTGGCCGTCGCCGGCGCCGGGCTGGGAGACAGCAAGATCGTATACGGCGGCTCGACGCCGACCTCGCCCTGGAGAAACCGGGCGACGCGATCCGCGGGGATCAGCTGCGTGCGGGGCCCGATGCCGACCGTGAGGACATCGCCCGAGGAGAGCGGCAGGACGAGCACGTAGTACGTGCCCGGGATTCGCTCGAGCGGCTCGACCCGTGGTCCGCGAGCCGTCAGGGGCGACCGGACAAGCGCCGCGACCAGCGACGGCGGCAAGTCCACGTTCGCCAGGCGGATCTCGGCCTCGGGCTCACCCGTGCGGGTCCAGAGCGCGAGGCTGGCGGGGTAACTGTCGGCGGCGAGCGGCGAGGCGCGCCACCAGGCGTACAGCTCACCGGCGGTGCGCGGCGGCGCCTCCGGGGGCTCGCGCCCCAGCCGCTCGAGCCGTGCGACCGCGCCGGGATCGCTCGCGCGGCCCAGATCCGCGGCGTCCCGCACTGCGAGCCCCAAGCGGCCCTCGACCGCGGCGCCCCAGGTGACGAGCGCGGCCGCCGTGCCCGCCACCGTCGCGATCCCGAGCACGGCCCAACGACGCGGCGCGGGGACCAGCACGCCCACCAGGGCGGGGAGCCAGACGAACGTGTACCACTCCGGCCACGCGCCGTACGGTTGCCACAGCCACAGGCCGGCGAGGCCGGCGAGCGCGGCCCAGGCATACGCCGCCGGCAGGGTCCACGGCACGCGCGCGGGCTCCACCGGCCCCCGCACGAGCGCGGCGGCACAGAAGACCAAGGCCATGGCGGCGGTCGCGACCGCGACTTCCCACGACATCCAGAGCCCGAAGCCGACGCCCCCGGCCGGGGGCGCGATCCCGCGGCCGAAATAGCGCACCACGTACGGCGCGACGAGCACCAGCAGGCCGGCGGTCGCGGTGCTCCACCACCGCCGGGTGAGGCCCCGGCGCCAAGCGACGGTCGCGGCGAGCAGCGACACGATGCCGAGCACTGTGAGCGCGCCGGCCGAAGCGCTGAACACGCCGAGCAGCGGGCGGTAAAAGGTGACCGGGGAGAAGAAGACGGCGAACCGCAGTCGCGCGAGGCACCAGGCGGCGGCGAGCACGACGAGCCAGCGCCACCGGCCGGGCGGAGGCGCCACGAAGAGGAAGAGCAGCGCGGCAGCGAGCGCGGCAGTCGCGCGACCTTCCGTGGCGCGCAACGCCGCAAGCTTCGCATCCCCCTGCGACGGCGGCACAGGCCGGACGCTGAACAGGGTATCGCTATGCTCGCACTGCGTCGGGCAGAAGTCGAACACGTCGGAGTCGCGCGGCGCCATGGGCGGCGGGTAGAAGCGCAGGGCCACGCCGTGGGCGCGCTCGAACTGCGCGCTCACCGCGCGCGCGCGGTCCGGCGCGGCTGGGGCGGCATCGAGCAGGACGCTGCCGACGGCTATGCCGCCGCCCTGCGTCTGGCGCCGGGCCTCGAGCGACACGTAGAATGGAGTGATGACGGCGCGCAGCTCCGCGGTGTCCCGCACGGGAACGAACCGGTGGCGGCCGGCCCACGCCACCGGCTCGCCGTCCGCCGCGAGGATCACGACGCCGCGCTCCGCCCCCCCCGCCCTGCCCCCCGGCCTCGCGGTGACGGCCTCGCGCAAGCGGGTGAACGCCGCCTCCCGGGGCAGGAGCGCCGCCGTCATGCCGCGCTCGGCGAGGCGCCGAGCCTCCGCCGCAGCGCCTGCCAGCGTGGCCGCGAGTTGCTGCGAGGCCGCGGCGACCCGTGCCTCGCGCAGCTGGGCCCAACAGCACTCGATCCGCCGCACCTGGAGCAGGCCCGCCACCAGCACCACGCCGAGCACGAGGCAGGCCAGCGCGGCCGACGCCGAGGCGATCCCTCGGGGTCTCCGCAGCGCGGCGAGGAGGGCGGTGGCCAGCCCCGCCGCCGCCGCCGCCCACGCCCACCCCGCGGCGTTGCCATACAGCCATTCGCCAGCGGCCACGGCCGCGGCGCAGCCGGCCAGCGCTACGTGAGCGCGCCGCTGCACCTCAAGGCCCTCGTGCCAGACGAGGTGCGTTTTGTGCTCGAGCGCGATGCCCGCCTCCTCGTGCCGGTCGGGACCTGCGAGCAGCACGGTCCCCATCTCCCCCTCGGCTGCGACACCATCATCGTCGAGCGGCTCGCCGACGACCTCTCGGCCGCCTTCGAAATCCTCCGCGCGCCCACGATCGAATACGGCGTCAACACCGCCACGCGCCGCTCGTTCCCCGGCAACGCCGCGGTCCGCCGCAAGACACTGCACCGCTGGATGAACGACCTGCTCGGCGCCTGGGAGGAGGCCGGCGTCGACACGTTCATCATCCTCACGGCCCACGGCCACGACCCGCACCAGGAAGCGCTCTCGACGCTGCGGACCCGCCGGGCCCGCATCTTCACCGTGGACGTGTTCGCCCTCGATTTCACGAGCCAACTCGAGGACGCCGACGGCCCGATGCACGGCAGCGAGCTCGACACGTCCCTCCTCCTCTATCTGGACCCGGCCCTCGTCCGCATGGAGCGCGCCCGGGACTTCGTCCTCTCGGAGAGCGAGCGCTCCCGCTATGGGCGCGGCAACATCGGCAAGCTCCCGGTGCACTCGCCCGGCTCCGTCGGCCGCCCCACGATCGCCACCCGAGAGAAGGGCGAGCGGCTGTATAAGATGATTTACGAGCGCATCGCCACGCGAGTGCTCGGAGCGCCCGTGCCGTGAGCGCCGTCCTCCTGGCGCTGCTCGCGCTGCAGAGTCCGATCGACGAGGGCTCCCTCGTCGTGCGCGAAGACACCGTCGACATCGCCCGCGAGTCGTTCCGGCTCACCGTGACGCGCGCGGGATGGACGCTCGCGGCCACCACCCGCTACGACCGCGGCCGACCCGTCGTGGTGCTCGATCCGCTGCTCGAGATCGGACCCGATTCGGCTCCCGCGACCTTGGAGTATACCGTGGCCGACCCGCGCGAGCCGCTGCGCATCCTGGGTCAACTGACGCGCGGCCGATTCAGCGTGCGGCTACTCGGGCGCCGCACGGAGCGGGCGCGCGAGTTCCCGGCCCCGCCGCCCGCGGCGATCCTCGACGACTCGGTGTTCGCGTTGTATGTGGCCGCGGCCTGGCGGGCGCGGCCGCAGCCAGTGCCGCTGACCGGGCTCTTCCCCCGGGCCGGCCGGCGCGAGGTCCTGATGGTGCAGGACCTCGGGATCCAGAGCACGACGCTGCATCGCGACCCCGCGTCGCTGCGGCACATCACCGTCACAGGGGGCGCGAACCGGGTAGTCGACCTCTGGCTGGGCCCCGACGGGCGGTTGCTGAAGGTCGAGGTACCGTCCCGCCACCTGACGGCCGAGCGGGCCCCGGCGCCTTGACCCCGTCGTCGCCGCGCGCCACGCGGGTTAGATTCCCGCCGGCCCGCCGACGCGTCAGTCGAGGGCCAGAAACCCACGGCGGCTCCTGCACGTATGAGGTGACGTCCTAACGACCGGCCCAAGGAACTTCATGAGGCAAACGCTCTTGTCCGTCGGGCTCGCCGTCTGCCCAGCCCTCGCCCTCTGCCAACAACCCGTTCCCGCGCACCTCTCCCTCGCCGACGCCATCGCGCTGGCGCGCGAGCACAATCCCGTGTACCGGCAGACGATTCACGACCGCGCGCCGGCCGCGTGGGGCGCGCGCAGCGCGTACTCGAGCCTCCTGATCCCGACCGTCACCGCGTCGGGCGGTCTCGGCTATGCGGGCCCCGGCCAGCAGAACTTCCTCACGTCGAGCTTCTCGCAAACCGTTTCGACGTGGTCGTCGAACTACAGTTTCGCGCTCGCTTGGACGCTCAACGGACAGACGCTCACGCAACCGGGCCTGAAGGGGGCGCAGCTCACGGCGGCGGACGCCGACATCGCGGGCGCCGAGACCAACCTCGTCACGGCGGTCACGCAGCAGTACCTGACGGTGCTCCAGGCGCGCGACAACGCCGCGGTGGCGCGCAAGCAGCTCGACGTGAACACGGAGTTCCAGGCGCTCGCGCGGGCCCGCTACGACGTCGGCCGCGCGTCGCTGATCGACGTCCGTCAGGCACAGGTGGCTCGCGGCCAGGCGGAGGTCGCGCTGCTGCGCGCTCAGACCGCCGTACAGGTCGAGAAGCTGCGGCTGTTCCAGCAGATGGGCGTGACGGCGCCCGTGGACGTGGCGGGGATCCAGCTGACGGACAGCTTCACCGTGCAAACGCCGACGTGGCAGCTCACCGACCTGCTCGCGATGGCGGAGCAGCAGAACCCGTCGCTCAAGGCGCTGCGCGCCCGCGAGCGCGCGGCGAGCTGGGGCGTGCGGGCCGCGAAGTCGAGCTGGGGGCCCTCGGTGGCGCTCTCCGCTGGGTGGTTCGGGTTCACACAGAAGTACTCGAACCTCGATCCGGTGATCGCGGGCTTGCGCGCCGGCGCGTCCGCCGACTCGGCCGCCTGCGATTTCGAGAACACGTACTGGCTCAACGCGCCGGGGCCGGGGACTCTCCCCTGCCCCGCGCTGACGGGGGCCAACCTCCAGCAGCAGGAGCAAGCACTCCGCAATCGGAGCGCCGCCTATCCCTTCCACTTCACGCCGGAGCCGTTCCAGGCGCGGCTCACGATCACGCTGCCGTTGTGGACCAACTTCCAGCAGCCGCTGCAGGTGTCGCAAGCCAAGGCGCAGCAGCTCGACCTCCAGGAGTCGGTGCGGGCCCGTGGCCTGCAGCTCCAGACGGACGTCAATCAGGCGTATCTTACGGTGGTGACGGCGGCGCGGGCGATCGTGATCCAGGACACGAGCCGCACGGCGGGGCGCGAGCAGCTGCAGCTCGCCACGGAGCGCTACCGCGTGGGCTCGGGGACGTTCTTCGACCTGCTGAACGCCGAGGTGCAGGCACTGCAGGCCGAGACGGATTACATCAACGCCGTCTACGACTATCATAAGGCGGTTGCCGCGCTCGAAGCAGCGGTCGGCCGGCCGCTGCGGTAACGAGAGGACCCAACTGCCATGTCCAAACGGAACAAAGTGCTGGTGGGAGCGGGCGCCGCGGCGCTCATCGTCGGGCTGGTGGTGATCAGCGCCGGCGCGCGGCGGGACCGCGGCCAGGAGGTCCGGTTCGAGAAGACGACCCGCCGCGACCTCGTGGCCGCCGTGACGGCGAGCGGGAAGATCCAACCCAAGAAGAAGGTCGACGTGAGCGCCGACATCACCGGCCGCATCACGCGGATCGCGGTGCGCGAGGGCGACCTGGTGAAGCAGGGCCAATTCCTCATCCAGATCGATCCGACGATCTACCAGGCGAACCTGCAGCAAGCCGAGGCGACCATGGCCTCCTCGCAAGCGGCGGCCGTGCAGGCCAAGGCGAACCAGGACCAGGCGGAGCGCTCGCTGCGCCGCACCAAGGAGCTGCGGGCCCAGAACCCGAACCTCATCTCCCAGGAGCAGCTGGAGCAGGCGCAGACGGCGTTCGACGTCGCCGAAGCGAACTTGAACGCCGCGCAACACCAGGTGGACCAGGCGCGTGCGGCGGTACAGTCGGCGCGGGACAATCTCCGCAAGACGACGCTCGTCGCGCCGATGACGGGCCGCGTGACGCGGCTCGCGGTCGAGGAAGGCGAGGTGGCGGTGCCGAGCACCTTCTCGAAGGACATCGGCCTGCTGCTCACGGTCTCGGACCTCTCCGTGATCCAGGCGAAGGTGAAGGTCGACGAGACCGACGTGGTACGCCTCCACCTGGGCGACTCGGTCGAGGTGTCGATCGACGCGTTCCCCGACACCACGTTCACGGGTCGGGTGACCAAGGTGTCCAACTCGAGCGTGCGCGACGCGACGCAGTCGGCCACCGGACAGAACGACCGCGCGGTGGACTACGAGGTCGAGGTGACGCTCGACAAGCCACCCACCGACATCCGGCCCGATCTCTCCGCCACCGCGCGGGTCGTCACCGACACGCGCAAGCAGGCGCTGTCGATCCCGATCATCGCGCTGACGGTGCGCGAGAACAAGCCCGTCGCCACCGAAAACCGCCCGGTGGACACGGCGACCGCCCGCAAGAAGAAGGAGTCGGAGGGCGTCTTCGTGGTGAAAGACGGCGTCGCCACCTTCCGGGCCGTGAAGGTCGGCATCGCGGGAGACGAGTACTTCGAAGTGCTGGACGGGCTCAAGGAGGGGGAGACGATCGTGGCCGGCCCGTACCAGGCGATCCGCGACCTGAAGGACGGGGCCCGGGTACGGCCGATGAAGCAGGCCGCCGACACCGCCAAGAAGAAGGCCGCGGCATGACGGACGTCCAGCCGTTCCGCACGGGCGACACGCCGCTGCCGGACATCGTCATCCTCACGCACAAGCTGACGCGGGACTACGACATGGGCGGCGAGGTGGTGCGCGCGCTGCGCGGCGTGAGCCTCCAGATCCGGAAGAACGAGTACGTCGCCGTGATGGGCCCCTCGGGCTCGGGGAAGTCGACCTTGATGAACCTGATCGGCTGCCTCGACACGCCCACGTCCGGCGAGTACTGGCTCAACGGCCAGAAGGTCTCCGACCTGGACGACGACGAGCTCGCCCGCATCCGCAACAAGGAGATCGGGTTCGTGTTCCAGACGTTCAACCTGTTGCCGCGAGCGACGGCCCTGCACAACGTCGAGCTGCCGCTGATCTACGCCGGGCTCCCCACCAGGGCGCGGCGGGACAAGGCGGCGCGGGCGCTCGAGAGCGTGGGGTTGGGGGACCGCATGGACCACAAGCCGAACGAGCTGTCGGGCGGCCAGCGCCAGCGCGTCGCGATCGCGCGCGGCCTGGTGAACGACCCCTCGATCCTGCTCGCCGACGAGCCGACCGGGAACCTCGACTCGAGCACCAGCGCCGAGATCATGCACGTGTTCCAGGACTTGCACCGCGTAGGCCAGACGATCGTGATGGTCACGCACGAGCACGACATCGCCGCGCACGCAGCGCGCGTGGTGACGCTGCGCGACGGCGTCGTGGCAACGGATCAGCTGCAGGCGGCCTAAATGCCGTTTCTCGACGCGATCCGCCTCGCGCTCCGGATGATCCGGGCGCAGAAGCTCAAGAGCGTCTTCTCCGCCATCGGCGTGTTCATCGGCGTCGCGTTCTTGATCGGGGCCTGGTCGATCGTGAACGGGATGAACCGCTACATGACCGACAAGTTCGCCGGGACCCTCGTGGGCGTGAACACGTTCCACCTACGCAAGCGGCCGAATTTCACGCCCAATGTCTCGGACTCGCTGTGGCGCGCCTGGCGGCGCCGGCCGCGCATCAGCTTCGAGGACGCGGACGCCGTCTCCAAGGGCATCACCGTGCCGGTGGTGACCGCCTGGTGGTCGGAGGACCGCGGGCCGGTGGAATACGGGACCAAGCGAGCCCAGCAGGTCTCGCTGCAGGGCGCGACCGAGCGCTACTTCGAAATCCGCAACATCAAGATCGAGCAGGGCCGCGCCTTCACCCCGCAGGAGGCGAAGGCGGGCGTCACGGTCGTGGTGATGGGCTACGATCTCGCCGCCAAGCTGTTCGAGCGTCAGGACCCCGTCGGCAAGCTCGTCCGCATTCACGGGATCCCCTACCGGGTCATCGGTGTGGCGGAGCGGCGCGGCAACCTGTTCGGCATCTCGCTCGACAACTTCGTCGTCGCCCCCGCCGTCTCACCCATCCAGCGCGAGGTGAACCCGCCGGGGGTCATCGACGCGCTGATGGTGAAGGCGAACTCGGAGCCCGCGATGCGAGAGGCGATCTCCCAGGCCGAGGGGATCATGCGCGGCCGGCGGCACCTGCGCCCGCTCCAGGAGGACAACTTCGTCCTCGAGACGTCGGAGGGCGTGCTGACCTTCTGGGGCAACATCAAGCGCATCCTGTTCTACGTGGGGCCCGGACTGGTCGGCATCTCGCTGGTGGTGGGGGGGATCGTCATCATGAACATCATGCTGATGGCGGTCGCCGAGCGCACCCGCGAGATCGGCATCCGGAAATCGCTCGGCGCGCGCCGCCGCGACATCCTGCGGCAGTTCCTCGCCGAATCGGTCACGCTCGCGGCGTTCGGCGGCGCGCTCGGCGTGCTGGCGGGCGTCGGCCTCACCCTGCTGCTCAGCGCCGCCAGCCCGCTACCCGCCTCGGTCTCGCCCGTCTCGATCCTGGTCGGGATCGTCCTGGGAGGCGGGGTCGGCATCGTCGCCGGCGTCTACCCGGCCACCCGGGCGGCCCGGCTCGACCCCATCGCCGCGCTGCGCCATGAGTAACCCGTGACCCCGCTGCTCGAAGGCGTCGGCATCGCGCTCGACTCGCTGCGGGCGAACAAAGTCCGGGCGGCCCTCACCATCCTCGGCGTGGCGATCGGCGTGATGGTGGTGATGGTGATCGGCGCGTTGATCAGCGGGTTCAATAAGGGCGTGAGCCAGATGCTCGAGCAGTCGGGGCCCAAGACGTTCTGGGTCGGCCGGTTCTTCCAGGGCGGCGTGAACATCTGCGACGGCACCGACGAGCACTGCCCCTGGCGCCGCAACCCGCCGCTCACGATGGAGGAGGCCCGGGTCATCCAGCAGCTTCCCGCTGTGAGCTTCGTCGCGGTGGACGAGAACGCGGGGGGCGGGATCGAGCTGGCGTACGGCGACCGCAAGACGGCGTCGGTGGACATCGCCGGCCGCAGCGCGGACTGGGTGAATGTGGCGGGCGGCGACGTGCTCCCCGGCCGCTCGTTCACGCACGTCGAGGACGCCGCCGACGCCCAGGTCGTGGTGATCAATCAGAAGCTGTCGGAATGGCTGTTCGGCACGCTCGACCCGCTCGGCCGCCAGATCAAGATCGCGGGGCTGCCGTACGAGGTCATCGGCGTCTTCAACCCGCCCCCCAGCTTGTTCGGGGAAGACAACAACTTCCAGGCATTTCTCCCGCATGGCGCGTTCGTGAAGTACGTGCCCTACTGGCGCGGCTGGATGAACTTTCTCGTGGGTCCCGCGGATTCGGTCAACACCCTGGACGCCATGGAGGCCGTGACGGTCGCCCTGCGCGTGCACCGCGGCCTGCGTCCCGGGCGGGACAACAACTTCGCGGTCGTGTCGCAGGAGAAGTTCCTCGAGAGCGTGAACAACACGACGCTCGTGCTGCGCGTGGTGATGATCGTGCTGTCCATGGTCGGGCTCGCGGTGGGCGGCGTGGGCGTCATCGCGATCATGATGATCTCGGTGACCGAGCGGACCCGCGAGATCGGCGTTCGCAAAGCGCTGGGCGCGACGCGGCGCGAGATCCTGTGGCAGTTCCTGGTGGAAGCGGCGACCCTGACGATGGCGGGCGGCGTCTGCGGGATGATCGCGGGCGGCGTGATCGCCTTCCTGATCGCCGCCGCCACCCCGATCCGCGCCAACGTCCCGCTCGGTTCGGTCGTCCTGGCCCTCGCGGCCGCGGCCGTCACCGGGATCCTGTTCGGGATCTATCCCGCCGCCCGGGCGGCGCGGCTCGATCCCGTGGAGGCGCTGCGGTACGAATAGGCTCGCGGAGGGTCGCCGGTAGCATGCCGTTCTTCGAGGCCGTCCGCCTCGCCGTCCAAACCATCCGGGCGCAAAAGTTGAAGAGCGCCTTCTCGATCGTCGGCGTGTTCATCGGCGTGATGTTCCTCATCGCCGTCGTCTCGGTCGTGCAGGGGATGAACCGCTACATGACCGACAAGTTCGCCGGGACGGTGCTCGGCGTGAACACCTTCCGCCTCCGGCAGTTCCCCGACGTCCAGCTCGGCAACGTGACCGACTCGACGTGGCGGGTGTGGCGCCGGCGGCGCCGGGTGACGTATGACGACGCGCAGGCCGTCGTGCACGGCATGACGGTCCCGGTGCTCACCGCTTGGGAGTCGAGCACGCGCGCGACGCTCGCGGCCGGCCGGAAGCAGGCCAAGGACGTGCAAGTGACGGCGGCGACGGAGCGGTACTTCGAAATCCGCTCCCTCGGACTCGAGCACGGTCGCGCCTTCACCGGCCAGGAGGTCCAGGCCGGCGTACCGGTGCTCGTGCTCGGGCACGAGCTGGCGGACAAGCTGTTCGGGGGCCAGGACCCGATCGGCCGGGACGTCAAGATCTTCGACCTCCCCTACCGCGTGATCGGCGTGGTGGAGAAGCAGGGGAACCTGTTCGGGTTGTCGCTCGACAAGTTCGCGGTGGCGCCGGCCAGCGCGCCGCTCAAGCGTTACGTCAATGCCCCGCGCGTCGTGGACGCCGTGGCCGTGAAGGCCGCCTCGTTGCCCGAGATGCGGGAGGCGATGGAGCAAGCCGAAGCCGTGATGCGGACGCGCCGCCACCTGCGCCCACGAGAGCCGGACGATTTCGCGCTGGAAACCGCGGACGAGGTGCTCGACTTCTGGAGCAAGATCAGCCGCGTGCTGTTCGTCGCCCTCCCGGGCCTCGTGGCGATCTCACTGGTGGTCGGCGGGATCGTGATCATGAACATCATGCTGATGGCGGTGGCCGAGCGGACGCGCGAGATCGGCATCCGGAAGTCGCTCGGGGCGCGACGGCGCGACATCCTGCGCCAGTTTCTGGTCGAGGCCACGACGCTCGCCAGCGTGGGCGCGGCGGCCGGCGTCGGCCTCGGGATCGCGCTGGCGGGCGCGGTCGCCGCGACGACCCCGCTGCCCGCCGCGGTCGCCCCCTGGTCGATCCTCGTAGGCATCGTGCTCGGGGCCGGCGTCGGCATCGTCGCCGGCGTGTACCCCGCGAGCCGCGCGGCCCGCCTCGATCCGATCGCGGCGCTGCGACACGAGACATGACTGCCCTGTTCGAAGGGGTGGGGATCGCGCTCGGGTCGCTGCGCGGCCATAAGGGGCGCGCCGCACTCACCATCCTCGGCGTCGCGATCGGCGTCATGGTCGTGATGGTGATCGCCGCGATGATCAGCGGGATCAACCAGAGCGTCTCGAGCCTGTTCGAGTCGATCGCCCCCCGCACCTTTCTCGTGTGGCGCTTCTTCCAGGCGGGGGTCAACGTCTCGGACGGCTCCGACGAGTCCAGCCCCTGGCGCCGTAACCCGACCATCACCGAGGTCGAGGCGGACCGGATCGCCCTGCTGCCCTCCGTGCGCTACATCACGCGCCGCGACGAGAGCTCCTCCACCGTGGAGTTCGGCGACCTGCGACTCCAGTCGGTCAACGTATCGGGGCTCTCCTCGCAGTGGGTCGAGGTGAACGGCGGCGACGTCTACCCGGGCCGCACCTTCACGCGACTCGAGGACGTGGCGAACAGCGCGGTGGCGGTCATCAGTCGTAAGCTCGAGGACCAGCTGTTCCGCGGGCGTGATCCGATCGGCCAGACGATCAAGGTCGCGGGAGCGCGGTTCACCGTGATCGGCGTCTACACGCCACCCCCCAGCCTGTTCAGCGGCAGCACGCCGCCGTTCGTCGGGATCCCGCACGGCGCGTTCGTCAAGCACGTGCCCTACTTCAAGGGGTGGATGCGGCTCGCGGTGGCGCCGGCGCCCGGCTACACCCAGCAGGAATCGATGGATGAGGTGGTCGCGACGCTGCGCTCGCTGCGCGGGCTCAAGCCCGGCCAGGTGAACAACTTTTCCATCGTAACGCAGGACAAGCTGCTCGATTCGTGGAACCAGGTCACCGGGATGTTCTTCCTCGTGATGCTCGTGCTCTCGTCCATCGGCCTGATGGTCGGGGGCGTCGGCGTGGTGGCGATCATGACGATCTCTGTGACCGAGCGAACTCGCGAGATCGGCGTGCGCAAGGCGCTGGGCGCCACCCGGCGCGCCATCCTGTGGCAGTTCCTCGTCGAGGCGTCCACCCTGACCCTCGTGGGCGGCGCGGCCGGGATGCTCGTGGGCGGCGGCGTTGTCTTCGCCATCGCCCGCTTCACCCCGATCCCGGCCAACGTGCCGGTGTGGTCCATCGTCGCCGCGCTCGGCGCCTCGGCGCTCACGGGCGTGGGATTCGGCCTCTACCCGGCGAGCCGGGCCGCACGGCTCGACCCGATAGAAGCGCTGCGATACGAGTAGGACGGGAAAGGGGAAGCGGGAAGAGGGAAGCGGCCCATCACCCACCCTTCCCTCTTCCCGCTTCGCTCTTCCCGTTATGTTTTAGCCCCCATGCAGCTCTCCGAGGCGATCCTCCAGGCACTGCAGGCCGCGTGGAGCCATAAGCTCCGCTCGTTCTTTACGCTGCTCGGCATCATCGTGTCGGTGGCGTTTCTCGTGGCAGTGGTCGCCATCATTCAAGGCATGAACGCGTACGTGCGCGAGCGGATCGGCGGTGCGATCGTGGGGGTCAACGCCTTCCAGGTCCGCCGGACGCCGATCGCCGTCGGCCTGATCGACGACGAGCAATGGAAGGCCATCCAGCGCCGGCCGATTATCGCCCCCGAGGACGTGCCCCACGTGGCGCGCGCGCTCCCCGACGCGAGGGCGATCGCCCTGCAGTCGGGGTGGCCCACGCCCCAGGCCGACATCGTGTGGCGCAACAAGACCATCGGCGACGTGTTCGTGTTCGGCGTCACCGCACCGTTCCAGGTGGTGCAGGATTACGCGTTCGCGGCAGGCGAGCCGCTCTCGGACGTCGACGTGCGGGAGCGACGCCCGGTGGTCGAGCTGGGATACGACGTGGCGGACAAGCTGTTCGACGCACCGGCCCAGGCCGTCGGCCAGAAGATCCGCATTCTGGGGCAGCAGTATGCGGTGAAGGGCGTGGTCGCGAAGAAGGGGAACGTGCTCGGCCAGTCGTGGGACGGCTTTGTGATGATGCCGTTGACTACCTTCGAAGCGTTGTACGGCCGCCGCAAGACGACCGTGATCTCGGTGAAGATGCCCGCGGCCGCGCTCGTGCAGGACGGCATGCAGCGCGCCGAGGAGGCGATGCGCATCGCCCATCGGCTCCGCCCCGGCCAGGCGGACGACTTCGCCGTGGACACCGCGGATGCGCTCGTGAGCTTCTGGCAGCGCCTGACGCGCGTCCTGTTCACCGTGATCCCGGCGGTCGTGGTCATCGGGATCGTCGTCGGGGGGATCGTGATCATGAACATCATGCTCATGAGCGTGAACGAGCGGACTCGCGAAATCGGGATCCGCAAGTCCCTCGGCGCGCGACGGCGCGACATCCTGTGGCAATTCCTGGCCGAGTCCGTGACGCTGGCATTGCTCGGGGGCCTGTTCGGGCTCGCGGCCGGCACCCTGCTCGCCGGGTTGGTGGCCGTCGTCTCGCCGCTCCCCGCCCGGGTCACCCTGCTCCCGGTGGTCACGGCCCTCGGGCTCGGCGCCGGCGCGGGCATCGTCTTCGGAGTGTATCCCGCGATGCGCGCGGCGCGGCTGGATCCGGTGGTGGCGTTGAGGTACGAATGACGAAGACCCGAGCGGTATGAAGCTGCACTCGGTGTCCGAAGGCTGGTTCATCGCCCTCGACCAGCTTCGCTCCAACAAGCTGCGGTCTGCGCTGACCATCCTGGGCGTCGTCATCGGCGTCGCCACGGTCATGGCCATGGCCTCCATCGTGCAGGGGATCCGAGACCAGATCATCAACACGATCGAGGTCGCCGGCCCCACGACGTTCTACATCCTGCGCATCTGGTCCACGACGCCGCTCAACCCGGACGCCCTCCCGAAAGAGGTCCGCATCCGGCCGGTCGTCAGGGCGGCGGAGGCGGAGGCGATCGGGCAGCTCCCGGACATCCGCTACGCCGGGATGTGGGTGCAGCTGTTCCAGAAGATGGAGTACGAGGGCGTCGGCACGCAGATCGTGACGGTGTTCGGCGCGGACGACCACTACATGGAAATCCAGGGCGGCAGCCTCCCCGACGGGCGCTTCTTCACCAACGCCGAGCTCCGCACCGGGACCCCGGTCGCCGTGGTCGAGCGGAAGTTCACGGACAAGCTGTTCGGACGGATGGACCCGCTGGGACGGTTCCTCCGCATCTCGGGGAAGCCGTTCCAGGTGATCGGGATCTATCAGAACCCGGAAAACATCTTCCAGCCGCCGTCGCAGGAGATCGCCGCCATCATTCCGTTCGAGGCCGCGCGGCGCTTCTTCCGCTACGACGAGACCAACGCGTTGTGGATCGTCGTCAAGCCGAAGGACGGCGTCGCCGTGTCGCGCGCGATGGATGAGGCCGTGGTGCAGCTGCGGCGAATGCGGGCGCTGCGCGCCGGCGCCCCGAACAGCTTCGACTTGGTGACCCAGGACCAGATCCTCGACACCTTCAACCAGCTCACCGGCGTGTTTTTCCTCGTGATGCTGGTGCTGTCGAGCGTGGCGCTGCTCGTCGGCGGTATCGGCGTGATGGCGATCATGATGGTGTCGGTCACCGACCGCACGCGGGAGATCGGCGTGCGCAAGGCGCTGGGCGCGACGCGGCGCGAAATCCTGTGGCAATTTCTGGTGGAGGCCGCGACTCTGACCCTGCTGGGCGGGATCCTGGGAATCGTGCTGGGCCTCGGGTTCGGCGCCCTGCTGCGGTTCGCGATGCGGCTCGAGCTGTCCGTCCCGGTGTGGAGCGCCGCCGTGGCATGCCTCGTGTCGGTCCTGATCGGGCTGGTGTTCGGAATCGCGCCGGCGGCGAGAGCGGCGAGACTGGATCCGGTGGAGGCGTTACGCTATGAGTAAGCGTCGGACGGTCGCGCGGACGGACAGTCGGACTGAGGCGCGTGACGCCGCGCCCGTCCGACCGTCCGACCGTCCGACCGTGGACCTGCTCGCCATCGCCGCCCATCGTGACGACGTCGAGCTGACCTGCGGCGGCACGCTCGCGAAGGCCGTGAAGGCCGGCCATCGGGTCGGGATCCTCGATCTCACCCAGGGAGAGGCCGGCACTCGCGGTGACGCCGCCACGCGCGCCGCCGAGGCAGAGCGGGCCGCTCGCGCCCTCGGCGTGCACGTGCGGCTCAACGCCGGCCTCCCCGACGCGCACCTGGCCAATGATGAAGCGTCGCGGCTGAGAATCGTCACGCTGATACGTCAAACGAGACCGCGGGTGGTGATCCTCCCCTTTCCCGTCGGCCGACACCCCGATCACCGGCTCGCATCGGAGCTGGGACGCGACGCCTGCTACCTGGCCGGGCTCGCGAAGTACGGCGGCGCGGGCGACGCGCATCGCCCGTTCAAGGTCCTCTATGCCCTCGCCTACCGCGAGGACCCGGTGAAGCCGTCGTTCGTGGTGGACATCGCCGACACGTTCGAGACCAAGATGACGGCGATCCGCTGCTACGCCTCGCAGTTCGACGGCGCCACGGCGGCGGGGGAGATCCATCCCACCGGGCAGGATCTCTACGAGCTGGTCCGCGTGCGGTCGGCGCACTACGGCTCGCTCATCCGGACGCCGTACGGCGAGCCGTTCTTCTGCTACGAGACGCTCGAAGTGCAAGACGTGCTGCAGCTTGGCGTGCAGTCCCTGTAGCCCTTACATTCTCGGGACATGTCCAAGCGACTGGTCTACCTCGACAGCGCCGCCACGACGCCGGTGCGGGCGGAAGTGCTGGAGGTGATGCTTCCCTACCTCGGGAAGGACGCCTTCGGAAACCCGTCGTCCGCCCACCGCTTCGGGCGCGCGGCGCGCGCCGGCGTGGAAGAGGCGAAGCGCACGATCGCCGAGATGCTGGGCGCGGAGCCGAGCCAGGTGGTCTTCACCTCCGGCGGGACGGAGGCGGACAACCTCGCCGTGATCGGGTGCGCGCTGGCGGCGCGGGAGCGCGGCGGCCCGTTCCGCGTCGCGGTGTCGGCGATCGAGCACAAGGCCGTGCTCGCCGCCGCGCACGCGGTGCAGCACCTGGGAGGCGAGGAGATCGTTCTCCCGGTGAACGCCTCGGGTATGGTGGACGCGGACACGCTGGCGGGCGCGCTGCGGGAAGGGGGAGGGGCCCACGGGGTGGCGGTGGTGAGCGTCATGTGGGTGAACAACGAAGTGGGCGTGATCCAGCCGATCGCGCAGCTCGCCGCCCGATGTCGCGCGGCGGGGGTCCCGTTCCACACCGATGCCGTGCAGGCGTTCGGCAAGATTCCCGTGTCGCTCCACGACGTCGACGCCACCTTCCTCACGATTTCGGGCCACAAGATCGGCGCCCCCAAGGGCATCGGCGCCCTCGTGGTGCGCGACCGGCACGCGGTGGAAGCGATGATCCACGGTGGCGGCCAGCAGTTCGGGATCCGCCCCGGGACGGAGAACGTGCCGGGCATCGTGGGTCTCGGGAAGGCCGTCGAGCTGGCGGCGACCGAGCAGGCCACCTTCGCGGCGCGCGCGGCGACGCTGCGCGACGAGCTCGAGCGCCGGCTGCTCGAGGTGGTGCCGGACGCGGTGATCAACGGGTGGCAGGCCGAGCGGGCGCCCCACGTGTCGAACGTGTCGATCCCCGGGACGGACAGCGAGGCGCTGCTGATGCACCTCGACCTCGCCGGGATCGCCTGCTCCTCGGGCTCGGCATGCAGCACGGGGGCGGTCGAGCCGTCGCACGTGCTCACTGCCATGGGGGTGCCGCGCGAGCTGGGCGTCGCGGCGCTGCGGTTCTCGCTCGGCAGGGAGAACACGGCGGAGGACGTGGATACCGTCATCGGTGCGCTGCCGAAGATCGTCGACAAGGTCAGGGCTCTGTCCGCCGTCTTGCACCGGTGACACAAATGCGGAATGCGGAGTGCGGAATGCGGAATGCGGAATGGCAGTGCGCGTTTCGTTTCGCGACTCGACCCTTCCCTTATACTCCGCATTCCGCATTCCGAATTCCGCATTCGGGGAGGGGGAAGTAGTGGCGCAGCGGGTTCTCGTCGCCATGTCGGGTGGCGTCGACAGCTCGGTTGCGGCAGCGTTGCTCGTCGAGGCGGGCTACGACGTCGTCGGCGCCACTATGAAGCTGTTCTGCTACGGCGACGCGGTCCCCGACCGCCCCTGCTGCTCGCTCGACTCCATCACCGACGCCCGGCTGGTCGCCCACAAGCTCGGCATCCCACATTACCTGCTGAACCTGGAGCACCGGTTCGGCCGCGACGTGATCGCGGACTTCGTGAACGAGTACGCCCGCGGCCGCACGCCGATCCCCTGCGTGCGCTGCAACTCGTTCACCAAGTTCCGCGACTTCCTGTATCACGCCGACGCGCTCGACTGCGCCTTCCTCGCCACGGGTCACTATGTGATCGCGCGCGACGGGGAGTTGTACCGCGGGCGCGACCCCCAGAAGGACCAGTCGTACTTCCTGTGGGGGATCGACCGTACGGTCGTGGCCCGGCTGCTCACCCCGGTGGGCGCGCTGACCAAGCGGGAGACCCGCGCGGTGGCGCGCCGGCTCGGGCTCGTCACCGCCGAGAAGCCCGAGTCGGTGGAGATCTGCTTCGTTCCCGACGACGACTACGTCACGGTGCTCGAGCGCCACCTCCCGGCCGACGCGCCCGCGCTCACGCCCGGTCCGCTCGTCACCGTGGGCGGCGACGTGGTGGGGGAGCACGACGGCTTCGCGCGCTACACGATCGGCCAGCGCCGCGGGCTCCCCGGCGGGTTCGCGGAGCCGATGTACGTCCTGGCGATCCGTCCCCACAGCCGGGAGGTGGTCATCGGCCCGGGTGACGAGCTGTTCGGCCACGCCGTGACACTGGACGAGGTGAACTGGCTCGCCGACCCGCTCGCCCCGGGCGACGCCGCGCTCGTGCAGTGCCGCTACCGCGCGAAGGCCGTCGCGGGCCGCGTGCGCGAGCGCAGCGACCGGGGACTCGCCCTCGAACTCGCCGAGCCGGTGCGGGCCATCACCCCGGGCCAGTCGGGCGTCCTCTACGACGGCGACGGTCGCCTGCTCGGCGGCGGGGTGATCGCCTAGCGTTAATTGGCAACGACGTTGTTCACCAGCCTGCGCCGCGCCGAAAGAGCGCGAGTGAACTCGCGGCTCGGCCTCAGCCCGTAAACGGGCGTGACATTGCCGCTTCAGCGGCCGGGCCGAGCCGCGGCTTCAGCCGCGACTCTCTCGGCGGCGGGCTGATCGCCTTACCTCCCCTCCTACAACGGCTGTACCCCCTGCCTAGGCGGGGCCGCCGAACGCAACCGCATTGCGCGGCCGCTCCCCACGTTACAACTTGGAGCGTCGTCTTCCGGCCGGGCGCCCAGGCCCACCGCACCCCCAGACATCGGAGGACCCCTATGGCAGTATTTCGTCCTCGCCCCTGGCGGGGCCTGGCGGTCGCCGCCGCGCTCGTCGCCGCGGCCTGCAACGACAGCACGGGCCCGCAGGCCCACCTGTCCGATCCCCAAGGTCTCAACGCCGACGCGCAGACCGTCGCGGGCGTCTTGCAATCGCCGGCATTCCAGAGCTTCAGCGCGTTGACCTTCGCGACCGGCTCCCCAGTCGGCGCGCCCAGCCGCGCGGGCGCGCTGTTGCGCGCCGCGCCCATCGTACCGCCGCGTGCGTCCACGCAGCTATACACGGCCGCCCCGCAGCGCCTCGAGGCGCTCCGGCTCGCCGCGTCGACGTTCTCGTCGGGCATCAGCGCCAGCGTGATTCCCGGGACCCTCTTGGGCAAGACGTTCGTGTGGGACGAAGCCACGCATCAGTACGTCGAAGACCCAAGCGCCACGCCCACAGCTCCCGCGAACGGCGTCCGGATCATCCTGTACCAGGTGGACGCCTTCGGGCAGGTGATTGAGCCGCCGGTCGCCGTCGGATTCGTCGATCTCCTCGACGAGAGCACCACGTCACCACCCGTCGACAAGTTGCATATCATCGTCAAGGACGGCACCCCGTCAGCCCCAGGGACCACGTACGCGGACTATACAGTGAGTGCCACGGTCACAGGCGACCCCCCGACGGCGTTCACCGCGACGGCCGCGGGCTCCGTGAGCGACGGCACGCGCACGCTCACCTTCAGCGCGACCTTCGCGGCGACCCAGCTCGACACCGACAACCCGGACTACCAGATCGATATCGTCTGGGACCTCGACAATCCGGTCGTGCACGTCGAGCTGCACGAGACGATCACGAGCTCGAGCCCCGACGACGCCACCCTCTCGATCAACTTCAGCGTCACGCGGGGAGGGGAGACGGTGTCCGTGGAAGGCACGATCACCGAGGTGCTGTCAACAGGCGCTTTCACGGTGAGCATCACGATCCAAGTGGACGGGGTGCCGTATGCGCGGATCACCGGCGACCAAAACGTAATCCGAGCCCGCCATGCCGATGGCAGCGAGCTCTCCCAGGAGGAGCGTCTGGCGCTGGCGACAGTATTGATTGTGTACGCCGAGAGCGAGACGGCGATCTTCGGCCTGTTCACGCCGGCGGGGAGTTTGATGGGCGCTTGAGCGCCGCTCGCCTCCGCGAGATCCCCTGCCGGGCCCTGGCCCGGCGGGGGGTTTCGCTTTATAACCCAAGCTTGAAGATGCTCTATCGCGCGCTCGCCGACGTCGTCGTACTGCTGCACACCGCTTTCGTCGTGTTCGTCGTGGTGGGCGGGTTCGTCGTGTGGCGCTGGCGCTGGGTCGTCTGGGCGCACGTCCCCTGCGCGCTGTGGGGTATCGCGATCGAGTACGGCGGCTGGATCTGCCCGCTCACCCCGCTCGAGAACGACTTGCGGCGGCGGGCCGGGCTCTCGGGGTACCCGGGCGGCTTCGTGGAGCATTACATCATGCCGGTGCTGTACCCTGCGGGGCTCACGCCGCCGACGCAGATTGTGCTCGGCACCGGCGTCTTGGTGGTGAACCTGCTCGCCTACGCCGTGCTCATCCGCCGTGTCCTTCGGGGAGGTTGATCGCATGCCGACACGCCGCCGTTTCGTCGAGTCCGTCCTGGCTGCGGGAGCCGCCGTCCCCGCCCTCCGGAACGACGCGCTGCCCCATCTCTTCGGGGCAGCCCGGCACGTGGCCGGCGGCGCCGGCCCCGACTCCGTCGCCCGCGACGAGGACTTCTGGCTCGAGGTGCAGCAGGCGTTCACGCTCGACCGCACGATCATCAACCTGAACAACGGGGGGGTGAGCCCGAGCCCCCGTATCGTGCAGGAAGCGATGCGCCGCTACCTCGAGTACTCGAATACCGCGCCCGCCTACACGATGTGGCAGATCCTGGAGCCCGAGATCGAGGCGGTGCGGCACCGGCTCGCGGCGAGCTTCGGGTGCGAGCCCGAGGAGATGGCGATCACGCGCAACGCGAGCGAGGCGCTGGAGACCGTGCAGCTCGGGATCCCGCTCGCGCGCGGCGACGAGGTGTTGACGACCACGCAGGACTACCCGCGGATGCTCACGACGTGGCACCAGCGGGAGCGGCGCGAGGGCATCGTGGTCAGGGAGATCAGCTTCCCCGTGCCGCCGCCCTCCCAGGACGACCTGGCCGACCGCATCGCGCGCGCCATGACGCCGCAGACCAAGGTGATCCACGTCTGCCACATCACGAACCTCACGGGGCAGATCTTCCCGATCCGCAAGATCGTCCGACTGGCGCGCGAGCGCGGGATCGAGGTGATCGTGGACGGGGCGCACGCGTACGCGCACTTCCCGTTCACGCGCGACGAGCTCGACTGCGACTATTACGGCACGAGCCTCCACAAATGGCTGCTCGCGCCGCACGGCACCGGGTTCCTGTACGTGCGAAAGGCGAAGATCGAGCGGCTCTGGCCGCTGATGGCGGCGCCGCCCGAGATGAACCGCGACATCCGGAAGTTCGAGGAGATCGGCACCCATCCCGCGGCGAACCACAACGCCATCGCCGAGGCGCTCACGTTCCACGAGGGGCTGGGGGCGGAGCGGAAGGCCGCGCGGCTGCGGTATCTGTTTCAGCGGTGGGCGAAGCGGCTCGAACAGCAGCCGAGAGTGAAGATCCTCACGCCGTACGACCCGGCGCAATCGTGCGGCCTCGCGAGCTTCGCGGTCGAGGGGCTCGACGTGAACAAGCTGGTCGCCCACCTCTGGGACAAGCATCGCATCATCGTCACGCCGATCGCGCACAAGGAGTTCTCGTGCGTGCGGGTGACGCCGAACGTGTACACGACGGTCGCCGAGATCGACCGGTTTGCCGACGTCATGGAAGGCGTGGTCAAGAAAGGACTGCCAGCGTGAGCCCCCGGGACTCCATGCGCGCTATCACAGCGGCGCTGCTCGTTCTCGCCCTCGCCTGCGGGAGGGGGGGCAAGTCCGAGAAATCCTCCGCGGCCGCGGGCGACACCCTCACCGAGCGCCAGCGCGACAGCATCTTGGCGAAGTCGCGGATCCCCGGCGCGAGCGGTGTGGGTCGCGCGATGCGGGCGGCGGACTCGACCAGCGCGCGGGTCCGAGCGGCGGACAGCGTCAGCCCGTGAGGTCCGCGATGCTCGCCCTCCTGCTCGTCGGCTGCGGGCCGTCCAATCCCTGCGCCGCCGGCGAGATGCACCTGCGCATCCGCTACGCCCAGCGCTACACCGGCCACTGGATCGTGGCACACGGCGACACGCTCACGCTGCCGCAGCTGGGCGACCGCTTCAAGCTCAGCGACGTGGTCCTCGACTCCACGCGCGTCCCGGTGGGCAGGACGTGCCGGTTCCGCGGCACCCTCGTCTTCACGGTTCCGCGTGACACGCTGGCCGTCACGTGGATCGGGTTCCCCGAGCAGGCGCTGATCTACGGCTGGCCCGCGCAGCTCGGGCCGTTCGCCGGGATCGGCGCGGTGCGCGTGGGCGACTCGCTCGCCGGCGCGGTGCTGTTCGACGAGCGGCTCAACGTGCAGGTGCCGCCGGGTGTGACCGCGCGGTTCACGGCCGGCCGCGCGCGGGCCCGGTAGGGGCGCAGCATGCTGCGCCCTCACTATCTTTGGGAGGCATCCCGACAGGAGGGGGGGCGCCCTTGGACGGGCAACGCGTGGTCGCGTACGGTTCGATGATGGGCGTCGGATTCGGCGGGTTCACCTGGGTGATCGTCGCCGGGAATCTGATCCACGATCCCGTCGTGAGCCTGGCCGGAGCGCTGACGGGCTTCGCGGTCTGTCTGGTCGGCGGGACGGTCCTGGCCCGCTACCCGGCCCGCCGCATCGCCGTGATAGGGATCGTTTTTCTGTTCGTCGCCCTGCTCAACTGGGCATTCCTCGCCGCCGTCCTGCCGCGGCTCCCGACCGAGGGCGGGAGCATCTATTTCGGCACGTCCCGGTCCGCGTACGTGATGCTCCAGCCGATTCTCATCGCGATCGGTCTCGCCGGCACCGGCCTCGTGTTGTGGGACCTGCTCCGGAAACGCTGACATGCCCTTTACCGCCGCCGAACGGGCCGTCATGATCGAGCGCTACGCGCACGGCCCGACGCTGGTCAAGCGCGCGCTCGCGAAGGTCCCCGCCGCAGCGCTCATGTGGAAGCCCGCCGCGGGCCGGTGGTCGGCCCACGAGATCGTCGTCCATTGCGCCGACAGCGAGACCAACGCCCACATGCGCCTGCGGTATCTCCTCGCCGAGCCCGATCCGCTCATCGTCGGGTACGACCAGGACCGCTGGGCCCTGGCGTTCGATTATCATTCCCACCCGCTCGAGACGGCGCTCGCCACGGTGGAAGCGGTACGGGCGAACACGGTGCCGCTGCTCCGGCGCATGACCGACGCCGACTGGCGCAAGGTGGGCCGGCACAGCGAGTCGGGGCAGTACGCCGCGGAGGACTGGCTCGCGATTTACGCCGAGCACCTGGAGAAGCACTCGCGGCAGATCGAGCGCAACGTCGAGGCGTGGACGAAGCGATGAGGGGGTTCTTCTTCCGCCTGATCATCACCGCGCTGGGCCTCTGGGCCGCGACCAAGGTCATCCCCGGCGTCGTGATCGACGGCTGGCGCACGCTGATCGTCGCGGCGCTGCTCCTCGGGATCGTCAACGCGGTGATCCGGCCGATCATCCTGATCCTCACGCTGCCGCTCACCGTGTTGACGCTCGGGCTCTTCATCCTCGTGGTCAACGGCATCTCGCTCTCGCTCGTCGCGTGGGTGCTGCCGGGATTCCACGTGGCGGGGCTCGGGCCGGCCATCCTCGGCTCGATCGTCGTGGGGCTCACGAGCTGGGTCGGATCGGCGTTCGTCGGCGGCTCCGGACGGATCGAGCGCTACCGCCGCGTGGAAGTGACCGGGCGCCGCCTCGATTGATGGACCGGACCTTCGCGACGCTGGGCGGAGTGTCGGGGTTCCTCGGGGTGGCGGCCGGCGCATTCGGGGCGCACGCCCTGCGATCGCGCCTCTCCCCGGACATGCTCGCGGCATTCGAGACCGGCGCGCGCTATCAGATGTCCCACGCCCTCGCGTTGCTGGCGGTCGCCTGGGCCGTGACGCGCTGGCCCGGGCCGGCGGTGCGCGTCGCCGGGTGGTTGTTCGTGGCCGGGACCGTGATCTTCTCGGGGTCGCTGTACCTGCTCGCGCTCACGGGGGTGCGCGGCCTGGGCACGGTGACGCCGCTCGGCGGGCTCGCCTTCCTGGCCGGATGGCTCGCGCTCGTGGTGGGTGTGTGGCGGGGCTGACGCCGCGTGAGCGTCGCTGGCTCATCGCGGTCGGCGTCCTGTACGCCGCCGTCGTGATCCCGATCGGGGTCCACAGGGGTGGCGACATCCGGCGCGAAATCGGCATCGCGGAGCACCTGCTCCACGGAGCGCCGCTGTACGCCCAGGCGCCGCCCAATGGCGCCTGGTGGCCGCCGTTCGCGATCCTCGTCGTCGTCCCCTTCGCCCTGATCGCCCGCGCGAGCCTCGCGCTCGCCAAGGCATGCTGGGCGGTGCTCGCCCTGGCGTGCCTCGTCATGAGCGTGCTGCTCGCGCGCCGCTGGGGATGGAAGCCCGTCGTGCTCGCGATCGCCGCCGTCTCGTGGCCGCTCCAGGACACGTTCATGCACTTGAACGTCAACACCATCCTGCTCGCCCTGATCCTCGCCGCGGCGGTGGACTTGAGCGAGGGGCGCGAGACCCGGGCCGGCGTCTGGGTCGGCCTCGCGACCGCCCTCAAGGCGTTCCCCGGCCTCCTGCTCGTCTACCTGGCGTACCGCCGCGCCTGGCGCGGCGCCGCCGCCGGCGCGGCCCTCGCCGGCGGCCTGACCTACGCCGCGATGCTGCCGTACGGAGTGGTCGGCGCCGCGCAGGCCGCGTCGCAGTGGTTCACCATCAGCGCCCACGCCCCCAGCGCGTCCGGCCAGCCCCTGCAGAGCCTCGCGCGCCTCGTGTGGGACCTGGGTCTGCCAGCCGTCGTCGACGCCGTCCTCGTGGCCGCGTGTGTTGCGCTCGTCCTGGCGGCGCTGCGGCGGCGGCCGCCTGCGGACGACACGCCGTATGAAGTGGGGATGGTCACGCTCACGGCGGTGCTGATCTCGCCGATCGGCTGGTTCCACTACTTCACCCTCGCGTTTCCGGCATGGGTCGCGGCGATCCGCGGCCCGATCGTCGCCGATCGTCGCCTGTGGCGGGGCGCGCTCCTTCTCGCCGGCGTCCTCACGTCGGGAATGCTCGGGCATCAGTTCTATCCTGCCCGGTTCGCGTTCATCGCGGCGAACAACGACGCCCTCGGCAGTCTCCTGCTCTTGACGCTGCTCATCCTTCAGCGCACCGCGGCCTCACGGTTTGCGGCGCCCGCCATCGTCCCGCCTCAACCCGTTCCGCGACCGACATGACCCTCGCCTGCTTGGTTCTCTTGACCCTGCTCGTCCAGGCGCCCCCCTCCCTCCCTCCACGGCCGACGCTGTCCGCGTCGCCTGCGCACCCCCTCGGCACGCTGCGCGCGCAGGCCGCCGTGCAGCAGCAGTGGCTGCGCTACCGGCTCGACTCGGTGCTGCCCCGGATCATGCGGAAGTACAACGTGACGATGTGGGTCGTGCCGATGCGCGAGTACAACGAGGATCCCGTGTTCTCGGCGCTCGTCTCGCCGACCACGTTCTTCGCGCGGCGGCGCACGATTTACGTGTTCTACGACCGCGGCCCCGAGAAGGGGGTCGAGCGCCTGGCGCTGGGCGGCACGTCGCAGGGGGGGCTGTACGACGCGTACCACGCTCAGGAGACCGTCGACCCCTCGATCGGCCGGCGGCCGGAGCTGGTGGGCCAGGCACAGTGGGAGCTGCTGCGCAAGGTCATCGAAGAGCGCGACCCGCGCACGATCGCCGTGGACATTTCCCACACGCACGCCTTCTCGGACGGCCTGTCGGCCGGTGAGTGGGAGCAGCTCCAGGCCGCGCTCCCCGAACAGTACCGCGCGCGTATCGTGCGCGCCGAGAATCTGCCGCTCGAGTATCAGGAGATCCGCGCGCCGGGGATGGCGCCCGCCTACCGCCGATTGATGGAGATCGTCTGGGGTGTGATCGACACTGCGTTCTCCAGCCTGGCGATCACGCCGGGCAGGACGACCACCGAGGACGTCGTGTGGTGGATGCGGCAGCGGGTGAACGACCTGGGCTTCGGGACCTGGTTCCACACCGAGGTGGACGTGCAGCGACGCGGCGTGGACCTGTCGGACTCGAGCCGCGTGGTGATCCAGCGGGGTGACGTGCTGCATTGCGACTTCGGGATCACGGCGCTCGGTTTGAACACCGACACCCAGCACATGGGCTACGTCCTCCGTCCGGGACAGAAGGACGTGCCGGGGGGCTTGCGGCAGGCGCTACGAAACTCGAACCGGCTACAGGACATCCTCGTCGCCGAGATGAAGCCCGGTCGGACGGGCAACGAGGTGCTCGCTGCGGCGCTCGCCCGGATGCATGCGGCGGGACTGAACGGGACGATCTACTCGCATCCGATCGGCGACCGCGGGCACGGCGCCGGACCGCTCGTCGGCCTGTGGGACCATCAAGAGGGCGTCCCGGGCCGGGGCGACGTGCAGCTGCTCCCGAACACTTGGTTCTCCATCGAGCTGCAGGCCACGACCCTCCTCCCCGAGTGGGGCAACCAGCCGGTCCGCTCGGCGCAGGAGGAGGACGCGGAGCTCCGCCCGGACGGCGAGATGCACTGGATCCTGCGGCGCCAGACTGCGTTCCACGTAGTGCGGTGAGCGGACTGCTCGACCTCGAGACACCCGCGCTGCTGCTTCGCCTGGACATCGTGGAGCGGAACGTGCAGCGCATGGCCGAGCGGACGCGGCGGCTCGGGGTGCGGCTCCGGCCGCACGCGAAGACCCACAAGTGCGTGGAGCTGGCCCGGCTGCAGGCGCGGCACGGCGCGGAGGGGCTCACCGTGGCGACGCTGGTCGAGGCCGCGGTGTTCGCGCGTGCCGGGTTCGACGACGTCACGTGGGCGTTCCCGGTCGACCCCGGTCACATCGCGCACGCCCGCCTCATCGCTCTGGACACGGGCGCGACGCTGCGCGTGGTCGTGGACGATCTCGACGCGGCGCAGGCGCTCTCCGGATCGGGGCTCCACGTGTGGCTGAAAGTCGACTGCGGCTATCATCGCGCCGGGGTGGACCCGTCGTCTGCCTACGCGCTCGAGGTGGCGCGCGAGCTCGGGCGGGAGCGCGGGCTCGTGTTCGATGGGATCCTGAGTCACTCCGGGCACGCCTACCGCACGACGAGCAAGCGGGAAGCGGCCCAGGTCGCGGAACAGGAGCGCAGCGTGATGGCCGGGTTCGCCGAGCGGCTGCGGAAGGACGGAATTCCCGTGCGGGACGTGAGCGTGGGTTCGACGCCGGCGTTGGCCGCGGCCGACAATCTCGCCGGCGTGACCGAGGCGCGACCCGGGAACTACGTTTTCTACGACCGCACCATGACGCTGATCGGGTGCTGCGAGCCGGCGGACGTGGGGGTCACGGTGCTCGCGACGGTCGTGTCCCACCAGCCCGGGGCGTCGCATTTCATCGTGGACGCCGGCGCGCTCGAGCTGTCGAAGGACGCGGGGCCGGCGCACGTCGGCCCCCAGGCGATGGGTGCGGTGCGCGGGGCTCCCGAGCTGACGGTCGCCACGCTGTCCCAGGAGCACGGGCTGATCCGCGCCGAGTCGCCCGCAGTGCTCGAGGGCCGGTTCCGCGTGGGCGAGAAGCTCGAGATCATACCCAACCATTCCTGCCTGACGGTCGCGCTGTTCGACGAGTATCACGTCGTCGAGGCGACGGCGGATGGGGGACGAGTGGTAGACCGGTGGCAGATCGAGCGTGGGAGGTGACATGAAGATTTTTCTTCGCCATCTCGTGCTGTGCGCGTTGCCGCTCGCGCTCGGCTTCGGCGCAGGCCGCGGCTTCACCATGATCCAGGGCTCGTGCGGCGCCATGGTCGGCGCCATCTTCGCCGCCAAGTGCCACGGACGCCAGCGCGAGTACCAGATCAAGTTCCAGCTCGCGGGGGCAGGCGTCGGCACGCTCATCGCCGCGACCCTGGAAACCTGGCTGGAACATCGTCGCCGCCGCGCCGTACAACGGGCAACCCAGCCAGGAGAGACGTCATGAAACGCATCTGGATGCTGGTCGCCGTGCCCCTCTTCACGGCCCGTGGGGTCGCCGCGCAGGACACGACGCACGCGCCGGCCGCAGCGCCCGCCCCCGCCCCCCCCGCCCCCGCCGCCCCCGCCGCGCCGGCCGCGCCGGCCGCGCCGGCCGCCGCCGTCACTGTGACCGGCGCCGTCGTGGCGAAGACCGTCGTGGACCGCCAGCCGCAGGACAGCGGGAGTACGTTCCCGACCGACGTGGGCCAGCTCGTGTGCTGGACCAAGGTGGAAGGCGCCTCCGGGACCGCGATTCACCACGTCTGGTTCCACGGCGACACACAGGTAGGCGACATCGAGCTGCAGGTGAGCGGCTCGCCGTGGCGCACGTGGAGCCGGAAGAGCGTGCCGGCCGATTGGACCGGCGCCTGGCACGTGGAGGTGCGAGACGCGGCGGGGACGGTGCTCAAGCGAATCGACTTTACAGTTGGACAGTAGACGAAGACGCCGAGACGGCGCCGCCCTGCGGGGCTAGCGCCGCCGACCGCTCCCCGCGACCGTCGCCGCGCGAGCGGCCGCGCCGTGCCACAGGGCTGCGGGGAGCGCGAGCGCCTGCATCCGCCCGGGGGCGGGGGCCTCGACACGGCTCGTCGCACGCGGCGTGCTCGCCGCCGCCGATGGCGCCCCGGCCTCGCGGACCGCGGCGCGCGGCGCCCTCTCCCGCTCTCCCCCTCCCTGCCACATCGCCACGGCTGAGCGAGCCGCCGGTTGTTCCGCGACGCTCCGCGGCGCGGCGATCAGCGCGCTGCCGACGTGCGCCACGCCGGCCGCAGGGGGAGGAGGGGCTGCCCCGTCGCGCGCGCTCGGGGACAGCGTGAGTCGTACCTGATTGATCGGCGTCCCCGCCGCACGCGCGGCCACGGGCCGGCTGCGCACGCCGATCGCCGGTGTCGCCGGCTGCACCTGACGGGCTGGCCGCCCGGGACGGAGCACGATCGCCGGCGCTCGGGAGCGCGGCTCAATGGGCCGGGACGGGCTCGGGATGGCGCGACGCGGCATCGCAAACCGTGGGCTCGAGGAGCCTGGCGGCGCGGCGACGCCCTTGCCGCCGGCGAGCGCCAGCGCGATTGCCGCGCCGCCACCCGCGCAAGGCGACTGGCGCCGGCACGACGATCCGTCGTGGTGGAACCGCCGAGCGCCGAAACACGCGGCGAAGAATCCGTCGCATTCGAACGGCGCCGCGTCGCCGATCAGCGGGAAGCCCACGAACGTGCACCCCAGACACGTCGCGTACGGCGCGTACGGCGACGCGGCGTCCTGATCGGCGTAGGGGCCGGGGAGGGCGGGACGGGCGGGGAGAACCATGTAGGTCGCGAGGTCGTAACTGAAGTATCCGTCGCCGAGCATGCGCTGCACGATATCGGTGAGCGCGCCTTCGGGGTCGGCCCCGCCCCACGAGGGGACCAGGGCGTCGGGGTTCCAGGACGCCGCGCGGACGAACTCGTCAAACCGCGGCGTGCTGGGCGAGAGCGCGGCCAGCACCCACCCGGTGCCATCCGGCTCCGCCACTACGAACGCCTCGCGATCGCCGGCCGCGCGGATCTCGTAGGTCCCGGCGCGCACGAACGGGTCATCGGCGGGATTACCGGGAAACAGCACCTGGATGCGACCGTCGGTCGTCTTGCGGAGCACGACGAGGTGCCCATCCTCGTTGGCCCGCAGGTAGACGCGCACCGGAGCGCCGCGTGTGAGCGGACTGCTGGTGTCGAGCCACACGCGCACCGGCCGCTCGGCGGCGAGCGTCGACTCGGCCGGGGCCTGCACGGTCTGGAACAGCAGGGCAACGAGCGGGATCATGGAGGCTGCCTTACGCCCGAAACGTAACCGTCATCCTGCAGGCCGGGTCAAGGCCGTCCCCGTCCCAGCACCACCGCGAGGATGATTTCGACGACGATGAGCACGATGATCGCGACCTCGAGGACCTCGTTCCGCGCCGCCATCGATTCCGCGTTCAGCATCGCGTAGGTCTGCCGGATGATCGCCAGCTTGTGATCGATGCCGCCGCGCCACGCGCGCGCCCGGAACAGCTCGAGCGCGGCCGCGTACACCCGTGCCAAGAACACGTCGTCGGTGACCTTCAAGGCGTTCTCGGCGCGCTCCACGATCTCGGTGGAGTCGGCGACCAGGGTCTGCAGCGCGGTCAGCAGAGGGGTGTAGCGCCGGCCGAACAGGGCGCGGCCGCCGCCGCGGCTGTCCGCGATTCGGTCATACATCTTCGGCAGCTCGGCATCGAGCAGCGCATCGTAGTAGCGGAGCTCGAGCAGCTGGGCGTTGGCAAACTCGAGGATGAGCTGGACGTCGCTGTCCGCCTCGGTCGGATCGACCACGAGGGCGCTGTTCCAGGTGAGGACAGCCAGGTCGTCGGGATAATACGAGAACCAATAGGGGAGCAGGTCCTTGCGGGCCTGGTCGGAGAGGCTGCGCTGCTCGTTGAGCAGCAGCGGCACCACGTCGAGGTCGCGGAGCGCGGCGCTCGGTAACGGCTCTCCGGCGGGGTCCAGCAGCCGCGTGACGCGGTAGACGACGTAGTCCTCCGTCACCGGCGCGAGCTGCGGCCGGGCGATGGTCCCGCTCAAGTGCGTGGTGAGCTCGCGAATGTGCCGCTCGAACAGCTCCGACGTACCCGCCGCGCTGTCGACCGCATTCCCGAAGGCCGAGAATTCCGGCCACGAGAGCTCCCCCGGGGCGTCGATGCGGAGGCGCAGCGACACCACGCCGAAGTCGAAGATGCGCGTGGAGACGTGAACGTCGTGCCGGCGATCGCCCAACGCCATCGTGTCGACGTCGAGCGTGCTGGTGATCGGCGGATTTTTGATCTGAATCGCCTGCGCTTCGGCGCGTGCGGACCGCCGCGCCAGGAGACGATCGGCTGCGGTCGGATCGTCCGCGCGATCTGCCGATGGTTGGAGCGTCTGACGCAGGGCGGCGCGCTCGCGCGGGGTGGCGGCCAGCACGTCCAAGGCGCGTTCGAGGTCGATCTCATACCCCACGTCGTACAAACGGTACACCACGACGGCGCCGGCGACGCGCGGTCCTGCCTCTAGAACTCGCGCTTCTTCATCTCCGAGAAGAAGTCGCGCCGCTCCAGATCCTCGTCGGTGGTATCGGGAGGGAGGGTGCGGTCGTACTGGCGCTGGACCTTGCGCTTGGCCGCGGCCGCCTTGGCGGCGGTCTTCCGCACCAAGGCGGCCAGTTTTTGCTCGTCGCTCTTCGACATCCCGCTGCGCTCCTGGCGTGCGAAACGCCCGTTATGAACCGATGGTCGGGGGGTGCCTGATGGACCGCCTCCACAAAGATAGCGCCTCGACGCCCGTCAAGCGGCACCGACGTCACAGATTTTGGCACTGATTAGAACTGGACAGGAGTTACGAAGGGCCTGGCTGCGAGCGCTACGGCCCTTGGAGCGCTCCCAGAACCCGCTGCGGATTTACGCGTCCCGGAACGCCAGCTCGCTCGTGCCTGCACACTGCCCGGCGCGGATACACTCCAGAATCGACTTCACCTTCGGCTCAACGATCCAGTAGTGAGCGAACGGCCCCGTGCGCCGCAGGTCCACCACGCCGTGCGCCTTGAGCACCATGAGGTGCTGCGACGCCATCGGCTGCGGGACGCCGGCGTATTCCTGGAGCTCGGTCACGGTCTTCTCTCCCGTCTCCAGCGCCTCGAGCAGCCGCAGCCGCAGCGGATGCCCCAGACACCGGATCACCGCCGCGGCGCGGGTCAGAACCTCTGCGCTGATGCGCGTTTCCACGATCATGTGAAGATGATCTGCCCACCGGCGGCCTTATCGTAGAACTCACCGACGGTCAGGATCCCCTCGAGCGTCGCGACGAAGTCCTCGTGCTTCAGGCCGAACATATCCACCGATGCCTTGCAAGCGTAGAGCTTCGCGCCCGAGTCGGCGATCAACTGGATGAACTCCGGGATCGGCGGGATGTCCAGCGCCTCCATCTTCTTCACCATCTGCCTCGTGACGAAGGCCGACATCCCAGGGAGGATCCCCAGCAGCGCTGGCAGGCCCAGCGCCGGGTTCCCGACGGTCGCCACCTTCACCTTGTCCATCTTCTGCTTCGTGATGGCGTCCATCCCGAAGAAGGTGAAGAAGAGGTTCGCCTCGATCCCTTCCATCCGGGCTCCGTTCGCCATGATGAGTCCCGGGTAGATCCCTTCCAGCGTGCCCTTCGAGATGACGATCGAGACTTTCCTAATCGCATCAGACTTCTGCTCCTCAAGGAGTAGCTCCTCGGGAGCCAGTGCTGTCGCGCTCATATGCACCCCTTGGGCTTGGGAATGCCCCCGATCTTGGCGGCGAGCTTCGCGGGCCCCTTCGGGAACAGTTGGTACAGCTCTTTGATCTGCACGCCTGACTCCTTGCCGAGCGTGCGGATCGACGGCGCCGATCCCGTCGTAAGGAAGCGGTCGCGCATGAACTTGACCACCTGCCAGTGCCGATCAGTCAGCGGCTCGATGCCCGCTTCCGTGGCGATCGCCGCGGCGATGCTTTCATCCCATTGCTCCGGATGCTTGAGGAATCCTTCGGCGTCGACGTCGAGATTCTGGTTTGCGAGCGTCATGGTCGTCACGGTCTTCTCCTCCTCTGTGATCAGGCCTCAAACGGCCGTGGTTTCTCCGTGCACTTGCGCTTCGTTCTGCACGGGCGGTGCGGTCTCGGCCCCCGTCGGCCGCCACTTCCCCCGCAGCGACATCCGCGTCGGGATGCCGATCAGGTCGCGCCCGGGCAAGAGCAGGTGCCAATAGACCCAGCGGAACAGCAGCTTGCCGAGGTGGTTCAGGCGCGACTCTTTCAGGAGCGACAGCGGCCCGAACGCGAACGGGAACTTCCCGGGCAGTGGCTCCACGTCGTAGTTGAAGTCGATCAGGAGCCCGCGGTTGTAGCCGGTCTCGATAAAGCAGTTGGAGTGCCCGTCGAAGGTTGCCGGCAGCACCCGGCCCGCAAGATACGCCGCGATGTTCTCCGTCAGGATCTCGGCCTGGAAGTGTGCCACCGAGCCTGCCTTCGACGCCGGGACGTTGGTCGCGTCACCGAGCGCGAAGATGTTCGGCTGGACCTTCGCCTGGAGCGTCGCGGGGTCGGTGAGCACGAACCCCATGTCGTCGCCGAGGCCGGGGGAGCGCCCTACAAACTCCGCGCCCATGTGCAGCGGGACCGTCACGAGCAGGTCAAACGGCTCGACCCGCTCGTCCCAGGACAGCAGCTTGCCCGCCGCTCCGTCCACCCGCCCGGCGTTGAACTCGGTGACGAGCCGGATGTTCCGGTCAGCGAGGAGATGGCTCAAGGCGTCGGACGCGACGGGTTTCGTGAACGCGCCGTCCAGCGGCGTGACGTAGACGATCTCCACCTTGTCGCGGATGCCCTTCTTGGTGAAGAACGCCTCGGCGAGGAAGGCGAATTCCAGCGGCGCCACCGGGCACTTGATCGGCATCTCGACGATGTTCACAACCAGACGTCCTCCCGGCCACGATTCGAGCTTGCGCGCGAGCGCCGCGGCGCCTTCGGGCGTGTAGAAGTCGAACACCTTCTCGCGCCAGCCCGGCCCGGTGAGCCCTACTGTCTCCTCCGGCACCACGCGGCTGCCCGTGGCGACCACCAGAACGTCGTAATCGAGTGCATAGCCGCCGGTGAGGTACACGCGGTCCTCCTCGGCGGCGACGCGGTCGATGACGCCGCTGACCACGTTCTCTACGCCCTCCGGCAGGAAGCTCCGGCGCGGCTTGACGATCTGCGCCGGCTGGTAGGTGCCGAACGGGACGAACAGCAGCCCGGGCTGATACACGTGCTCGTTGTCCTGGTCGACGACGGTGATACCGATGCGGCCCGCCTCAATGTCGCGCCGGTACAGGCGGCGGAGCCGGTTGGCCATGATCGTGCCGGCGGTGCCGGCGCCGAGGATCACGATGCGCTTCATGGGGCAGTGCCTCTCGCTTTGGGTGACGAGAACAACATCGCCCAACAGCCATATGGCGATATGTGGATTTCCGCGAAGAGATCTTCATCGGCATGTGAAGGGACGATCGGGCTCCGCGGGTCGATGTCGCGGACGGGCAACCCGTACGACAACGCATCGGTCGAGACCTTCATCTCTCTTCAGGACGTTTAGGAGTGACGCCCAAAGCACGACGAATGCAAAACGAAAGGGCTCCGATGGGGTTCGGAGCCCGTCCGCGGTGTAGCAGGTTCTATTCTTGGACAATAATGCGGCCCGACATGTACATGGAAACGTGAGGTGCGCATACGATTATGTACGTGCCAGGCACGAAGCCTTTGCCAATTACAATGGCATACGTCTCACCTTTAGCGGTGAGGAAGGGGCCTCTCTTGTAGCCGCCGACATCCGCGCCTTCAGGCACCTGGAAGAATTGTACATTGTGTATAGTGTTACTCTCATTAGTGAATCTGACTACGTCTCCCCGTTTCACGAGCACCGAATCCGGCTTGAAATGATATTCCCCAACTCCAGGGCCCTTAACCATGCTTACGAAAACGGTATCGTGGTCGGCCGCAATAGTATCAACGAGTCGGCCATTGCGATTCGTTCGCACGCCGCTGTCGTACCTGGAGAAAGCGGTAAGCCAGAACAAGCCTGCCATCAACACCAACCCCGAACTTCGTCGCATAACAGACCTCCAATTTAAGACGTTGGCGAATCTTCTCAGCTCCGCTCTCCGAGGATCACGATGCGCTTCATGAGAGCAAGGCCTCGCCGCGTTGGGATACGAAACAAACATCGCCCAACAGCGATTTGGCGATATCAGGATTTCTAGGAAGAGACCTTCACGAAAGCCTTGGCCCAGCGAGACGTCGCGATGAAGGAAGCTTCATGCGAGTCTCAGAGCCTCCCCACGATCCACGGCGTTATTGAAGCAAACCCTCATCGAGGGACGCCATGCAAGAGAACAGCTTCGCGCTAGAGCTCACCCTTCACAGCGGGTACGCATTTACGGTGGACTTCGGACTGGAGGGAGTCCCCGACCTCACGCTCGACGAGCCGCCGCCGCTGGGCGCGGGTCGCGGGCCGAACGCCGCTCGGCTCCTCGCCGCCGCAGTCGGGAACTGCCTCGCGGCGAGCCTCTTGTTCTGCCTGCGAAGGGCCCGGATTCACGTAAAAGAGCTGCGAGCGACCGTGGAGGGCAGGCTCGTACGCAACGAACGGGGACGGCTCCGTATTAGCGAGATTCACGTGAAGCTCGCGCCGGAGGTGGCGGCTGAACAGCGCGACCAGATGGGTCGGTGCGTCGAGCTGTTTGAAGACTACTGCGTCGTGACCGAGAGCGTCCGGGAGGGCATCACCGTCGACGTTGAGGTGGAAGCGGCGCTCGTCGGCGCCGGCGTCCCCATGTCCACCACCCGCGTTGTTGCCGGGGGACCAGCTGCCGAGGACTTGTTGAAGCGGTCTTCACGCTTGGTTACGCCTGGCTTCATCCGCGCGCCGCGATCTTAGGTGCGAAGCCTTTCAAGGTGGAGCCATGACAACCAAGAACATCGGCGGCGCGGACACCGCCATCAGGACGGTGTTGGGAAGCCTTTTCATGGTGTGGGCCGCCGTCGTCGCGGACTCGCATCCCTTCCTGGCGTTCGGTGCGGCGCTCGTCGCGACCGTCATCCTCGCCACGGCGATCACCGGGGTGTGCCCGCTGTACGCGGCGCTCGGCCTCGACACGCACTCGCGTCCACGGCCACAGCCCGAGCCTCGGCAGCGAATCGCCGTGCCGCGCGAGCCGGCGCACCAGCTGCGATAAGCATCGCCCCGTAACGACGAGGCGCGGCGGGCTGCACAACTCCGCCGCGCCTCGTCCGTTGCATCCCTAGGCAATCACACCGGGCACCCGCGGCCCACGCCCGCCGCGACCGCCTTGAACACGCGGCCGGTCGGCGAATCGGGCAGCGTCTCGGGATCCTCCGGCACCGGAATGTCCAGTTGGCACACGCCGATATCGGCGCGCTCAACCTCGGCACCGAGATCCCGAAAGATCCGCAGCATGGCGTCGTTATCCTCGTGCACGTACGCGCGAAAAGTCCGGATCCCCTGCGCCGCCGCGGAGCGGCTTAACAGGCCGAGCAACAGGGTGCCCAGGCCCCGGCCCTGGTAGGCGTCGAGCACGGTGACCGCGACCTCGGCCATGCCGGAATTCTCGGGAAACCGAATGCAGCGGGCCACCCCCACCGCAGGCTCTCCCGGCAGCGCCGGGTCCAACGCGATCCACGCCAGGTGGCTCACGTGGTCGATTTCGGTGAGGTAGCAAAGCTGCTCCTCCGACAGCTCGGACACCGTCGCGAGAAAGCGGTGATAGCGCGACGCGGCGGAGAGCTGATGTAACCCCACCCGGAGGCGGTCCCGGTCCTCGGGGCGGATGGGCCGGACCCGCACGCGGGTGCCGTCCCGCAGCTGGAGCTCGCGGGGTGGCTCGGCGAGCAGCGCCGTGGAGGCCGTGCCTAACTGCATCATGCGCCCTCGAGGCCACCCGGCGAAGGGCTGGCGGCCGCCGGTGACCTTTCCCGCTGGGGCTGATAGCTGCACAGTGGGTCCTCCCCGAACGGATCCCCGCTCGCCGCAAACGCCCGAGCCCGCGACCCGCCGCATTGCCACTGGAACTCACAGCGCCCGCACCGCCCAGCGAACAGATCGACGCGCCGCAGTGTACGGAACAGGCTCGCCTCGCGATAGATCTGCACGACGTGCTGCCGCCGCACGTTTCCGGCCGTGAGCGGCAAGAAGCCCGAGGGCTGTACGTCCCCCGTATGCGATATGAACATGACACCGTTGCCGTCCCGGATGCCGGCGCCGTGCCCGCCCACCGGAGCGCCGTGTCGCTGTAGGATCACCCGCCGGAAGTGGGGCCCTTCCGTCGTCGTGACCACCGGCCCCACGCCCTGCGCCGAGAGTTCCACCAGCCAGCGCATCAGATCCTCCGCCGCAGCGGGGGTGATCGATTCGAGCACCGCGCCCCGGCCCACGCTCACGAGGAAGAACAAGCTCCAGCGCGCCGCGCCCAGGTCGCTCGCCAGCAGATAGATCGCCGCCAGGTCGTCGCTCGTCTCCTCGGCGACGAGCGTGTTCACCTGGAACGGCAGCTCTGCGGCTGCGGCGGCTTTCGCGGCCTCGAGTGTGCGCTGAAACGTCCCTGGAACGCCGCGCAACGCGTCGTGCCGTGCCGCGGTCGAGCCGTCGAGCGACAACGAGATCGCCTCGACCCCCCCCTCCTGCAAATGCGCCAGGGCGGTCGCATCGAGCAGGGCCGTCGCGCTCGGCGCTACCGAGACGGCGAGCCCGAAGGCGCGGGCGGCGGCGATCAGAACCCACAGGTCGGGCCGCTTGAGCGGATCCCCGCCGGTAAGCACCAGGTGCGGCGTGGGGTCGCCGAAGGCCGAGAGCTGCTCGAGCAACCGCAGACCCTCGGCAGTGTTCAACTCATCGGGGTGGCGCACCGGTATGGCCTCGGCGCGGCAGTGCCGGCACGCGAGGTCGCAGGCGCGCGTCAACTCCCAGTACACCCGGAGCGGTGCCCGGCCGAACACAAAGCGGGAGAGCGTACGTGGCATGGCATCAATACTCGCCAACGCCGATGAAGAGTTCTCAAAGACCGGTTCAGGAAGGCTTCATGTTCGATAGCTTGATTTCGCACCAGGAGATACGTTCGAGGAGATACGTCATGAACTGGGCACACCTGCATCTCTTGTTGAACCACGTCCCCTAAGTCCCCTGCACCCTCACGACATGCGCACGAGACACCTCGAGCGTCACCGTACTGAGCGCGTCGGCTGGCTTCGGGCCGCCGTGTTGGGCGCCAACGACGGGGTCCTCTCCACCGCAAGTCTGGTCCTCGGTGTGGCCGCTGCCGAGGCGAGCCGCTCGACCGTGTTGGTTGCTGGAGTGGCGGGCCTGGTGGCCGGAGCCATGTCTATGGCCGCCGGCGAGTATGTGTCCGTGAGCTCTCAGGCCGACACGGAACGGGCTGACCTGGAGCGCGAGCGTCGCGAGCTCGCAGCCGGAGGCGCGGCCGAGCACGACGAACTGACAGCCATCTACGTCTCGCGCGGGTTGCAGCCCGCGCTCGCGCGGAAGGTGGCAGAGCAATTGATGTCGCGGGATGCCCTGGCCGCTCACGCCCGGGACGAACTGGGCATTTCAGCGGCCTTCACCGCCCGGCCGGTGCAGGCAGCGCTGACGTCAGCCGCGACCTTCGCTGTCGGCGCGTCTTTTCCGCTCGTGATTGTGGGCCTGACGCCGCCGGCGAGGCTCGTCCCCATCGTGGCTAGCACGTCACTCGCGTTTCTCGGATTGCTGGGTGGCCTTGCCGCTCGAGCAGGCGGAGCTCGGATGCTAATCGGCGCGGCTCGGGTGGTCTTCTGGGGTGCGTTGGCGATGGGGATGACGGCAGCGGTCGGCGCATTGTTCGGGGCGTAGCGGCCGAGGTCATCGTCACCGCACCCGCAGCGCGTTGAGAATCACCGCGGCGTCGAGCCCCTCCTGCAGCACCGCGCCGATCGGCGGGGCCAGGAGGCCCTGACTCGCGATGACCATCAGCACAAAGCTCGCGCCCAGCCCCACCATGATGCTCTGGAGCGCGATCCGGCGCATCCGCCGGCTGATCGCCATCGCGTCACCCACCCGCGCGATGTCGTCCACCAGCAGCACGACGTCCGCCGCTTCCGCCGAGATCGCGGTGCCGTGGGCCCCCATCGCGATGCCAACGGTTGCCGCGGCCAGCGCCGGCGCGTCGTTGATCCCGTCTCCCACCATCACCGTCGTCCCGTAGCGACGCTTCAACTCTTCAACTGCGTCTACCTTGTCCGCGGGGAGTAGGTTCGCCCGCACGGTACGGATGCCGGCCTGCGCCGCGATCACCTCGGCGCTCGCTTCTCTATCCCCGGTCAGCATCACCGTCTCGGTCACCCCCAGCACCGCCAGACGTTGCAGCAATGACGGCACCTGGTGCCTGAGCCGGTCGGCAAATTCGATGGCGCCGGCCAGGCGGCCATCGACGCTCACGAAGGCCGTGGTGTGGTCGTCCGGCCGGGGCGGCACTGCGATCCCACGGCCCGCGAAGAACCCGGCCGACCCGACGGCGACCGCGTGTCCGTTCACGAGCCCCGCGACCCCCGAGCCGGGAGTCTCATGGAACTCCGCGGCCGTTCCGATCGACCCGAACCGACGCCGGCCCGCGTCCACAACCGCCTTAGCGAGATGGTGCGAGGACAGCTGCTCGACGGCGGCAGCCAACCGGAGGACCTCATCGGGCGCTACCCCGTCCGCCGCCTCGACGCGCTCCACGATCGGATGGCCGAGCGTGAGGGTCCCCGTCTTGTCGAACACGACGGCCTGCGCCCGGCCCAACTGCTCGATCGCCGCACCGGTCTTGACGATGACCCCCAGGTCCGCCGCACGAGAGATCGCCGCGATGACCGCCACGGGCGTCGCGAGGATGAGTGGGCACGGCGTTGCCACCACCAGCACGGCGAGAACGCTGGTGGCACTGCCGGTGACGAGCCACGCCACGCCGCACATCGCGAGCGTGAGGGGCGTGAACCACACCGCGAATCGATCGGCGAGCCGCTGAATCGGCGGCCGCTCCCGGCGGGCCCGCTCCACGAGGCGCACGATCTGCTGGTACTGGCTCTGCCCGGCAGCGCGGACGGCCCGCATGCGCAGGGCCCCGTCCAGGTTCAGACTCCCCGAGAGCAGGACCGTGCCCCGGACCGCATGCAGCGGCAGCGGCTCCCCGGTGAGCGCGGACTGATCGACGGCCGAGATCCCGTCGGTCACCTCGCCGTCCACCGGCACCAGGTCCCCCGGCCGGAGAAGCAGCAGGTCCCCGACGGCGATGGCGCTCACGGGCACCTCTTCCACCTGCTCGCCCCGGAACCGGCGGCCGACCGTGGGAGCGCGCGCCAGCAGCGCCTCGAGCGATTGCGAGGCACGGCCCATGGCGTACCGTTCCAGCGCCTCGCCTCCCGACTGCATCAACGCGATGACGGCACCTGCGAAGTACTGCCCGAGGACAAGGGCCGTGACGATCGCGAGCATCGCGACGATATCCGCGGCGAAGCGTCCCCGCAGCATGCCACGAAGCGTCTGAACGACGAGCGGTCCGCCGCCTGCCAGCAGCGCACCCAGGAACACCACGAAGCGGGCGGCGAGCCCGATCACCAAGCCCCCGCCCACGATCACGGGAAGCGAGTAGCTGATGCGCTTGCTAGAGATACGCACTGCCGCTCCACGATTCGGCCCATAGAGAGTGGCAGCCGGGTCGTGAGCTATCGATGAAAGCAGCGTGAAGAGTCCGCATCAAAACGGCGAAAAGCCCGGTGAGCCGTACGTTTGCATGCGCAGGTGCTGCCACAGCGGCACCGCGTACGCGATGAGCACGAGCACGATAGCCACCAGGGTCCACAGCCCGTAGCGGTCGAGCACGCCCGCCCGTGGGCTGACGGGCTCGAGCGGCTCGGCCCACTCGATCGCCTCGGGCTCGCGCTTTTTCCCCGCGAGTCCCGTGCCGAGCATCACCAGCATGAAAAACCCGGCGCTGGTGAACAGGAACAGCCCGCCCACCGCCGACACGTCGGTCAGACCGCGCCACGCTTGGGCTGCGGCTGCGCCGCCGTAGCTCGCGTCGTAAATGCGCCGCGGCATCCCCATGAGCCCCGTGATGTGGTTCGAGATCGAGAACAGCACCATCCCGATGAACCACAGGTAGGGTTGTACCTTGGCCAGCAGGCCCAGCTCGAGCTCGCGCCCCGTGAGCCGCGGCAGGAGCCAGTACGCCGTCCCCATGAAGGTCAACGCGGTGGCGCTACCCACCGTCAAATGGAAATGTCCCTGGATCCACGCGGTGTTGTGTACCACCGCGTTCATCCCGTAGGCTGCGTTGATCGCGCCACCGAACCCGCCCACGGCGAACAGCAGCATCGAGAGCAGGACGCTCGCGACCAGCGGGTCGCCCCAGGGCAGCTGCTTGAGCCAATCGAGCAGCCCGGTCGCGCCCTTCAGGCGCCCCGCGACCTCCAGTGAGGCTGTGACCGTGAACGCCGTCACGAAGCTCGGGAACAGAATGCCAAACGTCAGTACGGTGTGCAGCAGCTTCCACGACGCGGGAATCCCCGGGTCCATGAACTGGTGGTGGAAGCCCACGGGCGTAGAGAGAACGATGAATAGGACGAACGTGAGGCGCGCCAGCGGATCGCTGAATAGTCTTCCGCCCGCGACCTTCGGGAGCACCGTGTACCACACGACGTAGGCCGGGAGCAGCCAGAAGTAGACGAGCGGGTGGCCGAAGTACCAGAACAGCATGCGCGCGAGCTCAGGATCCACTGTCTTGGTGAGGCCAAGGGACCAGGGAATCAGCAAAAACAGCATCTCCGCCGCCACGCCCACCGTCGCGATCAGCCATACGATCACCGTCGCGAGCATCCCGTGCAGCGCGAGCGGCGCGGGCTGACCCACATGCTCCCGCTTCCAGAGCAGGTAGCTGCGGATCACCACGAAGCCCCAGATCCACGAGCCGACCACGAGCAGCGTCGCCCCGATGTAGAACGCCGGATGCGCCTTGAGGGGCGGATAGAAGGTGTAGAGCACGGTGGCCTTGCCGGAGAGGATCGCCGCGACCGCCGCGAGCGTTCCCGCGAGCGCCACCCAGAAGCCCGTCCAGGCGAGGCCGCCGTGCGGGACGGGACGACCCAGCGTCCGCTCGGCCACGACGTAGCCGAACGCCATAATGAAGAAGGTCGTGAACACGAGCGCCATCAGCGTGCCGTGCGCGGTCACCGAGAGGTAGTACATCTTGGCCGAGCGCCACGGGAGGTCGAGCGCGGCGCGGGACAGCGCCTGCATCAGGGCCATCGCGGAGGCGATGCCGAACGCGAGGATCGCGACCCACAAGTTGGCGAGCGCGAGGCGACTGGTGCGGTCGGTCATGGCTTCACCGCCTCGACGATGAGCTTCGCGGACATCAGGTGGTGGCCGAGCCCGCAGTACTCGTTGCACACGATGAGGTACTCGCCCGGCTGCCGGAACGTCGTCGTGAACTGGCTCACGTAGCCGGGGACGAGCATGGTGTTGGCGTTGGTGCCGACGATGAGGAAGC
>WNGG01000036.1_pt1 | contig 181607 bp, 167 predicted proteins | sample 5400661 | NCBI WGS metagenome assembly WNGG01 (sample SAMN13153372, study PRJNA577476) | soil metagenome | isolation source: 100 cm soil or saprolite under Garry oak tree replicate 1 | place: USA:California | collected 2016-06-15
GGGCGGCGCCCCCCACAAGGCCGCGGTCGTGGGCGACACGGTGGGCGATCCGTTCAAGGACACCGCCGGCCCGTCGCTGCATGTGCTGATCAAGCTGCTGAGCACGGTCACGCTGGTGCTGGCGCCGCTGTTTGTCTAGGCAACTGTTCCGCCGCAAACCGATCGCCGAGCTGCTGGTCGAGGGGGAGAGCCCGTACGCCCTGAAACGGGCGCTCGGCGCGGGCGACCTCATCATGCTCGCCATCGGGGCCGTGATCGGCGCGGGGATCTTCGGGGCGATCGGTACCGCGGCGGCAGGGCAGTATGACGCCGCTGGGCATCTCGTGCGCAGCGGCGCCGGCCCGGCGTTGGTGTTCTCGTTCCTGCTCCTGGGCGTCGCCTGCGCGCTCGCCGGCCTGTGCTACGCCGAGCTCGCGGCCATGATCCCGCAGGCGGGCAGCGCCTACGCCTACTCGTACGCCACGCTCGGCGAGCTCGTCGCCTGGATCATCGGGTGGGACCTGATCCTCGAGTACGCGGTCGGGAACGTCGCCGTGGCGATCTCGTGGGGCGACTACTTCACGTCGCTGCTGCGGAGCTTCGACGTCCACCTCCCCGTGTGGTTGACGACGGGCTACCGGACCGCACTGCTCGCGCCCGATCCCACCCTCCACGGCCTCTTGCAGAGCGCCCCCCACGTGGCGGGCGTCCCGGTCCTCGTCAACCTCCCGGCATTCGTGATCGTCATGCTGATCACCTGGCTGCTGCTGCTCGGCGTGCGCGAGAGCGCCACGGCGAACAACATCATGGTCACGATCAAGCTGCTGGTGCTGGGGCTGTTCATCATCGCCGGGCTCACCCACATCAACGCGGCGAACTACCACCCGTTCGCGCCGAACGGATTTCGCGGCATCCACCAGGGCGCCGCGATCGTGTTCTTTGCCTACATCGGCTTCGACGCGATTTCGACCGCGGCCGAGGAGACCAGGAACCCGCAGCGCAACCTGCCGATCGGGATCCTGGGGGGCCTCGCGATCTGCACCGTCATCTACGTCATCGTGGGGGCTGTGCTCACGGGGATGGTCCCCTATAGCGAGCTCGGCGTCGCCGATCCGCTCGCGAAGGCGTTGAACAACGCCGGGTTCACGACGGTCGGCTGGATCGTGGCGTTGGGTGCGATTATCTCGATGTCCGCCGTGCTGCTCGTCTTCCAGTACGGGCAGCCCCGGATTTTCTTCGCGATGGGACGGGATGGGCTACTCCCCCAATGGGCGGCGCGGCTGCATGCCACGCGCCGCGTGCCATACGTCACAACCGTGATCACCGGCCTGTTTGTCGGGCTGTGGGCCCTCATCGGGGACGCGGGCGAGACGTACGACCTGACGAACATCGGCACGCTGTTCGCGTTCGCGCTGGTGGCGATCGGCGTGCTCGTGCTGCGGTACAAGGACCGCGACCGGCCGCGGCCGTTCCGGGTACCGTTCGTGTGGGGCATCTCGCTCACCGCGGCGGCGCTGTGCCTGTTCGTGATGGTCGGGCTGCCGCGCCAGGCGTGGGAGCGGTTCGCTGTTTGGCTCGCCATCGGGCTGGGCCTCTACATGTTCTACGGCTACCGTCACAGCCGGCTGCACGGGCAGGCCGAGACCGGCGCGTGAGGCTGCACACCCGGATCGTCCTGGGGCTCGTCCTCGGCGCCGCCTGCGGCGTCGCGGCGAACACCCTCGCACCGGGCGCTGCCTGGGTCCGCTGGCTGGGGGACAACGTGGCGGGACCGGTGGGGCAAGTGTTCCTGCGCATGCTGCTGATGACCGTGATTCCGCTCGTGTTCACGTCGATCACGCTCGGCGTCGCGGGGCTGGGCGACATCCGCAAGGTGGGGCGCGTCGGTATCCGCACGCTCCTATACTTCCTGTTGTCCACCGCGCTGTCGGCCGCGGTCGGCCTCGTGCTCGTCAACGCGGTGCGACCGGGAGCCGGTCTGGCGCCCGATGTCCGCGAGCAGCTGATGGCGACGTACCGCTCCCAGGCGGCCGGGCTGCAGGCCGCGGGCACACCGCATTTCGGCATCGACACGTTCGTCAATATGGTACCGCGCAACCCGATCCAGGCCGCGGCGGGAATGGACCTGCTCGGCGTGATCTTCTTCTCGCTCGTGTTCGGCGCGGCGCTCACTCTCATCCCCGCTGAGAAGACCCGCCCGCTCGTCCGGGTGCTCGATGCCGTGGGCGAGGCCGTCGTGAAGATCATCGATCTCGCGATGACGCTCGCGCCGTACGGCGTGTTCGGACTGATCTTCTTCACGACGTCGCGGTTCGGGTGGAGCCTGCTGCGACAGCTCGGCGTGTATGTCGGGGTCGTGCTCGTGGGGTTGCTGATTCACGGGAGCGTGAGCCTGTCGCTGCTCGTGCGCGTGTTCGGGGGCCTCTCGCCACGCGTCTTCTGGAGCCGCATCCGGGCGAGTATCGTCACCGCGTTCTCGACCAGCTCGAGCAACGCGACCCTCCCCACCAACATCGCCGTGGCCGAGGAGGAGCTGAAAATTCCGCCGAAGATCGCCGGTTTCGTCCTGCCCCTGGGGTCGACGATGTGCATGAACGGCACCGCGCTCTACGAAGGCGTGACCGTGCTCTTCCTCGCCCAGGTGTTCGGCGTGTCGCTCGCCCTCGGCGCCCAAGTCGTCGTCCTGGTGCTGGCCGTGATCACGGCCGTCGGCGCGGCGGGCGTACCCGGAGGTTCGCTCCCGCTCCTCATGGTCGTCCTGGCCACGGTCGGCGTGCCGGCGGAAGGGATCGCCATCATCCTGGGCGTCGACCGGATCCTCGACATGTGCCGGACCACGATCAACGTGTGCGGGGATCTGACCGCCGCGGTCTACGTGGCGCGGACCGAGAGCGAGTGGGATCCGAAGCTGGTCACTGCACCGACGAGACTCGCCGCGGCGGCCTAGACGGGCGTGATGCAGCGGGGGCCCCGGAGCGGCGGGCGCCCGCTGGGCTGCCGCGACGGGGTCCCCGCTGCGTCACGCCTCGTCCAGCTGCGCGGCCAGCTTCAGCGCTCCCGTCGCCGGGTCGATCCGGTTCGGCACCAGGCGGGCCCGCCGCACCAGGGCGGCGAGCCGCTCGCGAAACGCCCCGGTGAGCGGAGACTGGGGCAGCAGCAACCCGCCGGCGATCGCGACCGACACCGGGCCGGTGCCCGGGAAGTGCCGCTGCAGCGTGACCACCAGCCCGACGAGCTCCCGCGCCGCCTCGTCCATCACGCGCTGCGCGACCACCTCGCCTTCGCGCGCCGCGTTCAGCACGTGTGGTGCCAGGGCAGCCACCTGAGCCGGGGTGGCCGTGGCGGTCCAGCGGACCAAGTCGTCGAACTGCTGCAACCCGAGCGCGCCGAGGAGGCGTGCCAGGAGTGTCGATCCCTCGCCGCGACCGTCCTGCGCCCGGGCGGCCGCATCGAGCGCGCGGCGACCCAGCCAGTAGCCGCCGCCTTCGTCTCCCAGCTGCCAGCCGTAGCCGCCGGCGCGGTGCAGCGCACCCTGCGGATCGCGCGCGTACGCAATGGACCCGGTCCCCGCGTTGACGATGATCCCCGGTCCGCGGTCGAATGCGGCGGTGACCGCGACCTCGCCGTCCGCCAGCACGCGCACCCGGCGCGCCACGCCGGCCTCGCGGAGCGCCGTTTCGAGCTCCACCCGCTCCTGCGCTCGGCCGGCGCCCGCCGCGCTGACCACCGCCCGCTCCACCGGCAGCGCGACGCGCGCCTGGGCGGCGGCGCGCCGGGCGGTGTCCGTGAGCACCGCCGCTGCCGCCGCCGCCCCGCTCGGCTTCATGGCCGCGCCGGGGCCGTCGGCGCGACCGAGGATCGTCAGGTCGGCCCCGCCGAGCACGACGGTGGAGTGGGAGCCACCGGCGTCGGCACCTAGAAATACGACGGACGATGAGGCGTCGGATGGTGAAGCGACGGACTTAGGGGCAGTCACCGGGCGCTTCTCCCAGGACCGCTCCCGGCGTCCGTCGCCGTATCATCCGTCGCAGGATCATCCGTCGCCTTTCCGTCCGTCGCTCTTCCATCCGTCGCCTTGATCATCGACGCCGCCATCCCCACCCCCACGGTCACCGCGGTCCCCAGCAACACGTACCAGGGCCACGCGAGCCCGGGCAGCCAGCGGATCGGGAAGCTCGGGATGACCGCCCCCAGCACGACGGGCGTCATGCAGACCACGCTCGTGACGATCGCGACGATCACGTCGATCTGCCGTGCCCGTGGCCAGAAGCCGCCCAACAGATAGGTGCCGAGCAGGCCCCCGTACGTGAGCGAGACGACGCTCAGGGCAAGCTGCACCACGGGCGTGTCCTGACGCCGGAAGGCCATCGCGCCGGCGACGAGCACCGCGGTCCAGAACAGCGTGAGCCAGCGGCCCGCCCACAGAAGATGGGTGGACTCCTGCCGACCCGTCAGCGGCGCGTAGAAGTCGTGGGTAGAGGCGGAGGCGAGCGAGTTGACGGCGGAGGCGTGGCTGCTCATCGCGGCCGCGAGGATCCCCGCGATCACGAGCCCGCCGAGCCCATCCGGGAGCTGCGTGATCGCGAAGGTCGGGTAGATCGCGTCGCCGCGTCCCCCGTGGTCCGCGCCGGCGAGCCAGAGGCTCGTGCCCACGAGCAGGAACAGCGCGAACTGCAGGATAATGAACACTCCCGAGCCGATGAGCGCCCGCTGCGCATCCTTGAGGCCGCGCGCGGCGAGCAGCCGCTGCACGATGAGATGATCCGTGCCGTGCGACGCGCCCGCGATCAGCGCCCCGCCCACCACGCCGCCCCAGACGGTATACAGCACGGCGAAGGACGGGCGGAAGTCGAGCGTCACGAGCTTCCCCGCGTCCCAGGCCCGCGCGAACGCCGCCGGACCGCCCGCGAGCTGGGTCGCGACCACCAGCGTCGCGATCCCGCCCACGAGGTACACGCCGAGCTGGATCACGTCCACCCACACCACGGCACGCAGCCCTCCCACCCACGTGTACACGAGGGTCACGACGCCGATGGCGAGGATGCCGGCGGCGATGTTCCAGCGCGTGATGATCGCCAGGGGGATCGCCGTGGCGAAGACGCGCACGCAGTCGGCGAGCGCGCGGGTGAGCAGGAACACCCCGGACGCCGTGCGACGCGCCGCGGTCCCGAAGCGGCGCTCCAGCCGCTGGTAGGCGGTGTCCTGCGTCCCCTCGAAGTACCCGGGCAGGAGCAGCGCCGCGACGCCGAGGCGGCCCGCGAGATAGCCGAAGGCGAGCTGCAGGAACGTCAGGTTGCTGCGCGCGGCGATACCGGGGAGGGAGATCACCGTGAGGGCGGACGTCTCGGTCGCGACGATCGACAGCATCAACGCCCACCACGGCAGCCCGCGATGGCCCAGAAAGTAGTCGCTCGCGTCGCGCTGGCGGCCCGCGAGCACGAGGCCGAACACGACGACCGCGACGCAGTACGCCGCCACGACGCTTACGTCGAGCGGGCGCACACTCGGTGCCGGGCAGCAAAAAGCCCGCGACGTGCGCGGGCTCGGATTGCCGGTGACGGGAGGGCCAACGGCCTCAGACGGTGAAGGACGATCCGCAGCCGCAGCCGCCCGTGGCGTTCGGGTTCTCGAAGGTGAACCCCGACTCCTGGAAATTGCTCTTGTAGTTCAGGGTGACACCGTTCAAGTATTGGGCGCTGAAGGCGTCGACAAAGCACCGCACGCCGCCCGTCTCGATGACGAGGTCGTCCTCGGCCGGCTTGTCTTCGATGTTCAAGCTGTACTTGAATCCCGAGCAGCCGCCCGGCAGCACCGCGATGCGGAGCCCGGCCGTCTCCGGCGAGACGTGCTCTTCCGCCATGAACTTCCTCACCTCGACCGCTGCCGGCTCGGTCACGGTGAGGGTCACGGGACTCGTGTGTTGCGTCGTGGCCATTGCGATCCTCCAGTCACGTGCGAACTTAGACACTTCCATCGAGCATGTCAACTCTCGCGCGGGGAGGCCGTCGTCATGCGCCTTACGCTCGCCGACTGGTTGGTCGTCGCCCTGTACTTCCTCTTCAACATCGCCGTCGGCCTGTATTACAAGAGCCGCGCCAGCCGGGACACGGCGGAGTTCTTTCTCTCCGGGAGAAAGGTGCCCTGGTGGTTGGCCGGCACGTCGATGGTGGCGACCACGTTCGCTGCGGACACACCGCTCGTCGTCACCGGGCTGGTGGCGCGCAACGGCGTGGCGGGGAACTGGCTGTGGTGGAACCTGCTGGCGAGCGGCATGCTGACGGTCTTCTTCTACGCCCGCCTGTGGCGGCGCGCCGGCGTGATGACCGACATCGAGTTTTCGGAGATTCGCTACGCCGGCCCGCCGGCCGCCTTTCTGCGCGGGTTCCGGGCCCTCTATTTGGGTCTGCTCATCAACTGCATCATCCTCGGCTGGGTCAACCTGGCGATGGTGAAGATCCTCCAGCTGGTCTTCACCATCTCGAAGGGCGAGGCGCTGTGGATCGTGGTCGGGCTGATCGTCCTGACGTCCGCGATCTCGACGCTCTCCGGTCTGTGGGGCGTGCTGGTGACCGACCTGTTCCAGTTCGTGATCAAGATGGGCATGGTGATCGTGCTGGCGGTGTTCGCGGTGGAAGCGGTGGGGGGGATCGACGCGATGAAGGCCAAGCTCGCCGTGATCGACCGGTCCGTCTTGAGCTTCGTCCCGGACGTGGGCTCGGCGTGGATGCCGATGCTCACCTTCTTCGTCTATATCGCCGTGAACTGGTGGGCCACGTGGTACCCGGGGGCCGAGCCCGGCGGCGGGGGGTACGTGGCGCAACGGATGCTCAGCGCGAAGGACGAGCGACACTCCTTGCTCGCGACGCTCTGGTTCAACATCGCGCACTATGCCGTGCGCCCGTGGCCCTGGATCCTCGTGGCGCTGGCGTCTCTCATCCTGTTCCCGGGGCTCAAGGACCCGGAGACCGGCTACATCCGGGTGATGATCGACTACCTGCCGTCATCACTCCGCGGGCTGATGGTCGCCGCGTTCGCGGCGGCCTTCATGTCCACGATCGCCACCCAGCTCAACTGGGGCGCCAGCTACCTCGTGAACGACTTCTATCGCCGCTTTGTGCGCCGCGACGCGAGCGAGCCGCACTACGTTCGGGCGTCGCGGGTCGCCACAGCCCTGCTCACGGTGATCTCCGCCGCCGTGGCCTTTCGCATCGAGTCGATCGGGGGTGCCTGGAAACTGCTGATCATCACGGGCGCCGGGACCGGCGCCGTGCTCTTGCTGCGCTGGTACTGGTGGCGCATCAACGCGTGGAGCGAGGTGTCCGCGATGATCGCGGCGTTCGTGGTGTCGGTCTTATTACAGACCGTGGGGGGGCTCGACGGCGACCGGCCGCTCGACTTCGCGCACATCGTGCTCATCACCGTAGCCGTCACGACCGTGGTCTGGCTCGCCGTCACGTTCCTCACGCGCCCAGAATCGGAGGCGACGCTGGTGGCGTTCTACCGCCGCACCCGGCCTTCGCGGACGGGATGGGGGCCCGTCGCCGCGCGTGCGCCCGACGTCCGACCGTCGGGCGACGGGCTCGCCAACCTGCTCGACTGGGCGGCCGGATGCGTCCTGGTGTATGGCGTGCTGTTCGGCGTGGGCAAGCTGTTGTTGCACGAGCCCCGGCCGGGCCTGCTGCTGCTCGGTCTCGGCGCCCTCGCTGGCGGCGTCATTTACCGCGACTTGTCGCGACGCGGCTGGCGCACGGTGATCGAGTGAGCCCTGCTACAGCTCCGGGTGTGTGAGGGCGTCCACGACGAGGTCGGCCACGCGCGGCCGGACGTGCAGGATGGCGGTGTTCGTGCGGGTGGGATGGACGCGGTTGGTCAGCAGAATGACGAACAGATCCTTGTCCGGATCCATCCACATCGACGTTCCCGTGAACCCCGTGTGGCCGAACGCGCGCGGCGAGAGCTTCGTCCCCGCGCTCGACGTCGAGTCGGGCGGCTCGGGGGGCGTGTCCCACCCGAGGGCGCGGGTCGAGCCGGGCACGACGTTCTGCCGTCGCGTGAACTCGGCGACCGTCTCCGAGTGGATGAGCTGCAGCGAATCCCAGGCGCCGCCGTTCAGCAGCATCGCGGCGAGTCGGGACAGGTCGAGCGCGTTCGAGAACATGCCGGCGTGTCCCGAGACGCCGCCCAGCCGGGCGGCGTTCTCGTCATCCACCTCGCCGCGCAGCATCCGGTGGCGGAACGCGGTGTCGTTCTCGGTCGGCGCGATCCGGTCCCGCCAGCCGCGGGGCGGCAGGAACCGCGTGCCGGGCATCCCGAGCGGTTGGAACACGCGCCGGGCGAGAAACCGATCGAGCGGCTCGTCGGTGATGTGGTCCACGACCTCCGTCAGCACGATCGCGCCCAGGTCCGAGTACACGTACGTCCGCCCCGGGGGCGTGGTGAGGGGCGTCGTGTTCACGATCCACAGCGCCGTGGCCCGCGAGTCCGCCTCCTCGTAGAGCTTGCGCCAGGCGGCCAGCCCGGAGGAATGGGTGAGCAGGTGGCGCACCGTCACCTGCTCCTTGCCCGACCCGCGGAACTCCGCCACGTAGCGCGACACCGGCGCGTCGAGCGCCAGCTTCCCCTCGTCCACGAGCAGCATGCACGCCGTGGTCAGCCCCACCACCTTGGTGAGCGAGGCGAGATCGTACACCGTCGCCGCGTCGACCGGCCGTGGGTCAGCCACGCCGTAATGCCCGACCGCCGCGAGCAGCGCGAGTCGGCCGTGCCGCCCCACCGCCAGCACGGCGCCCGGGAACGCTCCGCGGTCCACCTCGGCGGCGAGGTAGTCGACGACGGCGGCGAGTCGCGTGCTGTCGAAGCCGAGCGTGGCCGGCGACCCGGCCGGAATGCCGGCGCTCGCGGGCGGCGGCGGCGCGGCGGCGTGGCAGGCGATCGCGAGGCCCGCGAGGGCGGCCAGGGCGCGCGTCTTCACGGCCGCGCATCCGGGATCAGCACGCCCCACCCGACGGAATACTCGGGCGGAAGGCGGATCGGCAGGTGTCCCATGATCGGCACGCGGCCGAGCAGCGCGAGCGCTACGGCGCGCTCGCTGGCGCGCACTCCGCTCCACGCGATGAGATACGACTTCACCGCCGGCGTTTGGTTCAGAAGGTACGGGCTCCCGAGGGACACGAGCACGGTCGGCCGCGTCGCGTCGGTGGCGGTGATGAGCTGCGCGAGCGAGTCGGGGAGCGCGATGGTCCCACGCCCGGCAAGCGGTCGCACGTTGGCGACGAACACCGTCGCCGGCGTCCGCGCAATCACCGCCCGCGCCGAATCATAGGAGAGCGTGCCCGACATCGGCCACAGCCGGAAGTACTCGACGGTGTCGCCCCCCTGGCGCAGCAGGTCGGTCAGGTATTGTCCCACGGCGCCGTTCATCTCGTCGGCGTAGGCGATCAGGGTGAGCCGCGAGGGCTTCGCGCGCAGCGCGTGCAGCCGTCCCCCGGCGTCTCGTACCAGCGTGAGCGCGCGGGCGGCGACGTCGTTCGCCGCGTCCTGCAACGGTTTGCTGCCGACGACGCGCATGATCGAGTCGAGCGGCACGGTGCGGCGCTCGAACAGCCCGAGGCGCCGCTTGACCTCGAGCACGCGCCGCACCGACTGGTCGAGCCGCTCGCGCGTGATCCGCCCCGCCTCGACCGCGGCCACCATGGCGTTCACCGCCGAGTCGGGGTCCGCCGGCATGAGCAGCAGGTCCGAGCCCGCGAGGAACGCGCGCACCGTCGCCTCGCCGGCGCCGTACTTCGCGACGATCGCCCCCATCATGAGCGCGTCGGTAACCACCAGCCCCTGGAAGTGCAGCGAGTCCCGCAGCAACCCGGTGAGCACCGCGGCAGAGAGGGTGCCGGGATCGTCGGATCCCGTAAGCGCGGGGAAGGCGATGTGCGCGCTCATCACCACGTCCGCGTCGGCGGCGATTCCCGCGCGAAACGGCAGCAGTTCGAGCGAGTCGAGCCGCGGATAGCCCGCGCCGATCACCGGGAGGCCGATGTGCGAGTCGGTCTGCGTGTCGCCGTGTCCGGGGAAGTGCTTCAGGGTGGCGAGCATCCCGTGCTCGTGCAGGCCCCGCACGTACTCCTGCACCAGGCGCGACACCGCGCGAGGGTCCTCCCCGAACGAGCGGACGTTGATGATGGGGTTCGCCGGGTTGTTGTTGACGTCCGCGTCCGGGGCGAAATTGACGTGGATCCCGACTGCCCGACCCTCGACCGCCGCCGCCGCTCCGATCGTGTGGGCGTCGCGGGGGTCCCGGGTGGCGCCCACGGCCATGATGTGCGGGAACGCGGTCGCGCCCACGAGACGCATCCCGGCGCCCCACTCGAGGTCCGCCGAGACGAGCAGCGGCAGGCGCGAGCGCCGTTGCAGCGCGTTGAGCTTCGCGGCGATATCGAACGGCGAGCCGACCGACACGATCAGACCGCCGATCTCGAGCGAGTCCACCCAGCGGACCGCGACCTGGAACAGCGAATCGTCGAGCGACGTGTAACTTCCCGAGAGCCAGGGCGTCACGAGCTGGGCGACGCTCTGACGGACCGTGAGCCCGGCGAGCACGGAATCGACGGGGACGCGGGAGGAGGGGCGGGGGACGGGTGCCAACCCCCCGACCGCGTGACTCCCCGCACATCCCGCGACGGCTGCGACAACCAGGAGCCTATGCGCCCGCATCATTTCTCACTGTTGGGGTTGCTGGCGTGTGCCGCACCCGGGCCCGCGCAGGTCCGGCCGGGCATCGCCGTGCTGCTCGCCGACTCCGGCCACCTCATCGCCGGCAGGCGCTTGGGCCTGCTGACGAATCAAACAGGAGTCGATGCCTGGGGCCGCCGGGACGTGGACCGGTTGCTCGCCGATGGCTATCGGCTGACGACGCTGTTCAGCCCCGAGCACGGGTTCTCGGGACGCGAGGACCGGCCCGGCCTGCCGGACGCGATCGACTCGGCGAGCGGCCTACCAATCTATAGTCTCTACGGCGGTCTCACCCGGGCCCGCTCCGCCGCGCTCGACAGCTTGGACGTCGTCATGATCGACCTGCAGGACGTCGGCGCGCGGTACTACACGTACGCCGCGACGGCCACACAGCTGATGCGGGAGGCCGCCCGCCGCGGCACGCGGGTGATCGTGCTCGACCGTCCCAACCCGCTCGGCGGCGCGTTGGTCCAGGGCGACGTGCGGGCCGTCCTGGGCGATCCCGACGCCGACTTCGTGGGGTTCCTGCCGGTCGCCATGCGACACGGGATGACCCTGGGCGAGTTGTTGCGTCTCGCGAATGACACGTTGCGGCTCGGCGCGGCGCTCACCGTCGTGCCCGCGGCAGGATGGCGCCGCGACCGGTATTACGATGAAACGGGCCTGCTGTGGGTGAGACCGTCGCCCAATCTGCCGGACCTGGAAAGCGCCATCCACTATCCCGGCACGTGCCTGTTCGAGGGGACCAACCTGTCGGTGGGACGTGGTACAGCCTTCGCGTTTCAAGTGATCGGGGCGCCGTGGCTCGACACGGCCGCCGTCTTGCGACGGCTGCGGCACGGAGGACGGGGGACGGGGGACGGGTTGGTGGGCGTGGAGATTTCGGCGACGCAGTTCACGCCGCGGTCGCCCAGCGACGGCAAATATGACGGTGTGCCGCTGCGCGGCATCCGGCTGCGCGTCACGGACCGGCGGCGCTACGATCCGGCGCGCACGACGGTGACGTTGCTGGCGGCGATCCACGCGGCGCAGCGGGATTCCTTGCGGTTCGACGCCGCGCGATTCGACCAGCTGGCGGCGGGTCCGGCGCTGCGGACGGCGCTCGTGGCGGGGCGTTCCGCGTCCACGATTGTGCAGGGGTGGGAGCGGCCGCTTGAGCGGTTCCGGCGCGTCCGGGCCAAATACCTGCTCTACTGAGAAGTGTCGGTGCCCCTTAGGGATAGCTGAGCCGCGTGAGCACCGTCACGGCCCGGCGCCGGCTCGTCCCCTAATGAAACACTCGCGCCCCGGAGCAGCCTCGCGCATCAGCTGAGACTGCTCTCGCAACACCACTGATGGTGTCGAGCCAGGGGGATCTATGCCCAGCATGTTCAGGAGTCGCAGTCTCGTCGCGGGCGTGATGCTCGCGGCGGTCGCGGCTGCTTGCGCACCGATAGATACGCCGACGGCGCCGTGGATGGCGCGGCCACCCGTGCCGGCACTCGAGATCGTCGACGGCGCGCACGGCGGTACGGCGGGCTTCTATTTCCTGCCGCCGATGGTTGGCCAACCCACGTTCAGTGGAACGTTCGACGCCGACATCGCCACGCTCAACCCGCGGGTCGCGATCTGCGACGTCACGGGTGGCCCCGATGTCGACTGTGGCGGCTCGAGTGTGGGGGCGACGCAGGCCCTGGTCGTCTACACCACGACGACGACGCCGGCGATTACGCTCGATCTCTCGACCCCGCAGTACGCGGTGAACTGGGGTACACCGGACTTCGCCGATCACGTCTATCGCGTGCACGTGACGGCGGGGCCGGCCGGGGCGCGGCGTGAGCTGGGGTACGCCGACGTGCTGCTCACGACCTCCGCCGGGCAGGTGAAAAGCGATGTCATCGTCATCAACGCCGGCCGGACCCTCCCGATCCACTTCCGGATCGAGACGGGCATCGCCGGCAGTCTCGCGGTGAGCGCTGCAACGCCGAGCGTCACGACCGGCGGCGGGACCGATGTGATTACCGCCACGCTGCTGGACCTGAACGGTGCCCCCGTCGCGGGAGCGACCGTGACCTGGACCCTGACGACGCCGGCCACCGACGTCGCCAGTCTCGCTCCAACGAGCGGGCTGACGGGCACGGCAGGCACCACGCTGACCACGTTGCAAGCGGGCACGACGCCGGGTACCGCGGTCGTGACGGCGACGAGCGCCGGCATCTCGAACATGGTGAGCGTCACGGTAACCTCCGCGGGCTACCGGCTGTACGTGGCCAACCAGGGCGGCAGCGTCACGATCTACGCGCCGGGGGCCGATGGCGACGTCGCGCCCGCGGGCAGGATCGCGGGGGCCAGCACCGGACTGAATAACCCGACGGGCATCGCCCTGGATGCGGCGGGCAACCTCTACGTGGCCAACGCCACAACGAACACGATCACCGTGTACGCGGTGGGGAGCGGTGGCAACGCCACCCCCATGCGCACGATCGGCGGCGGCAACACACGGCTGAACGGTCCGGAAGGCATCGCCCTGGATGCCTTGGGGCGTAAGCTCTACGTCGCGAACAGCGCCACCTCCAAGATCACGGTCTACGCGATGGACGCGAACGGGGACGCCGCCCCCACGGACTCAATCGTGGGCAGCCAGACGGGGCTGTGCGCGCCGTACGGCGTCGCGCTGGGCGGTCATGGCCAGCTCTACGTTGCCAACATCTGCGGCTTCATCACGGTCTACTCGCCTGGGGCCAGCGGGGACATCGCACCCACGACCACCATTAGCACGGGTCTGAGCGCCCCGGTCGGCGTTGCGGTGGATGCCGCGGGCCAGCTCTACGTTGCCAACATGGGTGGCAACAGCGTCACGATCTACGCGCCCGACGCAACCCCCGTGGCGACGATCGCCGGCGGCAGCACGGGACTGCAGAGCCCGGCCGGCATTGCCCTGGACCCGGCGGGCAACGTGTACGTGGCCAACACTGGCATCAACGAAGAGACGGTTGCGAGCATCACGGTGTACAGGCCGGGTGACGTGGGAGACGCCACGCCGAAGGCCACCATCGTCGGGAGCCAGACGCGGCTGGACCAACCGTTCTTCATCGCGCTGAGCCCGTTCTAGCCAGATCGGCCGCTTCGTCTACCAAGCCCCCGCACTCGCGGGGGCTTTGGTTTGTTGCCCCAAAGTTTTTTCTCCGGCGGTCTGGTTTGCTCTATTGAGACTCTTGCCGCGCCCGGCTACCTTCCCCCGGCTATGAACGTGATCCCCCAGAGGGTGCGGGACGGCTTTGAGAAGGCGCTCGATCCGCCCGCTCGGCTGCTGATCCGGTTGCACGTTCGCCCGAACGTCATCACCACGCTGGGGACGCTCGTGGTCCTGGGTTCTTCGGTCGCCTTCGCGCTCGGCGCGGTCCACTGGGGCGGGTTCCTGCTGCTCGTGTCTGGCTTGTGCGACATGGTGGACGGGCGTGTAGCGCGCCAGGGGAGCATGACCACCACGTTCGGCGCATTCTACGATTCGACGCTCGACCGCGTGGGCGAGTCGGCGCTGTTTACCGGCATCGGGGTGTACTTCCTGCGCGGCGGCCTCGCGCCCGACCGGGTGATGCCCGCGGTGCTGGCGTGCTTCGTGGGGCTCGCGGCGTCGCTCGTAGTGTCGTACACGCGGGCGCGCGCCGAAGGCCTGGGGCTCTCCGTCAAGATCGGGATCGCCCAGCGCGCCGAGCGGGTACTGTTGCTCGGCGCCCCCACGCTGTTTTTCGGCCCGGGGAACCAGGGCGCGTTGCTGTTCTGGATCGTGATCATCCTCGCGCTCGCCACCACGGTGACGGTGGTGCAGCGCGTGATCTACGTTGCTCGGGTCGCCGGCGACTCGGCCGCGAGGCCGGTCCCGCGCCAGCGGGACACGCTCCCCGGCCACGCCGCGGCGCTGCAATCTCGGAAAGGACATTGATCGTGGCAAAGCAGGTCGCCGGGGGGGCCGGGGGGGGCCGGGACATCGCACCCGCCCAGGGAAAGCTTGGGGTGATGCTCGTGGGGCTGGGCGCGGTCTCGACCACGTTCATCGCGGGGGTCGAGCACGTGCGGCGCGGCACGGCGCTGCCGATCGGATCGCTCACGCAGATGGGCACGATCCGCCTCGGCAAGCGCACCGAGAAGCGCAACCCGAAGATCAAGGACTTCGTGCCGCTCGCGGACCTGAAGGATCTCGTCTTCACCGCGTGGGATCCCATTCCCGACGATGCCTACACCGCCGCGGTGAAGGCCGGGGTGTTAGAGCGGCACGAGCACCTCGAGCCGATCAAGGCGTTCCTCCAGGGCATCAAACCGCTCCCCGCCGTCTTCGACCAGTACTACGTCAAGCGGCTCCAGGGAACCAACGTGAAGCGTGGCAAGACCAAGCGCGAGCTCGCGGAGCAGCTGCGCGAGGACATCCGCAGCTTCCGGAAGACCGTGGACCGTGTCGTGATCGTGTGGTGCGCCTCCACTGAAGTGTTCATCACCCCGGGCCCGGCGCACCAGAGCCTGGCGGCGTTCGAGAAGGCGATGGAGCAGAACGACGTCGCCATCGCGCCGTCGATGCTGTACGCCTACGCTGCGCTGATGGAGAACGTCCCGTTCGCGAACGGCGCCCCCAACCTCACGGTAGACGTCCCGGCGCTCGAGCGTCTCGCCGAGGAGCGTACGCTCCCGATCGGCGGGAAGGATTTCAAGACCGGCCAAACGATGATGAAGACCGTGCTCGCGCCCGCCTTCAAGGCGCGTATGCTCGGCCTCGCCGGGTGGTACTCCACCAACATCCTCGGCAACCGCGACGGCGAGGTGCTCGACGACCCCGAGTCGTTCAAGACCAAGGAGGAGTCGAAGCTCGGCGTGCTCGAGTACATCCTCCAGCCGGACCAGTATCCCGAGCTGTACGGCAACGTGTTCCACAAGGTGCGGATCAACTACTACCCGCCGCGTGGCGACAACAAAGAAGGCTGGGACAACATCGACATCTTCGGATGGCTGGGCTATCCGATGCAGATCAAGGTCGACTTCTTGTGTCGCGACTCGATTCTCGCGGCGCCCATCGTGCTGGATCTGGCGTTGTACTTCGATTTGGCGCAGCGGGCGCGACTCGGCGGGATCCAGGAATGGCTCTCGTTCTACTTCAAGAGTCCGCAAACCGCGCCCGGGCTCTACCCCGAGCACGATCTGTTCATCCAGCAGACCAAGCTCAAGAACACACTCCGGTGGCTCAAGGGTGAGGAGCAGATCACCCACCTCGGCATCGAGTACTACGAGAAGGCGTGAGCGTCGCGCAGTACGTCGTCACCGCCGCCGGGCTTGGCGCGATCGTGTGGGTGCTGTGGTACTTCCTATTCTCGACCGGGCGCGCGGCGCTCACCGCCCACGCGCTGGGCGTCCAGGAGGTGCGCGTCGTCGTGAAGGGCGGATATACCCCCGACACGATCGTGGTCCGGGCCGGCACGCCCGTGCGACTGCAGTTCTACCGCGACGAGACGGCCGATTGCTCGGAGCGTCTCGTGTTCGAGCGCTTCGGCATCGATGTCCCGCTGCCGGCGTTCCAGACGACCGCGGTCGAGTTCACCCCCCAGGAAGCGGGCGAATTCCGGTTCCGCTGCGGCATGAACATGCTGAACGGCCTGCTCGTGGTGGAGCCCGCCACGGCGGACCGTCGGCCCTCGGCCTCGCCGCACAAATTCCATGACTAAGACCCGCATCGTCTTGCCGATCGAAGGCATGAGCTGCGCCTCGTGTGCCGTCACGGTGCAGGAGGCCCTGGGGAGCGCCGCTGGGGTCACGGCGGCGAGCGTCAACTATGCCACCGGCAAGGCCGCAGTGGACTATGACGACGCCCAGACGCACGTCGCCGACCTCATCCAGACAGTCCGCGCCGCCGGCTACGACTGTGGCAAGGCGAGTGTGACCTTCGGCGTGGAGCAGCTCCACTACGCGCCGAGTGTGGTCCCGCTCGAGCAGGCGTTGCGCCGGGTGGCTGGCGCGATCCGCGCCGCCGCGAACCAGGCGACGGAGACGGTCACCGTCGATTACGTCCCGGGCGCGACGACGGCCGCTGAGCTGGAGGGTGCGGTCGAGGAGTCGGGCTTCCACGTGGCCGAGCCGATCGCCGCGGAGGATCCGGTGGAGCGCGAGCGCATCGCGCGCCGCCGCGAGATCCGCACCCTGACCTGGAAGTTCGCGCTCGCGGCCCTCGTGACCGTCGTGAGCGTGCTCGGCTCGATGCTGCTCATGGCGCGGGAGCCCGAGGGCACCCTGAAGCAGCTCGATCTGCTCGGACGGCTGCTCATGCCGCTGGCGCTGCGGTTGCAGGAGGTGCTCGGCGGCGGGGCCGGCCTCGACCCGCGATGGGTGAAAATCGGCCTCGCGGTCATCACGTTGCCCGTGGTCGTCTGGTCAGGCGGCCAGTTCTACCGGGGCGCGTGGAGCGGGCTCAGGCATCGCACCGCCGACATGAACACGTTGATCAGCGTCGGGACCGGCGCGGCGTACCTCTACTCGCTCGCCGCGACGCTCGTGCCGGGTGTGTTCACCGGCGCCGGCCGCCCTGCGGACGTCTACTACGAGGCGGTGTCGGCGATCATCACCCTGATCCTCCTCGGGCGCGTGCTCGAGGCGCGCGCCAAGGGCCGGACCTCCGAGGCGATCCGCCGCCTCGCGGCGCTCAAGGCGAGGACAGCGCACGTGGTCCGGGAAGGCAGGGAGGCCGAGGTCGCCGTCGAGGCCGTGGTCCCGGGGGATCTGCTCGTCGTGAAGCCCGGGGAGAAGATTCCGGTGGACGGCATCGTGACCGACGGCGCCTCCCCCGTCGACGAATCCATGTTGACGGGCGAGCCGATGCCGGTCGCGAAAACGATCGGGGACGAGGTGATCGGGGCGACCATAAACACCACGGGCAGCCTCACGCTCCGCGCCACGCGCGTCGGCAAGGACGCGGCGCTGGGCCAGATCGTCCAGCTCGTGGAGGACGCCCAGTCGACCAAGGCCCCGATCCAGCGGCTCGCCGACCAGGTGGCGGGCGTGTTCGTTCCCGTCGTGATCTCGTTGGCGATCGCGGCGTTCGTCGTCTGGTTCGACTTCGGCCCCGAACCGGCCGTGGTGTTCTCCACGGTCGCCCTGGTCACCGTCCTGATCATCGCGTGTCCCTGCGCCCTGGGCCTCGCGACCCCGACGGCGATCCTCGTGGGGACGGGGAAAGCGGCGGAGCACGGCATCCTGATCCGGAGCGGCGAGGCGCTGGAGCGCCTGTCGCGGGTGCGCACTGTGTTGCTCGACAAGACCGGCACGCTCACCGAAGGGCGGCCCAGCGTCACCCACATCGTCACGGCGAGACGTCCCGACGGCACGCCGATCGCGCCCGCCGAAGTGCTCAAGTGGGCGGCCTCGGTCGAACAGCGGTCCGAGCATCCGCTGGCCGGCGCCATCCTGAAGGCGGCCAAAGACCGCCAGGTCCAGATCCTGCCGGTGGACAAATTCGCGGTGATGGAGGGACGTGGAGCCCGCGGCACGGTGGACCGGCGCATCATCGAGGTGATCTCGCTGCGGCACGCACGCGAGCGCAGCCTCGAGCTCGGCAGCCTCGGCCAGGACGGGGACCGGCTCGCCGCCCAGGGCCGCACGCCCGTCATCGTCGTGGTGAACAACACCGTCTACGCGGTGATCGCGATCTCCGACCCGATCAAGCCGACGGCCAAGGAGGCGATCGCGCATCTCAAGCGGCTGGGGCTCGCGGTGCGGATGGTGTCGGGCGACTCAAAACGCGGCGCCGAGGCCGTGGCGCGAGAGGTGGGCATCGAGGACGTGCTGTCCGACGTGCTGCCGTCGCAGAAAGCGGACCTCGTGAAGAAGCTGCAGCGCGAGGGAAAGCACGTCGTCATGGTGGGCGATGGCATCAACGACGCGCCTGCGCTCGCCCACGCAGATGTGGGCATGGCGATCGGAACGGGGACCGACGTGGCCATGGAGGCGTCCGACGTCACACTGATTCGCGGTGACCCGCGTGGTGTGGTGACGGCGATTCAGCTCTCCCGCCGCACGATGCGGACCATCCGCGTGAACCTCTTCTGGGCGTTCGTCTACAACGTGATCGGCATCCCGATCGCCGCCGGCGCGCTGTACCCGTTCTTCCACGTGCTGCTCTCACCCGTACTGGCGAGCGCGGCGATGGCGTGGTCGAGCCTGAGCGTGGTGCTGAACAGTCTGACGCTGCGGCGGTTCAGGCCGGCGTGGCGATGAAACTGCGTCATCCGTCGTCCGTGATCCGTCATCCGTGGTTGCACCACGGACAACGGATCACGGATGACGGACAACGGAGGACTTATGAAGTACTTCCACCGGACCAATCTCAGTCCTGATGAAGTGCTGGCGCACGCCAAGGCCTTCTTCGGGACGCGCATGGCGCCGGCCGACGAATCGCCGCGACGCCGGGCCTACGCCGGCGCGCTCGGACGGGTCACGGTCGCCGCGCGCGCCGAAGGCGGGCATTACACGCTCGTGGAAGTGGGCACGGACCAGGCGGGAGAATCCGAGCTGGACAGGCTCGCGAAGCGCTTTCTCGCTGAGGTGCACCGGCAGGTGGAGCCCACGCATCAGCTCCGGGGGGCGTACTAACCCGCGATCTTCGCCCCGTACCCCGCGTGCTCGACGGCCGCCACGAGCTGGCCGGTGGTCGCGCTGTCGTCGTCGAAATCGACCTCTGCCTCACCCGTCGCGAGATCTACGATCGCCGAGTAGACCCCGGCGGTCCGCTTCAATGCTTGTTCGACCTTCGTCTGGCAGTGACCGCACGTCATGCCCGTCACGCGCAGCTTGAGTGTTGCCGTAAGACCTCCTGGAACTCGTTCGGGGCGCCTGACCGTCGGGCCAACTTGATTCTCCCGTCCCACCCAGCCAAGTTTCACGCCCACTATAATTTACGTCATGGCTGCCCACGCCGCTCCGACCACGCCATCGCCGCCCATCCCGGCGGGACTTTCCCGCGAGCAGCTCCTCGAAATCTATCGGTATTTGCGGCTCACGCGGACCTTGGAGGAGCGGCTCACCGCGCTGTACCGGCAAAGCAAGGTCATCGGCGGCCTGTTCCGCTCGCTCGGGCAGGAGGGCGAGTCGGTCGCCTCGGCGTACGCTCTGGAGCGCGGCCCCCACCGGGACATTCTCTCGCCCCTAATCCGCAATCTCGGCTCCATGCTCGTCATGGGCGCGCCACCGGTCGAGATCTTGCGCCAATACATGGCCAAGGCCGGGGGCCCGACCCGGGGCCGCGAGATGAACGTCCACTTCAACGACCTGGAGCGAGGGTACCTGGGGCAGATCTCGCATCTGGGCGACATGATCCCCGTGATGACCGGGATCGCGCTCACGTTCAAGCTGCGGGGCGAGCCACGCGTCGGGCTCGTCTACATCGGGGACGGCGCGACCTCCACGGGGACGTTTCACGAGGGGCTGAGCCTCGCCGCCGTGCAGCGGGTCCCGCTGGTCGTGATCGGCGAGTACAACCGCTGGGCGTATTCCACGCCACCTGACAAACAGTTCGCGGTGAAGGACCTCGCCGACAAAATGAAAGGCTACGGGATCCCCGCCACGATCGTGGACGGCAACGACGTGCTCGCGGTGTACGAGGCGACCAAGCTCGCCGTCGAGCGCGCCCGGCGCGGCCACGGCGTGCACTTCATCGAGGTGAAGACGTACCGCCGCAAGGGCCACGCCGAGCACGACGACCAGCGCTACGTGCCCGACGACGAGCTCGACTGGTGGGCCAAGGAGAACGACCCGGTCGAGCGGTACGTACAGCAGCTGCTGCGGAACGAGTGGCTCGACGAGCGTGAGCTCCAGGCGATCGACGAGCGCGTGAAGGCGGAGATCGACCAGGCGACCGACGCCTGCATGGACGAGCCCTTACCGTCGCCGGACTCGGCGCTGAGCGGCGTGTACGCGAATCCGTCCGCCGCGCCGTCGCACTGGTACCGGAGTCTCTGATGGCCGAGGTGACCTACCTCGAGGCGTTGCGCCAGGGGCTGTGGGAAGAGATGGAGCGCGACCCGCGCGTCTTCATCCTCGGCGAAGACGTCGGCATCTACGGCGGGGCGTTCAAGGTCACGGAAGGGTTCGTGCAGCGCTTCGGCGAGTCGCGGGTGATCGACACGCCGATCTCCGAAGCGGCGATCGTCGGTGCGGCGGCGGGCGCGGCGCACATGGGGATGCGGCCCGTGGCGGAGATGCAGTTCATCGACTTCATCTCCTGCGCCTACGACATGCTGACGAACTACGTCGCCACGGCGCGCTACCGTACGGGGCTCTCCACGCCGCTCGTAGTGCGCGGCCCGTGTGGCGGCTACGTTCGCGGCGGGCCGTTCCATTCGCAGAACCCCGAAGCCGCGTTCTTCCACACCCCGGGGCTCAAGATCGTCTATCCCGCGACCGCGCGCGACGCCAAAGGGCTGATCAAGGCGTCGATCCGCGACGAGGATCCGGTGATCTACCTCGAGCACAAGTGGTTGTACCGCCGCATCAAGGAGCCGCTGCCGGACGGGGAGGAGATCCTGACCCCGATCGGCGAGGCGCGGCTCGCCCGCGAGGGGAAGGACCTCTCGATCGTCACCTACGGCGCCACGGTGTGGAAGTCGCTCGAAGCCGCCGAGCAGCTCGAACGGGAAGACGGTGTCGCCGTCGAAGTGCTCGACCTCCGCACCTTGCTGCCGCTCGACGACGCGGCGATCATGCGGTCGGTCCAGAAGACCAACAAGGTGCTGGTCGTGCACGAGGACACACGCACCGGCGGCGTCGCGGGGGAAATCGCGGCGCGCATCAACGAGCAGGCGTTCGCGTGGCTCGACGGCCCGATCATGCGCGTGACGGCGCACGACGTGCCGCTGCCGTATGCGCCGACCTTGGAGGACTTCGTGCTGCCGCAGACGGAGGATATCGTGAAGGCTGCGCGATGGCTGGCCGCGTACTAGAGTCGTCAGTCGTCAGTGGTCAGTACTGATGACTGACGACTGATGACTTGAGGAGATGCTAATGGCTCGCATAGACGTGCTAATGCCCCAAATGGGCGAGTCCATCGCCGAAGGCACTCTGAGCAAGTGGCTCAAGAAGCTCGGCGACGAGGTGAAGCGGGACGAGCCGCTGTTCGAGATCTCGACCGACAAGGTGGACGCCGAGATCCCGGCGCCCGCCGCGGGCGTGCTCGCCGAGATCAAGGTGCAGGAGGGCCAGACGGTCCCCGTGCAGACCCTCGTGGCGGTGATCGAAACCGACAAGGCTGCAGCTGTCCAGCCGGCGGCGACGGCGGCGGCTCCCGCCGCGGCGGCTTCGCCCGCGGCGCCCCCGGTCGCAGCAGCCCAGCGGGCACCCACTGCTCCCGGGGGCACCGTGGTCTCGCCGCCGCCGACCGCCCCTTCCCGCCCTCTACCGCCCTCTACCGCCCCGGTGGTGGGGAAGGGGGACGGGGGCGAGACCGCCGAGGAACGCCTGCGCCGCAAGTCCACGCCTTTGGTCCGCAAGATCGCCGCCGAGCACCAAGTCGACATCTCGACCATTCCGGGGACAGGCTTCGCGGGCCGGGTGACCAAGCAGGACATTCTGGGCTTCATCGAAACGGGGGCGAAGGCGCCGGCGGCGGCAGCCGTCCCGCGTGCCCCGTCCCCCCTCCCGTCCACGGGCCCCGTGGCGCACCCCGTCGTGGAGCCCTGGCCCGGCGACCGGGTCGAGCCGTTCTCGAAGATCCGCAAGATCACCGCGGACCACATGATCCTGTCGCGCCGCACGTCGGCGCACGTGACGAGCTTCTTCGAGGTCGACTACAGCCACGTGGCCGAGCTCCGCAAGAAGCACAGGGCCTCCTACGCCGAGCGCGGCGTCAACCTCACCTACCTCGCGTTCATCGCCAAGGCCTGTGCCGACAATCTCAAGACTCATCCGGTGGTGAACGCGGCGGTTTCCGGCGACAACGTCATCTACCGACGCGAGGTCAACATCGGGATCGCGGTCGCGCTCGAGTGGGGGCTCATCGTCCCGGTGGTCAAGCACGCCGACGAGCTGTCGCTCATGGGCATCGCGCGCGCGATCAACGATCTGGGCGAGCGCGCGCGGACCAAGAAGCTGTCTCCCGATGAGATCCAGCGCGGTACGTTCACCATCACCAATCCCGGCGTGTTCGGCTCCTACGCGGGCGCGCCCATCATCAACCAGCCCCAGGTCGCGATCCTCGGCGTCGGCGCGATCGAGAAGCGCCCCCACGTGCTGACCCTCCCCGACGGCACCGACACGATCGCGATCCGGACCATGGGTGTCGTGTCCATGTCGTACGATCATCGGATCGTGGACGGCGCGGATGCGGACCGGTTCCTTGCCGACGTGAAGCGGACGCTCGAGGACTTCCCGGAGGGAGCGATTTAGCCATGCCCAAGGTCCTCACCGCCGCGCGCGTGCGGGTGCCCCCCACGAACGAGGCCGACTACCTCGCCACCCTGCGGGAGCTGTGCCAGTTCGCCGACGCCCGCGGCCAGCGCATCTGGCTGTTCCGCAACGCCCAGGATCCGCAGCTCTTCACCGAGTTCTCCGAGAGCCCGACCGAGATGTCCCATCGGGCGCAAGCCTCGCGGCTCCCCGAGGAAATCAAGCTCGAGCGGCAGCTCCAGGCGCTCGGCACCTACGCCCCCGACGCTTGGGAGCTGTGGACCGAGGTCTCGCTCGCGGCGCCCACCGGCGCCTAGGAGCGGGCATACCATGGCGGGACGCACGATTACGGTGCACGGCGAGACGTGGCAGGTGTATCCGTCGGGACGCGTGACCGTCTACCCGCGCGACCAGTTCGGACTCGTGTTCCAGCAGGGGACTGGTCCCGAGCGCCGCCGTCGCTTCACCCGCTACGCTCCCATCGGCAACCGCAGCCCCGACGCGGCCCTGGCCGAGCTCTCCGAGCGCCAGCTCGTGCAGTTGTTCCACGAATCGCAGCCGGCATGGACAGCTCCGGAGGGCGCGTACGGCGCGCGTTGACCTGCATTGCCACTCCACCGCATCGGACGGAGAGTATGCTCCGGCTGAAGTGGCGCGGCGGGCCAAGGCGGCCGGCCTCGCGGCCATCGCGCTGACCGATCACGACACCACCGACGGGGTCGAGGAGGCGGCGGAGGAAGGAGCCAGGTCCGGGGTCCGCGTCGTGCCCGGGTGTGAGTTCAGCGTCAAGGCGCCGTGGGGCGAGCTGCACGTGCTCGGCTACTTTCTCCCTCCCGGGCATGCCCAGCTCGAGGAATTTCTCTCCGGCACGCGGGCGGCCCGCCGCCGTCGTGCCGAGCAGATCGTCGAGCGGCTGCAGCGGCTGGGTGTGAAGGTCGAGTTCGAGGACGTGGTGACTGCCGCAGAGGGCGGGGCGGTCGGGCGGCCCCACGTGGCGCGCGCGCTGGTCGAGCGCGGCGTGAGCGCGAGCATGAACGAGGCGTTCGTGCGCTATCTCGGGCGCGGCAAGCCGGGCTACGTCGCAAAGCCGCTGCCGACCCTGGACCAGGTCACCGCGCTGGTGCACGCGGTCGGCGGGATCGCCGTGGCGGCGCACCTCGGCCAGCACGGCAGCGAGGGCCAGATCCGGACATTCCAGGCGCAGGGTCTGGACGGCCTGGAGGTCCGACACCCGAGCCACGCTCCCGCCACCGAGCAGCGCCTCACCCGGGTTGCCGAGCGGCTCGGGCTCGCCATCACCGGCGGGTCGGATTGGCACGGTGACACGGAGCTCGGCGAGACCCACGCGCCCCTAGGCGGGCTCGAGATCCCGCTCGAGTGGCTGGAACAGCTAGAAGAGCGTCGCGCGAGAAGCGTCGCGCATAACCGTCACGCGGACTCGTGAATCCATGAGCGACCTGTTGCAGGTCGGCGGCAAGGCGCCGGCGTTCAAGGCTCAGGCCTCCGACGGCAAGACCTACGCACTGGCTGACGTCCTCAAGACGAAGCACGTCGCGCTGGTATTCTATCCGGGCAACAATACTCCCGGGTGAAACCGCCAACTCTCCGCCGTGCGCGATGAGATGGCGAACTTCGAGCGGGCGGGTGTCCAGCCCTTCGGCGTCAATCCGGCGGGCGTGGACAGCCACGCGAGCTACGCGAAAAAGCTCGGCTTCAACTTCCCGCTGCTGTCGGACCCCGACCGGGCGATGGCGCGCGCCTACCACGCGCTCAGGGAGGACGGGAAGGGCATCCAACGCTCCGTGTACGTCGTGAAGCGGGACGGCACGATCGCGTTCGCCGAGCGCGGAGCGCCGCCCGTGGACGACATCGTCGCGCCGCTCACTCGTGCCTCCTGACTTTCATGGGAAGGTGGCGCTCATCACGGGGGTCGGCCGGGTGGGCCAGATCGGTCACGCGGTCGCCCGCGGATTCGGCAGCGCCGGAGCGAAGCTCGTCATCGCCGGCAGGGATGCCGGCGGGCTCGCGGACCGTGCCGAGGAGTTCGCGGGCGAGGGGTTCGCCGTGCGGCCTGTGGCGGGCGACCTCGCCGGCCCCGACATCGCGCGCCGGGCGGTCGCCGCCGCCGAGCAGCAGTTCGGCGGGTTGGACGTGGTCGTCAACGTCGCGGGCGGACTGGGGAACTACGGGTCCGCCCTCGACCTGGCTCCCGAGCAGCTGGACCGCGAGCTGGCCATCAACATCAAGACGACGTTTTTCGTGTCCCAGGCGGCGATTCCCGCGCTGCGCAGGCGCGGCGGCGGCGCGATCGTCAACTTCGCGTCGGTCGCGGTCGTCAAGCCGCAGAGCCAGATGGCCGCCTACATCGCCGCGAAATCCGCGGTCGCCGGGCTCACCCGCGCGCTCGCCCGCGAGTTCCGGGACGATGGCGTGCGAGTGAATGCGGTCGCGCCCGGCCTGATGAAAACCGCCGACAACCTCGCGCAGCTGAAGGACGCGAAGGTTCGGTGGGTGGAGCTCGAGGACCTCGTGTCGGCCGTGCTCTACCTCGCGAGCGACGAGGCGAGCGCAGTCACGGGCGAGATCCTCCCCGTGGCCGGGGATGTCTAGCCGTGGAGCGCGCGCGCCGGCCGATGCGATGAGCGACGCGATCGTCATGCGGGACGTGATCGTCGTCGGCGGCGGCTGCTACGGGATGTTCTACGCGGGTCAGTTGGCCCGAGCGAAGCAGAAGGGGAAAGCGCGCTTTCGTCGCGTGATCGTCGTCGACCGCGATCCCGCGTGCCGGGCGCGCGCCGAGTTGGGCGAGGCGCCCGACCGCGGCTTCGTCGCGGCCGATTGGCGCGTCTACTTCGCGAGGCTCCTGGGTGGCGCCGAGCGGACGCGGCTTGGCGAGCCGCAGGACTACATCGTCCCGTCCCCCCTCATGCCACACCTCATGTTCGAATGGGTCCTGGCGCGCGCGCGGGAGCGGTGGCCGGGTCGCGCCATCGACGCGGGCGCCGTCCCCGGCACGCTGGGGACGCCGTACGACCGGACGGCGCCGGACCGGACCCGCTACGTCTCGTTCGCCGATTGGGTCTGCCCCACGCACTGTGTGGAGCCCGCGATCTGCCCGGCGATCGGGAGCGTCCGTGCGTGGGAGATGGGGGATGCCGTGCGGGGGCTCGCCGACCGGCTGCGGGCGGCGGGCGAGCCCGTGTTCGGTCCGGCGCTGTTCGTATGTCGCCACCATGTGTTCGGCGTCGGCACGTTCGCCGTGGACGCGGTGCTCGAGGGTGACGCGATGGTGCGGGCCGCGGGCGAGAGCGGTGCCGCCGCGGCCGTGCTCGTGGGGACGATTTCGAGCTGCCATGGGGCGGTGAACCTGCTCAGGCTCGGGCCGGCATCCGTCATCCGTCATCCATCATCCGTTGGTGCAACGGACAAACTGATGACGGACAACGGATGACGGATGACGCCTCAAAAGCGCCGAGCGATCTTGACTCGCGCCCGCGAGCTGTTCAACGCCGGCGAATACTGGCGCGCCCACGAAGCCCTGGAAACCGTCTGGCGTTCTATTATTAAGGACGGCGACGCTGGCGCAGCGAGTGTGTGGCAGGGGCTGATTCAGGCCGCGGCGGCGTTGCTGCACCAACGCCGCGGCAATCGACACGGCGTTGCGGTGGTGGGAGGGTCGGCGCTGGCAAAGCTGGCGGGACCGCAGCGTGGGGACGTGGAGTTCGAGACCGTGGCGTTCGGCGAGCGGCTGGCGCGTGCGTTGGCGGGCGACGCCGAGCCGCCGAGCTTGGAGTTCCGGTCGCACAACGGAGAACGGACCACGGACGACGGATGACAGGCAACGTGAATAACGGATACGACGTGATCATCGTCGGCGCCGGACCCGCCGGGCTCTGCGCCGCGATGTACGCGGGCCGCGGCATGCTGCGGGCGCTCACGATCGAGCGGGGCGCGCCAGGCGGCGAGCTTCTCAACACCGACTCGATCGAGGACTACATCGGGTTCGAGAGCATCAAAGGGTGGGAGCTCGCCCAGAAGATGACGGAGCACGCGAAGAAGTTCGGCGCCGAGCTCGTCACCGATACCGTCGCGCGCATCCGGAAGGCCGGGGACGGGTGGTTCGACGTCGAGACCGCGCGGGGGAAGGTGTACCGCGCGCCCGCCGTCATCCTCACCGCCGGCGGGACTCCCGTGAAGCTCGGCGTGCCGGGTGAGAAGGAATACGCGGGGAAGGGTGTCTCCTACTGCGCGGTGTGCGACGGTGCGTTCTTCAAGGGCGAGGTGCTCGCGGTCGTGGGCGGTGGCGACGCCGCGGTCGAGGAGGCCGACTACCTCACGCGCTACGCCAGCAAGGTGTACATCGTGCACCGCCGCCGGCAGTTGCGCGCCTCCAAGATTCTCCAAGAGCGCGCCTTCGCCAACCCGAAGATCGAGATGATCTGGAACAAGCAGGTCTTGGAGATCACAGGCAACGACAGGGGTACCGATCACCTGGTGCTCGCGGACACGGCGACGGGCGAGCGGTCCACCCTCACGATCGGTGGCGTGTTCATCTTCATCGGCTTCAAGCCGAATACCGGGCTCGTCGAGGGCCACGTCAAGCACGACGCGAGCGGGTACCTCGTGACCGACGAGCGAATGATGACCTCGATGCCGGGCCTGTTTGCTGCCGGCGACGTGCGCAGCCAGCTCACCCGCCAGATCACCACGGCCGTGGGCGACGCCACGACCGCGGCGATCGCGGTGGAGAAGTATCGCGCGACGCTGGGCGCGCAGGATTAGCCGGCCCCCCGTCCCCCCCGTCCCCCCGTCCCCCCCGTCCCCCCTCGCCCCCGCACCCCCCCAGCCGTGAAGATCGTCCAGATCCCCAACGGGGCGTTCGTGGAAAACAGCTACCTCGTGATCGACGAGCCGAGCGGCGCGTGCGCGGTCATCGATCCGGGGGAAGAGGCGGGCCTCATCCTGCACAAGATCGCCGCGGCCGGTGCCCGCCCTGCGGCGATCTGGCTGACCCACGCGCACCTGGATCACGTGATGGGCGTCCCCCGCCTCAAGCGGGAGACGGGCGCTCCCGTGCACCTCCATCCCGCCGATCGGGAGCTGTTCGATCACGCCGTGCAGCAGGGCTTGGCGTTCGGCGTTCCGGTCGAATCCATGCCACCCCCCGACCGGGAGTTCGTCCCCGGCGAGACGGTTCGGGTGGGAGGGCTGTCCTTCGTGGTGCGCCACGCGCCGGGGCATTCGCCCGGCAGCGTGTGCCTGGTGGGGGAAGGCGTCGTGTTCACCGGGGACGTGTTGTTCGCGGGGTCCATCGGGCGCACCGACCTGCCGGGCGGCGACTTCGAGACGCTCATCCGGAGCATCGAGCGCGAGTTGCTTCCGCTTCCGGATTCCACCATCGTGTACGCCGGTCATGGACCGGAAACCACCGTTGGACGAGAGCGCCGCGCCAATCCGTTCCTCTCCGGCGCCGACCGCTTCGCCTGAGGAGCGGCCGACCTGCCTGCGCTGCGGCGCCGAGGTCCGGCCCAAGCCGTGGGGCTGCAAGGACCCCTGTGCCAACTGCGGCTTTCTCTACCCGCTGGGCGACTGTTCCGACTGACCGCGCGGTGGGTCACCTCCTTTCCCTGGCGCTGCTCGCCATCGACTGCGTGGTCCGCGCCTGGCGGATCCAACTCGCCGTGTGGACGGCGGGCGGCCGGCTGTCGTTCCACCATGCCTTCCGGCTCAACCTCTACGGCGAGGCGGCGTCGCAGCTCACGCCCAACCGCTTGGGGGGCGAGCCGGCCCGCTTCCTCGGCCTCAACGAAGCCCGCGTCCGGCCCGTGACCGGTATCGTCGCGATCGGCGTGGAGGTGGCGGCCGAGTGGCCGGTCTTCCTGATCGCGGGGGCCGCGCTGTTCGCTTATTACGTGCCCGACTGGCGTGATGCCGCGCGCGAGTGGCTGCACCGGCATCGCGCGGGCGAGCTCGTCACGGTCGAGATCATCGCGCTCATCGGGCTGCTCACGATCTACCTGTTGCAGCGGCTCACCCGCTCGGGAATGATCCGGCATCGCGTGCGCCGCCAGTGGCGGGTGGCGTGGGCGCACGTGCGCCGGGCGCCGCGATGGGCCCTGGCGGTGGCGGCGCTACTCACCGTGATCAGCCTCGCGGCTCGCGCCCTCATCCTCCCGGCGCTGGCGTGGGGCCTGAAGGGGCACCCGCCGTTCAGCGAGATGTTTTTCGGCGCGCTGGCCTTGCTCCACGCGCCCCTCGTCGTGCCGTTGCCGTCCGGCGGCGGCGGTCTCGAGGTTGCGTTCCTGAACGGGTTCGCCGGAGACTTCGGACCACACCAGGTGACGATGCTGCTCCTGTGGCGGTTCTACACGGCCGTCCTGCTGACCGTGCTCGGCGTGTACGCGCTGGTGCGGCAGGTCGGCTACCACGCAGCCGTGCAATTGCTCAAGATCGGCTGGGGCAAGCGAACCGGAGAGGGATCATGACCGAGCCGCGGATCACGCCGCTCACACCGGACCAGGCCGCGCCTGAGGTGCGGCCGATCTTCGACACGTATCTCAAGGAGCGGGGCAACATCCCCAATATGTTCCGCACGGTGGCACTGCGGCCGAGCCACCTGCGGACCATGATCGCGCACTTCCGCACGGTGATGAACGAGGGCACCGTGCCGCCGCTCTTGAAGGAGCTCCTGTGGGTGCGCATCTCCCACTTGAACCGCTGCCGCTACTGACTCAATTCCCACACTGTCTTGGCGAGACAGAAGGGCGCGGACGCGGAGCTGGTGGAAGCGATCCAGGATCGTGGCGCTGGCACGCCGCTCGAGCGGCTGGAGCCCGGTTGGCAGGCGGCGCTCGAATACGCCGCTGTCGTGCACCGGTCGGGGCACGAGGTCAGCGACGCGCTCTACGGCCGCCTGCGGCAATCATGGGACGAGGGACAGATCGTCGAGATCACGCTCGTGATCGGGATGACGGAGTACTTCAATCGGTTCAACGACAGTTTACGGGTTGAGCCGACGAAATAGTGCGGAGTGCGGAATGAGGAGTGCGGAGCGTTAGGGCGGGGGTCGTGGCGCCCAGGAGCCTTCCCTGCTACTCCGCATTCCGCACTCCCCACTCGGCACGTAGAATTCTTTCGTCATGGGCGATTCCTGGTTTGAGACGGACGGCGCGGTGACCGAACGGACGGAGGCGATGAGCGCGACCCGCATGGAGCGCGATTCTCTGGGCGAGCTGCCGGTTCCCGGGGAGGCGCTGTACGGGATTCAGACCGAGCGGGCGCGCCAGAACTTCCCGATCTCCCACCTGTTGCCCCTCGCCCCGTTCGTCGATGCCGTCATTTGGATCAAGCAGGCCGCCGCCCTCACCCACAAGCATACCAAGCGTCTCGACCCGAGGCTCGCGGAGGCCATCGTGCAGGCGGCGGCGGAAGTGCTCGGCGGGGAGCACCGCGACGACTTCCTCGTGGATCCCTACCAGGCGGGCGCCGGGACGTCGCATAACATGAACGCGAACGAGGTGCTCGCCAACCGCGCGAACGAGCTCTTGGGGGGCAAGCGAGGCGCATACACGCCGGTGCATCCCAACGACCACGTCAACATGGCGCAGTCCACGAACGACGTGATCCCCACCGCCATCCGACTGGCGGCGCTCGCCCGCCTGCCCGCGCTGCTGGAGGCGCTGAGCCGGCTCGCGCGCGCGTTGCTCGCGAAGGGCAAGGCGTTCGACGGCATCCTCAAGGCCGGGCGTACGCACCTGCAGGACGCGACGCCGATCCGCCTGGGGCAGGAGTTCACGGCCTATGGACGCACCGTCGAGCGCAATCGCGACCGGATCGCCCAGGCCGCGGACGGGTTGCGCGACCTTGGCATCGGCGGCACGGCCGTCGGAACGGGCTTGAACGCTGAGCCGCAGTACCCCGGACTGATGGTGAAGCACCTGCGCGCGATCACCGGTCTCGAGCTGCGAGAGGGTGCGGATCGCGTGCAGCTGATGCAGTCGATGGGCGACGCGGCGGCGCTCTCGGGCGCGTTGCGCACCTACGCGGTGGACTTGGCCAAGATCGCGAGCGACATCCGGCTGCTCGCGTCCGGACCGCGCACCGGGCTCGCCGAGATCGTGCTGCCGCCGGTGCAGCCGGGCTCGAGCATCATGCCCGGGAAGGTGAACCCGTCGATCGCCGAAATGGTGAACATGGTTTGCTACCAGGCGATCGGCAACGACGTCACGATCGCGACGGCAGCGGAGGCCGGCCAGCTCGAGCTGAACGTGATGATGCCGGTGATCGCGCACAACCTGCTCTTTACCATGCTGATTCTCACCAACGCCTCCCGCGTCTTCGCCGAGCGGTGCGTGGAGGGCATCGAGGCGGACGCAGCCCAATGCGCCCACTGGCTGGAGCGGAGCGCCGCCCTGGTGACCGCGCTCGCGCCCAAGATCGGCTACGCCGAAGCGGCGAAGCTCGCCCGCGAGGCGCTGGCCAAGAACGTCACGGTGCGCCAACTGGTGATGGAAAAGGGAGTGCTCAAGGGGAAGGATCTCGACGAGGTCCTCGATCTGCTCGCCATGACTGAATTGGGCGTTCCTGGACAGCGCAAGTGAACCGTACACCGGAGGAACAAGTATGCACTGGCTCGTCGCGGGGCTGATCGCAGGCGTCGGCGCGTTCTTCGCCGATTACGTCATGTGGGGGAAGGTCTTCACGGGCCCGGAAATGCGCGCGTTCGGCACGATGCCGCCCACGCCCGAGGAACGGAGGAAGATGATGCTGCCAGCCATGCTGAAGTCGGCCGTGCTGGCCCTCGTCTTCGGTCTCCTGCTCGCGTGCGGTTATCAACGCCTCAAGGGCGGGCTGTGGGTACAGGGCGGCGGCCCCCTGGCGGGGATGGAGTTCGCGACGCTGCTGTGGTTGTCCACCATCGCGTTGTCCACCATCGGCAGCGGCGTGTGGTATGACAAGGTTCGACCGTTGCTCAAGGCGACGTTCTGGTCGTGGCTCGTCCGGATGAACGTCGCCGGCCTGCTCATCGGATTGCTCGTCAAGTAACGCGCGTCACGCGAGGGGTCGTGATGCCAGTCACGGCATCCGACCCCTCACCGCAGTTAGCCGTTCCTCCATGCGCACACCGCTCCTGCTCCTCGCCGCCCTGTCGCTCGCGACGGCTTCATCCGTGCACGCGCAGCGACGGTTCAGGCTCGGCCCGACGATCTCGTCGATCTCGCTCGAAGATCTGTCGGGTAATAGCCACAGTTTCACCTCGTTCGGCGGGTCCGCCGCCCTGATCACAGGGGACGACGGTGAGACCGGTCTCACGATCGCCCGCTATGACGACCTGGCCACGGAGAGCAACCAGGTCCGACGGCTTACCCTGTATGGTCTCGATTCGTACTACTACCCGGTCGGCACGCGCGGCGTCGTCGCGCCTTTCGCCGGCACGACGCTCGGCCTCGCCCGGGTGACGGAGTCGACGACCCCGTGCCTTCCGGTGGTCTGTCAGGACACCGTGTCGACGTCGAGCCAGTTGGCGCTCGGGTTCGGGCTCGGCGTGCGCGTGAACTTCGCGAACGCCGCGGCCGCGACCCTTGAAGGGCGCTTCTTCGAGGTTCCGGGGAGCCAGATCCGGGCCCTCGAGGCGGTGGCGAACGCCGCGGTCGCGCTCGGCAGCGTCCGCAAGGGCGAGTTTCTCGACGGCACGCTCGGTCCGGCGGCGAGCTTTTTCATTCCCGTCTCCGGCTCGCTCCGTGGACGGGCGCCGTTCGTCGGCGCGCGGTTCCGGCGCGATACGAAGAAGGCGGGCACCGTGGGGCTGCAGATCGATTACGCACCCCTTCGGATCAGTGGGGGCTGCCCACCCTCGGGGTGCGACGAGAACGCCATTCTGTTCGCGCCCGGCTACGAAGCGTCCTGGCGCCCTGGCTGGGGTCGGCTGTACGGTGAAGTGGGCCTGCTGCTCGCGGGCGTGTACTCGCAGGGTCCGGACCGGGGCCTCGCCCAAGGGGCGGACGGCGGCATCGGGGTCGACGTGTACGGCGGGCGGGTGATGTGGAACGTGAATACCCGGGTCCTGTGGCTCCAGCGAAACGGTGGCGAGAACGTGTTCGGGGTGCAGGTGGGCGTGAGCGTGAGCCCGGCAATTGGCGGTAGAGGGCGGTAGAGGGCGTCTCTACCGTCCTCTTCCGCCCGCCCATTGAATCCCAGCACTCTAGCTCGCATATTCCCTCCATGCGCGTCACCACCTGGGCCGAGTACGGCTTGATTGTATCGGTGAACCTCGCGAAGCGCGCGGGCCAGGGCCCGGGTGGGCCGGTCGCGGCGCGCGAGCTCGCCGAGCAGGAGCGGCTGCCGCACGACTACGTCGAGCAGATCCTGCTGCGGCTCCGGCGGGCGGGCCTCGTAGACTCGGTCCGCGGCGCCAAGGGCGGGTATCACCTCGCGCGCAAGCCACACGCCATCAGCGTGAAGGACGTGATCGAGGCCTCGGAGCACGTCACCTTCGAAGTCAACTGCGATCTCCACCCGGTCGACCCTCAACGATGTAGTCCGGACGCGTCGTGCAGCATCCGGCCGGTCTGGCGAATGCTGGAGCAGCGGATCAATGACCTGCTGGCCAGCGTCTCGCTCGCGGACCTCACGCACGACGAGCCCGAGCTGTACCACATCGCCGGGGTCCTGGCCGGGAACTAGTCCCGCCATCCCGATTGTTTTTTTTCAACTGAAACCCGACTCGCGCTGTCGGGTTTAACACGATTGGAGGACGTCGTGGCATACGCGCATCCCGAGGTGCTCGTCTCCACCGAATGGGTGGCGGGGCATCTCTCCGATCCCGCTATTCGGCTGATCGAAGTGGACGTGGATACGACCGCTTACGACTCCGGACACATCGCCGGAGCAGTGGGCTGGAACTGGCAGTCCCAGTTGAACGACCCGGTACGCCGCGACATCCCGGACAAGAAGGCGTTCGCCAAGCTGCTGTCCGACGCCGGCGTCACGCCCAAGACCACGGTGATCCTGTACGGGGACAACAACAACTGGTTCGCGGCGTTCGCGTTCTGGTTGCTGCAGCTGTATGGACACACGAACGCGAAGCTGATGAATGGCGGCCGCGCGAGGTGGGTGGCGGACGGGCGAGCGCTCGTGACGGAGCGCCCCAACGTGCGCCCCGCCAACTACCCGGTGCCGAAGAAGGTGAATGCCGCGATCCGCGCGAAGCGGCCGGACGTGGAGCGGGCGCTCAAGGCGAGGCAGATCGCGCTCGTGGATGTCCGGTCGAAGCCGGAGTTCGTGGGCGAGATCATCGCGCCGCCCGGGATGACGGAGACCGCGCAGCGCGCGGGCCACATCCCTCGCGCGAAGAACATCCCCTGGGGTCAGGCCGTCGCGCCCGACGGTACGTTCAAGTCGTACGACGAGCTGCTCCAGCTCTACAAGGGCGCGAAGGTCATCGACGGCAAGGACGAGGTCATCGCGTACTGTCGCATCGGCGAGCGCTCGAGCCACACGTGGTTCGCGCTCAAGTACCTGCTCGGCGTCAAGAAGGTGCGCAACTACGACGGCTCGTGGACCGAGTGGGGGAACCTCGTGGGAGCGCCGATCGTGAAGGGAGCGGAATGAAAGCGGCAGTAGAGGGCGGTAGAAGACGGAAGAGGGCGGTAGAGGCGAGGACCCCGGAGCCGGCGCTCTGGGGGCTGGTTGGCAACACGCCCCTGATTCCTGTACCGCCTGCTACCGCCCTCGACCGCCCTCTACCGTCCGTCTTTCTCAAGGCCGAGTGGCTCAACCCCGGTGGCTCCGTCAAGGATCGCGCGGCGCTGTTCATTCTGCGGGACGGCATCGCGCGGGGCCAGCTGCCCCGGAAGCGGCTGCTCGACGCGTCGAGCGGCAATACGGCGATCGCCTACGCGATGCTGGGCGCCGCGGCGGGCATCGGGGTGACGGCATGCGTTCCCGCGAATGCGAGCGCCGAGCGGAAGGCGTTGCTCGAGGTCTACGGCGCCGAGGTGGTGTTCACCGATCCGCTCGACGGCTCGGACGGCGCCATCCGAAAAGCGCGGGAGCTGGCCGCGGCGCGGCCGGAGCACTACTGGTACGCGGACCAATACAACCACCCGGCCAACGCGCGGGCGCATTACGTCACCACTGCGGAAGAGATCTGGCGGCAGACCGATGGCCGGATCACTCACTTCGTCGCGGGACTCGGCACCACGGGCACGATGATGGGCACGGGCCGGCGCCTCAAGGAGTTGAACCCGGAGATCGAGCTGGTCGCGGTCCAGCCGGACGGCCCGTTCCACGGGCTCGAGGGACTGAAGCACCTCGACACCGCGATCGTGCCGGGAATCTTCGATCCGGCGGTTCCGGATCGCATGGAGTTCGTCGCGACGGAGGAAGCGGACGACGCCGTGCGGCGCCTGGCACGGGAGGCGGGACTATTCGTCGGGTGGTCCACCGGCGCTGCCGTGCTCGCGGCCGAGCGGGTACTGTCCGACCGTCCGACGGTCCGACCGTCAGACGCCGTCGTTGTCGTGATCGCCCCCGACTCGGGGACGCGCTATCTGAGCGAGCATCGCCGGCTGGCGGGCGACAGCGTATGACGCTCGTGCTCGATCCCCGGCACGTCGCGGCCATCCACCGCCACGGCGAGGCGGACTATCCCGCCGAGGCCTGCGGCGTGATCGGCGGCGCGATCGAGGGCGACCGCAAGGTCGCGGTCCAGCTCGTGCCGCTCGTGAACCAGCGGACCGACTCGGCACGCAACCGCTACCTCATCGATCCCGACTCCTTCCGCCGCGCGCAGGGCCGGTTGGACCGCGACGGCCTGGAGGTGATCGGTGTGTACCACTCGCATCCCGATCACCCGCCGGCGCCATCCGCGTTCGACCGGGAGCACGCTTGGCCCTGGCTGTCGTACGCCATCGTGGCGGTGGCGCGGGGGCGCGCCGGCGAGCTCAAGAGCTGGGTCCTCGCGGACGACCGCGGGGCGTTCGCGGAGGAACCGATCACCATCGAGGAACGGAAGGCCGTATGGCAGTGAAGGTCTTGATCCCCACCCCGCTCCGCCCATTTGTGGACGGGCGCGACACGCTCGAGGTCGAGGGCGCGAGCGTGGGGGAGTTGTTGGAGCGCCTGGCCGGCGAGCACGCCGCCCTGAAGCAGCACCTGTTTGCGGCGGACGGCCGGTTGCGCAGCTTTGTGAACGTCTACGTCAACGACCGGGATATCCGGCGGCTGGCGCAGCAGGAGACGCGCGTGCAGCCGGGGGACACCGTGTCGATCATCCCGAGCATCGCTGGAGGGACGGCGGTGGCGGAAGGGCTGCCGAAGCTGTCGCACGAGGAGGTGTTGCGCTATTCGCGGCATCTCATCCTCCCCGACGTCGGAATGGAGGGGCAGCGCAAGCTCAAGGCGGCGCGCGTCCTGCTGGTGGGGGCGGGCGGGCTCGGGTCGCCCGCGGCCCTGTATCTCGCCGCGGCGGGCGTGGGCACGATCGGGCTGGTCGACTTCGACGTCGTCGACAAGACTAACCTCCAGCGGCAGATCCTGCACGGCACGTCCCAGGTCGGGCGGCCCAAGCTCGAGTCCGCGCGGGAACGCATCCGGGACCTGAACCCGAACGTCCAAGTGGAGACCTTCGAGGCCCGGCTCACGTCGGAGAACGCGCTCGACATCATTCGCGAGTTCGACATCGTGGCGGACGGGACCGACAACTTCCCGACGCGCTACCTCGTGAACGATGCGTGCGTGCTGCTCGGCAAGCCGAACGTGTACGGCTCGATCTTCCGGTTCGAAGGGCAGGCCTCGGTGTTCTACGCCAAAGAGGGGCCCTGCTACCGCTGCCTCTACTCGGAACCGCCCCCGCCGGGACTGGTGCCCTCGTGCGCCGAAGGCGGCGTGCTCGGCGTGCTGCCAGGCATCATCGGCTCGATCCAGGCGATGGAGACGATCAAGCTGATTCTCGGCGCGGGCGATTCGCTGATCGGCCGCCTACTGCTGTTTGACGCCCTCAAGCTCGAGTTCCGCGAGCTCAAGCTCGACAAAGATCCCGACTGCCCGGTGTGCGGCCGGCACCCGACCGTCACGCGGTTGATCGACTACGAGGCGTTCTGCGGCATCGGCGCGGAGCCGGCATACGGCGGGGCGGAGATCACCGCGCAGGAGCTCAAGGAGGAGTGGCAGCGCAACCCCGACCTGTTGGTGATCGACGTGCGCGAGCCACACGAGCACGAGATCGTCCACATCGACGGGGCGCTGTTCATTCCGTTGGGCGAGCTGCCGGACCGCCTCGGCGAGCTGGACGGGCATCGCGAGATCGTGACGCACTGCCACCATGGCGCGCGGTCCCTCAAAGCGCTCGAAATCCTCAAGGCGGCGGGTTTCTCGAAGGTACGCAGCCTGCGCGGGGGCATCGACGCATGGGCGGTGAACGTGGATCCGAGTCTGCCGCGCTACTGAGGATCAGTCGGACTGTCTGACAGTCGGACTGTTAGGCGCAGGCAGGTCGCATTGTCCAACCGTCCGACTCTCCGACCGTCCGACGGTGCATGCCGAAGGGGGGACTCGAACCCCCACGGGCTTGCGCCCACTGGCTCCTGAAGCCAGCGCGTCTACCAGTTCCACCACTTCGGCTCGCGGAGCGGAACGGCGAATCTAAGCCGCTGGTTAACCTCAAGTCAACTCTTGGCTTGACCGCTCCGGACGCGGTTTCTATCTTGCCCTGGCCCCGTGGATAAAGTCACCATCGCGCGCAACCCGCGGGCGCGACATGACTACCATCTCCTGGAGACGTGGGAGGCCGGCCTGGTGCTCACGGGAACGGAAGTCAAGTCGCTGCGCGCGGGGAAGGCCAGCCTGGGCGAGGCGTACGCCCACGTCAAGCGCGGCGAGGTGTGGCTCGAGGGCTTGAACATCTCCGCGTATCTCCCCGGCAGCTACAACAATCCGCCGCCCGCCCGCTCCCGCAAGCTGCTGCTACACGCACACCAAATCCGCAAGCTCATCGGCGGCACCAGCCGCAAGGGCCTCACCATCGTGCCGCTCGAGCTGTACTTCAAGGACGGCGTCGCGAAGGTGGCGATCGCCCTCGCCAAGGCGAAGCACCTGCACGACAAGCGGGAGGATCTCAAGCGGCGCGTGGCCGAGCGTGAGCTGGCGCGCGGCATCCGAGGGAAGCGCGGATGATCCTCCGTCTGCTCTGGCTCCTGGTCGGTCCCGGACCGGCGCCGTCGGCGGTCGTGATCGCCACGCCGCGCGGTGAGACGACGGTGCCGGTCACGATGCAGCGTGGCAGCGCCGCGGTGGCGGCGCCGCTCCTGGCCCAGCCGCTCGGCTTGGTGGTGACGCTCCAAGGGTCGCGCGCAACCGTGAGCCTCGCCGGCGCGGTGTTCCTGTTCCAGCTGGGCGCGCCGTTCGTGCGGGTCGATGGCGTCGTCTACGGGCTGGTGGGCGAGCCGTACGCGGCTCGAGACACGCTGTTCCTGCCGCTCAACTGGCTCGCCGACTGCGTGCCCCGCGCCCTGGCACCCCGCTACCGCTGGGACGCGGCCGCGGCGCGCCTCGTGGAGCTGCCGGTCGCGGCGGCCGTGGCCGGCGTGCCGCCGCCCACGGCCACGGCTCCCACACCCGCCTCCCCGGCCAGCTCGCCCGTGCGCGCCGGGGCCGCGCCGAACCCTCTCACGGGACTCCGCTTCCATCACACGGTTGTGATCGACCCCGGCCACGGCGGCGCCGACCCCGGCAATCCGGGCCGCTTCTTTCCGGCCGGGCTCGTGGAGAAGGACATCACGCTGGCGATCGCGCGGTTGCTCAAGGCGGAGTTGACGCGGCGCGACATCGGGGCCGCGCTCACGCGCTCGTCCGACACGCTGATCGACCTCACGGACCGCGGGACGTTGTGCAGGGCCGACTGCGACCTGTTCGTCAGCATCCACGTCAACGCCATGCCCGTCGGGAGGCGCGCCGAGCGGGCGAGCGGCGTCGAGACATACTACCTGTCGGATGCGAAGAACGAGGATCAACAGCGGGTCGCTAACATGGAAAATGACGCGATCCGCTTCGAATCGGCGCCCGCGAGAGCCGCCAAGGGTCCGATCGACTTCATCCTGAAAGACCTGCAGCTGAACGAGTATCTGCGCGAGTCGGCGCGACTCGCGGAGCTGGTGCAGGACAGCGTGGCGGCCGTGCATCCGGGCGGCGACCACGGGGTCCAGCAGGCCGCCTTCATGGTGCTGACCACGGCCCGGCGGCCGGCGATTCTGGTCGAGACCGGGTTCGCGACGAACCGCACCGACGGCGCGTTCCTGGCGACCGCGTTCGGCCAGCATAAGATCGCGTCCGCCGTCGCTGAGGGGATCGCGGCGTACCTGCAGGAGTTCGAGCGCAAAGCGCCGCGGGACTCGCCGTGACGGCGGTCGCGCTGTTCGGCGTCTCGTTCCAAAATCCCGTCCTCCTCGCTTCCGGCACCGCCGGCTTCGGCCGCGAGGTGCGGGACGTCATCGACTTGGACGCGCTGGGTGGCATGGTCACCAAGGCCGTGACTCCCGAGCCGCGGCGTGGCCATCCGGCGCCGCGCGTCGCCGAATTCGTGGGTGGGATGCTCAACGCCGTGGGCCTCGCGAACCCCGGCCTCGAGGCGGTACGCGCGCACGAGCTGTCCTGGCTCGCGGCGCACGTGCGGCGCGCGCGCGTGCTCGTGAACGTCGCCGGCGCGACCGTGGACGATTACGTGAAGGTGATTCACGCCCTCACCGAGCTGCCCGTGATCACCGCGTTCGAGATCAACGCTTCCTGTCCGAATACCAGCGCGGGCGGGCTCGAGTTCGGCGCGACGCCGGACGGCCTGCGCGAACTGGTGCGCCGCTGCCGAGGCGCGGCGACGAAGCCCATCTCCGTGAAGCTGTCGCCCGTGCTCCCCGACATCGCGGGCATGGCGCGGCTCGCGCGAGACGAGGGGGCGGACGCGGTGACCCTCGTGAACACGCTCCCGGGCATGCTCGACCGGCGACTCGGGAACGGGTCGGGCGGGGTGAGCGGGCCCGCCCTCCTGCCGATCGGCGTGCTGGCCACGCGCACGGTGAGTGCCGCGGGCATTCCGGTGATCGGGGTCGGCGGGATCCGGACGGCCGCGGACGCGCGCGCCTACCTCGGGGCGGGGGCGGCGCTCGTCGCGATCGGCACCGCGGCGCTCGCGGATCCGCGAGTGCCGGAGCGTGTCGCGCAGGAGCTGGAGCGTGGCTGAGCTCGTGGTCGCGCTCGACGTGGCGAGCGGCCGGGACGCGTTGGCCCTCGCCGCCCGTCTGCCGGGACTGCGCTGGGCCAAGATCGGGCCGGCGCTGTACGTGCGCGAGGGGCCCGGGCTGCTGCGCGAGTTCGCTGCGCGGGGGGTGCGCCTGTTCCTCGATCTCAAATGGCACGACATTCCGACCGTTGTCGCCGGCGCCGTGGAGGCCGCGCGCGAGCAGGGCGTCGCGATGGCCACGGTGCACACGCTCGGCGGGCCGGCGATGCTCGTCGCGGCCGCCAGGGCCGCGGGCGACGTGGCGTTGCTCGGCGTCACGGTGCTCACCTCGCACGACACGGGCGAGTTCGAGCGCGTCGTGGGGCGTGGGGTCCCCGATCTCGGGTTCGAGGCCGAGCGGCTGGCGCGGCTCGCGCTCGACGCGGGGCTCGCGGGCGTCGTCGCCTCCGGACACGAGCTCGGCCTGTTGCGCGAGGCGTTCGGCCCCGGGCCGCGGATCGCCGTGCCCGGGATCCGGGCGCCCGGCGAGACCGCGGGTGATCAAGCCCGCACGCTGCCCGCCGCCGAGGCCGTGCGGCGCGGCGCGACCTACCTCGTCGTGGGCCGCCCGATCACGCGGGCCGCCGACCCGGTTCGGGTGTACCAGCGGTTGGTGGAGAGTCTATGAGATCCTGGCTGCTCGGATTCGCGCTCCTGGTGAGCCCCGCCGTCGCGGGCGGGGCGATGGCGCAGGGCTCGCTCGCGGAAGCGGCCGAGCGAACGCGCCAGGCGTGGCTCGGGCACGACGCGCAAGCGATTGTGGGCCAAAGTGCTAGCGTGGTGTTCCAGATCCCGGGCGCCGACCCGTCCTCGCCCGTCGACCGCGCACAGGCGGTGGAGTTGCTGCGGCGGCACCTGCGGCGCGCTGTCGAGCGCGCGCTCACGGTCAGCGCGGTTCGCGAAGTGGAGCCGGGGCGGGGCTACGCCGAGTTGGAGCGCCGCTACGTGGTCGCGGGAACGACGGACGTGCGGCGCGAAACGATCTTCTTGGGGTTTCGGAAAGCTCGGAACGAATGGTGGCTCACCGAGCTGCGGAGTGCCCCGTAATCGCGCCCCTTGCGAGAACTTACGGGCCCGTCTATAGTTCACGATTCAATTGGATTTTTTTCCGGGAGCGGCCCTCTTGAAGGTTCGGACCAGCGTCAAACCGATCTGCGAGCACTGCAAAGTGATCAAGCGCCGGGGTGTGATCCGCGTCATCTGCAAGCGCAACCCCAAGCACAAGCAGCGGCAGGGGTAGCGCATGGCGCGCATTGCCGGCGTGGACCTGCCGCGCGACAAGAAAATCCAGTACGCCCTTCCGTACATCTACGGCATCGGCCCCAGTAACGCCAGAAAGATTCTGGCGGAGACCGGGGTCAGTCCGGACGCACGGGTGCGCGATCTGCGGGACGCGGAGGTGGCGCGCTTGCGACAGGTGATCGAGCGGGACTACAAAGTCGAAGGCGCGCTCCGGACCGAAGTGGCGATGAACATCAAGCGGCTGATGGACATCGGCACGTATCGCGGGTCGCGGCATCGCAAGGGCCTGCCGGTGCGCGGCCAGCGCACGCACACCAACGCGCGCACCAAGAAGGGGCCGCGGCGCGCGATCGCGGGCAAGAAAAAGCCCTTGCTCAAAAAGTAAATGGCACAAGCGAAACCAGCGGGCGCCAAGCGCGCCAAGAAGGTCGTCGAAGCCGAGGGCATCGCCCACATCACGGCGACGTTCAACAACACGCTCATCACGATCACGGACATGCAGGGGAACACCATCACGTGGGGCTCCTCGGGCAAGGCCGGGTTCCAAGGCTCGAAGAAGTCGACGCCGTTCGCGGCCACCGTGGCCGCCGAGCAGGCGGCGCGCGAGGCGCTGAACCTGGGCGTCCGGCGGGTCCACGTGCGCGTGCAAGGGCCGGGCTCGGGGCGCGAGTCGGCGATCCAGGCGCTCGCCACGGCGGGCCTCCAGATCCGCTCGATCCGCGACGTGACGCCGATCCCGCACAACGGCTGCCGGCCTCCCAAGAAGCGCCGGGTCTGACGCATGGCACGCTACACCGGTCCCGCCTGCAAGCTGTGCCGCCGCGAGGGGACGAAGCTGTTCCTCAAGGGGACGCGCTGCCTGACCGAGAAGTGCGCGGTGGAGCGGCGCGCCTACGCGCCCGGCCAGCACGGCCAGTCGTCGGGGCGGCGCCGCAAGGCATCCGACTACCAGCGGCAGCTGCGGGAAAAACAGAAGGTCAAGCGCATTTACGGCCTGTCCGAGCGGCAGTTCCGCAACATCTTCGATGCCGTGCTCAAGGAACCCGGCGTCACCGGCGAGGCGTTGCTGGTCGCGCTCGAGAGCCGCCTCGACAATCTCGTCTATCGGATGGGCTTCGCCGTGTCGCGCAAGCAGGCGCGCCAGCTCGTGCGGCACCGGCACATCCAGATCAACGGCCGCACGGTGGATGTGCCGTCGTTCCGGGTGCGTCCGGGCGACGAAGTGAAGGTGGCCGACGCGAGCCGCGAGCTGGTGCTGGTGAAGCATGCGCTCGAGCAGGCTGGCCGCGGCCAGCCCGTGTCCTGGATTCACGTCGATACCGACAAAGCGCTGGGGAAGATGACGGAGCGGCCGACTCGCGACGCCATTCCGATCGCGGCGCAAGAACAGCTCATCGTCGAGCTCTATTCCAAGTGATCACGACCCTCGATTTGACCGGGTTGGTCCGCCCGCACCTGGTCGAGATGACCAAGCGGGAAGACAACCCGAATGCCGCCGAGTTCCGTCTCCAGCCGCTGGAGCGGGGCTACGGCTACACCCTCGGCAACTCCCTGCGCCGCATGCTGCTCTCCTCGCTCCGCGGCGCGGCCGTCTGGGCCTTCCGGCTCGACGGCGTGGTCCACGAGCACCAGACCATCCCCGGCGTGGTCGAGGACGTTCATCAGATCATCCAGCGGCTCAAGCAGCTGACCCTGGTGCTCGCGGCGGATGTGGACGAGGCCGTGCTCCACATCAAGCACGAGAAGGCGGGGCCCGTGTACGCGCGCGACATCGAGGCCCACGGCGCGGTCACCGTCGTGAACCCGGACCAGCTGCTGTTCACGCTCCAGGACGACCGCGAGATCAACGGCGAGCTGTACGCCAACAAGGGGCGCGGGTACGTCGAGGCCGAGCAACACCCGATCGACCGCACCATGCCGGTGGACGTGGTGCGCATCGACTCGATCTACAATCCCGTGCGGCGCGCCAACTTCACGGTGGCCGAGACCCGCGTCGGGCAGCGCACGGACTACGACCGGCTCACGCTGACGGTCGAGACCAACGGCACGATCTCGCCGGAGGACGCCGTGGCCTACGCGGCCGCGCTGGCGCAGGAGCACTTCCGCTTCTTCGTGGATTTCGGCAAGGTCCCGATGGTCGCCGCCCAGCCAGCGGGGAACGGCGGCGCGGCGGCGGGTCGGTTGCGCGAGGTGCTGTCCCGGTCGATCGACGACGTCGGCCTGTCGGTGCGCTCGGTCAACTCGCTCAAGAACTCGAGCATTCGCACGCTCGCCGACCTCGTGCAGTACCGCGAGGAAGACCTGCTGAAGGTCAAGAACGTGGGTGAGAAAGCGCTGGGTGAGATCGCGGACCTGTTGCGGCGCGAAGGGCTCAACTTCGGAATGAAGTTCGAGGAGGCCGAGGGCGAGCTGAAGGTGATCGATCAGGGCATCGCCCCGCAGGCGCAGGTCAGCGACGCGGAGGGGGAGGCCGGGGGGGTGGGGGGGGGCGCAGGACGGGAGCCCGAGTAATGCGCCACCGCGCCAAGGGCCGGCAGCTCTCGCGCACGGCGACCCACAAGAAGGCGCTGCTCGCGAACCTGGCCGCCAGCCTGTTCCGCCACGACCGCATCGAGACGACCGAGGCCAAGGCGAAGGAGCTCCGCCCCTACGCCGAGCGGCTCATCACGCTGGCGCGTCGGGGCGACCTGCACGCCCGCCGGCTGGTCGAACGACGGATCAAGGACAAGGCCGTCACGCACCGGCTGTTCAAAGACCTCGGGCCGCGGTTCGCCGCGCGTCCCGGCGGCTACACCCGCATCGTCAAGCTGGGCCATCGCGCAGGCGACGGCGCCGACGTGGCTCGGATCGAATTGTTGAGTGAGTGACGGCGCGACGGGCTAGGGCGGCCGCGAGCGGCACGGGGGACCCTGGGTCCCCCTTTTCGTTAGGCCGCCTTGGTGACGCGGTTCGACTTGAGACAGCGCGTACAGACCCGCAGCCGGCGCGTGGTGCCGTTCACGACGGCGCGCACCCGCTGCAGGTTGGGATACCAGCGGCGGTTCGTCTTATTGTTCGCGTGGCTGACGGTGTGCCCCGTCACGGGGCCCTTGCCACAGATCTCGCACACTCGCGCCATGGACCGATCCGACTGAAGAAATGAGCGCTCCCAAGCACAACCCCACCCGCCAGGGTGGCGTCGCGAAACCTAAACCGGCCAAAGGGGTTGGGCAACCCCGCCGGACCGCGCTGATCACTGGGATCACCGGCCAGGACGGGTCCTACCTCGCCGAGCTGCTGCTCGCGAAGGGATACGAGGTGGTGGGCGTGGTGCGGCGCACCTCACACGACTCCTACGAGCGGATCGGTCACCTGCTCGACCGCATCCACATCGTGCCGGCGGACCTGCTCGATCAACACTCCCTCACGTCCGTGGTGCGCGACGCGAAGCCCGACGAGGTCTACAACCTCGCGGCCCAGAGCTTCGTGCCTACCTCCTGGACCCAGCCCGTCCTCACGGGCGAGTTCACCGCGCTCGGCGTGACCCGGCTACTGGAAGCGATCCGGCTTGCGCACCCCACGGCGCGCGTCTACCAGGCCAGCTCCTCCGAGATGTTCGGCAAGGCGGCGGAGACGCCGCAGCGGGAGTCGACCCCGTTCTATCCGCGGTCCCCGTACGGGGTCGCGAAGGTCTACGGCCACTGGATCACCGTGAACTACCGCGAGTCCTACGGCCTGTTCGCGGTGAGCGGGATCCTCTTCAACCACGAGTCGCCGCGACGCGGGCTCGAGTTCGTCACGCGCAAGGTGACCTACGGGGTCGCGCGGATCGTGAAGGGGAAGGACCGCGAGCTGCGGCTCGGCAACCTCGATGCGCGCCGGGACTGGGGGTTCGCCGGCGACTACGTGGACGCGATGTGGCGGATGCTGCAGCGGCCGCAGCCCACGGACTACGTGGTGGGGACCGGCGAGACCCACTCGGTGCGCGAGCTGTGCGAGGTGGCCTTCTCGCACGTGGGACTCGACTGGAAGAAGCACGTGAAGGCGGACCCCCGGTTCGCGCGGCCCGCGGAGGTGGACACGCTGCAGGCGGACGCGAGCCGGGCGCGCCGCGAGCTCGGCTGGGCGCCGACCCACGGCTTCGCGCAGCTGGTGCGCCTGATGGTCGACGCGGACCTGGAGCGCGTCTCGTGAAGGTCCTGGTCACCGGCGCCGACGGGTTCGTGGGGCGGTGGCTCATCCGCCGCCTGCTTGACGACGGGCGGACCGTATCGGGCGCGGTGCGCCCGGCGCAGGCCCCGCCCCCGGGACCGGGGGGTGCGGGACGGGGGACCTGGGACCTCACGGCTGAGGAGAAGAGCGCCGTCCGCTGGCTGCCGCTCGAGCTGACCGACGAGACGTCGGTGCGGAAGTGCCTCGAGCTGCCCTACCACGCCGTGGTGCACCTCGCGGCCGTCTCCTCGCGCGTCGAGGCGCAACGCGATCCCGGCACCACCTGGAACGTGAACGCCGCCGGCACGGCCCGGATCGCCGACGTGCTGGCGGAGCACAAGCAGACGGGGCACGCGGACCCGCTGCTGCTCGTGGTGTCGAGTGCGGACGTGTACGGCTGTGGGCCGCCGGTGCCGCGCAAGGAGACCGATCCGATCGCGCCGATGTCGACCTACGCGGCGAGCAAGGTGGGGGCGGAGCAGGCCGCGCTCGAGGCCTGGCGTCGGACGGGGCTGCGGGTCGTCGTGGCCCGACCGTTCCCGCACACCGGACCGGGGCAGGACGGGCGTTTCGTCGTGCCGTCGTTCTGCCAGCGGCTCACGCTGGCCAAGCGGATCGGCGCCCCGGTCGTGAAGGTGGGCAACCTGGAGCCGGTGCGGGAATGTCTGCACGTGCAGGACGTCGTCGACGCCTACGCCCGGCTGCTCGCGAAGGGCCAGCCGGGCGAGACCTACAACATCGCCGGGGGCCAGGGCCTGTCGCTGGAAGAGGTGCTGTTCCGGCTCGCCGAGCTCGTGGGGGTGCGGCCCATCCCCGAGGTGGATCCGGACTTGATCCGCGCCGCCGACATCCCCTATCTGGTGGGGGACGGCGCCAAGCTCCGCGCGGCCACCGGGTGGGCGCCGCGCCACTCGCTCGACGACACGCTGCGGGACGTGCTCGATGCCCAAGCGGCCTGACCTCCAGCGGATCCTGCTCCTCGGCTCCGGTCCGATCGTGATCGGGCAGGCCGCGGAATTCGATTATTCCGGCACGCAGGCGGTGAAGGCTCTGAAGGAAGAGGGCTACACGGTCGTGCTCGTGAACTCGAACCCGGCCACCATCATGACCGACCCGGAGCTCGCCGATCGCACGTATGTCGAGCCGGTGACGCCCGAATGGGTGCGCAAGGTGATCGAGCGCGAGCGTCCCGACGCGCTGCTGCCCACGATGGGCGGCCAGACGGCGCTCAACGTCGCGATGGCGCTGGCGCGGGACGGCACACTCGAGCGGTTCGGGGTCGAGCTGATCGGCGCGAACGCGCGGGCGATCCAGATGGCGGAGGACCGCGCCGAATTCGCGGCGGCGATGCAGCGGATCGGCTTGGCGACGCCGGTGGGCAAGACGGTCGTCACGTTGGCCGACGCGCTCGACGAGGTCGCCGAGACGGGCTATCCGGCGATCATCCGGCCGTCGTTCACGCTGGGCGGCACGGCCGGCGGCGTCGCCTACAACCGCGCCGAGTTCGAGGAGCTGGTGGCGCGGGCGCTCGAGTTGTCCCCCGTGCACTCGACGCTGATTGAGCGCTCGGTGCTCGGCTGGAAGGAGTTCGAGCTGGAGGTGATGCGCGATGGCCGCGACAACGTGGTGATCGTCTGTTCGATCGAGAACCTCGACCCGATGGGCGTGCACACGGGCGACTCGATCACCGTCGCGCCCGCCATGACGCTCACGGACCGCGAGTACCAGCGGATGCGCGACGCCGCGATCGCGATCATCCGCGAGATCGGCGTCGAGGCGGGCGGCTGCAACATCCAGTTCGCGGTCAACCCGGCGGACGGCGAGATGCTCGTGATCGAGATGAATCCGCGCGTGTCGCGCTCGTCGGCGCTCGCCTCGAAGGCCACCGGCTTCCCGATCGCGCGCATCGGCACCAAGCTCGCCGTCGGCTACACCCTCGACGAGCTGCCCAACGACATCACGAAGACGACCCCCGCCTCGTTCGAGCCTGTGCTCGACTACGTCGTGGTCAAGGTGCCGCGATTCGCGTTCGAGAAGTTCCCCACTGCCGACTACCGGCTCACCACGCAAATGAAGTCGGTGGGCGAGGCGATGGCGATCGGGCGGACCTTCAAGGAGGCGTTCCAGAAGGGGCTGCGGGCGCTCGAGGCGGGGCGGCCGGGGTGGGTGGCGGGCCAGACGCTCGCCGACGACCGGCTCACGAGCGACACCCCGGAGGATGTGCGGGTGGCGCTCCGCACGCCCACCCCCGAGCGGATCTTCCAGGTCAAGCGGGCGCTGATCGCGGGCCTGTCGGTGGACGCGATCTCGCAGGCGACCGGGATCGATCCGTGGTTCCTCTTTCAGCTGGAGGAGCTGCTCGCGGCCGAGCGCTGGTTCGCGGGGCTCGACCGGATCGGCGCGGCGGAGCTGCGTCGCATGAAGCGCATGGGCTTCTCCGACCACCAGCTCGCCGGGCTGCGCGGGACGACGGAGGAGGCGGTCCGCCAGGAGCGCTGGCGCCTCGACGTGCACCCCGCGTACAAGACGGTCGACACCTGCGCCGGCGAGTTCCCGTCCGCGACGCCCTACCTCTACAGCTCGTACGACGACGAGAACGAATCCGAGCCGCTCGGCGAGCAGGGCATCGTGATCCTCGGCAGCGGCCCGAACCGCATCGGCCAGGGGGTGGAGTTCGATTACTGCTGCGTGCGCGCGGGACTCGCGTTTCGCGAGCTCGGCTACCAGACCATCATGATCAACTCCAACCCCGAGACCGTGTCGACCGACTTCGACATCTCGGACAAGCTGTACTTCGAGCCGCTCACCCTGGAGGACGTGTTGGAGATCGTGCGGTGGGAGCGTCCCAAGGGGGTCGTCGTGCAGCTCGGCGGCCAGACGCCGCTCCGGCTCACGAAGCCGCTCGAGGCCGCGGGGATCCCCATCCTGGGCACCGCGCCCGACTCGATCGACGTGGCGGAGGACCGGGAGCGCTTCGAGGCGCTCGCCCGTCGCCTCGGCGTCACCCAGCCGGCGAACGGCACGGCCCGGTCGGTCACCGAGGCGGTGGCGGTCGCGCAGCGCATCGGCTATCCCGTGCTGGTGCGCCCGTCCTACGTGCTCGGCGGGCGGGCGATGGAGATCGTCTACGACGACGGGTCGCTGCGCGAGTTCTTCGAGAAGGCAGCTCGCGTCGCCCCGGACCATCCCGTCCTGATCGACCGGTTCCTCGAGGACGCGTTCGAGGGCGACGTGGACGCTGTCGCCGACGGTCGACGCTGCGTCATCGGCGGCGTGATGCAGCACATCGAGGACGCCGGCGTGCACTCGGGCGACTCGGCCTGCGTCCTGCCGCCCTACCTCATCGGGGACCGGCAGGTCGACGAGATGCGTCGCTACACCAAGGCGTTCGCCGGAGCGCTCGGCGTGGTGGGGCTGATCAACGTGCAATACGCCATCAAAGACGGCGTGGTGCACGTGCTCGAGGTGAACCCGCGGGCCTCCCGCACCGTTCCGTTCGTCAGCAAGGCCACCGGGGTCTCCCTGGCCAAGCTCGCCGCGGCCGTGATGACCGGCCGGACCCTGGACGAACTGGGGGTTCCCGATGACCTTCCGCTCCCCGGAGTGGCGGTGAAGGAGGCGGTCTTCCCCTTCACGAAGCTGCCCGGGGTCGATACCATCCTGGGCCCGGAGATGCGCTCCACCGGGGAGGTCATGGGGCTGGCCGACAGCTTCGGGATGGCGTTCGCCAAGGCGCAGATCGCCGCGGACGGGAGCCTGCCGCTCGAAGGGGCGATCTTCGTGACCGTGAACGATTCCGACAAGCCGACCGTCCTCCCGATCGTGCGGCGGTTCCACGAGATGGGCTTCCGGATCGTCGCGACGGAAGGCACGGAGAAATACCTGCGGGCGCGGGGCGTCCCCGCCGAAGGAGTCGCCAAGGTGCATGAGGGGCGGCCCAATGCGATCGACCTGATCGTGTCGGGCGAGGTGCAGCTGCTGATCAACACCCCGCTGGGGAAGTTCACGCAGGCGGACGACTATGCGATCCGGCGCGCGGCGTTGATGCACCGCGTGCCGTACACGACGACGATGTCGGCGGCGAGCGCCGCCTGCGACGCGATCATCGCTCTACGCAGCCGAACGGGCAGCGTGAGGAGTCTGCAAGAATGGCACGAAAAAACGACCGTCGAAAAGCCGTCGCTGGAAGCCGCAAGGGCGCCAAGCCGCACGCCGGCCGTCCGAGCGTAGCGAAGGGCGCCGCGGCCGCTGCACCTGTCGCCAAGCCGAAGCCGGCGGCGAAGGCGGCCGCGAAGCCCGCCGCCGCGCCGCCGCCGGTCAAGGTCAAGTTCCGCGGACGTGTGCTCGAGAACGAGCCCCTCGCGAATTGGACGACCTATCGGATCGGCGGGCCGGCGCGCTACCTGGTGCAGCCCGCCGAAACGGAGGACGTGGTGAAGGCGCTGGAGATGGCGGCCGACCGCGGCCTGCCCTGGCTGGCGCTCGGGCTGGGCTCCAATCTCCTCGTCAAGGACGCCGGCTTCCCGGGTGTGGTGATCCGCATCGGGAAGGGGATCGACAAGTTCGAGATGAAGGGTGCGACGGCGATCGTGGGGGCCGGGATGCCGACGCCCGTCCTGGCGCGCCGTACCGCGGAGGCGGGGTTCGCCGGGGTCGAGCGGTTTCGCGGCATCCCCGGGACGGTGGGCGGCGGCGTCTACATGAACGCGGGCGCCCACGGCGCCGAGTTCGCCGAGGTCCTCACCGAATGCACCGTGATGGACGCCAAGGGGAAGATCCGGCAGGTTCCCCGCAAGCAGATCTCGTTCAAGTACCGCTCCTCGAACCTCGGCAGCGTCGTCGTGCTGGAGGCGAAGCTCGCGCTCATCGAGGAGCCGCCCGCGAAGCTCAAGGAGATCCAGGAGAAGCTGCTGCGCTGGCGCAAAGCGGGCACGCCGTTCGACCAGCCGTGCTGCGGGTCGGTGTTCAAGAACCCGGGCGGCCCGCGCACCGCCGGGATGCTGATCGACGAGTGCGGTCTCAAGGGGTTCACGATCGGCGGCGCGCAGGTCTCGCCCATGCACGCGAACTACATCGTCAACACGGGGAACGCGACGGCGAGCGACGTGCTCAAAGTCATCGAGCACGTTCGGAAGGCCGTCGCCAAGAAGACCGGCGTCGAGCTCGAGCTGGAAGTCAAGGTGATCGGGGCCTAGATGGCGGAGTACTTCGTCCACGAATCGAGCTACGTCGACGAGGGTGCGCGGATCGGCACGGGCACCAAGATCTGGCACTTCTGCCACGTCATGCCGGGCGCGGTGATCGGCGAGCGCTGCAACCTCGGCCAAAACGTGGTCGTGATGCCCGGCACGCGGATCGGCAACAACGTCAAGATCCAGAACAACGTGTCGATCTACGAGGGCGTCACCCTCGAGGACGATGTGTTCTGCGGGCCGTCGTGCGTGTTCACCAACGTGCTCAACCCGCGGAGCCATGTGTCGCGCAAGCACGAGTTCCGGCCCACGCTCGTGAAGCGCGGCGCCTCGATCGGCGCGAACGCGACGATCATCTGCGGGGTGACGCTCGGGGAGTACGCCTTCATCGGCGCGGGCGCCGTCGTGACGTCCGATGTGCCCGCCCACGCCCTGATGGTGGGCGTGCCCGCGCGCCGCGTCGGCTGGATGTGCCAGTGCGGTGAGCGGCTCCCTCCTGCGGGCGGGAAGACGACGTGCCCCGTCTGCGGCGCCACCTACGAAGAGGCGAACGGCAGCCTGCGCCCGATCGCCCCCGCCCCCACCCGCCGGATCCCGACACCGTGAACGTGCCGCTCCTGGACCTCGTCGCCCAGTATCGCGCCATCCGGGACGAGGTCCTGCCCGCGCTGCAGGCGGTGATCGAGTCGCAGCAGTTCGTCATGGGCCCCGCCGTGCCGCAGCTCGAGGCGGAGCTGGCGAAGCTCTCGCACGCGAAGCACGGGATCGCCTGCGCCAGCGGGACGGACGCGCTGCTCCTGCCGCTCAAGGCGCTCGACTTGAAGCCCGGGGATGAGGTCATCACGACCCCGTTCACCTTCTTCGCCACGGCGGGCGCGATCCATAACGCGGGCGGCACGCCGGTGTTCGTCGACATCGATCCGGGGACGTTCAACCTCGATCCCGCGGCGGTGCCTGGGGCGATCACGCGCCGCACCCGGGCGATCGTGCCGGTGCACTTGTACGGCCAGATGGCGGCGCTGGAGCGGCTGCTGCCGCTGGCGCGCCGCGGTGTGCGGATCATCGAGGATGCGGCCCAGGCGATCGGCGCGCGCCGCAGTATCGACGGTGAGTGGCGTATGGCGGGAGAGCTGGGGTGGGCGACCGCCTATTCGTTTTTCCCGAGCAAGAACCTCGGCGCCTGGGGCGACGGCGGCATGATGGTGACCTCGGACGATGCGCTCGCCGAGCGGCTGCGCCGGCTCCGGCTCCACGGCGGTGCCAAGCAGTACCACCACGACGAGGTCGGCACGAACTCCCGACTCGACAGCCTGCAGGCCGCCGTGCTGGTCGCGAAGTTCCCCCACCTCGCGTCCTGGTCGGCCAAGCGGCGCGAGCACGCGACGTACTATTCGCGGGCGCTCGCGGGCCTGTCGCAGGTGCAGCCGCCCGTCGTGGACCCGGCGAACGAGCCCATCTTCCACCAGTACACCCTGCGCGTCGAGCGGCGCGATGCGCTGCAGGCACACCTGAAGAGCAAAGGGATCGGCAGCGCGGTCTACTATCCGGTGCCCCTGCACCTGCAGCCCTGCTTCAGTCACCTGGGCTACAAACCGGGCCAGCTGCCCGCAGCGGAGCGGGCGTGCCGTGAGGTGCTGTCGCTCCCGGTGTATCCGGAGGTCGCGCGCGAACAGCTCGACTACGTGATCGAGACGATCCGCGGATTTTACCGGTGAATCGCCTGAAACTCGGCGTGATCGGGGCCGGGGCGTGGGGCCGAAACCACGTCCGCACCGCCGCGGGCCTGGCGGAGGGCGAGCTGGCGGCGGTGTGCGACACGGACGCCACGGTGCGGGAGCGGCTGGCGCGGCAGTACCCCGGCGCGCACATCACGGGCGAGGTCGCGGACCTGCTGCGACGGGTGGATGCGGTCGTGGTCGCGTCGCCGGCGGCGACGCACGCGCGCCTCGCGCTCGAGTGTATCCAAGCGGGGAAGCCGTGTCTCGTGGAGAAGCCGTTCGCCCTGAGCACGCGCGACGCGGAGGCGGTCGCCCGCGCCGCGGCGGACTGCAAGGTGCCGGTGCTCGCCGGCCACTTGCTCGTGTTCCATCCCGCGGTGGAGCGGCTGCGCGCCCTGGTGCAGGGCGGCGAGCTCGGGAAGGTCTATTACCTCTACGGATTGCGGGTGAATCTGGGGCAGGTGCGCGCCGACGAAAACGCCCTTTGGAGCTTCGGGCCGCACGACGTGTCGGTCGCGCTGTTTCTTCTGGGGGAGGCCCCCGTGCGCGTCGCCGCGCAGGGCCGGAGCTATCTCCAGCCCAAGGTGGAAGACGTCGTGTTTCTCACGATGGAGTTCGCGAGCGGCGTGCTCGCGCACGTGCAGATGTCCTGGCTCGACCCGCACAAGGAGCGCAAGCTCACGGTGGTGGGCGCCAGACAGATGGTGGTGTTCGACGACATGGAGACGCGCGAGAAGCTCCGCATCTACGACAAGGGCGTGGACCGGCCGCCCGAGTACGGCTCCTATGGGGAGAGCCTCGCGGTCCGCGAGGGAGACATCTTCATCCCCAAGATTCCCAACGTGGAGCCGCTTGCGGCCGAGCTCGCCTACTTCGTGCGCGTGGCGCGCGGTGCCGAGCCCCCGCCGCCCGGCGCTGGCGCGGCGGACGGGGTCGCGGTCGTGCGCGTGCTCGACGCCGCCACCCGCTCCCTGGCAGCGGGCGGCGTACCGGTGACGCCTTGACCCGCGCGACGCCCGCTTCCCAAACGACCGCCGACCAGCTCGTCGCCAAGGGGCAGGACCGCTCGGCGCTGATCGGCGTCGTCGGGCTGGGGTACGTGGGCCTCCCGCTCGCGGTGGAGTTCGCGCGCGCCGGGTTCCGCGTCCTCGGCTTCGACGTGAGCCAGCGGGTGGTGGACGGCGTGAACGCGGGCCGTACGCACATCGAGGACGTGCCGAGCGCGGAGCTCGCGACGGTCGTGCGGGCGGGCAAGCTCGCCGCCACGACCGACCTCGCGCGCCTTAACGAGCCCGACGTCGTGTCGATCTGCGTGCCCACGCCGCTGTCCAAGACCAAGGACCCCGACGTCAGCTACGTGCTCGCGGCGACCAACTCGGTGAAGCGGACGCTGCGACGCGGCCAGCTCATCGTGCTCGAATCCACCACGTATCCCGGCACCACCCGCGAGCTGATGCTCCCGGCGCTCTCCAGCACCGGCCTCAAAGTGGGGGAGGACTTCTTCCTGGCGTTCTCGCCCGAGCGCGTGGATCCGGGCAACGCGAAGTGGAACACGCGCAACACCCCGAAGATCGTGGGCGGGATCACGGAGACCTGCCGCCGCGTCGCCATGGCGATCTACCGGCCGGCGATCGACGCGCTCGTGCCCGTGTCGTCCACCGAGGCGGCCGAGCTCGTCAAGATCCTCGAGAACACGTTTCGCAGCGTCAACATCGGGCTGGTGAACGAAATGGCGATCGTGTGCGACAAGCTGGGCGTGGACGTGTGGGAGGTGATCGAGGCCGCGGCGACGAAGCCGTTCGGCTTCATGAAGTTCACGCCCGGCCCCGGGGTCGGCGGCCACTGCATCCCGCTCGATCCGCACTACTTGGCATGGAAGATGCGCAGCCTCAATTACCGCACGCGGTTCATCGAGCTCGCCGGGGAGATCAACGCCGCGATGCCGGAGTACTGGGTCGCGCGTGTCGTGGACCGGCTGAACGAGCAGGGCAAGGCGGCCCGGGGCAGCCAGGTGCTGGTGCTGGGCGTCGCCTACAAGAGGGACATCGACGACGTGCGCGAGAGCCCCGCGCTCGACGTGATCCGGCTGCTCGCGCAGCGCGGCGCCGCGGTCCAGTACCACGACCCGCACATCCCCACGCTCCGGGACGACGACATCGACTTGCGATCGGTGCCGCTCACCGCCGAGACGCTCGAGGCCGCGGACTGTGCCATCATCGTGACGGACCATTCCAACGTGGACTACGCGCTCGTCGCGCGGCACGCCCGCCTCGTGGTGGACACGCGGCACGTGCTGGCGAGCGCGCCGGCACGAGGTAGCGCGACGTGAAGGTGGCCGTTGTCGGCACGGGATACGTCGGCCTCGTCGTGGGCGCGTGTCTAGCCGAAACGGGAAACGACGTGGAGTGCGCGGACCTCGATGCCGCGAAGATCGAGGGCCTGCGGCAGAGCCGGCTGCCGATCTACGAGCCGGGACTGGAGCCGCTCGTCGTCCGGAACCAGCGCGAGGGGCGTCTGCAGTTCACCACGGATGTGGGCGGCGCGGTGGAGCGCGCGGAGATCGTCTTCATCGCGGTGGGGACGCCGCCCAACGAGGACGGCTCGGCGGACCTGCAACACGTGCTCGACGTGGCGCGCACCATCGGGCAGCACATGCGGCACCCGACGATCGTGATCACGAAGAGCACCGTGCCGGTCGGCACTGCGGAGCGCGTGCGGGCCGAGATCGCGCGGCACACCCGGACCGCCTTTCACGTGTGCTCCAACCCGGAGTTCCTCAAGGAGGGCGCGGCGGTCGAGGATTTCATGAAGCCCGACCGCGTGGTCGTGGGCGTCGATTCGGACGACGCGGCGCGCGTGCTCGAGGAGCTGTATGCGCCGTTCGTGCGCACCGGCAACCCGCTCATCTTCATGGACGTCCCGTCCGCCGAGATGACGAAATACGCCGCGAACGCGATGCTCGCCACGCGCATCTCGTTCATGAATCAGATCGCGCGGTTGTGCGAGGCGGTCGGGGCCGACATCACGCTGGTGCGCAAGGGCATCGGGACCGACCGCCGCATCGGTCCGGCGTTCCTGTTCCCGGGACCGGGGTACGGCGGCTCCTGCTTCCCCAAGGACGTCAAGGCGTTGATCCGCACGGGCGACGAGCGGGGCGTGCCGCTCGACGTGCTGAAGGCGGTGGAGGCCGCGAACGAGCGGCAAAAGCGGGTGCTGTTCGACAAGCTGGCGCGCCACTTCGACGGCCGGCTTCGAGGGACGACGGTCGCGGTGTGGGGGCTCGCCTTCAAGGCCGAGACGGACGACGTGCGCGAGAGTCCCGCGCTGGTGCTGGTGGACGCCCTGCTCGACGCGGGCGCGGCGGTGCGGGTGCACGACCCCGCGGCGCTCCACACGGCGCGCCGTCACCTCGGGGATCGGGTGACCTACGCCGCGCACGCCTACGACGCCCTCGAGGGCGCGGCCGCCCTGGTCGTGGTCACGGAGTGGCTCGAGTACCGCAACCCGGACTTCGAGCGCATCAAGCGGCTGCTCACGCGACCGCTGATCGTGGACGGCCGCAATCTGTACGACCCGGAGCGCCTTGCGGGCCTCGGGTTCACCTACGACAGCATCGGTCGCCGGCGGGAATGCGCGTCCTCGTAACGGGGGCCGCGGGGTTTCTGGGGTCGCACCTGTGCGACCGGCTGCTCGCGCAGGGACATCGCGTCGTGGGGATGGATCACTTCATCACCGGCAATCCCGCGAACCTCGCCCATTTGAAGAGCCACCCGAGCTTCCAGTTCGTGCTGCACGACGTGACGAACTTCATCGAGGTGCAGGGGCCGCTCGACGGCGTGCTGCACTTCGCCAGCCCGGCCAGTCCCGTGGACTACCTCGAGTTCCCGATCCAGACCCTCAAGGTCGGCTCGCTCGGCACGCACAAGGCGCTGGGGCTGGCGAAGGCGAAGGGCGCACGCCTGCTCCTCGCCTCGACCTCCGAGGTGTACGGCGACCCGCTTGTCCATCCGCAGCCCGAGAGCTACTGGGGGAACGTGAACCCGGTGGGCCCGCGCGGCGTGTACGACGAAGCCAAGCGGTTCGCCGAAGCGCTGACCATGGCCTATCATCGCTACCACCAGCTCGACACCCGGATCGTGCGGATCTTCAATACCTACGGCCCGCGCATGCGGCCCAACGACGGCCGCGTGGTGTCGAACTTCATCGTCCAGGCGCTGCGCGGCGAGCCGCTCACGGTGTACGGTGACGGCTCGCAGACCCGCTCGTTCTGCTACGTGGACGATCTGATCGATGGCATTGTGCGGCTGTTCGAGCGCGGCGGGTCGGAGCCCACCAACCTCGGCAACCCCCACGAGTTCACGGTGCGCCAGCTCGCCGAGCTGGTGCTGCGCATCACGGGGTGCCGGAGCCCGATCGTGGAGCGCCCGCTGCCCACGGACGACCCGAAGATCCGCCAGCCCGACATCACCCGGGCTCGCGAGACGCTGGGCTGGGAGCCGAAGGTGTCGCTGGAAGACGGCCTGCGCCGCACCATCGAGTATTTCCGCGGGATCGTGACGTGAGCCTCCGGGTCCTCGTGACCGGCGCGGCCGGGTTCATCGGCTCGCACGTGTGCGAGGCGCTCGTCGCCCGCGGCGACGACGTGATCGGCCTCGACAACTTCGATCCGTTCTATCCGCGCGCGGTGAAGGAGCGCAACCTCGAGGCAGTCCGGGGAGGGGGAGCGGCGCGCAGGTTTCGGTTCGTGGAAGCGGACGTGGCCCGCCACGCGCTGCCCCTGGACGGCGTGACGGTGCTGCTCCACCTGGCTGCGAAGCCGGGGGTTCGGCCGTCGCTCGAGGATCCCGCCGGCTACAGCGAGGTCAACGTCACCGGGACCGTGCGGGTGCTCGACGCCGCGCGCCGCGCCGGCGTCCGGCGCATCGTCTTCGCCTCGTCGTCCTCCGTGTATGGCGACGCCACGCCCGCGCCGTTCGCCGAAGACGCTCCCGCCGTGCAGCCGATCTCGCCGTACGCCGCGAGCAAGCGTGCCGGCGAGCTGATGGCGCACGCCTTCGCGCACCTCTACGGGCTCCAGATCGCCTGCCTGCGATTCTTTACCGTCTACGGCCCGCGCCAGCGACCCGACCTCGCCATCCACCGGTTCACCGACCTCATTGCGCGAGGGCAACCGGTCCGGATGCACGGCGACGGGTCGAGCGAGCGCGACTATACCTATATTACGGATTGCGTGGACGGGGTCCTCGCGGCCATCGAGTGGACGGGTCGTCCCCGCCCGGGAGGAGGGGGGATCGCCGAGCCGATCAACATCGGAGGCGGGGCGCGCGTGCGGCTCGATCGGCTGATCGGGCTGATCGGTCGGACCGTCGACCGCGAGGTCCGGATCGAGCGACACCCCGAGGCGCCGGGGGATGTGCGTGTCACGGCAGCCGACCTGCGCCGGGCGGAGCGGGAGCTGGGCTTTCGGCCCCGGGTCGGCATCGAGGAAGGCATCGGGCAGTTCGTCCGCTGGTACGAGGCGACCCATGGACGTCAGTCCTGAGCATCTCGTCGCGCAGGCCCGGGAGCGGTTCCAGCTGCAGGACTACTACGGGGCGATCCATCTACTCGAAGAGGTGATCGCGACCGGGCGCGCGTTCGCCGACGCGCACCACCTCCTCGCCCTCTCGTACTCGCTCGTGGGACAGGCGGAGCAGGCGCTGGCGCAGCTGGACCGCGCCCTGGCGCTGAACCCGCAGTACGTCGAGGCGCTGGTGCATCGGGCGATCGTGTTGAACGAGCTGGGACGGGAGGCCGAGGCGGACACCGCGTTCCGGCGCGCCGCCCAGGTCGGCGGCGAGCCCCACGAGGGCTTCTCGACGCACGTCGCGTCGAAGCTGGCGAATCAGCACGCCGCGCTGGGGGACGCCTACCTCGAAGCGGGCGGGCTGGCGCAGGCCCTCGAGCAGTACCAGGCGGCGCTCGCGCTCGGACCCGCGTTTCACGACCTGCGGTATAAGCTGGGGCGCGTGCTCCTGCAGGCGGGCCGGGCGCTCGACGCGCGGGAGCACTTCGAGATCATCGTGCGAGCGCGTCCCACGTATCTGGATGCGGCCGCGATGCTCGGCCTGGCCTGCTACCTCGCCGGTGACGGGCTGACGGCGAAGGCGGTGTGGGAGGATTGCCGCGAGCGGCGGCCGGAGGATCCTCGAGTGGAAGCGTATCTCGCGATGCTGGCGCGCAACGACGCCCCCCCCTCTCCTCTGGCGCGGGCCCCTGCCGCGGCGTCCGCCACCGGCGATCCGCCGCCTGCGCCACCCAGCGGCACGACCCGGGGCGGGCAGAAGAAAAAGTCGTGAGGCAGAGGGCCATCACGATCCTCGCGCTGGCGCTCGCGTGCCAGCCGAGCGCCGCCAACCACGAGGAGTTGGGCGATCGCGCGTACGCCGTCGGCGCCTTTCGCGATGCGTTGGCCGAGTACCAGTTGGGTCTGAAAGCCCGGCCGGGGAGTGGAGATCTGAGCGCCAAAGCGGGCGCGGCGGCGCTCCACACCGCAGACTTCGGACTCGCCGTGGACGACTACCTGGCGCTGGGGCAGGGGGACCGGTCGCGCGCCGACGAAGCGGCCGATGGGCTCGAGCGCGTGGTGCGCGCCGCGCTCGCCGCCGGCGACCGCGGCGACGCCGCGAAAGGGCTCGCGGGCATACGCCTGGTCGCCCCCTCGCGCCCGCTCGGCCGTTACGCCCGGCTCGCCGCGCTCGACGCCGCGGACCGGGGCGACACCGCGGGCGCGCTCGCGCTGCTCCCGGCGGCCGCCGCCGCCGCGGGCGAGGCACGCAGCGCCGACTCGCTCCTCTACGTCTACGGGATGGCCGCGGTGCGGGCGCGGGCCTGCAGCACGGCCGTCCCGGTGTTCGAAGGCGTGATCCGGCGCCAGCGGGAACCCGCCGTTCAGGACGGGGCGCGGGAAGGGCTCGGCCTGTGCGCCTTGGTCGAGGGTCAGCGGCTGCTCGAGACCGGTAAGCCCGCCGACGCGGAGGACTGGTTTCGCCGCGCCACCGCGCCCGGCGCGCCCACCGACGTGGTGCGTGGAGCGTTCCTCGGGCTCGGCGACGTGAAGCTCGCACAGGGCGACGTCGCCGCCGCGCTCGAGAGCTATCAACAGGCCCTCACGGGCGGTGTGCCCGGTGACACCATTACGCAGCGGGCGCAGCAAAAGATCACGGCCCTCGGGAAGGCGGATGGCGGCGCCAGTCCCCCGCCTCCGAACAAGCCATGAACACGATGCGTCGCGGCTGGCTGATCGCGTGCGCGGTTGGGATGGCCGCCTGTCACCACGCGCCCCGCGTGGCGCCGGCGCCGGATCCGGGGCGGGACCTGGTCCGGGCGCGGGCGCTGTTCCGGCACGGAGACTTCGGCCACGCGCTGGTCCTGTTCCGGCGGCTCGCCTCCGAGCTGATCCCCACCCAGCCGGAGATGGCCGAGGCGCAGTTCTTCGCCGCGGAGTGCTACTTCCAGACCGGCGATCGCGTGCAGGCCGCGCACGACTTCCGTCAGGTGGCGGACCAGTATCCGACGAGTGCGTACGCGCCGCTCGCGCTGCTGCGCGCCGGCGACGCGAACCTGCGGCTGTGGCGACGGCCCGAGCTGGACCCTTCGTATGGCGAAACGGCGCTGGCGGTCTACCAGGAACTGGCGGGGCGCTACCCGGGCACCGACGCGGCGTCCCGCGCGCAGGCGCATGTGCTGCAGCTGCGGGACTGGTTCGCCGAAAAGACCTACAAGAATGGCATGTTCTACTTCCGGCGCCGTGCCTACGACTCGGCGATCATCTATTTCAAGGACGTCATCGCCAGCTATCCCGGGACCGCGCCCGTCCCGGCGGCGCTGATGCGTCTGGTGGACAGTTACCGCGCCATCGGTTACGCGGAGGAGCTCAAGGAGGCGTGCGGCAGCCTGCGGCGGTTCTATCCCAGGACCGACGGCCTCGACAAGGCCTGCCCCGCCGACTCGAGCGCCGCCGCGCCGTCTTGAGCCGCCCCCGTGGAGGCCCTGTTCGGCGGCTCGTTCGACCCGGTGCATCTCGGGCATCTGGTCGTGGCGGAGGCGGCGGGCGAGGCGCTCGGCGTCGCCGTGCGCTTCGTTCCCGCCCGGGAGCAGCCGTTCAAACGCGCCGCCCACGTCGCAACCCCCGAGCAGCGCGCCCGCATGCTGGAGCTCGCCGTGGCCGGGAATCCGCGGCTCCGGGTGGAGCGCCTCGAGCTGATGCTGCCGCCCCCCTCGTACACCGTGCGGACGTTGCGAGCCCTGGCGCAGCGGGAGCCGGGGAACCGGTTCACGTTGCTGTTGGGGGCGGATGCCGTGCAGGACCTGCCTGCCTGGCACGAGGTCGAGGCACTGCCGGGCCTCGCGGACATCGTCGTGTTCGCGCGGCCGGGCGCGGCGCCGCCGCGGCATCCCCTGATCGGTCGCGTGATCGACGTCCCGGCGGTCGACATCTCGGCCAGTTTCGTCCGCGAGCGGGTGCGGCGGGGACACTCCATTCGCTATCTGGTGCCCGATGCGGTGCGCGAGTACATCGCCGCCCACGGGCTGTATCGGTAGAGGGTTGATGCTCAAGGGGTTCATCACCAAGGTCGTCGGCACGCGCTTCAAGCGCGAGCTGAAGCGGATCCAGCCGCTGGTGGATGCGATCCACCGCCACGAGGAGCGCCTCAAGGGGCTCTCCGACGCGGCGGTCCAGGGTCAGACCGCGACGTTCCGCGAGCGCATCGGTGAGCGCACCGGCGCGCTGGCGGCCGAGGTGCAGCGCGTGAAGCAGGCGAAGCACGCGTGCCCCGACGCCGAGGAGCGGCTGCGGCTCGACCGCGAGCTCGCGGAGGCCGAAAAGCGGCTGCACAAGGAGCTCGAGGCGACCCTCAACGATCTCCTCCCCGAGGCGTTCGCGACGGTGCGCGAGGCGTGCCGGCGGCTGCTGGGCAGCGAGCTGGTCGTGACGGGGCACGCCGTCAAGTGGGACATGGTGCCGTATGACGTCCAGCTGATCGGCGGCATCGTCCTGCACCAGGGCAAGATCGCCGAGATGGCGACCGGCGAGGGGAAGACGCTGGTCGCTACTCTGCCGCTCTACTTGAACGCCCTGGCGGGCCGCGGCGCGCACCTCGTCACGGTGAACAACTACCTCGCCCGCCGCGACTCGCAGTGGATGGGCCACCTGTTCCAGTGGCTCGGCCTCACGGTGGGGTGCATCGACGAGAGCGAGCCGTCGACCCCGGAGCGCCGGGCGGCCTACCTCTGCGACATCACCTACGGCACCAACAACGAATTCGGCTTCGACTACCTCCGCGACAACATGGTGTTCACGCTGGAGCACCGGGTGCAGCGCGGCCACCCCTACGCGATCATCGACGAGGTGGACTCGATCCTCATCGACGAGGCGCGCACGCCGCTCATCATCTCGGGGCCGGTGGGCACCGAGTCGGACGAGAAGTACGCCCAGTTCAACGCGCAGGTGGTCCAGCTCGTGCGCAAGCAGACCGCGGTCGTGAGCGACCTGATCGCCCGGGCCGAGCCGTTGCTGGCGGACGAGAAGACCACCTACGACGGCGCGGTGCTGCTGTACCAGGCGCAGCTCGGCACGCCCAAGAACAAGAAGCTGTTGAAGCTCCTGAACGAGCAGGGCGTGAAGGCGCAGGTCCAGCGGGTGGAGCTCGACGTCCTGGCGGACCGCAAGCTGCCGGCGCGCGAGCAGAAGTTGCGACACCTCGAGGACGAGCTGTTTTTCGTGCTGGACGAGCGCGGGCACTCGGTGCACCTCACCGAGAAGGGCGTCGAGACGATGTCCCCGCAGGAGCCCGACCTGTTCGTCGTGCCGGACATCTCGCACGCGGTGCACGAGATCGACCATGACGAGCGTCTCTCCCCCACGGAGAAGATCGAGCGTCGCCGCCAGGTCGAGGCCGAGTACGCGCAGAAGAGCGAGACGCTGCACATCATCCACAAGCTGCTCCAGGCGCACGCCCTGTACGAGAAGGACGTGGACTACGTCGTGCAGGACGGCAAGGTCCTGATCGTCGACGAGTTCACGGGGCGGCTGATGCACGGGCGCCGCTGGTCGGAGGGGCTGCACCAGGCGGTGGAGGCGAAGGAGGGCGTGGCGGTCCAGGAGGAGACCCAGACGCTCGCGACCATCACGATTCAGAACTACTTCCGGATGTACGACAAGCTCGCCGGCATGACGGGGACGGCGGAGACGGAGGAGACGGAGTTCTGGCAGATCTACAAGCTCGACGTGATGGTGATTCCCACGAACCGCGCGGTGCGCCGGGTGGACAAGCACGACCTCATCTACAAGACCCGGAGCGAGAAGTACAGCGCGATCCTCGACGAAGTCGAGCGCCAGCACAAGCGCGGCCTGCCCGTGCTCGTCGGCACCGTGAACGTGGACGTCTCCGAGACCCTGTCCCGGATGCTCAAGCGGCGGGGCCTGCGGCACGAGGTCCTAAACGCCAAGTACCACGAGCGCGAAGCCGAGATCGTGGCGCAGGCGGGCCAGCCGGGCGCGATCACGATCGCGACCAACATGGCGGGCCGCGGCACCGACATCAAGCTCGGGCCGGGCGTGAAGCGGTGCCGGGTGTGCGGGATCCGGGCGCGCGGCGAAGCCGCGTTCGGGCAGGTGATCGAGCAGCCCGACCTGACGCCGCAGCAGATCACGGAGCTCGCCTGCAACGACGACCCGCCCTGCGGGCTCGTCATCATCGGTACCGAGCGCCACGAGGCGCGCCGCATCGATCGCCAGCTGCGAGGCCGCTCCGGGCGCCAGGGCGACCCCGGCCAGAGCGTCTTCTTCCTGTCGCTGGAAGACGATCTGATGCGGCTGTTCGGCTCGGACCGGATCGCCCGCTGGATGGACCGCACGGGCGCCGAGGAGGGCGAGGTCATCAGCCACCCCTGGGTCACGGGGGCGATCGGCCAGGCGCAGAAGCGCGTCGAGCTGCAGAACTTCCAGCAGCGCAAGCGCCTGCTCGAGTACGACGACGTGATGAATCAGCAGCGCGAGGTGATTTACTCGCTGCGGCTGTTCGCCCTGGAGGGCGGGGAGGAGCTCAAGGCTGAGGCGCTCCGCATGATCGAGGCGGCCGTCGAGCAGCTCGCCGACGAGCTCATCGGGGACGCGCAAGACTCGTCGCGGTGGGACCGCGCGCTGATGGAGACCGAGTTCCTGCTCAAGTTCCTGGTCTCGGTGCCGGGGATCACCGATCCGGGGAAGATCCGGACCCGGGATGACCTGGTACGGGCCGCGCAGCAAGCGGGGCGCGACGCATTTCAGGCGAAGCTCGACTACTTCAAGGAGGTCGAGGCCAAGGTCGGCGCGATCAACCTCGGGGGGCAGGCGCTGTCGCACATCATGCTGACGGTGATCGACGAGAAGTGGAAGGATCATCTGTACGACCTCGACCTGCTGCGCGTCGGCATCCAGTTCCGGCAGTGGGGCCAGAAAGATCCGCTGATCGAGTACAAGCAGGAGGCCTACGAGATGTTCGTGGGGCTGATGCACGACGTGCGCGCGACGTTCGCGGACCGGTGGCTCAAGCTGCAGGTTGAGCTCGGTCCGCCCCGCGGCGGGACGGCGACCGGGCCGGCTGGCGGGCGGCCGGCGGGAGGCGCCCCCTCCACCCCCCGGCCCGGCCCCGGTACGGGGCTCGTCCGGGGACCCATGCCCCGTCGCCCCGCTCCCATGGTCGCGAGCAAGCCGGCCGCCGATGGTCTCGTGAGCGGCGAGCCCGGTCGGGCCGCGGCGCCCGTCGGCGCCGCGGTCCCGGCGGCGAACCCGTACGCCGGCGTCGGGCGCAACGATCCGTGCCCGTGCGGCAGCGGGAAGAAGTTCAAGAAGTGTCACGGCGCGGCGATGTAGACCGTCGCGCCACGAACTCCTCGAAGCGGTGGAATGCAATGTGCCGGAACATCGCCGCGATTCTCGACGTGGCCAACGCGGCGCGCTGATGGCCGATTCCTTCGCACACGCCTGATGATGAGTAAGGGGCGATTGGAGGCGTTCAGCGATGGCGTGATCGCCATCCTCATCACCATCATGGTGCTGGAATTGAAGGTGCCGCACGGCGCCGATGTGGCCGCGCTGCGCCCGGTGATTCCCGTATTCCTGAGCTACGTGCTGAGTTTTGTGTTTCTCGGCATCTACTGGAACAACCACCATCACCTGCTCCAGGCGATCAAGCACGTGGATGGGCGCGTGCTGTGGGCCAACCTGCATTTGTTGTTCTGGCTGTCGCTCATCCCCTTTGCCACCGGCTGGCTGGGCGAGAATCACTTCGCCGCGTGGCCGGCCGCCCTGTATGGTGCGGTCCTCCTGTTGGCGGCGGTCGCGTATTTCGTCCTGACCCGAGCCCTCATCGCCCTCCACGGACGCGAGTCCGTCCTGGCGGCCGCCTTGGGCCGAGACTTCAAGGGCAAGCTCTCCCTGGTGATCTATTTGGTGGCTATTCCCCTCGCCTTCGTGAACTCCTGGCTTGCCGGGGCGCTGTACGTCCTGGTTGCGGTCATCTGGCTCGTCCCTGACCGTCGCATCGAGAAGCTCCTGGCCCAGTGAACACGCGCCTGTATTCCCGCCCTTGATGGCGGAGACGCCGGCTGCGCTCGTTGCCGCGCTGGCCGACCGCTACCGCATCGAGCGTGAACTCGGCCGCGGCGGCATGGCGACGGTCTATCTCGCGGAAGATCGGAAGCACGGGCGCAAGGTCGCGATCAAGGTGCTGCAGCCGGAGCTCGCCGCGTCGCTCGGGGCCGCGCGGTTTCTGCGAGAGATCCGGATCGCCGCGCGGCTCGCCCACCCCCACATCCTGCCGCTCATCGACTCGGGCGAGGCGGGCGGGGTGCTCTACTTCGTCACGCCGCACGTGCCGGAGGGCTCCCTGCGCCAGCGGCTGGAGCGCGAGCCTCGGGTCGCCTTGGGCGAAGCGATCCGCATCGCGCGGGACGTCGGCGCGGCCCTCGACTACGCGCACCGGCAAGGCTTCGTCCACCGCGACGTGAAGCCGGACAATATCCTGTTCGCGGATGGCCACGCGGTGCTCGCCGACTTCGGCATCGCTCAGGCGTACGCCGCCATGGGGATGGAGGCGGTCACCGAGGCCGGCCTCACGCTCGGGACGCCCGAATACATGAGTCCGGAGCAAGCGGCCGGCGAGCGGGCGCTGGGGACCCAGACGGACGTGTACAGTCTCGCCTGCGTCGTCTACGAGATGCTCGCGGGCGAGCCCCCGATTCGCGGCGCGGGCGCGCGCGCCACCATGGCCAAGCAGGTTACGGAAGTGCCCCGTCCGCTCCGGGTGCTCCGGCCGGAGGCGCCGCCCCACGTCGAGCGCGCGCTCGCCCGGGCACTCGCCAAGAACCCTGCCGACCGTTTCCCCTCTCCCGGCGCGCTGGTCGCGGCCCTGCAAGGGCAGGGATCGGAGTCGGCCGCCGGCGCGCGCTGGACCGCCGCCCGCTGCATCGCCGTGCTGCCGTTCGTCAACGCCAGTCCCGAGCCTGAAAACGAGTACCTGAGCGACGGGCTCACGGACGAGTTGATCGCCGCCCTCGCCGGGGTGGAAGGGTTGCGCGTGGCCTCGCGCACCTCCGTGTTCGCCCTGAAGGGGAAGCCGCAGGACGTGCGCGCCATCGGCGCCCTGTTGGGCGCCGCGTGGGTGCTCGAGGGCACGGTGCGCCGGGCGGGTGACCGGCTGCGGATCACGGCGCAGCTCACGTCCACCGAGGACGGGCAGCTGCTCTGGTCGGAGCGGTACGATCGCACGCTTGCGGACGTGTTCGCGATTCAGGAGGAGATCGCCCGCAGCATCGTCGACACGCTACGGGCCACGTCGTTCGCCGACCTCGCGGCCCCGGTCACCCGGCGCTACACCCAGAACATCGCCGCGTACGGGTTGTACCTGAAGGGTCGCTACGCCTGGAACAAGCGGACCCAGGAGGACCTCACCGAGGCCATTCGCTACTTCGAGCAGGCGATCGCGGAAGATCCCACCTACGCCCCCGCGTACGCGGGGCTTGCGGATTCCTACGCGATGCAGCTGGACTATCGCAGCGTGCCGGTAGCGGAGGGGTTCGCGCGCGCCCAGCAATACGCGCGCCAGGCGCTGGAGCTGGACGAGACGGTTGCGGAGGCGCACGCGTCACTCGGCTGGGCGCTGTTCATCTACGACTGGGACTGGGACGGCGCCGCGCGGGAGTTCCGGCGGGCGATCGAGCTCGATCCGCGGTATCCCACCGCCCATCAGTGGTACGCGTTCTACCTCGCCGCCATGGGGAGGCTGGACGACGCGCTGGTCGAAGGCCACACCGCCCTGGAGCTCGATCCGGCGTCGGTCTCGATCCGGCGGAGCATGGGATGGGCGTATTACTACGCGCGACGGTACGATCAGGCGCGCTACCACCTGTCCCGGGCGGTCGCCATGAATCCCATGGCGGCCGAGACGTACCGCATCCTGGGCCTCGGGCTCGCGGGGCAGGGCCAGTGGGCCGAGGCGGAGCGGGTGATCCGCGAAGGGATGACCCTCCCCGGGACGGGCAGCTACACCTTGGCCGCGCTGGGCTATGTGCTGGCGCGCGTCGGCAGGCGAGACGAGGCGGAGGCCGTACTGGCCGAGCTCGAGGCGCGGCGGCGGGCGGGATACGTTTCGCCCGTCGCGTTCGCGACGGTGCAGCTCGGCTTGGAGCGCTGGCCGCAGGCGTTCGACTGGGTCGAGCTGGCCTGCGACGAGCGGCGCGGCTGGGTGGCGTACCTGAAGGTGAACCCGATCGTGGATCCGGTGCGCGGGCACGCGCGCTTTCAGACGCTGCTCGAGCGACTCAAGCTATGAGGTCGCACGGCGCGTTTCTGGCGCGCGCCGCGCACATCCGGTACGTCCGATCCGCTCGCGCGCGCTAGGTTGGCGGCATGGCGCTGCGCTTGTCGGAGCATCCCGCCTACGACCGCCCGCGCGAGCGGTTGTGGGCCGTCGGGCCCGCCGCGCTGACCGGGCAGGAGCTGCTGGCCGTCGTCCTGGGCACGGGCCGCGCCGGGCGAGACGCCCTGGCGGTGGCCGCGGACGTGCTCGCCCGGGTCGAGGGGTCGCTGCGGCGGCTCGCCGGCAGGCCTTCAGCGGAGCTGGCGCGCGTGCCCGGCGTCGGTCGCACCAAGGCCGCCCGGGTGGTCGCCGCGCTGGAGCTGGGTCGCCGTGTGGGGGCCGAAGTCGAGCCGGCGCCGGAGCGGATCCGCGGCCCCGCCGACGTGCAGCGCTTCTACGCCGCGCGGGTCCGCGATCTCGCCGTGGAAGAATTCCACGTGCTGGCGCTGGGGAGCCAGAGCCAGGTGCTCGGCGATCTGCTGATCACCCGGGGGATCCTGAACAGCTCGTTGGTGCACCCCCGCGAGGTGTTCCGGGCGGCGATCGCCGAGGCGGCGGCGGGGATCATCGTCGTCCACAACCACCCGAGCGGCGACCCCACGCCGTCGGCGGACGACCGGGCCGTGACGCGGCAGCTCGTGGACGCGGGCCGGCTGCTGGACCTGCCGGTGTACGACCACGTGATCGTGGGAGGCGACCGCTACGTGAGCTTCGCGGAGGCGGGGTTGCTGTAAAGGTTGACTGCGCCCTGGAGTCTTGCCATCCTCCACGGGTGACCAGCACCGCCCCACTCCTCGCCCCCGAGCTGGCTCGGGCCGTGGCCGCGCAGCGGGATCGGCTCGACCTGGATCTGCTCGCCCGCGCCTACCGGCTGAGCGCGCAGGCCCATCGCGGCCAGAAGCGCGAGTCCGGCGACGACTACCTGTCCCACAGCGTGGCGGTGGCGACCATTCTCGCCGAGCAACAGATGGACTCGACCACCATCGCCGCGGCGCTGTTGCACGACGTGGTCGAGGACTCCGACGTCTCGCTCGACGACATCCGGCGCACCTTCGGCAACGAGGTCGCGGACCTCGTGGACGGGCTCACCAAGCTTTCCACGCTCACCTTTCGCTCCACCGCCGAGGAGCAAGCCGAGAACTACCGCAAGCTGCTGCTCTCGATCGCGCGCGACGCGCGCGTCATCATCATCAAGCTCGCCGACCGGCTCCATAACATGCGGACGCTCGAGCATCTCGACGAGGAGAAGCGGCGGCGCATCGCGCTCGAGACCCGCGAAATCTACGCGCCGCTGGCGCACCGCTTCGGCATGGCGGGCGTGAAGGCCGAGCTCGAGGACCTGGCGTTCAAGTTCCTCGAGCCCGACGACTACCGGGGGTTGTCGCGCCAGGTACGCGCGAAGAAAGTCGAGCGCGAGCGGACCATCGAGCGCCTCCGGGCGCCGCTCGGGGACGAGCTGCGCGAGGCCGGGCTGGCCGACATCGAGATCACGGGCCGGCCGAAGAATCTCTGGTCCATCTACAAGAAAGTGAAAAAGCGCGGCAAGCCGTTCGAGGAGATCTACGACCTCCTCGCGGTACGCGTGCTCGTGAACTCGATCCCCGAGTGCTACCACGTGCTCGGGATCATCCATCACAAGTGGACGCCGGTGCAAGAGCGCATCAAGGACTACATCGCGAGCCCCAAGTCGAACGGCTATCAGTCGCTGCACACGACCGTGTTCGGGCCGGGCGGGCAGCTGTACGAGATCCAGATCCGGACGCGCGACATGCACCACACCGCGGAGTACGGGATCGCCGCCCATTGGCTCTTCAAGGAAGGCAAACGCTCCGCCGACGAGCTTGACCGCCACCTCGCGTGGTTTCGCCAGCTCATCGAGCTGCAGCAGGACACGCACACGCCGGAGGAGTTTCTCGAGTTCCTCAAGGTCGACCTCTACCAGGACGAGATCTTCGTGTTCACGCCGCGGGGCGACGTGAAGCGGCTTCCTAAGGGGGCGACGCCGATCGACTTCGCCTTTGCCGTGCACACCGAGGTCGGCCAGCGCTGTCAGGGGGCGCGCATCAACGGGCGGATCGCGCCGCTGCACCGGCCGCTCAAGAACGGCGACACGGTCGAGGTGATGACCAGCCCCCAGGCGAAGCCGTCGCGCGACTGGCTCGCCCACGTGCAGACGGCGCGGGCGCGCCACAAGATCCGCCAGTGGATCAAGCAGGAGGAGCACGAGCGCAGCCTCGAGTTGGGCCAGGAGATCCTGGCGCGCGAAGTGCGGCGGCGCCGGCTCGATCCCCCCGATGACGCGCGTCTGCAGCAGGCCGCGGCCGTGCTGTCGGTGGGGACCCCGGAGCAGCTGCAGGCCGCCCTCGGCCGCGGCGACATCGCCCTCGGCGCCATGATGCGGGCGCTGTACCCGGACCTGCCCGCCGACGAGCTGCAGCCGCCCAAGCCGACCGCCTTCGGCCGGGTGATGGAGCGGCTGCGCCTGGGCCGCGGCATCAAGATCCAGGGCGTCGACGGGTTGATGGTGCGCTACGCCCAGTGCTGCCAGCCGGTGCCGGGCGACCAGGTCGTGGGCTACGTGACCCAGGGCCGGGGTGTCTCGATCCACCGCAGCGACTGCCCCAACCTCCTGGTCCTCTCGGCCGAGGCCGAGCGGCGGATCGAGATCGACTGGCAGGAGTCCGAGGGCGAGACGTTCGTGGTGCGTCTGGCGGTGGGGGGGGAGGATCGCCGCGGCCTCTACGCCGACATCTGCAGCGCGATCAGCGAGTCCGGCACCAACATCCGGTCCGCGGAGCTCGCCACCCGCGACGGGGCCGTGTTCGGCTCCGTGCTCGTGGAGGTCGAGAATCAGACCCACCTGAACAAGGTGATCCGGGCGATCCGCCGCGTGAAGGGCGTGGCGGACGTCTCGCGCCGCGAATCGGGCCCCCAGACGCAGCCCCGGGCCGGTTAGATTTCCCGGATGCCGTTCGATCTCGTCTCCCCGTTCGCGCCGGCGGGGGATCAGCCGCGCGCCATCCGGGAGCTGACCACCGGCCTCGCCCGGAACGACCGTTACCAGACCCTGCTCGGCGTCACCGGGTCCGGTAAGACGATGACCATCGCCCACGTGGTCACCGCGTTCAACCGGCCGACGCTCGTCCTGTCCCACAACAAGACGCTCGCGGCGCAGCTGTACGGCGAGCTCAAGTCGTTCTTTCCGAAGAACGCGGTGGAGTTCTTCATCTCCTACTACGACTACTACCAGCCCGAAGCCTACGTCCCGCAGACGGACACGTACATCGCGAAGGACTCGTCGATCAACGACGACATCGATCGCCTGCGCCTGCGCGCGACCTCGAGCCTGATGGAGCGGGACGACGTAGTCATCGTGGCCAGCGTCTCCGCGATCTACGGCCTCGGCGACCCGGAGCTGTACCGCCGGCGGCTCGTCACGGCGGCCGTGGGTGCGGAGCTCGGCCGGGACTCGCTGCTCGAGCAGCTGGTGGGCGTGCAGTACCAGCGCAACGACGTGGCGTTCGAGCGCGGGACGTTCCGGGTGCGGGGCGACACCGTGGAGGTCTTCCCCGCCTACGATGAGCAGGCGGTCCGCATCGAGTTCTGGGGCGACACGGTGGAACGGATCGCCAAGATCGACCCGCTCTCGGGCGACACGATCACCGAGCTGGGGCGGGCGGCGGTGTACCCCGCCACGCACTTCGTGACGGAGCGACCCACCATCGAGCGGGCGGTCGCCGCCATCCGGATGGAGCTCCAGGAGCGGCTCGCCGAGCTCCGGGCTCAAAACAAGCTGCTGGAGGCGCAGCGGCTCGAGTCGCGCACCAACTTCGACATCGACATGCTGCTCGAGGTGGGCCGGTGCACGGGGATCGAGAACTACTCGCGCCACCTGACCGGCCGGCAGCCGGGTGAGCGGCCGGCCTGCCTGCTCGACTACTTCCCGGAGGACTATCTCGTCGTGCTCGACGAGTCGCACCAAACGCTGCCCCAGCTCGGCGGGATGTACGAGGGGGACCGCTCCCGCAAGCAGACGCTCGTCGACTACGGATTCCGCCTGCCCTCGGCGCTCGACAATCGGCCGCTGCGCATCGACGAGTTCATGAAGCTCGTGCCCCGGATCCTCTTCGTCTCCGCGACGCCGGGAGAGGAGGAGCTGCGGCTGTCCGGCGGCGTGGTGGTGGAGCAGATCATCCGGCCGACGGGACTCGTGGACCCCGAGGTCGACGTGCGCCCCGTGAAGGGCCAGGTGGACGATCTGCTGCACGAGATCCGGCTGCGCGAGAAGAGGAACGAGCGCGTGCTGGTCACCACCCTCACCAAGCGCATGGCCGAGGACCTGACCGACTACTTGCAGCAGCACGGTGTGCGGGTCCGCTACCTGCACTCCGAGATCGACGCGATCGAGCGGGTCGAGATCATTCGCGGGCTCCGACTCGGCGACTTCGACGTGCTGGTGGGCATCAACCTGCTGCGCGAGGGGCTCGACCTCCCGGAAGTGTCGCTCGTGGCGATCCTCGACGCCGATCAGGAAGGGTTCCTGCGCTCCGACCGCTCGCTCATCCAGACGGTGGGCCGTGCGGCCCGCCACCTCCAGGGCAAGGCGATTCTCTACGCCGACCGCGTCACGGGCTCGATGCGGCGCGCCCTCGACGAGATGAGCCGGCGGCGCGCGCTCCAGGAGGAGTACAACGCGCAACACGGGATCACGCCGCGCTCGATCGTCAAGTCGGTGGACCAGGTGCGATTCGCCACGCGGTTCGCGGACGCGAAGACCGGCAAGGCGGTGGAGCCCGCGGTGCACCGGCCCGCAGACGCGCGCGAGCGCGAGGCCTTGGTCCGCCTGCTCGAACAGCAGATGCAGGCGGCGGCCGAGGAGCTCGATTTCGAGCTGGCGGCGGTGCTGCGCGACCAGATCCTCGAGCTCCGAGCCGAGGCGGATCCGGTCTCCACCTCTCATGCCCCCCATGCGGCTGGGCGCGGACGAGCTCTCCCGGTTCGGTGAGGAGCTCGGTCGCGGGCTCGCCGCGCCGACCGTCATCGGGCTCTCCGGGGAGCTGGGCTCGGGCAAGACGACCCTGGTACAGGCAATCTGCCGCGGGCTCGGCGCCACGGCGTTGGCGACGAGCCCGACTTACGCGCTCGTCCACCACTACGAGGCGCGCGGCGTGCCTGTCTATCACGTCGACTGCTACCGGCTCAAGGCGCCCGACGAAGCCCGCGATCTGGGGTTCGAGGACATGCTGCGCGACCGCGCCATCGTGCTCGTAGAGTGGCCCGAGCGAGCGGGAGCATGGGTGCCACCCCTCGACCGCCACCTTCGGCTCGCGCACGATCCCGATCCCGCCATCCGAGTCCTCGAGGACGCGTGAAACCCGGCCGCTGGCTGGCCATCGACACGGCCACGGACCTCGCGAGCGTCGCCGTGGGGGTGCCGCCCGGCGCCGAGGCGGGAGCGTTCGTGCAGGGCTCGCGCCGCCATGCCGCCGAGATCATCGAGCTCGCCGATCATGCGCTCGACCAGGCGGGCCTCGGGGGGGGGGCACGCGACCTGGCAGGCATCGTCATCGCGGATGGGCCAGGGAGCTTCACCGGCCTGCGCATCGGCTGGGCCGCCGCGAAGGGGTTGGCGCACGCAGCGGGGTTGCCGCTCCGCGCCGTTCCCTCGCTCATGGCCGCCGCGGCGGCCGTCGCCCGGCAGCTCGGCCCGGTGCCCGTCGCCGCGTGCTACGACGCGCTGCGCGGCCAGGTGTACGGGGCCCTGTACGTCGTGCGGGCGGAGGGGGTCGAGACGCTGGTCGCGCCGGCGGTGATGACGGTCGCCGACTTCGCGCGCATCGCGCCAGTGCGCCCGCGCGCGGTCGTCGGCGACGGCGCGATGCGCTATCCGGAGGACGTCCTCCGCTGGAGCGGAGCGGCGCCGCTCCCGCTCGAGAGCCTGATCCCGAACGCCGTGACGCTGCTCTCCCTGTTCACCCACGAAGGGGCTGCGCGCGCGCTCGATGACTCGCCCCCCCTTGGTGCCGAGCCCGTTTACGGCCGCCCTGCCGAAGCGCAGGCCCTGTGGGAGGCGCGCCACGGCCAGCCCCTACCGGATTCGTCCCGCTCGGGCGACTGACGTCGCCGACGTCGTCGCGATCGAGCGGGTGGCCTTCTCGGATCCGTGGTCGGCGAACGACTTCGCGGAGGCCCTTGAGGGCGGCGTGCCGTTTCTCGTGGCCGAGCTGCGGGGCGCGCTCGCGGGGTACGTCATCGGGCACAGCGCCGCGGACGAAGGCGAGATCCTCAACCTGGGTGTCGCGCCCGCACAGCGAGGCAAGGGGGTGGGGCGTGCGCTGGTACAGGGCATGCTGGCACGACTGCGCGAGCGCGGCGCGCAGACGGTCTACCTCGAGGTCCGCGAGTCGAACTCCGCCGCCCGCCGGTTGTATGAGTCCCTGGGCTTCAGCGAAGTGGGCCGGCGGGCGCGCTACTACCGGCGGCCGCTCGAGGACGCGGTGATTCTGCGGGCGGTCTTTCCCGGCGCCGAGACGTCTGCAAAACTTTAGCCCAAGTGGCGTATCTTTGATTGACAGAATGACTTGCGACTCATATACTGTGGGGCATCCTTGGGCCCCCACCCGCCTATCGTTCGGAGGTCGTTGTGAGCCGGAGCCTCAATAAGGTCATGCTAATCGGGAACTTGGGGGCCGATCCCGAGGTGCGGAGTACCAACAACGGTTCTCGCGTGGCCAACCTATCGTTGGCGACCAGTCGGCAGTGGACGGGGCAGGGCGGCGAGAAGCAGGAAAAGACCGAGTGGCACCGCGTGATCTGCTGGAACAACAAGGGCGCCCAGCTGGCGGACCTGGCCGAGAAGTACATGAAGAAGGGGGACCGGATCTACGTCGAAGGGCGCATCGAATACCGGACGTGGGAGGATCGCGAGAAGCAGACTCGCTACGTCACCGAGATCGTCGCGCGGGAGGTGATCCTGCTGTCCTCTCGGGGCGGAGGTGAAGGCGCCGGGGAGTTCGCGCGGGCCAAGGCCGCAGCCAAGGTCGCACCCGAGGGAGGGGGCGGGGGGGCGGGGGGAGCCGGGGGGGCGGGAGGCAAGGCGGAATCGCTCGAGGCGTTCCCGGAGGCGCTTGATGAGGAGGACGACGATCTGCCGTTCTGATCACCGGGCAGCCCTGCTCGCCCTTGTGGCAGGGCTGCTCGCGGCGGGGGGGCTGGCGCCCGGGCTCGCGGCGCAGGACACGACGCGGGCTCGGGCGGACACCTCGAAGCCCGCGCAGGACACGACATCCACGCCGCCCGCGAATGGCCCTTCGGTCCAGGGGCAGATCCCGGCCACGCATACCGTCTCGCAGGGCGAGACGCTCTGGGCCATCGCCCAGCTGTACTACAGCGACCCCCTCCTCTGGCCGGAGATCTATCGGCTTAACACCGCGCTGATCGACGATCCGCATTGGATTTATCCCGGTGAAGTCCTGAACCTGGCATCTGGGCCGAGCGTCGCCTCGGTGCCCGGCGCGCAGGCGGGCGACACCGTGCGCGCGCAGCAAGGTCCCGGCGCCGACACGGTCACGGCGCAGCTCGATACGACAACTGTGGTGGAGGCGCCGCCGCCGGCGGGATCGCCCCTGGAGGGCTATCAGACGATCTTCGACCGGCGGCGCACGGCCACACAGGAGGTGCGTGACGTGTTGCGGGCGTACGCGAATCAGGCGTACCGACCGCTGCGGCGCGGCGAGTTCTACGCGGCGGGATTCCTCACGGAGCAGGAGAGCTTTCCGTACGGGCGGGTGCTCGGCAACACGGCCGTGCCCGCCATTCCTCGCCTCACCGAGCGCACCTCCGCGATCACGTTCGATCAGATCGCGATCGAGCCACCTGACAATGCGGTGTACCACGTGGGGGACTCGCTGCTCATCGTGCGCATCGACCGCGATATCGCCGGGTGGGGCGGCGTGGTCGTGCCGGTGGGCGTCGCCCGCGTGACCGAGGTACAGCGACGGCAGGTGCTCGCCGACCTGATCATGCAGTTCGCGCGCGTCCACGAAGGGCAGTTGTCCCTGCCGCTCGAGCCGTTCAAGGATCCCGGCCAGGTCCGCCCGATCCTCGTCGACCAGGGGCTCGAGGGACGGGTCATCGCGCAACGGGACCTGCACGAGCTCGTAGGTCCGCAGCAGATCATCTTCATCAATCGGGGCTGGTCCGAGGGCGTGACGCCGGGTGACATGTTCGAAGTGTTCCGCCCGGCGTCCGGGCTTCCGGGCACGGCCTCCGAGCAGTCGCAGCTGGTAGTCGAGATCGTCCATACGCGGTCACACTCGTGCTCGGGACTCGTGCTGAACATCGACCGTCCCAACCTCGTCCCGGGCATGCCGGTGCGGCTGATCCGGAAAATGCCGACCTGACCCCTGTCGGCCCCCCGGCCGCCCCGGGCCGACGCACCGAACCGTGGTCCTCGTCCTCCATCTGATCGCGCTGAGCATGTACGCGCTCGCCACCGCGTTCGCGCTGGCGCCCTTCGCGGGGTTGCGTTCCGTGCCGGGGGGGACGCTGACGCTCGCGGTCCCGCTCCTGGGGGTGGCGGCGCACGTCGTCGGGATCGCGCAGGTCACGCTCGTCGGCCTCGCGCCCGCGCTCTCGATGCTCGCGCTGTTCCTCATCCTGCTCCAGGTCCTGAGCGAGCGGGCGTTCCACGCCTCGGCGGTAGCGCTGTTCACGGGACCGCTGGCGACCGGCCTCATCGGGCTCGCCCTCCTGATCGGCCTCGCGCCGGGCCAGCCGCCCTCGGCGACACGTAACGCATGGTCCACGCTGCACGTCATCGTGAGCATCCTCGGCCTCGCGCTGCTCGCGCTGGCGTTCATCGCGGCGGCGCTCTATCTGCTCCAGTTCCGCGAGCTCAAGTCCAAGCGCTTCGGCCAGGTGTTTCGGCTATTTCCCCCACTCGAGCGGCTCGACCAGCTCAACCACCTCTCCCTCGTCCTGGGGTTCCCGACCGTGACGCTGGGCGTGTTGCTCGGCTACGGGGTACGCTACGCGGGCGGCGCGTCGGTCGATCCGGCGCAGGTCGTGTGGGGGACACTCACGTGGATCGTGCTGGGCTGGGCTGTGGGCGTGCGCGTGATCCGGCACTGGGTGGGCCGCCGCGCCGCCTTCGCAAGCATCGCGAGCTTCGCTGCCGTGCTCCTCGTCTACCTGGCGCTCAAGCTGAGCGCGCCGGGGATCCAACGGTTTCTGTGAGCGCCGGGGGGTCGAGGGTGCGGCGATGAGCATCGCGGTCTTCGGGGTGAACCACCGCACGGCACCGCTGGAGGTGCGCGAGCGCTTCTGGCACGACGCCCGCGACGTGCCCGCGTCGCTCGAGCGCGTGCTCGCCGCGGGTGCGCGGGGTGGAGTGCTCCTCTCGACCTGCAACCGCACCGAGTTCTACCTCGCCGAGCCCGGCGACACGGTGCCGGAAGCGGTGTGGGGCATCCTATCCGAGCGCTTGGGGGGAGGCGGCGGGGGAGGGGGCGAGGGGGGCGGGGGGGGCGGGGGGGGCGGCGCCGGCCGCAGTGCGAGCGACTACGGCTACACGCAGCGCGATCGCGACGCGGTGCGGCACCTGTACCGGGTGTCCGCGGGCCTCGACTCGATGATCCTCGGCGAATCGCAGATCCAGGGCCAGGTGCGAGAAGCCTGGGAGACGTCGAAGGGCCAGGCGGGGCCCGTGCTGCACCGCCTGTTCCAATCCGCCCTGTTGGTCGGTGCGCGGGTGCGAAGCGAGACGGGGGTGGCGATCGGCGCCGCGTCCGCACCCTCGGCCGCGGTGGCGCTCGCCGGCAAGATCTTCAACCAGCTCGCGGGCCGCTCGGCCCTCATCCTCGGCGCGGGCGACATGGCCGAGCTCGCCGCGAGTTGCCTGGTGTCGGAGGGTGTGCGGGTCACGCTGGTTGCGAACCGCAGCTACGAGCGCGCCAAGGCCGTCGCCGACCAGCTCGGGGGGGAGGCGCGCGCGCTCACGCTCGACGAGGCCTGGGAGCACTTCGGCGACGCCGACATCGTGCTGACCTCGACCGCCGCCCCGCACGCGGTGGTGACGTGGGAGCGCGTGGCTCCCGCCATCGCCCGGCGCGCCGCTCGGCCGCTCTGCATCCTCGATCTCGCCGTGCCGCGCGACGTGGAGCCCGCCGTCGGCCAGCTCGAGAACGTCTTCCTCTACGACATCGACGATCTCCAGGCGGTCGCGGCGCAGGCGGCGGCCGGGCGCCGCACCGAGATCCCGGCGGCGGAGCGCATCGTGACCGAGGAAGTCGAGCGCTTCTGGGCATGGTATGCCGGCTTGGTCGCGGTCCCCGTGCTGAAGGAGTTCCGCGACCGGCTGGAACAGGTGCGCGCCGCGGAGCTCGAGCGCGTGCTGCGGCGCCTATCGCACCTGAGCGCCGAGGATCGCGGCCAGGTCGAGCACTTCAGCCACGCGCTCCTCAACAAGTTCCTGCACCACCCCACGATCGCTCTCAAGCAGGCGGCGCAGGCCGGTCGCGGGTACGGGCTCCTCGAATCGCTGAAGAAGCTGTTCGGCTTGGAGCGGTCCGATGACCGGTAAGGTCCTCGTGACGGGCGGGGCTGGCTTCGTCGGGTCTCACGTGGCCGACGCGTATCTGGGGGCGGGGTATGAGGTGACCGTGCTCGACGACCTGTCGACCGGGCGCCGCGAGTTTGTGCCCCGCGGGGCGCGCTTCGTCGAGGCCGACGTGCGGTCGCCCACGGCGCGTGAGCTGCTGGCCGGCGGCGGCTTCACCCTGCTGTGCCATCACGCGGCCCAGATGGACGTGCGGCGCTCCGTCGCCGATCCCGTGTTCGACGGGAGCGTCAACGTGATCGGGCTGTTGAACCTGCTCGAGGGGGCGCGGGCGGGCGGCGTGCGGCGGGTGGTGTTCGCGTCATCCGGCGGCGTCGTCTACGGGGAAAGCCAACGGCTGCCGCACTCCGAAACGGCACCCAAGCTGCCCGTCTCTCCGTACGGCGTCGCCAAGCTCGCGTCGGAGTATTACCTCGCGACCTTCGCCCAGCTCTACGGCACGGAGACCGTCGCGCTGCGCTACAGCAATGTCTACGGGCCGCGCCAGAACGCCCATGGCGAGGCGGGCGTAGTGGCCATTTTTTCGCGACAACTGTTGAAGGGCGAGCCCCTCACGATCTACGGGGACGGGGACCAGACGCGGGATATGGTGTACGTGAAGGACGTGGCGGAGGCGAACGTGAGGGCGGGCGAGCAGCCGCTCCCGCCGCTGGTCGATCTGGATTCGCGGGCCTTCAACATCGGGACCGGAATCGAGACGTCCGTGAACGTGCTCGCCGCGACCCTGGGCGTCGCGGCGGGCCGCACTCCGGAGATCCAGCGCCGTCCGGAGCGGCCGGGCGAGCTGCGGCGCAACGCCCTCGCGGTGGACAAGGCGGCACGCGTGCTCGGGTGGCGGCCCCGCGTGACGCTCGCCGCGGGACTGCAACTCACCCTGCGGGCCGTGGCGGAGGACTGACACGTGCTGCTCCAAGTCGGCCGGGCGGTTCCGACCACGCCCTGGGAGCTGGTGCTCACGTCGAGTCGCGAGACCAAATTCGTGCTCGCGATCCTCGTCGTCTTTTCGCTGGCGTCCTGGTTTCTCATCTTCAAGAAGTGGTGGGATTTCCGGAAGCTGCGGCACCTGGCCGACGTCTTCATGGTCGAGATCGAGCAGGCGGCGCGCCTCGAAGACGCCTACCACGCGGCCATGCGGCTGCCGCCGTCTCCGTACAACCGCCTGCTGCGCGAAGGCATTCACTTCTTCTCGGAGCTCAAGCCGGGCGGGCTGAAGGAGGACGGGCCGGCCATCGCGACCCAGGGCGCGCTCACGACCACGCAGCTCGAGGCGCTGCGCATGGTGCTCGCCAAGGAGGTGGCGGCCGAGCGGGATGCCGCGGCGCGCTTCATCCCGTGGCTCGCCACGTTCGGGTCAGTGAGCCCGTTGCTCGGGCTGCTCGGGACCGTGCTCGGCGTGATGGACGCGTTCATCGGTATCGCGGTCGGCGGCTCGGGGAACATCGCCGCCGTGGCGCCCGGCGTGGCCGAGGCGCTGGTCACCACGGTCGCCGGTCTCGCGGTCGCGGTACCCTCGGTGATGGCGTACAACATCTTCGTCAATCGGCTGGGCCTGTTCGCCGGCGAGCTGGAGGGATTCGCCCAGGAGATCATCGGCACCATGGCGCGCGAGGGGAGGCTCTAAGTGGCCGGCCTCATCGGCGGCGGCGGGGGCCTGCGGGGGCACGGCGAGTTGCCGCTCAACGCCGATATCAACGTGACCTCGCTCGTGGACGTGGCGTTCGTGCTGCTCATCATCTTCATGATCACCGCGCCGATCATGCAAGGCGGGGTGGACGTGCGCCTGCCGCGCGCCGCGGCGCGCCCGCTCGAGCCCAAGTCGGGCCTGGTCGTGAGTCTCGACCGGGAGGGCCGCGTTTACCTCGATCAGGCGCCGCTCACCTACGAGGACTTTCGGGCCACGTTCCCCGCCTTCGTACGAACAAAACGGCCGACTGGGGTGTACCTTCGAGCCGACGGACGGGTCCCCTATGCGGATGTGGTGCAGGTGCTCGCCGTGATCCGCGCCTCGGGCGTGGCCGACGTCGGTCTGGTGGCGGAGCCGGAGACCATCGAGCGGTGAGAGCCTACCGCCGGCCTTCGCCCAATGTGGGCGTGGGGCTCGTGGGGACGATCGGCGTGCACGCCGTCGCCGGCGTGTTCCTCCTGGCGGGCGCCGCCGATGCGCGCCGTCCGGCGCCGCCGACCTACAAGGTCCACTTGGTGGCGGCCCCGCTGCCGACCGAGGAGACGCGGAAGGCGCCCGAAGCTGTGGAGCGGCCCGCCGAGGAGAAGCCCGCGCCGGCGCCCAACGCCAAGCAGCCGCCCAAGAGCACGGTGTCCAAGGCGGCGCCGCCGCCGACGGCCGACAACACCAGGCGCGAGGCCGCGCCGCGCACCACGCCGCCGACCGCGCCGCTGCCCGGCGAGACGCCCTCCACCGGCCGCGACATCGCGACGGTGAGCACCGAAGGCGTGCAGTTCCCGTTCCCCGAGTACCTGCAGAACATCGTCGGGCAGGTGCTGCGGCGCTGGCAGCGGCCGCTCCAGAGCACACCCCTCGAGGCGGAGGTGTCCTTCTTCGTGCATCGCGACGGGTCCATGAGCGATCTGCAGTTCATCCGCCGGTCGGGCAACTTCGCGTTCGATCTGGAGGCGCAGGGCGCGGTCGAGGAAGCCGGACGCTTCAAGACGTTCGGGGCACTGCCGGACGGCTGGAGCTCGGACGTGCTGTTCGTGCGGTTCTATTTCTCGGGACGGCGGCAGTGATGCGCCGCGTCGGTTGGCTGGCGCTGTCACTCGCCGTCATTGCGTCGTTGCGTCTGGCGGCGCAGGACACCTCCGCCATCGATCGCGGCGTCCGCATCGGGATCGTCTATCGGCCCGGCGTCCGCCCCGGAATCGTCGTGCTGCCCGGGCGGGCGTCCGCCCTCGACTCGGTGCGCGCGATCGTCGCCCGCGATCTCGACTACAGCGACCGCTTCGAGCTGATCACCCTGCCGGGTGGCGACTCCATCCGCGTGACGACGCCGGCGGCGGCGGCGCGCCTGGTGGCGGGCGCGGCCAAAGCCACGGGGGGCGCGGCGACGGCGGCGGGCCTGAACTACCCGCTTTTTCAGGCGCTCGGCGCCGACTTCGCCATCGGGATCGCGGCGCCCGCGGCCCTCGCGGACACGACGGTGGTGACGGTACACGATGTGGCGGCGGGCGGCGTCCGCCGCGAACTCCGGGTGCGCCTGCCGCCCCTCAAGGACCCGGGTTTCCGGCTGGCGGTGCATCGCGTCGCGGATCGCATCCTGGAAACCGCGCTCGGCGCCGCGGGGACGGCGGCGAGTCGTGTGCTGTTCGTACGCGACGGCAAGGTGTACAGCGTGGACCAGGACGGCGTGGACCTGCGGCTCGTCTCCTCCGCCGAACATGCGGCGCTCTCGCCGGCGTGGGCCCCGGACGGACGGCGCTTCGCGTACATGGAGTTCTGGCAGGGACACGGGCGGCTGTTCGTGCAGGACGTGGCGACGGGCAAGCGCACCGCGGCGGCGACGATGGGTCAGGCGCTCGACTTCACGCCCGCGTTCTCGCCCGACGGCAAGACGCTCGCGTTCAGTCGCGGGACGGAGGACGGCACCGACATTTACACTGCTAACATCAAGGATAACTGCTGCTTGCAGCGCTTGACCGTGGGGCGCTTTTCAGACAACTTGTCACCGACCTACAGTCCCGACGGCCAGCGCATCGCGTTCGTGTCGACGCGATCAGGGTTGCCGCAGATCTACGTGATGGCCGCGGACGGGACGGACCAGCAGCTGTTTGCGCCGTTCGATTACGGTGTCACCGGCGCGTCCTACGCGCCGGACTGGTCTCCCGACGGGCAGGCGGTCGCCTTCCACCGCGACGTCGGGGGGACCTATCAAGTGTTCGTCCTGGACGTGCGGACGCGTGCGGTGCGGCAGCTCACCTCCGTAGGACGGAACGAGGATCCAACGTGGGCACCCGACAGCCGGCACATGGCGTTCGTGTCGGACCGCTCGGGGTATCGGCAGCTCTGGATTGTCGATGTCGAAACCGGCCGGATCCGCGCGTTGCCGTCACAGGACGGCGTGCGGTTGCCGGCCTGGTCTCCACGGCTCCTGGAGACCGCCGCTTCTACTCCTTGACTCTGGAGAGGGTGCAACGATGAAACGCTTCGAATTGCTCGTGCTCGGTGGCCTCGCCGTAGCCGCCGTCGCCGGGTGCGGCGGCGGCCCCAAGCCGGAACCGCCGGCGCCGGCGGTCGGTCCCAACGCCGACTCCATCGCGGCGGCGGAACGGGCGCGGCAGGACTCGATCGAGCGAGCGCAGCAGGAGGCGCGCGCGCGGGAAGAGGCCGAGCGCGCCGCGCGGCAGCGGGCGGCGGACTCTCTGGCGGCGATCGGGCGGACCACCGAGGCGGCGAGAACGCTGCTCGCCACGATGATCCATTTCGACTTCGATAAGTCGAACATCCGGTCCGATGACGCCGGGGTGCTCGATCAAAAGGCGGGCATTCTGCAGACCAATCCCAACCTCCGGATCCGCGTCGCGGGCAACTGCGACGAGCGCGGCTCGGACGAGTACAACCTGGCGCTCGGCAACCGCCGCGCAATTTCCGCGCGGCAGTATCTGGTGAGCCACGGGGTCGACGGGGGTCGCATCGAGACGGTGTCGTACGGCAAGGAGCGTCCCCTCGATCCCGGGCACAACGAGGCCGCCTGGGCGAAGAACCGCAACGATCAGTTCGAGATCGTGTCGGGCGGTGACGTCCTGAAGCAACCGTAACGCGGAGCCTGCGGTGCCGCGGAAGCTGGCGTTCGTTCTGGGCCTGGGGCTCGCCGCCGGATGCGCCCTGAAAGGGGACGTCCGGCGCGTCGAGCTCCAAGTCGAGGCGCTCAAGACGGATCGCACGCGGGCGGACGCGGAGCGCGCGGCGCAGATCGACTCCGTGCGCGCCCTGCTGGTCGCCGTGCAGCAGGGGCTCGCGGCGCAACAGGCCTACCTGGTGCAGATGCGCGGCGACATGAAGACCGACCTGCTCGCCGTGCAGCAACAGCTGGTGACCGTGCAGGAGCTCACCGGACAGAGCCAGCAGCGCCTGACCGAGCTGCGCGGCCGCCTCGAGGAGCAGGCGCGCCAGCCCATCCCCGCCCCGGTGATCGACACGGCGCGTCCTGGCACCCCCTCCCCGGCCGCTCCGGGCGGGCCTGGCCCGAACCAGATGTTTGACCTGTCGCTCCAGCAGTTCCGACGCGGCAGCCTGGCCACCGCCCGGGTCGGTTTCCGCGAGTTCCTGCGGGTCTTTCCCACGCACGACCGCGCTCCCGATGCGCTGTTCTATGTGGGCGAGACCTTCGCCGGGGAGAACGCGGACTCGGCCGCCGCGGTGTATCAGCAGGTCGTGAAGACCTACCCCAACTCGTCGCGGGCGCCGGCGGCCCTCTACAAGCTCGGCCTCCTCGCCGAGCAGCGCGGGGACAAAGCGGCCGCCCGCACGTACTACGCCCGCGTGGTCGCCGGTTATCCCCGCTCCGACGAGGCCAACCTGGCGCGCGACAAGCTGCAACGCTTGGGGCGCTGAGCCAGGCTGGGGGGTCGCGGGGCCGGGGGTGCCGGCGTGCCTGAGACTCCGAACAACCGCGCGGAGATGCCGTTCCTCGATCACCTCGAGGAGCTGCGCTGGCGCATCCTGTACAGCCTGCTCGCGGTCGTGCTCGGCACCGTGGTGGGCTGGTTCATCGTGGAGCGCGTGAACGTGATCGGGCTCCTCATCGAGCCCATCCGACCGCTGCTCCCTGACGGCAAGCTCAAGTTCACCAGTCCCACCGAGCCGTTCCTCATCACGCTCAAGTTCGCGTTCGTGGTGGGGCTGCTGTTTGCCTCGCCCGTCGTCATCTACCAGGCATGGGCGTTCCTGGCGCCGGCGTTGTACGACCGCGAGAAGCGCCTGATCCTGCCGGCGTTGACGGTCGGGGTGCTGCTGTTTCTCGGCGGCGCAACGGTCGCCTACCTGTGGGTGCTGCCGCGCGCGTTGCAGGTGCTGTTCAGCTTCCAACAAAGCGTCCTGGCGCCGATCATCACCGCCGACGGCTACTTTGCGTTCGCCGCCCAGATCCTGATCGCGTTCGGGCTGGTGACCGAGCTGCCCCTCGTGGTCGTGATCCTCGCGGCGCTCGGCCTCGTGACGCCGCAGTTCCTTGCGCGCAACCGGCGCTACGCGATCGCGCTCTCGGCCGGGGCCGCGGCGCTGCTCACGCCGCCCGATGCCGTCTCGATGCTGCTCATGATGGTGCCCCTGATGTTGCTGTACGAGGTCAGCATCTGGTGCGCCTGGGTCGTGACGCGACGCCGCGAGCGCCGGGCGGCGGCACGCGCCGCCGGCGCCGCCGGCGCGGCGCTGGTGCTCTTGCTCGCCACGGCCGGCGGGCTCGCTGCCCAGGGGCGGCAACGGCCGCCGATGCAGGCCGACACCACGGGCCGGCGGGGCGCGGCGGATTCGGCGGCAGGGCGCGGAGGCGGCCGGACGCTCGACACGGCGACGGCGCGCCGACTCGGCCTCCCGACCGGGCCGACCCGCAGCTTCCCCCCCTCGGACGCGGTCATCGACTCGCTGCTCAAGCTCAAGGGCTACCGCACCACCCAGTATGTCGCGGACACGCTGGTCGTCCAGGGCGGCGACAGCGAGACTATCTACCTGCGCGGGGAGGCGTACGTCGAGCGCGAGGGCACCAAGCTGCAATCGGACTCGATCAAGTACCGCCAGGCGAGCTGCCGGCTCGATGCTGCGGGCGATCCCCAGCTGTTCGACCAGGGCACGGTGATGGTCGGGGAGGCGATGCTGTACGACACGTGCATCAAGCGCGGCACGGTGCGCAAGGCGCTGACCGACTTCCAGCAGGGCGGCGCCACCTGGTACATCCGCGGCGACCTCGCGGTGGACTCGGGCTCCACCCGGCTGTACGGCGCGCACTCGGACGTCACCTCCGACGACAATCCCGTGCCCGACTACCACTTTGCGACCGGCCAGGTGAAGTGGCTGAACAAGAATGTCATGGTCGCGCGACCCGCCGTCCTGTACGTCCACGACGTCCCGATCATGTGGCTGCCGTTCATCTTCCAGGACATCCACAAGGGGCGGCGCAGCGGCATCCTGGTGCCGCGGTTCGGCCTGAACGACATCGTGCGCCCGACCCGGAGCTACCAGCGTCACGTGGCGAACATCGGGTACTACCTCGTGGTCAACGACTACCTGGACTTCCTCGTTTCGGGTGACTGGTACGCGGGACGCTACACGTCCTTGGTGGGGCGGACGCGCTACCGCTGGCTCGACCGCTTCGTCACGGGGGACCTCACGTTCGAGCGGGACGCCCAGCTCAACCAGCCGGGCCACTCGATCCGCCTCGGCTGGCACCACCAGCAAAGCTTCTCCTCGCGCACCAAGTTCAACACGAGCATCGACTACATGAGCAACCCCACCGTCGTGCTGAACAACACCGTGAACCCGTTCCTCGTCACCGCGAGCCTCGGCTCGCAGCTGAGCTTTAGCAAGCAGTTCGACTGGGGAACATTGACCGTCGGCGGCAACCGGCACCAGGAGGTCGGCAACGGGCTGGTGACGCAGAGCTTTCCCAACGTCAGCCTGACGCCGTCACCCGTGAACGTCACGCCGACCATCACCTGGTCGCCTGGGTTCTCGTTCGGCAACAACCAGACGTTCCACGAGCTCCAGGCGCCGCTGATCCTGCCCGGCGGCGCCCTCGACACGCTGTTCGCGGACCATCGCGAAACGACGGTTGGCTTTCAGACGCCGCTGCGGATCGGGCGGTGGAACTGGTCGAACGCCTTCAGCGTGAACGACCTCATCAGCAACGTGCGCAGGGAATTCGACGTGCCTGATTCGACCGCCCCTGGCGGGCGCCGCCGCGTGCTGTATGACCGCACCTTCAGCACCACTGTCGACTGGCAGACCGGCATCAACCTGCCGTCGCTGCTCACAGGGACCTGGAAGCTCCAGCCGGGCATCGCGATCATCAATCAGACATCGGCGGGCCCCTTCATGATTCGCAACCAGTTCACGGGCGGCGAGTGGCTGCAACAGGGCAAGCGGCTGCAGTTCAGCGTGGGCCTGTCGCCCACGTTCTTTGGGTTCTTGCCGGGCGTGGGACCGATCGCGCGTATCCGCCACTCGATCTCGCCGATCGTGAGCTACCAGTACGCCCCCGGCAGCCGGGTGTCCGACGCGTTCGCGCGTGCCATCAATCCGACTGGCACCGTCCTCAACGCCACCACCGACCCGCAGCAGACGATCAACCTCGGCCTGTCACAGAACTTCGAAGGCAAGCTCAAGCCGGCACCGGGCGACACCGCCGAGCGCGCGCCCCGCAAGATTCGCCTGCTGAGCATCAATACGACCTCGCTGTCGTACAACTTCGAGCAGGCGAAGCAGCCCGGGCGCACTGGGTGGCAGACGCAGACGCTCGGCAACACCTTCGCGTCGGACCTGCTCCCGGGGTTCAGCTTGCGGATCACCCACGATCTGTGGCGGGGGCAGGTGGGGGTCGACACGGCGAAGTTCGACCCGTTCCTGACGAACATCGATGCCTCCTTCTCCGTCACCCCCGCCACGATTCGGGGGATTGCGAAGCTGCTCGGTCTCGCCGGCGCGGCGGCTGCCGGGGGCGGGGTCCCCGGTGCGGCCGGCGCCCCGGCCGTGGACACCACCAGGCAAAGCACGCCCTTCGGGCAGAAGGGTCTCACCGGACCAGGGGGCGTCCCCTTCGGCGGAATGGGGAAGGGGTTCAACCTGTCCCTGACCTATTCGGGCACGCGCCAGCGACCGCACGTCGACACGGTCTCGACCACGTCCCAGTTCATCGGCGGGACAGGCGGGCGCCAAATGCTGAACCTGAGCCTCTCGTTCAGCCCGACGGCGCACTGGTCGGCCTCGTGGACCTCGGCGTACGACTTCGACACGCGCCAGTTCGGCGACCACGCCATCCGTCTGGAGCGCGATCTGCATCGCTGGCACGCGAGCTTCTCGTTCCTGAGGAGCCCGAACGGCAACTTCGCCTTCAACTTCTACGTCTCGCTGCTCGATCAGCCCGACATCAAGTTCGACTACGAGCAACAGACCCTGGCGCGGTAGCGAGCGCGCTTGTCTCCCGCTGGGGACAGGGCCCCGACCCCCCGCACTGGTGTAAGCTTCTTGCGTGCGCCGACTTAACCCCGGGCACGGGCCGTGCTAGAGAACCTGCCAAACGTTTCCATGAGGATGTCATGCGCTTTGCCTCGCGATCCGCCCTGCTGGCCGCCGGACTGTTGGGCGGCGGCTGCCAGACCAATACGACTGCCGTCAACTACCAGCCCCTCCCCGCCCCCGCGAGCATCAGCTCCATCTCGCTCGACAGCGCGATTTATCTCAACTGGGCGGACAACGCGTTCCAGTCCGACCCGCAGCGGTTCCTGTGGTATTACGTGTACAGCGCGAAGTACGACCTCGACGCGGGCGTGTGCGTGGACACGACCTGGGCGCTCGAGGGCACGACCGTCGCGCATGAGTTCCTCGCGGGCGCGCTCCCGAACGGCGTGCGGCGCTGCTTCGAGACGACCGCGATCAGCAAGGAGGGCCTCGAGAGTGCCCCGTCGCCCAACTGGCAAGACACGCCGCGTCCCGACGGCCGCAGCGTCCTGGTGTGGGCCGTCGGCGTGAACACGCCACAGGCGGGGTTCCGCTTCTGGGACGACATGAACGGCAACGGCTACGGCGATCCCGGCGAGCTAGGGCTGGTGCAGGACGGCACCCGCTCGGACATCGACTTCCGCGTGTACCTCGATCCCAGCGACTCCTCGCTGTGGTTCGCTCCCGTGTTCGCGGGCGACAGCCTGCAGCTGTACGCGAGCTCCCCCATCGCCGATCTCACGTCGATCGACTTCGCGCCCGCCACGGGCTATGCCCGGGACAGCATCAAAGCCATGCCCGGCTACGGCTACGTGTTCGAGTGGGTCGAGAACAACGAGATCCACTACGCCGGGCTCCGCGTCGCGGCGGTCACCCACCAGTACGTCATCTTCGACTGGAGCGTGCAGACGGATCCCGGGAATGCGGAGCTGGTCGCGCCGAGACCAGTCGCGCTCACGGGCAAACCGGTGGTGGTGTCGAGATAGACGGCGACAGATAGACGCCTAGACGCCCAGACGCCTAGCGGTGGTGAGTGTGGAGCGTGTAGGTAGGCCTACCTCCACACTCGACGCTACAACCCGCTAGGCGTCTCGACGTCTAGGCGTCTGTCTTGGCGTCTGCCTGGCTTCGCGATACCTTCCCTCCCGCATGCCCGCTCCGATCACGCTCGATGGTCGTTCCCTTTCGATCGAGGACGTCGTGTCCGTCGCTCGCCGCGGCGCCCCCGTCGCGGTCGCCCGCCAGGCGCTCGCCGCCGTGACCGCGTCGCGCCGCACGGTGGAGGCGGCGATCGCGCGCGGGGACACGATGTACGGCGTCACCACGGGCTTCGGGAAGCTCGCGCACGTGCGCATCAAGCCGGACCAGGCGCGGCAGCTGCAGCGGAATCTGATCCGCAGCCACGCGTCCGGCGTCGGTGAGCCGCTGCCCGTGGAGGCGGTGCGCGCGATGATGCTGCTCCGCGCCAATGTGCTGTTGCGCGGCACCAGCGGCGTCCGGCCGGCCGTCCCCGAGCTGATCATCGAGATGCTTAACCGGCAGGTGCACCCGCGTGTGCCATCGCAGGGGAGCGTGGGGGCGTCGGGGGACCTGGCGCCGCTCGCACACCTCGCGCTCGCGATGATCGGAGAGGGCGAGGACGGGGCGGCGCTCACGGCCAAGGGCCTCCGCCCGATCACGCTCGAGGCCAAGGAGGGGCTCGCCTTCGTAAACGGGACGCAGGCCCAGGCGGGGCTTGCGGCGCTGCTGGTGCACGACGGCTGGGTGCTGTGGCGGACGGCGCACGCCGCCGCGGCGATGAGCCTCGAGGCGGTGCGCGGCACGCCCGAGCCGTTCGACCCGCGCATCCACGACGCGCGACCGCACCCCTGCCAGCAGCGCTCGGCGCAGCTGCTCCGCGCGCTGCTCGCGGACTCGGAGATCCGCGAGTCGCACCGCGACAACGACCCGCGCGTGCAAGACGCCTACTCGCTGCGCTGCACGCCGCAAGTGCTGGGCGCCGTCGGCGAGGGACTGGCGTTCGCCGAGCGACTGGTGACGACGGAACTGAACGCCGCCACCGACAATCCGCTCGTGTTCGACGGCGACGTGCTGTCGGGCGGTAACTTCCACGGCCAACCGATCGCACTGGCGCTCGACGTGGCGGGGATCGCGCTCGCCACGCTGGCCGGCCTCGCCGAGCGGCGGCTCGAGCGGGTCGTCAACCCGGACCTGTCGTCGGGGTTGCCGGCCTTCCTCGCGCGAGACCCCGGACTCGAATCGGGGTTCATGACGCCGCAGATCGCGGCGGCCGCGCTGGTCGCTGACTGCCGGGTGCTCGCGACGCCCGCGAGCGTCCAGTCGGTGCCCACCGAGGGGAACCAGGAAGACGTCGTCCCGATGGGGATGACGGCGGCGTGGAAGGCGGCGCGGATCCTCGACAACGCCGCGCGCATCGTGGCGATCGAGCTGCTCGCGGCCGCCCAGGGGCTCGAGTTCCTGAAGCCGCTCGCGCCGGGGCGCGGCGTGGCGCGCATCTACGCGGCGCTGCGCCGCGAGGCGGCGGCGCTCGACGGCGACCGGCCGCTCACGGCGGACATCGAGCGGGTGGCGGCGGGGATCCGGGACGGAAAGTTCGATCCCCAGCAAGGAGAACGGTGATGCCCGTGTGTTCCCAGGCTGAAGCCTGGGCGCGGCGGGACGCGGTCCTTAAGGACAGTGCGTGGCCGTGCCCACCCTTCAGGGCGGGAATCCGATGAGCGGTCCCCGTGTGGTTCGCGCGCCCCGCGGTCCGCAGCGATCCTGCAAAGGCTGGATCCAGGAAGCCGCGCTGCGCATGCTCATGAACAACCTCGATCCTGACGTGGCCGAGCGACCGCAGGACCTCGTGGTGTACGGCGGTACCGGCAAGGCGGCGCGCGACTGGGCGTCGTTCGACGCGATCTGCCGGACGCTCGCGGACCTGGGGGACGACGAGACGCTGCTCGTGCAGTCGGGGAAGCCGGTGGGCGTGTTCACGACGCACCCGGAGGCGCCGCGCGTGCTCATCGCCAACGCGAATCTGGTCGGCCGCTGGGCCACGTGGGAGGTGTTCCGCGAGCTCGAGCGCAAGGGCCTGATCATGTACGGCCAGATGACGGCGGGCTCGTGGATCTACATCGGCACCCAGGGGATCCTGCAAGGCACGTACGAGACGTTCGGCGCCGTGGCGCGGCGTCACTTCGGCGGGACGCTGCGGGGCCGGTCGGTGCTCACGGGCGGGCTGGGCGGAATGGGAGGCGCGCAGCCCCTCGCCGCCACGTTGAACGAGGGCGTGTGTCTCGCGGTCGAAGTGGACCCGGCGCGCGTCCAGCGGCGGCTCGAGACGCGCTACCTCGACCGAGCCACCGCCTCGATCGACGAGGCCCTGCGCTGGTGCGACGGGGCGCGGCGGCAGGGCGAGGCGCTGTCGGTCGGGCTGGTCGGCAACTGCGCCGAAGTGCTTCCCGAGCTGGTACGTCGCGGCTGGGTCCCCGACGTGCTCACCGATCAGACCTCGGCCCACGATCCGCTGCACGGCTACATTCCGGCCGGCGTGTCGCTGCCGCAGGCGGCCGAGCTGCGGCAGCGCGATCCGGAGGAGTACCTGCGCTGCTCCGTCGCCGGCATTGCGACGCACGTGCGGGCGATGCTCGCGCTGCGGCGCCACGGCGCGGTGGCGTTCGACTACGGCAACAACATCCGCACGCAGGCGAGGGACGCTGGCGTCGCGGACGCGTTCGACATCCCGGGATTCGTCCCCGAGTACATCCGGCCGCTGTTTTGCGAGGGGAAGGGCCCGTTCCGCTGGGTCGCGCTCTCCGGGGAGGCGAAGGATCTGCATCGCACCGATCGCCTTGTGCTCGAGCTGTTTCCGAACAACGAGCACCTGCATCGCTGGATCCGGCTCGCCGCGGAGCGCGTGGCGTTCCAGGGCCTCCCCGCCCGGATCTGCTGGCTGGGGCAGGGGGAGCGGGCGACGTTCGGCTGCGCGCTCAACGATCTCGTGAAAAAGGGCGAGCTCGGCGCGCCCGTGGTGATCGGGCGGGACCACCTCGATACGGGCTCGGTGGCGTCGCCGTTCCGCGAGACGGAAGCGATGCAGGACGGCTCGGACGCGATCGCCGATTGGGCCATCCTGAACGCGCTCCTCAACACGGCGTCGGGAGCGGCGTGGGTGTCGTTCCATCACGGCGGCGGCGTGGGCATCGGCAACTCGCTGCACGCGGGACAGGTGAGCGTGGCGGACGGCACGCCGTCGGCGGGGCGGCGGCTCGAGCGCGTGCTCACGAACGATCCCGGGATCGGAGTAGCGCGGCACGCCGACGCCGGCTATCCGGAGGCGCTCGCGACGGCGCGCCGCCACGGGATCCGGCTGCCGATGCGAGAGGGGGGGGCGAGCGACTGAGCACGCTGCTCGTCGGCGCCCGGCAGATCGTCACGTGCCGCGGTCCGGCGCGCGCGCGCCGCGGCCGCGAGATGGCCGAGGTGGAGGTGCTGCGCGACGCCGCCGTGCTGGTCGAAGGCGCGCGGATCGCCGCGGTCGGGAAGTACCGCGAGCTGCGCGACGCGCATGCCGGCGCCGTGGTCGAAGAGGTGCGCGGCGTCCTCTACCCGGGCTTCGTGGACTGCCATACCCATGCGGTGTTCGGCGTGCCCCGGCTCGACGATCACCAGCGCCGCGCCCTGGGCGAGGACTACAAGACCATCGCGGCGCTGGGCGGCGGCATCCTGCAGACCGTCCGCGATGTCCGCGCGCGCTCGGAGGCGGAGCTCGCGGGTTTCCTCGGGGCGCGGGTCCGGACCCTCCTGGCGCACGGCGCCACCACCATCGAGGTCAAGTCGGGGTACGGACTCGATCCCGCGACTGAGCTGAAGCAGCTGCGCGTGGTCCGCGCCGTCGCGGCGGGCGAGCGCGCCTCGCTCGTCCCGACGTTCCTCGGGGCGCACGACGTGCCACCCGAGTTCCGCGAGCGCCGGCCCGACTACATCCGGCTGCTGTGCGACGAACTGATCCCGACGGTCGCGCGGCAGCGCCTCGCGGTCGCGTGCGACGTGTTCTGCGAGCCCGGTGTGTTCACCGTCGCGGAAGCACGGGCGATCCTCACGGCCGCGCGGCGACACGGCCTCGGCGTGAAGCTGCACGCCGATGAGCTCGACGGGTCGGGTGGCACGGAGCTGGCGGTCGAGCTGGGCGCGCTCTCCGCGGACCACCTTGCGGGCATCTCCGACGCGGGGGTCCGCGCCCTCGCCGGATCCGAAACGGTCGCCGTGCTGCTGCCCGCCACCATGGTGTTTCTGGGGACGCGGCGGCAGGCGCCCGCCCGGCGGCTGATCGAGGCGGGCGCGGCCGTGGCGCTTGCGACCGATTTCAACCCGGGATCGTCGCCTGCCGTCAGCCTGCCGCTCGTCATGGCGCTGGGCGTTTCGCAGCTGGGACTCCGGCACGCCGAAGCGCTGACCGCCGTGACGGTGAATGCGGCGACGGCGCTCGGGCTGGCCGCCGAGCGCGGTCAGATCGCTCCCGGACTGCGGGCGGACCTGGTGTCGTGCGAAGTGTCAGACTGGAGGGAAGTGGCGTACTGGATGGGCGCCAATCTCGTAACCGCCGTCTGGACAGGAGGTTCCGCTTGTCCCGCCTCGCCGGGGCCGGTATCTTTAGGGTTCCATGTCGAAGCTTGAGAAGCAAAAAGACAAGGCCAAGGCCCTCGAGACCAAGGACCCCAAGGGGGCGATCGAGGCGTGGCTGGAAGTGCTGAAGGCCCAAGACGAGGACGGGGAGCCGAACCCCGACCTCTCGATTTTCAATCGCATCGGCGATCTCTACCTGAAGGTCAAAGACCCCGCCCAGGCAGCCGATTACTACGATCGCGCCGTCGACAGGTACGCCGAGCTCGGGTTCCACAACAACGCGATCGCGATGTGCAACAAGGTGCTGCGCAACGCGCCGGGGCGGCAGACGACCTATCTCAAGCTCGCGAAGTTGTACGCGGCCAAGGGCTTCATGGCCGAGGCCAAGCAGAACTTCGTGGCCTACGCCGAGCGGATGCAGAAGGCGGGTAAGATCCAGCAGGCGTTCTCCGCGCTGAAGGACTTCACCGACATCTCGCCCGAGAGTGCGGACCTGCGCAGCATGCTGGAGGAGCACCTCCGCATGTACGGCGCACCGGAGCGCCGCTCGACGGGCGCCGCGCCGGTGCCCAAGGCGGAGCCCAAGGAGGACGTCACCAAGTCGGGGACCCGAAAGACCTCGAGTCTGATCTTCCTCGACGTGGACGAGCCGCCGGCCAAGACGAAGCCAGGCCCGGGGGGAGCGACGCGCGGCGTGCCGCCCAAGCCCGCGCCCCCGCCGGCCCGCAGGCCGGAGCCCGTCAGCCTGATCGAGCCCGTGATCGCCGACCCCGACACGTCACTCGAGGTCGAGACGACCAGCCTCGTCGAGGGGTTCGAGTCGAGCGGCGCGCCCGGGATGCTCGAGGGGTTCGAGACCACCAGCGCCGATTTCGGTGACGTGCGGCTCGAGGCGGGCGACGTGGCCTCGGTGCGAGACGAAGTGACGGCGGACGACGTGCCCCCGATGGCAGAGCTGGAGCCGACCGTGTCGAGCGAGGCGGAGTCGGCGGAGGCCGATGTGGAGCTCGAGCCGCTGCTGGACGACGAGATCGAGATCGAGCCGCCCCCCCGCCCCCCCCGCCCCCCCCAACGCCCCCCGTCGCGCGGCGCGCCGCTGGCTCCCAAGCGGCCGGGGGCACCGCCGGCGCCGGCCCGCGCCGGCGTGGGCGCGCCGCCGCGTGTCGCCGTCCCCAAGAAGCCGGCGCCGAAGTTCCAGCCCTCCGCGCCGGCCCAGGCGGCGCCGCCCACGGTGAAGCCCGTCGTGCCCCGGCGTCCCTCCCCCGCTCCCCCTGCGCCCCCGCCCGCCCAACCGCCCAAGCGGAAGACCATGGTCGAGGTCCCGCCGCTCGAGCTGGAGCCGGATTTCGAGACTGCGGAGGCGGAGGCGGGCCATGACGTAGACGATCGACCCCTGGCGGTCGACGAGTCCGAGGCGGCGAATTCGACGGCCGGGTTCATCCGCACGGAGGACGACACGTCGATCTCCGAGGGCCGCCGGTCGGGGTTCATCGACCTGGGGCTGGACGACGGCGTGCGCCAAGGCGAAGAGGCGGGATCGCTGGTGTTCGCGAACATCGAGGCGACGCCGACCACGCCGACGATCGAGGAGCTCGAGAACCGAGTCGCCGACGACCCCGACGATCCCGAAGCGCACCAGGCCCTGGGGGAGGCGTTGATCGAGGAGGGCGAGCGCGCGCGCGGGGTCGAGGAGCTGGACCACGCGACCACCGGATTCGAGAATCGCGGTAACCTGCCGCACGCGCAGGACCTGGTGGACGAAATCTTGCGGCTCGAGCCGAACAGCGTGCGGCACCGCCAGAAGCAGGTGGAGTTCGCGTTCAAGTCGGGCGACAAGGTGAAGTTGATCGACGCGTATCTCGAGCTGGCGGACACGCTGCTGCGCAGTGATCTGCCGGACAAGGCGCGGGCGGTCTACCAGCGCGTGGCGGAGCACGATTCGCGGAACGAGCGAGCCAAGGCGGCCCTCGCGATGCTCGCGCCCGTGGCGCCGCCGCCGCCCGAGCCGAAGGCGAAGGCGACGGTGAAGGGTCGCGACGCGGAAGGGAAGACGGCGCCGAAGGATGCCAAGATGAAAGTGCGCGACGAGGCGGTGGCCGACGACGGTGAGTTCGTCGACCTAGGCGCGATGATCCTGGACGAGGAGCTGCCCGAGCGCAACACGCGCATGACCGTCGCCGACGAGGAGCCAACGGGGGACGAGGAGCGCGATTTCCAGGAGATGCTCGCGCGCTTCAAGCAGGGGATCGACGAGAACATCGACGAGGCAGACTTCCAGTCGCATTACGATCTTGGCGTCGCCTTCAAGGAGATGGGTCTCCTGGACGAGGCCATCGCCGAGCTGCAGAAGGCGCTGCGCGCGCCGGAGGGCAAGCTCAAGAGCTCGGAGGCGCTCGGCGTGTGCTTTGTGGAGAAGGGCGCGCATGTCGTCGCCGAGTCGATCCTGCGCCGCGCGCTGGACCTGCCGGCGTCGGGCGACCAGGAGCGCGTGGGGATCCTCTACTGGCTCGGTCGCGCGCTCGAGGCGCAGGGCAAGAAGGTCGAGGCGCGCGATCTGTACGGCCGTGTGTTCGCGGTGGACATTCGCTTCATGGACGTCGGGGAGCGCACCAAGGCGCTCGCCCGCGCGAAGTGACGTGAGCCAACAGGTCGCCCCCGTCACGTTGCGGGACATCCAGCGCCCGGTGGCCGCGGAGCTGGAGCGCGTCGCGGCGGAGCTGCGGCGCATCATCGCGGCGGACTTCCCGTTCATCGCGGAGGTCAACGAGCACCTGCTGCGGATGAAGGGCAAGCTGTTCCGCCCGACGCTGCTGCTGCTCAGCCACCAGGCCGCGGGCGCGGAGGATCCCCGCGCCGTGACGCTCGCGGCCGTGGTGGAGCTGATCCACCTCGCCACGCTGGTGCACGACGACTCGGTGGACCATTCCGTACTGCGCCGCGGCATGCCGACCATCAACGCGCTGTTCTCCCACCAGGTCGCCGTCATCATGGGCGACTACCTCTACTCCCGCGCGATCATCGAGCTGGTGCGGCTCGACGATCTCGAGCCGCTACGGGTGTTCGCCCGGGTCACGAACGAGATGACGATCGGCGAGATGCGGCAGCTCGAGGCGCACGACAAGCTCGCCTACGCCGAAGCGGAGTACGACGAGCTGATCCGCGCGAAGACGGCCTCGCTGTTGTCGGCCGCATGCGAGATCGGGGCGCTCCGGGCGCCGGACGCATACCGCGCGGCGCTGGCCCGGTTCGGGATGCGGCTCGGCATGGCGTTCCAGATCGCGGACGACCTGCTGGATTACACGGCGCCGGAGGCCGTCACGGGCAAGCCGTCGGCGCTCGACCTCAAGGAGCACAAGATGACGCTGCCGCTGATCGCGGCGCTCGGCGCGATGGGCCCCACGGACCGGCGACTGGTGGCGGAGCTGCTGGCCACGCCGGAGCCGAGTGAGGCGCTCGTCGCCGACGTGATCCGGCGCGTCACGGCGGCCGGGGGACTGGACGCCGCGCGGCGCCGCGCGGTCGAGCTGGCGCAGCAGGCCGAGGCGGAGCTCGAGCTCCTGCCGCCGACGCCGGCGCGGGACGCCCTGCGCGACAGCATCGAGTACGCCGTGGAGCGGCGTAGCTAGGCCGTGGCGCAAGGCCCGCACCGGCCGCTATTTTACGTGGGAGTGCTCGCCGCCGGTTTTGTGCTGGGGGGCTTTACGCACTCGTTGCTGCGGCGCTTCCTGCCGCAGGGGCCGGCGAAGGAGATCTTCACCTGGGCGGTCACGCCCACGCTCGGGCCGGTGCACGTCGACCTGCTGGTGGTGTCGATTACGCTGGGGCCGATCGGGTTCGACGTGTCGCTGCTGGCGCTCGTGGGCGTGGTCATCGCGTACTACTTCGCCCGCTCCATCTTCTGAACCGAGGCGCGTATGTTCGAGGGCCTGTCGTTGAGCCACATCCTGATCCTGCTGCTCGTGGTGGTGCTGGTGTTCGGCGCGAAGCGGATCCCGGAGATCGGCTCGTCGCTGGGGCAGGGGATCAAGGAATTCAAACGCAGCCTGAAGGACGTCACGAGCGGCGACGACCCACCCGCCGCGCCGCGCGGCGTCCAGCCGCCAGCCGCGTCGTCCTCCGTCGCCTCGGGCGGCGACCCGAAGCGGCTGAGCGACTAGCCGCCGCTCGACGCGGTCGGGCGGTACAGCTCCTTGCGGCGGTCGACGATCTTCGTCTGAGCCCGCAGCGCCGCGAGGTACTGCTGGATGCGGGCCTGCATGAGCGGGCGGAGCAGGGTGTCGCGCTGCCGGTCGCGTTGCTTGAGCCACGCCACGGAATCCGCCCGCGTGCGCGTGATCCCCTGCAGCAGGAAGAGTCCCGTCTCTCCGGCAAGCAACCCCGTGCGCTCGCCCGGCCGTAGCCCGAAGCCCGCTCCCAGCACGAGGGGGTTACGCGCGAAGTCGGCCGGCGCGGTGAGGCGGCTGAACGGCCCCAGCTTCTCGACGGGGAACCCGCGCGCCCGGCCCGCGGCCAGCAGATCGGTGGCGTCGCGCAGCGCCGCAGCCATCTGCTCCGCGCGCTCGCGCGCCACGGTCTTCTTTTTTTCGTAGCGGGCGGCCTCGGCCACGCGCGGCCGGATCTGCGCCAGCGCCGGCACGCCTTCCGGAAACAGCGAGTCGAGCCGGAACGCGTAGCTCGCGGCCGCGCCCTCGATCACGGGGCTCGTCTCCCCCGGACGCGCGTCGAACGCCCACACGCTCACGTCCGGCACGGCGTACCGGCCAAGCGTCAGCCGGTCGCCCTGCGCGAGCCGGGGCGCGCGCTCGAGCGGCAGTCTCAAGACCCGCGCCGCGCTGTCCAGCCGGCTGCCGGCAGTCTGCTCCGCGGCGATGCGGTCGAGCGTGTCGGTGCGCGCGTCGACCGCATCGAGATGCCTGCCTTGGAGCCCCACGGGGATCAGGATGTGGCGGGCGTGCAGCGAGTCGCCGCGGGCGGCGTCCACGCGAATCAAGTGGTACCCGAACTGCGTGAGCACGGGCTGCGACAGCTCCCCCGGCTTCAGTTGCCGCATCGCGGCGACGAACTGCCGGTCGAAGCCGGACCGGTCGCGCTTCACCCAGCCGAGATCGCCGCCCTGCGCGCCGGAGCCCGAGTCCGCCGACTCCTTCTTCGCGACGTCCGCGAACTTCGCCTTGCCGCCCGCGATCTCGGCGCGCAGGCGGCGGGCCTGGGCGAGCGCGGCCGCGCTGTCCGCCGCGTCGGGGAGCCGCGGCTGCGCCACGTAGCTCAGCCACGCGGTGGCGGGCCGCTTGAAGTCCTTCCGGTGCGCCTCGTAGTAGCGCTGCACCTGGGCGTCGGACACCGGCGCCAGCGAATCGGGGATGTCTTCCGGGCGGAGCGCCAGCACCGCCACCGTGACCGACTCGTGCTGGTCGCGCCACATCCGCCACAGCTCGCCGTCGGAGACGTAGATGTCGGCCGTCAGGTACCCCTGCAGCTTCTCCTGGGGCAGATACTCGCGGTACAGCGCCTCGATCTGCGCGGTGAACTCGGGGGTCGCGTTCGAGAGGTAGCGCTGCCACTTCGTGATGTCGAATTGCCCGTTGGTCTGGAACTGGGGATCCTGAATCACCTGTTGCAGGATCTGCGGCGGCGGCGAGCTGCGGGCGGCCTGAATGATCTCGTCGTCGGAAATTCTGATCCCGAGGCGGCGGTACGCGCGGTCGAGCAGGATCCTCTGAATGAACTGATCGGCGACGCGATCCTGGATCTGCTGCTCGTCTTCGCGGCTCAGGCGGCCACCACCCTGCTGGTGGCGATACTGCTCCAGCGCCGCCTGGTACTGCGACTGGAACGGCTGCGACCGCACCACCTCCCCGCCGACCTTCAGCACCACGTCCCGCCCGCCGGCGATGAACTCTGTCACCTGGCCATAGGCGAGCCAGCCCGTGAAGGAGATCGCCACGATCCAGAACACGGGCTTCGTGATTTCGCGCATCGCGCGCATCATAGCGGGCCAGACTCCGGCAGCGAGACGGTGGGAGGGGCATAAGTCTAAGAGCGACAGCAGGAAACCTCAAGCGCCGGGGCACGATTCAGATTGACAGCGCGCCCGAGCGAACACTATCTTCCTTCAATTCCCCCAACCACTTAGGCCGTGGCCTACACCAGCGAAATAGAGAAGCTCGAACGGCGGTGGGCCGAAAACCCCAAAGGGCGGAACTTCGCGCCCCTGGCGGACGCCTATCGCAAGGCGGGAGAACTAGATAGGGCCATCGAGCTGTGCCAGGCCGGTCTCGAGCGGCACCCCGATTACGTCAGCGCGCACATCGTGTACGGTCGCTGCATGCTGGACCAGAAAAACGACGCCGGCGCGACCGCTGTGTTTCAAAAGGTGCTGACTCTCGACCCCGAGAACGTCTTGGGGCTGAAGATCCTCGCCGAGATCGCCGAGCGCGCCCGGCGCTACAACGAAGCGGTGGACTGGCTCACGCGGCTGCTCTCCGCCGACCCGATGAACGGCGACGCGGCTGAATCGCTCGCCCGCAACAAGGCAAAGGCCGCGCAGGCCGCGCAGGCTGCCCAGCCGCCCGCGCCGCCAGTGCCGCCAACTCCGCCCGCGCCACCCCCAGCCACGCCGCTCTTCCGGCGCGCGTCGGCCCCCCCGACCCCTCCGACCCCTCCGGCCCCCGCGCGCACCCCGGCCCCCCCGGCCCCCCCGGCCCCCCCAGCTCGTCCGGCGGTCACCGCGGAGCCCGTCGTCCAGCTCGTGCCCGAAGCGACGACCGCCCCGTTGGCGAAACCCGATTTCGTGGTCGAGCACGCGTCGCCGGGGTCGCCTGCCTCGCCCCCGCCCGCGGCAGCCGCCCAGTCCGGCGTCGTGGGTGCGCCGGGCGACTTGGAGACATTCGACGGCAGCATCGACTTCAACGCTGCGGCTCATAACGCCGCGCGGGCGGAAGGGCTCGAGGTCCAGGAAGACATGGAGCTGCAGCCGCAGGACCTGGTCGTGGAGGGATTGGCGCACTCGCAGTACGAGAGCGCGATGTTCGCGCCTCCGCCCGAGGTGGAAGACGATCTGCCGCAGGTCGATCTGCCGCTGATCATGCCGGACGACATCGACGGGACTCCCGGGCCGCCCCCCGTCGCGGAAACGGCACCCCCCTTCGCAGCAGCCCAGCGGGCGCCCGCTGCTTCGGGGGGTGCGGCTTCCGCGACGGGGTTTGCCTCAGCGCCCCCGCCCGCTGCGGTCGCGCTGTCGGACGACGACGGTGCTGCGGACACGGCGGCGCTGTCGCGCGCCGAGCCGGTGCTCACCGAGACGATGGCGGAGCTGTACCTGAAGCAAGGGCACCAGGAGGATGCGCTGCGGGTGTACCAGGCGCTGCTGGCGCAGCGGCCGGGCGACGCGCGCCTCCGGGCCCGGGTGGCCGCGTTGTCACCGGGGGGAAAGCGGGAGGCAACTGGGACAGGAGAGTCGCTGCCGAGCTTTCTGCGGAGAATTCTGGCGGGGCGGCCGGACGAAGAACCGGCGGCGCCCGAGCCGGCACCGCCTCCACCTCCCGCGCCGGAAGCACGCGACGTCGCCGAGGAATCGCCGCTCGACCGCGCATTCTCGGTCGGGGGGTTCCACCCTGAGGTCGAGTCGCAGATCGGCGTGCCGGGCGAGGCCACGCGACCCGCGGACGACACGATCTCGCTCGACGAGGTGTTCGGAGAGGCGCCGCGTGCCCACGCGTTCTCCTCGCCCGGGACCTCTGCGCCGCCGCCGCCCTCCCCCTCCCCCTCCGCCCCGCCCCCGCAGCAGACGGGTGGATTCTCGTTCGATCAGTTCTTCAGCGCGCCGGCGACGCCCGCCGCCGCGACTGGGGGAAGCGGCGCGGGAGTGGGATCAACCGACGCTGCGAGCGGGGCGGCCGCTCGGCCGGCGGCGCCGGCCTCCGCGTCGGGGCCGCGGCCGCGCGTGCCGGTGGAGGACGAGGGCGAGCTGGACCAATTCCAGGCGTGGCTGCGCGGCCTCAAATCCTAGTGGCTCCCGCGCACATCGCCGTGCTGAACGGCCCTAACCTGAATCTGCTGGGCGAGCGCGAGCCCGAGGTGTACGGCCGGGCGACCCTGGCGGAGATCGAGGCGGGCACGCGCGAGCGGGCGCGCGCGCTCGGCGTGGAGTTGTCGTGGCGGCAGACGAACCACGAAGGCGAGCTGATCGAGGCGATCCAGCAGCTCTCGGGGAAGGCGGACGGCGCCGTGGTCAACGCCGCCGCGTTCACGCACACCAGCCTGGCGGTGCGGGACGCGTTGCTCGCGGTGCGCGTGCCGTTCGTCGAGGTGCATCTCTCGAACATCTTCGCGCGCGAGCCCGAGCGGCGCCGCTCGCTGCTGGCGGACGCGGCGGTCGGCGTGGTGGCGGGGTTCGGTGCCGAGAGTTACCGCCTGGGACTCGAGGGGCTGGTTGGCTACCTCCAGTCCCGGCGTGGCCGCTGACCGGCGGCGCGCGCGGCAGGAATCGCTCGTCCACGCGTTGGAAGCGGAGGAGCTGGACGGGCTGCTGGTCACGTCGCGCGCCAATATCCGGTACCTGACGGGCTTCAGCGGCTCGGCCGCGCTCGTGGTCGTGACGCGCGCCGACGCGCTGCTGGTGACGGACTTCCGCTACGACGAGCAGGCGCACGCCGAGGCCGGCGCGGTGGCGCGCGTCGCGGTGGACAGCACGAGCGTGTGGGACCGGTGCTTCCAGGAGCTGGCCACGCTCGGCCCGCTCACCTGGCTCGGCTACGAGGCGCACGCGCTCAGCGTGCACGACGCCGAGCGGTTCGCGCAGGCCGGCAAGGCGTGGCGCTGGAAGCCGACCACCGAGCTGGTCGAGCGACTGCGGGCGGCGAAGGACGAGACGGAAGTCGCGGCGATCCGCAGCGCCGCCGCGCTCGCGGGCGAGGCGCTGCGCCGGACGCTCGTCGACGTGCGGGCGGGGATGACCGAGCTCGAGATCGCGGGACTGCTCGAGGGCGCGCTGCGGCGGCTCGGCAGCGAGGGGCATCCGTTCGCCACGATCGTGGCGTCGGGCCCGCGGACGGCGCTGCCGCATGCGCGCTCCAGCAGGCGGGCCGTGGCGGCGGGGGAGTGGCTGCTGCTAGACTTCGGCGCTCAGCTGGACGGCTACTGCGCCGACATCACCCGCACGGTGCTGGTCGGCGGGCGGGCGACGGAGCGGCAGCGGGCGCTGTACGGGCTGGTGCACGAAGCGCAGCAGCGGGCGCGCGCCGGCGTGCGCGCGGGGATGAGCGGACGCGACGCCGACGCCCTGGCGCGCGAGCTGATCGCGTCGCGCGGCTTCGGCGACGCGTTCGGCCACTCGCTCGGCCACGGGCTGGGGCTCGAGGTGCACGAGGCCCCGCGGCTCGCCAAGACCAACGGCGATCCGCTCCCGGTCGGCGCGGTCGTCACCATCGAGCCCGGCGTCTACCTCGCGGGCGACGGCGGCGTGCGGATTGAGGATGACGTGCATCTGGCGGCCGAGGGACCGGTGCTGTTGTCGGACGGCCGCACCGAACTGCTGGAACTCGTGTAGATTGGCTAACCTATGAACCTCGACATCATCGCGCGGCTGGTGCAGATCCTGAAGGAGGCGCCCGAGCTGGGCGCGATCGAGGTGCGCCGGGGCCTGTTCGGGGCGTGGTCGTCGGTGCGGGTGTCGAAGGCCGGGCACACGACGAATGCGGGCGGCCAGCATGTGATCGTCGGGCAACCTGTCGCCGCCGCACCGGGGGATGCGACCGCCGCCCCCGCCCCCGGCGCCCCCGCCGCCCCGCCCCGGAGCCACCTGCTCGAGATCAAGTCGCCCATGGTGGGGACGTTTTACAGCGCCCCCGAGCCCGGCGCGGAGCCGTACGCCAAGGTGGGAAGCCGCGTCTCGTCCGGGCAGGTCGTGTGCATCATCGAAGCCATGAAGATCATGAACGAGATCGAGTCCGAAGTCGTCGGCGTCATCCGCGAGGTGCTCGTCGAGAACGCGCAGCCGGTCGAGTTCGGCCAGCCCCTCTTCCGAGTGGATCCCCATGCCTGAGCCTTCCGCCGCCACATTCAACTTCAAGCACGCCATCACGCTGATGGTGCAACGGAACGCGTCCGACCTGCTGCTCAAGGTGGGCCGCCCGGCCACGGTGCGGGTGAACGGGGAGCTGGTGGGGCTGGACACGACGCCCTTGAAGCCGGAGGAGCTGAAGTCGCTCGCCGAGCAGATCATGACGCCGCGCCAGGTGAAGGAGTTCGCCGAGCACAAGGAGGCCGACTTCGCGATCGGCGTGCCGGGGGTGGGTCGGTTCCGGACGAACGTCTACCAGCAGCGCGGCACGGTGGCGTTCGCGTTCCGGGCGATCCCCTACGAGGTGAAGGCGATCCGCGACCTGAATCTGCCGCAGGTGCTCGAGGAGATCGCGCTGCGCCCGCGGGGCCTGGTGCTGGTGACGGGGGTGACCGGCTCGGGGAAGTCCACGGCGCTGGCGGCGATGCTGAACCACATCAACGCGAACCGGCGGGTCAACATCATCACCATCGAGGACCCGATCGAGTTCCTGCACCGGGACAACCTGTCGAATATCTCGCAGCGTGAGGTGGGCAACGACACGCTGTCGTTCAACTCCGCGCTGCGGCACGTGCTGCGGCAAGCGCCCGACGTGATCCTGATCGGCGAGATCCGCGACATGGAGACGCTCGACACGGCGCTCAAGGCCGCGGACACCGGGCACCTCGTCTTTTCGACGCTGCACACGACCGACGCCACGCAGACGATCAGCCGCGTGATCTCCTTCTTCCCGCCGCACCAGCACGACGAGGTGCGGCACCTGCTCTCCACGGCGCTGCACGCCGTGCTCTCGTTGCGGCTCGTGCCCCGCAAGGACGGCCAGGGCCGGATCCCCGCGGCGGAGGTGCTGATCAACACCGCGGCCGTGCAGGAGAACATGCGCGACCTGACGAAGGCGCTCAGCATCCCGGACCTGATCTCGCAGGGGTCGGTGCAGTACGGGATGCAGAGCTTCGATCAGTCGCTGTTCGGGTGGTACGAGCAGGGGGTGATCAGCTACGAGAGCGCGATCTTCTACGCCAGCAACCCGAGCGAGTTCGCGCTCAAGATCTCCGGGGTCGAGTCCGGGGAGAGCCGCGCCTTCGGCGGCAGCACGGCCGCGGCCGGCCTGCGCGGCGACATCGAACCCTGATGTTCAAGCGGGTGCTGATCGCGAACCGCGGGGAGATCGCCCTGCGGGTGATCCGCGCGTGCAAGGAGCTGGGGATCTCGACGGTCGCCGTGTACTCCGAGGCGGACCGCGACAGCCTGCACACGCGCTTCGCCGACGACGACGTCTGCATCGGGCGCCCGCCGGCCCGCGACAGCTACCTCAACATCCCGCGCATCATCGCGGCGGCCGAGATCACCGGCGCCGACGCCATCCACCCGGGCTACGGCTTCCTGGCGGAGAACGCCGAGTTCGCCGACATCGTCCAGCGATCGAACATCACGTTCATCGGCCCGACGGGAGACCAGATCCGCCAGATGGGCGACAAGGCCGCGGCGCGCAAGCTGGCCGACCAGCTCAACGTCCGAACGGTGCCGGGCTCGCCGGGGCCGGTCGCGGACGCGGACGAGGGGCTCACGGTGGCGCACCAGATCGGCTTCCCCGTGATCATCAAGGCGGCCGCGGGCGGGGGCGGGAAGGGGATGCGCGTCGCAGGGGACGACGAGCAGTTCGCCCAGGCCTTCTCGCTCGCCAAGCAGGAAGCGCTCGCGGCGTTCGGCTCGGACGCGGTCTACATCGAGAAGTACCTCGCGCGGCCGCGTCACGTCGAGATCCAGGTCATGGGCGACACGCACGGGAAGGTGATGCATCTGTGCGAGCGCGATTGCTCCGTGCAGCGCCGTCACCAGAAGCTCATCGAGGAAGCCCCGAGCCCCGCCGTGGACCAGACGCTGCGCCAGGACCTCGGCGACGCGGCCGTGCGGCTCGCCGAGGCGATCGGGTACGTGGGCGCGGGCACGATCGAGTTCCTGCTCGACGAGGACGGGTCGTTCTACTTCATGGAGATGAACACGCGGATCCAGGTGGAGCATCCCGTCACCGAGATGACGACGAACTTCGACTTGGTGAAGGAGCAGATCCGCGTGGCGGCGGGGGAAGCGCTCTCGTTCGTCATGAACGGCCACCGGCTGCGCGGGCACGCGATCGAGTGCCGCGTCAACGCGGAAGACCCGGCGCACAACTTCCAGCCGAGCCCGGGCACGGTCACCGCGTACCACCCGCCGGGCGGGCCGGGCGTGCGCGTCGACACCCATATCTACGCAGGCTACACCGTGCCGCCCTACTACGACTCGCTGCTCGCGAAGGTGATCGTCCAGGGCAACGGCCGCCCCGAGGCGCTCGCCCGTATGCGCCAGGCGCTCGACTCGTTTATCATTGAAGGCGTGACCACGACCATCCCCTTTCTCAGTCGGGTCATGCGCCACCCCGACTTCATCGCCGGCCGCGTGGACACCAAGTTCCTGGAGCGCGAGCCGCAGCTGCTCCAGCCCGCATGAGAATCGACGTCCTCTTCACCCCGCTCGGCCTCAACGTGGGGGATCTCACCGGCCGGTGCGTCGTCGTCATCGACGTGCTACGGGCCACGACGACCGTGATCACCGCGCTGGCCAACGGGGCCAAGGCGGTGATCCCCGCCGCGACGTCGGAGGAGGCGGTGCGTGTGGCCTCCAACCTGGAGAAAGACGGCGTGCTGTTGGCGGGGGAGCGCAAGAGCTTGAAGATGGAAGGCTTCGCCCTCGGCAACTCGCCGCGCGAGATGACGCCGGCCGCCGTAGCCGGGAAGACCATCGTCCTCTCCACCACGAACGGCACGCCGGCGCTGGTGGCGACACAGGGGGGCGACCCCGTGCTGCTCGGCGCGCCCGCGAACTTCAAGGCCGTGGCCGCACGGGCGCGCGAGCTGCTCGCCCGGCGCGGCGACCTCGTGATCGTGTGCGCCGGCCGGGACAAGCAGTTCGCCGGCGAGGACGCCTACACGGCGGGCCGGCTGGTGAAGGTCCTGAAGAAAGGCCTCCGCAAGGTCGCGCTCAACGACGCCGCCACCGCCGCCGTCGCCCTTACCGACGCGTGGGCGAGCTGGCAGGAGGCGGTCGAGGCCTCGGAGGCGGCGCGCCAGCTCGCCGAGCTGGACCTCGGCGAGGACGTGCGCTTCGCCGCCCAACCGGACCGGTTCACGGTGGTCCCCAGCTACGCGGACCGGCGCATTACATGAAAGCGAAGGCGCGCCAGGAGCTGATCGGGATCGGCGCCCTCGTCGTCGGGCTGTTCCTCGGACTCACGCTGCTGCGGCTCCCCATCACGGGCAGCTGGGGCCACCGCGTGGGCTCGCAGCTGTGGCGGGTGTGCGGCGTCGGCGCGCTGCTGGTGCCGCTGCTCGGGATCGGCTGGGCGCTCGCCGCGTTCCAGCGGCTGGGGCGGCTCTCGAGCGGCCGGGCGGCGACGCTCGGCGCGGGGCTCATCCTGCTCCTGCCCTACGGCGTCGGCATCGTCACCGGCGCGCGCTTCCCCCTCGCCTCGGACTACGCGACGTGGACCTCCACGCAGCAGCTCGTCGGCGTGGTCCCCGCTATGCTGGCCCAGGGCGTCCACCAGGCCGTGGGCACGGCGGGGGGCGCGCTGGTCGGGCTGTTCGCGTTGTCGGCGCTCGGCATTCTCACCATCGGGTGGCATCCGCTGGCGATGCTGAGAGCCGGGGAAGCGGGAACAGGGAAGAGAGAAGAGGACAAATCGGAGCCCAAACCCAAGCGTGAGCCGACGAAGATTACCGTGTCGCGCTTCCCTCTTCCCGCTTCCCGCTTCCCCAAGCCGGGGAAATCGAAAGGCGCACCGCCTCCCAAACTCGCCCCGGTGCCAGAAGGCGTCCTGATCCCCCCCCTCGACCTCCTGACCCCCGCCCCGCCCGAAGACGGCGAGGCCGGCCTTGCGCAGATCGAGCAGATGGGGCAGAAGCTGATCGACACGCTGCAGACGTTCCGGGTGGAAGGCTCGATCGCCGGGCGCACGGTGGGGCCGGTGGTGACGCAGTACGAGGTGGCGCCCGGCCCGGGGGTGAAGGTGGGGCGGATCGCGGCGCTCGCCGACGACCTGGCGCTCGCGATGCGCGCCCAGTCGCTCCGCATCGTGGCGCCGATCCCGGGGAAGGCGGCCGTCGGGATCGAGGTGCCCAACCCGATGCCGCGGATGGTGCACATCCGCGAGCTGCTCGAAGGCGAGGACTACCACCGCGCGAACCGCGTGCTCCCCGTCGCCCTGGGGAAGAACCTCGAGGGCGAGCCCGTCGTCGCGGATCTCGCCAAGATGCCCCATCTCCTGATCGCGGGCGTCACCGGGTCGGGGAAGTCGGTGTGCATCAATACCGTCATCACGAGCCTCATCTACACGCACCCGCCCGAGCGGCTCAAGCTCCTGCTGGTCGACCCCAAGATGGTCGAGCTGTCGATGTATGGAGCGCTGCCGCATCTGGGCCACGACGTGGTCACGAGCAACCGCCGGGCGGCGAGCGCGCTGAACTGGGCGGTGCGGGAGATGGAGCGGCGCTACCGGCTGCTGCACGCCAACCACGCGCGCAACATCGCGGATTTCAACCGCAAGGTCGAGCAGAAGAAACCGCTGAAGGGCCCGCGCGAGCCGTTCGGCGCGCCGAGCCCGGGGCCGCAGCGGGAGCTGCCGCTCGACGCCGAGTACACCGGCGGCGTGCTCCCCTACGTCGTCCTCATCATCGACGAGCTCGCGGACCTGATGCTCACGGTGCAGGGGGAGATCGAGACGCCGCTCGCGACCCTGGCCCAGAAGGCGCGCGCCATCGGGATTCACCTGGTGCTCGCGACGCAGCGCCCGTCGGTGAACGTCATCACCGGCCTGATCAAGGCGAACTTCCCCTGCCGCATCGCGTTCCGCGTCTCGGCCAAGGTCGACAGCCGCACGATCCTCGACCAGAACGGGGCCGAGACCCTGCTCGGCAACGGCGACATGCTGTTCCTGCCGCCCGGCAAGAGCGAGCTCGTGCGCGTCCAGGGAGCGTTCATCTCCACCGAGGAGACGGAGCGCGTGATGGAATGGTATCGCCTGCATCCGAGCGAGGCATCGGAAAAGGCCAAGCAGGAGATTACCGGGCAGATCACGGCGATCGACGAGGAGAAAGAGCGGGAGGAGGGGCGAGGGACGGGGGAAGGGGAGGAAGGCACCGGCGAACGCGACGGGCTGTTCCGGCAGGCGGCCGAGGTGTGCATCCAGAACCAGCTCGGCTCGACGTCGCTGTTGCAGCGGCGCATGAGCATCGGGTACGGTAGAGCGGCGAGGATCATCGACCAGTTGGAGCTGGCGGGGATCCTCGGGCCGGCGAATGGCAGCAAGCCGAGGGACGTGCTGGTGGGCCTCGAGGAGCTGGACGAGATTTGTGGGAGAGACTAACGTCATCCGTCATCCGTAACGACGGATGACGGACAACGCGGCGCGCGAAAACGGCACCGGGTGCGCACTTTTGGTTGCGTACTTCGCCGGCCAGGCTGTTAGGTTGCAGCCGTGAAGAGCGGCCTCCGCACCGATCCGAGCGCTTGGACCGACGAGCGCCACAAACAAGGGGTCGCGGGGGAAGCGCAGGCGATCCGGTACCTGCTGTCGCGCGGCTGCCAGGTCGTGGCGCATCGGTTCCGGGTCGGTCACACCGAGATCGACCTGATCGCGCGCCGGGGACGGCTGGTGGTGTTCGTGGAGGTGAAGGCGCGGCGCGGGACGGCGTTCGGCAGCCCGTTCGAGGCGGTCACGGGGCGGAAGCGACGCGAGATCGTGAAGGCGGCGCGGGTGTGGATCGACCGGTACGGGCAGCCGTCGGACGTCTACCGCTTCGACTGCATCGCGATCGTGGACAACAAGTTGGAGCACCTGGCGGACGCGTTCCGGCCGGGATGGCGCTAGCGTAGGCTTCGGTATATATTCGGGCCTTCAACCAGGGAGGCTCGCAACCCATGTCGAGGACACTCATGGCGGCCGAGAAGGAAGTCCCGAGACTCACCGACGAGCGCCGCAAGGCCCTCAACCTCGCCATCACCCAGATCGAGAAGACCTGCGGTAAGGGTGCCATCATGCGGATGGGCGCCGACTCGCCGCAGGTGCGCGTGGAGGCGATCCCGACGGGCGCGATCAACCTCGATGCCGCGATCGGCATCGGCGGCATTCCCCGGGGCCGGGTGAGCGAGATCTTCGGTCCCGAGTCCAGCGGCAAGACGACGCTGGCGCTGCACGTGGTGGCGAACTCGCAGCGCCAGGGCGGGGCCGCCGCCTACATCGACGCCGAGCACGCGCTCGACGTCGAGTACGCGAAGAAGCTCGGGGTGGACGTCGACGACCTGCTGGTCTCCCAGCCGGACACCGGGGAGCAGGGGCTCGAGATCACGGAGATCCTGGTGCGCTCCGGGGCGGTAGACGTGGTGGTGGTGGACTCGGTGGCGGCGCTCGTCCCCAAGGCGGAAATCGAAGGCGAGATGGGCGACTCGCTCCCCGGCCTCCAGGCGCGCCTCATGAGCCAGGCGCTGCGCAAGCTCGCCGGCGCGATCAACCGCTCGCGCACCGCCGTGATCTTCATCAACCAGCTGCGCGAGAAGATCGGGATCATGTTCGGCAATCCCGAAACGACGAGCGGCGGACGGGCGCTCAAGTTCTACGCGTCGGTGCGGCTCGACATGCGGCGCATCGGGCCGGTGAAGGAGCGCGAGGTGGTGATCGGCAACCACGTGCGCGTGAAGGTCGTGAAGAACAAGGTGGCGCCGCCGTTCCGCCAGGCCGAGTTCGACATCATGTTCGACGAAGGGATCAGCCACGAGTCGCTGCTCGTGGACATCGCGGCCGAGGCGGGGATCATCGAGAAGGCGGGCGCGTGGTACGCGTACGGCAAGGAGCGCATCGGGCAGGGCCGGGAGAACGCCAAGCTGTACCTCAAGGATCACGCCGACCTGGCGGCCGAGGTGGAAGCGCGGGTGAAAGAGCATCTCGGCATGAAGGCGCCGGCCGTGGCGGCCGACGAGGAGGCCCCCGCGCCCGAGGAGTGAATGACGCCAGCCCCGGTCCTCACGGGACTCGCCCCCGATCCGCGCCAGCCCGGCTACCTGCTGGTCGACGTCGATCGGGGGCGGTTTGCTTCTCTTCCCGCCGACGCCGTCGAGCCGCTGCGCCTGCTGGTGGGGGCGGAGCTCACCCCGGTGCAGCTCGCCCGGCTGCGGGAGCTGGCCGATGTCGAAGCGGCCCACCGCGCGGCGCTCCGCGCCCTCGGTCGCCGCAGCCACGCCCGGGTCGAGCTGGGTCGCCGCCTCGCCAAGCGGCAGCACCCGCCCCAAGCGGTGGCCGCCGCGCTCGACCGGCTGGCGGCGCTGGGCTTGCTCGACGACCGCCGCTTCGCCGAGCAGTACGCCGCAGTGCGGGCGGCGCGCGGCAAGGGGCCGGCCCGCCTCGTCGCGGACCTGCTGGCCCAGGGCGTCGACCGCAAGGTCGCGGAGGACGCGGTGCGCCGCGCGCTCGAGGACGAGGGGCTGGACCCGGCGCTCGAGGCCCGCGCCGTGGCCGCGAAGCGCGCCCGCCAGCTGCGCGATCTGCCCCCCCCCGTCCGCAAACGCCGGCTGCTCGCGTTCCTGGTGCGGCGCGGGTACGCGGGGGCGGAGGTGAAGGGGCTGGTGGAGGAGCTGTGCGGGGGGAGATCCACCAATTCTTTGGACCCCGCGGCACCGCCGCGGGGTTAACCCGCTCTCGCGCGGGCTAACGACCGAGCGGGTCTTGTATGAACCCCGCGGCATGGCCGCGGGGTCGGTCTACCCACGCGAACCTTCATGAGCAAACCGGGGCATCGGAAGTTCGCGCTGTTCGCCCACGTCACGTGGCATACCCAGCGGCGCCAGCTTAGGATCCGACAAGACGACGTGGAAACGGTCATGCGGGGGATCTGCGCGGTTGCCGCTCGACACGCCGTCCATGTTCTTGCACAGGCCGTCATGGCCGATCACATTCACGTTCTCGTCAGCTTCCGCCCGGACCGGCCGCTGATGCCCTTCATTCGAGATGCGAAGTCAGAATCCGCTCGTGAGGTGAACGCTGCGGGCGGATGCCTGACTTGGGCTCGTGGTTACTACGCTGGCTCCGTGTCCCATAGCCACATACCGGCCGCGCGGATATACATCGCCAACCAGTATCAGCGACACCCTAACGCGGTGCCCGCCGGGGTAGACCAACCCCGGGGCCGTGCCCCGGCGTAAACCGAACACGGCACCGTGGCTGATTCCGCGGCGCTGGGTAAGTCTCGGCTCGCCTTTCAGTTGGCCTGTGGCCCGCACTATATTCCCCCCATGACCGCCGCTGAAATCCGCCGCCAGTTCCTCGAGTTTTTCCAGCGTCGGGGACACACGGAGGTGCCCAGCTCCCCCCTCGTCCCGGCGGATGATCCCACCCTGCTGTTCACCAACGCCGGGATGGTGCAGTTCAAGCGGGTGTTCCAGGGCATCGAGCGGCGCGAGTACACCCGGGCGGTGACCTGCCAGAAATGCGTGCGCGCGGGGGGCAAGCATAACGATCTGGAACAGGTGGGCCACACGGCGCGGCACCACACCTTCTTCGAGATGCTCGGCAACTTCTCCTTCGGGGACTACTTCAAGCAGGAGGCGATCGGCTACGCCTGGGAGTGGGTGACGGGGAAGGACTGGCTCGGCATCGACCCTGTTCGGCTGTACGTGACCGTGTACCACACGGACGACGAAGCGCGGCAGCTGTGGCGGAAGTACGTGCCCGATCAGCGCATCTACGGCCTCGGCGACGCGGACAATTTCTGGCAGATGGGCGACACCGGTCCCTGTGGCCCGTGCTCCGAGATCCTGGTGGACATCAGGGAGCGGGGAGCAGGGAGCGGTACCCTCGGGCTCGACGACTTCCTGAAGCTCAGCGAGGCCGGGAAGCTGCTCGAAATCTGGAATCTCGTCTTCATGCAGTTCGATCAGCAGGCCGACGGGTCCCGCTCCCCGCTCCCCGCTCCCTCGGTGGACACTGGGGCGGGCCTGGAGCGCGTGACGACCGTCATGCAGCACGTCCCCTCGAACTTCGACACCGACCTGTTCACGCCGATCATCGAGCGGGCGGTGGAGGTGGTGGGGAAGAAGTACGATCGGGGCCCGAAGGGGGCGTCCTACCGCGTGCTCGCCGATCACGCCCGCGCCGTGGCGTTCCTGCTGGCCGACGGGGTGTATCCCGCGAACGACGGACGGGGCTACGTGCTGCGGCGCATCCTGCGGCGCGCGGTGCGCCACGCCTGGCTGCTGGGGCGGCGCGAGCCCACGCTGGTGCACCTGGTGCACACCGTCGCGGGCCTGATGGGGAGCGTGTATCCCGAGCTGGCGCACAAACGCGGCCACCTCGAGAGCGTCACGCGCGCGGAAGAGGAGCGGTTCTTCGACACGATCCAGGGCGGGCTCGAGCGGCTGGACGAGCTGAAGGGCGTCCCGGTGATCTCGGGCGCGGACGCGTTCAAGCTGTACGACACGTTCGGCTTCCCGATCGACCTGACGCAGCTGCTCGCCGCCGAGCGCGGGCAGGCCGTGGACGTGGCGGGGTTCGACCGCGAGCTCGGCAAGCAGCGCACCCGGTCGCAGGACGCGCTGGTGCGGTCCAAGAGCGGGGGGAAAGGCGCGCCGGCGGTCCGCGTGCAGCGCAGCGGCGAGTGGCGCACCGTGAAACCCAAGGGCAAGCAGAAGTGGGTCGGGTACGACACGACGCACGCCGAGACCGACGTCCTGAAGTTCCGCCAGGACGGGGAGCGGGTGGAAGTGGTGCTGGAGGAGAATCCGTTCTACGTCGAGCTCGACGTTTCGGACGTCGAGAAAGTGGACGGGCTGAGCGCGGTCGTGGGGCGGTTCGAGGATGCGTTCGAGCCGACCCCCGTCCTGGCCCAGGTGGACGACGTGCGGCGCAAGAACATCGAGCGCAACCACACGGCCACGCACCTGGTGCACGCGGCGCTGCGCAAGCTGCTCGGTCCCCACGTCCGCCAGCAGGGATCGGTGGTCGCGCCCGAGCGGCTGCGCTTCGACTTCGCCCACCACGGCCCCCTGGACGACGCGACGCTGGCGCGGGTCGAGGAAGAGGTGAACGCGCACATCTGGGAGAACCTGCCCGTCACGACGCGCCAGATGAAGTACAAGGACGCAATCGCCGCCGGCGCGATCGCGTTCTTCACCGAGAAGTACGGCGATCGCGTGCGCGTCGTGGACGTGCCCGGCGTGTCGCTCGAGCTGTGCGGCGGGACGCACGTGCCCGCGACGGGCCAGATCGCGCTGTTCCGCTTCACCCACGAGACCGGCGCCGCCGCGGGCGTGCGCCGCATCGAGGCGGTGACGGGACCGGTCGCTTACGAGCTGGTGCGCAAGCTCGAGGAGCAGATGGACGAGGCGGCGGAGGTCCTCAAGACCCAGCCGGAACACCTGGTGCGCCGCGTCGAGCAATTGCTTGAGGAAAACAGGAAGCTCGAGAAGCGAATCGATGAGATGCTTCGCTCCGGCGGGCAACGGGCGACGGGCAACGTAGAACGTATCGGCGACATCGAGCTGCATGTCGGGGACTCCGATCTCGACGACCGCGACCAGATCGGGCTGGTGATGGACGCGTTTCGCGCGAGCCACAAACGCGCGATCTCGGTGCTCTTCACGAACGGGGAGCGTGCCGGGATCCACGTCGCCGTGACCGACGATCTCGTGTCGCAAGGGGTGAAAGCGGGGGAGATCGCCGGGGCGATCGCCGCGGTGGCGGGTGGGAAAGGCGGCGGGCGGCCGCACTTCGCGTCCGCCGGCGCGGGCGATCCCGCCCGCCTGGGCGAGGCGCGCGCGCAGACGCCGGCCATCGTCAAGCGACTGCTCGCCCGATGACACGGGACGCGGTGCTCGCGTGGCTCGAGGCGCGGCGCCCCCGGCCGCCTGATGCGATGGAGGGGCACCTGGAGGCGGCCGTGGCCGACGGCCCGCCGCCCGATCCACGGCTCCCCCTGCCGGATCATCTCGCGCTGGTCGGCGCGCGCCTGCTCGCGCGCGTGACGGCGCGACCCGCGGGCGGGCGCGAGTTGGCGCCCGACCTGCTCGCCGCCGACGCGTTCGTCACCTACGCGTTCGAGGCGCAGGCGGAGGCCGACGTGACCGGGCTGGCGGCGCTCGCCCAGCGCATTACGGGGGGGACGAGGGCCGCGCCGTGAGGGGGTTGCTCGAGCGCGGTCCAGGCCTGCTGGTGCTCGTGGACCCGAGCCGCACGGCGCCGTCGCAGGCGGGCCAGGTGGCGCGGGCGGCGGACGACGCCGGTGTGGCGGGGATCATGATCGGCTCGTCGTTCGACGGCACGCAGGACGCAGGGCTCGTCGCGCGCGCGATCCGCGCGGCCGCGCCCGGCCTGCCGCTGGCGCTGTTCCCGGGCTCCGCGCTCCACCTCACCGACCAGGTGGACCTGGTGCTGTTCTTGTCGCTGATCTCCGGCCGCAATCCCCAATACCTGATCGAGGAGCACGTGCGCGCCGTGCCGTTCCTGACGCGGCATCGCGTGCCGACCCTCTCGACCGGCTACATCCTGATCGACGGCGGCCGCGTGACGAGCGTCGAGGCGGTCAGCCAGACCCGGCCGCTGCCGGCCGACAAGCCCGAGCTGGCGGCGACCCACGCCACGGCGGCCCGGCTGATCGGGATGCAGGCGATCTATCTGGACGCGGGCAGCGGGGCGCCGCGCCCGGTGCCGGTGGACGTGATCCGCGCCTGTCGCGCCGCGATCCCGGGGCTGGCGTTGTTCGTGGGCGGCGGCATCCGGACGCCCGAGCAGGGCGGCGCGGCGCGCGCCGCGGGTGCGGACTTCGTGGTCGTCGGCACGGCGTTGGAGGGGCGCGGCGCGACCGAGCTCGCGGCGGATCTGCAGGCGCTGGTGCGGGCGGTCGCGGCGTGACGCCCGCCGAGCAGGCCCGCGCGGGGCTTGCCGAGCTGGCGGCGCTGGCCGGGCGGGTCGCCGAGCAGCACGCGGAGACGATCGCGGACGTCGCCGAGCGGTACGCTGCGGCACTGCGCGCCGGCGGCACGCTGTTCTTCGCGGGCAACGGCGGCAGCGCCGCCGACGCGCAGCACCTCGCCACCGAGTACGTCGTGCGCTACCAGGCGAACCGCCCCGCGCTGCGCGCCGTGGCGCTCACCACGGACACGTCCCTCCTCACCGCCTGCGCCAACGACATGGGCTTCGACGAAGTGTTCGCGCGCCAGGTCGAGGCCCTCGCTCGTCCGGGCGACGTGCTGTCGCTGCACTCCACGAGCGGCGAGAGCCCGAACCTGATCCGCGCGGCGCAGTCGGGTCAGGCGCGCAACGTGACCGTCGTCGCATTCCTGGGCAAGTCAGGCGGTCAGCTCAAGACGCTCGCCGACGTCGCGCTCGTGGTCCCGTCCGACGACACGGCGAGGATCCAGGAGCTGCATCTCGCCATCGAACATCTGATCTGCGAGATGGTGGAGGAGCGGCTGAAGGGATGAACGCGGAAGTGCCAACGCGGAACGCGGAACAGCAATGGGAGGTCGCTCGCGGCGGCGACGCTCGCCTCTCTGTTCCGCGTTTCGCGTTCCGCGTTCCGCGTTTTGGAGTGGCGTGGTGATCGATCTCTCCGGCAAGCGCGCGTTGGTGACGGGTGGCGGCCGGGGCATCGGTCGCGCGACGGCGCTGCTGCTTGCCCGGGCGGGCTGCGACGTGGCGATCGGCTACCGGAGCCGACGGGACGAGGCGGACGAGACCGTCAAGGCGGTAGAAGGCGGTAGAGGGCGGTCGAGGGCGGTAGCGATTCGGGCCGACTTGGGTGACCCCGCCGCTGCGCAGCGCGCCGTGGACGAAGCCACGGACGCCCTGGGTGGGCTCGACGTGCTCGTCGTGAACCACGGCGTCTGGCCCCCCGACGACGTCCCGGTCGCGGAGATGACCGATGCGCAATGGGACGAGACGCGGCGCGCCAATCTCGACGCGGTGCTGTACGTGTGCCGCGCCGCCATCCCCCGGCTCGGCGACGGCGGCAAGATCGTGCTCGTCTCGTCCACCGCCGGCCAGCGTGGCGAAGCGTACCACGCCGACTACGCCGCCACCAAGGGCGCGATCATCGCGTTCACCAAGTCGCTCGCCGTGGAGCTGGCGCCGCGCCACGTCAACGTGAATTGCGTCGCGCCGGGATGGGTCGACACGGCGATGGCCGACAAACCGTACCAACGGGACAGGGGAAAGGGGAAACGGGACATCGAGGCCACGATCCCGCTGGGGCGCGTCGCCAGCCCCGAGGATATCGCGGGACCGATCGTGTTCCTGTGCTCGCCGCTCGCCCGACACATCACGGGGGCGGTGCTGAACGTGAATGGGGGAAGTGTGTTGTCTGGATGAAGTTTCCCGACCGTCTCCCGATCCCCGACGAAGTGCTCCGTATCGCCAAGCGTTTGGAGGATGCGGGTTACGAGACGTGGTGCGTCGGCGGGGCGATTCGCGACAACCTGCTCGGCCTCGCGAACCACGACTTCGACCTGACCACCGCCGCGCCGCCGGGCGAGGTGCGGCGGCTGTTCAAGCGCACCGTCCCCGTAGGGATCGAGCACGGGACGATCGCGGTGCTCGACGCGCACAGCCGGCCGCACGAAGTCACCACGTTCCGCAAGGACATCCGCACCGACGGCCGGCACGCCGTAGTCGAGTTCGGGGTGTCGTTGATGGACGACCTGGCACGGCGCGACTTCACGATCAACGCGATCGCCTATCACCCGATCACGCACGACTGGCGCGACCCGTTCAAGGGCGCGGCGGACCTCGAGCACAAGCTGGTCCGCTCGGTCGGCGATGCGAACTGGCGGTTTCAAGAGGACTACCTGCGGATCCTGCGCGCGCTGCGCTTCAGCGCGCGGTTCGAGTTCAAGATCCATAAGGACACCCTCGAGGCGGCGCGGGCGAACGCCCAGGGGCTGGCGCAGCTCTCGGCGGAGCGGGTGCGCGACGAGTGGTTCAAGGGCATCCAGACGGCGAAGCGGGTCTCGAAGCTGCTCGCCCTGTGGATGGACGTCGGGGCGGCGAGGATATGGCTGCCGGAACTGGGGACGGGGGACGTGGGACGGGGGACGGGGAAGATCGACAAGCTGCAGCGGGATCCCGTGCTGATCACTGCTTTCCTGGCGAGGGATCCCGCGTCGCTCCTCACCAGGTTGAAGTGCTCGAACAAGGACATCGAGCGGGGACGCGCCATCGGGCAGTGGCGTGATCGCTACCCTGATCCCAGGCACCTGCCTCAGGTACGGAAGTGGCTGTCCGACGTGGGCGAGTATGCGGACGACTTGCTGACCCTTCCCTCGTCCCCCGTCCCCCTTCCCAGGGTCGTCGCGTCCATCCGCGCTGCGAAGGACCCGCTGACGTTGAAGGATCTTGCGGTCACGGGCGACGATCTGCTCGCCGCCGGCGTGCGCCCCGGCCCCGAGGTGGGCGAGACGCTGGCGCGGCTGCTCGCCGAGGTGCTGGAGGACCCGACGCGCAACACCAAGCAGCACCTGCTGTCGCGTGTCTAACGCCCTGGTCTACGCCGTGATCGCGGCGCTGGGCAACGTGGTGGGCGGGCTGGCCGTGACGCGCCGCGCGGCGCGCGAGCTGGTCCTGATCGAGCACTTCGTGGCGTTCGGCGCGGGGTTCATGCTGGCGGTCGCGCTCGTGGAGGTGCTGCCCGAGGCGTTTGCGCGCTCGGGCGCCGCCGCGCCGGCGCTGGTGCTCGCCGGCTACCTGGCGGTGCATCTCACGCAGCACACCCTGACCCCGCACTTCCACTTCGGCGAGGAGACCCACGCCGTGAAGTCGGTCGCGGGCACCTCGGCGCTGGTGGGCCTGCTGCTCCACACCTTCTTCGACGGCGTGGCGATCGCCAGCGCGTTCCTGGTGGGCCCGGCGCTGGGCGTCATGATGTTCATCGCCATCTTCCTGCACAAGCTGCCGGAAGGGGTGACCATCTCCAGCCTTTATCTGGCGGGCGGGCGGTCGGGCGGTCAGGCGATCGGCGCCGCCGCGCTGCTCGGCGTCGCGACGCTGGCCGGCGTGCTGCTCACCGGCTCCGTGGGGTTCCTGGCGCGGCACGGGCTCGCCCTGTCGGCGGGTGTGACGATTTATGTGGCGGCGTCGAACCTGGTGCCCGAGTTCCAGGGGAAGCGAGGGTGGAAGCTGCCGGCGGCGTTCTTCGCGGGAGCGCTGGCGTTCTACGTGACGAAACTGCTGCTCGAGCGCGTGTCGTGACCGTCGCAGGGGCGTACCCCCCTTCCGGCATGGAAGGTAGCCTGACCGGCCGGGGGATGACGTACGTCACGGCCGGGGGAAAGGGCCGCCAGTACGTTGCCCTTTGGGGTCGCCGGACTTGGTTGGGCGACACCCATGGACCGCGCTGCTCAGAGCAAACCCGCCGAAAGGCGGTGACGCAGAGCTAAGGGGACTACGGCGACTGCGGTCGCCATGTCAGCCCGGCCGCCAGCGACTCGAGAAATCCCGAGTTCCTGGCGGCCGTTTCATTTAGGAGTCGTACAGCCGCAGTTCGGCAGAATCGCTCCCTCCTCGAGGGAGGCGACAAAGGCAAACCCGGCGAAAGCCGGGGACGCAAAGCTCCGAGGCTACCGCACGCCGTTTGGTGCCAGGCCGGTCGAGCCGCCGAACCTCACTCCCCAGCCAGGAGGGGATATGCATCCGCGAGTCAGGTGGCTCTTCGTAGCAGGGGCAGGTACGGCGCTCTTGACGGCATGCGAGGCGATCGCACCGCGCACGACCGGACCCGCCACGACCGTCCCGCCCGCGCAGGTCGTCGTCACTCCCGACAGCGTCGCGCTGGACCCCAGCCAGACCCAGCAGTTCAGCACCTTCGGCCGCACGGCGACCGGGGACAGCGTCCCCGTGACGGTCAGCTGGAGTGCGTCGGTTGGGACCATCACATCGAGCGGCTTCTACACCGCTGACACCTCCCTGAGTGACGCGGTCGTGACGGCGTCACTGAGCACCGACCCGCTCAGCGGAACCGCCCACGTCAAGAAGAAGCGGGTGGTGCAGATCGTGGTCACCCCGGCGAGCGTCACCCTGCCGGAAGGCGGCGGGCAGCAGTTTTACGCCTACGGCCGCAACAACATCGGGGACAGTGTCTCCGTGAGCGTCACCTATGCGGCCACGGGCGGAATAATCACGTTGAGTGGCTTCTACACTGCCGGGAAGGCTCCCGGCAATTTCCGCGTAACGGCCAAGCAGACCGGGAGCTCCCTGGCGGACTCGAGCGCGGTCTCGGTGATCCCGGTCCCGGTGGCGGCGGTGTCCGTGAGTCCCGCCTCGGTCAGCCTCTCCGTGGGCGGGACCACGCAGCTCATCGCGACACCACGAGACTCTGCGGGGAACCCGCTGACGGGCCGCACGGTGTCGTGGTCGAGCAGCAACGGCGCCGTAGCAAGCGTGAATGCGAGTGGGGTAGTGTCGGGCGTGGCTGCGGGCTCAGCGACCATTACGGCTACGTCCGAGGGCCAGAGCGGCACATCGGCGATCACGGTCACAGTGGCGACCGTGCCGGTGGCCTCGGTCACGGTGACGCCGAGTTCCGCGACGATTCTGGTCGGCGCGACGGTCCAGCTGACCGCGACGCCGAAGGACTCGGCCGGCAACCCGCTGAGCGGCACGACCGTGACGTGGGCGAGCAGCGGCACGGCGGTGGCGACCGTGAGCGCGAGCGGGCTCGTCACGGGCAAGACCGCCGGCTCCGCCACCATGACCGCGACGGCCGGCGGGAAGAGCGGCACCGCGGCGGTCACGGTCGCGCCGGTGCCAGTGGCTTCGGTAATGGTGACGCCGAGTTCCGCGACAATTCTGGTCGGCGCGACGGTCCAGGTGACCGCGACGCCGAAGGACTCGGCCGGCAACCCGCTGAGCGGCGCGACCGTGACGTGGGCGAGCAGCGGCACGGCGGTGGCGACCGTGAGCGCGAGCGGGCTCGTCACGGGCAAGACCGCCGGCTCCGCCACCATCACCGCGACGGCCGGCGGGAAGAGCGGCACCGCGGCGGTCACCGTCGCGCCGGTGCCGGTGGCCTCGGTCACGGTGGCGCCGAGTTCCGCGACGATTCTGGTTGGCGCGACGGTCCAGTTGACCGCGACGCCGAAGGACTCGGCCGGCAACCTGCTGAGCGGTCGCACGGTAACGTGGTCCACCAGCGTTCCAGCGGTGGCGACGGTGAGCAGCAGCGGTGTGGTAACGGGCGTTGCGACGGGTTCGGCGGCGATCACTGCCACGAGCGAGGGGAAGAACGGAACGTCGGCCATCACCGTCGTTACTCCGCCTCCCGTCACGTCATGCACGCCGACCTACGGCAGCTTCGGGGTCGGCACGTGGCCGCCGGCCTGTTATCGCCCGTACGACAGCACTGCGTGGATCAATCGCCCGTTGCCGGTCAGCCCGCAAATCGATCCCAACTCGGCCGCGATTGTGGCGCAGCTCAATTCCCACGGCTCGCCCGAAGACAAGCCGGCCGGCGCCCTCCATGACTATGACCACCCGATCTACTGGTCGAAAGCCAGTGACCCTGTCTACACGATCAGCGGGTGTGGTGGCGGCGGCTATAGCACGGTCCTCAACGGAATACAGATCCACGCCCTCACCAGCATGCTCCCCGGCGGCGGCTCGGATGGCCACGTCGCTATCATGGACCAGGCCAGCAACATAGAATACGACTTCTGGCAGGCCACGATCGACAACAACGCCCGGACCATCGGCGGCACTGCCTGCGGTAGACTCTCTATTTTCGGCGACGGGCGCGTCAAGGGCCAGACCGTCAACGGTCCGGATGGCGACGGCGCCAATGCCGCCATCACCGGCCTGTACGCCGGGCAGATTCGCGGCGCGGAGATCGCGGGGGGCAAGATCCAACACGGCGTCGCCGTGGCCGTCACCTGCACCAACGGCACCTTTGTCTATCCCGCCACCGGCAAGGCCCTCACCTGTGGGAACGCCAACGAGCCGGCAGACGGACAGTTCTTCCAGCTCACCTACTCCGACGCCGAAATCGACGCGCTCCCGGTCGCCGCCTGGAAGAAGACCGTCCTCCACGCCATGCACCAGTACGGCTTTTACGTCGATGACACCGGCGCCGGCTCGGATCGGGACGAACATCGCCTGGTCGCGCATCCAGGTCATCAAGCCCTGTGTCGTCCAAGGGACCTGCTGAGGCAGCAGCGATCGTCCAGGGTAGTAATGCATCCCGGTCGCGGAAGGCTCCGCGGCCGGGATGCTGGCGTATTGACAGCACGCTTCTCGGAACGAGTTTTCTCGGTTCGGGACGCCATTTTCGGGAGGTCTGATGCGGTCCGCCACCCTGCTCTTTTCCTTGACGCAGCTGCTCGGCTGTCTGCTGGGCGGTGGCGCCTGCGCGAAGGGCGTGACGGACGCCTACGGCACGTTCGGGGTGGGCAATTGGCCGCCGGCCAGCTATCGCGTGTATGCGGGCACCGCGTGGATCAATCGGTCGCTGCCGGCCAACCCGCAAACCGATCCCAACTCAGCGGCGATCGTGGCCCAGCTCAATTCGCACGGCTCGCCGGAAGACAAACCGGCCGGCGCCCTCAACGATTACGACCATCCGATCTACTGGTCCAAGGCCAGCGACCCCATCTACACCCTGAGCGGGTGTGGCTATAGCGGGGCCTTGAACGGGATCACGATCCATGCCCTCAAAGGCATGGTCCCCGGCGGCGGCTCGGACGCCCACTTGGCCGTCATGGACCAGGCCAGCAACGTGGAATACGACTTCTGGGAAGCCACGATCGACGACAACGCCCGGACCCTCGGCGGCACTGCCTGCGGTAGACTCTCTATTTTCGGCGATGGCCGGGTCAACGGCCAGACCGTCAACGGCCCGGATGGCGACGGCGCCAATGCCGCCATCACCGGCCTGTACGCCGGGCAGATCCGCGGCGCGGAGATCGCGGCGGGCAAGATCCAACACGGCGTCGCCGTGGCCGTCACCTGCACCAACGGCACCTTCGTCTATCCCGCCACCGGTCTCGCACTCCCCTGTAGCAACCTCACCAATGAACCGGCAGACGGACAGTTCTTCCAGCTCACCTACTCCGACGCCGAAATCGACGCGCTCCCGGTCGCCGCCTGGAAGAAGACCGTCCTCCACGCCATGCACCAGTACGGCTTTTACGTCGATGACACCGGCGCCGGCTCGGGCATCCAGGTCGTCAAGCCTTGTGTCATCCAAGGCACCTGCTAAGGCAGCAACAGGTCCTCGAGGGTAGCGACGCACAGCCAGGCCATTACCGTCCCAGGTGGTAATAGAACGCGTAGAACGGGATCGTGGGGGCGACGGCGATCGTGTCGATGCGCTCGATCCGCTCTGGCGGAAGCAGATTGCCGAAGCCCTCACGCGCGTGGCTCGCGTAGAGGAGCCCCGGGTAGCCGTTGTCGAGCGCCTGCCGGGCCGTGTGCGCGAGACCGTCGCTGCCCTCGGAGTACGGTGCCGCCCTCAGCGTCGGGTAGTAGTAGTGCAGCGCGGGCAGGTATGCAATTGGGACGAGGACGCGCCCTGTGTCCGTGTCGCGTGCGCTGAAGTAGCGGACCAGAGTGGCGACTGCGTTCGGCCGCTCCCGCCCCCGGTCCGCAGGCACCGTAGAGAAGCCCTTCGCCATGATGAGCCCACTAAGCCCGGCGACGGCAAGGAGGCGCGGTACGACCGGCCGCCCGCCCAGCAGCTGCTCGACGGCAACGCCGCAGAGTACGTAGAGCGGCGGCAGCATCGAGGATATGTAGGTTGGGAGGGGAGAAGTGTTGCGGACGGTGGTAAGCAGCACCAGGCCGACGTAGCACACCAGAGGCCAATATCGCCGGTCCGCGCCAAGGCGGACGAGGTAAAACCCGACACCGAACAGGATCAGAAGATACTCGAGGGGGGAATCCGCGAACCTCGCGGCCCAGACGTGGATCGCACCTGCGTCGCCGTATTCACCGCCGCGAACGATCGTGATGTACCCGAAAACCAGGCAGTTCCTAACGAGGGTGAGCTTGAGGAGTCCGCCGGGCCAAAGTACGAAGACCGTCGCGAGCGCGGTGGCGGTCAATCGCCCGAGCATCCGCCAGGTACCGTTCGTGTCGGCGGCCCCCGACTCCCTGCGTTGAAGAAAACAAAGGGTCAGGACCGCGCTAGCCACCAACAGGGCGGCGTATTCGATTGCCAGGAGCGCGAAGCCGAGCGCAACTCCCAGAACGGCCAGTCGCGTGTTATCCGGTTGTCGGGTCCACCGTATCATCGCATAGAGTGCGGCCAGCGCGGCCGGAACGTAGATGGCGTGCGGCGTAATCTGTGCGGCCGTACGCCCACCGGCCGATCCGAGGAGCGTCATGAGCGCCGCAATGAGTCCGGCGACGCCGCTGTGCGCGTGGGAGAGCTCTTGCGCGAGGAGCGCCGCGAGCGCGGCCGTTACGGCAAGCAGCAAGTACGAGGCCCACCGCAGCGCGGCCTCGTTTGTCGCGCCGAGCCCCCTTGCGAGGATCATCCAGTAGAAGTACAGCGGGCCGTGGTAATGGCGCTGGAAGCTGATGTCGCCGCTCTGGCGTATGAAGGCTGAGAGCGTGCTCCGCTGCTGGGATGTGAACCCGAATGCGAGGCCCTTCTCGACGAACGTCCCAATGCCGATCACCCCGGCGTCCACATAGTTGGGGACGAACCCGCGCCGCGCGGCCGACATATAGTCCGCCTCATCGTATCCGAAGGGCACGGGAGATACGTACCCTCTCCCCAGCGCGACGAAAATCCCGATGAGGAGGAACAACACGAGATAGCGGATCCACGGGTGAGGAAACGCGGACACGACACTAGCCTCGTGCCACAGCGGGCGCGGATGCGTCCTGCAGCCGGAACCCGCGGATGCCCACGTTCCGCTGGTACGAGTCGGCGACGCCTTTGGGCCGCGGCTCGTCCCGCAGCAGCTCCAGCCGGCCGTACCGCTCCGCGACGAACCATCCGGCGACTTCTTCGTACGTGTGCCGGTGCGCGAAGGGCGGAGTGAGACGGTCCCGCGCGGCGTGGAGCGCCTCGTTCCATGTGTACCGCGCGGTGTATTGACGCCCGAGCTTCCACCGCCGGTAAACGTTCTGGTACAACATGTACAACGGCGCGGTCGGCAAGAGGGCCGCCGTCTGCACCGCCGCCGGCAGGCGCGACAACACCGGCCGCACGGCTCGCTCCACCAGCATCAAGGCGCGTCGCAACGGCGTGCGTCGCTCCTGCTCGTGCGAATAGACCCAGACGTATAGCATCCCGGTCGCCGGTTTCGGCAAGCGGCAGATCTCGCTGAACGCGGCGCGCGTCGAGTAGGTGTGATGCAGGACGCCGTGACTGTACACCGTGTCGAAGGTACTGGCCCGGAACGGCAGCGCGAACACGGATGCTTGGACGATGTGCAAACGGGGGTTCGCGCCGAAATAATGCCGGGCCTGATCGACCGCGTAGGAAAGATCCATGCCGACGAGCTCGCAGTCTTCGGCGCGAGACAGCGCATCGGCCGTCCCCCCAATCCCGATCCCCACCTCCAGCACGAGGTGGCGTGTCAGGTCGTGCTCGGCCAGTCCCAGCTCGAACCGCTTGACCTGCAGCATCGTCTCGGGAGTCGTATCCCAGTAGCTGGACCCGTTCCACTTGTAGCCCGTCCACTCGGTCGAGAAGTTGTGCAACACCCCGGCTTCTCCCGGGGGCGGACTGCCCGCAGGCAGACTGAGCCCCCGCAGCTGCTCGCTGATCCACGCCGCTTGTTGGTCCGCGTGCGCGCGCGCCACCTCGGTGCGGTAGGTGAGCATCCGGGGAATGCCATTGTGGATAGGGTAGTAGACGCGGCACGGCGGACAGACCAGGGCGCCCGTGACCACGTCGATATCGATGTCGTCCGCGCGGTCGATCGGCGTGGTCGCCTCGAGCACGGCGCGGTCGGCGGGCGCCACGGGGAGGCGCTCCGACACGGCGGCGTGCAACTCCAGGCCGCCGTGACAGAGCGGGCAGGCCAGCCATCGGAGTAGGCGTGTACGCATGACAGCTCCTCTCGGCAGACGGTCTCACTGCACGTCGAACACGCGCATCCACATCTCCAGGGCCAGCACCCGGAACAGGCCGAGGTACGACTCCTCGTTCGCCTGCGCGGTGTGCGGCGAGCGGTACCAGCGCCGCAGCGCGGCGGCGTCCACGTACTTATCGCAGCGCAAGGTGTCCTCGATCAGCTCCGTCACCTGCGGCCGCAACTCCCCCGCCAGCCAGCGTCGGTCGGGCGCGGCGAAGCCGAGCTTGGTCGTGCGCCGCCGCACGACGTCGGGGACCACGCCCCGCATCGCCTCGCGGACCGCGAACTTGCTCCAGCCGTTGTGGACCTTGAGGTGGTCCGGCAGCGACACGCCGTATTCCACGAGCGGGTGGTCGAGCAGCGGCACGCGCGCCTCGAGGGAGAAAGCCATGGAGGAGCGGTCTTCCATGCGGAGGAGCAGCGGGAGGGTATCGACCAGGATGTCGTCCACCTGGATGCGCTGCATCACGCTGATCGGGGACGCTGCTGGCCGGGCGCTCGCGGCGTATCGCCACCAGCGCGTCGCGGGCGTGCTCTCCCCGGCCAGCGCGCGATCCCAATCCGCTCGCAGGACCCCGTGCAGCAGGGAGTCGACGCCGAGCAGACGGCGAGCCCGGTTGGGCAGGTAGCGATATCCGCGGCGGATGTCCAGGACGGAGCGGTCGCCCTGGCCGAGCATCGCCGCGATTTCGCGCGCCAGGCGCACCAGCCGGCCCGAGCGCAGCAGCGAGGCGAGATAGGCGTAGCGGAACTTGGCGTAGCCGCCGAAGACCTCGTCTCCGCCTTGCCCGTCCAGCAGCACCTTGACGCCCGCCGCCTTGGCCGTCCGCATCACGCACCACTGGGCGTAGTAGCTCAGCGAAGCGAACGGCATGTCCTGGTGCCAGGCCATGCGCGGGAACGTCTCCCAGAAGTCCTGGGCCGACGGAAACACGAGGTGGGGCTCGGCGCCCACGGCTCGTGCCACGGCCCCGGCATACTCTCGCTCGTCGAGCTCCGGATACGCCCAGCATGACGTGAACGTCAAGAACCGGTCCCCGAGGGCCGTCGCAGCGTCGGGCTGCTCCCGCCAGATCTTGCCGATCAGAGACACGACCGTGGAGGAGTCGATCCCCCCGCTCAGGCAACTGCCGGCGGGGACGTCGCTGATGAGGTGGGAGCGCACCGTGCTTTGGAGCAGCGCTCCCAGCCCGTCGAGCCGCTCCCGGTCGGGTATGCCGTTGGTTCCGCGGGGCATGAGTTGCCAGTACGGCCGGACGTCGATTCGGCCCCCGGCAGGATCCACCGTGAGGCAGTGGCCCGGGGGAAGTGCCTTCACAGCCCGCAAGAGCGTGCGCTCACGGTAGTCGCAGCTGGCGTGGAGCAGAAACCCGATCACCGCGTCGTCGTCGAGCGCGCGATCGAGCTCGGGGCAGGCAAGCAACGCCTTCATCTCCGACGCGAACGCGAACACGCCCGATGGCGTGGCATAGTAGAAGGGCTTGATGCCCAGCCGATCCCGAGCACAGAACAGCCGGCCTCGCACGCCGTCCCAGACGGCGAACGCGTACATCCCCTGCAGGCGCTCGAGGCAATCCTCACCCCACTCGCGGTACGCCTGCAGCAGCACCTCGGTATCGGTGCGCGTCGCGAAGGTGTGGCCGCGCGCCTCGAGCTCGGCGCGCAGCTCACGGTGATTGTAGATCTCGCCGTTGAACACGAGCCAGCAGCGCGAATCGCCGGCCGACATCGGTTGCAGGCCGCGGTCTGAGAGGTCGAGGATCGCGAGGCGGCGGTGGCCGAGCGCCACCCGCACCGGAACGCGGGCGTCCCAGTGGCGTGTGTGCGGCACGCGGGCATGGCGGAAGCCCCCGGACTCGACCCATCCCAGGAGGAATCCTTCGCCATCCGGGCCCCGGTGCGCCTGCAGGTCGTTCATCCGCTGCAGCACGGCAACGTCCACGAGGGTGCCGTTCAATCCGATGAGACCCACGATGCCGCACATCTGCCTTAGACCCTCGAGCCTCGCTCAGCCGTCTGTCTCATTGGGCCCCCCGGCCGTGGCGGCGCGCTTCTCGAGGCGGGACCGAGCGAGTCGGGCGACGCGGCCCCGCACCGATCGCTGCCACCGGTGGCTCGTCTCGGCCCAATCGCGCAGCTGAGTGAGCCAGGGATACCGACTCCGGACCCAGCGGTCCTTGGTCTCATCGGGTGCGGCGCCGAATTTCGTCTTGAACGCCCCGAGGCCCATCAGGTCGAAGGTTTCGCAGCCGGCCTGCATCGCTTTCTGCATGACGGTCCAGGTCATTATTTCGGTCGGGCGATACCAGCGATACTGTGTGCGGTGCGCCCACGTCCAGAGGAGGAGTTCTCGTCCGTCCACCGTGAACATCCCCGTCGCGATGTTGACCCGCTCGCCGCTCAAGTACACCGACACGGCCAGTAGCTTTCCCACGGCGTGCATGTGTCGAAAACATTCCAGCACGCGCCTCCGAGTGAAGGTGATCGTGTTCCCACCTCGGACGTAGACCTCCTTGAGCTGCTCGTAGTGCTCGTCGACGAAGGCTTGATCCTGCTCGAACTCCACGACAAGCCCGAGCTTGGCAGCCCGGCGGATGTTCCGTCTGGCGTTCTCCTTCAGCGCGTGCAGCGCTCGCTGCTGCTCGCCCGGATAGAGCGGTGCGCGGTACGTGGGCACCATTTCGCCCCGGAAGCCGAGGGCGTGCATGGCGTCGCGATCGAGGACGCGGCTCACGATCTCGACGTGGTGGACTCCGTAACGTGTCTCCAGGAAAGGCACCAGGGCGGTGGCCACGTCGCCGGTCGAGAGGGCAGCCGGGTCGAACACCGGCCCCATGCTCACGGTCTCCCACCCTGGGAGGGGCGATCCGTACAGTCGCAGCGGCCCGAGCGTCGCCAGCAGGCCCGGCAGGCAGCCGGCGATGCGCCCATCCTTCTCGAACACGAGGTACAAGGGCCGGCCGTACGCCGACGCTTCCAGCGAGCGGATCCACGCCTGGGTATGGGTGATGCGGTGACCGGCGAACCGGGTCACCATGTCGTCCCAGCCCAGCACCTCCTGGGGTGAGGCTTCCCGCAGCGTCAGCACGCTCGGCGCCTCGCCGCAGTCGTGGCCGGGGGCCCGCCGGGCTCGGGGCTGATCCAGTCCCGGGTCGTACGCGCTACGTGCCACCGATACACCGGCGATAGGGCCCGCCGGGCGAGCGCCTTGACCTCCTGCACCGCGCGCGCGCGGACCCAGCCGTGAAACTGCGCCAGCTGCTGTACCCGCCTCGGCGACGTCCCCACTTTCGGCGCGAACCGGCCCAACACCCAGCACCCGTCTGCGCGCCACGGGCGCAGCCACGAGTCCGACGTAAACAGGTAGCGCAGACCGACCGCGGCCGCCGCCTGCAAGACGGCGCGAGAGCTATCGCCGCCCGGGACGGCGGCTGACGCGCACGGCTCGCCCAGGAGCGCGGCGAGCACGTCACAGCTCACTCGCCACTCCTCCGCCATCTGATCTGCAGGCTGCTCCCGGAAGATGTCCGGGTGGGTATGCGAGTGGCTGCCGAGCATGTGTCCGCAGCTTCTGAGGTATCGAATCTCGCCGGCGTCGAGGAACGTCCGGGTGCCGATTCTGCTCGTGATGATGAAAAAGTGACCGCGCCAGCCGCGCTGGCAGAGCTGCTCGCCGGCGTACAGTGCGCTCTTGCCGCCGTCGTCGAAGGTCAAGAGCAGATGCCGGCCGGGTCGGGTCCAGTCGATCGCGTCCACCAGCGTCGGCGCGCACGGGCCGGCTGCGAAGCCGTCGAGGTGCTCTCGGAAGGCTCGACAGGTGAGCTTGTAAGGCAGCGCTGCCGGCCGCTGGAAGCCGGACGTGGTCCGATCGTCGGCGACGTCATGGTATGCGAAACTGGCGATTGTGAGCCCCACGTTCATTCGCGCATCCTCGTCTGCGCCGCTCACCGCGAGAGCGGCAGTGCAGCGCCCTTCCGAGCCCAGTGCGCCGCCGGCCTCCAGAGGGCGCCGAGCCCAACCAAGAATCCGAGTCCATAGCTGAAATGGACCGTGGGGAACACCGCGGCGAGCACCAGCGCGCACCGGAGGCCGTGCCGGCGGATGGCACGTGCCGCAGCGCCGATGACGACGGCGCCGTACGTCACGGCAACGGCCGTCAGCAGCGCCGCGGCGGCTGGCGCCGAGAAGCTGAGCGCAGCGGCCGTCACCAAGCTGACGATGAACAGGGGGGGGACGAGCTGCCGCAGCGTGACGATCCGGCCTGCCTTCCGCGCGACCAGCGGCTTGAAGTAACCGTACTGGTAGAACATGCGGGCGACCTGTCGGAGCGACCCTCTCGTGTAGTAGCCGATGGCGACGGTCGCCAGCAGGAGGATCCGTCCGCCGTGCTTGAGCAGGCGAAAGTTGAACTCGTCGTCCTGGTTGCGCGCGAGCTGCTCGTCGAACATCCCGATCCGCTCGAATATCTCCCTGCGGTAGCACCCGAATGGCACTGTGTCGACCCAGCGGCGCTCGACGGCGCCGATGCGAAAATGGGAGTTCCCGACGCCCAGCGGATGCGACAGGCCGAGCGCGATTGCACGCGCCGTGGCGCTGTCGTCGGCCGGCCGCGGGACGAAGACGCCGCCGACGTTGTCGGCGCCGGTCTCCTGGAGCTCGGTCACGAGACGGGTGACGTACTCCGGCGGATAGGTGGCATGCGCGTCCATTCGCACGATGACGCCGCCCCGGGCGGCACGGACCCCCGTGTTCAGGGCGGTCGGAGTGATCTGCGCCGGGTTGTCGAGCAGCCGGATGAGCGGATGGCGGGCCGCGTACCGCGCGACGATCTGGCGCGTGCCGTCGTCGCTTCGCCCGTCCACCACCAGCACTTCGAGGCGCTCCAGCGGGAAGCGCGTCGCCAGGATCGAATCCAGACACTGCGCGATGTAGCGTGCCTCGTTGCGACACGGGACGATGATCGACACCTCGGGACGCCCGTCCGCGCCCGGCGATCGGCGGACGGCCGGCGCGCAGGTGGGGCGCGATGTGACGCAGCCGCCGCGCGGGGCGTGCCGTGGCGGCAGTACGGCGAGCGCCTGGTCTGCGACGCCCTGGAGGTAGCCGAAACCGTAGCTGAAGTGGACGAGGGGAGGGACCGCGAGGAACGCGAGGCCGCAGCGCGGATCTTCCCCACGCGCGACGAGCACTGCACAGCCCAGCACGAGCGCGGCGTACGTGCCGAGCAGGGTGAGAAACGTGATCCCTGCGGGAGCCCACCAGATCCCCGCGAGCCCCGTGCCCAGGAGGCTCAGGATGTAGAGCGGGGGCACCAGCTGCCGTGCGGTCATTACCCAGCCGACCTTCCGCGCGACCAGCGGCTTGTAGTAGCCGTACTGGTAGAACTGACGGGCTACGTCGCCCAGGGTGGCTCGCGCGTAGTACCGGCACCGCACCGTGGGGAGGAGCAAGATCCGCCCTCCGTGGCGGCGCAGGCGGAAGTTGAATTCGTCGTCCTGGTTGCGCACGAGTTCCTCGTCGAACATCCCGAGCCGCTCGAATACCTCCCTGCGGTAGCACCCGAACGGCACCGTGTCCACCCACCGCCGTTTCCCCGTGCCGATCCGGAAATACGCGTTGCCCACGCCGAGCGGGTGCGAGAGGGTGACGGCGATGGCGCGCGCGGTAGCCGTGTCCGCGCCCGGCTGCGTCAGCACCACGCCACCGACGTTGTCCGCTCCGCTCGATTGCAGTTCGGCCACGAGGGTGGGGATGTAGTCGGGCGGGTAGGTGACGTGCGCGTCCATTCGGAGGACGACCTCGCCGGTCGCGGCCCGGATGGCCGCGTTGAGGCCGGTGGGAACGATGTGCGCGGGGTTGTCGAGCAACCGGATGAACGGCACCCGGGCGGCATACGCGGCGACGATCTCGCGGGTGCCGTCCTCGCTCATGCCGTCCACCACCAACACCTCCAGCCGATCGGCCGGGTAGCCGGTCGCCAGGATGGACTCCAGACACGCCCCGATGAAGCGCTCCTCGTCGCGGCAGGGGACGACGACCGAGACGAACGGGAGGCCGCTGGGCGCGGTCATGAACGGCAAGGGGCGCCGCTGGCGGCCCCGGACGCGCGGCTCTCGCTCGCCAGCGCGAAGGCGAGAACGAACCAGAGCGGCTTGTGCGCGAGCAGATCGAGGCTCATGCCGGCGATCACGAACAGCGCCAGGAGCGCCACGGGTAAGATCCCATAGGGGCCCCGCCGCCCCCGCCAGGCGGCGCGCAGACACAACCCGAGGGCCACCAGGAACGGCAGCGCTCCAACCAGCCCCGTTGCCGTCAACAGCTCGAGGAACAGATTATGCGCCGAGCGGGACGTGCGGTCCATGAAGGGAGCCCGCTTGGCGAGCTCGTACTCATTATTCGTCGGCCCCCACCCGGCGAGTGGTTTTTCAAGGAACATGTCCCAGAGGGCGGGGAACATCTTCTCGCGGCCCGCCATCGTGCCTTCCGCCACCGTCGCCTCGAAGCGGTTCCGCATGACTTCGGTCTGCATGACCCCCGCAACGAGAGCCCCGACGGCGAGCACCACCCCCAACACATGTTTGAACCGCGACTTCAAGGTCGGTGTGTAGCTGAACACGAAGGCGAGCAACGCCACGGCGAGCGCGACCAGGCCGCCGCGAGAGCCCGTGTCGAGGACGGCGATGCCCAGCAGGGCCGCCAGGGGCCACGCGAGCAACCGGGGCCGGAGGGCGCTCCGGGACGGGCCGTGCGTCAGCCCGATCAGTGCAATCAGTCCCGCCGCAAGCAGCGTCGCGCTGAAGTTGGGGTCTTGTCCGAACGCCGTGACCCGTTCGCCTCCCGTCCACCTTTCTTCGAGGGCCGTGCGTCCAACGCCGAACAGCGGCAGGGCCCCCCGGACCAGGCAGCCGATCACGAACGACCACAGCACCCGCCCGGCAATGTGCTCGTCGCACATCAGGTTGAAGCCCGCCCAGAACACCAGGATGGCTTGGACGAGAAAGAGGAAGAACTGCGCCATCTCCGTCGTGTCGCTCCAACCATGCCAGAGGGCCGACACGGCGAAGACGTACAGGTATCCGAGGAACCACAGCAGTGCCTGGGGGATGCGCTGGAAGCACGCTTTCGGTTCCAGAACGGTAGTTGCGATGAAGAGCGCGGCCACGATCGTGGGCAGTTGCCAACGAAATGACCAACGCGGCAGCTCGAAGAGGAATGAGACCGCCATGAGGCAGCACATCCAGACGACGACGGGGTTGATGCGGGCGGAGGCACGCCGCGGCGCCGCACAAGGCGCCGCTCGCGTGCCCGCACTGCGCGGCCTGTCGAATGCTGGCGCGGGTGCGGTGCCTGCCAGGCGGCTACTCACGGGCTGCACGTCCCAGTGCCGCGCACCGGTGGAGCACGGAGCGGCGTGCATCGGCCGAGAGACCGGCCAGCAGCGTGACGCCGAGCGCGAGCCCGAAGCTGAGCGCGACGGCTGCGAGCCACGCGAGCCAGCCGCGGGCGAGCACCCGCTCGCCCCAATAGGCGGTGGCCGAGAACAACGAGACCGTGACTGCCAGCGGGCGCATGATTCGGTTCAGCGGCAAGGTGCGCGGCCGGCGCAGCGCGGACGCGACCAGCAGCGGGTAGGCGATGGCCTGCGTGGAGCGCCCCGCCAGGATCCCGAGACACACGCCCACGATGCCCAGGGACGGCGTGAGCGCGAGTCCCGCGGTGATCGTCGTCGTCGCGGCCACCACCGCCACGACGACGCGCGGCCGCGGCCGCAGTGTCGCGTCGATGATCTCCTGGTGGCTGCGGATCACCGCCAGCTGAGCCGCGATGCACACGATGAGCAGATTTGGCCACACGCCGGCGTAATGCTGCCCGCCGACCCAGAGCGACAGAAACGAGCGATTCCACAGGAGGATCGTGGCGCCGACGGCGGTAACGAACAGCCACGTCAGCGTCATGATTTCGGACCGGATCTGCGACGCCCGCTCGTACTGCTGCTGGCCGATCACACCCCCGAGTCCGGGCATCGCAGCGTCCACCGTGAAATTGAAGACGCCCAGCGCCATGCGCGCCGCCGCGCCCGTGAGGACGTACGTCGCCACCACGGCCGGCGACAGGACCATTCCCAGGATGAGCACGTCGCTCGAAAACAGCAGGTGGCTCAGCATGCTTCCGCCGGTCAACCACGCGCTCATGGACACCAGCGACCGGACCTCCGGCATCGTGGGCCGGGTTACACCGAAGGCGGGAACATACTTCCTGACTAGGATCCAAAAGCACAGCCCCGTCAGAGCGGCGAGCACGATTTGCGCCCCGCCCAGGCCCCGCAATCCCCAGCCGGTGCGGATCGCTCCCGCGAGGAGCAGGGCACCCACGACGCTCAGCCCCGCCTGCCATCCCATGCGCTTGTAACCGAGGTTCATGCCGCGTAACACCGATTCGGGGATCGCCCCGAGGGTTCCGGCCAGGAAGCTGAGCACGAGCAGCGCGCAGGTCACGCGAATCGTCGAGTACAGCTCCGGGCCGACTTTCGTGATGAGCGGCGCGAGCCAGACCAGGATCGTCCCGGCCAGCGCGACCACGGGGAGGAACAACAGCCACACCGCGAGCGCGGCGCCCACGTACCGACGCTTGGCGCGGGCGTCGTCGCGTGCCTGCTGGTTGGCGATCACCAGCCGCAGCGCGTCCGTCGGCCGCCCGTCGGCGGCGGTCATGTAGCCGACCGACTGTCTCAACATCTCCCACACACCGAACAGCGAGGCTCCCAGCCCGCTGACCAGGATGGGGGTCACGACCAGGTTGGCGACCAGCTGGGCCCCATAGTTGAAGAGGGACGCGATGGCGTTGAGCGCGGCCGTCCTCGTGAGGGACCCGCTCGGCGAACGCAGTGGCGCGGAGGCAGCGTCGGCGCCCATGGCGGGCTGCCGTTCGAACACCGCGAGCAGCCGGTCTGCGATCTGGGCGGTCGCTTGCTGGTCTGTATGGAAGGAAAGCACCGTCAGCCCATCCTGACCCTGCAGGTCGGAGAGCACGCGAGCATAGGCGACTCGATGACGCTCCAGGTACTCGGCGATCTCCGCGTCCGACTTGTCCTTGACCGGGTGGCTGTGCGAGCGGGCCCGAATCCGCTGCGCGAGGACGGGATTCGGCGCGTCGAGGAACACCACCATATCCACTGCTCGTGCCCATCGCGTCACCGCCTTGGGCCACCAGGACGCCAAGCCGCCATTGGTGGCAGCGTGATGGGCGTCGGCGCACAGCCAGCTCAGCGCGAACACGGGCCCCTCGTCGAACACCACGGCCCGACAGCCCGTGAATCGCAGCAGCTGCAGCTGATGGTACAGGGCCCGCAGCTTGATCACGAACTTGCCCTCCTCCCAGACGAAGGATCGGGCCGCTCGGAACAGACCGAGTATCGTCGTGAGCCGCTGCACGGCCCCCAGGAACAACAGCGGCCTGGGCAGTGTCCAGACGCCGAGGTCCACCCGGATCGAGCGGTCGCGGCCGGCGAGGCAGCGGAGGAGCGTGCTCTTGCCTGCACCTGCGGGACCCAGCAGTTCCACGACAAAGGGTCGCTGCTTCACGGCTCTCGCGACGCGCTCGGTTGCGGCGGAGCGTGCTGGCTCATGCGACGGATCCGACGGAGATGCGCGATGGCGCGGGCCGGGCCGCCGCCGGCAGCGGGAACCTGGGTGGGGTCTTGCGCCGCTCGCGCTGGTCCGTCTCCGGCGCGCACACCGGCGGCGGTGCGGCCGCCATGATCGCGGTCAGCTCGGCGAGATGCGCGGCGCACCACGCCACCGTGCGGCGGACTCCCTCGTCGAGGTCCACTTTCGGCTCGAAGCCGAGCACCCGGCGCGCCTTCTCCATGTAGGGGACACGGATGTCGATGTCCGCGTAATCGGTCTGCACGAATCGGATGGTGGACGACGAGCCGGTGATGCTCACCACGCGCCTCGCGAGATCGTAGATCGTGAGGGTGTTGCGCGGGTTGCCGAGGTTGAAGTCCTCGCCGGCGGCCGCGGGGCGCACCAGAGCTGCGAGGACACCGTCCACGAAGTCGTCGATGTAGCACCACGAGCGGATCTGATCGCCGGCGCCGTGCACGATGAGATCCTCGTTCCGCAGAGCGCCCAGCACGAACCGCAGCACGGCGTGGTCCCCGATCCGGCCGGGCCCGAAGACGTTGAAGGGGCGGATGGTCACGGTGGGAAGCCCCGCCTCTCGGTGGTAGCACTGCATGAGATGCTCGCCTGCGAGCTTGGAGATCGCATAAGACCAGCGCGTTTCCTGCACCGGCCCGATCGACGTGGACATGCACTCTTGCACCCGGAACGAGTTGATTCCGAACACCTCGCTCGTCGAGAAGTACACGACGCGCGGCAGCACCCGCAGCTGTTCCACCGCCCGGAGCAACGTGAGCGTCCCGAGGAAGTTCGTCTCGATCGTCTGACGGGGGTGAGCCCGCACGGCGTTCACACCCACGATGGCGGCCAGATGGATCACGCCGTCGACGCCCTCCACGGCGCGAGCCAGTGCCTCGGCGTCGAGGATGTCGCCGAGCACCAGTCGTACATTGCGGTGGCCGTTGTGCCCGCTCAGCGTCCAGCTCGAGCGGCTCAGCTGGCGGTCGAACATCACGACCTCGTTGTCGCCGCACAGCCGGTCCGTCAGCGCGGTGCCGATGAACCCGGTCCCGCCGGTGATGAGAATCCGCTGACCGCGCGGCATGTCGACCGAGGGCTCGACGGTCGACTTCCTGTCCTCGATCACGGCTCCTCCTTCTGGGGTGGTGGTCATCGCGCGTCCTTCCTTCCGTTGAGCCGCCGCGTCGACCGCAGCTGGTCGGCGAGGCGCGCTCCGTTGCGCCAGAGGTCGAGTGTCTGCTCGGCGTGTTTCCGGGCGAGATCTGCATACGTGTGACGCAACGCCGGATTCGCCAGCAGCGTCGCGATGGCATCCGCCAGGGCTCGGACGTCCTGGGCGGGCACGAGGATGCCGCACCGGCCGTCATCCAACAATTCGGCGGCGCCCTGGACGCGTGAAGCGACCACCGGTGTGCCGAGCGCCGTCGCTTCTTGGATCACCGTTGGAAAGGCGTCTTCCCTGGATGGGTTAACAAGGAGGGCAGCCCGGAGCATCGCATCCCGCACGTCATTGAACAACAACCAGCCTCGGAACGTCACTTTGTGCATGATCCGCAGCCGCTTCGCCAACGCTCTCAGCGCATTCCGTTCGGGGCCGTCACCGATGAGTTCCAACTCAACGTCTACGCCTCGGCTCAGCAGCTCAGCGACAGCTCGGAGGACGCAATCGTAGCCTTTTTCCTTGCTCAGCCGGCCAACCGCAAGGACGCGTCGTGAGCACCGGTGATCGGGCTGATACGGGAATTCTCGGAAATCGAGACCCCGATAGTTGACGTGGATCTTGGGTGCGATCTGCTGGAAGACGTCGCCGTACTGTTCCTGGAGAAAGCGCCGGTTGAACTCGGAGACCGTGATCACGCTGTCGGCATAGAGCAGCTTCTGCCGCAACAGCGGCTGCGGCCCATAGAGGTCGATTCGGGCGTGGAGACACAGCGAGAACGGGATCTGGCGGCCAGCGAACCGATGGAACAGATAGGCGCACGTGCCCGGGTAGTTCCCCCAGTAGGCGAGCACATGATCGTATCGCCACCCAAGTTCTCGAGCCCAGGCCCACGCCAGCGGGACGACGTAGAGGCTCTTCGCCAGCGAGACCGGGCCACACCGCAAGCTGGCGTATGCGATCGCGGCGGCGTCCCGCAACACGCCGGGGGACGCGAACAAGCGCCAGGGGTTGATGGATCGAAGGGCCCGCCCCAGGGTGGCATGGTGCACGCGCTCGCGTGGAAGAACCCGCTCGCTGAGGATGTCGGGCACGTACACCCACATGCTGGGATCGCGCGGGTAGATGGCGAAGACGTCGAGCTCGATCCCGGCCTCGATGAGCGCCCGCATATCACGAGCGAAGTACGTGCCCGTGCGGCAGGGGAACATGTTGGTGAAAACGGCTAGTCGCATGTCAAGAGAGCCTCTCTGAACCACCGGTGCTGACGGCTTGGTGGGTGTTCCACCCTCAAGATCGGGACCGTCACTCGGGCGGGCGCCGCGCTGCTCGCGGGGTCGCGCCTGCCATCCGGTCTGCGCGCAACTCTCAGTGTTCGAAGCGGTTGCTTGGTGCGCGCTGCGAGGACGAGTTCCGCGGCTCCGCCAGCTGTTGAGCGCTTTCTCCTCTGGTGCCAGCGACCCGTCACTAAGTTGTTGCAAGTGTGTCACAGGTTCCGTCTCACACCACTGAGGGGTTGCGCGCGTTGCTGCTGCATCTCCATGATGCGGCGCGCGTCCGGCAGCTCCGGGGGAAGCGGGAACGAGCAGCGGCCGAGGAGCGCGGTCCCGAGCATCCAGGCGGTGCGGGCGATGAGCGCCAGATCGTAGGCCAGTGAGGCGCGGCGCACGTAGACGAGGTCGAGCGCCAGCTTCAGCGGCAGCAGCCGCTCGGCGTAGCAGCGCTCCGGATCGCTCGCGTCGAGCTGCGCCTCGCCGTGGGTGTAGGCGTAGATGCTCCCCGGACTCGTGAGCCCGGGCAGCACGCGGAACGTCTCGTAGTGCAGCGGCGCATAGAATAGCTCGACCATGCGCGGGACCTCGGGGCGCGGGCCGACGATCGCCATGTCGCCGCGGAGGATGTTGAAAAGCTGAGGCAGCTCGTCGACCTTGGCGCGCCGGAGGAAGGCGCCGAAGGGAAACACGCGCGGGTCGTGCTTCGCAGTGATGGCGCTGCTGCTGTAGGCCTGCCCGAGGCGCATCGTGCGGAGCTTGTACATCGTGAAGGGCCGGGTGTGCAGGCCAATCCGTCGCGCGCAGTAGAAGATCGGCCCGGGGCCGGCCAGCCGGATCCCGAGGGCGGCCGCGCCAAGCAGCGGCGTGACAGCGACCAGCGCTAGGCTCGCGAGGACCACGTCGAGGACGCGCTGCGCGTTCACGCTCGGTAGCTCCGCACGACGTCGAGCACAGCCTCGATCACGTCGCTCACGTCCCGGTCCGTCAGCCCGGGATTGAGGGGCAGGCTCAGCATCCGCCGGTAGTTGCCGTAGGCCACGGGGAAACTGCGCGGCGTGAAGCCGTACGTGTCGCGGTAATAGGGGTGGACGTGGATGGGAATGAAGTGCACCGACGTTCCGATGTTGCGCGCGGCGAGCTCCTGGATGAAGCGGTCGCGATCGATGGTCAGGACCTCGGGGTGCAGGCGCAGCACGTACAGGTGCCAGGCGTGCTCCACCTCCGGACGCGTCACGGGGAGCTCGAGCGCCGGCTCGTCGACGAAGGCGCGGTTGTACTGGCTCACGACCTCGCAACGGCGTCGCTGGAACTGCTCCAGCTTGCGGAGCTGGCACAAACCCAGCGCGGCCTGGATGTCCGTCATGTTGTATTTGAAGCCCGGCAGTACGACCTCGTAGAACCAGCTGCCCCCCTGGTCGTAGCGCTTCCACGCGTCGCGACTCATCCCGTGCAGGCTCACCACCCGCGCTCGGGCGAGGAATTCCGGCTCGCCGGTGAGCATCCCGCCTTCGGCGGTCGTCAGGTTCTTGGTAGCGTAGAAGCTGAACGCGACGGGATTACCGCTCGCGCCGACGGGCCGGCCCTCGTAGCGGGCGGGCAGAGCGTGCGCGGCGTCCTCGACGATGGCGCAGCGGTACACCCTGGCCAGCGCGCGCAGCGCCGCGAGATCGACCGGGTGGCCGGCGTAGTGCACGGGGAGGATCGCCCGTGTGCGAGGGGTGATCGCCGCCTCGACCTCGCCCGGGTCGATGTTCAGCGTGTCCGGCTCCACGTCGACCAGCACCGGGCGCGCGCCGACGTGCTCGATCACGTTCACCGACGCCGTGAACGTCATCGGTGTGGTGATCACCTCATCGCCCGGGCCGATGCCCAGCGTCTTCAGCGCCGTGTGCAGAGCCGCCGTGCAGGAGCTGAGCGCCAGCGCCCCGGGCGCCTCCAGATATGCTGCGAACTCGGACTCGAACCGCTTGGTCTTCGGCCCGGTGGTGATCCAACTCGAGCGCAGCGTGTCCACGACCTCCCGGATCTCCTCCTCGCCGATCAGCGGTGGGGAGAACGGCAAGAAGGCGCTCCGTTTAGCTGGTACCGAGCCGACCGTCATCGCTTCGCTCCAGGGGCCCATCGCCCGATGTCCGTCAGGTGGCGGGGATCGTCGCCGCTGCGGCGGAGCGAACGCACATCACATGCGCGGGTGAGCGGCGCCCGGGCTGCTTGTCGGGCAAGCACTTACCGTCGGGGGCCAGGCCCGAACGCCCCCGCGGTGACACGCGGGCGTTACAGATGTGCGTGACTGGTGCGACGCTTTGAAATCGGGTCGGGCGACGGCCTAGAGACGGGGCAGGACGGGGAGGTCCAGCTCGAAGTGGAAGCGCGTCCCCCAGCAGCCCGTTTCGAGCTGCAGCTCAGAGCCCATCGCGACGACGAGCTTGCGGCTGATGGCGAGCCCGAGCCCCGTGCCGGAGAAGCGGTAGCCGCGGCGCCTGCGGGCGCGACGGAACGGGTGGTACAGGTTGACCAGCGCGGCGGAGTTGATCCCCGGCCCGGTGTCGCGCACGGAGAACTCGACGCGCGTCGGCCCCTGGGCCGCGCAGGCAATCGTCACGCTGCCTTGCTCGGTGAACTTGAGCGCGTTGGTCGTGAGGTTGAGGAGGACGCGGCTCAGCGCGACCGGGTGGCCCAGCCGGTGGTCGGGCTCGCCTGGCGTGAGGTCGATGCGGATGCCCTTTTCCTCGGCCATCGCGCGGACGATATCCGCCACCGAATCTAGCAGCTCGGACAGGGACAGCGGCGACGGCTCGCTGTCGGCCGACGCGTCGCCATTGCGGGCCAGTTCGAGGGCGTCGTCCACGGTCCCGCTCAAGCCCAGCGCGGCGCTGTAGATGAGCCCCAGCTGGCGCTGTTGCAGCTTGTTGACTTCGCCGCTGCGCCCGCGCTGCAGCGTCTCGGCGAGGAACAGGATCGAAGTGAGCGGGCTGCGCAGATCGTGCGCGACGTCGACCAGCAGGTGGAGCGCATCCGGCCCCGTGAGTCCCTCACGGAGCGGCTCTGCGCTGCGCTGCGACAGGGCGCGGCGCACTTGCTCCAGGCCGGTCAGGGCGTCGAGGATGACGGACCCCGACGCGCTGGAGCGGCCTTGGGCCCAGCTCTCGAGCAGCTCGGTTCGCAGCATCTCGACGAGCTGTTGTCCCACCCGTGGCGGGGAGCGCCGCAGCAGTGTCGCGACGAAATCGGGATGCCGCCCATCCATGACCAGCGCGATGGCGGCGAGCAGCGCGGCGACGACGTCGGGTTCGCCGACGTCCGGCGTTGCGTCGCGGAGTCGGCGCGCGACGCGTCGGGTGACGGCGGTGACGAGCAGGGAGCGCACGCCCGCCAGCGGCTCCGGTACGCCGCCCGATGTCCGGTCGCTCCGGGCGGTGCGCTGCACGCTGCTCGCTTCTCTGGTGCGGAGCGGAGCGCTCATTGGTCTGTGGCGTTCACCAGCGAGTCGCGGTGCAACCGGTACCGCTCCATCAGCCGGTAGAACGTCGTCCGGTCCACCCGCGCCAGGCGGGCCGCCTTGGAAAAGTTTCCCCCGGCGCGAATCACGACCTTGGTCAGGAAGCCCCGGTCGAACTTGGCGAGGAGCGAGTCGCGCGCGGTATAGTAGCCGTCGTCGGCCAGCGCGCTGTCCGCGGCCGCCTCCGGCTCCACGCCCCTCTCGCCCAGGAACGGGATGTCCTCGGGCCGGACGTTGGCGCCCGGCTCCAACAGGACCGCCGCGTGCTCGATCACGTTCTGCAGCTCCCGCACGTTGCCCGGCCAGGCGCAGGCCCGCAGCGACCAGATCGCCGCCTTCGTGAGCTTGGGCGGCGGCAGGCTCCCGCCCCGGTGCGTCTTCCAGCAGCACTCGAGGAAGTGATTGGCGAGGAGGGGGATGTCTTCGGGGCGCTCGCGCAGGGGTGGGACATGAATCGGCACCACCCGTAGGCGGTAGTACAGGTCCCTGCGCAATGCCCCGGCGCGCACCGCCGCCTCCGCGTCCCGGTTCGTGGCGGCGATGAACCGCACGTTCACGACCGCGTCAGTCGTTTCGCTGCCCACGCGCCGGACCACGCCGTCCTGGATCACCCGCAGCAGTTTGGCCTGGATCGGCGTGGTCATCTCGATGAGCTCGTCCAAAAACAACGTCCCGCCGTTCGCCGTCTCGAACAGGCCGGGCTTGTCGCGAACCGCGCCGGTGAAGGCGCCTCGGACGTGCCCGAACATCTCCGACTCGAGCAGCGGCTCGGGAAGGGCGGCACAGTTCACCGCGACGATCGGGCGCACGCGCCGCCGGCTGTGCGCGTGGATGAACTGCGCAATCAGCTCCTTGCCCGCGCCGCTCTCGCCGGTGATGAACACGGACGCGTCGGTCGCCGCCACCTTGCGCGCCAGCTCGATCGCCTGGCGGAACAGCGGTGCGGTGCCGAGCACGGTCAGGCCATCCCTGCTCGGGTCCGGGTGGCCGGCCGGCTGCTGCGAGCGTGTCACGTGGGCGACCACGACCGCGTGGACGGCGCGGCCGACCATGATCTGCAGCTGCGAGCCCGTGAATGGCTTCGGCAGGTAGTCCCACGCGCCGGCGCGCAGCACCTCCAGGCTCGACTCGACGCTCGGCTTGCCGGTGATGACGATCGCGATCGTGTCGCGGTGCGTGGCGAGCGCCGTTTTCAGCAGCTCCATCCCCGGCACGTCGGCCATGTAGAGATCGATGAGGACGATGTCGAACGCGCGGCGCTTCAGCGTCTCGAGCGCCTCGCCGCCGCGGCCGGAGGTGGCGACGTCGTAGCCTTCGGCGCCGAGCACGCTGGCGCAGCTCTCGCGCAGCGCGCGCTCGTCGTCGATGACGAGAATGCGGATGCTCTGGCAGACTGCCGCCGAGACGGGGATCGATTCCGTCAGGCTGGAACGCAGGGTCACGGCTGTCTCATCGCGAGAAACGGGCGCACGCGCCAGCCGCTCCTCACAACGCCTCGTGATCGTCCCCCCCCGTGACTGACCCGCGCCTAGGGCGGCGAGGTGAGGAGGGCGTGATGTACGTCACACAATTGATGCGTCACATGCCGGCCTGTCAAGCCGAGCGGGGCGGCGCCGGTCGAGTACAACGACTCACAGGTTGTGGCAGTTGCGTTACACGTTTCGCGGTCGCCTCCCGGCCGCGCGGGCGCGGCGGGTGTATGTGGCTGCGACGGAGGTTGTTGCGCTCGTGCCCCGGCCCGGCGCTGGCGGTATTCCCCTTGCAACGCTGGGTCACAGCGGGCGGCTGGGCCGCACGCCGCTCCTCACCTGGAACCCGGAACACACGATGCCGAGCGACCCGACGGCGCATCCGCAGCAGCCGACGCCCGAGCGCTCGCTGGTAGCGATCGCCGCGACGCCGCCGCTCGCTTCCCTGTCCCCATCCCGCGTCGAGGTGCTGGCGCCGCCCGATGACTGGCGGCGCATCCTCGGCGCGATCCGCAACCACAAGTGGCTCGTCGCGGTCGTCACGTTGGCGGGGACGGCGGCCGGCGTCGCAGCGGTGCGATTTCTCGAGCCCATCTATCAGGCCCACGCGATCATGTGGGTCGAGGTCCCCGACCGCTACCGTCCGCCGAATCAAGGTCCGATCGCGAGCGGCCAGCTGCTGGGCTCGTCGTCGGGGTGGCTGGAGGTACTCCGCTCGAATGTCGTGCTCGACGACGTGGTGCGCGCGCAGCGGCTCTACCTGAAGCCGGGAGCGGCGGCTGACGCCGCGCCGCTCGCCACGTTCAACGTGAAAGACGGGGTGCGTCCGGGAAAGTACCGCGTCGAGGTGGACGAGACGGGCCGGCGGTTCGCGCTGATCGACGCCGAGAACCGCCGCGTCCTGCAGCGCGGCTCAGTCGGCGACTCGGTGGGGCCAGCGCTCGGCTTCACCTGGCAGCCGCCGTCCACGGCGCTCCCGCGGGGCGCCGCGGTGGCGTTCACGGTCAGGTCACCGGGCGATGCCACGGTCAAGCTCGCCGAGGAGCTGCGGGTCAAACAGGCGAGCGACGGCAACTTCGTACGGGTGGAGTGGCGCGCCTCCGATCCGGCCCTCGTAGCGGCTACGGTCAACGGCGTCGTCGAGCGCGTTGCAGTGGTGGCAGCCGATCTCAGGCGGCAGCGACTCACGGAGCTGACCCGTATCCTGAGCGACCAGCTCGAGCACGCGCGGCGCAATCTACGGGACGCGGAGGCCGCGCTGACGACATTCCGGGTGCGGCACGCGACGCGCCCCGCCGAGGGGTTAGCCCCGGGACCCGACGGCCACGGCATCGCGACCAATCCCACGTTCGCCAACTACCTCGACCTCACGGTCACCGCCGCGCAGCTGGCTCAGGACCGGGACGCCATCGGCAAGGTGGCGGCGCACGCGGCCGATTCGGGCGTCTCGGCGGACGCGCTCCTGATGATCAGCGCGGTGCAGCGCTCCGCCGAGCTGAGCGACGCGCTGAAGGACCTGACCGCGAAGCAGGCGGACCTGCGGGCCCTCCGCTTCCGCTACACGGACGCGCATCCGCCGGTGCAGCGGCTCGCCGCTCAGGTCGACACGCTGCAGCGGCGCATCATCCCGCAGCTCGCCCGGACGTTGGAGGCGAGCCTGGCGGGGCGCGAACAGGCGCTGGCGCAACGGGCGGACTCGGTGTCGCGCGACCTGCGCAGCGCGCCGCCCGTCGCCCTGGAGGAGGTCCGGCTGGGGCGCGATCAGGCGAACGCCGCGCAGCTGTTCTCGAACCTGCAACAACGCTACGAGGAAGCGCGACTCGCCGAAGTGTCGAGCCTCCCCGATGTGCGGGTCCTCGAGCGCGCCAGCAAGCCCGATAAGCCGTTCGCCGACCTCGCGCCGCTCCTCGTCCTGGTGGCGTTGGTCGGCGGCCTGGGTCTCGGCACGCTCGGCGCGATGACGTTCGACCGCATGGACCCGAAGGTGCGGAACCCCGACCAGGTGAGCCGGGCGATGGGGCTGCCGATCCTCGGCGCTGTGCCGCACCTGCATCGCAACGGCAACAAGCGCGAGCGCCACGACGGCACGGCCAAAGCCGTAGAAGCGCTGCGCGGTATCCGACTCAACGTCCAGCATGCGTACGGCGCGGCGGGGCCGCTCCTCATCACGGTCAGCAGCCCCGGCCGCGGCGAGGGCAAGTCCTTCGTCACGTCCAACCTCGCCCAGGCGTTTGCGGACGTGGGGTACCGCACGCTGCTCGTCGACGGCGACGTCCGAGTGGGCGCGCTCCACCGCGTCATGCGGGCGCAGCGTCGCCCCGGCCTCACCGATGTGCTCGCGGGCAGGCTGCCGGCGGCGGCGGCCGTCCAGGCGACGGCGCACCCCCTCCTCTGCTTCATCGGCTGCGGCTCGCGGATGCACCGGGGGCCGGAGCTCGTGAGCTCGGCGGCGGTGCCCCGGTTGATGACGGCGCTGCGCAGCGCGTACGACGTGATCCTCGTCGACAGCGCGCCGCTCGCGGCGGGTGTGGATCCCTACGCGCTGGGCACGGGAACCGGGAGCATGTTGCTCGTGTTGCGCACCGGCGTGACCGACCGCGTGATCGCTGAGGCGAAACTCGAAGTACTGCATCGGCTTCCGATCCGGCTGCTCGGGGCGGTGCTGAACGACGTGCGCCCAGGGCCGGCGTACAGCTACTACGCGTACTCGCTCGCCGGCTACGAGGCACAGGAAGAAGATCCCGATGGTGTGGCCGGGGAAATCCTGCTGCCGCGGCGCTCCTGATGTGCGGCATCGTGGGGTACGTCGGCGCGCGTCAGGCGGTGCCCATTCTGCTCGAGGGCCTCGGCCGTCTGGAGTACCGCGGCTACGATTCGGCCGGCGTCGCCGTCCAGAACGGCGGCGGCGTCGCGGTGCGCAAGCTCGCCGGCCGGGTGCAGGGCCTGCGGGACGCGCTGGCTCGCGAGCCGATCGCGGGCACGAGCGGCATCGCGCACACGCGCTGGGCCACGCACGGCGCGCCCACGGCGCGCAACGCCCACCCGCACGTCGACTGCGCAGACCGCATCGCCGTCGTCCACAACGGCATCATCGAAAACGCCGACACGCTGCGTGCGGCGTTGGAGCGCAGCGGCCACCGCTTCCGTACCGAGACCGACACCGAGACGCTGGCCCACCTGATCGAGGACGCGCCGGGGACCACACTCGAGCAGCGGGTCGCGGCGGCGCTCGCCAACGTCGTCGGCACCTACGGGCTCGCCGTCATTACTGCCGACGAGCCTGGAAAGATCGTAGTGGCGCGCCAGGGCTCCCCCGTGCTGCTCGGGATCGGCGAGACCGAGTTCTTCGTGGCGTCGGACGCCTCGGCGGTGCTGGAGCACACCCGCTCGGTGGTCTACCTCGACGACGGCGATATCGCGGTGCTCACGCCGGACCGCTACCACGTCATGGACGCCGACGCGCACGTGCAGCTGCGCGAGGTGAGCGACATCGCCTGGGACTTGGGCGCCATCGAGCTGGGCGGCTACCCGCACTTCATGCTGAAGGAGATCCGCGAGCAGCCGGAGACGGTGCAGAGCACGTTGCGGGGGCGCCTCCTGCTTGAGCAGGGCACCGCGCGCCTCAACGGGCTCAACCTCTCCGCCGAGGCGTGCGCCGGGGTCACCCGGGTCGTGATCGTCGCCTGCGGCACGTCGTGGCACGCGGGGCTTGTTGGCCGGCACATCATCGAGCAGCTCGCGCGCCTCCCGGTCGCCGTGGAGTACGCCTCGGAGTACCGCTACCGCCCGCAGCTCACCATCCCCGGCGCGCTCACGGTCGCGATCTCGCAGTCGGGAGAGACGGCGGACACGCTCGAGGCGATGCGCGCCGCACGGGCGGCCGGGTCCCGCGTCATTGGCATCGTCAACGTGGTCGGCTCGACCATCGCGCGCGAGGCCGACGGCGGCATCTACCTGCACGCCGGCCCGGAGATCGGCGTCGCCTCGACCAAAGCGTTCACATCGCAGATCGTGGCACTGACGCTGTTCGGCCTCTTCCTCGGGCGCCACCGCGGCCTGTCGGTCGAGACGGGGCAGGAGATCGCCTGCCGGCTCGCGCAGCTGCCGGGCCTCATCGCCCGGGCCCTGGCGCTCGAGCCCCAGGTCCGGGCCATCGCCGCCGTGTACGCCGGGCGGCGCAATTTCCTGTACTTGGGCCGCGGCGTGAATTTCCCGGTGGCGCTCGAGGGCGCGCTCAAGCTGAAAGAGATCTCCTACATCCACGCGGAGGGCTTTCCCGCGGCGGAGATGAAGCACGGGCCGATCGCGCTCATCGACGCCGACATGCCAGTCGTGTTCGTCGCGCCGCGGGACGAGGTCTACCAGAAGGTCGTGTCCAACATGCAGGAGGTGAAGGCGCGGGCCGGGCGTATCATCGCGGTGACCACGGAGGGCAACGGCGACCTCGGCGCCTTGGTCGACCACCGCCTGTGCGTCCCCGCGACCGCGCCGCTCTTGTCCCCCGTGCTCACAACGCTACCCCTGCAACTCCTCGCCTATCACATCGCGGTGCTGCGCGGCTGCGACGTGGACCGTCCCCGCAACCTCGCCAAGAGCGTCACAGTGGAATGAGGATCCCATGATCAACGTCACTCGCGTGGTCATCGCGGTCGCGGCCGCGCTGCTCGCCGCCGCCCGCCCCTCCGTGGGACAGACCCAGGGCCGCGAAGCGGCGAACCCGTTCGGCCTCGGTGCCACCCGGGAGGCGCTCGAGGCTCGCGCCCAGCGCCTCGAGCAGGCCGCCCAGTCGGCGACACTGGCTCGGGACGCCCACGGCGAACTCGCCCGCGCGGCCGCCGCGATCCGGATGCGCCTCGGCGAGGGAGACTTCCAGGTCGGTGACCGCCTGCTGCTCGTCGTGGAGGGCGAGAAGGAGCTGACGGACACCTTCACGGTTGGCCCGGGGCGCCTCCTCACTCTCCCGCTCGTCGGCGACGTACCGCTCGGCGGCGTGCTGCGCTCCGAGCTGCAGGCCCACCTCACCCGGCGCCTCGCGCAGAACCTGCGCGACCCCGAGGTGCGCGCGCGCGCGTTCGTTCGTCTCTCGATTCAGGGGGCGGTGGCGCGGCCGGGCTACTACGCTGTCCCCGCGGAGGCGTTGCTCTCGGATGCTCTGATGGCGGCCGGGGGCCCGCAGCAGGAGGCGAACCTGAAGCAGCTGCGCATCGAGCGCGCGGGGCAGCCCCTGTTACAGGGGCCGGAGCTGGAGCAGGTGATGGCCCAGGGATGGACCATCGACGAGGCCGGCCTCGTGGCGGGGGATCAATACGTCGTGCCGCGCCGCCGCGGCGCCAGCGTGGGCGAGGTGCTGCGGTTCGGAGGATTCGTGCTCACCATCCCGGTCACGATCTACGCGCTGACGCGGATCTTCTGAGCGCGGCGATGCTGGCGGGCCCTGTGCTGTTCGCCAAGGCGCTTGCGAGGTCAGCGCTGTCGCCTTCCGTACGCCAGTTTGTGGGGCGCGTGCAGCGCTATTGGTATGGGTACGGCTGGCGGTTGCCTCCCCAGATGGAACCTCTGCCGGCGGAGGCCAGTCCCGAACTGGCGCTCATGCACTACGCTTGGCAGGTCGCTGCTGCCTCGGAAGCGAGTTCGGCACATGTCTGTTACTACAGCATGGACTTCGAGGGCTTTCCCCTCCCGGGCGAGCGCCCGTGGCAACCTCGCTGGCGGTTACTCAGCCAGGATGTGTGCTGGCGAGGGGCTCGCGTGCTGGAGCTCGGCTGTCACCTTGGACTGCTCGGCACATTTGCACTCCGCGCTGGAGCCCAAGATGCTGTCGGTGTCGATCGCCATTCGGGGCTCTTGCAAGCGAATCAGCTCGTTCAGAGGGCTTTTCGAATAAGCTACCGGACGATGCAGTGCGACTTCGACGACCCCAACCCCTGGGAGGACGAGCTTGCTGCCTGTCGTCCCACCATCGTGACCGCGCTTTCCGTGCTCCACTGGGTGAAGGACAGGGAGCGGTTTCTGCGGTTTCTGGGTCGCTTCGCAACCGTCCTGTTTGAAGGGCACGACGGCGACGCGGTGGAGTGTCGACGCCTCGAGCAGGCGGGATTCACCAACATCGCGTTCGTGGGCAGGAGCGAGCCCGGCCGCTCCGTTTTCCTGGCGGGGAAATCGCCGTGCGTGATTTGATCCACCCGCCTCATGACGGGGCGCGGGGACGAGCGCTCGCGTGCGTGTTGGGCGACACGGACCTGCTCCGCGCACTCGCGTTGGCGGGAGTCCCGTGTGCGGTCGCCGCGGCGCCGGGCACGCCGGCGCGCTACTCCCGCCTCGCCCGGGTCGTGCTCGACTGGACCGACGCCTGGGAGCAGCCGGACGCGCTGGTCTCGCTGCTCGAGCGCTTCGCTGCGGCCGAGCCCGAGCCGCCGGTGCTGTTCTACGAGGAGGATCAAGACGTCCTCCTCATCTCGCGCCAGCGGGAGCGGCTGCGACGCCATTTCCGCTTCGTGGTCCCCGCGAGCGCGCTCGTGGAAGATCTGGTGGACAAGTCCCGATTCCAGGTCCTCGCCGAGCGCCTCGGCTTGCCCGTTCCTCCGGGGCGTATGCTCGACCCGTGCACGCAGCCGGCGCCGCTCGACCTCGACTTCCCCCTGGCGCTGAAGCCCCGGGTGCGGCGGGGAGCGCTGTGGCCGTCGATCGCCGGCGCGGCCAAAGCGCTGCGGGTCGATACGCGGGCAGGGCTGCTCGAGCTGTGGCCGCGGCTCGCCGCCGCGGGGCTGGTGGTGTTGGTGCAGCAGCTCATCCCGGGCCCGGAAACCCAGGTCGAGAGCTACCACGTGTACGTCGATGAGGACGGCGACACGGTCGGCGAGTTCACGGGGCGCAAGCTCCGCACCTGGCCCCCGGCCTACGGGCACAGCACCGCTCTCGTCATCAGCGATGCGCCCGATGTGGCGGCATTGGGTCGAGACGTCGTCGCGCGCCTCGGGTTGCACGGCGTGGCCAAGCTCGACTTCAAGCGCGCCTCCGACGGCCGGCTCTTCCTGCTCGAAGTCAATCCGCGCTTCAACCTGTGGCATCACGTCGGCGCGCGCGCGGGGGTGAACCTCCCGGCGCTGGTGTATGCCGACTTGGTCGGCGAGCCCCGCCCGCACACTGTGGCCGCGCGAGCGGGCGTGCGCTGGTGCCAGCCGTGGCTCGACGTACGCGCCGCCCGGCAGGCCGGGGTCTCGTGGCTGGCGTGGCTCTGGTGGACGCTCGGTTGCGAGGCGAAGCGAACGGTCGCCTGGGACGATCCGCTGCCGCTCGTCGGCGCTCTGCTCGACCGGGCTCTGGCCGGCCTGGTCCGCCGAGTCCCCCTCCGGCGCCTGCGCCGCCACGCCTGACCGCGGCCGGCATGCTCCAGCGACTGCTCGACGGCCGGCTCGGGCGCAGCCCTCTGGTGCGCACGGTGTGGGTCGCATGGCTGCGCATCCGGAACGAACTGCGCGGCAACCGACCGACCGAGGTGGAGCCCGGGTGCTGGCTCGCGGGGGTCCCGTCGCGCCGTCGCTGGCGCGAGCTCGAGGCCGCCGGAGTCACGCGCGTCGTCTCGCTCGTCGCCGAAGCGTCCCCGTCCGGCTGGCTCGCGTCCGCAGAGACCGTGCTGTGGCTCCCGGTGCCGGATGGAGCCGGGCCCACCCTGCCGCAGCTTCGCGCCGGGGTCGAGTTTCTCGACGCCGCCCGCGCGGCGCGTCGGGGCGTGCTCGTGTTCTGCGGCTCGGGGGCGGGACGCGCCCCGACGCTCTACGCCGCGTGGGTGCTGGCGCGAGGCGGGGTCACGCTTGCGGAGGCGGTCGAGAAGCTGCGGCGCCGCCGGCCGTTGGTGGCGCCGACCCGCCGGCAGGTGGCGGCTCTGCAGTCGTGGGCGACCGAGCTCGCCGATCCCCTCGTACGATCGCTCACGGCATCGCCCGGATCGTTTCCGGGCTGAACGAAGGCGCGGCCAAATCGGCGCAGGGCACGGCGTGACACGCGCCCCCGGGTTTGGTACCTTGACATAATGTCCGATCCCACGCTGTTCCAACGCTCCGCCGAGCCCCTCGCCGCCCGCATGCGGCCCCGCACCCTGGAGGACTTCCTCGGCCAGGAGCACCTGCTCGGGCCGGGGAAGGCGCTCGGTGAGCTGATCCGCCGGGGCGATGTCGGATCGTGCATCTTCTGGGGCCCGCCCGGCTCGGGGAAGACCACCCTCGCGCGGCTCGTCGCCAACTACACCGACCGCCACTTCGAGCCGTTCTCCGCCGTGACCGAGGGCGTGGGGCGGGTGCGCGAGATCATCAAGGAGGCGGAGGAGCGCCTCAAGTACGAGGGGCGCGGTACGATTCTCTTCTGCGACGAGATCCACCGCTTCAACCGGGCGCAGCAGGACGCCTTTCTCCCCTGGGTCGAGAACGGGATCATCACCCTGATCGGCGCCACCACGGAGAACCCGAGCTTCGAGCTGACCGCGCCGCTCTTGTCGCGGTGCCGGGTGTTCGTATTCGAGCCGCTCACAGAGGAGCACCTTAAGACCCTGGTGCGCCGTGCCCTCGGGGACCGGGATCGCGGTCTGGGGAGCTTGGGGTTGGAGCTCGACGACGACGCGCTGCCCCTGCTCGCGCGTGAAGCCGACGGCGACGCACGACGTGCCCTCCAAGCCTTGGAAGCCGCCGCCGAGTACGTGACCGGCGACCGTACCGCCCTCGACCGCCCTCGACCGCGCTTGACCGCCGCAGTCATTTCCGACGCCTTACAGAAGCGCTTCGCCAAGTACGACAAAGGCGGCGAAGAGCACTACAACCTGATCTCCGCGTTGCACAAGGCGGTGCGCGGCAGTGACGTCGAGGGCTCGCTCTACTGGCTCGCCCGCATGCTCGCGGGCGGGGAGGATCCGCTGTACCTCGCGCGGCGGCTCGTGCGCATTGCGTCCGAAGACGTCGGCCTCGCCGATCCGCGCGCGCTGTCTATCACCGTCGCCGCCAAGGACGCCTATCACTTCCTCGGGTCTCCGGAGGGCGAGCTCGCGCTCGCGCAGGCGGTGGTATATCTCGCGACGGCGCCCAAGTCGAACCGCGTGTACACGGCGTTCGGTCACGCCACGGAGGCGGCGCAGGACCACCCGGCGGAACCCGTGCCGCTCCACATCCGCAACGCCCCCACGCCGCTGATGGAGGAGCTGGGCTACGGTGGCGGATACAAGTACGCGCACGCGTACGAGCACGCCTACGCGCCGCAGGAGTACCTGCCCGAGGCGCTGCGGGGGCAGCAATGGTACGAGCCGACGGAGCTGGGATACGAGAAGACGGTCAAGGAGCGCATGGACTGGTGGAAGCAGCTCAAAGAGAAGGCGACGGATGGAGACGCGACTAAATGAAGTGCGCCGTTCTATCCGTCGCGTTGCTTGCGGCCTCCTGCGCCACGCTCGGCCGGCTCTCGTTCCGCGAGCCCGACCTCCAGCTCCAGGAGATCGACATCACGGGCATCGGGCTCACGGGCGGCACGTTCGACCTCGCGTTCGACGTCTACAACCCCAACGACTATCGCATCCGCTCGACCCGGCTCGAGGTGGGGATCGATCTCGAGGGCACGCATTTCGGCGACGCGCTGCTGGAACGGCCGCTCGACCTGTCGCCCACGAACCACAGCCGGGTAGTGGTCCCGGTGCGGTTCGAGTGGGCGGGCGTCGGGGCCGGCGCCAAGGCGCTGCTCACGCGCCAGACGCTGGGGTACGGGATCACGGGCCGGGTGCTCCTGGACACGCCGCTTGGGGACAAGACGGTGACGCTGCGGGGGAAGGGGAACGTGCCGCTGCGGAAGCTGATCCGATGAAGCCGCTGCGCGTGCTCCTGGCCGACGACCACGAGGTGGTGCGGCAGGGCCTGCGGGCGCTGCTCGAGCGGCACGGCTTCACGGTCGTGGCCGAAGCGTCGGATGGCCGCAAGGCGGTCGAGTTGGCGACCACGCTGCGGCCCGACGTGGCGGTGCTCGATGTCGCCATGCCGGTGCTGAACGGGGTTGACGCAGCGAGCGAAATCGCGCGGGTCACTCCCGCCATCCGGGTGATCTTGCTCACGGCCCTCCGGGATGTCGAGTTCGTGTCGGGAGCGCTGCGGGCAGGGGTGCGCGGGTTCGTGACGAAGGGCCAGGACATCGAGGACCTCGTGCACGCGATTCAGGACGTTTCCCACGGGGGGATGTACGTCAGCCCGGGAGTTTCGCAGGCCGTGCTCGATGCCGTGAAGACCGCCGCTCCCGACGGCGCCCCCGCCCCCGGGTTGAGTCGGCGGGAACGGCAGGTGGTGCAGCTGGTCGCCGAAGGCAAATCCACGAAGCAGATCGCCGAGCTCCTCAAGATCAGCGCGAAGACCGCCGAGTTTCACCGCGGGCGGATCATGGAAAAGCTGAACATCCACGACACCGCCGGGTTGGTGCGGTATGCCATGCGCGAAGGGCTGATCGCACCCTGAGCTGGGGATTTCCCTAGGTGCGCGCGCCGGGGGTATCCCTAGTATCGGCGCCGGCGCTCGGTACACCATTCTTGTTGCATTGACGCAACATCCTCGCTGCAACATCCGGTACGAGGGCGCGGCAAGCTTTACAGGATGATGCACCGCCGCTCTCACTAAGGAGTACGCCTGACCATCGACGCCTCCGGGCTACAGTCCGCCCTGGCACTCATCGCTTGCGGCGATGAGTGGTCGGCTCGCGCGCTGGAGAGCGTGTTGCAGCCGGCGGGCTACCGCGTGCTGCGGGTCGGGACCGGCGCCGAGGCGCAGCAGCAGGCTCGGAGCGCGCGACCTGACTGCATCGTGATCGCCACACCCCTGCCTGATGTTGAGGGGGCGGCGCTGTGCGAGGCGCTGCGACGAGACCCGGCGATCATGCCCGGCGTCCCGGTGATCGGCATCACGTCGGGGGCAGTCGCGCGGGAGCTGCGGCTCAGCTGGCTGCGGGCCGGCGCGTGGGACGTGTTCGGCTTCCCGCTCGACTCGGAGGAGCTGCTCCTTAAGCTCGAAGCGTATCTGGGTGGGAGACGTGAGGCCGAGGCCGCGGGGGAAGGCACCCTGGTGGATCGGGCGACGGGTCTATACAACGCCCGCGGGCTGAGACGCCGTGCCCGTGAGCTCGTGGCCGAAGCCGTGCGGTTGCACGCGGCGCTCGCGTGCGCGCTGTTCGGTTTCGATGCGCCATCGGAACAGCGCGACGCGGCGCACGGCGCTGCGGGGCCGCCCGCCATCCGGGATCGCCTCGGGTCGGTGGTGCGGACCCACGGGCGACTGTCGGATACGATCGGGTGGTGGAACGGCGCGGAGTTGGCGATCCTTGCACCGGCGACCGATGCGGACGGCGCGGCGCAGCTGGCCCGGCGGTTCGCCCATGCCATCGAGACGGCCCCACCGGAGCCCGGCGTGTCCGCTGTGGCGCTCGACGTGCGTGTCGGATACGAGGCAGTCACCGATCTCCGCGCCAGCCCCGTGAAGCCGGACGATCTCCTCGTGCGGGCGAGCGCGGCGCTCCAGCGCGCGCGGGCGGAGCCGCGCGGGGTGCGCATCCAGCGTTTCGCACCGTAGCCCCCCCCCCGCCGCGGCTGCTCCCCCGGGGGGGCGCAGCGCTGCCGGCGTAATCCACCGGTTCGCCTCAGGATCCGTGCTTCGAGGGTCGGACATTGGTGTACCCCGGGGCATGGCTCCGGGGGTTGGTCCACCCGCACGGGCGGACGGTGTCGGGACCCGTGACGGTGAATAGGCCGCGCGCTATGTTGGATGTGGGCCTGTTGACATGAACGGAGGCTGTTCGGCATCCGAGCGTTAATCGACATCCAACCGCCCGTCGAGCGCGCCTTCCTGGTCGGCGCCCCGCGTAAGGGCTCCGCCGACGCCACCCAGGTGGACGAGCATCTGGACGAGCTCGGCCGGCTCGCCGACACGGCCGGGGCCGCGATCGTCGGCCGGACCCACCAGCGCGTGGAGGCGCCCACGCCGAACCTGTATCTCGGGCAGGGGAAGGTGGAGGAGCTGAAGAGCGTCCTGAAGGACAACGGCTCCACCCTGGTGCTGTTCGACGAGCCGCTCTCGCCCGTGCAGGGGACCAATCTCGAAAAGGCGCTGGCGGTGCGGGTGATGGACCGCACCGAGGTGATTCTCGACATCTTCGCGACCCGAGCCCGCTCGGCTGAGGCGAAGATGCAGGTGGAGCTGGCCCAGCTCGAGTATCTGCTGCCGCGGCTCACGCGCATGTGGACCCACCTGTCGCGCATCCGCGGCGGCATCGGGCTGCGGGGGCCGGGCGAGACTCAGCTCGAGACCGACCGCCGCGCCATCCGCCGCAAGATCTCGGGGCTCAAACGGCGGCTCGAGGAGGTCGCCGAGCACCGCGCCAACCAGCGTCAGGGGCGCCGCGATCTGCCGAGCGCCGCGCTCGTGGGTTACACCAACGCCGGCAAGTCGAGTGTGCTGCGCGCGCTGTCGGGCGACGACCTGTTCGTCGAGGACCGCCTGTTCGCGACGCTCGACACCCTCACCCGCGAGGTGGACGTGGGCGGCGGGTACCGCTTCCGCCTCACGGACACCGTGGGCTTCATCCGCAAGCTGCCGCACCACCTCGTCGCCTCGTTCCGCGCCACGCTCGAGGAGGCGCGGGAGGCGGACCTGCTGCTGCACGTGATCGACGCGGCGCATCCGGCGTGGGAAGAGCAGGTCGAGGTGGTGGAGGATGAAACGCGGAACAACGAAGCAACGCGGAAGGCGGAACGCGGAACGCGGAACAGCGATGGAAGTCCTGAGCGCAAGCGGGTGATCTACGTGTTCAACAAGGCGGACCTTCTGCCCGATCCGGAGGCGTTTCTCGCCCAGGTTCGGGAGCGGTATCCCCACGCGGTACTCACCTCGACTGTTCCGCGTTCCGCGTTTCGCGTTCCGACTTCCGGCGTCGAGGATCTCCGCCGCGCGCTTCGGACTTCGGCTCAAGCCCTCCGTCCCATCGCGCAGATCCACGTGCCCGTGGCGGACGGGAAGCTGCTCGCGGCGTTGCACCGCGACGGCGAGGTGATGGCCGAGGTGCAGGTGGATGGGGTGGTGCAGGTGACGGCGCGAGTGGAGGCGTGGCTGCTCGGGAAGCTCAGGCGCGAAGGGGTGGAGGTGGTGCTGGGGAGCTAAGGCTCTCTGACGCTTCAGCCGGCCCGCAGCGTGAAAATCGGCAGCTCGGGCGGGCAGAACAGCCGCACCGGGGCGGAGATGGTCCCGATGCCGCGCGACACGTACAGCGGCGCGATCGTGTCGCGGTACCAGCCCGCCACGAAGCGGCCGCTCCCGACCGGCGTATAGGGCGTCCAGAAGTGAGGATCGCGGCGGGGCGGGGCGCCGCGTCCCGCGGCACGCCGTCCACGTATCCCGGCGCGTGTACGATCCAGATCGTCTGCTCCCCGCTCCGCACCGTCGCCAGCCCGGCCGCGAGATCGGGAGTACCCTGCACCGGGTCGTCGAGCCCGACGAACGTCAGCGTCGCGCCGCCGCGCGTCACCCGGCCGGTGGAATTGTAGAGCAGCTCGACACCCGCCTGCGCGTAGGCGCGCTCCGCCCGGCTGCGGTCGATGCCGGCGCTGTGCTCCCAGTTGCCCAGAGTGGCGAAGGCGGCGGCGCTCCCGCGCGCGTGGCGCGACCAGGCGGCGAGCGTCGCGAGATCCTCCCACGCGTTGCAGATGTCGCCGATCAGGACCACCACGTCGGGCCGCTCGTGCGCCAGGCGCTCGAGCGTGACGTGCCCGCTGCGCGGGACGCCGTGGCTCAGGTGGACGTCGGTGACGCAGGCGATGCGCAGGCCGTCGAGCGGCGGCGCGAGTCCGGCGACCGGGATGTCATGGCGGGTGACCTGGACGGCGCCCGGCTCGACCAGGAAACCGTCGCCAGCGGCCGCGGCGCCGAGCGCGCCCACGGCCGTCGCGAGGAAGCGGCGGCGGGTGAGGGACAGTGGCATCGGAGAAAGCTAAGGCGCCGGGTGCGCGGAAAAACGCGAGTGCTCGTTATCCCCGGAAGAACAGCGCCCCCAGTCCGAGGAGGGTGGAAACCCAGAAGCCGAGCATCCAGCGCACGAGGCGGGTCTCGAGACTCCGGAGCCGATCCCCGAGCTCCGTTTTGAGCTCAGCCAAACGTTTATCGAAGTCCGCGCGCAACTCGGCGAGCCGCTCGCCCATCTTGGCATCGAAGCGGGCGAAGTTCACCTCGTTCAGCTCCCGTAGTTCCGCTCGATACGTCGCATCCACGGCGTTGAACCAGTTCACGAGCTCGTTGGTCGCATCCTGGCCGAACTTCTCATAGAACTTCTTCGAGAGTACCGCCGTGACCGGCACGAGTGGCTCCAGTGGTGACCAGTCACGAATTTCTGGTTTGCCGAGTGCCCTGGCGTAACCATTGCACTGCATGCGGGCACCGAGTATTGCGTGCGCCTGTCCCAATGTCGGCTCGGCGGGGGTGCCGAGTCAATCCTCATCCGCGGGGTTCCCCAGGCCGCCGGCCCGGGGTCAGCCGAGCCGTAGGGGCTTCTGCTCGCAGTGTCCCCGGGGCGTGGCCCCGGGGTTGGTCTACCCGGGCGGATGTCCGGTGATGTCCACCCCCTGCCGACATCACGCGATGTCGGAGAGGTTCCGGTCGGCGGTGAGCAGCCCTGCGAGCAACGCATACTGGACCAGCTCCGCGCGCGTGCGCACGCCCAGCTTGCGTGCCAGGCGGGCGCGGTGGGTCTCGATCGTCTTCACGCTCACGCGTAACCGCCGCGCTATCTCGCGATTGGCGAACCCGCGGACGAGGAGCAGCAGGACCTGGCGCTCGCGCGGGCTGAGGGGTTGCTGGGTGGATAGGGGGTGGTGCGACGCGGGGAGGGATCGGTCGGTGGGGGCAGGCGAGGCGGCGGGCAGCGCCAGCGCGACGTCGCTCACACGGTCCACGTCGACGAAGGTGCGCCCCTCGTGGACCGCGCGGATGGCGGCGAGCAGCTCCTGGTCGGGCACGCGCTGCAGCACGTAGCCGGTCGCGCCGGCGGCGAGTGCCGCGGACAGGTGCCGGGGATCGTGACCCGTCGCGAGGACGAGGACGCGCGTGGGCGGACACTCGCGCCGGATCCGCTCGATGGTCTGGACGGTGTCGGCGTCCGGGAGCGCAGAGTCGAGCATGATGACATCCGGCCCCAGGGCGCGAGCCTGCTCCGCCGCTGCCCGGGCGTCCGCCGCTTCCGCCACGACCTCCATATCCCCCTGCGCGTCGACCAGTGCCCGGAGCCTCTGCCGCTCGGGTGCGTGGCCGTGCGCGAGGAGGAGCCGGAGCTTGGGCATCGACGCAGCCTATCTATAACATCGACCGGAAGTCGCTATCGGGGATTTCCCGACAGCCCTTCCTGCTAGCGGGCCGGGGTTGGTCTCCCCCGATGGCCTACGGTGAAAGGTTAGCGACGAAGCAGCGGGCGGCGGAGGGCGGCTAGCGCCTCAGCAGGAGCGCGACTACGGCCAGCGCGGTGGGCGCCCAGAAGGCGAACATCCGCCAGGTGAGCCGTGACTCGAGCCCGGCCAGGCGATCCGCGATCTCGCTCTTGAGTTCGGCCAGCCGCTGCTCCAACTTCGCGTCGAAGCGCGCGAAGTTGAGCTCGTTCAGCTCGCGTAGATCCATGCGATAAGTGGCGTCCACTTGATTGAACCATTCCACCAGTTCGTTGGCGACGTCGTCGCCCAGCTTGTCGTAGAGCTTCCGAGACAGTTTGGCCGTGACCGGCACGATCGCTCCTGGCGGTTGCCGGCCACGAAGCTGCACATCGGTACCCATCGGTGCATACCCGAAGTATTGCGAGCGGGCCCCGATCGTTGCCGAGCATACGCTCGGTGGGGGCGCCGAGTCAATCCTCATCCGCGTTAGTTCCCCCTCTCCACACGTGGAGAGGGGGTCAGGGGGTGAGGACCCCCATTGGTGAGGACCCCCATTGTGGAGAGGGGGCCAGGGGGTGAGGACCCCAACTAAGGAGAAGGGGTCACGGGTGGGGTTCCCCGGGCCGCCGGCCCGGGGTCAGCCGAGCCCATGGGAGCTTCTGTGCGCGATGAGCCCCGGGGCATGGCCCCGGGGTTGGTCTACTCCGACGGACTACGGTGAAGCTTAGCGACGAAGCAGGAGGCTGATCACCCCGGCGCCGGTGCCGATGATGGCCAGCGCCGTCGGGGCCCAGAAGGCGAACATCCGCCAGGTGAGCCGAGACTCGAGGTCCGCGAGCCGCTGCCCAAGCTTCGCGTCGAACCGCGCGAGGTTGAGTTCGTTCAGTTCCCGCAGGTCGGCCCGATAGGTGGCGTCCACGTCGTTGAACCAGTTCACGAGCTCGTTGGTGACGTCCTCGCCGAACGTCTCGTAGAATTTCTTTGACAGCCTGGCCGTGACCGGCACGATCGCTCCTGGCGGTTTCCGGCCACAAGGTGAATCGGGGTGCCTCCCCGTGCATAGCCGAAGCATTGCGGGAGGGCGCCGATCGTTGCCGAGGATACGCTCGGCGGGGGCGCCGAGTCAATGGCGAGATGCTGCTGTGGTCCGCTACCGGACGGTGCACGGGAGGGGTCGCGGGTGAGCCCCGGTGCATGGCCCCGGGGTTGGTCCACCCCGGCTGGCTCACGTTGCCCACGTCGGTCAGCGCGAACGTACCCTGGCTGACCGAGGCGGCTATCAGGAATTTCCTGACAGCCAGCGAGCGGGTCTCACGGTCTCGTGCAGCGCCGCGGACCCTAGCGAGTCGCGCAGTCGCGGATATATTCACCGCTCCTTGGGTCGCTGCCGCAAGCCCTTGAGCGGGCGGCGATTGGCTGTTCGGTGGCGGTGGTCCGCAGTGGCGGTTCCGCGTGAGCCGGTCCGATCAGCAGCACGCCCGCTCCAGTCCGGTGTCGCAGCCCTCGAGGACATTGCGACGCGTGTACGGCGCGTGACGCCTCCTAACTCCGGGGAGACTCGATCGTCGTGGAATCTGTGCCTCGCGAGGTGAGGAGCGCGTCGTCCCCGCATTTGCGGGCGCCCGCCCCGGCGGCCCCGGCGCCTCCGGCGACCGAGCCATCGTTGCTGGAGCGCGAAACTCCAGTGCGCGTGCGGCTCGGCCTGCAGCGGCGGGCCTCCACGAACATCCGCCGCCATTTGTCGCGTGCCGTCCGCCGCTTCGGCGCGTTGGTCGTTGCCGATCTGGCGACGTTCTACGTGATGCGCGCCCTGGTGCGCGCGGTGCGCGAGGGTGTCGTGCTGGGCGATTGGGTCGCGGGCGAGGTGCACGCGATCTTGCCGTCGGGAATCCTCAACGGCTGGCAGTACGCGGCCGCGCTGTTCGTGGGCCTGGTGGTGACAGGCAACTACGGCCCGGGCGACCGGCGGCGTGACCCGCGGCGGTTGTTTTTCGCGTGCGCGCTCGCGACCGCACTGCCCCTGTGGATGACGATCTGGACGCGCGGGCTCGAGCCGACGCTGGTCCAGTACGGGCTCACGACGGTCTTGGTGTGGGCGGGGCTCGTGGGCGAGCGACTGACGGTGGATCGGATCATGGCGTGGGTCCGGCCTCCAGAGCGCGACCGGCTCGACACGCTCTTCGTGGGCCCCGGCGTGGACTGCCTCAGTACGATGGGGAGCCCGGCGTTCACGGCGGGTGCGGAGTATCGCCCGATTGGGTTCGTGGACAGTCGCCGACCGCCGACGCCGGGGACACTCGGCCACATCGGTGATTTCTCCCTGTTGCTTGCGGCGTCAGGCGCGCACGTCGTCGTGGTCTGCGGGTACCTCAGCGACAAGCAGTTCCACGAACTGGTGGATACCGCGCTGGCGGGCGGCTGTCAGGTGCTCTCCGTTCCGCGATCCGTGAAGATTGCCGGGGTGCATCCCACGACGGTCTGGCGCCGCGGCCAGCCGCTGGTGGAGCTGACGGCGCCGAGCCTCAAGGGGTGGCAGCTGGCGGTGAAGCGGGTCATGGATGTGATCGGCTCGGTGATCGGGCTCATCGTTCTGAGCCCGGTCCTCGCGGTGATCGCGGCGCTCGTGAAGCTCGAGTCGCCCGGGCCGGCGTTCTTCACGCAGCAACGCGTGGGCCGCGGCGGCCGGTGGTTTCGGATCATCAAGTTCCGGACGATGGTGGATGGGGCCGAGCGGCACCGGGACGAGCTACTGTCGCAGAGCCTGTATCGCGATGCGCGGCTGTTTAAACTGTCGAGCGATCCGCGGACGACGCGGCTGGGCCGCTGGTTGCGGACCACGAGCCTGGACGAGTTGCCGCAGCTCGTGAACGTGTTGCGGGGCGACATGTCGCTGGTCGGCCCGCGCCCGCCGCTACCCTCCGAGGTCAATCTCTATGAAGCGCATCACTACGCGCGCTTCGATGCGAAGCCCGGGATGACTGGCCCCTGGCAGGTGGCCGGCCGCAACGACGTAACGGACTTCGAGCAGGTGATCGCGCTCGAGACCGCGTACATGCGGGGCTGGTCGGTGTGGCTGGATGCGAAGCTCATGCTGCAGACCGTGCCGGTCGTGTTCGGCCGCCGGGGAGCGGTATAGCCATGCGCGGCCGGGCAGGAAGGGTGGCGGTGCGCCGGACCGTTGAGAACTAGGTCCCTTCGAGTGAGGCGAGACATCCAATGGAGCGTGTGCTTGTAACCGGAGCTGCTGGCTTCATCGGGCATCACTTGGTGAGGTTCCTTGTTGATCGAGGGTATTGGGTCCGCGCCGTGGACATCAAGTTGCCCGAATACGAGCCGACGAGCGCGCAAGAGTTCGAGTTGCTGGATCTGCGCCGCTGGAGCAACTGCTTGCAGGCAACGCGAGGCGTTGTAGAGGTCTATAACCTCGCTGCGAACATGGGTGGCATCGGGTTCATCGAGGCGCACAGGGCCGAGATCATGCACGACAATGTGCTCATTAACGTTCACATGCTGGAAGCAGCTCGGCAGAGCGGCGTGCGACGTTACTTCTATACGTCGTCCGCGTGCATTTATCCGGGGTATCGACAGAAGTCGGCCGACGTGAGCCCCCTCAAGGAAGAGGACGCCTATCCGGCAGACCCTGAAGATGGATACGGCTGGGAGAAGCTCTTCTCCGAGCGGCAGTGTCGTCACTACTACGACGATTACGGCCTGGAGACGCGAGTGGTTCGGCTTCACAACATCTATGGCCCGCTCGGTACCTATGACGGCGGGCGAGAGAAGTCTCCCGCCGCCATCTGCCGCAAGGTGGCATTGGCGGAGGATGGCGGCGAAATCGAGGTGTGGGGCGATGGCTTCCAAACGAGATCGTATTGCTATATCGAGGACTGCGTTGAGGGAATCTATCGCCTGATGCGCTCGGACCATCGAGAGCCGCTCAATCTGGGCTCAGATCGTCTCGTAACGATAAACAACCTCGTTGACATAGTCGCGAAGATCGCTCGCAAGAGCCTCCGGTGCCGTCACGATCTCGTCAAACCCCAAGGCGTACGAGGCCGTAACTCGGATAACTCACGACTGCGCACGGTGCTCGGATGGGAGCCTCGGACGTCCCTGGAGGAGGGACTCGCTCACACGTATTCGTGGATTTCCTCGATGCTTCGGCCGACCGGACGAACGAAGCCCGAGATGTCGTTGTCTAGTGGGAAATGAATCGTACTCTCAAGGAGCAATTGCGACGCTTCATGCCAAGCACCGTCCGCGCGCATCGGATTCTGAGCGGGCGATTGCGCGGGTATCGCATCGTCACTTCGTGGCACGACTACCCCGCTGCCATCCTTGGCCGGACTGAGCACGCGCTGCTTGAGTGGTTTGAAGATCAGGTCCGGGTGGGCGAGACGTGGCTGGACATCGGGGCGCACTACGGGTATACGGCGGTGGCGTTGAGTCGTCTCGTCGGACCCACGGGGCGGGTGTTCGCCTTCGAACCCGTCATAGCGACGGCAGGTTGCTCGACGCGGACGGGCGCGGCCAACCGGCTGACGCAGTTGATCGTGATTCCATGCGCGCTGGGTACTCCGGAGACCTTGGAGTTGAGGCATCTGCCACCCGTGCGCGGCATGGTTGACAGTTCGCTGCAAGCAAGCACCGCGGGCCTTGAGGCATTTCTTGTCACGCGCCTAGACTGGCTGTGGAACCGCATCTGCTGCGGCGTACGCGATGTGCACGGTGTGAAGATCGATGTCCAGGGAATGGAAATCGAGGTGATTGCGGGCATGGAACAGGTGCTCCGAGAGTTCAGTCCGAAGCTCGTGGTTGAGGTCCACCAAGGAGTGAACCGGGACCGTTTGTTGGACTTGCTAGAAACGCTGGGCTACGGGCGGGTCGCGCGGCCAATCGAACCGGCGGAGGGTGAGGGGGTGCCACGGTATCTGGACGACCGGAGCTACTGCTTCCTTCCGCGCACGTAGCACCGTCCTTCGCGGACGTCGACCCAGCAACGTGGTGTGTGGACACCAGCATCGTCCGGAAGCAGATCACCGGGAAGACTCAGGCAGTGATGAACGCCATTTGTGTTAAGCCAACAGACGCCCTATCGTGTTGCTTGGCACCACGCCCGCGAGCGGCGGCGGGGGGCGCCATGCGGTATGCATGAGGACCTGCGAAGACTCGTCGACGAGGCGGCTGTCTGGCGCGACTTCAAAGCTGACGTAAAGCGCGATCCCCAATGGTGGATGGTGCCAGGGGGAAGGGCTTCGGGATTCTGGTTGCGTCGACTCCATCAGTTGGGCACTTGGGCGGGCTGGCCCGTGCCGTTTCACCGGCCGTCGCTTCGCCGGTCCGGAGGCGACCACGCGCTCGTTGTCATACGGGTCGACGATTTTCCTCGCTGGGACCTCCCCCTGGAAGTCTTTCTGCGGTTCGACGCGCTGATGGTCCGGTACCAAGTACCCTACGCCCTTGGAGTGACGCCGTTCCTCGCGGTCCCGCCGCGGGCCGGCATGCCCCTGACGGAGGACGAAGTGCACGCGCTCCACCGAATCGCGGAGCGAGGGATCTCCCTCGCTCACCACGGGTTCACGCACGCGGGAAGGGCGTGGCGCGGTCGGGTCATGGCGGAGCTCCTGTGGTACTCGGAGAGCGAGTTGGAAGAACTCGTAGCTCGAGCCGATCACCTGTTCGAGCAGCATCACCTTCCAAGGGCTCGCATAATGATTCCGCCGTTCGATGCGCTCTCGGCTGACACCCTGCATTGGCTTTCCCGGCGGTACGCGATCGTGACTGGGGGACCTGCCAGTCTGACAACACTTGGTCCGGTGGCTGCGGGCGTGCGGGTCAACGGCACAACATACCTTCCGAGTTACTATCCCGACATGTACCCGACTTCCTCGTACCTTCGGCTGGGAGAGCGGCTGTGGCGCTCCCGAACGGGCCCCGTGACAGTGCTGACGTTACACTGGGCTTGGGAGGCACGCGACGGCTTCCATCGACTGGAACGGCTCCTGCGAAGCCTCCAAGGTGGGGTGTCGCCATGGGACGCCGTCCTGGCCTGCTTGCAGTTGGATCGACCCGTATGAACGAAGGCGTCGTTTGTTCCATTACTGTTGGTTACGACGTCATTTACTGCCGCGCGCCGGAGCTGCCAGACGATGACTGCGTCTTTCGCCACTAACCTAGCGAGCAGACTCCAGGACCTTCGCAGAGAGGGCGGCTCGCGAAGGACATGGTTGGCGATTAGAACTCGACTCCTATCTGGCATTCTTGGGGTGTTATTTGAGTCTCGTAGAAGAATCGTCACACTCGAGCGTATCGGTAGCCAATACGGTGGTTGGGCCGTACCCAAAGACCTCATCAGCTCTGAGTGGATATGCTATTGTGGCGGAGCCGGCGAGGATATCACTTTCGATCTTGGTATCATCGAGCGCTTTGGAGTCCATGTCTACTGCTTCGATCCGACCCCACGGTCGGCAGCGCATGTTGCTCGGGCCGCTGAGGGCGTGTCTCGGTTTCATTTCTACCCAGTCGGCCTTTGGGATAGGAACGAGAACGTCCGATTCTTCGCACCGCGTGACCCGAACCACGTTTCTCACTCCGCCCTAAATCTGCAAGGAACCGAGGAGTACTTTGTCGCCCCCTGCCAGCGCATTTCCTCAATTATGCGGGAGCTGCACCATGGGCGTATCGACCTCCTGAAGATCGATATTGAGGGTGCTGAATATGCAGTTCTGCGAAGCCTCCTCGAGGACGGTCTCGTCGTCAAAGTGCTCTGCGTGGAGTTCGACCAGCCGATGCCAGTGCTTGCGACTGCAAGAATGATCCTGCAGCTGAAGCGCGCCGGGTATCAGCCGGTTCACGCTGAGAGCTGGAACTACACGTTCATACACGAGTCCGCAATGTGTCGCTCGTAGGGGCGCCATGCCCCAACTGTGTAGAACTCATCTCATAAATGCCCGGAGCAGGATCACGATGCACCCGAGCTGGACGAAGGCGAGGAAGTTGGCCGGGTGATACTCGTAGCGCGTGACCAGGCGGCGAAAGTGCTGCAGCCACGCGAGCAGCCGCTCGACGATCCAGCGGCGGTGATAGCGGCGCAGCGGCCTCCCATCTTGGGTCGGCGGCCGGCGCCGGTTGGTCCGGTGCGGGGCAAGCAGCTCGATCCCGCGCTCGGCCCGCAGCCAAGCATCCAAGGCGTCGCTGTTGTAGGCCTTGTCGCCAATCAGTCGTTTGGGAGCGACGGGCGCGAAGAGCCCATCGGGTGTGGCCTCGACCAACGTCACCTCGTGCGGCGAGCTATCGGTCCCGGCGCGTTTTGGGTTTCTTCCAGAAGCAGGTCGTTGCGTTCAGCGAGGCTGCGGAGATGTTCCGGAGCTTAGCCGCGGCGGCGCTTTACTAGGCCGCCGTCGCACTGCTGGAACCTGTCCAATCGGGGAGAGCTGAGCCTCGCAGCCGTCCGAGGACAGCGCCAAAGGTCCAAGCGCGGCGATGACTCACGGGGCTACGTGCCAAAGGGCGCTTTCCTCCCAACGCTGGCGGCCCGAGCCAGAAGACCTTCGAGTTCTTCCAGCACCCGTGCCGGTGAGAGCCGCGTTTGGGTTTCTCTCAGCGCACCATCGGCGAGACGGCGGCGCTCGAAGCGATTCTCGGCGAGCTCCCTCAGGATCTGCGCCAGAGCGTTCGGATCGGCCGGTGGAACGAGACGTCCGTTCATCCCTTCGATCACGTATTCGGGTAATGTGCCCACATCAGAGGCGACGACCGGCACACCGACGCTGAATGCTTCACGAATTACGAGTGGCCCACCGGTCTCAAAGGAAAGCGACGGACAGACAAGCGCCCAAGCAGATCGTAGCAGCTCGAAGCGCTGTGGGCCATCCACATGTCCGCAAAAATCGACAGGGAGTCGCTCGCGCGCAACGCGCTCCCTGAGCTGCCCCTCAAGAGAGCCGCTGCCAATGACGATAAGTCGTCCGGGCGCCCCCAGAGCGAAGGCTTCCACTGCGATGTGGATCCCCTTCTCCGGCGCAAGGCGGCCGATGTAGACCCATGTCGGGACGGCAGCTTCAGCTGACTGCATCCAGAGGTCGGGTACGAAATTGGGGACTACTTCAATCTTCTCGTGGGCGACGCCCATGGCTATCAGACGAGTTCGGACGAACTCCGCCATAACCTTGAAACGGCTGATCCGCCGTACTACGCCGAGCGGCCAGACGCTCTGCGTGATGAGCCCGTACGCCAGGGACCAGATGCGACTCCCCCGCACGCATCGGTGACGGACTCCCTGCCACCAACGCCCCCGTTCGCATAGTGTACAGGGCGCGCCTTCACGGAAGTAAAGTCCGTTGAGACACCGCAGACGGTAGTTGTGGACCACCTGGACTACCGGAATCCCGCGCGCGAAGAAGGCGAAGTAGGCGGCGGTGGACCAGAGGGGGAACGCGTTGTGAACGACCGCCACGTCAGGTCGGAAGCGACGCAGGACGCGGAGCAGGTGGAAAAAGGCGGGCAGGTTGAATAGGCTCCACACTGCTAGTAGAACCTTCTTGGCGATCCCGGCCGATTCGAAATCGGCATTCCTCTTCTCCACGGCCAATACTTCGTGCCCTCGAGAACGGAGGGCTGCTGCTTCCTCCTCGAATGCCGTAGCTTCTCCGCCTCTCCGCAACTCTCGGTTGTGCAGCACCAGAATTCGCATGCGTCTGGCTCTGTTCGAGTGGAAGCTTCCCCAGCCGTCACCACGAGATCTAGGCTGTGTCAATGTTGCGACCCGTAACACAACTGGCTGGCCGCGCGAGGCGTCGGTCAGTTGCGATGCCTGTGCCACTACCCCACCGCGCTGCTGCGGAGGGCGGAGCGCGAGCGAACGAAGGCGATGGCCTGCTCGAATCCGCGGAGCTGGTGACCCAGCGTGAGCTCCGTGCTTGCGAATGATAGTGCTGCCTCGCCCATAGCACGGCGGACGTCAGGGTGAACCACGAGGTATCTCACCGCCTCAGCAAAGCCCTCGGGCGTCTCTGGCGCGATGAGCCCGTTAACCCCGTGTTTCACGTAACAGATCTCTGGCGAGTGTGCTGCTCCTGCCACGGTCACGTACGGCTTGCCTAGAGCAAACGAGTGCACGACCGCTAGACCCGTCATTCCTGGCATAACCGTGATGTCGCCCGCGAGCAGGTAGCGACTCACTTCATCTACCGAGACGTGTCCCGCAAAGCGGATGGCGTCCCTCGTCCCCTGCGGAAGTTCATCGACGCGACGGTGCAGTTGCGGTAAGGACTCACCGTCGCCGACGAATACCGCCCGCACCGGGATCCCGTCACGCCTAAGGCTAGCCACGGTCTCGATGACCCACTCAGGATTCTTAATTGGGACCAAGCGCCCAGGGTAGACTACCAGGACATCTTGAGAGAGGACTCCCAGGTGCTCGCGAAGCGATTCGATGTCACGCTCGGTAACGCCTCGGGCTACGGATTGGATCCTCTCGACATCGAGCGTGTTTCGAGCGATGAAGACTCGTTCCGGCGGCACCCGGTTGACCTCGAGTAGATGTTGGGCACCATCCGGTGCGTAGACCACGAGCACATCGCTATGTCGGTGGATCACGCCGCGCAAACGTTCCAGTATGGCGGAGAGACGGCTGCCTTTTCGCTGGTGATTGTAGCCGTGAGTATAGAAGCCCACAGCAACCTTCTGCCACCAGCACTTGAACATGATCAGATAGTTCGCGAGGTACAGTAACCCGTCTGGAAGCAGAACGAGGTCGTAGTCCTTAGGTTTGAGAGTGTGCCCCAGTGGTTGCCACACCACCTCTAAACCGAAGAGTCGAATGATCCGGTTGTGGAGCTTGACGTGCTCAACGGGGACCCAGGCCATGCCGGAAGGCTGAGAGTTCGGGGGCTTATCGCCAAGGAACAACCTCAGCTGGACCCTTGACAGTCGGGCGATCGCTTGGAACATGGGCACCTTGTATTCGGGGCAGACAAGGTGAACAATCGCCAACCGAAAAACACTCCCGTCCGTCGGACTGACGGGCACGGTCTTGAGAGACTGCATCCGTCCGCTCACTTGATGTAAGCTAATCGGCGCCACACCCCTTTTCTATGCATCCGCTTCACCCGCGACTTGCTGTCCGCGCTATGGTTCGGTCACAAGTATGCGTCCGACTGCGGTCGCCCGTGAGATGGCGCCTTCTCCAGCTGCGATGCTGATGGCCCTAGCCCGCCGTGGCTGATAGATGTTACCATCACAAGCCGAGGTGCTCGGGGGCGTGGACTCCTCCAGCCATAGCCAGGGGTTACCGCTCATGAAGGAATCACCGCAGGAGAAGGAGAGGGTGGGATTCACCTCCGTGAACGGCAAGTCTTGAGTGAGAATCGGTGTGGTCGGCGTCAACTTCTACCCAGAACGCGTCGGCATTGGCGTTTACACGCACGACATGTGTCGCTTCTTTGTGCAGGCCGGCCATCTCGTCTCCGTCGTCACCGGATTCCCGTTTTACCCCGAGCTTCGTCTCGCTCCAGGCTACGCAAGGAGGTGGTTCGTCAGCGAACATATCGATGGTATCACCGTGCATCGGTGCTTCGTCCGCGTACCCCGACGGTGGAGTGTGTCAGGTAGGATCAGTCATGAGCTGTCCTTCGCCCTGAGCGCATTGCCCAGACTCTTGACCCAGCGACCTGACGTGCTGGTTGTAGTTTCGCCGCCATTCGCACCGGCTGTCGTCGCCGCTCTTGTCGCGCGTGCGCGGAATACGCCGCTCGCGGTACACGTACAAGACTTGCAACCGGACGCTGCGGCGCGGCTTGGCATGCTGCGCAATGCCGTCGCGCTGCGAGCTCTATACGGGGCTGAGCGATACCTCTACCGGAGCGCGGCGCTTGTCTCAGCTCTCGATCAATCGATGCGTGCGAGAATCGTCGAGAAGGGAGTGCCGGAGGAGAAAGTTGCTGTGTTTCCCAATTGGGTTGATGTACCCCTTGCGGCGTCCGCAGATCGAGGCGATGAATTTCGGGCCGAGCACGGCTTGAGAAACCGGTTCCTTGTCATCTATTCAGGCAGTATGGGGGTTAAGCAGGGTCTCGAGCTGATTCTTGACGTTGCCGCAATAGCCACGGAAGAACCCAACGTGATGTTCGTGCTGATCGGGGATGGGGCTGCGCGCTGGCAACTCGAGGCCGATACGCGGGCGCGTCGACTCGCTAACGTCATGTTTCTTCCGTTGCAGCCCTTAGAGCGCTTTCGTGCCGTGCTGGCTGCAAGCGACATTTCCCTTATCCCACAGCGGTCGGCAGTACGCGACCTCGTAGTGCCGTCCAAGGTGCTACGAATACTCGCTGCTGGTTCGCCGATCGTGGCTGCGGCACATGCAGATAGTGGGCTCGCCCAACTGCTGCGGCAATCACGCGCCGGCGTCCTGGTGCCTCACGATGATGCAGCCGCACTCTGGCGTGCCATCAGAGGACTGAAAGCAGATCCCGAACAGCGCTTGGCCATGGGGGAACGCGGGCGGGCTTATGCCGCGCAGCACTTCGATCGACAGGTCATCCTCAAAGACTACCTGCAGCGGTTGGGGTGGATTGCACGGGGTGCGGGACGCACGCGGACAGTTCAGGATTCTCCTTCTGGGCGGTCACCGGCGAATCGCAGGTCGACTGAGCACTCCTGCTGAAGGAGACAACTCCGTCTTCGACTCTTACGTGGTCGGGAGGGTCGACGACGGAGTCCCAAAGGTCATCCCGGGTCGGCGCGGAGGTTTCAGAACCAGCAAGGCGACGATTACGCCGGGCAGCACAGACTGGTAGAAGAAAACGATGGGCCCGCCGAGCTCACCGAAGCGTAGCAAGTGGAACACCATCCAGAGCGTAATCCCGTACAGGAACACGTTCCTGAAGTTCCGTCTCCACGGTTTGAGCCACTCGTAGGTTGCCCGAAACAGCACGCCGAGAATCATCATACCGAGTAACACGCCGATGACACCTCCGAACAGGTAAAGCCCACCTACCATCCCCACGGCGAACCCAACGTTCTGCCCTCCGACGGCATGTTGGTAGAACGCGGCTCCGAGATTCGAGTAGATCGGCTTCCCCGGCCAGATCGCTCTTGGGATCACATAAAGCACGGGGAGGAGGTTGTATCGGAGGCCACCCCAGAAGACGCCGCCGATTTCGTGGAGGAGCGATGCGCGATCCTGGACCGCGAGCATGGTCATGTCGAATACAGCAAGTTCCGGCGAGTTGATGTAAAACTGGGCCGGTGCGAGAGCGACTTCGGTAGGCGCCGTAGCTAGTGTGACACCCGTCGTCGCAAGGAGCGGACCCACCGTGCGCATGAATAGCAGCACGGTCACCAGGACGGAACCGATGGTGGCATAGACCAGCCCGCGCTTCAGGGTGATGCGTCGCTTGAGGTAGTGGACCCAGACGATGGGATAGAGGAGGAACGGCACGACAGCGCTTCGCTTGCCACTCTCGAGATATGCCAAAAGCAGTGCCACGAGCAACACGCAGAGCGACACAAACCGGTGCTTCCGTGTCACAATGGCTCTGAGGACTAGGAGCAGGGCGCCCCAGTCGAAGAACGACTCAAACAGCGTTGGGACGCCGCCTATCTCAAGTCCGGACTCGACCACGTACGTCGGCGACAGGAACAGTAGAATGTCTCTCGAGAGCCCTCCCAATGCAGCGAGATGGTGGAGCCTGAACGGAAGGCCAATTGCCAGCATGAGAATGGCTGTGGTGGTGGAGGACGCTGACCAACTGGCTTTCGTCTCCTCAAGCGTAGGTGCGGGGGCGGTTTGGCGGGATTGGTACGTGCTCCACCGATAACCGATCCCGAACGCGGCCAAACCCAGTACAGACAGGACAAAGGTGAACTGGAATAGTGATGCCGCAGGCCATGTTGGATCGAGCCAAGCTGACTGGTAGTCAAGATCGTGCCATACATGGAATGCGGGAACGATCGTATACAAAAAGAAGAGCGGTGCGACAAGAGCTCCCGGCTGCAACAGATCGAGGGGAGTATGACCCTCAGCTTCGAACCGACGAAAGCAGCACCACAGAGGTAAGGCGCAGGCCACTAGGAACAAGAATAGTGTCCAAGCATCATCAGGATTCCAAACAACGTCTTCGGCCACGAGAGCTAGGGCAACAATTGCCACGATGGCGAGTGCTGCGAGGCGCCCGGCGGCGCGTCCCGCCCTCTCTGGAGCCATGCCGTGCAGCATTGTGCGAAGGTCCGTCGGGGGCGACACCGACGGCTCTCGGTTGGGAGAAGTCACGATGCGTTCCGTCGTAGAGGCCCAAGCGGCTCGGTGGCGGGGTGTCGTCCGGAATGTGAACCCCAGGCCGTGGGCAGCACGGCCCGGATGCGTGAGGTGAGGCCGCCCCAGAGATACCACGGTGTCAGGGCTGGCAACAACCAGCGGGAAGTTAGAATCCAATTCGCGTTACGTAGAGTGAACCGGTGCTTGGGCCCACCCGCCAGTTCGAGATTGCGTTTGGCTTCTACGCCGGCCGTCAGATCGTCGGTGGCGTCGGGGGGCTGTATTCCCAAAGAACTATACGTGCGATCGTGATCCTGATGGATACAGGTAACCACGCGCGTTGCATCGATGACGGGCACCCCGAGCGATCGGGCGCGCCAGATGAGCCAATTGTCGTACGTGGTGCGCCCGACAGCAAACGGGGGAAGCTGCCCCAGGACACCTCTTCGGAATACGTAGTAGTCGACCCCCCCGTAGGAGTGAAGCCTGCCGCGACGCCGCACGTCGGCGCGCAGATTCTGTTCCCATTCGGGATCTTGAAAGTCCCACGGCTCCTTCAGGTCGAGATCCCAGCGACGCCCGAGCATGAGAAAACGCTGCCTCCGGATTCTCGACAGGGCATCGAGCAAATCGTTCAGCAAGATGATGTCTGCGTTGACGTAGCAGAGCACATCGTGGGAGGCAAGGTCCTGCGCGTTGGCGAAGATATCGCTTACAAGTGGTGTGCCATACTCATTCCGCGCAACATGAGGGACGTGACGAACCGCCAACTCACGAGCGATCGCCGCCGTGCCCTCGTCGTCGCCGAAGAGCATGATTTCGCAGCCCTGGCGCAACAAAGCCCACGTCTTGAGCGCATTACGCTGGATGACGCCGATATGCCCGCGGAAGGGCTTCGGGATAGTGAAGAGCGTCAGCATTTCGTGAGAGTCACGACGAGGCAGTCACGCTCCCGCAGCGCCTGTTCCGCCAGGCGGAGGATGACGGAAAGCGACATGCGAACCGGGAGAAGGTCGAGCCAGGTGGGCCCCCTTGTATCGAGCCGATTGTCGTCAGGGAGCAGCCACGCCTTGAGGTTGAGCCGGAGCCAAGACTCTGGTGTCGAGCTCCAAGCGCGTATGACTTCGAAACCGTGCGCGTTCGCGAGCACTTGGATCGACCGTAGGTTGTAGACGAAGAGGTGAAATGGTGTGAACCAGCCGGCAACCCAGTGTGTCCCGAACACCTTGCGCCACGTACTGTTGCCGTTCGGCATTGCTAGGTGGACGGCACCCGAGGACCGCAAGATGCGGCGCAACTCCTGAAAGAGCCGGTGCGGAGTCGGGACGTGCTCGATTACCTGCATCAGGTAGACGAGGTCGAACTCGCCGTCCGGGAAGGGAATGCGGTCAGGGCTGTCGATCAACGCGACGTCGAACCCAACTGCCCTGCAGGTTGCCACCATGGCCGGTTCTATTTCCGCTCCAGAAATCCGGGCGCCTCGCGAATGAAAGTAACTCAGGTACGGCGCCGGCCCGCAGCCGTAGTCCAGCATGCGCAGCCCTGCTGTGAGATTGATGAAGTCTCTAGGATCAACGTCCCCGGTGATTCCGTGGTAGAGACGGCGCAGCAAATCGCGACGGGATCCGAGGGATGGCTTGGAGGCCAGCTCTCCGCCTGAGGAGTAATCCGCGTAATACTGCTGCAGCTCAACGAACGTGGGCATTGGGTGCTGAAACAGGACTGAGCACTTGGTACAAAGCCACAAGCGCCACTCGCCCTCGAGGCCCCGCCTCCTGTCGCGCAGCGAACAGCGAGGTGACACATCGGGGCTTGAGCATATCGGACAGATCGGCTCTAGCATTCGTCGAGCCGAAGACTGGAGTACCGACCTCGGCCGATCACACGATACTGCCTACCCGTGTCATGTGCTCGGGTGGAATGCATAGAACGTTGTCGGCTTGCGCACAATCTCCGACGTTGTTCATTGGCACGATTTCTCCCCACCCCTTCACGATTCGAAAGAACCGAAAATCATCTCGCTCTGCCAGGAAATTGAGGAGATCGAAAGGAGTGTACCCGAACGCGCCGCTAGTTTCGAAGTTGATCTCCAGCAGCCACATGGGCGGGCATTCGAGGGAGATGGAGCCCTCTGCTCCCTTGAGCACGAGCAATTCGGCTCCCTCGACATCGACCTTGATGAGATCGACTCGCTCGACCGAGTGCTCTTGCCGGTACTGGTCGAGGGTGGTCGTGTTGCAGGTGATCTCCTGCGCCGACACGCCTATGGTGGGCGCCATCGAAGCGTGACCGTGAGGCTGGCGGGAGAACCGGTACAGGGTCGTGGTGCCTGCACGATCGGCCAACGCCACATTGTTGAGCGTCACCTTATCGTCAATGCCGTTCATACGGGAGTTCACCACTAGCTGCTCAAACACACTCGGTTGGGGCTCGAATGCGTGGCAATGCCCACGAGGGGCGCTAACTGCAAACAGAGTGGTGTACCACCCGATGTTCGCGCCGACATCGAAGGTGATGGCGCCCGGATGCAGTAGCCGGCGAAGCACGGTCGTCGTGCCAGTTTCGAATGTGCCGGTAAGGATAAGCGACTCCCATCCCCGATCTCGCGGAAACTGAAGCACGAACTTCCGATTGTCCGGGATCCGGAAGACCTGCGGAGTGCTGCAAAGGAGTCGTGCGCCCCAGTACGTGAGCCGCGTCTTTCCGCAAGGGAGAGGCCAGCACCGGACGAGGAGCCGGAGAGTGGAGAGCAGCACGTGCCGGAGAGCGTATGTCAGGGCAGGTCGCTCCCTAGCTGCCAGCGACGGACTTGTTGGAAGGCAGCGCGTAACCCAGCGACTTCCCCCTGATTGGGGAAGCGAGTCGCAATCAACAGTAAGATGGCGAGGGCGAGGAACAAGGGTACGGAGAGCCACGTAGCCAGGCGCGACGATGCCTGCTCCCTGAACACGGTCGCTATGACGAAAGCACCCCCGAGCGAGCCCAGGACCTTCGGCAAGCGCCGTGCTTCATGGGATATGGGGTAGAGCTTCTGGCTCACGCCTGCTAAAAGTAGTGCCTGAACCAGATAGACCAAAAGGAGCGCCAGAGCCGCCCCAATCGCGCCCCACCGTGGTACGATGGCGATTCCGAGGACAGTGATCAACAGGCTCGATGCGACGAAGACCGGAGTCACCTTGCTAGTTTGCTCGAGTACGTAAGGCCCAACATTCAACGGGTACATCAATCCAGAGGCCACTTGCGCCAGCGCTATGATGCATATGATGGCTGGAGACAGAGGGAAGCGCTGGCGGGCGAGAACGGGCACCAGCACCTCGCCAAGTAATCCGATCGTGAGCGCTGCCGTCGTCCCGACGAGGACGTAATACGTGAGCACGCGGGCGTATATCCGTTCTGCATCAGGCCGTTTGAAGATGGTAAAGATCGACACCATCCACGCCATCGCGAAGGGTTGAACGAAGAGGAGCTGCAGTATTCCGGCGATTTTCGAACTCATAGCAAAAACGCCGACGTCCGTGACGCTTCCGTACCACTCGATGAAGTAGCGAGGTGACGTCAGAACCCACATTGACGAGAATGTGGCCGGAATGAGAGGTAGACCGATCCTCAGCAGCGCTCTTGCCACACGAGGGTCCCAGTTGGGCCGGTACCTGCTCATCTGAGGTAGTAGCACGAGCCCGATCAAGACGGCATCGGCGAGCAGTCTGCCAACGAGGATTCCTTCGTCTCGATAACCCTTGCGCAGGATTAGGTACACTGTGCTCACGAGCGCTACGGTGCCTTGAAGTGCAGACGCACCTATGTACAACCACGCACGGCCCTGCGCTCGATAGAGCGTCGCGAACAGGAGCCACGTGCTCTCCAAGGCGGAGATGCCTGCTATTAGGTACAACAGACGCGTGTCGAGGACGGGGGCGACCTTGCCACCCCCGAAGCCCGCGATGCCTAGGAACAGGGCAGCCAGAGCGATCGCACTCGGCACCATGAATGAAAGAATGCTGCCGAAGAACCTGTCTCGCTCTGCGACCGGGACGCTCGGATACCGCGCGAGAATGACGACGTTCATCCCGAGGCCCGAGACTACGAGGAGCAGGCTCAGCATCATCTCGGCTATGGCGTACCGGCCGTACTCGGCCGCGGTGAGCTCGTGCGTGAGGAACGGGATCAAGAGGAGACTGACAAGCCCGCTGAACGAGGTGCCAAGACCGTACACGAAGCCCTTGCTCGCCAGTTCCCGCAGGACGCTTCTCATACTGATACGGGCATGCGGCAGCTGGCGGCGTCGCTACCGGCGGCGCCGCAAGGTAGCGCCGAGTTCGGACTTTGCGTTTTTCCAGGCTTCCATGAACATGCGGTATTCCGGCGCGCCCGCGACCTCGGCAGTTCGTCGGTACTCTCCGAGGTATATGAACGTCACCGTTGTCAGGCCGGATGCGAGCATGGCGAGGAGGACAAGGAGCTTGCGTTGGGGGAAGGTGCGGCGATCCGGAGGCACGGCAGCGTCGATGGTCGTGAGGAGCGGTGTGTCGCGGACTTCGGCTATCCGCGCCTCCTCGTATTCCCGCGTGAGAGTCTGGAAAATCTCCTGCCGCAGCTGCACCTGTCGGGCGAGCCGGTTCTGTTCGAATGACAACACGGGGGAGTCGTTATACCGCCGATTCGCCTGCAGAAAGCGAAGGTGCTGCGCCTCCGCTTCTCGCAGTTCCTGCTCGGCCCGGTCCTTCCGTTCCTCAGCGAAGCGACGCCGCTCCCGCGATTGGGACCGTAGCTTCTCGAGATTGAACGCGTTGAGCAACTCGACCATCCGATTCGCGATGGCGGCGACAAGGGCGGGCGGCCGCCCCTTGACGGTCAGTGTGACAATCCCCGTTCGGCGATCGACGCGCTGTGAGACATCCCTCTCCAACTGCCGGATGCCCTCACTGATCCGGTGCTGGTCGGTGTAGTAGTGGCTGTCGAGAATGTCGAGCAGAGTTCGCTTCGACTCAGGCCGTAGTGGGTCGTCGAACTCGGACAGCAGAGTTGCTCGCAGCAGTTCCCTGCTGGTAAGCACCTCGGCGAAGAAGTCGGGCGAAAGCGAGTTGCTGCCGGCGATATTGATGCCGAACTGGGTTGCGAGGCTAGTGAAACCGCCCGGTAGCGTTGGTAGACTTCCCGCCGCTGCCGGGACGAATGTCGTTGACGCGGTGTAGGTGGGTGGAAGGAGTAACGAGATCGCCGCCATGAGCACTCCTGCTAGCAGCGGAACGGCCAAGGCGGGGCGCCACGCCCGGACGAGAGGCGTCAGTGAGGCAAAGACCGTGGACGGCGGGGTCTGTTGTTGCGTGCTCATCCAGACCTGTGCTTTCGAGACCCAGTGCGTGTGGGGAGTGAGTGCAGCCTGTTGGTGTGTTCGTACCATTCAATTGTGCGCTTTAGCCCCTCCAGGAAGTTCACTCGCGACCGGAAGCCGAACGCGTTCTCTGTACTGGTGGTATCCAGCTTTCGTCTCGGCTGGCCATTTGGCTGGGTGCTGTCCCACCTGATCTTGCCCTGGAAGCCGGTCAGCTCTGCGATCAAGAGGATGAGGTCGTGGATGCTGATCTTGAAGCCGGACCCGACGTTGACTGGGTCTGGTTCGTCGTAGCGCTCCGCAACCAAGACGATGCCTTCCGTTGCGTCCTCTAGGTAAAGGAACTCTCGCGTAGGTGTACCGTGCCCCCACACGACGATCTCAGAGGCTCCGTTCTCCCTCGCATCAACACACTTCTTGATCAGCGCTGGAATCAGACGCGATGCCCTCGGGTCGAAGGTGTCGTGCGGGCCGTAAAGGTTCACGGGTTGCAAGTAGATCGAGCGAAAGCCGTACTGCTGACGGTACGCTTGCCCTGGACTAATAGCATCCTCTTTGCGAACCTGTAGGGAGCGTTGGTCTCCTCAGGTATCCGGTCCCAGAGGTCGGCCCCCTTGAACGGTACAGGCGTGACCTTGGGGTAAGCGCACACCGTACCGATCGAGACGAATTTCTCGATGCCACGCTGGCGACCAACCTCCATCAGCTGGGCCCCCATCATCAGGTTGTCGTAAAAGAACTCGCCGGGCCGTTCCCGGTTCGCGCCGATCCGCCGATGACAGCAGCCAGGTGAATGTCGCTGTACATCTGTTTGAATGCGTCATCAAGGCGAAGGTCATACTGTCGCGGGTCTGGACTAGAACGTCTGGCACTCGCCTTTCCCTTAGGTTCTCTAGGTTCTCTACCACATACGGCCCAAGGAAGCCGGTACTGCCCTTGACCACGACGCGTCGGCTGCTCCAGAAATCGGATACTTAACCGTTAGGCTTCCGCCACGACGGCGGACGGCCCAGGCGCCGGTCCCACGCCCCGGGCTTGAACCTGGGCATGCACCCACGGGTATGTACGCGCGATACCCTCTTTGAGGGAGTACCGCGCCCGCCAGCCGGTGGAGTAAATCCGTTCATTGCTGAAGTTCCGGGACTGCACGCCTACTGGACCCTCCACGTAGTTGATGCGAATCGGCTTTCCGGCCACTTCTGCTACCGTCTGCACAAGTTGCGCGACTGATACGTACTCGGGGCTACCGATGTTCGCAGGTCCCTCGAGGGAAGAGTTGGTGAGCCGATAGATGCCATCAACCATGTCGTCGACATAGGTGTAGGACCGGATCGCGGTTCCATTCCCCCACACTTCGATTGTGCCACCATGAACCGCCTCGGCCACCTTGCGGCAGATAGCGGCAGGCGCCTTCTCACGACCACCCGTCCATGTGCCCTCGGGGCCGTAGCAGTTCTGGAATCGCGCGATGCGCACGGCGATGCCGTACTTGCGGCCGAATGCCATGACCATTCGCTCGGCGTAGAGTTTCTCCCAGCCGTACTCATTATCAGGGAGCGCCGGGTAAGCCCCCTCTTCTGTAAGCTCCGGCTCGTCGGGCTGCATATCGCGGTAGATACATACAGAGGACGAGAAGAAATACCGCTTGATCCCCGCGCGGGCGGCGGCGTGAATCATGTTGATGTTGATGAGTGCGCTGTTGCGCATGATTTCGCACTCGGCGGAGTGGATGAATCCCATGCCGCCCATGTCGGCCGCGAGCTGGTAGACGACATCGAAGTTCCCCGATTGGAGCGAGAGCGCCGTTTCGCAGGCATCGTTGTTTCGCAGATCAAGCAGCTGAAAATCGTCTGCAGCACTGGGCGCGAACTCTGCCTTCTTCAGGTCTACGCCACGGACCCAGCACTGCTCTTGCTTCAGCCGCTTGACGAGGTGACTAGCGATGAAGCCACCCGCCCCACAGACCAGCGCTCTTTTCATGATGCCCTCCCAGACAGTATGCCTGCCTTCCCACGACGCCGCTCGCCCCGTCGAGCAACTATTCGAGTCGGCCGCGCGGTGCCTCCCAGGTCCGTGCGGGACCGGGGTCTAATTCGGGATATCGGCGGCGGAGCGTGAAATCTCGCGCCACACCGCACCATCGTAGTAGAAGGTGTAGATGCGGTGATTGCCGGTCGCGGGCGGGACGAACGCACCGGCGAGCCGGTATCCCAATGCGCCGCCGGTCCAGGTCACCGCGCCCATCACGCCGCCCGAAGTGTTGAAAATATCTATGCTGATATACTGACTGAGCGCGCTTCCGCTCGTGGGGGAATAGGTGCTCGGCGCGGAGATGGTGAAGGCCGAAGTATTGGTGACCGCGAGCGTAAAGAAATTCGTGCCCTTTACCGGCACACGGACGGTCGCGCCGTAGGTAAGCGCTACTCGTCCCTGGACGATGCCAGAGAGCACGGTAGGGTATTCGTTCGCTCCGGTGATATAGGCGGCTTGATAATTGTTCCCTGCGACCGGAATGATGACGCGGCCGGTCGCGTCGTTTACGAGATTCGTACCGCCGAAATTCGTGATGCCGTAAGCCGAAACACCGTTGGAATTGGCGGTCACGAAAAGCGCATCTGTATCGTGATTGCCGTTCAGCCCATGCACCTCGCCACTTGCCGTGCCGGACGGTCCGCCAAACTGCACGGCCTCGGTGCAGTATTCTGGCATCACGTTGAAGAGGTGGAACGTGCCACGTTGTAGCCGGATGCACGCGGGCGCGGCGTTGCTCAAGAACGCGGCATTGCTGGGTATCAAACCTACAAGCGTGGGTGAGAACGTCGCCCCGCCAGTGCCACCGTCCAAATCAAAGGCAATGCCGGTGCCCGCGATCCCGTTGAACGCCTCCACGTCTAACAGGATGTACCCATTTGAGGTGGCTGGCGTGCCTGTCCCGCCGGTGATTTGGACGGCAGCCGCGCCGAACGCCCGCAGAAGGACGTGCTCGGCGCCGCTCAAATCCTGAAGATCGGCTCCATACAGGTCAATGGTGTTAGCGAGCCCTTGCGCGTTAATATCGAGGTACTCGACGCGCGTGTTGAACACAGCCTGATTCCCCGGCCCGAGGCGAACGAGGGCGTTAGGGGTCGGATTCGTCCACCCAGGGTTGAGCGCGACGATTTCAGACGTGGTGCGCCCGGCGCCGTAGAGACGCACTTGATTCGGGATGGTGAGTGTCTTGGTGATCCCGTATTGCCCCGGTGGAAGATAGACAGCCCCGCTCGAGAGCCCCGGATAGCGCTCGCATCCGGCCATGGTGAAACACGCGCCGGCGGCATTCAACGCCGCTTGGATCGGCCCGGTGTCGTCCGTGACCCCGTCGCCCTTGGCGTTGACCACCCCTAGACCCACCGGGAGCGCTTTGACGTTAAACACGCTGACGTAGGGGCCCTGGACGGGTCCTTGCGGCCCGATGCCCTGCACCGCCTGCGCGAGCGCCGGCGCCCAGACGGGCGCCAGCGCGACGACCAAGCACCGGAGCTGCCGCCCGATCAAGCCGTCGCGCTCCGCTGCATCAGCGCCCACACCGCAACTCTCACTATCGTCGCTCGTCGCCGTCCCGTCGAGCAGCGCTCACGGGTGGTGAATGACATAGATGATCGCCACCGTGCTCGCGAGGATCTCCGCGATGGTTCGTCACCGCGTCGCCACCACGATAATCGCCACCGTGCTCGCCAGGATCTGCGCAATCGCCCCGAACAGCGAGACGTAGTTCGTCTTCTCCGTCGTGTCCCGCACCGGCACCATCACCTCCGACCCCGGGCCCGGCGACGGGTCGCTCCGGAAGAACAGCGTCTTGCGCCGAGTGCGGATTTCGCCGTTCGCGTACTGCACGCTGACTCGGCCCTTGTCGGCGCGATAGCTGAATCCGCCGGCGCCGCTCAAGTAGTACTCGAGGTCCGCACCCCGCTTCCAGAGAATGCTACCCGGCGAGTTCACCGCGCCCGAGACCTTCACGCTCGCCAGGTACTCGGGGATGAAGAGCGAGTCGCCCGGCTGCAGCACCACGTTGTCGCGCGCCGTCGTGTCGCGCAGCGCCTTGGGCAGATCGACGTTGATCCGACCTGCACCGTTGGTCGGCCGGAAGAACCGGATGCCATCGGGGTACGCGCGGGGCGTAAGGCCACCGGCGCGCGCCACGAGGTCGCTCAGCCGATCGCCCTTGCTCTTGAGCGCGTACGTGCCCGGGTAGAACACCTCGCCCTGTATGGCGACGGTGCGCTGTAGCTCGAACTGCGGCTGCCGCAAGATCAGCACGTTGTCGTACGGCTGGAGCGTCACCTCGGCGGCGCCGGTGCCGGGGAAGGGCAGCCCGGGCGGCCCGAAGTAATGCCCGGCCGAGTCGCGCTCGAACAGGTACGTCGAGTCGAGCGGCACCCGTACCGTAGTCGCGAGCTGGCCCTTGGAGCGATCCTCGGGGAGCCGCGCGACCTCGGCTTCCTTCAAGTCCGCGCCGACCCGCGGCCCGCGCGCCAGCAGCACCAGGTCCCGCAGCGTCATCCCCTGACGCCACGGATACGTTCCGGGCTTGTTGACCATCCCCGCGACGGCGACGTAGAACTGCTCCGGCAGCGGGCGCACGGAGTCCACCACGACCGAGTCGCCGTCCTCGAGCGCCATCGCCGGCATCTTCACCGCAAGCGGTGGATCGCCGGGAGGCACTCTTCCCTCTTCCCCCTTGCCCGCGGGGAGCGGGGTGAGGGAGACGTCTATAACCGCCCTCGGCGGCGCGCCCGGCCCACGCTCCGCGGCGGGAAGCAGGCGGAACACCGAAAGTCGCTTCAGCGCGGCGTCCGGCCGGAACCCGCCCGCGGCGTGCACCAGGTCCGTGAGCGTCTCGCCGGGCTTCAGCTCGTAGATCGCCGGGCGCGTGACCGCGCCTTCCACTTCCGCACGGGTGCCGTGCACGCCGACGAACACCACGTCGCCCGTCTCGAGCCGCACGTCGCTCCGGATGTCGCCCCGCAGCAGATAGTCGTACAGATCGAGCGTCGCCACCGGCTTTCCCGACCGCAGCACGTCCACCTGCCGCGTGTTAGCCCGCTCGGTGAGCCCGCCCGCCGCGTACAACGCCGTCAGCACCGTGCCGAGCGAGCTGATCTGGTACGCCCCGGGCTGCGCTACCTCGCCTACGACGTAGACCTGATTGGCTCGTACGTTCGCGACCGAGATGTCGAAACGGGTCGTGGCGCTCGCGCTGCGTCGCACCCCGGAGTAGACACGCCCCAGTCGGGAATACAACACGTCTCGCAGCTGGTCGAGCGTTAGGTTGGATACGAATACCTGACCCACCTGCGGGATGAGGATGAACCCCTCGCGCGTCACCTGGAGCGTGTAGGCGAGCTCGACGTCCCCCGTGAGGATCA